>Ga0208693_1000027_pt1 | contig 119024 bp, 107 predicted proteins | sample AD_UKC071_MetaG_FD_184438 | JGI IMG/M metagenome (GOLD analysis project Ga0208693, IMG submission 184438) | Active sludge microbial communities of municipal wastewater-treating anaerobic digesters from USA - AD_UKC071_MetaG (SPAdes) (version 2) | ecosystem: Engineered > Bioreactor > Anaerobic... | reverse complement strand
ATACCGCCCAAGAGTTCATATCGACGGCGGTGTTTGGCACCTCGATGTCGGCTCATCTCATCCTGGGGCTGTAGCCGGTCCCAAGGGTATGGCTGTTCGCCATTTAAAGAGGTACGTGAGCTGGGTTCAAAACGTCGTGAGACAGTTTGGTCCCTATCTTCCGTGGGCGCTGCAGATTTGAGAAAGCCTGCTCCTAGTACGAGAGGACCGGAGTGGACGCACCTCTGGTGTACCTGTTGTCACGCCCGTGGCATCGCAGGGTAGCTAAGTGCGGAAGAGATAACCGCTGAAAGCATCTAAGCGGGAAACTCGTTTCAAGATGAGATCTGCCGGGGCCTTGAGCCCCCTAAAGAGTCGTTCAAGACCAGGACGTTGATAGGCTGGGTGTGGAAGTGCAGTAATGCATTAAGCTAACCAGTACTAATTGCTCGTGAGGCTTGACCCTATAACTTTGATGTCATATCAAGGTTGTTATGCCAAGTGACGCATTCAAAATAAGCTGATTTGCTCTATGAATTGGTTGTCTAGCCTAGGCTGGATGACAACAAGTTATGCCTGATGACCATAGCGAGGTGGTACCACTCCTTCCCATCCCGAACAGGACAGTGAAACGCCTTAGCGCCGATGATAGTGCGGATTCCCGTGTGAAAGTAGGACATTGTCAGGCTATTACAGCGAAAAACGCCCAGTCAGAAATGACTGGGCGTTTTTTTTTCGCACGTCTTTTCTGTGGTATGGCTCCTCGTTGAAACGGGTTCGCTGTAGGCGGCGAATCGTTGAGGGCCCTACAATGCTCTCCATGATTTCCAGAGACATGACCCTTGAGCGTCTGGCCGAGGCCAGTGATCTGCTTCTGACGCCGTTCGGTTTGACCGAGGCCGACTTGGGTAAAACACTTGGCGTGATTGCCGAACGGCGTGTCGACGATGCGGATATCTACTTTCAGTACACGCGCGCCGAGGGATGGAGCCTAGAAGAGGGAATTGTTAAAACGGGCAGTTTTTCCATCGATCAGGGCGTGGGGGTGCGCGCCGTGGCCGGTGAAAAGACTGCATTTGCTTACTCCGATGACATTTCACGCGACTCACTGATCGATGCTGCCCAGACGGTGCGGGCGATTTCCGGTGCTGCACGGAGCGGCCGCGTGAAAATTGCGCGTCGGCGCATCGCTCAGAGTCGGGCTCTCTATGGCCCGCTTGATCCGATCACCACGCTTGATTCGACGGCCAAGGTGAAGCTGCTCGAAAAGATCGAGCGCTTGGCTCGCGCCAAGGATTCGCGGGTGGTACAGGTCATGGCCGGGCTCGCCAACGAATACGACGTCGTCCTGATCGCGCGGCTCGACGGCGCCTTGGCAGCCGACGTTCGTCCGCTGGTCCGCCTTTCGGTTACGGTGATCGCCGAGTACAACGGCCGGAGGGAGGTTGGCTCGTTCGGCGGCGGTGGGCGGTTCGGTTTGTCGTATTTCGATGACGCTCTGATCACGCAATACGTCGAAGCCGCCGTGCAGGCGGCGCTTACCAATCTGGAGTCTCGTCCGGCGCCGGCCGGTGAAATGACCGTGGTGCTGGGTCCGGGTTGGCCGGGCGTGCTGCTGCATGAAGCGGTGGGCCACGGGCTGGAAGGCGATTTCAATCGCAAAGGCTCCAGCGCCTTCAGTGGACGCATTGGTCAACGTGTGGCCGCCAAGGGGGTGACGGTGCTTGACGATGGCACACTTCCCGACCGACGCGGCAGCCTGAACATAGACGACGAAGGCCACGTGACGCAGCGCAATGTGCTGATCGAGGACGGGATACTGAAAGGCTACATCCAGGATGCCATGAATGCGCGCCTGATGAAGGTCAGGCCCACGGGCAATGGCCGACGCGAAAGCTACGCGCACATTCCCATGCCGCGCATGACCAACACCTACATGCTCGGCGGCGACAAGGATCCGCGTGAAATCGTTGCCAGCATCAAGAAGGGACTTTACGCCACCAATTTCGGCGGCGGTCAGGTGGACATTACCAGCGGCAAGTTTGTGTTTTCGGCCAATGAAGCGTTCTGGGTTGAAAACGGGCGTATCCAGTACCCGGTAAAGGGGGCCACCATCGTCGGCAGTGGCCCCGAATCGCTCAAGCGCATCACCATGATCGGAAACGACATGCAGCTCGATTCCGGCGTGGGCACGTGCGGCAAGGAAGGCCAGAGCGTGCCGGTCGGCGTGGGCCAGCCCACGTTGCGGCTCGATGGGCTTACGGTTGGCGGTACGGGTTGATGTGTAGGTTTTCTGTCAAATCACGAATCAGCGCCCACTGGCCGTCATTGTTTGCTCTTATATTGATATCAGAGTGCGCATCGCAACGGCGCCAAACCACGCTGTCAGCGTCGCGACACGCGCGCTGTGCTACATTCACCCAGTGATGAAAACGCGTGTCGCTTTCGGTTTTTACTTTTGGTTCTCTGTCCTCGGCGGACGAGAGGTGAACGTGTAAGCCAAAGCGCACTTCCCGACAAGACCGCCGACGCGATGAGCCCGGCGGTTTTTTTATGCCCATTCAACCCGCAAACATTTTCAAGGAATCGATCTCATGAACGCCAAAAGCACGCAGGCTTCCGCCGATGCCTGGGCCTCGTCGCCCGAAAGAACCAGCCAGACCGACGACCAGCGCATCAAGGACATTACCGTGTTGCCTCCGCCCGATCATCTGATCCGCTTTTTCCCGATCCGCGGCACGCCGGTCGAGTCGCTCATTACCGACACGCGCAAGGCCATTCGCCGAATCATTGCGGGCAAGGACGACCGCCTGCTGGTGGTGATTGGCCCGTGTTCGATCCACGACCCGGCCGCCGCCATCGACTACGCCAAGCGCCTGAAACCACTGCGCGACAAATATGCCGATTCGCTCGAAGTCGTGATGCGCGTGTATTTTGAAAAGCCGCGCACCACGGTCGGCTGGAAGGGTCTGATCAACGACCCTTACCTCGACGAAAGCTATCGCATCGATGAGGGCTTGCGCATCGCGCGCCAGTTGCTGATCGAGATCAACCGGCTGGGCCTGCCGGCGGGCAGCGAATTCCTCGACGTTATTTCGCCGCAATACATCGGCGACCTGATCAGCTGGGGCGCCATCGGCGCGCGCACCACTGAAAGCCAGGTGCACCGGGAGTTGGCCAGCGGCCTGTCGGCCCCGATCGGGTTCAAGAACGGTACCGACGGCAACATCCGCATCGCCACCGACGCCATTCAAGCCGCGGCGCGCGGGCACCACTTCCTGTCGGTGCACAAGAACGGCCAGGTCGCCATCGTCCACACCGACGGCAACAAGGACTGCCACGCCATCCTGCGCGGTGGCAAGGCGCCCAACTACGACGCCGCCAGCGTCACCGCCGCCTGCAAGGAGCTGGAAGCCGCCAAGCTGCCCGCGACGCTGATGGTCGACTGCAGCCACGCCAACAGCAGCAAGCAGCACGAACGGCAACTGGACGTTGCCCGCGACGTGGCGACGCAAATCGCCGGTGGTTCGCGCTGCGTGTTCGGCGTCATGGTCGAAAGCCACATCCATGGTGGCGCGCAGAAGTTCACGCCGGGCAAGGACGACGTGGGGTCGCTGGAATACGGCAAGAGCATCACCGATGCCTGCATCGGCTGGGACGGCACGCAGGCGATTCTGCAGACGCTGTCGGACGCGGTGCGCACTCGGCGCGCGGGCTGATGCGCGTCAAGGGCGGCGCGCCCGAATCGACTACAGTCAAGGGGCGCGCCGCAGTCGGCGCATTCCGATAACGACTTTCAAGAAGGAACCGCCCACCATGCAGAGCGAAGTTCGCGTCATCCAGGACGAGCGCACCGAATGGCGCTTCGATCTCGACTCGGTCGCCCCCATGAGCAATGCCGAAGCCCGCGAGTGGCTGGACGCGCAATTCACGCAACTGGGCAGCGAGCCGCTGCGGCCCACCGGCAAGCTGCTGCTGGCCGACAAGGTGCTGGTGATCGCACGCGACGCGGGCGCCACGCTGCTCAACGATGCGCAATGGGGCACCCAATTCGCGCGCGCCGCCAGCGGCGCACTGGCCAAGCCGGTGGTGCGTATCGACTTGGGCGCGATGACGATGTCGTACTGAGGCGCCGCGCCGCGCCGCGCCGGATCCGCTCATCGCATGTGGGCGCATCAAGGCCAAAAAATGCCGCAGCGCGTGCGGCTCAAGCGCCTGGCGCTATTGTTTTTGTAGTTTTTCCAGCAACCGGGCGTGCACGCCGCCAAAGCCGCCGTTGCTCATGCACAGCAGGTGATCGCCGGGGCGTGCGGCGGCGCTCACCTGGCGCACGATCTCGTCCACGCTGGCAGCCACGTGCGCGCGCGTGCCCAGGGGTAACAGTACCTCGGCGGCGTCCCAATCCAGCCCGCCGGTGTGGCAAAAGCTCAGTTCAGCGTGTTCCAGCGACCAGGGCAGTTGCGCTTTCATCGTGCCCAGCTTCATGGTGTTGCTGCGCGGCTCGAAGATGGCGAGGATGCGCTCGCCCTGGCGTCCGGCAGCGTCCAGCTGGCGGCGCAGGCCGTCCACCGTGGTGCGGATGGCCGTGGGGTGGTGTGCGAAGTCGTCGTATACCGTGATGTCGGCAAGGCCCGCGCGCGCCACGCGGCCGCGCACTTCCATGCGGCGGCGTACGTTTTGAAAGCGGCCGAGCGCCGCGCAAGCGTCGGCTGGCGCCACGCCCACGTGCTCGGCGGCCGCGATCGCCGCCAATGCGTTCAGCTGGTTGTGCGTGCCCGACAAATCCCAGCGCACCTGGCCCACCGCGCGGCCGGCCTGCTGCACTTCGAAGTCAGACGCCTCTCCGACTGCGGTGAAGTCGCTCACCGCCGCGCCAAATGTGCGCTGCTCGCTCCAGCAGCCTTGCGCCAGAACGCGCGTCAGGCTTTCCTCCAGCCCGTTCACCACGACGCGGCCCGACGCCGGCACGGTGCGCACCAGGTGATGAAATTGCCGCTCGATGGCCGCCAGATTGTCGAAGATGTCGGCGTGATCGAACTCCAGGTTGTTCAACACCGCGGTGCGCGGCCGGTAGTGCACGAACTTGCTGCGTTTGTCGAAGAAGGCGGTGTCGTATTCGTCCGCCTCGATGACGAACAGGGGTCGGGGCTGACCCGCCGCCTGCGCCCCCACGCGCGCAGAGATGCCGAAGTTGAGCGGCACGCCACCCACCAGAAAGCCCGGCGTCAGCCCCGCGCTTTCCAGGATCCAGGCCAGCATCGACGTGGTGGTGGTCTTGCCGTGCGTGCCCGCCACGGCCAGCACATGGCGGCCCTGCAGCACGTGTTCCAGCAGCCATTGGGGGCCACTGGCGTAGGGCGCGCCAGCGTCCAGAATGGCTTCCATCAGCGGGAATTTGGGCGTGCCGTCCGCCAGCCGCGCCCGGCTGACCACGTTGCCGATCACATACACGTCTGGCTTCAGGGTCATCTGGTCGGCGCCATAGCCCTCGATCAATTCGATGCCCAGCGCGCGCAGCTGGTCGCTCATCGGCGGATACACGCCCGCGTCGCAGCCCGTCACGCGGTGCCCACTTTCGCGCGCCAGCGCCGCCACGCCGCCCATGAAGGTGCCGCAGATACCCAGAATGTGAATGTGCATGGGATCGATTCTAAGGCTGAATGACAAGCCTTTTGGGCGCTCAGCGCGCATCCAGTCTGCGCGGTCAGCTATTTAAAATATAGTGACCGACGCCCTCCGAAGGCCGGGCATGGGGCGCGGCGCCAGCGGCCCGGCCGCGTTCTATCGGGGAAACTGCTCGCGCAGCTTCAGCTTCCAGAACTTGCCGGTCGACGTGCGCGGCACGGCGTCGATGAACTCGTAGCGCTCGGGCAGTTGCCACTTGGCCAGGCTCTTGTCCAGCAAAAACGCGTTGAGCTGTTCGGCGCTGGCCTGTTCGCCGGGCTTGAGCACCACGCAGGCCAGCGGGCGCTCGCTCCACTTCTCGTCGGGGATGGCGATGACGGCGGCTTCGGCCACGGCGGGGTGGGCCATCAGGGCGTTTTCCAGATCGACCGAGCTGACCCATTCGCCGCCGGACTTGATCAGGTCCTTGGTGCGGTCGCTGATGCGCATGTAGCCCTGTTCGTCCACGCTGGCGACGTCGCCGGTGCGCAACCAGCCGTCGGGGGTGAATTTGTCGGCGGGCGAGCCCGCCTCGTGGTAGCCGCCAGTGATGAAGGGGCCGCGCACCTGCAACTCGCCCACACTGCGGCCGTCCCAGGGCTGGTCTTGGCCGTCGTCGCCGCGCAGGCGCAGGTCCACCAGCGGCACCGGCAGACCGGCCATGGCGGCGCGGCGGTATTTTTCGTCGGCGCTGGCGTTTTTCAGCGCGGCGGTGGGGTAGCTCAGCGTGCCCACGGGACTGGTTTCGGTCATGCCCCAGCCCTGCATGATCCAGATGCCGTGCGCGTCGAAGGCCCGGATCAGCGACTCGGGCACGGCCGCGCCGCCGACCATCGAGCGCAGGCCCTTGGGCAAGGTCCAGCGGCCAGCGTTGGGCGAGGCGGCTTTGAGCGATGCGTCGTAGGTCTGGATCAGGCTCAGCCAGATGGTGGGCACGCCCAGCGCCAGCGTGGGCGGCTGCTGGGTCATCAGGTCGAGCAGATCGTCGGGGTGCAGGTGTGGACCCGGAAAGACCAGCTGCGCGCCCACCATCACCGCGATGTACGGCATGCCCCAGCTGTTGGCGTGGAACATTGGGGTAACGGGCAACACCACGTCGGTGTTGCGCACGCTGCAGTAGTCGGGCAGGCAGGCCACCAGCGTGTGCAGCACGGTGGAGCGGTGCGAATACACCACGCCCTTGGGCTTGCCCGTGGTGCCGCTGGTGTAGCACATGGAAACGGGGTCGTGCTCGTCGTGCGCGGCGTATTCGAAGCCGTCGGGGTCGGCGCCCGCCAGCAACTGCTCGTAGTCAAGCATGCCCGCCGGCAGCGGCGCGCCGGAGAAGGGGAACACGATCACTTTCTCAAAGGGGTGCAGGTGCTTGAACTTTTCATACAGCGGCAGCAGCACGTCGTCGATGACCAGAAAGCGATCCTGCGCGTCGCCCGCGATCCAGCCAATCTCGTCGGGCGACAGGCGCAGGTTCAGCGTGTGCATCACGCCGCCAGCGGCCGGTATGCCGAAATAGCATTCCAGGTGGGCGTGGTGGTTCCAGCACAGCGTGGCCACGCGCTCGCCTTTTTTCAGTCCCATCTGCTGCAGGGCGCTGGCCAGCGCGCGCGTGCGGCGGTAGAACTCGCCATAGGTATGGCGCCGCAGCGACTTGTCGGGCAGGCGCGACACGATGGTGTTGTCGCGGAAGATCCGGCCCGCGCGCTCCAGCAGGTGGTTGAGCGACAGGTGCGTGTCCATCATCGTGGCCTTCATGCTGATCTCCTCTGGTTGGGCTATCGCTGACTGTAAGGCAAGCTTTCCGGCATACAGGGCAGAATCGGCTGTATGCAAACCCTGACGCACACCATCGCCGCGCATGCCGCGCGCCTGGTGGTGGAAGATGGCATGGACTACGGCGCCGCCAAGCGCCGCGCGCAGACACTGGTCGGCGCATCGCCCCGCACCGCGCTGCCTGACAACGAGCTGGTCGAAGCCGAAGTGCGCGCTTACCTTGCGCTCTTCCATGCCGACACCCAGCCGCGCGAACTGGCCGCGCTGCGCCGTCTGGCGCTGGTGTGGATGGAGCGGCTGGCCGATTTTCGGCCCCACATCGGCGGCGCGGTGTGGAACGGCACCGCCACGCGCCTGTCCGACATTTACCTGCAGCTTTTCTGCGATGACCCCAAATCCGCCGAGCTGGCCTTGATCGACCACCGCGTGGCGTACCAGGCGCGCGCGGTGACGGGCTTTCATGGCAAGCTGGTCGATGCGCTCAGCTTTTCCAGTCTGTGCCCGGAACTGGGCGAACCCATTGGCGTGCACTTGATGATCCACGACCACGACGACCTGCGCGGCGCGCTCAAGCCCGGCGCCCAAGGGCGCCCCCCGCGCGGCGACCGCAAGGCGCTGGCGCAGCGACTGCAACAGGACGAGGCGCCATGAGCGCGCCCCAGGTCTCTCAGCGCCCCTCAGGCCTGTCGCGCCGCGGCGCCATCGCCGCCGTGGCCGCCGCCGCCGCTGGGGCCGGTGCGCTGATGGGGTGGCAACGCTTTCGCCTGAGTGACCCGCAGGACATGACCACGTTCTGGGCCAGTCGCTTTCCGACGCACGACGGCGGCGCGCTGACCCTGGCATCGCTCAAGGGCCGGCCGCTGCTGCTCAACTTCTGGGCCACGTGGTGCCCTCCCTGCGTCGATGAACTGCCGTTATTGAACAGTTTTTACGCTGAAAACAAGTCTAACGGCTGGCAATTGCTGGGGTTGGCGGTCGACAAGCCTGAGCCGGTGGCGCGCTTTTTGGCCCGGTCGCCGCTGGCCTTTCCGGTCGGTCTGGCGGGCCTCGAAGGCGTCGATCTGGCGCGCGAACTGGGCAATTCGGCCGGCGGACTGCCCTTCAGCGTACTGTTCGATGCCGCCGGCCAGTTGCGCGACCGCAAGCTGGGGCAGCTGCACCCCAGCGACTTGGCGCGGTGGCGGCAGTTGCTGGGCCCCGCATGATAATTCGCTGTAATTGAACTCACATTACCGGGCGTTGAGGCAGATTTAAGTTAAATTTGCCCATCCCCCTATTTGAATGGCCTAACCATGGATTTGCGCAAGCTCAAGACTCTGATCGACCTGGTGTCGGAGTCGAACGTGTCGGAACTGGAAATCACCGAGGCCGAAGGAAGGGTGCGCATCGTCAAGGGCACGCCGCCCACCGCGACGCAGGTGCTGGCCTATGCGCCCGTGCCGCAGCCGGTGGCGCCACCGCTGTCGGCGCCCGCCGGCGCGACCGCCCCGGACGCCACGCCCAGCGCGCCCGCGCCGGCCGCCGCGCCGGACGTGCCGGCCGGCTTCGTGGTCAAGTCGCCCATGGTGGGCACCTTCTACCGCTCCGCCAGCCCGGGTGCCAAGCCCTTCGTCGAAATCGGCCAGCCAGTGAAGGAGGGCGACACCCTCTGCATCATCGAGGCGATGAAGATCCTCAACGAGATCGACGCCGAGAAGAGCGGCACCGTCGTGAGCATCCTGGGTGAGAACGGGCAGGCGGTGGAATACGGCCAGCCCCTGTTCGTCATCGAATGATGAAACCCGCCCTGGCCTGTGGCCCGTGGCGCGCACCGGCCGCCACGGCGGCAGCAGGCCCGTTGTGGTTCAGGCGACGCGCCCCCCGCGCTCGCCCGATGGAAGAACGCTATGTTTAAGAAGATTCTGGTTGCCAACCGAGGCGAAATTGCCCTGCGGGTGCAGCGCGCCTGCCGCGAACTGGGCATCAAGGCCGTCATGGTCTATTCAGAAGCCGACCGCGACGCCAAGTACGTGCGCCTGGCCGACGAGGCGGTGTGCATCGGCCCGGCGCCGTCGGGCCAAAGTTACCTGAACATGCCGGCCATCATTTCGGCGGCCGAGGTGACCGATGCCGAGGCCATCCACCCCGGCTATGGCTTTTTGAGCGAAAACGCCGACTTCGCCGAGCGGGTGGAAAAAAGCGGCTTCCAGTTCATCGGCCCCACGCCCGAGTCGATCCGCATCATGGGCGACAAGGTGTCGGCCAAGCAGGCCATGATCAAGGCGGGCGTGCCCTGCGTGCCGGGTTCCGACGGCGAATTGCCGGACGACCCGGCCACCATCAAGCGCATCGCCAAGGCGATCGGTTACCCGGTCATCATCAAGGCCGCGGGCGGCGGTGGCGGGCGTGGCATGCGCGTGGTGCACACCGAGGCGGCGCTGATCGGCGCGGTGCAGATGACCAAGGGCGAGGCGGCGGCGGCGTTCAACAACCCCGCCGTGTACATGGAGAAATTTCTCCAGAACCCGCGACACATCGAAATCCAGATCCTGGCCGACAAGCACCGCAACGCCGTCTACCTGGGCGAGCGCGACTGCTCCATGCAGCGGCGCCACCAGAAGGTGATCGAGGAAGGCCCGGCGCCCGGCATTCCGCGCCGGCTGATCGAGCGCATCGGCGAGCGCTGCGTGGCGGCGTGCAAGAAGATCGGCTACCGCGGCGCCGGCACGTTCGAATTCCTGTACGAGAACGGCGAGTTCTATTTCATCGAGATGAACACCCGCGTGCAGGTCGAGCACCCGGTGACCGAGTGGATCACCGGCGTGGACATCGTGCGCACGCAGATCATGGTGGCGGCGGGTGAGAAGCTGCCGTTTACGCAGCGGCAGATCCACATCAAGGGGCACGCCATCGAGTGCCGCATCAACGCCGAAGACCCCTTCAAGTTCACGCCGTCGCCGGGTCGCGTCACCGCGTGGCACATGCCCGGTGGGCCGGGCGTGCGGGTCGATTCGCACGTCTACAACAACTACTTCGTGCCGCCCAACTACGACAGCATGATCGGCAAGCTGATCGTCTACGGTGACACGCGCGAGCAGGCCATCGCCCGCATGCAGACGGCGCTGGCCGAGTCGGTGGTCGAAGGCATCAGCACCAACATCCCGCTGCACCGCGAACTGATGGTGGACGCCAAGTTCATGGAAGGCGGCACCAACATCCACTACCTGGAGAAGTGGCTGAGCGAGCACCAGCGGTAGGCGAACGCTCGCCTCAAGTCGCTCGGTAGCCACGCCATGGCCACGGCGGGCGGGCGCGGCCTGCCACGCGGCCATCCTTGGGCGCTTGCCGCGCGGCCCCTGGTTTTGCGGTGTTTGGCAAAATCTGCCGCTCGCGCTTGTATGGCAAGCGCGAGCTGCTATGTTTTTGAAAGCAAAGAGGTGGCCATGTTCGAATTGCGCCTGATCTGCCCCGAGGACCGGGTCGAGCCGCTGGGCGACGCACTCGAGGCGCTGGAAGCACTCAGCGTGTCGGTCGAGGACGCCGACGCCGACACCGACGCCGAGCGCGCGCTGTTCGGCGAGCCCGGCCTGCCGTCGCCGGCGCACAGCTGGTCGCGTTCGCGCGTGGTGGCGCTGTTCGCCACCGAGGCCGACGCCCGCGAGGCGGCGCGCCTGCTGGCGCCGCAGGATTTTTTTGCCGGCTGTGAAGTGGCGTCCATCGCCGCCGTGCCCGAGCAGGACTGGGTGCGGCTGACGCAGTCGCAGTTCGAGCCCGTGCCCATCACGCCCACGTTCTGGATCGTGCCGACCTGGCACGACGTACCAGCGCAGGCGGCACATGCGATCCGGCTTGACCCGGGGCTGGCCTTTGGCACCGGCACCCACCCCACCACCCGCATGTGCCTGCGCTGGATCGCGGCGCACCCGCCCACGGCGCAGCGCGTGCTCGACTACGGGTGCGGCTCGGGCATTCTGGCCATCGGCGCGGCGCTGCACGGCGCGGCCCGCGTCGACGCGGTGGACATCGATCCCGCCGCCGTCCAGTCGACCCGGGACAACGCCGCCGCCAACGGCGTGCACCTGACGGCGGGCCTGCCCGACCGGGCGCACGGCGCGTACGACACGGTTCTGGCCAACATTCTGGCCACGCCGCTGAAGGTGCTGGCCCCCTTGCTGTCGGGCCACGTGGCAGCCGGCGGCGCGCTGGTGTTGGCCGGCGTGCTGGAGCGCCAGACGACCGAGCTGCAGCAAGCCTACGCACCGTGGCTGGCCCTCGAAGCGGCCGATGCCGAGGACGGCTGGGTGCTGCTGGTGGGGCGTCGCCCCGGCTGAGGCCGCGCGCGCCTGCCTACAATGGGCGCAAGATGAGTCTCGTCACGCGCTGCCCGGCATGCTCGACCATGTTCAGGGTCGTGCCCGACCAGTTGCGCATCTCCAGCGGCTGGGTGCGTTGCGGCCATTGCGGCGAAGTGTTCGACGGCGCCGCGCACATGCTGCCGCCGGAAGACCGCGCCGCCGTCCTGGCGGCATCTGCCTCTGCAACGGCCGCGCTGTCGTCGCCGGCGCCACAGCCCGCACCCGCACCCGCACCCGCGCCGACTCCGGCCGCGCCGGCGACAGGCGTTGCCGGGCGGGCGGCCGAGGTCACCACCCCGCCCGCGCACACCGCCGGACCGATCACGCAGTCGCTGGACGGCGAGCCAGCGCCCGCCGCCGCGCCGGCGGTGGGGGCGCGGCCGCGAGGCAGCGAGTGGGCGCCCGACTTCGTCCATCAACCCGCGGTCTGGTCACTGCGCGAGCCGGCCCCTTGGCGCGGCGCACTCGCTGCCGACGCGCCGCGCGAGCAGGCGGGCGTACTCGAGGCGCCGCGCGCCGAAGCGCCGTGGCAGCCCGAGCCACCGCGGCCGTGGCCGGATTCAGCGGCCCCGGCCGGCCCGACCTTTCTCGGTCCCGTGTCGTCCGCCGCCGCCGCGTGGCCGCAGGCGGGAGCCGCGTCCGCGGCCCCGACTCAGCCCGACGCGGATCACCGACGCGCCTGGACGAGCGACGACATGCCGGCGCCGGTCACGCCGTTGGATGCCGAGTCCGCCGAGTCCGCCGAGTCCGCCGCGCCCGCCACGGCACCAGTCGCGCCTTCGTTCGTCGCGGCGGCGCGGCGGCGCGCGTTCTGGTCGTCCACACCCGTGCGCGCGGTGCTGTGGTTGCTGTTGATGGCATTGGCGCTGGCGCTGGCGGTGCAAGTGACGTTGGGCCAGCGCGACTGGCTGGCGGCGCGCGAGCCGCGGCTCGCGCCCTTGCTGCAGCGCCTGTGCGAACCCCTGGGATGCACGCTGTCGCCCTACCGACTGCTGGACGCCATCGTCATCGACAGCTCGTCGTTCAACCGGGCCAGCGGCGACGACTTTCGCTTCAGCGTGGTCCTGCGCAACAGCGCCGACCTGCCAGTGGCCACGCCCTCTCTCGAACTGGTGCTGACCGACGCGCAGGACCAGCCGCTGATCCGCCGCGTGTTCACGGCCGGCGAGCTGGGCGCGCCGCAGACGCTGGCCGCGCGCGGCGAATTCAGCGGCGCGCGCGCGTTCACCGTGGCCGATCCGGCCGTTTCCCCGGACATCACCGGTTATCGACTGATAGCTTTTTATCCCTGATCGCGCGCCCGCGCGGGTCAGGTCTTCTTTCTGCAAAAGCACACCACACCATGGCGACTTTGATCTGCGGCTCGCTCGCGTTCGACACCATCATGACTTTCGAGGGGCGCTTTGCCGAGCAGATCCTGCCCGACCAGCTGCATATCCTGAACGTCTCGTTCCTGGTGCCGGGCCTGCGGCGCGACTTTGGCGGCTGCGCGGGCAACATCGCCTATGCCATGCGCCAGCTGGGCGGCGAGCCGTTGCCGGTGGCCGCGCTGGGCAACGACGGCGCGGACTACCTGCAGCGCCTGCGCACGCTCGGCATTGCGACCGATTTCGTGCATGAGGTCGACGACACCTACACCGCGCAGGCCATGATCATGACCGACCGCGACAACAACCAGATCACCGCCTTTCACCCCGGCGCCATGATGCAGGCGCATCGCGCGCGCATCGAGGCGCGGCCCGGCGTCAAGCTGGGCATCATCTCTCCCGACGGACGCGACGCCATGCTGCAGCACGCCGAGCAGTTTCACGCCGCCGGCATCCCCTTCGTGTTCGACCCCGGCCAGGGGTTGCCCATGTTCAGCGGGCCGGAGCTGGCGCACTTCGTTGAACTGGCCAGCTGGGTGACGGTGAACGATTACGAAGGGCGCATGCTTTGCGACCGCATGGACGTCGAACCGGACGAGCTGTCGCGTCGCGTGCAAGGCCTGGTGGTGACGCTGGGTGGCGAGGGCTGCGACATTTGGCAAGCCGGTGCCCGAACCCACGTGCCCGCCGTGCAGCCGGCCGCGGTGGTCGATCCGACCGGCTGCGGCGACGCCTGGCGCGGCGCGCTGCTGCATGGTCTGGAGCAAGGCTGGCCGCTGGCCCGCTGTGCCGCGCTGGGCAATCGCCTGGGCGCCATCAAGATCGCCAGCCGCGGCCCGCAGAACTATCAGCTGGACGCGGCGGTGCTGGCGCAGGCTTGATCGCGCGGCGGCCCAGCCCGATGCGGGCGCGCCGGCGTGGGGCCACGTCGTTGCCGGCATCGCGTGGCGCGCATCTGGCACGCGCCGGCGCCCCATGAAACGAGCCCGCGCACGATGGCTCGTGGCGGGCTCTTGCAAAAACCTCGGCCGGCGCCAGCGCGGCGGCGGCCACCTGGTTCACATCAGGGCTTGGATGCCGTCGGGAACGGCCATGCAGCCTGCGGGTTCAGCGTGGTTTGCGCTGCGGGCTTCTTGGGGGCGGCGGCCTTCTTGGCTGCAGGGGCCTTCTTGGCCGCGGGGGCTTTCTTGGCGGCCGGTGCCTTCTTGGCCGGCGCCGCCTTCTTGGCTACCGCTTTCTTGGCGGCCGGTGCCTTTTTGGCCGCCGGGGCCTTCTTGGCTACCGGCGCTTTCTTGGCGACGGCTTTCTTGGCGGTGGGGGCCTTCTTGGCGACAACCTTCTTGGCCGGAGCGGCCTTTTTCGCTACGGCGGCCTTGGCCGGTGCTTTCTTGGCGACGGCTTTCTTGGCGGCCGGTGCCTTCTTGGCGACGACTTTCTTGGCCGGTGCCTTGGCGGCGACTTTCTTCGCAGGCGCCTTGGCCGGGGCTTTCTTCGCGGCGGCCTTCTTGGCCGGAGCCTTTTTCGCGGCGGCTTTCTTGGCCGGGGCTTTCTTTGCAGTTGCCATTTTTTTCTCCTTGATCAAGTTGAACTATCCATCAACAGCAGGAAACGCTTTGCGTCTGTTGGACCACGCAAAGCGATTCATGGCACTGGAGCCAGGCATCCAGCGCCATGAACACGGGAGCAACCCCGCACGCCGCCGGAGCGACGAGGCTGGGTTGCGAATTCATCGTGGGCATGGCCAGGCAGGTCAGTCCCAAGAAAGCGCGCCACCGGACTGGTACTCGATGACGCGCGTTTCGAAGAAGTTGCGCTCCTTCTTCAGATCGATCATCTCGCTCATCCAGGGGAAGGGGTTTTCTTCGTGGGGGAACAGCGCCTCCAGCCCGATCTGCGTGGCGCGTCGGTTGGCGATGTAGCGCAGGTAGCCCTTGAACATCGAGGCGTTGAGGCCCAGCACCCCGCGCGGCATGGTGTCTTCGGCGTAGCGATATTCCAGCTCGACCGCTTTTTCGAACAGGGCCTTGATCTCGGCCTTGAACGCCGGCGTCCACAAATGCGGGTTCTCCAGCTTGATCTGGTTGATGAGGTCGATGCCGAAGTTGCAGTGCATCGACTCGTCGCGCAGGATGTACTGGTACTGCTCGGCCGCGCCGGTCATCTTGTTTTGCCGGCCCAGCGCCAGGATCTGAGTGAAGCCGACGTAGAAGAACAGGCCTTCCATCAGGCAGGCGAAGACGATCAGGCTTTTGAGCAGCGTCTGGTCGGTCTCGGGCGTGCCGGTGACAAACTGCGGATCCATGATCGCGTCGATGAACGGGATCAGGAACTCGTCCTTGTCGCGGATCGACTGCACCTCGTGGTAGGCGTTGAAGATCTCGGCCTCGTCCAGGCCCAGCGATTCGACGATGTACTGGTAGGCGTGCGTGTGGATGGCTTCTTCAAAAGCCTGGCGCAGCAGGAACTGGCGGCATTCGGGCGCCGTGATGTGCCGGTAGGTGCCCAGCACGATGTTGTTGGCGGCCAGCGAATCGGCGGTGACGAAAAAGCCCAGGTTGCGTTTGACGATGCGGCGCTCGTCTTCGGTCAGGCCACCCGGCGACTTCCACAGCGCGATGTCGCGGTTCATGTTCACTTCCTGCGGCATCCAGTGGTTGGCGCAGGTGGCCAGGTACTTTTCCCACGCCCACTTGTACTTGAACGGCACCAGCTGGTTGACATCGGTCTGGCCGTTGATGATGCGCTTGTCGGCGGCGTTGACGCGGCGCTGGGTAGCAGCGGCGGGCTTGGCTTGCGCCGCAGGCGTTGCCACGGGGTTCGTCTTCAAGACAGCCAGACCTTGCGTCGCGTTGCGCGGCAAGTCGGCCACCGGCTGCAGTCGCGGTTGCAGCGCGATGGGGGTGGCCTCGTCGTCCCAAGTCAACATGATTTTTCCAATGCTCCGATTATGGGAGCAACGTTATGAAATGCAAAGCATTCCGTGACGTTGCTCGCTGGTTGATGTGGGGATTGTGTTGCGGCAAGGCATCGCAGGGCGCGCGTGGCGCACGCCTTGCATTCACTGGCAGGCTTCGCAACCCGGGTCGTCGATGGCGCAGAACTTGACGTCGGTGGCCGGCTCTGCGTGCGCGGCGTGGACGGCGCTCATGGCCATGGGGCCCGTGTCGCTGCTCGGCACGGCGTTCAGGCGGCCCGACTGCACGGTGGATTTCTCGGCGTGCGTGGCACTGGTGGTGCGCAGGTAGTACGTGGTCTTCAGGCCACGCACCCACGCCAGCTTGTAGGTGTCGTCCAGCTTCTTGCCGCTGGCGCCAGCCATGTAGATGTTCAGGCTCTGCGCCTGGTCGATCCACTTCTGGCGGCGCGCGGCGGCGTCGACCAGCCACTTCGGCTCGACCTCGAACGCCGTGGCGTACAGCTGCTTGATGTCGGGCGGCACGCGGTCGATGGGACGCAGCGAGCCGTCGAAGTGCTTGAGGTCCATCACCATCACGTCGTCCCACAGGCCCAGACGCTTCAGGTCCTTCACAAGGTAGTGGTTGATGATGGTGAATTCGCCCGACAGGTTGCTCTTGACCGACAGGTTGCCGAAGCAGGGCTCGATCGACGCATCGACGCCGATGATGTTGCTGATGGTGGCCGTGGGCGCGATGGCGACGCAGTTGCTGTTGCGCATGCCGTCGCGCGCTATTTTTTTGCGCAGCGCGTCCCAGTCCAGCGTGGCGGAGCGGTCCACTTCCACATACCCGCCGCGCGCCTGCTCCAGCAGGTTCAGCGTGTCCAGCGGCAGCACGCCCTGGTCCCACAGCGAGCCCTTGTAGCTGGAATAGCGCCCCCGCTCGGCCGCCAGGTCGGTGCTGGCCCAATAGGCTTGGTAGCAGACGGCTTCCATCGATTCGTCGGCAAACTGCACCGCCTGCTCCGACGCGTAGGGAATGCGCAGCGCGTACAGCGCGTCTTGAAATCCCATGACGCCCAGTCCCACCGGCCTATGGCGCAGGTTCGAGTCGCGCGCCTTCTTGACCGCGTAGTAATTGATGTCGATCACGTTGTCGAGCATGCGCATGGCGGTCGACACCGTCTTCTTCAGCTTGTCATGGTCAATGCCGCCGTCCTTCAGGTGCTGCAGCAGGTTGACCGAGCCCAGGTTGCAGACGGCGGTTTCGGTGTCGCTGGTGTTGAGCGTGATCTCGGTGCACAGGTTGCTGGAATGCACCACGCCGGCGTGCTGCTGCGGGCTGCGCACGTTGCAGGCGTCCTTGAAAGTGATCCAGGGGTGGCCGGTCTCGAACAGCATCGACAGCATCTTGCGCCACAGGTCGATGGCGGGCAGCGTCTTGCTGGGCTGGATTTCGCCGCGCGCGGCCTTTTCTTCGTAGGCGACATAGGCGCGCTCGAAGTCGGCGCCAAACCGATCATGCAAATCGGGCACGTCGCTGGGCGAGAACAGCGTCCAGGCGCCCTTTTCCATCACGCGGCGCATGAACAAATCGGGAATCCAGTTGGCCGTGTTCATGTCGTGCGTGCGTCGGCGGTCGTCGCCGGTGTTCTTGCGCAACTCCAGAAACTCCTCGATGTCGAGGTGCCAGGTTTCCAGGTAGGTGCAGACCGCGCCCTTGCGCTTGCCGCCCTGGTTGACGGCGACGGCGGTGTCGTTGACCACCTTGAGGAAGGGCACCACGCCCTGCGATTCGCCGTTGGTGCCCTTGATGTGGCTGCCCAGGGCACGCACGCGCGTCCAGTCGTTGCCCAGGCCGCCGGCGTACTTGGACAGCAGCGCGTTTTCCTTGATCGACTCGTAGATGCCGTCCAGATCGTCGGGCACCGTGGTCAGGTAGCAGCTGGACAGCTGCGAGCGCAGCGTGCCGCTGTTGAACAGCGTGGGCGTGCTGCTCATGAAATCGAAACTGGAAAGCACCTCGTAGAACTCGATGGCGCGCGCCTCGCGGTCGATCTCGTTCAGCGCCAAACCCATGGCCACGCGCATGAAGAAGGCCTGCGGCAGCTCGATGCGCGTCTTGCGCACGTGCAAGAAGTAGCGGTCGTACAGCGTCTGCAGGCCCAGGTAGTCGAACTGCAGGTCGCGCTCAGGCTTCAGCGCGGCGCCCAGGCGCGCCAGGTCGAACTGCAGCAGGCGCTCGTCCAGCAGTTCGTGTTCAACACCCTTGTGGATGAACTGCGGGAAATAGTCCGCGTAGCGCTCGGCCAGTTGCGGCAGACTCACCGTCTCGCCCAACACCTCCTTGGCGATGGTGTGCAGCAGCAGCCGCGCCGTGACGTAGGTGTAGTCGGGTTCTTTTTCGATCAGCGTGCGCGCGGCCAGGATGGCGGCCTTGTACACCTCGTCCACCGGCACGCCGTCGTACAGGTTGCGCAGCGTCTCGGCCAGGATCGGCTCGGGGCGAATCTCGGCGTCCAGGTTGGCGCAGGCCTGGGAAAAAAGCGCTTCCAGCGCTTGCTGGTTCAGCGCAACGCGCTCTCCTTTTTCTAGCACGTGCAGCACGGGCGCGACCGGCGCCGCTTCGGTCTTCTGCTGCGCGCGCTCTTGCGCGCGGCGCTCGCGGTACAGCACGTAGGCGCGCGCCACCTCGTGGTGGCCGCTGCGCATGAGGCCCAGTTCGACCTGGTCCTGCACGTCTTCGATGTGAAAGGTGCCGCCGCCAGGGCGCGAGCGCATCAGCGCGCGCACCACGGCCTGCGTCAGGCCATCGACCACCTCGCGCACGCTGGCCGACGCGGCGCCCTGCGTGCCATGCACGGCCAGGAAGGCCTTCATCATGGCCACGGCGATCTTGCTCGGCTCGAACGCCACCACCGCGCCGTTGCGCCGCATGATCTGGTAGTGCGCCAAGGTGTGGCTGGCCGGCATCAGCGCGGCGCTGGCATCGGCGCGCAAGGGGTGGGTCGGTTGGTTGAATGCAGGCGTGATGGCATGCGGAGTCTGCATGAAGTCCTCTTGCTAAACAGTTGTCGGGGCGGGGGATACGGCGCGCTGGGGGTCGCGCTGGAGTGCTTTTTTGACGTGCGCGGCGCCGGGCTCGCAGCACTATATCTAGTGTTTCGACTTAGTTCAACCCACTAGGGGTAGTGTTTGTGCGGAAATCCCCGCGCGCGACGGCGTGGCGCGCGGTCGGCGCGGCGCGCGGTGTTTCAGGGTTCAGCCGAAGATGCCGGGGGCAAAGCAGTGCTTGGGCCAGCCCAGCGCGGCCTGCAGGCGCCGCCAGTCGAAGCCGGGGCCCGGGTCCTGCTTGCGCCCGGGCGCCACGTGTTCATGCCCCGCCACGCTCTGAATCGGATAGCGCGCGCGCAGGGCCTGGCACAGGCGGGCCAGCGTGGCGTACTGCGCTGGCTCGAACAGGCCACCCTCCAGCCCTTCCAGCTCGATGCCGACGGAGTAGTCGTTGCAGTTGTCGCGCCCGCAAAAGCTGGACGCGCCCGCGTGCCAGGCGCGGTCGTTGGCGCTGACGAACTGCCACGGCGTGCCGTCGCGCGCCACGTAGAAGTGCGCCGACACTTCCAGGCCGCGAATCTTCTGGAAGTACGGGTGCGCGTCCCAGTCCAGCGTGTTGGTGAACAGCGCTTGCACCTGGCCGCCGCCGAATTCGCCCGGCGGCAGGCTGATCGAATGCACCACGATCAGCTCGACCGTGGTGCCGGACGGGCGCGGGCCGAAATTGGGCGAGGGCAGCTGGCGCGCTGGCGCGTACCAGCCGTCGGTCCAGGCCGCGCGCGCCGCGTGCTCAGCAGGCATCGCCGGACGCGTCGTCGTTGCCGGGCGCGGTGATGCCCAGGCGCGACATGCGATAGCGCATCTGCCGCAGGTTCAGGCCCAGCCGGGCCGCGGCGGCGGTGCGGTTAAAGCCGGTTTCGTTCAGCGCGCGCACCAGCACCGTGCGTTCCTGGCCATCGAGCCAGGTTTCCAGGTTGTCGGGCAGAGGCGCCGCGTCGGCCTCGGGCGCGTGGGCGGGTTCGGGGTCTGGTGGAATCTGTGTCGCTATGAATTCGGTAGCTGTCTGCCCTGTCTGAATCAGCGCCACCGGCTCATCGAAGGCCGAATCGCCAGCGTCACCCAGCGCTACCGCGCGGTGCAGCAGGTTTTCCAGCTCGCGCACGTTGCCGTCCAGCGGCGCTTGGGCGATGTCGTCCATTTGCCGCGCCGACAGGCTGGGCGCGGGCAGGCCGGCGTCGGCGCCAATGCGCGCCAGCAGCGCTTGGCACAGCGCGGGCAAGTCTTCGCGCCGCTCGCGCAGCGGCGGCACCACGATCTCGATTACGTTCAGGCGGTAATACAAGTCCTGCCGAAAGCGCCCGGCCTGCACTTCGGCGGCCAGGTCCTTGTGCGTGGCGCTGACCACGCGCACGTCCACGGCCTCTTCCTGCGGCTCGCCCAGCGGTCGCACGCGCCGCTCCTGTATGGCGCGCAGCAGCTTGGCCTGCATGGCCAGCGGCAGGTCGCCGATCTCGTCCAGAAAGAGCGTGCCGCCGCGCGCCGCCTGAAAGAAGCCTTCGCGGTCGGCCACGGCGCCGGTGTAGGAGCCGCGCCGCGCGCCGAAGAACTCGGCCTCCAGCAAGTTTTCGGGGATGGCGCCGCAGTTCACCGGCACGAACGGCCCGTCGCCACGGTGGCTGCAGCCGTGAATGGCCTGCGCGACCAATTCCTTGCCGGTGCCCGATTCGCCATGCACCAGCACCGGCGCCATGCTGCGCGCCACCTTGACGATGCGGTGCTTGACCGCGCGCATGGCGGCCGAATCGCCCACCAGGCGTGCCAGTGCCGCGGGCGACGCGGGCAAGGTGGCCGCGGGCGCTGGGGTGGCGGGTTCGGCGTCGGCGGGCCTGGCCGCGGCCGGCGCGCGGGCCAGGCTGGGGGCGGCGTTCGGCGACTGCAGCGCCGACTGCACCACGGCGCGAAACTGCTTCAGATCGACGGGCTTGGTCAGGTAGTCGAAGGCGCCGCACTTCAGCGCCTCGACCGCGTTTTCGGCCGAGCCGTAGGCGGTGATCATGATGCAGCGCTCGGACCGCTGCGTGGCCGCCATGTCGCGCAGCAGTTGCAGCCCCAGCCCGTCGGGCAGCCGCATGTCGGTGATCACGACGTCGTAGGCGCGCGCCTGCAGCAGCGCGCGCGCCTCGCCCAGCGAGCCGGCGGCCTCGACCTGGTGGCCTTCGCGCAGCAGGGTCAACTCGTACAGCGTGCGCAGGTCGGGCTCGTCGTCCACCACCAGCACGCGGGCGACGTCGGGTAGGTTGGCAGAAGCGTTCATGTCAGCGCGGAGTGTCCGTCAGAAATTCTGGCATGCCCGCCGTGCGCGCGGCTCAGGCCGACGAAGAATTCGTTGCCTTCCACCCGCTGCCCGCCTTGCTCGCGCCAGGAGCGTTCGTGCGAGATGGTGGCGCCGTGGCGTTCGCACAGCTCGCGGCTGATGAACAGGCCCAGGCCGCTGGAGCGGCTCTCGGACGAGAAAAAGGGCTCGAACAGGTGGCGGCGCACGGCGGGCTCCATGGGCGGGCCGTCGCTCCACACCATCAGCAGCACCGGGCCGTGGCGCACGGCGTGGGTGGTGACCTGAATCGCGCCGGCGCGCGCCGACGCGTAGCGCGCCGCGTTGTCCAGCAGGTTGATCAGCACCCGCCGCAGGTGCGCGTGGGCAAACTGCACGTGCACGCCGGGCGCGTGCAATTCGACGGCCAGGCGCTCGCCCACGCCGTGCTGCTGGCGCCATTCGTCGCAGAAGGCGCCGGTTTCGTCGTCCAGCGCCAGCGCGTGCTCGCGTGCGGGGTGGTCGCTCTGACCCTGCGCGCGCGCCACGTCCAGCACGTCCTCCACGATGTGCTGCAGCCGTTCGGCGTTTTGCCGCACCATCGCCGTCAGGCGGCGCTGCGCCGGCTGGGTCAGGTCTTCGTCCAGCAGCGCGTTGGCTTGGCTGATGGCGGCCAGCGGGTTGCGGATTTCATGCGCCACGGCGGCCGACATGCGGCCCATCGAGGCCAGCTTTTCGGTGCGCAGGCGCGCTTCCATCTCGCGCAGATCCTGCAGAAACATCACGCACAGGCTGACGCCGCTGTCGTCGATCGACGGCGTGCGCTGCGTGCGCACCTGCAGCCGGCTGCTCTGGCGGCCCTCGTGGTGCAGCACCAGGGCGGTTGCGTCGACCGGGGCTTCGTCGAAGGTTCGCCGCACGATGGCGATCAATTGCTCCCAGGCCGGGTCGTCGTACAGGCTGAAAAAGTGCGGCGTCACCTCCTGGTCGGACCCCAGCATCACGCGCGCGGCCGGGTTGGCGTTGCGCACCAGAAAGGTCGAGTCCACCACCAGCACGCCGTCGGGCAGCGATTCGACCACCAGGTCGCTGACCAGCGCCTGCACCTGCGCTTCGACGCGGTTTCGGCGGGCGTTGACTTCCTCGCGCGCCAACCGCGTTGCCATCTGGTGCGTCAACAGCGCCAGCAGCATCAGGCCGGCGCCCGTCAGGCCGGCCTGCGGCAGGTCGGCGCTGCTCAACCAGGTGTCGGCCTGCACCGTCCACGCCGCGTGCCCCAGCAGCACCAGCGCCACCAGCGCCCCGGTGCCCAGCGCCAGCGCGCGCGAGCCCAGGGCGGCGGCCGTCAGCACTGGCAGCGCCAGCAGCGGCGTGTAGTTGATGGCCGCTGGCGCCGGCGTCAGCTGCAGCAGCGCGAAGAACAACAGGTCCACGCCCACCGTGGGCAGCCACAAGGGGTCGAACGCGCTGCCGGGGCCGCGCGGCCGGGCCTTTGCCAGCACCGCCATCGTGGCCGCCAGGTAGGCCAGGCACAAGCCCAGCACCCAAGCCGACGTGCTGCGGCCCAGCAAGTACGGACCCAGGTGCAGCCCCAGCAGCGCCAGCGCGACGAGCACGCGCGCCCACATGAAGGTCGTCCACAAGCGGCCAAACCCGCCGGCCGTGTCGTGCTCGGCCGCTGGCATCGACGAGGCGGGCGGCAGCGGCGTGCTGGACGAGTGCATGGGCGGGGCAACGGCCACCGTGCAGCGGCGGCTAGGCGCCTTCGGCATCGCGGCGGTGCGCGGCCGAGCAGTACGTGCCCTGGCGCCCCGCCACCGCCTCGTTGCCCGGCACGTGCATGCCGCACTGGCGGCAGCTCACCATGGGCAGCGCCGCGCGCTCGCCGCCGCGCGACGCGCGCGATGCCTGCGACAGCCGCCGCCCGCGCTGCCACAGCCAGACGCCGGCCAGCACCGCCAGCAGCACCAGCAGCAGCTTCATGTCACGCGCCCCAGCAGCACTTCGAGCACGAAACGCGAGCCGGCATAACCCAGCAGCAGCAGCGCGGCGCCGGCATACAGCACGCGCACCGCGCGCCGGCCGCGCCAGCCGAACAGCGAACGGCCGGCCAGCAGCGTGGCAAAGGTCAGCCATGACAGCAGCGTGAAGATGCGCTTGTGGTCCCAGCGCCAGCCGGTGTAGTCGGCGCCGTAGAGATGTTCGCCGAAGAACGCGCCGGCCAGCATGGTCAGCGTCAGCAGCACGAAGCCGGCGCCGACGAAGCGGAACATCAGCCGTTCCAGCGTCAGCAGCGGCACGCCGCCTTCAGCCGCCGGGGCGACTTGCCGCATCTGCGCTTCGGCGCGCGTCATCAGCCAGCCATGCGCCACCGCGGCGGCAAACAAGCCATAGGCCGAGATACCCAACGCCCAGTGCAAGGGCAGCAGCGGCGACGACGTGGGCGGCAGGTGCCCGCCTGGAAACAGCAGTGCCAGCACGATGGCCAGCGTGCCGAAGCCGGCCAGCGTCCAGCGCGCGCGCAGGCGGGGGTACAGCTGGCTTTCCACCACGTAAGCGGTCAACACCAGCCAGACGGTGATGGACAGCGCTGGCGCAAAGCCGAAGCGCGGCTCGCCGCCGAACAGGCTCACGGCCAGCAGCAGCCCGTGCAGCGCCCACGCCAGCAGCAACACGCGCCGCGCCGCCAGGTCGCCGAGGGTGCGGGCCGCCATCGCCGGCACGGCGTAGGCCAGCGCCGCCGCCATGCCCAGCACCAGGCCGACGGGGGAGGGGCTGGCTAGAATCATGTGGAAAGTTTACCCCCGGGGCAACATTCCCCCCTGAGGTGCTCACGCACCTTCCCCCAGAGGGGGACGCCGCCAGCGGCCGGGCCAAGCCCGCTCCGCGGCGGCCGCGCGTGGCATGCTCCGCGGCCTTTTGATATTTGGTGCTTGGCGCGCACTTCCACTGGATTCCCTACATGGCCTCCACCCTTACCGACAAACTCTCCGGCCTGGTCAAGAAGATCAGTGGCCAGGCGCGCATCACCGAAAGCAACGTGCAGGACATGCTGCGCGAGGTGCGCATGGCGCTGCTCGAGGCCGACGTGGCGCTGCCCGTGGTGCGCGACTTCATCGCCCGCGTCAAGGACAAGGCGATGGGGCAGGAGGTGCTGGGCAGCCTGAAGCCGGGGCAGGCGCTGGTCGGCATCGTCAACCGCGAACTGGCCGCCACCATGGGCGAGGGCGTGGCCGACCTGGACCTGGCCGCGCAGCCGCCCGCCGTCATCCTGATGGCCGGCTTGCAGGGCTCGGGCAAGACGACGACCACCGCCAAGCTGTCGCGCCACCTGATCCAGAAGCGCAAGAAGAAGGTGCTGACGGTGTCGGGCGATGTGTACCGCCCGGCGGCCATCGAGCAGCTGAAGACCGTCACGGCGCAGGCGGGGGCGGACTGGTTTCCGTCCACGCCCGACCAGAAGCCGCTGGACATCGCCCGCGCCGCCCTTGACCACGCCAAGCGGCATTTCTACGACGTGCTGATCGTTGACACCGCCGGCCGGCTGGCGATTGACGAGGCGCTGATGCAGGAGATCAAGACCCTGCACGGCGCGCTGAACCCAGTCGAGACGCTGTTCGTCGTCGACGCCATGCAGGGTCAGGACGCCGCCAACACCGCCAAGGCGTTCAAGGACGCGCTGCCGCTCACCGGGATCGTGCTGACCAAGATGGACGGCGATTCGCGCGGCGGCGCGGCGCTGTCGGTGCGGCAGGTGACGGGCGCGCCGATCAAGTTTGCCGGCGTCAGCGAAAAGATCGACGGCCTCGAAGTGTTCGATGCCGAGCGCCATGCGGGCCGCATCCTGGGCATGGGCGACGTGGTGGCGCTGGTCGAGCAGGTCACGGCCAACGTCGATATCGAGGCCGCCAAGAAGCTGGCCGAAAAGGTCAAGAGCGGCAGCGGCTTCGACCTGCAGGACTTCCTGGGTCAATTGCAGCAGATGAAGCAAATGGGCGGCCTGGGCAGCCTGATGGACAAGCTGCCCGCGCAGATGACGGCCAAGGCCACCGACGCCGACCTGGCGCGCGCCGAAAAGGACATCAAGCGCAAGGAAGGCATCATCAACAGCATGACGCCGCTGGAGCGCCGCAAGCCCGAGCTGCTCAAGGCCACGCGCAAGCGCCGCATCGCCGCCGGCGCCGGCGTGCAGGTGCAGGAAGTCAACCGCCTGCTGAAGGAATTCGAGCAGATGCAGGGCATGATGAAGCAGTTCAAAGGCGGCGCCATGGCCAAGATGATGCGCAAGATGGGCGGCATGAAAGGGCTTGGCGGTCTGCTGGGTGGCGGTGGTGCCATGCCGCCGCTGCCACCGGGCTTCGGCGGGCCGGGCGGGCCGAAGCGGCCGTTCTGAAAACAGCCCAACAGCCGAGAACAGCCGAACATCCGGACGCAGAGGACGCAAAGGATTCGCAGAGGACGCAAAAGAACAGCCAAAAGCTTTTGTCTTGAATTTTTTGCGTCCTCTGCGGAATCTTTGCGTCCTCTGCATCCGGCGGTTATTTCTTGGTCATAACGGCCTGCAGCGCCTGACAGTCAAGCGCGAGCAGCTATGAAATCATGAGCAATCAGCGTCATCCGCCCAGCCTCGACTTGCCCGCCGCCACGCCCGAGCGGCCGCTGCGCGTGCTGATGGTCTGCATGGGCAACATCTGCCGCAGTCCGACGGCGCATGGCGTGCTGGAACACCAGGTGGCCGACGCCGGGCTGGCCGACCGCATCCAGGTCGATTCGGCCGGCACGCACGACTACCACGTCGGCCGCCCGCCCGACGAGCGCGCGCAGGCGCATGCGCTGCGGCGCGGCGTGGATCTGAGCGGGCAGCGCGCGCGCCAGCTCACGCGGCAGAACTTTGACGATTTCGACCTGGTGCTGGTGATGGACGACGCCAACGAGCAGGCCGCGCGCCGCCTGTGCGCGCCCGCACAGCGCCACCGCCTGCGGCGCCTGACCGACTTCTGCACCCGCCACAGCGCCCACGAAGTGCCCGACCCGTATTACGGCGGCCCTGACGGCTTCGAGCACGTGCTCGACCTGGTCGAGGACGCCTGCGACGGCTTGCTGCGGCAATTGGCGGCGGCCGGCCCACACTCCTAACAGCCGCGCACCGCTTCGGCGTGTGTGGCGCCGGGCGCGTCACCCCGTTGGCGCGCAACTTGCATTCCCCCAGTGCATCGCACCGCCCCGGCGCGAAACGCACCGAAATGGTGATTCACGTCGGGTCGGGCGGCCACTCAACGACGGGGATCGCACGATGGATGCACTGAATCAGGGCGCGAACGCGCTGTTTGTCTTGCTGGGCGGCATCATGGTGCTGGCCATGCACGCCGGCTTTGCCTTTCTGGAACTGGGCACGGTGCGCAAGAAGAACCAGGTCAATGCGCTGGTCAAGATCCTGGTGGATTTCTCGGTGTCCACGGTCGTGTATTTCGCCGTCGGCTACGGTGTGGCGTACGGCACGCACTTCTTCATCGGCGCCGAGCAATTGGCGGCCAAGAATGGCTACGAGTTGGTCAAGTTCTTCTTTCTGCTGACCTTTGCCGCCGCCATCCCGGCCATCATTTCGGGCGGCATCGCCGAGCGCGCCAAGTTCTGGCCGCAACTGATCGCCACCGCGGTCATCGTCGGCTTTGTCTACCCGTTTTTCGAGGGCATTGCCTGGAACCAGCACTTTGGCGTGCAGGGGTGGATCAAGTCGCTGACGGGCGTGGAATTCCACGACTTCGCCGGCTCGGTGGTGGTGCATGCCGTGGGCGGCTGGATCGCGCTGCCGGCGGTGCTGCTGCTGGGCGCGCGCTACAACCGCTACCGCAAGGACGGCGGCGTCAGCGCGCACCCGCCGTCCAACATTCCCTTTCTGGCGCTGGGCGCGTGGATTCTGGTGGTCGGCTGGTTCGGCTTCAACGTGATGAGCGCACAAACGCTGGACAAGATATCGGGCCTGGTCGCCGTCAACTCGCTCATGGCCATGGTCGGCGGCACGCTGGCCGCGCTGGCGCTGGGCAAGAACGACCCCGGCTTCGTGCACAACGGCCCGCTGGCCGGGCTGGTGGCGGTGTGCGCGGGGTCGGATTTGATGCACCCGATGGGTGCCTTCGTGGTCGGCGCAGTGGCCGGCGCCCTGTTCGTGGTCATGTTCACGCTGGTGCAAAACCGCTGGAAGATCGACGACGTGCTGGGCGTGTGGCCGCTGCACGGCCTGTGCGGCACCTGGGGCGGCTTGGCGGCGGGCATTTTCGGCACGCGGGCGCTGGGCGGGCTGGGTGGCGTGCACTTTGGTGCGCAGCTCATTGGCACGCTGATCGGCGTGGGCTGGGCGCTGCTGGGCGGCTTTGCGGTGTACGGTGTGTTGAAGAAACTGTTTGGCCTGCGCCTGTCGCAAGAGGAAGAGTTCAACGGCGCCGACCTGTCGATCCACCGCATCGGCGCCACGCCAGAGCGCGAAGTCAACTGGTGAACTCGGTTCTGGTTTGAAATGGCCGCTGGCGCTTGCTGGTCAAGCGCGAGCAGCTATGTTTATGGTAGCTATTGGTGAGGCTGCGCTGGCGCCTCGCCGGCCGGCGCCTGCAGGCAGCGCCCTTGGCGCACCAGTTGATCGAAGCCGGCCGCCAGCGCATCCAGCAACTGCCGCACCGCCGGCCGCACGCCTTGCCGGCTGGCAAAGGCGGCCTGCACCACGCCGGGCGGAGGCGCCCAGCCGAGCAGCACGGGCTGCAGTTCGCCGCGCTCGATCGGGCCGTGCGCCAGCAGCCGGGGCAGGGCGGCGCAGCCCACGCCGGCCCGCGCCGCGCACAGCAGCGCGCCCATGTCGTCGACCACCAGGCGGGGCGTGATCGGCACTTCGGCCACCTGGTCCGCCGGGCCGCTCAGGCGCCAGCGCGCGGCGTCGGGCGAGTTGCCCAGCGCCAATGTCGGCAGCCGCGCCAGATCGGCCGGCGTGGCCGGCGGCGCGGCGTTGGTCAGCAAGGCGGGCGCGGCCACCAGCAGGTGCGGGCTGAGCGCCAGCGGTTTGACGATTTCATCCTGCGGCAGCGCGGCGCCGGGGGCGCGCACGCGCAGCGCCAGGTCCACGCCGTCCTGCCAGACGTCGACGTTGCGGTTGGTGGCCTGCACCTGCACTTGAACCTGCGGCCAGGCGTTGAGAAAGCGCGCCAGCATGTCGCCCACGGCGTGCTGCAGCAGCGCCGGCGGGCAGGCCAGGCGCACCGTGCCGCGTGGCGCGGCCGTTTCCTCGCGCGCCAGTGCCTGCGCCGCGTCGGCTTCGGCCAGCATGGCGCGCGCGTGCTGCAGCGTGCGCTGGCCGATGTCGGTCAGCGCAAAGTGCCGCGTGGTGCGCTGGATCAGCCGCACGCCCAGGCGCTGCTCCAGGTCGGCCACGCGGCGGCTCAGCTTGCTCTTGGGGATGCCGGTGGCGCGCTCGGCGGCGGCAAAACCGCCATGGTCGGCCACGTGGGCGAAGTACGCGAGGGCGTTCAGGTCTTGCATGGGGCTTGAGGCTTTAAAACAGCCGGACGCAGAGGACGCAGAGATTCCGCAGAGGATGCAAAAAATCAAGAACCATTTCTTGGCTGTTCTTTTGCGTCCTTTGCGAATCCTTTGCGTCCTCTGCGTCCTCTGCGTCCTCTGCGTCCTCTGCGTCCTCTGCGTCCTCTGCGTCCGGCGGCTCTGTATTGTTCTGCAATTAGAACAATATGGTGCGATTGCACGCATTTAAACCCGATTGCTGCGCCCATACCATTCAATCATGCGCCGACGATCCGGTGGGCGCCCCACGCGGCGCGGCCCCGATCCGCGCACTGACGAAGAGCTTATCGACATGACCCCTATCCTCACCGCCAAGAAAGTCCTCGACACCCGCAGCGCCCCCGGCCGCCACTGGGTGGGCGACGGTTTTCCGGTACACGGCCTGTTTGGCTACAGCGGCGCCGGCGTGGCCGAGCGCAGCCCGTTCTTGATGCTGGACTACGCCGCGCCCACCACCTTCAGCCCCCATGCCGGCCACCGGCGCGGCGTCGGCCAGCACCCGCACCGCGGCTTTGAGACCGTGACCATCGTCTACGACGGCGAGGTGGAGCACCGCGACTCCACCGGCGCCGGCGGCGTCATCGGCAAGGGCGACGTGCAGTGGATGACGGCCGGCGGCGGCATCATCCACGAGGAGTTCCACTCCGAGGCGTTCAGCAAGACGGGCGGGCCGTTCGAGATGGTGCAACTGTGGGTCAACCTGCCCGCCAAGGACAAGATGACGCCGGCGCACTACCAGGGCATCACGGATGCGCAGATTCCGTCGGTGGCGCTGCGGGATTTGACCAGCAGCACCGAAAGCGCTGCGGATGCGGGCCGCGTGCGCGTGATCGCGGGCAGCTTCGGTGGCGCCAAAGGCCCCGCCGAAACCTATACGCCCCTGAACGTGTGGGACGTGCGCCTGGCCGCCGGCCGGACCGCCGAGCTGTCCCAGCCCGAAGGCTGGAGCACCATCGTCGTGGTGCTGGACGGCACGGTGCAGGTCAACGGCGATACGGTGCTGCGCGCCGCCGACCTGGCCACGCTGTCGGCCGCGGGTACTGGGCTCGTGATCAAGGCCAACGGCGACGCCAAGCTGCTGCTGCTGGCCGGCCAGCCGATTGATGAGCCGGTGGTTGGCTACGGGCCGTTCGTGATGAACAGCCCGCAGCAGATTGCCGAGGCGATCAACGACTTCAACAGCGGACGGTTTGGCCGCATGGGCTGATGCGGCGCCGGGCGCGCGGATGTTTGGCATCCTTGCGTCCGGCGTCTTGCTTTTTTCATCCTCATCCCACTTCACCATGAGCGACTTGAACATCATCCACCAGCCCCAAGCCCACCGTTTTGAGACCCACCTGGACGGGCACGTCGCCCACCTGGACTACGCGCTGCGGCCCGGCGGCGTCGTGGTGATGGAACACACCATCGTGCCCGATGCGCTGGGCGGGCGCGGCGTCGGCTCGGCGCTGGCGCGGCACGCGCTGGACTGGGCCGCCGCGCAGGGCCTGAAGGTCGACGCGCAGTGCAGCTTTATCCGCGGCTACATCGCCAAGCACCCCGAATACCAAGGCAACACGGTGGCGTGAAGGGTCGACGGATTTCAAGAAAAATTAGTCTGCACCGCTGATCAGATAAGCGTCATCAGCTATTGATTCGATAGTGGATTGATCGGGCAGGCCCGCAGCACATCTGCCCAGCGCAGCCCGCGCGCACGGGCCAGATGGGCGGCGGCGTGACGGTGGCGCGCACGCTGCCGTCCAGCTGCCAGCGCACCATCGGCGCCGCGCGTTTTCAGTACCACGCCGGCCCGGCCAGCTTTGCGCCCGGCGCCCGCAAGCGCCGCCGGTGCCGTAACGCTTTGGGTCGCGCCCGGCACGCTTGGCAGGCATGTTTGCTATATATACAATAGCTGATGACGCTTGTCTGACCAAGGTTGGAGGCCTGAAATGCGATCTTGCTTGCCCATGCCGTCGCCCCACGGCCTGCTGGCGCGCCGCCAGTGGCTGGTCGCGCTGGCCTCGGGTGCGTTGTTGGCCGGCTGCGGCAGCCGGCGTCCGGTGCCCGTGGCACGCGCGCCCGTCGCCGGTACGGTGGCGCGCGGCGCGCCGCCAGCCGTGCCGCCCACGCAGCCGCCGCTGATGCTCGACCCCGCGGGGCGCGAGGCCAGCGTGGCGCAGGCCATGCTGCTGGTCAACACGCCGTACCGCTATGGCGGCAACACGCCCGAAGGTGGCTTTGATTGCAGCGGACTGGTGCACTACGTGTTCGGTCAGGTGGCGGTCGGCGGTGCGCGGCTGCCGCGCAGCACGGCGCAGTGGGCCGCGGCAACGGTGCCGGTGGACGAGGCACGGTTGCAGCGCGGCGATCTGGTGTTCTTCAACACCAGCGGTGCGGCGTTTTCGCACATGGGGATTTACGTGGGGGGCGGGCAGTTTGTGCACGCGCCTTCGACGGGGGGAACGGTGCGCAAGGATGCGGTGAGTGGGCGGTATTTTGGGCCGCGGTACCTGGGGGCTCGCAGCGTGTTTGCGGCTTGAATCTGGTTTTGAGCTTGATCAGCGCCGCTGCTTCGCGCGGCTGGCTTTGCGCCCTCTGCTCTGGGATAGGGGTGGGGTGAGGGCAGCCAAGTTAAAAAATCATAGCTGCTCGCGCACGCCATCTCTTGGTTTCCGGATGCTTTCCTTTGAAACCCAAGCACATCCAGCGCGAGCGGCCATCAAAAAACAACCCGCCCTGCGTCGCCGCAAGGCGGGTGGCTGATGACCCGGGGTGGGGAAAGGCTTACAGCCCGGCTGCCGCCTTCAGCAGCGCCGCCTTGTCCGTGCGCTCCCAGGTGAATTCCGGCTCGTCGCGGCCGAAGTGGCCGTAGGCGGCGGTCTTGGCGTAGATCGGGCGCTGCAAATCCAGCATCTGGATGATGCCCTTGGGCCGCAGGTCGAAGTGCTCGCGCACCAGCTTGGCAATGGCTTCGTCGGCGATCTTGCCCGTGCCTTCGGTGTAGACCGTGATGTTCATCGGCTCGGCCACGCCGATGGCGTAGGCCACCTGGATTTGGCACTGGCGGGCGATGCCCGCGGCGACGATGTTCTTGGCCACGTAACGCGCGGCATAGGCGGCGCTGCGGTCCACCTTGGTGGGGTCCTTGCCGCTGAAGGCCCCGCCGCCGTGCGGGCAGGCGCCGCCGTAGGTGTCGACGATGATCTTGCGGCCCGTCAGGCCGCAGTCGCCCTGCGGGCCGCCAACGACGAAGCGGCCCGTGGGGTTGATCAGGTACTTGGTGTCCTGCAGCCACTCCTTGGGCAGCACGGGCTTGATGATTTCTTCCACCACGGCTTCGATGAAGCTGGGCTTCATCCTGGTGGCGGATTCGCTCTGGTCGGGGCTGTGCTGGGTGGACAGCACCACGGTGTCGATGCTATGCGGCTTGCCATCGACGTAGCGCATGGTCACCTGGCTCTTGGCGTCGGGGCGCAGGAAGGGCAGCTTGCCGCTTTTGCGCAGCTGCGCCTGGCGCTCGACCAAGCGGTGCGCGTAATAGATGGGGGCGGGCATCAGCGTGTCGGTCTCGTCGCAGGCGTAGCCAAACATCAGGCCCTGGTCGCCGGCGCCGGTGTTCAGGTGGTCGTCGCTCGCGTGGTCCACGCCCTGGGCGATGTCGTTGCTCTGCTTGTCATAGCAGACCATGACGGCGCAGCCCTTGTGGTCGATGCCGTATTCGGTGTTGTCGTAGCCGATGCGCTTGAGCGTGTCGCGCGCGACCTGGATGTAGTCGACCTGCGCATTGGCGCTGATTTCGCCCGCCAGCACCACCAGGCCGGTGTTGGTCAGCGTCTCGGCGGCCACGCGGGCGCGCGGATCCTGCGCCAGCAGGGCGTCGAGGATGGCGTCGGAGATCTGGTCCGCCACCTTGTCGGGATGGCCTTCGGACACGGATTCGGAGGTGAAGAGAAAGCTGTTCGCCAGTTCCATTGAATAAACTCCTGAAGTTTGAACACTGCGTTGCCAAACTTCGGGAGCACTGGCGAACGCTTTAGCAGAAATTGTTTAACGTCGCCCTGCAAGTAGTTCCATAACTCGGCGACAGGCCAATTTTAATCCACCTGACATGTTGTTGCTGTATCGCTTCGCGTCGCGCTGGCCGCTGGCGCTGCTGCATGGGCTGGGCGCGCTGCTGGGCTGGCTGACGTGGGCGGCCTCGCCCACCTACCGGTGCCGCATTCGCCAGAACGCGGCGTTGGCGGGCTATCGCTTCGCGCAGGTGCGCGCCTGCGTGGCGCACGCCGGCCGCATGGCGCTGGAGATGCCGCGCCTGTGGTTTGGCGCGCCGGTGCCGCTGCAGTGGCGACAGCACCAGGCGCTGCTGGATGCCGCTTACGCCAGCGGGCGCGGCATCGTTTTCATGACGCCGCACATGGGCTGCTTCGAGATCACCGCCCAAGTGGTGGGCGCCCACTACGCCGCGCGCTTTGGCCCCATGACGGTGCTGTACCGGCCGGCGCGTCAGCCGCTGCTGCGCGAAGTGGTCGAGCAGGCGCGGCGGCGCGAAGGCGTCGATACCGCGCCTACCACGCTGGCCGGCGTGCGGCAGATGATCCGTGCGTTGCGCGCCGGCCGCGCGGTGGGCTTGCTGCCGGACCAGGTGCCGCCCGAAGGGCAGGGCGTCTGGTCACCAGTGTTCGGCCAGCCGGCCTACACCATGACGCTGGCGGCGCGGCTGATCCAGCAGACGGGCGCCACGCCCTTGCTGGCCTGGGGCGAGCGGCTGCCGCGCGCGCAGGGGTTTCGACTGCATCTGCGCGCCTTTCCCGAAGCCTTGAGCGACGAACTGGAAACCGCCGTCGGTCAGATCAATCGCGCCATGGAGGGCTTGATCCGCGAATGCCCCGGTCAGTACTTGTGGGGTTACGGACGCTACAAGACACCACGGAGGCCAGCGGCATGACGCACCCGGGCGTGTTGCTGATGCAGGGGTTGGCGCGCCTGCCGCTGCCGTGGCTGCGCACGGCCGGCGCGGGGCTGGGCCGGCTGCTGTTCATGCTGGCGCGGCGACGGCGGCATGTGGCGCTGACCAACCTGCGGTTGTGCTTTCCGCAATGGAGCGAGCGCGAGCGCATCGACGTGGCGCGACGCAGCTTCGTCCTGTTCACGCAGTCGTTCATCGACCGCGCTTGGGTCTGGCACGCGCCCGACGCGGTGGTGCGTGCGCGCATCCGGCTGGTGGGGGCGGTGGACGAGTTGCGCAAGCCCGAGGCCGCGGTGCTGTTCGCGCCGCACTTTTACGGCATGGACGCCGGTGGCGCGGCCATCATGCAGCAGGCGGTGCGCATTGGCGGCAGCATCTACAGCCCGCAGTCGGGCGCGGCGACCGACGCCTGGGTGCGCGCGGGGCGCGAGCGCTTCGGCGACGTGGTGCTCATCAACCGCCGCGACGGCATCAAGCCGGTGATCAAGTCGCTGCGCGAGGGGCGCTACCTGTACCTGCTGCCCGACATGGACCTGGGGCCGGAAGAATCCATCTTCGTGCCCTTCTTCGGCGTGCCCGCGGCCACCGTGCCGTCGCTGCCGCGGCTGGCGCGCCTGGGCCGCGCGCGCGTGGTGCCCACCGTGACGCGCATGACGGCCGATGGCTACGAAGTGCGGGTCGACCCCGCATGGCAAGACTACCCCAGCGACGATGTCGAGGCCGACACCGCGCTGATGAACCAGCGGCTCGAGGCCTGGATTCGCGCCATGCCCGAGCAGTATTACTGGGTGCACAAGCGCTTCAAGACGCGCCCGCCAGGGCAGCCGCCGGTGTATTGATCCGCCGCTCGCCGTCGTGGCGGCGGCCCAAGAAAAACCGCGCCCGAGGGCGCGGTCTGGCGTTTGCGGCGCGGCCGGGCTTACTTCTTCTCGCCGCCGGGCACCTTGCCTTCGACACCCTTGACGAAGAAGTTGATGCCGCCCAGGAATTTGTCGTCGGCCACGGCGTCTTTCGCCAGCACTTCCTTGCCGGCGTTGTCGCTGATGGGGCCTTTCCAGATGGTGTAGGTGCCCGCCTTCAGGCCGGACTTGACTTCGTCCAGCCGGGCCTTGGCGTCGTCGGGCACGTCGGCCGCCAGCGACACCAGGTCGATGGCGCCTTCCTTCACGCCCCACCAAGTCTGGCCAGTGGCCCACTTGCCGTCCAGCGCCTCGCCCACCGCCTTGATGTAGTACGGCGCCCAGTTGATGACGGCCGAACCCAGGTGCGCCTTGGGGCCGTAGGCGGTCATGTCGCTGTCCCAGCCAAAGCCGCGCTTGCCCATTTTTTCGGCGGTCTGCAGCACGGCGGACGAATCGGTGTTCTGGAACAGGATGTCCGCGCCGCCATTGATCAGCGAGGTGGCGGCCTCGGTCTCCTTGGGCGGATTGAACCATTCGTTGACCCATACCACCTTGGTGGTGATCTTGGGGTTGGTGCTTTGCGCGCCCAGCGTGAAGCTGTTGATGTTGCGGATCACCTCGGGAATCGGGATCGACGCCACCACGCCCAGCGTGTTCGACTTGGTCATCTTGCCGGCGATCACGCCCGCCATGTAGGCGCCTTCGTACGTGCGGCTGTCGTACGTGCGCATGTTCTCGGCCGTCTTGTAGCCGGTGGCGTGCTCGAACTTGACTTCCTTGTTGTCGGCGGCCACTTTCAACATCGGCTCCATGTAGCCGAAGGTGGTGCCGAAGATCAGCTTGTTGCCCTGGCCCACCATGTCGCGGATGACGCGCTCGGCATCGGCGGACTCGGGCACGCTTTCCACGAAGCTGGTCACCACCTTGTCGCCGAATTCCTTCTCGACCGCCTTGCGCGCGTTGTCGTGCGCAAAGGTCCAGCCGCCGTCGCCCACTGGGCCAACGTAGGCGAAGGCGATTTTCAGCGGCTCGGCCTTGGCGGCTGGCGCAGGGGCGGGCGCGGGTGCCGGCGCGGGCGTCGCGGCTTCTTCCTTCTTGCCGCAGGCCACCAGCGTGGCGGCGGCTGCCGACAGCACCGCCAATTTCAGCAGGGAGCGTTTTCTCACGTTGTTCATGTTCTTCCTTGTCGGCAGAGGGTTGGGAAAAATATTCTAGAACTGTAGCCGCTGCGTCAGCCGCCCGAATGAAACGGCTTGCCCAGCGATGCCGGCATGTTGACACGAATCCACGTCGGGTTGCGCGAGATCAGCGCCAGCACCACGATGGTGGCCAGGTAGGGCAGCATGGTGAGGAACTGGCTCGGCACCTGCACGCCTTGGCCTTGCAGGTGAAATTGCAGCATCGTCACACCGCCAAACAGGTAGGCGCCCAGCAGCACGCGCGCTGGCCGCCAAGTGGCAAACGTGGTCAGCGCCAGCGCGATCCAGCCCTTACCGGCGACCATGCCCTCGACCCACAGCGGCGTGTAAATCACCGATAGGTAGGCGCCCGCCAGCCCGCACAGCGCGCCGCCCACCACCACCGCCAGCAGCCGGATGCGGCGCACGTTGTAGCCCAGCGCGTGCGCCGACTGCGGCGATTCGCCCACGGAGCGCAGCACCAACCCACCGCGCGTGCGGTACAAAAACCAGATCAGCCCCGCCGCCAACAGCATGGCGCCGTAGACCAGCGGATGGTGGCGAAACAGCGCCGGGCCGATGACCGGGATGTCGCCCAAGCCCAGCCAGTTGAACTGCGGCCGCTCGGGCAGCTTGGACTGCACGTAACCGATGCCGACAAACGCCGAAAAGCCGACGCCGAACAGGCTGAGCGCCAGCCCGGTCGCGTACTGGTTGGTGTTCAGCCAGATCACCAGCCAGCCAAAGATGGCCGCCAGCACCGCGCCGGCGGCCATGCCGGCGGCAAAGCCGGCCCAGTCGTTGCCGGTGTTCACCACCGTGGCAAAGCCGGCGATGGCGGCGCACAGCATGATGCCTTCGGCACCCAGGTTGACGATGCCGGCCTTTTCGTTGATCAGCAGGCCCAAAGCCGCGATGGCCAGCACCGTGCCGGCGTTCAGCGTCGCGGCCAGGAGCAGGGCGTAGGCGTCCATCAGCCGCAAGCTCCAACATTCCTCACCGCAGAGGCGCAGAGCACGCAGAGCTTCGCTGAGGAAATAACCATGGATTTTTCTCGGCGAGCCTCTGCGTGCTCTGCGCCTCTGCGGTGAAGGTATTTCATGCAGCTCTCCCCACCCGCACCCGGTAATTCACCAACGTGTCGCACGCCAGCAGCGTGAACAGCAGCAGCCCCTGGAACACGCCCGTCAGCGACTTCGGCAGCCCCAGCCGCGACTGCGCCAGTTCGCCGCCGATGTAGAACATGCTCATCAGGATCGCCGCCAGAACCATGCCGAACGGGTGCAGCCGCCCGACGAAGGCGACGATGATGGCGGCAAAGCCGTAGCCCGCCGGCACGTAGGGCGTGAGCTGGCCGATCGGCCCTGCCACCTCCAGCGCGCCGGCCAGGCCGGCCGTGCCGCCCGAGATCAAGAGCGCCGTCCACAACGCGCGGCGCGACGAAAAGCCGGCATAGCGCGCCGCCGCCGGCGCTAGCCCGCCCACCTGCTGCGCAAAGCCGCCCTTGGTGCGAAACAGGTACACCCACAGCAGCGCGCTGCCCGCCAGTGCGATGAGCGCGCCCACATTCACGCGCGAGCCGGCCATCAGCTTTGGGGCAAGCGTCACCGCGTCAAACGTGCGCGTCTGCGGAAAGTTGTAGCCCGCCGGGTCTTTCCACGGCCCATAAACCAGGTAGCCCAGCACCTGGATCGCCACGTACACCAGCATCAGGCTGACCAGAATTTCGCCCGCGTTGAACTTGTCGCGCAAGAAGGCCGTGATGCCCGCCCACGCCATGCCGCCCAGCACGCCGGCCAGCAGCACGGCCCCGACAATCCAGCGCCCCGTGTCCTTGTCCGCCAGCAGCGCCACGCCGCCGGCCGCGATGGCACCGATGACGAATTGGCCCTCGGCGCCGATGTTCCAGACGTTGGAGCGAAAGCACACCGCCAGCCCCAGCGCGATCAGCAGCAGCGGTGTCGCTTTGACGCCCAGTTCGCCCAGCGCGTAGGTGGACTTGATCGGCTCCCAGAAAAAGACTTGCAGCCCGCGCACCGGGTCCTTGCCCATCACGCTGAACAGGATGACGCCAATCACCACCGTGATCGCCAGCGCCAGCAGCGGCGAGGCCCAGGTCCAGGCGCGCGACGGGGCGGGGCGCGGTTCAAGGCGCAGCATGGGGCGCTCCGCCGCGGTGTTCGGTATTGCTCCCTCGCCCCTCTGGGGAGAGGGTGGGGGTGAGGGGCCGGCGCGTCAGAGGTGGGCGCAGCTTACTCGTGCACCTAAGCTGCGCCAGTGGGAAAAGTGGCGCCGCCACCCTCACCCCCGCCCTCTCCCGCAGGCGGGAAAGGGAGCAAGACCGTACTCTGGCTTGCTCAGTGCGCATGCGCCTCCTCTCGGCCAAGTTCCATCGCCTGCAAATGCTGCTGCACATCGCCATGCCACAGCCCGCTCATCCACTCGCCGATGCGCTCCACCGTGGCGTGCTTGCGATGCACCGAGGGCGAGAGTTGCCCCTTGGCCATCACGTGCAGGCGGTCGCTCAGCTCGAACAATTCGTCCAACTCTTCGCTGACCACCAGCACGGCGCAACCCGCGTCGCGCAGCGCCAGAATTTCGGCGCGGATCTGCGCCGCCGCGCCCACGTCCACGCCCCAGGTGGGTTGCGAGACGATCAGCAGCGTCGGCTCGGCGTCGATCTCGCGCCCCATGATGAACTTCTGCAAGTTGCCGCCCGACAGCGAGCGCGCCGGTGCGTGCGGCCCGGCCGCTTTCACCTTGAAGCGGTCGATGATGCCCACCGCCTGATCCCGCAGCTGGCCGGTGCGCAGCCAGCCCATGGCGCCCACCGCTTCGCGCCGCGTCAGCAGCAGGTTGTGCGCCAGGCCCAGTTCGGGCACGGCGCCACGGCCCAGCCGCTCTTCGGGCACAAAGTGCAGCCCCAGCGCGCGGCGGCGCCCGGGCGGCAGCCTGCCAGCGGGGTGGTTGGCGATCACGATGGATTCGGGCGGCGCGCGCTGGTCTTCGCCCGACAGTGCAAACAGCAATTCGCGCTGGCCGTTGCCCGACACGCCGGCGATGCCGACCACCTCGCCAGCGCGCACCTGCATCGACACATCCACCAGGTCAACGCCAAAGGGCGATTCGCGCGCCAGGTCAAGCCGCTGTACGTTCAGCACTACCTCGCCCGGCGTGCGGTCGTGGTGCGCCAGCGCGGGCGGCTCGGCGCCGATCATCAGGCGGCTCAGGCTGGCATTGCTTTCCTGGCGCGGGTCGCAGGTGCCCGTGACGCGGCCGCCGCGCATCACCGTGCAGGCGGTGCACAGCGCGCGAATCTCGTGCAGCTTGTGGCTGATGTAGAGGATGCTGCAGCCTTCGGCCGCCAACTGGCGCAGCGTGACGAAGAGCTTGTCGACCGCCTGCGGCGTCAGCACCGACGTCGGCTCGTCCAGAATCAACAGGCGCGGTTGCGTCAGCAGCGCGCGGATGATTTCCACCCGCTGCATTTCGCCCACGCCCAGGGTGTGCACGGGCCGCGCCGGGTCCACGTCCAGGCCGTAGGCGCCGGCCACTTCGGCGATGCGCCGCGTCACTTCGGAGAGCGACAGCGATTTGTCGAGCCCCAGCCACACGTTCTCGGCCACGCTCAGCGTTTCGAACAGGCTGAAGTGCTGAAACACCATGGCGATGCCGAGCTGCCGCGCCTCCTGCGGGTTGCGGATGTGCATAGGCTGGCCGTCGAAGCGCGCCTCGCCGGCGTCGGGCTTGACGGCGCCGTAGATGATCTTCATCAGCGTGCTCTTGCCGGCGCCGTTTTCACCCAGCACGGCGTGCACTTCGCCCGGCTGCACGGTCAGCGACACGCCGTCGTTGGCGACGACGCCCGGATAGCGCTTGGTGATGCCTGTGAGCTGCAGGCGGGGCGGTTCAGGGTTCGGGGTCAAGCGAGCCTCTGGTCGGCGTGATGCGGTCGTGGTGTGGTTATGTGGGTAGAGCAAGCCAGCGGCGGCGGCACGTGGCGTGACCGGGAGAACCGGTCAGCCCTGCCGGCGTGTCACGGCCCGGCTTGCAAGCGGGTGGTTTCGGACCATACTTGGCCCCATGAGCCCAGGTGCCCTCCGCTTCGTCCACCGCGACGCCGTCGTCGCGCTGGACAATGTACCACCCGACCGCACCCTGCTGGACTTGCTGCGCGAGGATTTGCACTGCACGGCGGTCAAGGAGGGCTGCGCCAGCGGCGACTGCGGCGCCTGCACGGTGACGCTGGCCGAGCCGAGCGCGGATGGCCGCCTGCGCTACCGGGCCATCAACAGCTGCATCCGGCTGGCGCACGGCGTGCATGGCATGGCCGTCTTTACCGCCCAGGACATCGCGGCCGCCGACGGCACGCTGCACCCGGCGCAGCGCGCCATGCTGGCATGCCACGGCTCGCAATGCGGCTTTTGCACGCCGGGTTTCGTGATGAGCCTGTTTGCCCTGCGGCAGAACCAGCGCGGCCAGCCGGTGTCGCGTCCGCAGGCGCTGCACGCGCTGTCCGGCAACCTGTGCCGATGCACGGGCTACCGGCCGATTCTGGATGCCGCGCAGACCATGCACCACTGGCCCGACGTACCCATCGATGAGGCCAGTTTGCTGCAAAAGTTGCAGCATATAACGCAGGATGGACAAGAGGTGGCGGCCGATTCGGTGCCCAATTTTCCGGCGCCGGCGTACGCGCGCCCCGCCACGCTGGCCCAACTGCTGGCGCTGCGTGCCGCGCAACCGCACGCGCTGCTGGCCGCGGGCACCACCGATGTGGGGCTGTGGGTGACCAAGCAGCATCGGCGCTTCGGCCAGATCATCGACGTGACCCGCGTGGCTGAGTTGCGGCGCGTCGAACGGGGTACGCAGTCGCTGTCGATTGGCGCCGCCGTGCCCTTGACCGAGTCCTTCGACGCATTGGCCGCCGAGCGCCCGCAACTCCAGCCCTTCTTCGACCGCTTCGCCGGCCTGCCCGTGCGCGAAAGCGGCACGCTGGGCGGCAACGTGGCCAACGGCTCGCCGATTGGCGACAGCATGCCGCTGCTGATTGCGCTGGGCGCTTCGCTGGTGCTGGCGAGCACGCGCGGCGAACGCACGCTGCCGATCGAAGACTTCTACCTCGCCTACCGCAAGACGGCGCTGGCGCCGGGCGAAGTGCTGGCGCGCATCGACGTGCCCTTGCCCACGGCCGATGAATGGCTGCGCGCCGACAAGATCAGCAAACGCTTTGAAGACGACATCTCTGCCGTTTGCCTGGCGGTGGGTTTGCAGGTCGAAGATGGCGTGATCCGCAGCGCGCGCATCGGAGCGGGCGGCGTGGCCGCCGTGCCGTCACGCGCTACAAAAACAGAAGCTGCCCTGGCAGGTCAGCCGTGCGCTGAAGCCACTTTTGATGCCGCAGCCCGCGTGCTCGAAGCCGAATTCGAACCGCTCAGCGACATGCGCGCCAGCGCCGCCTATCGCCGCGCCGTGCTCGGCAAACTGCTGCGCCGAGGCTGGCAGCAATCGCAACCCGGCGCGGTTGCGCTGGCCGACTTGACCGTGGAGCCACTGACATGACCCAGCACACCCCCATGCCCTTGCCCGGCCAGGAGCCGCCGGTGAAAGACCCCGATCCGTTCGCGCCGCCCGCGCCGGTGGACGACCCCGGCACGCCGCCGTTGCCGCGCCGCGATCCGGGCGACGGCGTGCCCATCGAAGACCCCAAGCCTTTGCCATGAACGACCGCGCTGCCGCAGCCCACAACGACGCGCCTGTGAGCCGCGACGCCGGCAGCAGCGGCACGCCCGCGACGGTGCCTGAAGACCTGCACGGCGCACCAGTGGCCGCGGCGACTGCACGGCCACCTGCCCACGCCCCCGCCTGCGGCAGCTCGCCCCCGCACGAAAGCGCCCGCGCGCAATTGCTGGGCGGGGCGCCCTACGTCGACGATCTGCCCGAGCCGCGCGGCACATTGCACGCGGCGCCCATCCTCTCGCCCGTCGCGCACGGCACGCTCAAGGGCATCGATGCGAGCGCGGCGCGTGCCATGACTGGGGTTCGTGCTCTCATTACCGCAGCAGACATTCCGGGCGACCCGGTGCTGGCCACTTTCGTGCACGACGAGCCAGTGTTTGCCACGGACGTGGTGCAGCACGTCGGCCAGGTCGTCGGCCTGATCGTCGCCGACACCGTGCAGGCGGCGCGCCATGCCGCGCGTCAGGTGCAGCTCGACATCGCGCCGCTGCCGCCCATCCTGACCATCGAACAGGCCATGGCCGCGCAGAGCTTTGTGCTGCCCACGGTGACCGTGACGCGTGGCGACCCGCCCGCCGCGCTGGCCGCGTCGCCGCACCGCTTGCAGGGCCAGTTCGCCGTCGGCGGACAAGAACACTTTTACCTGGAAGGACAGATTGCGCTGGCCGTACCGCGCGAGCAGGACCAGTGGCACATCACCAGCAGCACGCAGCATCCTGGCGAGGTGCAGCATTGGGTGGCGCACGCGCTGGGCATTGCCAGCCACCGCGTCACGGTGGAATGCCGGCGCATGGGCGGCGGCTTTGGCGGCAAGGAGACGCAGGCCGGCCACATGGCCGTGTGGGCGGCGCTGGCCGCTCTTAAAACAAGAGCACCGGTGAAGCTGCGGCTGGACCGCGACGACGACTTCCTCATCACCGGCAAGCGGCACCCGTTTGCGTACGACTACGACGTGGGTTTTGATGACGCAGGCCGCATCACCGCTTTGCAGCTCGACATGATGGCCAACTGCGGCTTCAGCGCCGACTTGAGCGGCCCGGTGTGCGACCGAGCGGTGTTCCATGCCGACAACGCGTATTTTTTGAGCGACGTGGTCATCCGCAGTTACCGCTGCAAGACCCATCTGCAAAGCCACACCGCCTTTCGCGGCTTCGGTGGCCCGCAGGGCGTGATCGTCATCGAGACGATTCTGGGCGACATCGCGCGCGCGCTGGGCAAGGACGCGCTGGACGTGCGGATGGTGAATCTGTACGACGGGCGGACTTCACCCCCTCCCCCGCTGGGGGAGAGCAGGGGTGAGGGCCGAGCCGCTTCCTTCGCGACCGCTCAGCCCCTCACCCCCACCCTCTCCCCAGCGGGGCGAGGGAGCAATACCGACGCAGCGCCGGACTCACTCCCTCTCCCGCCTGCGGGAGAGGGCAGGGGTGAGGGTGCGGCGCCCGAGCGCCGCGACACCACCCCCTACCAAATGCGGGTCGAAGACAACATCCTCCCCGATTTGCTCCCAAAACTAGAGCTGCTTGCGCAGTACCGACGGCGGCAAGAGGCCATTTCAGCTTGGAATTCAAACAACCAGCACCTCAAGCGCGGCATCGCCATCACCCCCGTCAAGTTCGGCATCAGCTTCACCGCCACCCTGTTCAACCAGGCCGGCGCGCTGGTGCATGTCTACACCGACGGAAGCGTGCAGGTGAACCACGGCGGCACCGAAATGGGCCAGGGCCTGCACACCAAGGTGGCGCAGGTGGTGGCCGACGAACTCGGCGTGCCGCTGTCGCAGGTGCTGGTCACCGGCAGCGCCACCGACAAGGTGCCCAACGCCAGCGCCACCGCCGCTTCCAGCGGCACCGACCTGAACGGCAAGGCCGCGCAAGCCGCCGCGCGCACCGTGCGCGACAACCTGGCGGCGTTTGTCTGCGGACTGGATGGATGCGGCGCCGGCGCGGTCGAGTTCACGGGCGGCCAGGTCATCACGCCGAAGACCGAGCGCGCCTTTGCCGACGTGGTGAAGGCCGCCTACGCCAACCGCATCCAGCTGTGGAGCGACGGTTTCTACCGCACGCCCAAGATCCACTACGACAAAACCACGCTCACGGGCCGCCCGTTCTTCTACTTCGCCTACGGCGCCGCGTGCAGCGAGGTCGCCATCGACACGCTGACCGGCGAATACCGCGTGCTGGCGGTGGACATCCTGCACGACGTCGGCCGCAGCATCCACCCGGCCATCGACATCGGCCAGATCGAAGGCGGCTTCATCCAGGGCATGGGCTGGCTGACGACGGAAGAACTGGTGTGGGACGACAAGGGTCAACTCACCACCAAGGCGCCCAGCACCTACAAGATTCCCACCGCCGGCGACGTGCCACCGCGTTTCAACGTGCACTTGTGGCCCGAGCCCAACGACGAAGACACGGTGTTCCGCAGCAAGGCCGTGGGCGAGCCGCCCTTCATGCTCGCCATCAGCGTGTGGGAAGCCTTGCGCCAGGCCGTCGCCGCCGCGCGCGCCGACGGCAAGCCGGTGCAGATGGACGCCCCTGCCACGCCCGAACGCGTGCTGCGCGCCATGGGCGGCCTGCCCTGAGTCGCCAAAAAAGAAAGGCCCTGAGCGGCGCATTGCCGTTCAGGGCCTTGTGTGGTGGTGGTAGGTGGAATCGAACCACCGACCTTGGGGTTATGAATCCCACGCTCTAACCGACTGAGCTATACCACCGGTAACCGCGCATTATATATACCTGCCGGCCACTGTTGGACGCAGCGTCACTGATTTTTGAACACGGCGGCGCGCTTGTTGACGAAGGCGTCCATGCCTTCCTTCTGGTCGGCGGTGGCGAACAGGGCGTGGAACAGACGGCGCTCGAACATCACGCCGTCGGCCAGCGTGCCTTCAAACGCCTTGTTGACGCATTCCTTGGCCGCCATCACCGCCATGCGACCGTAGCCGCTGATCATCAGCGCGGCGCCCAGCGCTTCGTCCATCAGCTTGTCGAGCGGCACCACGCGGCTGACCAGGCCGGCACGCTCGGCCTCGGCGGCGTCCATCATGCGGCCGGTGAGCGCCAGGTCCATCGCCTTGGATTTGCCCACCGCGCGCGGCAGGCGCTGCGTGCCGCCGGCACCGGGGATGATGCCCAGCTTGATTTCGGGCTGGCCGAATTTGGCGTTGTCGGCGGCGATGATGAAGTCGCACATCATCGCCAGCTCGCAGCCGCCGCCCAGCGCAAAACCGCTGACGGCGGCGATCACCGGCTTGCGGATGCTGCGGATGGTTTCCCAGTCGCGCGTGATGTAGTCGTCGCGGTAGACGTCGGCGAAGGTGTAGGTGGCCATGGCGCCGATGTCGGCACCGGCGGCAAAAGCCTTCTCATTGCCGGTGATGATCATGCAGCCAATCGCGTCGTCGGCGTCGAACGCCTTCAGCGCCTGGCCCAGTTCCACCATCAGCGCCGGGCTGAGGGCATTGAGCTGCTTGGGCCGGTTCAGCGTGATGACGCCGACCTTGTCGCCCTCGGTGCGGGTGGTGATGAATTCGTAGGCCATGGGGTTCTCCTTGTGTGATGAATGCGCTTTCGCTGGCACTATAACCAGCGGGCACGGCGCACCGCAGTTAACCGACCGCTGGGTCGGTTAATGGTAAATTGCCGCCCGAGGAGACACAGACCATGAACACCACCGCATCCGGCGGCGCCGAGCCTGCCGTTTTGTTCGCGCGGGAGGGCGCCGTTGCCGTCCTGACGCTGAACCGCCCCGCCGCGCTCAACAGCTTCACGCGCCAGATGCACCGCGAGCTGTGGGCCGCGCTCGACCAGGTCGAGGCCGACAAGTCGATCCGCGCGCTGGTGCTGACCGGCGCCGGCCGCGCGTTTTGTGCCGGGGCCGATCTTTCGGAGTTCGATTTCCGCGCCGGCGACGACATCATGTTCCGCGCCGACCCTGGCCCGGTGATCGACCAGGCCTTCAACCCCACCACGCGGCGCCTGATCAGCGTGCGCGTGCCCACCGTGTGCGCCGTCAACGGCGTGGCGGCGGGCGCGGGCGCGTCGGTCGCCATGGCGTGCGACATCGCGATTGCCGCGCCGGGCGCCAACTTCATCCAGGCCTTCAGCAAAATCGGCTTGGTGCCGGACAGCGGCGGCACCTGGCTGCTGCCGCAGCGCGTGGGCCTGGCGCGCGCCATGGCGCTGTGCATGACGGGCGACAAGCTGTCCGCCGCCGATGCCAAGACCATGGGCATGATCTGGGACGTGGCCGACGACGCCGTGGCCGCCGCCAAGGCCATGGCCGAAAAGCTGGCCGCCATGCCGACCAAGGCGCTGGTCGCCACGCGCGCGCTGCTGCGCGGCGCCCACACGCACAGCCTGGACGAACAGCTTGACCTGGAGCGCGACGTGCAATCGCGCCTGGGCTTCACGCACGACTACATCGAGGGCGTCACCGCCTTTTTGCAAAAGCGCCCGGCGCAGTTCAAGGGCGAGTGACCCATGAAACACCCCTCAAGTCGCCTTTGGCGCCTTCCCCCGCCAGGGGGACAACGCGGGTGGCCCGGCCAAGCCCGCTTCACCGCGTTTGCTGGCATGGCCTGCTGCGCGGCCTTCCGTTCTGTGGGGTGCTGACGTGGGTTCACACCTGACGGACGCTGAAGCACGGCAACTGGCACGCCGCGTGGGCGAATCGATGTATGCCGCCGATGCGGCCTCGAAAGACACCCTGGGCATGGAACTGCTGTCATGCCAACCCGGCCGCGCCACCATGCGCATGGTGGTCAAGCCGCTGCACCTGAACGGCCACAAAATTTGCCATGGCGGCTTCATATTCACCCTGGCCGATTCCACCTTTGCCTACGCCTGCAACAGCCGCAACCACAACACGGTGGCCAACGGCTGCAACATTGAATTTCTGCGCCCCGCGCACGAAGGCGACGTGCTGACGGCCGAAGGCGTCGAGCAAAGCCTGGCCGGGCGCCACGGCATCTACGATATTCGCGTCAGTAACCAGAAGGGCCAGGCAGTGGCGCTGTTTCGCGGCAAGAGCACGCAGATCAGCGGCACGGTGATCCCTGTCGATGAACCCCCAGCCACGGAGACCGCATGAGCGCCAAGAGCTTCCCCCTTGAGCCGATCGAGAAAGCCAGCATCGACGAATTGCGCGCGCTGCAATTGCAGCGCCTGCAATGGTCGCTGAAGCACGCCTACGACAACTCGCCCGTCTACCGGGCCAAGTTCGACGAGGCCGGCGTGCACCCTGAGGATTGCAAGCAGCTGTCCGACTTGGCCAAATTCCCCTTCACCACCAAGAAGGATCTGCGCGACAGCTACCCCTTCGGCATGTTCGCCGTGCCGCGTGAGCAACTGGCGCGCATCCACGCCAGCAGCGGCACCACCGGCAAGCCCACGGTGGTCGGCTACACGCTCAAGGACATCGACACCTGGGCCGGTGTGGTGGCGCGCAGCATCCGCGCGGCTGGCGCGCGGCCGGGCGACATGGTCCACATCAGCTACGGCTACGGCCTGTTCACCGGCGGCCTGGGCGCGCATTACGGCGCCGAAAAACTGGGCCTGACGGTGGTGCCCTTCGGCGGCGGGCAGACCGAAAAGCAAATCCAGCTGTTCCAGGACTTCCGTCCCGACATCATCATGGTCACGCCCAGCTACATGCTGGCGGTGTGCGACGAAGTCGAGCGCATGGGGCTCGACCCGAAAGAGCTGAGCCTGCGCATCGGCATCTTCGGCGCCGAACCCTGGACCAACGAGATGCGCACCGCCATCGAGGCGCGCATGGCCATCGACGCGGTCGACATCTACGGCCTGTCCGAGGTAATGGGTCCGGGCGTGGCCAACGAATGCGTCGAGACCAAGGACGGCCCGACCATCTGGGAAGACCACTTTTACCCCGAAATCATCGACCCCGACACCGGTGAGGTGCTGCCCGACGGCGCCGAGGGCGAATTGGTCTTCACCAGCCTCACCAAAGAGGCGCTGCCCATCATTCGCTACCGCACGCGCGACCTGACCAAGCTGCTGCCCGGCACCGCGCGTACCATGCGCCGCATGCAAAAGATCACCGGCCGCTCGGACGACATGATGATCATCCGCGGCGTCAACGTGTTCCCCACGCAGATCGAGGAGCTGATCCTGAAGCGGCCCGAGCTGTCGCCGCACTACCAGTGCGTGCTGACGCGCGAAGGGCCGATGGACAACCTGAAAGTGGCGGTCGAATGCGCGCCGGGCGTCGACCCGGAAGGCATTGCCGCGCGCGCCGCCGCCAAACTGCTGCAGCACGAGATCAAGGTCTACGTTGGCAGCAGCGTGGCGGTCGACCTGAAGAGCGAAGGCGGCATCGAGCGCAGCGTGGGCAAGGCGCGGCGCGTGGTGGATCTGCGCCCGAAGTAACGGCCCGCCCCGCCGCGCGGCCGGCCATGAGCCGCGGCTGTGTCAGGCGCTATGGGTCCAGCAGGGCTGTAGCGCTTTCCGGTAAAGAGTTTTGTGCTATAAATTAAGAAGCATCAGCGCTGCTCGATGGTTTCCACCAGCAGGTCGATGTAGGTGTCTGGCCCCTGCGTCAGGCGGATGCGCACGGGCAAGAACTGCAGCGCGGGCGCATACCAGATTTCGGCCGAAATCGGGCCGCGCGGCTTGGCCAGCGGGCGCGGCTTCAGGTGCACAGCCTGCACCGCGCCCAAGCGGGGCAGGTGCAGCGTTTCTTCGCCCACCACGTCATAGGTCCATTCGTCCACGCCGCCGGGGCGCGCCAGCCAGAAGTTGATCTGCGTGCCGGGCACGGCCTTCAGCTGGCCGGTGGCGAAGCGGTGGCTCAGTTCGACGAACTGGCTGGCGGCGTCTTGCACCGCGTTCGGGCGCGGCACGCGTTCGCCGTTGTTCAGTCGCACGTCCTCGCCCAGGCGCACGCCGCGCCGGCGCTGGCCCACCGTTTCCTCGTACACGCCGGGCTGCAGGCCGGCCGGCGTGATTTCGCCCTGGCTGGTCAGACTCATCGACAGCAGCAGGCCGACGTCGAGTTGCACCGACGTGTGGTAGCGCGTGCCTTCGCGCTGCCACAGCACGCGGGCGTCGCCGCGCAACTCGCCGCGGTAGTTGCCGCCCAGCTGGTAGCGCAAGCGCGTGTCGCCCGGCCACTGGCCGAGGAAGGCGGTGTCGGCGGCGCTGGCGGCCGGCGTTGGCGGCGCGGCGGCCACGGCCGTGCCGGCCCCCGGATCGGCCGGCGCGGCCGGTGCGGATGACGATGCCGGCGCCGCTGGCGCGCTGGCCGAGGCCAGCTGCGCGGGCGGCTCGGGCATGGGCGACGCCTCGGGTGGGGGCGGCGTTTCGGGTGGGGGCGGCGTTTCGGCGATGGGTGGTTGGGGCGCCGAAGCGGCCGGCTCGGGCGCCGCGGCGGGCGGCGGCTGGTCGGCCGAGGGTGGCTTGTCAGCTCTTTTTTTAGGAGCTGCCTGCGCTTGCTGCAAGCGGGCAGTGGGCCGATTTGGCTTGGCTTGCGGGGCGGCGGGCGCCTGCGCCACCACGGTGGGCGGTGCTTCGGGCGCAATGCTGCGGGTGTAGAAGGGCGGCGCGATGTCCTTCAGCAGGCTGGGCGGGCGCAGCAGCAGCGCGAAGGCGAGCAGCGCCAGTGCGTGCAGCACCACCACCAAGGCCGTGGTGGCCAGCAGTGCGCGCGTGCGGGGCCACGCGCTGACGGGCGTCAGCGGGCGGGCCACGCGCTGGCGTCGGCGGGCTCGCGTGCGGCCAGCCGCCAGGTGGTGGATTTTTCAGGCAGCGCCAGCGGCAGGCGCAGCAGCCGCCGGTCGCGCGCCACCAGCGCGGTGACCTGGCGCGACGGGCCGGCGTACAGCGGCAGGTCGTCCAGCCGGGTCAGGCGCCAGGCTGATGCCTCGGTGGCGTCGGCATTTTGGGTGCGCGGCGTGGCGGGCACTTCCACGCCCAACCATTCGTCGCCCGCGGCCAGTCCGGCCTGCGCGGCGGCGCTGCCGTCCAGCACCATCTTCAGCGTGACGAGGCCGTCGCCCTCGCTCACACGCAGGCCCATCGTCTGCGCCAGTTGCGAGGGTTCTTCGAGCACCTGTATGCCTTGCGCCAGCAGCAGCGGCTTCAGCGGCAACTCAACCGTGCCATGCACCCAGTCGGCGATTTCGCGGTCGAAGCGGCGGCCAGCCAGCTCGGCCAGCGTGTCGGCGAAGTCGCCCTCGGTCATCGGGCCGCCCTGGCAGCGCTGCCACAGCGCGCGCATCACCTCGTCCAGCGTGGTGCGGCCTTCCTGGCGCAGGGTCATGTCGAAGCACAGCGCCACCAGCGCGCCCTTGGTGTAGTAGCTGATGGTGCTGTTGGGCGTGTTCTCGTCGGGGCGGTAGTAGCGCAGCCAGGCGTCGAAGCTGGCCTGCGCCACCGACTGCACCTGCCGGCCCGGCGCCTGCAGCACCTGGTTCACGGTCTTGGTCAGCAGCTTGAGGTAGGCGGCGTCGTCCAGCAGGCCGGCGCGGCGCAGCAGCAGGTCGTCGTAATAGCTGGTAAAGCCTTCGAAGAACCACAGCAGCCGCGTGTGGTTTTCGCTCTGATAATCGTAGCGCGTGAACTCGGCGGGGCGCAGGCGCTTGACGTTCCAGGCATGAAAGTATTCGTGGCTGATGAGGCCCAGCAGCGTCACGTAGCCGTCGCCCACGGCGGCTGCGCTGGCGGGTGAATCGTGCCGCGGCAGGTCGCGCCGGCCGCAGATCAGCGCCGTGCTGGCGCGGTGTTCCAGCCCACCGTAGCCGTCGTCGATCACGTTCAGCAGGAACACGTAGCGCTTGAACGGCGGCTTGCCCGCGCCGTGCCACAAGCGCACGGCCGCTTCGCAGATCTGCTGCGTGTCGCGCAACAGTCGCGCGCCGTCAAACGACGCGGGCGCGCCGCTGACCACCAGGCGGTGCGGCACGCCGGCCACGCGAAAGTCGCCCTGCCAGAACGCGCCCATCTCGACCGGGTGGTCGACCAATTCGTCGTAACCGTCGGCGCGGTAGCGGCCAAAGCCGCGCGCGTCGACCGTCACCGGCGTCATCGACGTCGCCAGCCGCCAGTCGCGCCGGCCCGCGGGCGCGCGGACGGTGAGCTCGTGCGCCTCGGCTTCTTGCCCGTGCACGCGCAGCAGCAGGCTGGTGCCGTTGAAGAAGCCGCGCGCATCGCCCAGCCAGGCGGTGCGCACCGACGCGTCGAAGGCGTAGACCTCGTAGTTCAGCGTCAGCGCCCGGCGCGGGTCGCAGTCGATGTCCCAGGAGGCCTTGTCGATCTGGCGGCAGGTCAGTTCGGCGGCGCCCTGCGTAGCGTGCAGGGGCTGCAGGTGGCGCGCGAATTCGCGGATCAGGTAGCTGCCGGGAATCCACGCCGGCAGCGACACGCGCTGCGTGGCCGCCGGCCGCGCAATGACGATGCGCACGCCAAAGCGGTGGCCCGCCAGGCTGGCCACGCGCACCTCATGGCGCACCGGGGCGGGCGGCGGCGGGACGGGGCTGGCGGGGCGGCGCGCCACGACCGCGAAGGCTTAACGCTTGGCCAGCAGCTCTTCGATCTGCTGGGCGTTGACCGCGCCGGGCACGCGCGAGCCGTTTTCAAACACCAGCGTCGGCGTGCCGGTGATGCGGTATTTCTTGGCGAAGTCCAGGTTGGCCGTCAGCGCGTCGGCGTTGCAGCTGCCATCGCCCTTCAGGGCAACGTCGCGCTGCATCCAGTCGTCCCACGTCTTGGTCTTGTCGGCGCTGCACCAGATCTGGCGCGACTTGGTGCCCGAGTCGGCGCCCAAAATCGGGATCAGGAAGGTGTGAATCGTGACGTTGTTGATCTTGGCCAGGTCTTTTTCAAAGCGCTTGCAGTAGCCGCAGTTGGGGTCGGCAAATACCGCCAGCTTGCGCTTGCCGTTGCCGCGCACGGTGGTGAAGGCGTTCTTCAGCTGCAAGTCCTTGAAGTCGATGGCCGTGAGCTTCTCGACGCGCTCTTCGGTCAGGTTCTTGCGCGACTTGGTGTCCAGCAGGTTGCCGTGCAGCAGGTAGTTGCCTTCGGCGTCGGTGTACAGGATTTCGGTGCCGACGCGCACTTCGAACAGGCCGTTCATTGGCGTCTTGCGCACTTCGTCGATGTCGGCCAGGCCCGGCACGCGCTCGGCCAGGTTCTTGCGGATGGTGGCCTCTTGCGCGGCCGCGACAAGCGGCAGCGCCAGGACCAGGGCCGTCAGGCCGGTGCGCAGCAAAGCAGAAGGTTTCATGGCGTGAATTCGGTCAAGCAGACAAAAAGACAGGTGAGAGCGGCGAAGGCGTCAGGCAGTTCCCATCGCCAGCCGGGCGATGCGGCGCTTGATCGGTCCACTGGCGTCAAAGGCGGCCATGCCCCAGTTGCGCAGCAGCACGGCGGCCGGCTCGGCGCGGCCAAACAGTTGCTGCAGGCCGTCGGTGGCCAGGCTCATGCGCAGCCAGTCGCCCTGGCGGGCGCGCTCGTAGCGGCGCAGCAGCTTCATATCGTTGACGGGGCGCCAGGCCTCGCGCTCGCCCAGCACGCGCGCCAACTCGGCGGCATCGCCCAGGCCCACGTTGAGGCCCTGGCCGGCCAGCGGGTGCATGGCATGGGCAGCGTCGCCCGCCAGCGCAAAGCTTTCGCCCGGGCGGGCTGGCATGGCGCCCACCCAGCGCGTGGCGCGCGCCAGCAGCAGCGGCCAGCTGGCGCGCGGCGCGATGAGTTGCACCGCGCCCAGCGCCTGGCCGCTGATGTCGTGCAGGCGCGCGGCAAAGGCGGCGTCGTCCAGCGCCTGCAGCTCGGCCACGCGTTCGGTGCGCACCGACCAGACCACGGCCACCTGGTGGCCCTGCGCGCCGTCCAGCGGCAGAAAGGCCACGATGTCGCCATCGGCCGTGAACCACTGGCGTGCCACCTGGCCGTGCGGGCGCTCGCAGTCCAGCCGCGTGGCAATGGCGTGCTGCGGGTAGCGCGTGGTGTCGAATTCGACGCCCAGTTCGGCGCGGGTGCGGCTGGCGCGGCCTTCGCACACCACCGTGAGCGGCGCGGCGACCGGCGCGGTCACGCAGTCGATATCACTTTGATAGCGCACCGCCTCGGCCAGCAGGCGCTCGAGCGCGGGCACGTCGACGATCCAGTTGAGCGCGGGCACGTCCAGGGCATCGGCGCTGAACTCGGTCGCGCCGCTTTGATCGCCGTGCACCTGCATCGCCAGCACCGGCGTGGCGGCGCGTTCGTCGGGCCAGCAGCGCAGGCTTTGCAGCAGCGTGCGCGAGGCGGGGCTGAGCGCGTACGCCCGCACATCGCCGTGCCCGCTGGCCGGGTCGGCCGCCGGTGCGACCAGGGCCACGCGCAGGCGCTGGCGCGCCAGCAGCAGGGCCAGCGTGCGGCCCACGATGCCCGCGCCGCGAATGCATACGTCATGAGTGAAAGCGGCCATGCGGGCCATTGTAGGCGGCGCCCATGGCCGACAATAGGCCGCTTCATCCCTTTTGGCCCAACGACGCTGATGAGTTCCACGCCTGACCCTGCCGACCTGCAAGCCACCCTGAGCGGGCTGTTCGTCCACCCCGTCAAATCTTGCGCCGGCGTGGCGCTGCGCGAGGCGCAGCTGATGGACACCGGCCTGGACCTGGACCGGGCCTGGATGGTGGTCGACGCGCAGGGCCGCTTCGTCACCCAGCGCGAGGCGCCGCGCATGGCGCTGGTGCGGCCGCAGATCCGGCGGCTGGAGGTGGTGCTGCGCGCGCCCGGCATGCTGGCGCTGCATCTGGGCATCAACGAGGTCGAAAAACCCACCCGCGTGCAGGTGTGGAAGGACGAGCTGAACGCCTGGGACATGGGCGATGTGGCGGGGCAGTGGTTCAGCGACTTTCTGGGCCGCCCCGGTCTGCGGCTGGCGCGCTTTGACCCCGAGGTGACGCGGCTGGCGTCTAAACAGTGGACGGGCGAGATCGACGCGCCGGTCGAGTTTGCGGACGGCTTTCCGCTGCTGCTGGCCAGCCAGGCTTCGTTGGACGAATTGAACGCCCGTTTGCCCGCCCCCGTGGGCATGGAGCGTTTTCGCCCCAACCTGGTGATCGCCGGCGTCGATGCGCAGGACGAAGACCGCCTGGCCGAACTGCGCATCACCACCGCCGAGGGCGAAACGGTGGTGCTGCGCCCTGTCAAGCCGTGCCCGCGCTGCCCGATCCCCAACGTCGATCCGGCCACGGGCGAAAGCAGCCCCGAAGTGCTGGCCGCGCTGTCGGCCTACCGCGCCAATCCGGTGGTGGATGGCGCCGTCACCTTCGGCATGAACTGCGTCATCGTGCAGGGCGCCGGCCACACGCTGCGCGTGGGCGACGCGGTTGCCGCCAATTGGCATTTTGATTGACGCTATTTAAAATATAGCTATACGCGCTGAACTGGCAAGCGCGCAAGGCCGATTTCATTCAAAAACCGGCGCCGGCGCGCCGGCGGGGCGCCGGTAGAATCGACGCTTTCCCCCCGATTCCAACGAAAGCCCCGACATGAGCCTGCAATGCGGCATCGTGGGCCTGCCCAACGTGGGCAAGTCCACGCTTTTCAACGCGCTGACCAAAGCCGGCATCGCGGCGGAGAATTACCCCTTCTGCACGATCGAGCCCAACACCGGCGTGGTCGAGGTGCCCGATCCGCGCCTGGCCGATCTGGCGGCCATCGTCAAGCCAGAGCGCGTGTTGCCCGCCATCGTCGAATTCGTCGACATCGCCGGCCTGGTGGCAGGCGCGAGCCAGGGCGAGGGGCTGGGCAACCAGTTTCTGGCCCACATCCGCGAAACGGACGCCATCGTCAACGTGGTGCGCTGCTTTGAGGATCCGAACGTGATCCACGTCGCGGGCAAGGTGGATCCGATTGCCGACATCGAGGTGATCCAGACCGAGTTGTGCCTGGCCGACTTGGGCACGGTCGAAAAAGCCGTGCAGCGCTACACCAAGGCCGCCAAGTCGGGCAACGACAAGGAGGCCACGGCGATGCTGAAAGTGCTCGGCCCCGTGCAGGCGGCACTGAACGAGGCCAAGCCGGTGCGCACGCTGCAGCTCTCGAAAGAAGAGCAGGCGCTGCTGAAACCCCTGTGCCTGATCACCGCCAAGCCCGCGATGTTCGTCGGCAACGTGAGCGAGGACGGGTTCGAGAACAACCCCTTCCTGGATCGCCTGAGCGAGTACGCCGCCACGCAGAACGCCCCCGTGGTCGCCATCTGCGCCAAGATGGAAGCCGACATGGCCGAGATGAGCGACGAGGACAAGGCGCTGTTCCTCGAAGAAATGGGACAGACCGAGCCGGGGCTGAACCGCCTGATCCGCGCCGCCTTCAAGCTGCTGGGCCTGCAGACCTACTTCACCGCCGGTGTGAAGGAAGTGCGCGCCTGGACCATCCACATCGGCGACACCGCACCGCAGGCGGCCGGCGTGATCCACGGCGACTTCGAGCGCGGCTTCATCCGCGCGCAGACCATCGCGTTCGACGACTACCTTCAGTTCAAGGGCGAGCAGGGCGCCAAGGACGCGGGCAAGATGCGCAGCGAGGGCAAGGAATACGTCGTCAAGGACGGCGACGTGATGAACTTCCTGTTTAACGTTTGAACACCCCCTGAGCCGCTGACGCGGCTTCCCCCTCTCCTGCGGGAGGGGGACAACGCCTGCGGCCGGCGCAGGTCCGGCCGTGGCGTTCCCGCCATCGGTTTGCGCCCAATGGGTTGGTTCGGGTTCTCACTGCCGCTGCTGCTATCCGGCGCGGCGCAGCGTGACGTTGATGCGCTGCGCGCCGGTCAGCGGGTGGTGCGCTTGCCGCAGCGGCGCGATGCCGTGAAAGCGCAATCGGTCGACGCCGCCCCACACGGCCACGTCGCCATGCAGCAGGGTCACGCGCTCGGTGCGGTCGATGCGTCGCAGGCCACCCCACAGAAACACCGCCGGCACGCCCAGCGAGACCGAGACGATAGGATGGCTGAGGTGGCGTTCGTCGCGGTCCTGGTGCAGGCCCATGCGGGCGCCGGGGGCGTAGCGGTTGATGAGGCACGCGTCGGGCGTGAAATCGGCGAACCCCGCCGCTTCAGCGGCGCCGCGCGCCAGTTCGAGCCAGGGCACGGGCAGCGCCGGCCAGGGGCGCCCGCTGTCGGGATCAAGCGGCGCATAGCGGTAGCCACGCCGGTCGCTGACCCAGCCCAGCGCGCCGCAGTTGGTCAATGCCACCGACATGCGCTGGCCGCCGGGCGTGACCATGTGGCGCAGCGGCGCCTTTGCAATGACGGCTTGTAGCCCGGGCCACAGCGCATCCACGTGCGCTAGCGCGAACCCGCGCAGCACACGGGCGTGGGCGCCCAATGGCAGGGTGGTGCCGCATAACGCGCGGTCAGCGAACAGGTCACCCGTCATGCAAGCTTGAGGAGTTCATGGGCAGCGGCTCCCACGGCGTATGGTTGTAAATCAGTCGGGACAGCGCCGCGAAATCGATGCAATGTGCATCACCAGCTGAGAGGGTGATCTTCGAGCAAAAACAGCTGCTGGCAGATGCCCGCCAGGCGCTGCATCGCCGACCAAGGCTTGCCGCGAGAGCGCTTTGGCTTGGCGGTCAGCGTGCGCGCACAGCGGTCGGTGCGATGCTTTGACGACTCTGAAGCGGTGCCAGCAGCAGCTGATCCAGCCGCTGGTCGCGTGCGCTGCGCGAATGGGCCAGCCCCAGTTCCATCTGCCGCTGTTGCTCGACCGGTTCCACCGCCGTCGCCGTGCCCAGCAGGCGGTCGAACCAGGGCAGCACGATGCCGTAATTGCTGTCGGTCCAGCGCTGTGCGCTGCGGTGGTGGTTGCGATGAAAGTCAGGCGTGACCAGCAGCCAGCCCAGCGCGCGCGTGAGCCTGGGGCCGAACGACAGGTTGGCGTGGGCCAACGTCGTGACCACCAGGGCGAACAAGGAATACGCCAGCACCGCCAGCGGTGGTGCACCCAGTGGCAGCAGCACGGCCAGCGAGATCAGCGCCGTCACCCCGTTTTCCAGCGGGTGGTGGCGGTGCGTGGTGGTCGCGTCCATCTCCGGGTCGGTGTGGTGCACGGCGTGCAGGCGCCACAGCCAGGGCACGACGTGGCTGATGCGGTGCACGGCGTAACCCAGGGCGTCGAGCACGAGGAAGGTGACCGGCCAGGCCAGCCAGGCCGGCATCTCAAGCCAGTGCAGCAGTCCAAACGGAGCGCCGCGCTGCACCGACAGCAGGCCAGCCAGCGCCCAGAACAGCAGCGGCGTCAGCAGCGTGACGGCCGTGGCCAGGGCCGCAAGCAGCAGGTTGTTGAGCCAGCGCCACGGCGCGCCGGGCGCGAGGGGGCGCAGCGGCTTTGCCGATTCAAGCGCCAGCACGGCGACCAAGCTGGCGATCAGGACAAGCAGGTACAGCTGCATCAAAGGGTTGTATCGACCGCCAGCATCCGTCAGCGGCCTTGATGTCCGAGCCAACGAGACATTGAGGAGATCAATTCACGTAGTAAAAACGGACATAGCATGGGTTTCCGGGTTGGACCACCAGGCCGACCGTGCATTCCGGTGTGTCGGGCGCGGGGCTCAGGACTCCCGAACGGGGGGGATCCGGTCGGATGGCCTTGATCCGCTGCGGCACGCCCGTGGCGTTGGTGATCTTTAAGTAGTAAATTCCAGTGACGGTGCCACCGGTCGGGCTCGTCATGTTGACCGCATTTGGAATGAACTGCGCCTCTGCGCGCCGGATAAGCTCGTGCCCCGCTAGGCCGCTGGCAGCCAGCCCGCCGATCAACACCGCATGGGCCATCAAGCGCCCATTGACGCCGCGTGCACGCAGGACGCGCCAGGCCACCACGACCAGCAGCAGGCCTGTGGCGAGCAAGGTCCATTCAGACAGCGTGGGCACGCCTTGCGCCGCGGACAGCAGGGGTTCGTAGTCAACCGCGCCGCCGGGTGATCCGGCGTGCGCGGCCGTGGCCGCAGCGAAAGCCAGAAGTGACAAAAGTCCGCGAATCGAGCGCGACATTCGGATCATGTTTACCCTCCAATGTTTAAACAAGCCGATCCATAGGCGTTTTGGATCGTGCAGCGCGAAATACTAACGGGAAAACACAACTCGATAAAGCAATCGTTGCTGGAATCGATGGACAGTGGTTGCGTGTGTGGCGAACGCGTTCGTGCAGACCGTCCAACGCTTCCGATGATCTTGGCTTAGCCCGAGGGCCAAACGAACAGCAACGCGGTCGTCATGACCACATAGCGCGCGAACTTGCCCGCAGCCATCCACGCGGTGCAGGGCAGCAGCGGCATCTTCAGCCAGCCGGCGACGGCGCACAGCGGGTCGCCGATGACCGGCAAAAACGACAAAAAGCACGCCGGTGGCCCGATGCGCCGCAGCCAGTCGAGCGCGCGCAGGTGTGTGGGCGAGTCGCGGTACTTGTCCACCGCCTGGTGCGCGCCGTAGCCCATCCACCAGGTCACCACGCCGCCCAGGGTGTTGCCAGCGGTGGCCACCAAGATGGCGGGCCAGAACAGGTGCAGGTTGAGCTTGATCAAGCCGAAGACCGCCGGTTCAGAGCCCAATGGCAGGAGCGTGGCGGATACGAAGGCCACCACGAAGACCGTCGACAGGCCGAATTCCGGCAGCGCCAGCGCCGTGAGCAGTTGTTGCATCCACGCTTCCATCAGGCAGAGTGTAGGCAGGTGGGCGAGGGCGGCGACAGGTTTCGGTTGCTGAAATTTTGGGCAGGTAGAATGCGCTCCCCTGCCGCGTTACGGCCCTGCCGGCCACGCACACGCGCGCGCCTTGTTCATCATGCAGATCGGTCCCCACAGCCTGCCCAACCGCCTGTTCGTCGCCCCGATGGCCGGGGTGACGGATCGGCCGTTTCGTCAGCTGTGCCGCGCGTTCGGCGCGGGCTACGCGGTCAGCGAAATGGTGACGTCGCGCCGGGACTTGTGGCACACCCTGAAGACCTCGCGCCGCGCCGACCACACGGGCGAGCCCGGGCCCATCGCCGTGCAGATCGCCGGCACCGACTCCGCCATGATGGCCGAGGCCGCTGCCTACAACATCGACCGTGGCGCGCAGATCATCGACATCAACATGGGCTGCCCGGCCAAGAAGGTGTGCAACAAATGGGCGGGCAGCGCGCTGATGCAGGACGAGGCGCTGGCGCTGCAGATCATCGAGGCCGTGGTGGCCGCCTGCGCGCCGCGCGGCGTGCCCGTGACGCTGAAGATGCGCACCGGCTGGTGCGCCAAGGCCCGCAACGCGGTGCCGATCGCGCTGGCCGCCGAAAGCGCCGGCGTGCAGATGGTTACGGTGCATGGCCGCACGCGCGAACAGGGCTACAAGGGCCAGGCCGAATACGACACCATCGCCGAAGTGAAGTCGCGCCTGCGCGTGCCGGTGGTGGCCAATGGCGACATCGATTCGCCCGCCAAGGCCGAAGCGGTGCTGCGCGCCACCGGCGCCGATGCGGTGATGATCGGCCGCGCCGCGCAGGGCCGGCCGTGGATCTTTCGCGAGATCGCGCATTACCTGGCGACCGGCCAGTCGCTGGCGCCGCCGCTGGTGCTGGAAGTGCGCCGCGCGCTGCTGGATCACCTGCAGGACCACTATGCGCTGTATGGTGAATACAGTGGCGTGCGGTCGGCACGCAAGCACATTGGCTGGTACGTGCGCGACCTGCCGGGTGGCGCCGCGTTTCGTGAACGCATGAACACACTGGACGACGCCGGCTTGCAGTGGCAGGGGGTGGCCGATTATTTTGAGGAATTGGCTGACCGGCACGAGCGCCTGCCCGTGGCGCTCGTCGCCCAGCCCGAGGGAGCGGTGGAGGCCCGATGACATCATGAGCAAGAAGGACATCGAGGAAAGCGTTCGAGACAACCTGCAGGCCTACTTTCGCGACCTGCGCGGCACCGAGCCGGACGGGCTGTATGACATGGTGCTGCGCGTGGTCGAGCGGCCGCTGCTCGACGTGGTGATGGAACACGCAGGGCAGAACCAGTCCCGCGCGGCGGAGTGGCTGGGCATGAACCGCAACACGCTGCGCAAGAAGCTGGTCGAGCATAAGTTGTTGTGAACCCCCCTGAGTCGCCTGCGGCGCCTTCCCCCCTTTTGCTGCGCAAGGGGGGACAACGCCAGCGGGCGGGCCAAGCCCTTCCGCGGCGTTCGCTGGATTGGCCTGCTCCGCGGCCACCGGTGAGGGGGATGCTTTGGTTTTGATAGCTGCCGGCGCTTGTCGGGTGGGCGCTGGGGGCTTTTTCTATTTCTAACTTTGGGTTGTTTTCATGAATGCACTGATTTCCGTTTCGGACAAGACGGGCGTGGCCGAGTTTGCGGCGGCGCTGGTGGGGCTGGGCTTCAACCTGCTGTCGACCGGCGGCACGGCCAAGCTGCTGCAGGAGGCGGGGCTGCCCGTGACCGAGGTGGCCGAGGTGACGCGCTTTCCGGAGATGCTGGATGGCCGCGTGAAGACGCTGCACCCGGCCGTGCACGGCGGCCTGCTGGCGCGGCGCGACCTGCCGGCGCACATGCAGGCGCTGGCCGACCACGGCATCGGCAGCATCGACCTGGTGGTGATCAACCTGTATCCGTTCGAGTCCACGGTGGCACGCAAAGGCTGCACGCTGGCCGACGCGATCGAGAACATCGACATCGGCGGGCCGGCCATGGTGCGCAGCGCGGCCAAGAACTGGCAACACGTGGCCGTGCTGACCGACGCCAGCCAATACGCGCCGGTGCTGGCCGAATTGCAGGCCCATGAGGGCAAGCTGTCCGACAAGACGCGCTTCGGGCTGGCGGTGGCGGCGTTCAACCGCATCAGCAACTACGACGCGGCCATCAGCGATTACCTTTCTGCTATTGATTTCGAAGCTGCAGGCGCAGATGGCGTGCCGGCCAGGGGCCTGTTTTCTGCACAAAGCAATGGCCGATTCGTCAAGCTGCAGGACTTGCGCTACGGCGAAAACGCCCACCAGCAGGCGGCGCTGTACCGCGACCTGTACCCGGCGCCGGGCTCCATCGTCACGGCCGAGCAGTTGCAGGGCAAGGAGCTGAGCTACAACAACATCGCCGACGCCGACGCGGCGTGGGAATGCGTCAAGCAGTTCGACACGGGACCGAACGCGACCCTGGGCGCGGCCGCGGCCTGCGTGATCGTCAAGCACGCCAACCCGTGCGGCGTGGCGGTGGGTGCGGATGCACTGCAGGCCTACCAGAAGGCCTTCAAGACCGACCCGACCAGCGCCTTTGGCGGCATCATCGCCTTCAACGTGCCGGTCGATGGTGCGGCGGCCGAAGCGGTGTCCAAGCAGTTCGTCGAGGTGCTGATGGCGCCCGACTTCACGCCCGAGGCGCTGGCCGTGTTGCAGGCCAAGGCCAACGTGCGCGTGCTGCGCATTCCGCTGGACGGCGTGCAGCGCGACGGAGCCACCGACTGGGCGCGTGGCCAGAACGCCATCGACGTCAAGCGCGTGGGCTCGGGCCTGTTGATGCAGACCGCCGACAACCACGAGCTGAAGCTGTCGGACCTGAAAGTGGTGACGAAGAAGGCGCCGACCGATCAACAGCTGCAGGACCTGCTGTTCGCCTGGAACGTGGCCAAGTTCGTCAAGAGCAATGCCATCGTCTTCTGCAAGGACGGCATGACGATGGGCGTGGGCGCGGGGCAGATGAGCCGCCTGGATTCGGCGCGCATCGCCAGCATCAAGGCCGGCCACGCCGGCTTGTCGCTGCAGGGCACGGCGGTGGCGAGCGATGCGTTCTTCCCGTTCCGCGACGGGCTGGACGTGGTCATCGACCACGGCGCCACCTGCGTGATCCAGCCCGGCGGCTCGATGCGCGACCAGGAAGTGATCGACGCGGCCGACGAGCGGGGTGTGGCGATGGTGTTCTCAGGCGTGCGGCACTTCAGGCACTGAGGCCCACGGGGCCGCATGGCACACGCGCCGACCCTGTAGCTTATTGAAGCACCGGGTGAGGGGCGCGCGTTGCGCTGTCAGCGCTGACAGCGCACCGGGTACAGCGTGCAGTCGACTCCGCGCGCGTCATAGTGATGCGTGGGGTTGGCCTGCCAGGGCGGACGGCGCTCCGTGGTGCCGTATTCGGTGGTTTGCAGGCTGCTCAGGTCGGCTTCGGCCGTCGTCGGGGCCGATGGGCTGGCGGACTGGCTGGTGGCGGCCTGCGCGCGCGGCGGCTTGGGCCGGGAAGTGCGGGCGTCCGCCGCCAGCGGCAGCAGAGCCAGGGCGGCGGCCAGGGTCAGGGTGAACGGGGTCAATGGATGTTCCCTCCATAGCGCTTGACGGTTCATGCTAAACCACCCTGCGATGTTCAGCGCAGCGGCGCCAGCGCGTCACGGAACGCGGACAGCGTGGCGTCAATGTCGTCATCGGTATGCGCGCCGCTGACGAAGCCGGCCTCATACAGCGCGGGGGCGATGTAGATGCCGCGGTCCAGCAGGCCATGGAACAGCTGGTTGAAGCGCGTGCCGTCGGTCTTCATCACCTGCGTGTAGTTCTGCGGCAGCTCGGGCAGCAGGAAGAAGCCGAACATGCCGCCCTCGCAGTCGGCGCTGAAAGGCACGCCGGCCTGCGCGGCCTCGGCCTTCAGGCCGTCGACCAGGCGGCGCGTGCGGGCGCTCAGCGCGTCGAAGAAGCCGGGCTTTCTGATTTCGCGCAGCGTGGCCAGCCCGCACGCGGTGGCCACCGGGTTGCCCGACAAGGTGCCGGCCTGGTAGACCGGGCCGAGCGGCGCCAGTTGCTCCATCACCGCGCGCTTGCCGCCGAAGGCCGCCAGCGGCATGCCGCCGCCGATGACCTTGCCCATCACGGTGATGTCGGGCTCGAAGCCGGGGATGGCCTTGGCGTAGACGCTTTGCGCGCTGCCCAGCGCCACGCGGCAGCCGGTCATGACTTCGTCGTAGATCAGCAGCGCGCCATGCCGCGTGCACAGCTCGCGGCAGCGGCGGGTGAATTCGACGCTGGCGCGCACGAAGTTCATGTTGCCGGCAAGCGGCTCGATGATCAGGCCGGCGATCTGGTCGCCGTGCAGCGCAAAGGCTTCTTCAAGCTGCGTGACGTTGTTGTATTCGAGCACCAGCGTGTGCTGCACCACGTCGGGCGGCACGCCGGCGCTGGTCGGGTTGCCGAAGGTGGCCAGCCCCGAGCCGGCCTTGACCAGCAGCGCGTCGGCGTGGCCGTGGTAGCAGCCCTCGAACTTGATGATCTTGGTGCGCCCGGTGGCGCCGCGCGCCAGGCGGATCGCCGTCATGCCGGCTTCGGTGCCGCTGCTGACCAGGCGCAGCATCTCCATGCTGGGTACCAGCGAGAGGATTTCCTCGGCCAGCTCAATCTCGCGCTCGGTCGGCGCGCCGTACGAAAAGCCCTCGTTGGCGGCCTTCTGCACGGCTTCGAGCACGGCCGGGTGGCCGTGGCCCAGGATCATGGGGCCCCAGGAGCCGATGTAGTCGATGTAGCGGGTGCCATTGGCGTCCCAGAAATAGGCGCCCTGCGCACGCTGCACGAAGCGCGGCGTGCCGCCCACGGCGCGAAACGCCCGTACCGGCGAGTTGACGCCGCCAGGAATCACCTGGCGTGCGCGCGCCATCAGGGTTTCGTTCAGGTCAGTGCTTGGTTTCATTGGAGGGGTGGGGAATGTCGATAAGGGTGGGTTCACCGTCCGGCACTGCGTCGTCGTCCGGGGCGCTGTCGGCCCAGAAAAGCCGGTCGGCCACGGCGCGGCCCATGCCGGGCCGGAACCCGTGGTCCAGCGCCTGGTCGAGGTATTGCAGCGCTTCGCCGACGGCGTCGGTCAGCTCGGAGCCGGTGGCGATGAGCGCCGCCAGCGCGGCCGACAGGATATCGCCCGCGCCCAGGAAGCCGGCGTCGATGCGCTCGAAACCCTGGCTGAACAGTTCGGCCTGGGGCGACGCCAGCACGTTGCCGATCTGGTCGCCCAGCGTGGGCACGCCCGTCACCAGCACGTAGGACACGCCTGCTTGCGAGGCGGCGCGCGCCAGATCGGTGGCGCGGGCGCGGCGGTCGGTGGCCGATTCGGGCAGCAGCCAGTGCCGCAGCGTGGTGTTGTTGCCCACCAGCACCGCCGTCTGCGGCAGCAGCAGCTCACGAAAGGCATCGAGGTAGCTGTCGATTTCCTGCTCGTCCCACCAGGACAGGTCGGGCAGATAGGCAATCAGCGGCACGGTGGGATAGTCGGCGGCGAAGGCGGCCACCTGCGATACCGCCTCGGCGCCGCCCAGAAAGCCGACCTTGATGGCATGGATGGGGATATCCTCGGCCACCGCGACCGCCTGTTCGGCCACGGCGCTGTCGTCCAGCGCCACATGACCGTGGATTTCGCGCGTGTCGCGGATGTACACGCCCGTGACCACCGGCAGTGCATGCGCCCCGATGGACGCGATGACCGTGGCGTCGCCAGCCGCGCCGCCGGCGCCCGTGGGGTCGTTGGCGTTGAAGCTCAGCACGCAAGGCAGCGTTTCGCTTTCCGCTGACAGCTCGAGGGTGTCGCTGGAGCGCGACGGATCGGGCGCATTGCTGCGAGTCATGGGCGTGAAACAGGCGTCGGACGCGACACGATGCCCCCTGGCCCATACCCCGCCGATACAATCATTTGCATTTTAAGTACACGCAACCTAAGCTGTATGAACACGAAGACTTGGATGTGCCTCATCTGCGGCTGGCTTTACGACGAAACCGCGGGCGCACCCGACCATGGTATCGCGCCTGGTACACCCTGGGAGCAGGTGCCCATGAACTGGACTTGCCCGGAATGCGGGGCGCGCAAGGAAGATTTTGAAATGGTGCAGATCTGATCCCGCGCGCGGGGCGGCTCTGTGGTGGTGTAAGGGGCCGTGCGCGGCCCGGATGAAGAGCGGCGAGGGGACATGGCATCAAAGCGAGTGCTCGTCATAGACGACAGCAACACCATTCGGCGCAGCGCCGAGATATTTCTCAAGCAAGGCGGCCACGAAGTGATGCTGGCCGAGGACGGCTTCGACGCGCTGGCCAAGGTCAACGACAGCCAGCCCGACCTGATCTTCTGCGACATCCTGATGCCGCGCCTGGACGGCTACCAGACCTGCGCCATCATCAAGCGCAACGAAAAGTTCGCCTCCACCCCGGTGGTCATGCTGTCGTCCAAGGACGGCGTGTTCGACAAGGCGCGCGGCCGCATGGTCGGTTCGCAGGAATACCTGACCAAGCCATTCACCAAGAACCAGTTGCTGCAGGCGGTGCAGCAGTTTGGCACTGCCAACGAAGGAGCCCTGTAATGCCGATCCGCAACGTGCTGGTCGTGGACGATTCGAAGACCGAGCTGATGTATCTCAGCGACATGCTGAAGAGGGCAGGTTACGCGGTGGCAACGGCCGAGAGCGGCGACGATGCGCTGCGCCGCCTGGAGCAGCTCAAGCCCGATTTGATTTTGATGGACGTGGTCATGCCGGGGCAAAACGGCTTTCAGCTGACGCGGGGCATCTTGCGCGACCCGCGCTACGCCGACTTGCCAATCATCATGTGCACCAGCAAAAATCAGGAGACCGACCGCGTGTGGGGCCTGCGCCAGGGCGCGCGCGACTACATCACCAAGCCGGTGGACCAGGCCGAGCTGATCGGCAAGATCAAGGCGCTGGGCTGACCGCGCATGGCGACCAAGCAAGCCCTGCGCGAATTTCAGACCCGGCTGGCCGAGCGCTTGCAGTCGGCGCGCACCACCGGTGTGACGGCCTCGTGGCTCGCGGTGGAAGCGCGCACGGCGCGCCTGCTGTTTCCGCTCAGCCATGCGGGCGAGATCTTCTCCTGGACCGACGTGCAGCGCGTGCCCTATGTGCAGCCCTGGTTCATGGGCGTGGCCAACCTGCGCGGCGCATTGTCGGCCGTGATCGACTTGGCAGCCTTCATGGGCGTGGCCGGCGCCGACCGCGCACGCAATGACGGCGAAAGCTCTCAATGCCGCCTGGTGGCGCTCAATCCGATGCTTGAAGCCAACTGCGCCTTGCTGGTTGATCGCCTGCTCGGGCTGCGTACCCCCGATTCGTTCACTTCATCGGCGCCGGCCGACGCCGCCGCGCCGTCCTACTTCAGCCACCGCTACACCGATGCCGAAGGTCGGCAGTGGCAGGAACTTAACCTCCAGGCTCTTTCCCAGCACCCGTCATTCCTGGGCATCGGTGCTTAAGCAGGTTTCTCAAGGTTTGCAACATGGCCATTTCCGATATGTTCAAAAAGACGCCGCAGACACCCGCCGCCGACGAAGGCAAGGCGCTGCTTTCCGCCGAGCTGGCCGATGCGCCGCCTTCCCTTGACGGCCATGAGCCGCCCATGGCCAGCGAGAACACCGCCCTGGCACCGAGCGTCGACGTGCCGGAAGTGCCCGCGCTGCCACCCGGAGACGTTTTCGCGGTGCCGCTGCTGGGCTTGCGCACGGCGGCGGCGCATCAGCGGCTGCTTTCCATGCTGCTGGCGCTGGCGTTGGTGGTGCTGGCCGTGATGGTGTTTCTCACCGTGTATCAAACCGGCAAGGGATCGCAACAGGTGGCGGCGGTGGGTCAGTCGTTGATGCAGTCGCAGCGTCTGGCCAAATCGGTGTCCCAGGCGCTGATCGGCAACGCCGAAGCCTTTCCTGAACTGAAGGAAAGCGCGGCCGCGCTGTCGGGCAACGTGCATGGCCTGCAGTCCGGCAGCCCCAGCGTGCCGGCGCTCGGCGACGCCTACAGCGCCGAGCTCGGCAAGATCCTGCCGCTGATTGACCGCGCCGACCAGAATGCCGCCATCGTGATGGGGCAGCAGAAGACGCTGACCCAGGTGGGGGCTGCCTTGCGCTCGGTCAGCCGCCAGTCGTCCGACCTGCTGGAGCTGGCCGAAACCGTGTCGTCGCTCAAGCTGCAGCAGAACGCGCCGGCGTCCGAGATTTCCGCCGCCGGCCAGCTGGTGATGCTGACCCAGCGCATCGGCAAATCGGCCAACGAATTCCTGACCATGGAAGGCGTGAGTCCCGAGGCGGTGTTTCTGCTGGGCAAGGACTTGAACTCCTTCAAGGAGGTGGCTCAGGGCTTGCTGGAAGGCAGCCAGGAGTTGCGCCTGGCGCCGGTGCGCGATGAGCAGACCCGCGAGCGGCTGAACGACCTCATGAAGATGTACGAGCAAACGCGTGCGCAGGCCAGTGGCATTCTGGGCAACCTGCAGGGCCTGGTGTCCGCGCGCGAGGCGCAGACCGTGATCGTGTCCGACAGCGAACCGTTGCGCAAGGAACTCGAAGCGCTGCAGGACCGGCTGGCAGGGGTATCGGGCCTGGGCTTCACCGGCCTGCTGATGCTGCTGGTGCCCGCGGCTCTGGCGCTGCTGGCGGCCGCTGGCCTGGCGTACGTGCAACTGCGTGAAAGCCGCCAGCGCCAGCAACTGGCCGAACAGCAGCGCCACGCGGCCGAATTGCAGCAGCAGGAGGGCAAGCGCGTCAACGACGCCAACCAAGCGGCGATTCTGCGGCTGATGAACGAACTGCAGACGGTGGCCGAGGGCGACCTGACACAAGAAGCCACGGTGACCGAAGACATCACCGGCGCCATCGCCGACTCGGTGAACTACACCGTCGAGGAACTGCGCTCGCTGGTGGGCAACGTGCAGAGCACGGCCACGCGGGTCGCGCAGACCACCTCGAAGGTGGAAACCACGTCCACCGAACTGCTGGCCACGTCCACCGAGCAGCTGCGCGAAATCCGCGAAACCGGCCAGTCGGTGCTGGACATGGCCGCGCGCATCAACGACGTGTCGGCGCAGGCGCAGGAATCGGCATCGGTGGCGCGGCAGTCGCGCGAAGCCGCCGAAACCGGCTTGGCCGCCGTGCAGAACGCCATCGGCGGCATGAACGCGATTCGCGACCAGATTCAGGAAACGTCCAAGCGCATCAAGCGCCTGGGCGAATCGTCGCAGGAGATCGGCGAAATCACCGAGCTGATTGCCGACATTACCGAACAGACCAACGTGCTGGCCCTCAACGCCGCCATCCAGGCCGCGTCCGCCGGTGAAGCCGGGCGCGGCTTCTCGGTGGTGGCCGAGGAAGTGCAGCGGCTGGCAGAGCGCTCGGGCGACGCCACGCGCCAGATCGCGGCGCTGGTCAAAGCCATTCAAACCGACACCCAGGGCGCCGTGGCCGCCATGGAGCGCTCGACGCAGGGCGTGGTCGAAGGCGCACGCCTGTCCGACCACGCGGGCACCGCGCTGTCCGAGATCGACCGCGTGTCGCGCCGCCTGGCCGAACTGATTGAGCAGATTTCCGCCTCGGCGTCCAAGGAAGCCGATCAGGCCAACGAAGTGGCCGGCAACATTCAGCACATCTTCGCCGTGACCGAGCAGACCGGCGAGAGCACACGCTCGACCGCCAACCAGGTGCGCGATCTGGCGCGCATGGCCGATGAACTGCGGCAGTCGGTGGCCCGCTTCAAGATCGCCTGAACCGCCGATGAGCGCGGTGCCGGCGGCGTGCTGCCACGGCCTGCCTTTCGAGCATCGCTTCCGGAGTGCATGAAGTCATGGTGACGAGTTCCCCCGCCGATAGCCGCGCAGACGGCGCGCCCGCCACCGACCTGGGGCCGTTGGCCTGGGTGCTGGACGAGACGCGCAAGTCGATCGAATCGGCCAGCAAATCCATCAAGCGCTTCGCGCGCGACGCCCAGGAGGCGCGCGGCGTCGACCTGGCTTCCATCGACGCCAGCCAGTTGCGCGCGGCGCGGCAGCAATTGCACCAAGTCGTGGGCGCACTCGAAATGGTGGGGCAATCGACCGCCGCCCAGTTGGTGCGCGGCATGGAAGGCGCGGCGCAGCGCTTTGTGGCGCACCCCGAACAATGCACCACCGACGCGGCGCATGTGCTGGAGCGCGCGGGTTTTGCGCTGGTCGAATACCTCGATTCGCAACTGGGTGAGCGGGCGCGTTCTGCGCTCGGCATGTTCCCCCAGTTCCGGCAGGTGCAGGAACTGGCGGGGGTGGACCGCATCCACCCCGCCGACCTGTGGACCGTGCCCTGGCGCTGGATCGACCCGATGTCGCCTGGCGCGACGCAGCCGCTGGTCTACGGCCCCGACGTGCGCAGCCGCCTGGACCAGCGCCTGCTCAAGTTCATGCAGCACGGCGACCGCAACGCGGCGTCCGAAATCGGCGTCATCAGCCTGGGGCTGGCGCAGGGCGAGCCCGCGCGCCAGCCCGCCATTTTCTGGAAGCTGTCCGCGGGTTTCTTCGAGGCGTTGAGCCAGTCGCTGATTCCGGTCGATCTGTATGCCAAGCGGGCCGCGTCGCGCGTGCTGCTGCAGTTCGCCTCGCTGGCGCGGGGCGACGCCGGCATTTCAGAGCGGCTGGCGCACGACCTGCTGTTCTTCTGCGGGCAGGCCCAACCCGCGCCGGACCAGGCGGCACCGGCGCTGATGGCCGTGCGCAGGGCGTGGTCGCTCGATCGCCAGCCGGCCACGCGATACGACCAGTCCACCTTTGGTCTCTACGATCCGTCCTTGCTCATGCAGGCGCGGCGTCGCATCGACCAGGTCAAGGAAAGCTGGTCCGCCCTGGCGGGGGGTGATCTGGCCCGCGTCAAAGCGTGCGTTGACCAGTTCGCGCTGGTGGCGGAATCGCTCGAAAAGTTGCACGAACAGGGCCGGCCGCTGGGTGCCGTGCTCAATGCGGCGGCGCAGCAGACCGCGCAGTCCGGCCAGCCGCCCCCTCCCGAACTGGCGATGGAAATGGCGACTGCCGTGCTGTTTCTCGAAGCATCATTTGCGGACTTTCGACCCGGCGACCAGGCCTTTGCCACCCGCATGCACCAGCTGGCCGAGCGCCTTGATGCCGTGCGCGCTGGCGGCATGGCGCCACCGCTCGAATCGTGGATGGAAGAGCTGTACCGCCGTGTCAGCGACCGCCAGACCATGGGCACCGTGGTCGGCGAGCTGCGTGTCACGCTGAGTCAGGTCGAGCAGCACCTGGACCAGTTCTTCCGCCAGCCGGCCGACCGCAACCTGCTGGCGCCCGTGCCCGGCCTCATGGCACAGATGCGCGGCGTTTTGTCGGTGCTGGGTCTGGATCAGGCGGCCACCGCCGTCGGGCACATGCGCGACGTGGTCGGCGAATGGCTGCTGGCCGACACCGATCTTGACCAGGCAAAGGGCGCTGGCGCGTTCGAGCGCGTGGGCAACAGCCTGGGCGCGCTGGGCTTTCAGATCGACATGCTCGCCTACCAGCCGTTGCTGGCGCGCAAGCTGTTCGTGTACGACGCTGACTCGGGTGAGCTGCGGCACGTGTCTGGCCGCATGGGTGCGTCTGTGGCGACGGCCGCGGCCATCGACGTGGGCACGGTCGACATGGTGCTGGACATCGATCCGGGGGCGCTTGTGCCCGCGCCATCGGGCGCGCTGCCGGCAGGCACCGCATCGCCCCAGGCCTTCATGGGCCAGCTCGACCAGATCGCCACCATGGCGGCGCTGGACGAAAAGCTGGCACTGGCCCAGGTCGCGCAACGCGCGGCCGAAGCCGCGCGCGTGCATGACCAGGCCGAGCTGACGGGCGCGCTGCAGGCGCTGCAAGCCCCCACCGTGGTGCCGGCGTTTGAGCCCGGCGCGGCCACCGCAGCAGGCAACGACGATTTGCACGACGACGACCTGCTCGGCATCTTTCTGGAAGAAGCGCGCGAAGTCGTGCACGCCGGCAGCGAAGCGGTCGACGCGCTGGGGCTGGAGCCCGGCGACCTGGCGCAACAAACCGCGTTGCGCCGCGCCTTTCACACGCTCAAGGGCAGCTCGCGCATGGTCGGGCTGGCAGAGTTCGGCGAGGCTGCCTGGTCGATGGAGCGGCTGATGAACGCCTGGCTGGCCGAACAAAAGCCCGTGACCGAGGAAGTCCGTTCGCTCGCGAGCGACGCCTTGTTCGGCTTAGGCGCGTGGGTGGAACACATCGCCAACCAGAGCGGAGACGAATGGCGCAGTGCGCCGTTCGCGGCCGCGGCCGACGCCCTGCGACTGCAAGGTCGTCGCGTGCCGCTGAACTGGGGCCCGGCCGATATCGGTGCAGGCGCGCTTGACTCCGTGACGGCCACGCCAGCGCCAGCCGGCACCCATGACAGCGCCGCAGCCCCCCAGCCGCTGACGTCGTTCGAGCTGCCCGACCTCGATCTGGCGGACACCGAGTCGACCATTGCGACCGTGCTGGACGACGCCCTGGTGGCCACTGTGCCGGACGCATTGCCCGTCGCGCCGGCGATTGAAATGTTCGAGCTGGATCTGTCCGCCGACGATGCCGAGACGCCCGCCTTGGCGCCGTTGCCGCCGGTGTGGGAGCGTGGCACCGTCGACATCGACAGCAACGCGGCGGCGTCGCCGCGGCCTTGGGCGCTAGACGCGTTGCCGGCCACCCCCGATGCGGCCGTCGAAGCCATCGAGCTCGACGCCGATGCCGCGGCGCTGCTCGATTTCCCCAGTCTTGAACTGGTGCCAGCACCACCGATGGCGGCGGCCGCACCAGAGGCTGGGCCTGTCGTCCCCGCGCCGCCCGCGGCTCGATACGGCGACGACCTGAGCGCGCTTGGCACGGCGGCTGACAGCGCCGTGGCTGCATCCGCGGAACCGCTGGCCGCCGCAATGCCGCCCGCATCCGAAGCCGTTGCCGCTGACGATGCGGAGGGGCCGAGCGACGACGATCTGTACCGTCAGGTCGGCGAATTGCGCATCAGCACGCCGCTCTACAACGTCTACCTGAACGAAGCCGACGAGTGGTCGCGCCAGTTGATCACCGAATTGTCCGAATGGGCACTGGAGCTGGACCAGCCGGTGCCCGAACGCGCCATCGCCCGCGCGCATTCGCTGGCCGGCAGTTCGGCCACCGTGGGTTTTGCTGCGCTGTCCGAACTGGCGCGCTCGGTCGAGCATGCCCTGCAGCGACTGCACGGCCAGCCCCGGGGCACGGCAGAGCAGGCGCGGGTGCTGCGCGACGCCGCTGAGGACATTCGTCGCGTGCTCCATCAATTCGCCGCCGGCATGCTGAAGGCGCCCAGTCCGGACATTCAGGCCGCGGTGCATGCGCTGGAGCCGACCGCGCCGTCCGCCGCCCCAGACGCCGCGTCGCCGCAGGCGGCCACCACCGCCACGCTCGACATGGGGCCGTCCGCGCCCCTGCCGGCCAGCCCCGCCATGGCGGCGGTGGTCAGGGCGGTCGATCCGTTGCCCCGCGCCCGCTCGATCGACGAGGACATCGACGTCGTCGACGCGGTCGACCCTGACCTGTTTCCCATCTTCGAGGAAGAGGCCGAGGAGCTGCTGCCGCAACTGGGCACTGCGCTGCGCCAATGGGTGGCGCACCCGGACGACCGCGACGCGCGCGGACAGGTGCTGCGGGTGTTGCACACCTTGAAGGGCAGCGCGCGCCTGGCCGGCGCGCTGCGCCTGGGTGAGATGGCGCACCGCACCGAATCCGAAATCGAAGCCATCGGCAGCGACCACCTTGGCTCGGCCCAGGTGGCGCCGCTGCTCGACCATCTGGACGAGCTTGAATGGGGCCTGCGCCGCCTGCAGCCGACCAGTGGCGCGTCGCTGGTGGCTTCGGCCGCGCCCGCCGTCGTGGTCGCGCCCGCCGTGCTTGCCGCACCCGCACCCGCACCGACGCAAACCGAGCCGCCCGCCGCAGCCGCGGCTGCGGATATCGGCACGGACGGCAGCGCCGCTGGTATGCGCGCGCCCGTGGCCCTGCCGGCCCCGTTGGTGCTGACCTCGGCGCGCGTGGCCGCCAGCCAGGCGGTGCGCGTGCGTTCGCAGTTGCTCGACCGTCTGGTGTCGCAGGCGGGCGAGGTGGTCACCTCGCGCGCTCGGCTTGAGGCTGAAATGGGGCAACTGCGCGGTTCGCTGGGCGATCTCACCGGCAACCTGGAGCGGTTGCGCGGCCAGCTGCGCGACGTCGAACTGCAGGCCGAAACCCAGATGCAATCGCGGCTGGCCCTGAGCAAGGACACGCAGCAGGGCTTCGACCCGCTGGAGTTCGACCGCTTCACCCGCATGCAAGAGCTGACCCGCATGATGGCCGAGTCGGTCAACGACGTGGCCACCGTGCAGCGCAGCCTGCAGCGCGCCGTCGAAGCCAGCGAAGACGACCTGGCCGCCCAGGCGCGCCAGTCGCGCGAATTGCAGCGTGATTTGCTGCGCACGCGCATGGTCGAATTCGAAGGGCTGTCCGAGCGTCTCTATCGTGTGGTGCGCTACGTGTCGAAGGAAACCGGCAAGCAGGTTCGGCTGGACATCGTCGGCGGCAGCATCGAAATGGACCGCGGCATCCTCGAGCGCATGGTGCCGGCCTTCGAGCATCTGCTGCGCAATTGCGTCGTGCATGGCATCGAGTCGCAGGCGGCGCGCGCGGCCAGCGGCAAGGACGCCGTCGGCCACATCCAGATCGAGGTACAGCAGGCCGGCAACGACGTCTCGGTCGAATTCCGCGACGACGGCGCCGGACTGAATTTGACGCGCATCCGCGAGCGCGCCCTGCAGTTGGGCTTGATGCGGGCGGGCCAACCGCTGACCGACGCCGAGGCAGCCAACCTGGTGTTCTCGCCCGGCTTTTCCACCGCCACCGAAGTCACCGAACTGGCTGGCCGTGGCGTCGGCATGGACGTGGTGCGCAGCGAGGTGCAGGCGCTTGGCGGCCGCATCGAAACGCAGACCCGTGCCGGGCAAGGCACCCGCTTTCGCCTGGTGCTGCCGCTGACCACCGCGGTCACGCACGTGGTCATGCTGCGCGCTGGCGTGCTGGCCGTGGGCGTGCCGTCCAACCTGGTCGAAATCGTGCAGCGCGCCAGCAGCGCCGACCTGCAGCGGGCCTACGCCAACGGCACCTACCCGCATGGCGGCGAGCAACTGCCATTCTTCTGGGCCGGTGCGCTGCTGCAAAGTTCGCCGCGCAGCGTGGAGCCGCCCGGCCGCACCACGCCCGTGGTCATCTTCCGCTCGGCCGACCAGCGTGTGGCGGTGCACGTCGACGAAGTGCTGGGCAACCAGGAAGTGGTGGTGAAATCGCTGGGGCCGCAACTGTCGCGCTTGCCGGGCCTGGTGGCCATCACGGCGCTGGCGTCCGGCGCGGTGGCGCTCATCTACAACCCCGTGGTGCTGGCCGGCGTGTATGGCGACCAGGCCCGCGCGCTCGGTGCGCGCGCGCCGGCCGAGGCGCAGGCGGGCGGCGCGCCCGCGGGCGCACCCGCCGCGCCGGCGCCGATTGGCGCGCACTCCGATATTCCGCTGGTGCTGGTGGTCGACGATTCCATTACCGTGCGTCGCGTCACGCAGCGCCTGCTGCAGCGCGAGGGTTACCGCGTGGCACTGGCCGCCGACGGCTTGCAGGGGCTTGAAAAGCTGCAGGGCGAGCGGCCCGCCGTGGTGCTGTCCGACATCGAAATGCCGCGCATGGACGGTTTCGACTTCGTGCGCAATATTCGCGCCGACGGCCAGTTGCACGACCTGCCGGTCATCATGATCACCTCGCGCATCGCCGAAAAGCACCGCGAGCACGCGCGCGAGCTGGGCGTTGACCACTATCTGGGCAAGCCCTACGCCGAAGACGAACTGTTGGGCCTGATCAAGCGTTACGCGCGCACCGCCAAGGCGCGCGCGAGCGCCTGACGCGGCGGCGCCAGCGGTGGTGGCCCGGTAAAATCGGGCCATGTCCGATGACGCGCAGCCGATCAACCTGACGAACCATTTCCTGATCGCCATGCCCGGCATGGAAGATGGCACCTTCACCCGCAGCGTGGTCTACATTTGCGAGCACAGCGACCGCGGCGCGCTCGGCCTGATCATCAACAAGCCAGGCGGCATCAGCTTGGCAGACCTGTTCGAGCGGGTTGATCTGCCACTGGCGCGTCCCGACCTGGGCGAACAGCCGGTGTTCCATGGCGGCCCGCTGCAGACCGAGCGCGGTTTCGTGCTGCACGACCCGATCCTGGCCGAAGGCCTGCCGACCGACCAGTCCATCTACGCATCGACCCTGACGGTGCCGGGCGGGCTGGAAATGACCACCTCGCGCGACGTGCTGGAGGCCATGTCCTCCGGTGGCGGCCCGCGGCGCGTGCTGATCACGCTGGGCTATTCGTCCTGGGGCGAAGGGCAGTTGGAGTCGGAAATCGCGCGCAACAGCTGGCTCACGGTGGACGCCAATGCCGACCTCGTCTTCGATGCGCCGGTCGAGCAGCGCTACGACCAGGCGCTGCGGTTGCTCGGGCTCGAATCCTGGATGCTGTCGCCCGACATAGGGCACGCCTGATGCCCGCCGACCTGCCCGCGCCGCCCTACGTTCCCGCCCACCTTGGCAGTTTTCTGGCTTTCGATTTCGGGCTCAAGCGCACCGGCGTCGCCGTCGGCAACCGGCTGACCCGCACCGCCACGCCGCAGCCCACCATCCGCGCTGAGGGCGACGCGCGCTGGGCGCCCATCGAAAGTCGCCTGGCCGAATGGCAGCCCGACGCGTTGGTGGTCGGCGTGCCGCTGCATCCCGACGGCGCCGCGCACGAGAACACGGCGCGCGCGCGCAAGTTCGCGCGGCAATTGCGCGGTCGCTTCGGCCTGCCGGTGTATGAAGTGGACGAGCGCTACAGCACGACAGAGGCGCACGCCGCCGGCGCGCGCGATGCCGACGCCGCCGCGGCCGCCATCATTCTTGAGCAGTTTTTGAGGAGTCTTCCATGAGTTCCACCCACGGCAGCGCGCTGGCGCTGGATGCCGAGGCGCTGTATGCCGAACTGCTGCGCGCGGTGCGCCCGGCGCTGACGGCCGACACGCGGCTGGTCGGCATCGTCACGGGCGGCCAGTGGCTGGCCCAGCGCATGCAGCGCGACCTGGGCCTGCCGGGCGAGGCCGGCGCGATCTCGTCGGCCATGCACCGCGACGACTATGCCAAGCGCGGCCTGGCGGCCAGCGGCCAGACCGCGCTGCCCTTCGAGATCGACGGCGCCGACATCCTGCTGCTCGACGACGTGCTCTACACCGGGCGCACCATCCGCGCCGTGGTCAACGAGCTGTTCGACTACGGGCGCCCCGCGCGCGTGCGGCTGGCGGTGCTGGTCGACCGTGGCGGGCGCCAGTTGCCGGTGGCGGCCGAGCTGGCCGCCGCGCGCCTGACGTTGCCCGCCACGCAGTCGTTGCGGCTGGCGCGCGGTGACGGCGGAGCGTTCAGCTTCAGCATCACCGAGAAGGAATGACGCCCATGCTGGCCCGACGCAACCCGCAACTCAACCCGCACGGCGAACTGATCCACCTGCTGTCCACCGAGGGGCTGCCGCGCGACATCCTCACGCACATTCTCGACACCGCCGCGCAGTTCGTCGGCGTGAGCGAGCGCGAAGTCAAGAAGGTGCCGCTGCTGCGCGGCAAGAGCGTGTTCAACCTGTTCTTCGAGAATTCCACGCGCACCCGCACCACCTTCGACATTGCCGCCACGCGCCTGTCGGCCGACGTCTACACGCTCGACATTGCGCGCTCGTCCACCGCCAAGGGCGAATCGCTGCTGGACACGGTGGCCAACCTGTCCGCCATGGCGGCCGACATCTTCGTCGTGCGCCATTCCGAAAGCGGCGCGCCCTATCTGCTGTCGCAGCACGTGGCGCCGCACGTGCACGTCGTCAACGCGGGCGACGGTCGCCACGCGCACCCCACGCAGGGGTTGCTCGACATGTACACCATCCGCCACTACAAGAAGGACTTCAGCAACCTGGTGGTGGCCATCGTGGGCGACGTGCTGCATTCGCGCGTGGCGCGCAGCGATATCCACGCGCTGACCACGCTGGGCGCGGCCGAAGTGCGCGTGGTCGGCCCGCGCACACTGGTGCCAGGCGACTTTGGCCCCATGGGCGTGCGCGTGTGCCATACGCTCGAAGAAGGCATCCGCGACGCCGACGTCGTGATCATGCTGCGCCTGCAGAACGAGCGCATGAGCGGCGCGCTGCTGCCGTCCAGCCAGGAGTTCTTCCAGAGCTTCGGCCTCACGCCCGAGCGCCTGCGCTGGGCCAAGCCAGACGCCATCGTGATGCACCCGGGGCCGATCAACCGCGGCGTCGAGATCGATTCGCAGGTCGTCGACGGCCGGCAAAGCGTGATCCTGCCGCAGGTGACCTTCGGCATCGCCGTGCGCATGGCGGTGCTGAGCATCGTGGCGGGCAACGAGGCCTGAGGCGCGGTTGAACAGCCATGAACAGCCGGACGCAGAGCAAGCGCAGGTTGCGCACAGGACGCAGAGGCGTCTTTTGGCGTTGCCACCGCCCAGCCTCCCGCTCCGTCATTCCCGCGGAGGCGGGAATCCACTCATCGTCGTGCCGGGCGCGGTGGTCGACCGAGACATGGATTCCCCCTTTCGCGGGAACGACGAAGCCGCAGAGCGCGTCAGTTCAGAGCTGGATCAGCCAACATCTTCTGCGACCTTTGCGACCCCTTCGCGCCCTTTGCGTTCAAGAATTGCTCCCAAAACCAGAGCTGCCAGCCCTTGCGGGGCAAGCGCCAAAGCCTGATTTGATTGATTCACCATGAAAATCCTGATCCAGCACGGCCGCGTGATCGACCCCGCCAGCGGGCGCGACGAAGTGGCCGACGTGGCGGTCGCCGCCGGCCGCATTCTCGGCATCGGCCAATTGCCGGCCGACTTCAAGCCCACGCGCACCATCGACGCGCGGGGCTGTTGGGTGCTGCCCGGCCTGGTCGACCTGGCGGCGCGCTTGCGCGAGCCGGGGCACGAACACGCCCGCATGCTCGAAAGCGAAATGGCGGCGGCCGTCGCCGGCGGCGTGACCAGTCTGGTTTGCCCGCCCGACACCGACCCGGTGCTGGATGAGCCGGGCCTGGTCGAAATGCTGAAGACTCGGGCCGAGCGCCTGCACCAGGCGCGCGTGTTTCCGCAAGGCGCGCTCACCCGCGGCCTGAAGGGCGAGGTGCTGACCGAGATGGGTCAACTGACCGACGCCGGCTGCGTGGCCTTCGGCCAGGCCGAGTCGCCCATCGTCAACACGCAGGTGCTGCAACGCGCGCTGCAGTACGCCGCCACCTTTGGCTACGCCGTGTGGCTGCGCCCCATCGACCCCTGGCTGGGCACCGGTGTGGCCGCCAGCGGGCCGCTGGCCATGCGCATGGGGCTGTCGGGCGTGCCGGCGGCGGCCGAAACAATTGCGCTGCACACCGTGATCGAACTGCTGCGCGCCATGGGCGGCGGCGCCACCCGCGCGCGCGTCCACCTGTGCCGGCTGTCCAGCGCGGCGGGGGTGGCGCTGCTGCGCCAGGCCAAGGCCGACGGTCTGCCGGTGACGGCCGATGTCAGCATCAACTCGCTGCACCTGATCGACCACGACATCGGCCACTTCGACAGCAGTGCGCGCCTGAACCCGCCCTTGCGCCAGCAGCGCGACCGCGACGCGCTGGCCGAGGCGCTGGCCGACGGCACCCTCGACGCGCTGGTGTCCGACCACACGCCGGTCGACGCCGACGCCAAGCAGCTGCCCTTTGCCGAGGCCGAGCCCGGCGCCAGCGGCTTGGAGCTGCTGCTGCCGCTGGCACTGAAATGGGGCCTGGGCGCCCACGGCCCCGGCCTGCAGCGCGCGCTGGCCAGCGTGACCAGCGCGCCGGCGCGCGTGCTGGGCGGCGCGCTGGGCACCCTGGCCGCCAGCTGCGGACGGCTGGTCGAAGGCGGCGTGGCCGACCTGTGCGTGTTCGACCCCGAAGCGCGCTGGATCGTCACGCCCGCCGCGCTGCGCAGCCAGGGCAAGCACACGCCCTTCGCCGGCCACGAATTGACGGGCCGCGTGCGTTGCACACTGGCGGGCGGGCACCTGGCGCACGGCGAGTGAAGGCGTTCACCGCGCTCTGGCTGCTGCTGCGCGGCGGCGCGCACATCGCGCGCGGCTGGTGGACCATTCGCACGCGCTTCGCATTGCTATCGCAAGCAGAGCGCGAAGGCGAGATACAACGCTGGGCGCGCCAGTTTCTGCGCCTATGGCGCATTGATCTGCAGGTCAACGGCCAGGCGCCGGCGCGCGGGCCTTTGCTGCTGGTGGCCAACCACATTTCGTGGCTCGACATTCTGGTGCTGCACGCGGCGGGCTTCTGCCGTTTCGTGTCCAAGGCCGATGTGCAGCGCTGGCCCGTCATCGGCATGATGGCGACCAGCGCGGGCACGCTGTACATCGCGCGCGATTCGCGCCGCGACGCGCTGCGCGTGGTGCACCACATGCGCGACGCATTGGCGCGCGGCGAGGTGGTGGCGGTGTTTCCCGAAGGCACCACCAGCGACGGCCTGACGCTGCTGCCGTTTCACGCCAACCTGATCCAGGCGGCCATCTCGGCGCCGTCGCCCGTGATGCCGGTGGCGCTGCAGTTCATCGACCGGCGCGACGGCCGCATGAGCACGGCGCCCATGTACATCGGCGAGCAGACGCTGCTTGAATCGGTGTGGCGCACACTGACCACGCCCGGCCTGCGCGCCGTCGTCACCTATGGCGCGCCGCAATCGCCCGAGGGGCGTGAGCGGCGCGAATGGGCGGCGGCGTTGCGGGATGCGGTGGGCGCGCTGCGGTCGGCGCGGCCGTAGGGCGGGCACAATTGCCCGCCCTACATTGCTCATGTTTTGATAGTGGCTGACGCGCGATCCATGAGCGACGCCAGCGAAATGGGCTTGAAACCCCGGCAGGCCTCGTGCAGGCAGCCCTGCGTCTTCGCCGTCAGGCCGCCTGCGGCGGAAACGTCACCACGTGGTGTACCGCCGGCACGATGCCGATGCGCTCGCCGACCTTGTGCTGGTGGTGGCTGGGCACGTAGGTCATCACGGTCTCGCCGCTGTCAAGCTGCAGCGTGTACAGGAACTCCGAGCCGCGAAACGCCTTGCGCACGATCCTGGCGGTGACCGGCGCGTCGTCGTCGTGCAGGATGTCGTCGGCGCGCAGCAGCAGGTCGCAGTGGCCGTCGGGGTAGGCGGAGGGCAGGGGGCAGTCGGTCAGGTTGCGCAGCGTGCCCAGCGGCGTGTCCACCTTGGCGCCGCGCTCGGTGGCGACGATGCGCGCCGGCACGAACACGCCGTGCCCGATGAAGTCCGCCACAAAGCGCGTGGCCGGCCGGTGGTACAGCGAATACGCGTCGTCCCACTGGTGCAGGTGACCGTCGTGCATCACGCCGATCTGGTCGCCGATGGCAAAGGCTTCCAGCTGATCGTGCGTGACGAACAGCGCGGTGGCGCCGGCGGCTTTCAGGATCAGGCGCAGTTCGTGCGCCAGCCGCTCGCGCAGATCGACGTCGAGGTTGGAAAACGGCTCGTCCAGCAGCAGCAGGCGCGGCGCCGGTGCCATGGCGCGGGCCAGCGCCACGCGCTGCTGCTGGCCGCCCGACAGCTCATGCGGAAAGCGCTGCTCGCTGCCGGCCAGGTCGACCAGGGCCAGCACTTCGGCCACGCGCCGCGCGCGCTCGGCGGCGGCCAGGTGCTTCAGCCCGAACGCCACGTTGCGGCCCACGTCCAGGTGCGGAAACAGGGCGTAGTCCTGAAACACCATGCCGATGCGGCGCGCCTCGGGGGGCACGTGCTGGTGCGCGCTGCTGACGCGCTCGCCACCCAGGCGGATTTCGCCACCGCTGACACGCTCCAGCCCGGCGACGGCGCGCAGCAGCGTGGTCTTGCCGCAGCCCGACGGGCCGATCAGCACGCCAATGTCGCCCGCGCGCAGGCCCAGCGACACGCCATGCACGGCGGGGTGTCCTTGGCCGGGGTAGCGCACATCGACCTGATCGATCTTCAGGAACATGGGTGGGATTGTAGATGCGTACAATTCTCATTTGCGCGGGCGGCGGCGGGGCGGTCGGGCGGCAAACAGCCGGACGCAAAGGGCGCGACGGGTTCGTGAAGGACGCGAAGAAGATTCAATGGGCTTTCTTCTGCTTCCTCCGCATGATTTGCACGGTGTCCGCTCCGGCTGTCCTGACGGTTTTTTTGAATAAAAACCTTGCCAGCGCTTGCTTATAAAGCGCGGATAGCTATCATTTTCATAACAACATCCATTCCATCCACCGTGCGCGCCCTTCCCACCGCGTTGCTGCTGCTCGTGACCTGCGTGCTGGCGCTGCCCGTGCTGGCGCTGGTCGGCTCTTGGGCGCAGTGGGACGCGCAAACCGCCGGCATCCTGCGCGAGATGTCGGCCACGGTGCTGCCCGACTACCTGTGGGTCACGCTGCAGCTGGTGGTGATGGTCGGCCTTGGCGTGGTGGCCATGGGCGTGCCGGCGGCGGTGCTGGTGACGGTGTTCGACTTTCGCGGCCGGCGCGCCTTTGAATGGCTGCTGCTGCTGCCGTTGGCCATGCCGGCCTACGTCACGGCGTACGCGTACACCGACTTCCTGCAGTATTCCGGCCCGCTGCAAAGCTGGCTGCGCGCGACCTTCGGGCTGGAAGGCCGCCTGCTGCCCGACGTGCGCAGCGTGTGGGGCGCGGCATGGGTGTTTTCGTTTTCGCTGTACCCGTACGTTTATCTGCTGGCGCGCACGGCGCTGGCCGAACGGGCGCCGCAGTTGATGGAGGCCGCGCGCCTGCTGGGCGCGCCCCTGTCGCGCCGCCTGCGCGAAGTGGCGCTGCCCATGGCACGGCCGGCGGTGGCCGCCGGCACGGCGCTGGCGCTGATGGAGGTGCTGGCCGACTACGGCGTGTCGGTCTACTTCGGCATCCAGACCTTCACCGCCGGCATCTACAAGGCCTGGCTGTCAATGGACAACCGCATCGCCGCCGCGCAACTGGCCACCGTGCTGCTGGTGCTGGTGATGGGCCTGCTGTGGCTGGAGCAGCGCGCCCAGCGCCGCCTGCGCTTTGCCAGCAGCGCCACGGCGCGCGCCAGTTCGGGCGAAGCGCGGCCGATCACGCTGCGCGGCGCGCGCGGCGCACTGGCCTGGGTGCTGTGCCTGCTGCCGGTGCTGATGGGTTTTGCGCTGCCCGTGGCCTTCATGCTGCGGCCGCTGTCGGCCGACTGGTCGGTGCTGCCGTGGGACCGCTTTCTGGTCTGGACCTGGAACAGCGTGCGCCTGGGCGCCAGCACCGCCGTGCTGGCGGTGCTGGCGGCCTGGTTCCTGGCCTACAGCCTGCGCCGCGCGCCCACGCTGCTGCGGCGCGGGGCGGTGCAGGTGGTGTCGCTCGGCTACGCGGTGCCGGGGGCGGTCATCGTCGTCGGCCTGCTGCTGCCGGTGGGCTGGCTGCAGGTGCGCTGGCCCGACAGCGGCGTCGGCGCGCTGGTCACGGTGACGGTGTCGGGGCTGATCTGGGCCTATCTGGTGCGGTTTGTCTCGGTCGCCCTGCAGTCGATGCAGAGCGGCTACGCGCGGCTACCGCGCAGCCTGGACGAATCGGCCCGCATGCTGGGTGCCACCGGGGTCGGGTTGGCGGCGCGCGTGCACTGGCCGCTGCTGCGCCGCGCGGCCTTCGCGGCCGGGCTGCTGGTGTTCGTCGACGTGATGAAGGAGCTGCCCGCCACCATCGTGCTGCGCCCGTTCAACACCGACACGCTGGCCGTGGTGGCCAACCAGCTGGCGCGCGACGAGCGGCTGGGCGAGGCGGCGCTGCCCTCGCTGGCGCTGGTGCTGGTGGGGCTGGTGCCGGTGGTGCTGCTCAGCCGCACGCTGCGCTCCGAGCGCCGGTCGGTCGACGCCGAATTGCTATAGTCACGTGACCCTCTGCCTTGCAGGGACATGCAGAAAAAAAGCGCCGCCTCCACCATGCCCGACAACGAACTCGAATCCGACGAAGTGTTTGAGTTGGCGGCCGAGGTGTTTCGCGTCATGTCGGCGCCCATGCGGCTGAAGATCATCAGCGCGCTGTGCAACGGCGAAAAGAACGTGGGCGAATTGCTGACCGAGATCCACACCACGCAGCCCAACATGAGCCAGCACCTCAACACGCTGTACAAGGCCGGCGTGCTGGGGCGGCGGCGCGAGGGCGTGCAGATCTACTACCGCATCATCAACGACCGCGTGGTGACGCTGTGCCGCGCGGTCTGCACGCAGATCGCAATCGAGTCGGTGGGCGAGCCGCGCTGACGCGCCGCGCCACGTGGCGGTGTCGCGGGCGACGGACCCGCACTTGTCGGGGTTAGTCCCGAGATGCGCCTGTCGTGCGCACGCCTATGATTCCTTAAATATAAGTCGCGGCGAATTTTTACGCCGCCGTGCAACCACCGAGGAAGGTCATCACCATGAAATCCCGCATTCTTTCCGGGCTGGGCGCGCTGGCGCTGGGCATGGCGGCCAGCGCCGCGCACGCGCAGGTCGATCCGATGCAGGTACGCAGCTGGGCCGCGGCCTGCGCCAACTGCCATGGCACCGCTGGGCGCGCCATGCCTGGCAACGAGCCGCTGGCCGGCCAGAGCAAGGACGAGATGATGAAGAAGCTGATGGACTTCAAGAGCGGCGCCAAGCCCGCGACCATCATGCACCAGCTCAGCAAGGGCTATACCGACGAGCAGCTGGCCGCCATCGTGGCCTGGTTTGCCGCGCAGAAGAAATAAGGAGGCCACCATGGATCGTCGTCAATTCATCCAGGCGGGCTCGGCCGCCTCGGCCGCTTCGGTGCTGGGGCTGTCGGCCGGCTGTGCGTCCACCGCCGGCGGCGCGGGCGGCAACGTGGTCGTCGTCGGTGGCGGCTACGGCGGCGCCACGGCCGCCAAGTACATCCGCCTGTGGTCCGAGGGGCGCGTCAACGTCACGCTGGTCGAGCCCAATGACGCCTTCATCTCCTGCCCCATCTCCAACCTGGTCATCGGCGGCAGCAAGCAGATGGCCGACATCACCACGCCCTACGACAACCTGGCCAGGCGCCACGGCGTGAAGATCGTCAAGGACCGCGCGGTCGCCATCGACGCCGACAAGCGCCAGGTGCGCCTGGCGGGTGGGCAGACGCTCAGTTACGACCGGCTGGTGCTGTCGCCCGGCATCGAATTCATGTGGGAAGCGCTGCCCGGCATGAAGGCGCCCGGCGCGCAGGACAAGGTGCTGCATTCGTGGAAGGCCGGCCCGCAGACCGTGGCGCTGCGCAAGCAGCTTGAAGCCATGCCCGATGGCGGCGTGTACGCGCTCAGCATTCCGCTGGCGCCGTACCGTTGCCCGCCCGGCCCGTACGAGCGCGCCTGCCAGGTGGCGCACTACTTCAGCCAGGCCAAGCCCAAGTCCAAGGTGCTCATACTCGACGCCAACGACGACGTCACCTCCAAGGGGCCGCTGTTCAAGAAGGCCTGGGCCGACCGCTACAAGGGCATCATCGACTACCGCCCCAAGCACAACCTGACCGACGTCGACGCCGCCACCGGCACGCTCAAGTTCGAGTTCAACGACGACGTCAAGGCGCAGGTGCTCAACGTGCTGCCGCCCCAGCGCGCGGGCGACATCGCCCACCACGCGGGCCTGACCACCGCCAACAAGCGCTGGTGCGAAGTCGACTGGCAGACCATGGAATCCAAGGCCGCCAGGAACATCCACATCCTGGGCGACGCGCTGCAGGTGGCGCCTTTGATGCCCAAGTCGGGCCACATGGCCAACCAGCACGGCAAGGTGGCGGCCGCCGCCATCGTCGCGCTGCTGTCGGGTCGCCAGCCCAACGCCCTGCCGATCTACAACAACACCTGCTACAGCTTCGTCAGTGACACCGACGTGGTGCACGTGGCCAGCGTGCACCGCTACGACGCCGCGCAGAAGACGATGCTGACGGTGCCCGGCTCGGGCGGCGTGTCGGTGGCCGCCAGCGAGCTGGAAGGCAAGTACGCCATGGCCTGGGCGCGCAACATCTGGGCCGATACCTTGGCCTGACCCGCAGGCTCCACTGCTTCGCATGTTCCGCCACCCCCCTTTCAGGGGGCAATGCCAGCGGCCGGGCCAAGCCCGCTCCGCGGCAGCCCTGGAGGGGTTTGGGGTGATGCACGGGTCGCGCTTTCTCAATCAAACCGCTATGAAATCAGTCACTGTTGCCGCTGCTTTGATGCTGCTTGCGGGGCTTTCCCACGCCCAGGCCGACGAGGCGCGGGCCAAGAAGATCATCGGCGGCTCGTGCTTTCTGTGCCACGGCGCCGAGGGCGAATCGGCCAGCGAGGTGTTTCCGCGCCTGGCCGGGCAGAACGCCGACTACATCGCCAAGCAGCTGGAAAACTTCAAGACCGGCAAGCGCAAGAGCAGCGCCATGGCGCCGATGGTGGCGGATTTGAAACCTGACGAGATGGTCGCGCTGGGCCAGTTCTTCGCCAGCCGTCCGCCGCACAAGGAAGCCCCCAAGGACACGCAGCTGGCCGCCGTCGGCCAGTACATCTACAGCCAGGGCAACAAGTTCAGCGGCGTGCCGGCATGCGCCAGCTGCCACGGCCCCGACGGCGCTGGCAGCAACGCGCTGCCGCGCCTGGCGGGCCAGCACGCGGCCTATCTGGACAGCCAGCTCAAGCAGTTCAACAAGCGCGAACGCAACAACGACAACGCCGTGATGCACACCGTGGTCGAGAAAATGACGGCGCTGGAGATGGCGGCCGTGTCCGAATACTTGAGCGGCAAGTAAGCCGACGCGCGGGACTCATCACCGTCGGCTGGCGCGGCGAGTAGTCACGGCGCCGCGCCGGCGCGGACCGACGCGGCGAGTCATACTCGGGTGATAGGGTGCGAATGGACGCACACTGTCCGGGACCACCATGAACGAGCCATTGCCCAACCCTTCATCGCCCGAAGTCGCCATGCCCGCCGACCCGCTGGACGCGCTCAATCGGCCCGCGGATCGCGCGAGCGGCGCCAATGCAGGGGACGATTCGCCGGTCCACCTTGAATTGCCAAGGGACCTTCAAGAAGTGGATCAGCGGATCGCGCGCCTGGCCTTGCTGTGCAAGGTTCGGCTGCTCGAACGCCCCGTCCTGCAGCGCGTGCTGGACAACGACGCCAGCGTTTGCGGCGCACCCAATGAACGGGCGTTCGTCGAGTTGCGCGGCCTGCTGGGTCTTCACTTCAAGATTCAGGACCAGCTGACCGACGAACTCACGCCCCAGGAATCGGCGCGCGTCATCGCCCAGATCCACGACACGCTGCGCGCGCGGTTGGGCCCGCACCTGGCTGAACTGGAGTGATGGCGCCACCACGGCTTCATGCGGCGTGAGATCACGGCACGACCGCCTGCCGCCGCGCCGATCTGGTGCAGCCGCCGAAACCTCCACGCATGGCCTCGAATGACCGCATGCGCGCCACGCTCAAGAGCGTGGCTGTGTTCGAAGCCCTGAAAGGCCTGGCCGCCTTGGGCGGACTGCTGGGGCTGCTGGGCTTGATGCACCACGACCTGCATCGCCTGGCGCTGGAGCTGATCGGCCACTTCGGTCTCGACCCGGCGGCCCATTACCCGGCGCTGCTGCTGCAGGCGGTGGATCGACTCAACGCCACGCCGTTGCGCACGCTCGAACTGTTGGGCGCCGCGTACGTCATCACCCGCTGGACCGAGGCCTGGGGCCTGTGGCACGACCACGCGTGGGGCGAATGGTTTGGTGCGTTGTCCGGCGGCGTCTACATTCCGTTTGAACTGCGCCATCTCGCGCACAAGCCCAGTTGGCAGGCTGCGCTGGTGGTATTGCTCAATGCGGCGCTGGTGACGGTGCTGCTGCTGCGCCTGCGCCAGCGCGCGCGGACGGCGGGCCGATCGGCGACCGGCTGACCGTCAGGGCGCCAGCGGCACCACCACCGGCGCCTGCTGCGTGGGCGGTTGCGCGGTCTGCACCGGCTCGGCCAGCAGGCGGTCCATCAGGCCGCCGCCGACGAACATGCCGGCCAGCGTGACCCAGGACGTGATGGCGAAGATGGCGCCGCCCGTCAGGCCCGCGCCCACCGCGCAACCGCCGGCCAGCATGCTGCCAAAGCCCATCAGCATGGCGCCGACGATGTAGCGCGCCATGCTGTAGCCGTCCTTGAAACCTTCCACCTTCCATTCGCGCCCGACCAGCGCGCCGAGGAACGAGCCGGCAAACACCGCCGGCAGCATGCCGGCGTCAAAGCCGAACGCCGGCGCCGGGTTGACCAGCACGCGCATCAGCCACTCGGCCGACGGGCCGCTGAAGGTGAGGCCCTGCATCTGCACCGCTTCAGCGCTGAACGAGGCCTGTGATACCGCGTAAGTGAACCACCACGCCAGGGCCACCGCCAGCCCGGTGCCGATGCCGCCCAGCCACATCCACACCCGGTTGGCCGTGCGGTGGGCGAAGAATATGGCGACGGCCAGCCAGACGATGCCCATCGCCAGGCCGTCCCACGGCCCGCCGCCCATGCGCGTCAGCACGTTGCGGGCCGCGCCGCCGTCCACCGTCCACCCACTGGAAATCGCGCTGCGCAGCGGCGCCAGGCTGCCCGACAGCGCGGCCTGTGCGGTGACGGCAAACACCAGCCCCGACAGCAGCGCGCGCAGGTTGCCGTTGGCCGACAGCACCAGCAGCCGGCTGGCGCAGCCGCGCGTCATGATCATGCCGCCGCCAAACAGCAGCCCGCCCACCAGCGCCCCCGACAGCGAGCCGCGGTTGCTGAGCTGGCGCGCGCCGCCCACGTCCAGCCAGCCCAGCAGCACCAGCCCCTGCACGGCCACGACGGCGGTGGCGAAGGTCAGCAGCCAGACCGAGAGCTTTTCGCCAAACTTGCCGTGCCAGAACTCGATGACGGCCGCGCGCAGGCAAAAGCGAGAGCGCTGCGCACAAAAGCCGAACAGCGCGCCAATGGCGGCGCCACCCATCGCCAGCACCGCCGCCGTGCCGAAGCGTTCCACCCAGCTTGCCAATTCCATCGCCATCTTCAATAATTAATTCAGCAATGACTTATAAATATTAAGCGGATGATGCATTCTGTGATTGATCGGCGTCAACTTCTTCAGCGTTGCCTGTGCGTGCCGCTCGGCGGCATGGCCTGGGCGCGCTATTCGGACGCTGCCGCGCAACCGGCGGCGCTGCCCGACATGACGGCGCGCGAGGCGGCGCCCGGCTGCTGGTATGTCGAAGGGCTGTCGGCGCTGGGCTCGCCGGCCAACCAGAACTTCATCTCCAACGCCGGCTTCATCGTCACGTCGGCCGGCGTGGTGGTGATCGACGCGCTGGGCTCGCCCGCGCTGGCCGAGCGCCTGCTGGCCGAGATCGCCAAGGTCACTCCGCAAAAGGTCACGCATGTCGTGTTGACGCACTACCACGCCGACCACGTGTACGGGCTGCAAGTGTTCGAGCGGCTGGGCGCGCGCATCTACGCCCACCAGGCCGGGCGCGAATACCTGCACGCCGACACCGCGCGCCTGCGGCTGGAAGCCTCGCGCAAGGACCTGGCGCCGTGGATCGACGAGCGCACGCGCCTGGTGCCCGCCACCGAGTGGATCGACGCGCGCCGCGAAATCACCGTGGGCGACACGCGCCTGGTGCTGCAGCCGGTGGGGCCGGCGCACACGCCCGAAGACCTGGCGGTCTATGTGCCCGATAAAAAGGTGCTGTACGCGGGCGACCTGGTGTTCCGCAGCCGCGTGCCGTTTGTGGGCCAGGCCGACAGCCGCAACTGGATCGTCTCGCTCGACAAACTGTTGGCCTTCGATGCCGCGGTCGTCGTGCCGGGCCATGGGCCGGTGTCGACCGAGGCGCGCAAGGACATGCAGCTGACGCGCAACTACCTGGCCTACCTGCGCAAGACCATGGGCCAGGCCGCGCGCGACATGACGCCGTTCGACGAAGCCTACAAGGCCACCGACTGGAGCGCGTACGAGCACCTGCCGCTGTTCGGTGCCGCCAACCGCATGAACGCGTACAACACCTACCTGCTGATGGAGCACGACCCCGAATGAGCGGGGGCGCGCCTTCGTCCTGCACGCGCCGCGCGGGTCTGCGGGCGCTGGGCCTGCTGGGCTGCGGCGCGGCGCTGCCGGCGGCGTGGGCGGCCGGGCGCGGCTTGCCGCTGTCCGCCTCATTGCCCGACGAACTGGCGCGCGCGCTGAAGGCAGGGCAGCCGCTCGTCGTCATGGTCAGCCTGCACGGCTGCCCGTGGTGCGAGCAGGTGCGCAACCACTACCTGGCGCCCATGCACGCGCAGGACGGCCTGCCGGTGGTGCAGGTCGACATGCGCAGCGCCCGCATGACGCGCACCGCGGGCGGCGAGGCGATGTCGCACGACGCGCTGGTGCGCGCCTGGGGCGTGAAGGTGGCGCCGACGGTACTGTTCCTGGGCCGGGGCGGGCGCGAACTGGCGGATCGGCTGGTGGGGGGCTCGACGGACTTCTATGCCGCCTACCTGGACCGGCGGCTGGAGCAGGCGCGCCAGGCGCTGGCCGCTTGATCGATGCAGTATGGGCGTCCAATATGCCCCTTGCGCTTGTCTGACTTGGGTTTGTTGCTATTAATAAGTTAGCGATCGCCGATCGCTGCTACCGGAGACCGCCATGAACGCTTCGCTGTACCGCTGGGCCTGGTCGATCTGTCTGGCCGGCGCCGTGCTGCCGGTGGGGGCGCAGACGCCCGCCATCTTCCAGGGCGCCGACCTGGCGCTGGGCGAAAAACTGATCGCGCAGAACAAGTGCAACCAGTGCCACGCCAGGCAATGGGCGGACGACGGCAAGGCCATCTATCGTCCGCAGGGGCGCATCAACACGCCGGGGCTGTTGCGCGGCATGGTCGAGCAGTGCAACACCGAGATGAACCTGAGCCTGTTCCCCGAAGAAGTCACGGCCATTGCCGCCGTGCTCAACCGCGACCACTACCGGTTCCGCTGACCGGCACTGCCGCCGCGCTGAATGCGGGGCGCGATTGGGGCAAACCCCATGGGGCACGCGCTACCCCAAGCCTTAACATAAGCGATTGCGCATATAGCGAATAAAAAGCATGACGAACGACATCCTTTCCCCCGCGCCGGCCAGCGTGCCCGGCGGCAGGCTGCGCAAGGCGCCGGAAAATTTCCTCGACCCGGCGGGTGTGCGCACCGTGTTCGCCGAAGGCAAGCGCGGCCGGCGTGACTTCATCCGCAGCGCGTTTGCGGCGGCGCTGGCGGGCGGCGCCGCGGCGGGCGCGCAGGGCAAGTCGGTGGGCGAGGGCGATCCGGCCATCCTGAAGCTGCCGGCGCACAGCACCGGCCTGGGCCAGCCGGTGGCCACCGACGGCTACGGCCTGCCGTCCAGGTACGAAGGCAACGTGCAGCGCCGGCCCAGCCCGGGCCTGACGCAAACCAGCCAGGCGTCGGTGTCGTTCGCGCCGCTGCAGTCGCTGTTCGGCATCGTCACGCCCAGCGGGCTGCACTTTGAGCGGCATCACCAGGGCTGGTGGGACATCGATCCGGCGCAGCACCGCTTCATGGTCAACGGCATGGTCAAGTCGCCCAAGGTGTTCACCATGGACGAGATCATGCGGCTGCCGAGCGTGAGCCGCTTCCACTTCATCGAATGCGGCGCCAACACCGGCATGGAATGGGGCAACGTGGCCGTGCCCACCTGCCAGTATTCGCACGGCATGCTTTCGTGCAGCGAATTCACCGGCGTGCCGCTGATCACCTTGCTGGAGCTGGCGGGCGCCGACCTGAAGGCCGGCAAGTTCGTGCTGGCCGAGGGCGCCGATGGCTCCAGCATGACGCGCACCATCCCCATGAGCCTGATCACCAGCGGCCAGGTGCTGGTGGCCTACGGCCAGAACGGCGAGATGCTGCGACCCGAAAACGGCTACCCGCTGCGCCTGGTGGTGCCGGGCGTGCAGGGCGTCAGCTGGGTCAAGTACCTGCGCCGCTGCGAAGTGGGCGACCAGCCCTGGGGCGCCAAGGACGAAGCGGTGCACTACATCGACCTGATGCCCGACGGCACGCACCGCCAGTACACCAGCATTCAGGAATGCAAGAGCGTCATCACCACGCCCTCGGGCGGGCAGGTGCTGCTGGACAAGGGCTTCTACAACATCAGCGGCCTGGCGTGGTCGGGCCGCGGCAAGATCAGGCGGGTGGACGTGTCGGTCGACGGGGGCCGCAACTGGCGCACCGCGCGCCTTGAATCGCCGGTGATGGACAAGTGCCTGACGCGCTTCAACATCGACTGGGTGTGGGACGGCAAGCCCACCATCGTGCAAAGCCGCGCCATGGACGACACCGGCTACGTGCAGCCGACGTCGCGCGAATTGCGCGCGGTGCGCGGCACGCGCTCCATCTATCACAACAACTCGGTCCAGTCGTGGCTGGTACAGGAAAACGGCGAGGTGAAGAATGTCCAGCTCGCGTGACAAGCACGCCCCCAGGCTGCGCGGACTTCCGCTGGGGGCGACACCAGCCTCCCGGCCAAGCGGGATCGGCGTTGTCTCTCGAACAGCGCTCGCTGCCAGCAGCTTGCGCGTTGCCGTTGCCGCAGGCATGGCGGCCGCGCTGGCGCTTGGCGCCACGGCGGCAGTGGCGCAAGGAAAATTCCCCGGCATTGGCCGCGACGCCACACCGAAGGAAGTGGCGGCCTGGGACATTGACGTGCGCCCCGACTTCAAGGGCCTGCCGCCCGGCAGCGGCAGCGTCGCCAAGGGTCAGGACGTGTGGGAAGCCAAGTGCGCCGGTTGCCATGGTGTGTTCGGCGAATCCAACTCGGTGTTCTCGCCGCTGGTCGGCGGCACCACGGCCGAGGACGTGAAGACCGGCCGCGTGGCCATGCTCAAGCGCGCCGATTACCCCGGCCGCACCACGCTGATGAAGGTGCCCACCGTGGCGACGCTGTGGGACTACATCCACCGCGCCATGCCGTGGGACAAGCCCAAGTCGCTGACGCACGACGAGGTGTATGCCGTCACCGCCTTCCTGCTGAACCTGGGCCATGTGGTGCCCGACGACTTCACGCTGTCGGACAAGAACATCGCCGAAGTGCAGCACCGCCTGCCCAACCGCAACGGCATGAGCACCGCGCACGCCATGTGGCCCGGCAAGGAGCTGGGCGGCGCCGCCGCGCCCGACGTGCGTGCCACCGCCTGCATGAGTAACTGCGGCCCCGAGCCGAAGGTGGCGTCGTCGCTGCCCGACCACGCGCGCAACAACCACGGCAACCTGCGCGAGCAGAACCGCACCGTCGGCCCGCAGCGCGGCTCCGACACCACCCGGGCCGAAGGCAAGCTGGGCGACGCCGCCGGCCCGGTCAAGGTGGTCGGCCCCGCCGGCGGTGCCGCCAGTCCCAACGCCGCGGCCATTGCCCTGACGCAAAAGCACGCCTGCACCGCTTGCCATAACATCGAAGGCAAGCTGGTTGGCCCGAGCTTTGTCGACATCGCCAAGAAGCACGGCGGCAAGGCCGACTACTTGGCCGGCAAGATCAAGGCAGGCGGCGCGGGCGTTTGGGGCGAAGTGCCCATGCCGCCACAGACACTGCCCGACGAGGACACCAAGGCCATCGCCGCGTGGCTGGCCGCGGGCGCCAGCAAATGAAGAGCTTGGGTTGAATGGGGATTTCCCCATCAACTTGATTCCCGTTAAGTATTAGCATTGACTTATTTTTAGGAGCAACCGCGATGCAGACCCGTCGTCAAACCCTCAAGCAAAGCGCCGTGGTGGCTGGCCTGCTGGCCGGCACCGGCCTGTTCCCGCAGTACGCGCTGGCCTTCAACAAGGCCGCGTTCGAGGCCAAGAGCCTGAACGACGCGCTGAAGGCGCTGGGCGCCTCGGGCGCGCCGGCGGCCAGTGGTGCGGTCACGCTCACCGCGCCCGACATCGCCGAGAACGGCGCCGTGGTGCCGCTGGCCGTGGCCAGCAGCCTGCCCAACGTCAAGCAGCTGGTGCTGCTGGTCGAGAAGAACCCCAACGCCCTGGTGGCGGTGTTCAACGTCACGCCCGAAGTCGACGCCAACTTCGCCACGCGCTCCAAGATGGGTGAAACCTCCGACGTCTACGCGGTGGCCATCACCGCCGACGGCAAGGCGCACTACGCCAAGAAGGAAGTCAAGGTCACTTTGGGCGGTTGCGGCGGCTAACAAGGCCCCCCTGAGTCGCCTGCGGCGCCTTCCCCCAGGGGACAACGCCAGTGGCCGGGCAAAGCCCGCTCCACGGCGTTCCCGAACGGCCTGCTCCGCGGCCACACGAGTGTTGAAAAGTTATTGAATCAGGAGAAAAGACATGGCAGACCCGATGCGAATTCGCGCTCAGGCCGCTGGCGACAAGGCCACGGTGCGCGTGCTGATGAGCCACGAAATGGAATCCGGACAGCGCAAGGACGCTTCTGGCAAGCTGGTGCCGGCGTGGCATATCTCGGACGTGACGGCCAGCCTGAACGGCAAGCCGGTGTTCTCGTGTGAATGGGGCGCGGCGGTGTCCAAAAACCCGTTTCTGCAGTTCAACGTCAAGGGCGCCAAGGCCGGCGACAAGATCAGCGTCACCTGGAAAGACAACAAGGGCGATACGCGCACCGACGAAGCCACGGTGTCGTGACCGATTGGCGCATGGCAGTTCCGCAGCACGCTCGACCAGGGGTCGTGCGGGTGTGCCGTGCGCCCTGGCCGCCGCCGGATGTGGCCACCTGGCGCCATGCATCGGGTGTGATGCGGCCCGGTTAGTCCCATGCGCAGCAGACAGCGGGCGTGCCCCAATCCACGCCCGCTTTGTTTTTGGTTATTCAGGAAGTAGGAGACAAGCCCATGAGCAATACGATCCGGGTGGCCTGCGCCGCCTTGCTGGTCGGCCTGACCGGCGCGCATGCGCTGGCGCAGGATAAGACCTCCATCCAGGCCATCGAGGAATACCGTGAGATGCTGCAGGACGGCAACCCCGCCGACCTGTTCGAGGCCAAGGGCGAAGAGTTGTGGAAGAAGGCGCGCGGCCCGCGCAACGCCTCGCTCGAACGCTGCGACCTGGGCCTGGGCCCGGGCGTGGTCAAGGGGGCTTTCGTGCAGCTGCCGCGCTACTTCAAGGACACCGGCAAGGTGCAGGACCTGGAATCGCGCCTGGTCACTTGCATGACCACGCTGCAAGGCATCGACGCCAAGGACATCGTCAACGGCCAGTGGGGCCGTGGCGAGCGCGCCAACACCACCGCACTGGCGACCTGGATCGCCGCGCAATCCAAGGGCATGGCGTTCAACCTGCCGCAGTCGAACGAGCAGGAACGCGTGATGTACCAGGTGGGCAAGCGCCTGTTCTACCAGCGCGGCGGCGCGCACGACTTTGCGTGTGCGTCATGCCATGGCGAAGAAGGCAAGCGCATCCGCCTGCAGGATTTGCCGCTGCTCACCAAGAACCCCGGCGACGGCGTCGGCTTTGCCGCTTGGCCGGCCTACCGCGTGTCCAACGGCCAAATGTGGAGCATGCAGCACCGGCTGAACGACTGCTATCGCCAGCAGCGCTTCCCCGAGCCCGACTTCGCCAGCGACGTCACCGTGGCCCTGGGCGTGTACCTGGGCGTCAACGCCAAGGGCGCCAAGTCCGCCGTCCCGACCATCAAGCGCTGAAAGAGAGCCCACCCATGAAGATGAACAGGAAGCACGTGTTTGCGCTGTCGCTGGTGGCGGCGGTGGTGGTGGCCGGGTGTGCGGCGGGCGGCGGTGCGTCGTCCAGCGTGTCCATGACGTCGGCCGAACTCGACGCGCTGACGCGCAAGATCGTCAACGAGTCGTTCCACGACAAGGGCATCGTCAAGGTGAAGACCGCCTTCGCCGACGACGAGACGCTGAAGGCGTGCAACGCCGCCGACGTGGCGGGCAAGCCGCTCGACGAAGCCACCGCCAAACGGCTGGAAGCGCTGAACCTGCAGACCATCAAATGGCCCACCGGTGGCAAGTATCTGGGCGACTGGAAGGAAGGCGAAAAGCTGGCGCAAAGCGGCCGCGGCATGACCTGGACTGACGACGCCAAGACCCCCAACGGCGGCAACTGCTACAACTGCCACCAGATCGACAAGAAGGAAATCTCCTTCGGCACCATTGGCCCCAGCCTCTACCACTACGGCAAGCTGCGCGGCGTGGCCGACCCGAACAGCCCGCAGTCGCAAGAGATCGTGAAGTACACCTGGGGCAAGATCTGGAACGCCAAGGCCTACAACGCCTGCTCCAACATGCCGCGCGCCGGCCACATGGGCATCTTGACCGAGAAGCAGGTGGCCGACGTCGTGGCGCTGCTGCTCGACCCCAAGTCGCCTGTGAACCAGTAACCCCCTGAGCCGCTTCGCGGCTTCCCCCTGAAAGGGGGACAACGCTGGTGGCCGGTGCAAGCCCGGCCACGGCGTTCCCGCATGGCCTGCTCCGCGGCCTTTTGAGAGCCTTGGATATGAACCTCACCAAACGCGAATTTCTGCAAGTCCTGAGTGCCGCCAGCGCAGCAGGCATGGGCCTTGGCAGCTATCAAAATGCAAGCGCACAGACGGCGGCCGAGGGGCTGTACGACATCCCCAAATTCGGCAACGTGTCGTTCCTGCACATCACCGACTGCCACGCGCAGCTCAAGCCCATCTACTTCCGCGAGCCCAGCGTCAATCTGGGCGTGGCCGACATGAAGGGCAAGCTGCCGCACCTGGTGGGCGAGCACCTGCTGAAGGTGGCCGGCGTCAAGCCCGGCACGGCCCAGGCGCACGCGCTGACCTACCTCGACTTCGAGCAGGCGGCGCAGCGCTACGGCAAGGTGGGCGGCTTTGCGCACCTGGCCACGCTGGTCAAGCGCCTGCGCGCCAGCCGCCCCGGCGCGCTGCTGCTGGACGGCGGCGACACCTGGCAGGGCAGCGGCACGGCGCTGTGGACCAAGGGCCAGGACATGGTCGATGCCTGCAAGCTGCTCGGCGTCGATGTGATGACCGGCCACTGGGAATTCACCCTGGGCATGGACCGCGTGAAGGAAATCGTCGAGAAAGACTTTGCCGGCAAGGTCGACTTCGTCGCCCAGAACGTCAAGACACTCGACTTTGGCGACCCGGTGTTCAAGCCCTACGTCATCAAGCCCATGAACGGCGTGCCGGTGGCCATCATCGGCCAGGCGTTTCCGTACACGCCCATCGCCAACCCGCGCTACATGGTCAAGGACTGGGAATTCGGCATCCAGGACGAGAACATGCAGAAGATGGTCGACGAGGCCCGCGCCAAGGGCGCGCAGGTGGTGGTCGTCATCAGCCACAACGGCATGGACGTCGATCTGAAGATGGCCAGCCGCGTGCGCGGCATCGACGCCATCATGGGCGGCCACACGCACGACGGCATGCCCGTGGCCAGCGTCATCAAGAACGCCGGCGGCCAGACGCTGGTGACCAATGCCGGCAGCAACGGCAAATTCATCGGCGTGCTGGACTTTGACGTGAAGAACGGCAAGGTGGCCGACTACCGCTACAAGCTGCTGCCCGTGTTTGCCAACATGCTGCCGGCCGACAAGGACATGGACGCGCTCATCACCAAAATCCGCGCCCCGTATGAAAGCAAACTTGCCGAACAGCTGGGCGTGACCGAAGGCCTGCTGTACCGCCGCGGCAATTTCAACGGCACGGGCGACCAGCTCATCGTCGATGCCCTGATGGAAGCGCAGGGCGCGCAGATCGCCTTCTCGCCCGGCTTCCGCTGGGGCACCACGCTGCTGCCCGGCCAGCCCATCACGCGCGAATGGCTGCTGGACATGACCGCCACCACCTACAGCTACGCCACGCTGACCGAGATGAAGGGCGAGATGCTCAAGACCATCCTCGAAGACGTGGCCGACAACCTGTTCAACCCCGACCCGTACTACCAGCAAGGCGGCGACATGGTGCGCGTCGGCGGCCTGACCTACGCCTGCGACCCCCTGGCCAGCCAGGGCAAGCGCATCAGCGACATGCGCCTGAAGGGCCAGCCCATCGACGCCAGCAAGAACTACCTCGTCGCCGGCTGGGCGCCCGTCGCCGAAGACGCGTCGAAAGCCGGCAACAAGATGGTGTGGGACGTGATCGAGGACTGGCTCAAGTCCAAGGCCGGCAAGGTGACACCGCGCCAGGTCAACCAGCCCAAGCTGACCGGCGGGCTGCCGAATCCGGGGTATGCGGGCTGAGGGGTGGCTCAAGCGTCGGCCCGCGTCCCATGATCCGGCCGGCTTGACGGCGCAGATTTTTGTAGCTACATTAATTGCGTGCGGATTACTTGCGACCCCGACAAGCGACAGCTGACGCTTTCGGAGCGAGGTTTGGACCTGATTCGGGCAAAAGAAGTTTTTGCGGGCCCGCACTTCACCCGCGCGGACGATCGCTTGGATTACGGCGAACCTCGCTTCATCACGGCGGGTTGGCTTGATGCAAGACTGGTCGTTTTCGTATGGACGCCTCGCGGAAGCGCCAGGCGAATCATCAGCATGAGGTACTGCCATGAGCGCGAAGCCAAAAAACTCCGTCCGCACCTTGAACCAGACGGACGAAGCGCCCGAGATCACGGATGCCTGGATTGAGAGCGCTGATCTTTACCAGGGCGACAAGCTGGTGCGTCGTGGGCGCCCCAAGCTGGAACACCCCAAGCAACTGCTTTCTTTGCGCTTGCCGCCCCAGGTCATCGCACGCTGGAAGGCGTCGGGGCCTGGCTGGCAAAGCCGCATGGCGTCCACGTTGGAAAGTGCCGCGCCCAAAACAAGGTCTGCAGGTTAGCTGGCTTCCAGCCGCTCTTGCTTTGCGGCGTCGTCCGAAAGTGGACACCCGCCTGGCTCGGGCGTCCAGCGTTGGGCTGCTTCTCTTTAGATAGCGCTTGGCGCTTGTTCTGAAAGCGCTTGCGGCTGATTAGACTGTCAAGGAACGGTTTTGCGACTCAATCCCGCGTCACCCGCAGCACTTCCTCGCGGCTCGTGATGCCGCGCTCGATCAGCCGCTCGCCGTCGTCGCGCATCAGCGTCATGCCCTTGGCCAGTGCGGCGGCGCGGATGTCGGCTTCGCCGGCTTGGGCGTGGATGCGGGCGCGGATGTCGTCGTCGACCGTGAGCAACTCGAACACGCCGGTGCGGCCCTGGTAGCCGGTGTGGCCGCAGGCGTCGCAGCCGGCGCCGTGGCAGGCGGCGCAGTATTTGCGCACCAGCCGCTGCGCCAGCACGCCCAGCAGCGAGCTGGACAGCAGGAAGGGTTCGACGCCCATGTCGATCAGGCGGGTGACGGCGCTGGCGGCGTCGTTGGTGTGCAACGTGGCCAGCACCAGGTGGCCGGTCAGGCTGGCCTGGATGGCGATCTGCGCGGTTTCGATGTCGCGGATTTCGCCGATCATGACGATGTCCGGGTCTTGCCGCAGGATGGCGCGCAGGGCGCGGGCAAAGGTCAGCTCGATGCGCGGGTTGACCTGCGTCTGGCCAACGCCGGGCAGGTCGTACTCGATCGGGTCTTCCACCGTCATGATGTTGTTGCGGTGGGCGTCCAGCCGCGCCAGGCTGGCGTACAGCGTGGTGGTCTTGCCGCTGCCGGTGGGGCCGGTGACCAGGATGATGCCGTGCGGCTGGCCGATCAGATGCTCGAATTTTTGTAGCACGCTGCCCTGCATGCCGACGGCTTCCAGGCTCAGTTTGCTTTCAGACTTGTCGAGCAGGCGCAGCACCGCGCGTTCGCCGTGCGCGCTGGGTAGGGTGGACACGCGCACGTCGATGGCTCTTGTCCCTAAGCGCAGGCTGATGCGGCCGTCCTGCGGCAGGCGCTTTTCGGCGATGTCGAGGTCCGCCATGATCTTCAGGCGGCTGATGAGCGCGGCGTGCAGCGCGCGATTGGGCTGCACCACCTCGCGCAGCGCGCCGTCGACGCGAAAGCGCACGCTGCTGTGGCGCTCGTACGCTTCGATGTGAATGTCGCTGGCGCCGTCGCGCGCGGCCTGCGTCAGCAGCGCGTTCAGCATGCGGATGATGGGCGCGTCGTCGGCGCTTTCCAGCAGGTCTTCAACCGCGGGCAGCTCCTGCATGATGCGCGACAGGTCGGCGTCGCTCTCGACTTCGCTCACCACGGCAGCGGCGCTGCTTTCGCTTTGTGAATAGGCGGTGCTGATGCGCTGCGCCAGACGGTGCGGCTCGTCCTGCTGCAGGGCCAACGGCAGTGCGCCGTTGCCGTGGCGGCGCATCACCTCGCTCAGGTGCCCGGCGTCGGGACGGCCGTCATGCCAGAGCGTCAGCGCCTGGCCGTCGTCTTCGAGCAGCAGCCGCGCGGTGCGCGCGAAGGCGTAGGGCAGCGGGTAGCGCATGCGCGTCGGCCAGCCCTAGGGCGTTCGGAAGGTGGTGCCGCCGTAGTAGTTGCCTTCGCCGGCGGCCGGCCCGCTGCTCATGCCGTGCTGGCCGCGCAGGGGCGGCGGTGGCGCGGGGCGCGTCCACGCCTCGGGGTTGGCGGGCACCAGCGGCGGCATGACGGGCGCCTCGTTGACGGGCATGGCGGCGCTGGGCTGCGGCTGGTTGGCCTGCTGCGCGGCGCGCATGTAGTCGTAGCGGTCGAGCGAGAAGGCCTCGGTGGCCGCGGCGTCGCGCACGATGACCGGGCGCAGGAAGACCATCAGATTGGTCTTGATCAGCTTGCGGTTGCGGTTCTTGAACAGGTTGCCCAGCACGGGCACGTCGCCCAGCAGCGGCACCTTGTCTTCGCCTTCGCTGAACTGGTCTTCCATCAGGCCGCCCAGCACGACGACGGCGCCGTCGTCCACCAGCACGCTGGATTCGATGGCGCGCTTGTTGGTGGTGGGGCCCGACAGGCTGGCCGCGGTGGCGGGGTCGACGCTGGAGGTCTCCTGGTAGATCACCATCTTGACCGTGCCGTTTTCGTTGATCTGCGGGCGCACGCGCAGGGTCAGCCCGACGTCCTTGCGCTCGTAGGTCTGAAACGGGTTGACGGTGCCGCCGCTGGCGCCGGTGTTGGTGAAGCTGCCGGTGGGCATGGGCACGTTCTGGCCCACCATGATCTTGGCTTCTTCATTGTCCAGCGTCAGCAGCGTGGGGGTGGACAGCACGTTGCCCGCGCCACTGGTCTGGATGAAGTTGGCCAGCAGCATCAGGTTGCGCGTGCCCAGCGCAAAGTTGAAGCCGGTGTTGGGCTTGGCCGCCAGCAGGCTGCTGACGGTGTTGTTGTTGACGTAGTTGGTCACTGCGCCGGCCACGTCGAAGATGTTGGTGTTGGGCGTCATCGGCGAGGTGGCACGCCCCGACGAATAGTTGGTGCCCAGCACGCCGATGGTGTTGCGGCCGTTGCCCAGCAGCTGCTGCCACTGCACGCCCAGGTCGGCCGCCTTGCTCATGCTGACCTCGGCGATCAGGCTTTCGACGTAGACCTGCGCGCGGCGCTGGTCCAGCCGGTCGATGACGGCGCGCAATTCGCGGTACACCGGCTCGGCCGCGCTGATGATGAGCGAGTTGGTCGCCGGGTCGGCCTGAATCTGGCCGCCGGTGGCCGGCTGGTTGTTGGCGGCGGCGTTGATGCTCGGCCCGGTGGCCAGGCCGCCCGCGGTGCCGCCCATCTGCGCGCCGGCCAGCATCTGGTTGATGCCTGCCGGGCTGCTGGGGATGGCGCTGCCCGTGCCCCCCACCGCGCCGGCGGACGGCGTCTGCCCCGGCAGCGCCGCCAGCGCGGCGCGCAGCGTGACGGCCAGCTTGGCGGCGTCGGCGTTCTTCAGGTAGACGACGTGGATGTTGCCGGTGCTGCCGTCGGCGCGCACCTGCGGCGGCTGGTCGAGCTGCTGGATCAGCGTCTTGGCCAGCGCCAGCCGCGCCGGGTTGGCGGCGCGCACGATGATGGCGTTGCTGCGCGGCTCGGGCACCAGCGTGGTGCGGTAGCCACTGTCGCCGCCGCCCAGGGCCGCCGCGACGGGCATGGCGGGCTGCCCCGGCGCCGCGGTCGCGGGCGCGCCGCCGGCGCCCGAATCGATGAGCCGCGCCACCAGCGGCGCCAGGTCAGACGCCACCGCGTGGCGCAGGCGAACCACTTCGACCCCGGTGGCGTTGGACACGTCCAGCGCCGCGATGATGCGGGCCAGGCGCTGCAGGTTGTCGCCGTAGTCGGTGATGACCAGCGCGTTGGTGCCGGGGTTGACGTTGATGGTGTTGTTGGGGCTGATCAGCGGGCGCAGCACCGGCACCAGGTTGTTGGCGTTCTCGTGCGTCAGGCGGAATATCTGCGTCTGCACCTGCCCGCCGCCGCGCACCGCGCCGGCCGATACGCTGGACGCCTGCAGCTTGGCGTCGGATTCGGGCAGGACCAGCACCATGCCGCTGGATTCAAGCAGCGCGAAGCCCTGCGTGCGCAATTGCGCGCCAAACAGCCGCAGCGCCTGAGCCGGCGACACCGGCGTGGTGCTGGTCAGCGTCATGGTGCCCTTGACGCGCGGGTCCACCACCACGTTGCGCCCGGTGATGGTGGCCATGGTGCGCGCCACGGCGTCGATCTCGGCGTTGGCAAAGTCCAGCGTGACGTTGCCGCCGCCGCTGGCCGCGCTCTGCGCCATGGCTGGTGCCAGCGGCAGCGCCGTGGCCAGCGCCAGCAGCACGGCCAGCGCCGTGCGCGCGGCGCGCGGCGGGGGAGTGATGCAAAAGGCGCGTGGCATGGGCGGACGTGACCAGAAAGCTATGGGTAATGTAGCAAATGGCCGCCGGGGGGCGGGCGCCGGGGCGGTATCTTGATGCAAAAAAGCCATAAGTGCAGATCACTTGCGTGCGAGGCGCCGGCCGTCAGCCCAGCGATATCAGCGCCCGGTTGCCCTGGCGGCGGCCCAGCAGGTTGAGCAGGTTGGCCAGCTGCGCCTCCTGGCCGGGGGCGGCGCTGGCCTCGCCCGTAAAGCGCAGGCGCGAGCCGACCCAGCGGCCGCTGCCCGACAGCTGCAGCGCGCCTTCCAGCGTGGACAGCTCCATCGACACCGCGTCGCCACCGCGCAGCTGCACGCGGTACGAACCGAGGGGTTGCAGCGTCGACAGGCGCGACGACAGCTGGCGCAGCGTCAGGTCGGCGCCGCCAGCCATGCTGGCGCGGCCGGCACGCCATTCGGCCGCCAGGCCCTGTGTGGCCAGCGTCAGCTCGCCCTGCGGCTGGACGGTGTTGAACGGGGTGCCCAGCCCGGCCAGCAGCGCGGCGGGCCATTGTGTCTGCGCGTCGGCCAGCAGCAGCCGCGCGCCGCCCCACAGCGGGCTGATGCGCATGGCCAGCGGCGCCGCGGGCGTGCAGCAGTCGGCGCGCAGGTCCAGCCGCAGCGCGCCCAGCGCCGGCCGCAGCCGCCAGTGCACCTGGCCGGGCAGGGCGCTGCGGTCCTGGCTGCCCGCGCCGCCCGTCACCAGCAGGCGGGCCGAGCCGTTCCACAGGCTGCCGGTCGGTTCGGCCAACTGCAGCATGCCGCCTGTGCCCCGCGCCACCCCTTCAGCCAACCAGCGCGCCGGGGCCGCCAGCACGCCCACCAGCAACAAGCCCAGCAGCAAGCCTGCAAATGCCCAGCCCCAAGGGGCGCGGGTCGAGGGTGCGGCAGGTGCTGCACGGCGCAGCGTCCTCATATCGCGACGTCCCCGCCAATGCCCGAAGCGAAGCGGCCGCCAAAGCGCCCGTCATGCCCCGTGCCGCTCCACATGTCCGATGGCCGCGGAGCAGGCCACGCGTGGGCGCCGTGGCCGGGCTTGCACCGGCCAGGGGCGCCGTCCCCCTCCCATAGGAGAGGGGGAAGACGCCACAGGCGTCTCAGGGGGTGCGTCATGGAATCCCCAGCGCCACCGTGCCGTTCCACAGCACCGGCGCCCCCGGCGCGTTGTCGCCGGCGCGGGTCAGGCGCGCCTCGACGGGGTTGGCGCGCGCGTTGGCGCGGGCGTCGGCCAGCCATTGCGCCAGCGCGTCGGCGGGCGCCTGCTTCAGCACCACGTTGGCGCGGTCGCCCACCACGCTCAGCTGGGCGTTGGCGCCCAGCCGCTGCTTGACGGTGGCTTCCAGCGCGTGCAGCGCCTCGTCGCGGCCCAGCTTGGGCAGCGCCTTCAGCGATTCGGCCTCGTCGCGCAACTGCTGCAGGCGCTGCGACTGGGCGGCCAGTTCGGTGCGCTGCGCCTCGGCCTGGCGCAGCGTGCGCAGCGCGGGCGCCAGTGCCAGCAGCCACAGCAGGGCCAGCGCGACCACCGCAGCAGCCAGCGCCACCAGACGGCGTTCGCGCGCGTCCAGCCGGGCCCAGGCGGCGCGCGCGCGGGCCGGGGCGCTGCCGGGCGCGGCGGTGGTGGGGCGGCGGGCCAGCGTGCTCATGGCGCGGCCACCTGTCGCAGCACGGTGCTGTCGCCTTCGGCGGACAGGGCGTAGCCTTGCGGGCGCAGGCGCTGGTTGGCGTCGGTCAGCGCGGCGGCGGCCACCGTGACGCCTTTCAGCCGCAGCTCGCCTGCTGCAAATTCGATAGCTGTCGGCGCAGTACTGACGGGCGCTGACTGCGCAAAAGCCTGCAGCATCGGCTCCAGGTCGCGCGGCGAGGCGGCGCCGGTGGCCTGGCGCAGCTGGGCGACCTCGCGCGCCATCTGCGCCGGCGCGTCCACCACCACCTTGACGGCGGGGAAAGTCTGGGTCAGCAGCGCCTGGTTGGCGGCGCGGCGCGCGGCCAGATCGTCCTGCGTGCGCCAGGCCAGCACGTTCAGGCCGATCAGGTTGGCCAGCACCAGCAGCGCCAGCCCCCAGCGGGCTGGCCGCCACAGCGGGGCGTGCAGAAAGTCGCGCCACAGCGCACCGGCGCGCTTGGCGGCGCGCGCGCGCCCGGTGCGGGCAAACTGGAACTGCGCCAAATCCCACCCGCTGCGGCTGGCGCGCAGCAGGCGCTGCGCGGGCGATTCGATGGCGACCGGTTGCTGCAGCGTCTGTTCGGCCAGCGCCGCCACGGCCGGTTCGGCGCGCAGCTCGGGCAGCGGCGCGTCGTCGGGGCGGGGCGGCAGCAGCGCCAGCGTGCCGACGTCGAGCGGCAGCGCCTGCGCGCCGCCCGGCACCTCGGCGCCGCTCATCAGCAGCAGGGCGCGCTCCGGCGTGCCGGTCACCAGCCATTGCAGCGGCCCGTCCTGCGGCGGCAGCTCGGGCACGATGCGGCTGACCGGGCGGCCGGCGGCTTCCAGCGCGGCCATGTGGTCGGCCAGCCAGGCGCGGTCGCATACGGCCACCCAGGCGCTGGCGCCGGCCTGTGCGCCGGGCGCCAGGGCGAAGTGAAGGCCTTCGACGTCGTCCAGCACCTGCTCTTCCAGCAGGCCGTCGAGCACGGTGCGCAGGCGCGGCGAGGCGGGGCCAACGCCGCGGGGCAGCGTCACCCGCTGCCACGACAGCTGGCTGGCCGGCGCCACGGCCACCACTTCGACACCGCGCCCGGCCGGCGGCAGCAGCGCCGGCGCCGCGCTGCCATGCGCCGCCACGCCCTGGCCGTCGTCCGAGGTGGCAAAGTCATAGCCGGCCGGCGCACCCGGCGGCAGGGCGATCAGAAGGAGGCTCATGGGGTTCGGCGCATTGTAGGCGTGGCACCCAGCAGGGCAGACTCATGCAGCAGACGCCTGTACGGCAGACGAACTGAGGCAGACCCCAAGATGTCATAGCGCCTCATTGCTCAGGTGTCGCAACCAGTTCGCCTCGCTCAGACAGGCTGAACCGTGCGTCAGATCCTTTGAGCCGAGGGGACAGTCCGTTTTGGTGGGCTGCGCCGGTTCGCGGCCATGAACGGACTTTTCGACCCCTCCGATCGAACACCCGCTTTCCACGTGTCAACAGACGTGTTAGTGGTTGGATGGTGATCGCTGCGATCTACAGAACTATTTCCGTGGTCTGCATGTTGAGCTGGACGTGGAAACCGATGCAACGGCTTGCATCATCAGCATGCAACCGCCCGACCATCGGGACGATCAGCCGATAAACCGATAGCCCACGCCAGCTTCCGTCACAAGATGCTTCGGGCGCGACGGGTCGCTCTCGATTTTCTTGCGCAGATTAGCCACGTGCACGCGCACGTAGTGAGTGTCTTCTGCGTGACCTGGCCCCCAGACCGCGCGCAGCAGTTGGCGGTGCGTGACCACTCGCTCAGGCTGACCGATCAGGTGCGTCAGAAGACGGTATTCAATAGGCGTCAAATGCAGTACTTCATCGGCTCGTGTGACCACGCGCCGGCTCAAATCGACGCTCACCTCGCCGAACGAGACGGTGGCTTCGCCAGTTTGCCCAGCAGTCCCTTGGCGCCGCAACTGAGCACGAACGCGCGCCAGTAATTCACCGGCACCAAACGGTTTCACAAGGTAATCGTCGGCGCCTGCGTCGAGTGCTTCAATCTTTTCGGCTTCACGGCTGCGCGCAGATAGGACGATGATGGACGTGTCCGACCAGTTGCGCAAGTCACGAATCAGATCTACGCCGTCGCCGTCGGGCAATCCCAAATCCAGCACAAGCAAATCGGGGCGGCGCGTGCCAGCTTCAATCAGTCCGCGATCACAAGTGGCCGCCTCATACACTTCGTATCCAGCGCTCTCCAAGGCCATGCGCACGAAGCGCCGAATGTCGGCCTCGTCTTCAACGATCAGGATACGCACAACGTTCATGATTCGGCATTGTCCGCCAGCGCTGGCACCGCACTGCCGTCATCCTGGGGCGGCGTACCACGCGGCAAGGTGATGACAAAGCGCGCGCCCCCCACACCGCCATTCTCGACGCGGTTTTCACCGTGAATCCTGCCGCCGTGGGCCTGAAGGATGGCGCGGCAGATGGCCAGGCCCAGGCCCACGCCCGGCGTGGCCGTCTCCTTGTCGCCGCGCTCGAATTTATCGAACACCGCCTCTTCGCGCCCACGCGGCAGGCCGGGACCATCGTCCTCAATGGTGATGCGCACATCGCTGCCGCTCAGGGCCGCGCCGACGTGGATCGCGGTGGCCGGTGGCGTGTACTTGGCGGCGTTTTCAAGCAGGTTCACCAGCACACGCTCAAACATCGCGGCGTCCAGGCGCAGCATGGGCAAGTCGGGCGCCAGTTGCACAGTCACCTGACGCTTACCCAACGCAGGCCCGCAGGCGGCGAGCGCGCTGCCCAGCACTTCTTCGAGGGGCTGCCATTCGCGCCGCAATTGCACCGCGCCTGACTCCAACCGCGCCATGTCGAGCAGGTTGGTGACCAGCGCGTTCATGCGCAACGCTGAGGCACGGATGGCGCCGGCCACTTCCACCTGGGCGGGCGCCAGGGGTGAAGTTATGACCAGCGTATCGGCCAGGCCCACGAGCGCTGCCAGCGGAGTGCGCAAATCGTGCGAGATGGCCGACAAGAGCGAGTTTCGTAGCCGCTCTGATTCAATTTGCACCGTGCTGGCTTGCGCCACTTCAATGTAGTGGATGCGTTCCAAGGAAATCGCCAACAGCGACGCGCAGGTGTCAAGCAACTGGCGCTGCTCGGGAGTTAGCAATGTGGCCTGCGTGGGTTGAACGGCCAACACCCCGCGCAGCCGCATCGGTGCTTTCAGCGGCAGCATCAAGCAGTCGCTGGACGGCAGCGTGTTGGTGCCGCGCCCGGCCGCCTCGCCCTTATCGAAAGCCCATTGTGCGACGGCCCGATCAGGCTGGGCGGTGGCACCAGGCTGCAATTGCAGTTGATCGCTCGCGTCGGCGACCAGCAGCGCCGACCGTGCAGCAAGCTCACCCGACAGAAAGCGCGCGCCGATCTCGGCGACCTGCTCCGGTTGCAGGGCAGCGGAGAGTTCGCGCGACATCTGGTAGAGCCCACGCACCCTTCGTTCGCGCTCGGTGGCGGCCTGTGCCTGCGCACGCAGCCCGGCCGTGAGTTGCCCCACCACTAGCCCCACCAGCAACATGACGGCGAAGGTAATGAGGTACTGCACGTCGCTGACGGTGAACGAAAAGCGCGGGGGCACGAAAAAGAAATCGAACAGCGCGACACCGACAAAGGACGCCAGCACCGCCGGCCCGCGCCCATAGCGCAGCGCGATGCCGACCACCGCCAGCAGGAACAGCATCACGATGTTGCTGAGTTCCAGCACGCTGATAAGCGGGGTCGCGGCGACTCCGATGAGTGCACAACCGACTGTCGCGGCCACGTAGCCCTGCCACTGAATGGCGTTCGACTCAAGTTCTTTCCGGCGTGTCTTGAAGCCTTTGCGCTCCTCTATCGGTAGCGGAACCTGGAGTACGTCCATGTCGGGCGTCTGACCCGCCAAGCGTTCGGTCAACGAGCGCTCCCACGGCCAGCGTCGCGGCCGCCAGCCCAGCACCAGACGCGAAAGGTTGTGTTCGCGCGCATAGCGCACCAGTGTGTCGGCTACGTCGGCGCCAGTGGGCGTGGCGGTAGTTGCGCCCAGCTCCTGAGCCAGCTTCAACGCCCGCAGCGCCTGTTGGCGAGCGGCGTCGCCCACGCGCTGCCCAGCGGGCGCATCCACGAAGATGGCGTGCCACGGTAAATCGGTCTGCGCAGCCAGGCGCGCCGCGCTGCGTACGACCGCCTCTCCACCCGCGCCGGGGCCGACGCAGGCCAGCAGCGCATCGCGCGTTGACCAGGCTGGCTGCCCTGGCACACCATCGCCGCTGCTGCGGCGCCAGTGCTGCATCTGTGTGTCCACGCGGTCGGCGGTGCGGCGCAGTGCCAGCTCGCGCAGCGCAATGAGGTTGCCCTTGCGAAAGAAGTTGGCCGCCGCCCGCTCGGCCTGTTGCGGCACGTAGACCTTGCCGGCCTTCAGGCGCGCCAGCAACTCGTCGGGCGGCAGGTCGACCACCACCACTTCATCGGCGGCGTCGAACAGGGTGTCGGGCACCGTCTCCCATACGCGAATGCCCGTAATCCCGCCGACGATGTCGTTCAGGCTTTCGAGGTGCTGCACGTTCATCGTGCTCCACACGTCGATGCCGGCGGCCAGCAGCTCTTCCACGTCCTGCCAGCGCTTGGGGTGGCGCGAGCCTGGCGCGTTGCTGTGCGCCAGCTCGTCCAGCAAAACCAGCGGCGGCTCGGCTCCGCCCTTGTGCTCGGCGCCAAATGCCAGCGCCGCGTCGAGGTCGAACTCCTTCAGCACGCGCTCGCGGTAAGGCACATCTTTCAGCGCCAGCAGCGGCAGGCCGGCCACCAGGGCCTCAGTCTCGGCGCGGCCATGCGTCTCGACCAACCCCACGATCAGGGGCACGTCCTGCGCCAGCGCGGTGCGCGCGGCCGACAGCATCGCGTAGGTCTTGCCGACGCCAGCCGAGGCACCGAAGAAGATTTTTAGGCGCCCGCGCCGCGCCTTGGCTTCTTCCTGCTGCACGCGCGCGAGCAGCGCGTCTGGGTCTGGACGGTCGTCCTCTGGTGACGCGTGGGATGGCATGGCCGATGGTATGCGTGAAGCTCAGAACGTCTTGCCCACCTGCAGCACCAGCGCCGCTCGGTTGAGTGCGCGCGTGGCGCCGTCGGTGGCCGACAGGCCGCCGGTGGGCGGGCGGTAGAAGCGGTTGTTGGTGGCGCCGACGACGCCGACCGAGGCGCTCCAACCGCCCTCGAAGGTCTTGGCCAGCGCCACGCGCCAGTCGGCGTAGTTGGGGCTGTGGCCACTCGCCGTCGCGCGCAGGTCGGTGTAGCCGGCGTGCAGGATCAGGTGCAGGCTGCCGTCCAGCGGCACCGTGGCCGTCAAATCGTGATACAGCGTTCCGCGCGTGCCTCGGCTGTAACTGGTGCGCGTGTTGGCACCAAAGTAATCGGTGGCGGAAACCGACACCTTATAGGCCAGCCACTTCCAATTCACCCCGGCGTTGATTTCAAGCGTGTTGAAGCGTTGGCTCGGCAAGCCGCCACAGGGTGCGCTTAAAGCAGCCGACGGGCAGGTGGCCTGGCTCACATTGGCGCCAGGGTAGATGTAACCATACAGGCCGGCGGTGTAGCCCCAGTCCTCATTGACCTTGCCGTTGTAGCCGCCGTACACATCCAACTCGGCGCCGCCGCCGGGGTAGGCTCGCGAACTCACGTTGGAAGCCCAGAAACCGGCGTACCAGCCGCTGGGATGGGCGTAGTCCACGCCGCCTTGCAGCGCCGGCCGTCCCCAAGTCTGGTCGATGCCGCGAAAGCGGTAGTGGCTGACGAGGTTCAGGTTGGCGGTGAAGGGCTTGCCCGGCGGCGCCTCGTCGGCCCAGGCGGGAGCGGACAACAAGGAAGCGGCAAGCACAAGACAAGAGGTGTGTTTCATGGCCGTGAATCCATTCACAGGGGTCATTCGTCCGGCGCATCGCTGGGTGACCTGTTGCGCCGAACCAGCCAGCGCGCCAGCAACAAGGGCATCAGCACGATCAGCAGCGCCAAGCTCAGAGACAGCCAGTCGGTCGAACCCATGGTCGCGCCCCGTGCCTTAGGCCATGCCCAGCGCGGTCAGCGCCAAGTCAATCAGCTTGATGCCAATGAAGGGCACCACCACGCCACCGACACCATAAAGCAGCAGATTGCGGCGAAGCAGATCGGCGGCGGGCGCTGCGCGGTATTTCACGCCTTTGAGCGCCAGTGGAATCAAAAACACGATGATGAGTGCGTTGAAAATCACCGCCGACAGAATCGCCGACGAGGGGCTGGCCAGTCTCATCACGTTCAGCGCGCCCAGTTGCGGATAGGTGCTGACAAAGGCCGCCGGGATGATGGCGAAATACTTGGCCACATCGTTGGCGATGCTGAACGTGGTGAGCGAGCCACGCGTCATCAGCATCTGCTTGCCGGTCTCGACGATCTCGATCAGCTTGGTCGGGTTGCTGTCCAGATCGACCATGTTGCCGGCTTCCTTGGCGGCCTGGGTGCCGGTGTTCATGGCCACCGCCACGTCGGCCTGCGCCAGCGCGGGGGCGTCGTTGGTGCCGTCTCCGGTCATCGCCACCAGTTGGCCGCGCGCCTGGTGCTCGCGGATCAGCGCCAGCTTGGCTTCGGGCGTGGCCTCGGCCAGAAAATCGTCCACGCCGGCTTCGGCGGCAATAGCGGCGGCCGTCAACCGGTTGTCGCCGGTGATCATAACCGTCTTGATGCCCATGCGGCGCAGCTCGGCAAAGCGCTCCTTGATGCCGCCTTTGATGATGTCTTTCAGCTCGACCACGCCCAGCGCCCGCGCGCCGTCGGCTACCACCAGTGGCGTGCTGCCCCGGCGCGAAACTTCGTCCACCGCTTGTTGCACTTCGGGTGGGAAGTGGCGGCCCAGCGCCTCAACGTACTTTCGCAGCGCGTCGGCGGCGCCTTTTCGGATGGCGCGGCCTTCGGGCAGGTCAACGCCGCTCATGCGCGTCTGGGCGGTGAAGTGCACGAACTGCGCGCCCAGCGCTTCGACCTCGCGCTCGCGCAGGTTGAACTTCTGCTTGGCCAACACCACGATGCTGCGGCCCTCGGGCGTCTCATCGGCCAGCGAGGCCAGTTGCGCGGCGTCGGCCAGTTGCTCCTCGCTCACGCCGGGCGCGGGCAAGAAGCTGCTCGCTTGCCGATTGCCCAGCGTGATGGTGCCCGTCTTGTCCATCAGCAGCACGTCCACGTCGCCAGCGGCTTCCACCGCGCGGCCCGATGTGGCAATCACATTGGCCTGCATCATGCGGCTCATGCCTGCCACGCCGATGGCCGAGAGCAAACCGCCAATGGTGGTGGGAATCAGGCATACCAGCAGGGCCACCAGCACCGTGACGCTGACCACCGCGCCGCTGCCCGCCTGCGCCACGGCAAAGGCCGAATACGGCCGGAGCGTGACGATGACCAGTAGAAACACCAGCGTCAGGCCGACCAGCAAAATCGTCAGCGCAATCTCGTTGGGCGTTTTCTTGCGGCTGGCGTTCTCGACCATGGCGATCATGCGGTCAACAAAAGTCTCGCCCGGGTTGACCGCCACGCGCGCCACGATCCAGTCCGACAGCACACGCGTGCCGCCGGTCACCGCCGAGAAATCGCCGCCCGATTCGCGGATCACCGGCGCCGATTCGCCGGTGATGGCCGATTCATCGACCGAGGCCACGCCGTCGATCACCTCGGCATCGGCCGGAATCACGTCGCCCGCCTCAATCAGCACCACGTCGCCCTTGCGCAGGCTGGTGGCTTCGGTCGGTAGCCAATTCAGTTCGCTGCGCTGGCATGCTCGGTCATAGGCCCCGCCGTCGAGCTTTTTGGCCCAAGTCTGCTTCTTCAACCCGCGCAGGCTGGCCGCCTGTGCCTTGCTACGCCCTTCGGCCAGCGCCTCCGCGAAGTTGGCGAACAGGACGGTGAACCACAGCCACAGCGCAATCGCCAGGATGAAGCCCGCCGGCGCCTCGCCCTTGCCACCCAGCGCCTGGAAGAACAGCATGGTGGTGAGGATGGAACCCAGATAGACCACGAACATCACCGGGTTTCGCCACTGTTGCTGCGGTGCGAGCTTGCGCGCCGCGTCCCACAGCGCGGTGCGCATCAGCGACCGGTCAAACAGAGAGAGGGATTTGTTTTCGGACATGGGAGATGCTCCGATTCGCTATTTATTTGGTAGCTGGCTGCGCTTGTTGAACGCCGGGAAAGGCGGCATTCAATGCCAAATTGAGCCGAAGCACGTTGACGCGCGGCTCGCCCAGCAAGCCAAGCACGCGGCCTTCCGTATGCTGACTCAAAAATTGTTGCACCTGCTCCAAGGGGATGCCGCGCGCCTTGGCCACGCGCCCCACCTGGGCTTGCGCGTTGGCGACCGAGATGTGCGGATCGAGCCCGGAGGCTGAGGCGGTGACGGCGTCCACCGGCACTGGCGCGGTAGAGCCGAGCCCGTTGGTTTTGCGGTAATCCGCCACGCGCTGCGTCACGGCGTCAATCAGCGCCTGGTTGGTCGGCCCCTGGTTGCTGCCAGCGGACAACGCGGCGTTGTAGGGCGCGGCGACGGTCTTGCTGGCGTCCTGCGGATCGGGCGCGCTGGTGGCGCTGGGGCGCGGGTGGAAGTGGCGCGCGTCGCTGAAATGCTGGCCGATTAGGTCGGAGCCGATCAACGCGCTGCCGCGCTCGATCAGGCTGCCGCCCGCTTGGCGCGGCATCAGCATCTGCGCCACGCCGGTGGTCAGCAGCGGATAAACCAGGCCGGTGAGCAGCGCCACGAAGACGGCGCCGCGCAGGCAGGGGCCGATCAGGCCACGCAGCGGTGATGCGGCAGCCACGGTGTCGGGGGTGATTTCAAGTGTGTTCATGCGTGCGCTCCTGCTTCACGGATAGACATTGCCAGCCAGCATCTGCAACTGCTCGACCAAGGGGCCAAGCGCCAGCGCGGGCAAAAAAGTGAGGCCGCCGACGATCAGCACCACAAACACCAGCAGGCCCATGAACAGCGGCGTGGCTGTGGGGAAAGTGCCTGGCCCGGCTGGCACCGTCTTCTTGGCCGCCAGTGAACCGGCGACGGCCAGCATGGGCAAGAGCGTGAGGTAGCGGCCCACCAGCATCGCCAGACCGATGGTGGTGTTGAAAAACGGCGTGTTGGCGTTAAAGCCCGCAAAAGCCGAGCCGTTGTTGGCCGTGCCCGAGGTGTAGGCGTACAGCACTTCTGAAAAGCCGTGCGGGCCGTGGTTGGCCAGGCTCGCGGGCGTGTCCGGCCACATACTGGCCAGCGCGGTGAAGCCGAGGATGGCCGCCGGATGCGCCAGCACCGACAGCATCACCAGCTTGATCTCACGCGCCTCGATCTTCTTGCCCAAAAACTCCGGTGTGCGGCCAATCATCATGCCGGCCAGGAACACGGTGAGGATGGCGTATTGCATCAGGTTGATGAAGCCCACGCCGTCACCGCCGAACACGCAGTTGAGCATCATCTGCGCCAGCGGCACGGCACCGCCCAGCGGCGTGAGCGAGTCGTGCATGGTGTTGACCGAGCCCGTGGTGGCGGCCGTGGTCACGGCCACGAACAAGGCACTGTCGGCGATGCCAAAGCGCATCTCCTTGCCTTCCATGTTGCCGCCGGGCTGCGTGGCGGTGAGCGTCTGGTCAGCACCCGCCTTGCTGAGCAGCGGGTTTCCGGTCTGCTCGGCGCCATAGACCATCGCCAAAAAGCCGATGAACATCACCACAAAAGCGCCGAAGAACACCCAGCCTTGCCTTTTGTTTGCGAGCATCGTGCCGAAGGCGACGGTAAGCGCCGACGGAATCAAGAGCATCGACAAGATGTGCAACAGGTTTGTGAGCGGCGTCGGGTTTTCGAACGGGTGGGCCGCGTTCATGCTGAAAAAGCCGCCACCATTGGTGCCGATGTGCTTGATGGTCTCGAAGCTCGCGACTGGCCCCAGGATGATTTGCTGGCGCGCGCCTTCCACCGTGGTCACCGTGGCTTGCGAGGCCAGCGTCTGCGGCATGCCCTGCCACACATACACCAGCGCCAGCACAAAGCACAGCGGCAGCATCACGCGCCACAGCACGCGCATGAAATCGACCCAGTAGTTGCCGATGTCTGCGCTGCTGGCACGCCCCAACGCACGGATGAAGCCGCCCGCCGCCGCCACGCCCGCCGTCGCGCCGGCAAACATCAGGAAGGTGATCGCCACCATCTGCGTCGCGTTGGACAGACTGGCTTCGCCCGCGTACGCCTGCCAGTTGGTGTTGGTGATGAAGGAGGCCGCCGTGTTGAACGCCAAGTCGGGCGGCTGCGCAGCATTGCCCAGCCCGTTCAACGGCAGCACGCCCTGCAAGCGCAGCAGTAGGTAGCCCAGCCCCATCATCGCTGCGTTGGACAGCAGCAGCGCCAGCCCGTAGCGCGGCCAGCCCATGCGCTCCGATGGATTGACGCCAAGCGCGCGGTAGCTCAGGCGCTCCGCCGCCCAATGATGTGGGTCATCGAAAGCGCGCGCCAACCAGCGGCCCATTAGCAACGCCAGGCCGGTCATCACGGCCAGCACCAAGGCAAATTCAAACAGGTTGAGTCCCATGGCGGCTCCTTACAAACGCCGAAGCGCCAGCACCATCCAGGCCACGGCAGCAAAGAAGGCTACGGACACGCCGACAAAGATCAGGTCTTGCATGGCGGCCCCGCTTTAGAACTGCTCGGGCCGCAGCAAGGCGTAGCCCAAGTAGACGAACAGCCCCAGCGCGCCTGCGCCGGCCAGCCAGTAGATGAGGGTGAGCGAAGTCATGGCGTTCCTTTTGCGAATGAACCCGAAATCCCGGTATGGCGACGCTTCGTCGCCCTTGTTCATGCGATAGGAAATGCTAGGCAGCGCGCCATCAAGGCGCCGCCAAGATTGGGGCTTGGCGTATCAAGAATGCATCAAGAATTCCGCAGCTCTTGTATTCCGCACCGGCTCAGCCGGCTGGCGATGCCGGAGAGTCCGAAATGCGTTCCTTGGCGGTCATTCCTTCGAGCCACACTACCGGCAGATATGGGTCGAAAGCGCCCTAGCTACGAGCCCCCGGCGGGCGTGCGAATCGCCGTGCGCTCGCGCCACAGCGTGGTCACGCGGCGCGTGGAGGGGTCGCGCTGCACCACCGACACTTCTTCCACCGCCAGCTGGTCCAGCCGCAGCCGGCCGCGCACCTCGAAGAAGCGGCTGCCGACGGCGGTCCAGCTGGCGTCGGCCTCGCCCGTGGCGACCTGGGCGATGGCGCTGGCGGCGTTGCGCAGGTAGGCGCGGTCGCGCTCGCCCACCAGGCGCTGCGCGGCCGCCAGGTCCAGCCCCGGCACCGCCGCGTAGATGACCTGCGCGCTGGCGGTGTTGACGTTGACCAGCGTCGGCGCCTGCCCCTGCAAGGGCAGCACGGTGACGTAAGGCCGCAGCGCCGCCAGCGTGGCGGGCGACACGCCCACCCACACCAGCTGGTCGAAGCGGCGCGGCAGCAGCGGCGCGTCGCCGCCCTCGCTGGCGCTGGCGGTCATGGCGGCCTGGGCGCGCGCCAGGTTGCGCTGCAGCGCGCCCAGCTCGGCCGACGGCAGGCCCAGCAGTTCAAACAGGCGCTGAAACCGCAGCAGCGCCTTCATGCGCGCGTCGGGGTCGGTCAGCGTCAGGTTCATGGCGTTCAGGCGCGACTGCAGGTCGACGATCTGTCCCGACAGGAAGGCGTCGCGCTCGATGTCGCCGGCGCTGGCCTCGCCCGCCGCCAGAAAGGTGGACAGCCGCGCCTCGGCCAGCGGCACCGCCCACGGCTCGCCCAGGTGGTCGACCGCGCCCGATTCGCGCAGGTCGCCCGCCAGAATCAGCCGGCTCCAGTCCAGCGCGCCCGACAGCAGCCAGGCCGACTGCCCGCGCGTGCGCTCGGCGGCCTCCACCTCGACCCCGCGCCACTGGCGCCACAGCGCGCCGGCCGCCAGCGTGGCGACCAGCACCACGGTGAGCATCGCCGCTAGCAGCGCCGCGCCGGTCTGGCGGTGCGCGGTCTGGCGGGTGCGGACAGGCGGGCGGCGCGGCATCACGAGCCCCCCACGAAGTCGGGCCGCACCCAGTCGATCACCAGCGGCCCGGCCAGCGGCTGGCCGGGCGCCAGGGTGAGGAACAGGCGCACGCCGTCCGGCAGCACGCGCGTGTCGGCGCCCGACGGCGCGCCGCTGGACAGCGGGTGGGTCCAGGCGTTCTGGCGGAAGTAGTGCAGTTGCCAGTCCAGCGCGGCGGCCACGGTGACCGCCTGCGCGCCGCCCGGCAGTGCGCCGGTGGCGGCGTCGCCGCCCTGGCCCCACGCCGCGGCCGCGTCCCAGGCGCTGGCCCACGCCGCCTGCGACAGCACCGGCGCCGACTGCCAGCGCTGCCACTGCCCGCCGGTGCTGCGGCGCGTCCACGCCACCACGCGCAGCCCCGCCGCCGCATCGCCCGCGGCGGTGCGGGTGATGCGCAGCGTGTGCCCGTCCCACGCCAGGCTGCGCTGCAGCGCGGGCGGCGGCTGTGCGGTCGGCGAATCGGCGGCAGCGGCCGGCCACGTCATCATCGCGTCCAGATCGGTGCGCCACTGCGCCAGCCCCGCCTGCGTCGCCAACACCTCGTCCGTGTACCGCCGCGTCGCGTCCTGCGCCCGCAACATCCCGTCGATCCCGCGCCAGCTCAGCACCGCGATCACCGCCATGATCGTCAGCGCGACCAGCACTTCGATCAAGGTAAAGCCGCGCGATTTTTTCAAGCTAAATACGGCCTCAGCGCTTTCCAAATCGGCGCACTCAGCTATCAAAACCGTAGTTTCGCCACCCGCCACCCCCCATCGCGGCCGCGCAGCAGGCCGCCCCAAACGGCCGCGGAGCAGGCCACGCGCGAACGCCGTCGCCGGACCTGCGCCGGCGACTGGCGTTGTCCCCCTGGGGGGATGGCGCCGAAGGCGATCTGGAACCTGCTCGAAGCCCCGGCGCGAGGCGGATGGGATGCGGCTTGGGATGGGATGCCAGGCGCGATTCGCCGCCAATGGCTCGTGCCATTGGCAAGAATCGCAACGCCGCAGCCCGCCCAAGTCCGCGCCCAGCCGTCCGCGGCGGGGCTTCGAGCAGGTTCCCAGGGGGGGCCTCAATTCCTCCCCACAATCGTAGAAAGCTGCAACACCGGCACGCCCCCCTCGCTGACCGCCGCCTCGACGCGCCGGAAGTTGGGGTTGGGCGTGGGCCGCACGATCTGCGCCACCTGAAACTGCCGCCCCGCCTGCGGGCATTCGACCACGCTGTCGCCCACGCCCGGCAACTGGCGCGCCAGCCGCAACTCGGTCAGCCGGTTCTCGGCGCAAATCTGCGCCAGCAGCACCGTGGCCTGCCGCCCCGCGTTGTCCGTCAGCGCCGACGTGGCCTTCAACCCCGCCGTCAGCGCAATCGCCGTGATGGCCAGCGCCACCAGCACCTCGACCAGCGTGAAGCCGCGTGCTCGATGAGCGCCTGATGCCCCGTCAGCCCGCAATGGACAAGCGCGGAACGCTATCAAAACAGGATTGCAGTCGATGCCACGCCATGACCGACGCTCGCTTGGGCGGTGGGCTCCTGCCCCCGCTGGGGGAAGGCTGGGATAGGGGCTGACCATCTTCGAGAAATCCCCCGTGGCGGGCCCCCACCCCAACCCTCCCCCAACGGGGGAGGGAGGAAGAAACGTCGGATGGTTTTTGCAGACAGCCATGACCGAACCCTTCGCGCCCACCGGCGGCCGCGCAGCAGGCCGCCCCCAAAGGCCGCGGAGCAGGCCACGCCAGAACGCCGTCGCCGGACCTGCGCCGGCGCCTAGCGTTGTCCCCCTGGGGGGATGGCGCCGCAGGCGACTCAGGGGGGATGTCATCTCAGGGGGATGTCATCTGACTTCAAAAGGCCGCAGCCCATCGCTCACGACCTCCAGCGTGGCCGCGCCGTCGCCCGCCGCGCCCAGCAGCACCACCGCCTGCGCGTCGATGATGGGGTCAGGCCCCAGCCGCAGCGCGGCGTTGCCCACGGTGCGCGTGCGGGTGTCCAGCCAGTGCGTGGGCAGCGGCGGGCCGCCGGGCGGCAGGCCGTCCCACGCAAAGCCGGTGGCGGTGGCGCGCCAGGTGATCGGCACGCCGGCCGCCCGCGACTGCGCCCGCGCCGATTCCAGCAGCGCCGCCAGCCGGTCGGCCTCGCGCGCCAGGGCGCTCGCCCCGCTGTCGCGCAGCGCCAGGCTGGCCACGGCCGTGCCGATGGCGATGACGGCAATCACCACCATCAACTCCAGCAGGGTGAAACCGCGCCGGTTCTTCAAGCAAAAATGGCCTGGAGCGCTGGAGGGATAAGCGCGAGCAGCTATCAAAAAAGCAGTATCTTTCGCCACCAACCGACACCCCCCTTCCCAATCAGCGCGGCCGCGCAGCAGGCCGCCCCCAATGGCCGCGGAGCAGGCCACGCCAGAACGCCGTCGCCGGACCTGCGCCGGCGACTGGCGTTGTCCCCCTGGGGGGATGGCGCCGGAGGCGACTCAGGGGGGAACATCTACTACCAGGAGCCGACGTCCGCGTTCTTGCCCTCGCCGCCGCTGGCGCCGTCGGCGCCGAAGCTCATCACGTCCACCTCGCCCTTGACGCCCGGGTTCAGGTACTGGTAGGGCCGGCCCCAGGGATCGTTGGGCAGCTTTTCGAGGTAGGGCTTCCAGTTGGTGGGCACGGGCGGGGCGGTGGGGCGCTGCACCAGCGCCTGCAGGCCCTGTTCGGCGCTCGGAAAGCGCTGGTTGTCCAGCTTGTAGAGCTTGAGCGCCTGCATGATGTTGTTGACGTCGGTGCGGGCGGCGGTGGCGCGGGCGTCGTCGGTGCGGTCGAGCACGTTGGGCACGATCAGCGCCGCCAGCACGCCGATGATGACCAGCACCACCATCAGCTCGATCAGGGTAAAGCCGGCGGCGCGGCGCAGGCGGGTGGCGAGGGGGCGCAATGCGGTCATGGAATACAGCCTGGAAGCAATGTCGCATCAATGATAATCGTCCGCCATGACTTGCACCGCGCCGCGCCGCGCGCCCCTTCGGCCATGCGAAGCCCGCTGCCGCCCCGCCTGACGGCCGGGCTGCTGACGCTGGCGCTGTGGGCGCTGGTGGCCGGCAGCGCGCTGTGGTGGTGGCTGCGCGTGGGCCAGCTGTCGGCGCCGGTGCGTGCGCCGGTGGTGGGCGCCGGGCCGGCCGTGGCCGCCGTGGACAGCGCCCAGGTGGCGCGCGCGCTGGGCGCCAGCGCGTCGGCACCGGCCGCGGCCGCGCCGGCTCCCGATCTGGCCGGCCGGCTGGCGTTGCGCGGCATCGTCACCTACCAGGGCCGCGGGGCGGCGCTGATCGCCGTCGATGGCAAACCGGCCCGCCCGCTGCGCGTGGGCGCTGCGCTGGAAGGCGTGGACGGCGGCTGGCGGCTGCGCGCGCTGTCGCCGCACGCCGCGGTGCTGGCGGCCGACGGGCGCGAATTGCGGCTGGAGATGCCAGCGCTGGCGGCGCGGTCAAGCGCGGGTGACGCCGTCGCACCCCCGCGCCCGCCGATGCCGGGCCAAGCCGTACCGGGCGCCGCGCTGCCCCAGGTGCCGCCGACGCTGCCGGTGACGCCGCAGCCCCTGCAGTCCGGCATGCCGGCCGTCACGCCGCAGCCCCAGGCCTTCGTGCCGCCGCCGAGCGCGGCGCGGAATGATTGATGCCCATTGGCGTTCGAATATTGAGAAGCCGTTCGCACTGAGTCATTCGACGTCGCTCATGACGGGCTTGTCGAAGTGCCTGCGCCGTCTGCGGCTTCGACAAGCTCAGCCCGAACGGTTCTGACAAGCTCAGCCCGAACGGTTCTTATGGTTTTGAACGCACTTTCGTATGAGTGGGGACGCGGCGTCACGGCGTCACGGCGTGACCGGGTAACGGCCGCGGCCCGGGGCGTTTTGTAGGTCAGAAGCCGCGCGCCTGAACCATCCCTTCCATCGTCATTCCCGCGCAGGCGGGGGAATCCAGAGGCGCTTCGCTCCGATGGTGCGGCTGGCGGTGGATGCATGGATTCCCGCCTGCGCGCACTACTGTCCGGGGAATTTTTGCTGCCTGCAGCTAAGTTGTTGCGCTGCTTGGCGTAAGGGGCTATACCCCGAGCGCCAACTCAATTTCCGCCAAGAAAGCGCAACGTGTTCAGCATAAGCCGGATTCACCAACTCATCCAGC
>Ga0208693_1000024_pt1 | contig 122228 bp, 117 predicted proteins | sample AD_UKC071_MetaG_FD_184438 | JGI IMG/M metagenome (GOLD analysis project Ga0208693, IMG submission 184438) | Active sludge microbial communities of municipal wastewater-treating anaerobic digesters from USA - AD_UKC071_MetaG (SPAdes) (version 2) | ecosystem: Engineered > Bioreactor > Anaerobic... | reverse complement strand
ATGACTTGTTAAAGCCTGCGGCAGCAACAGGCGGATTCTTAATTAATATTCACCGCAATTCTCTGAATTCCTGCCTTAACCGCCGGATATTTCACTCCTGCAACGATAAAGCGGCCTGTGGGGACAGGCCGCTTTATTTATGAGTCTCGGTTTACAATTAGAACTTGACTGCGATACCTGCTTTGGCTGTGGTACCGGTCTTGATCGATTCGTCTGCAAAGTTGCCGCCTACGTGCTTGATGCTTAGATCAATACCGTTTGGTGCCTTGAAGGCAGCCCCAACCTGGTAGCCGATGGTTTCCAGATCGGAAACAGTCACTTCGCTGTTCAGCTCAAGCCCTTTCACTGCAGGGATGAAGCCTACCTTTGTCTTGGCGCCTACAGTGTGCACCAGCCCAGTATCGGGAGTCCATTGGCCGCTGTAGTTGGCGGTGACATCCAGGCCGTCCATCACTGCGAACGCTTTTTCCACTCCCAGTTTGGTGCTCTGGGTCTTGATGCCTTCCTCGCCGCCTACTGCCAGCACGGTCTCAACGTTGAGGTTGTACCCTTCCACATCGGTCGCAGCGCTCAGCACTGCCTCGTCAAAGATCTGATCGTAGTCGGCTGTCAGCTGGATGCCAGCTTGGTTGGTGGCGATGCCAGCATAGAAACCGCTGTTTCTCCGTTCGCTTTCGTGGATCCAATTCTGGCCGCGGTCGTCGGATGCTTTCTTGGCCTTGTCAGCCAGGTATTCCGGCTTCCAGCCTTCCGAAATAGCTTTGTAACCGCCGCGGACAGTCAGGTTGTCCATTACCTGGTATTGAGCTCCGACTGCGAACATGTGCCTGAGTGCGCTCTCTTCCTCTTGGCCTTCTTCTTGTTCTTCAACATCTTCTGATCTCAGATCGATTTCTGTAGCCACTGAAGCGCCGAGAATCAGATCCTCCATCGGCCGGATCGCGCCGTCCACTGCCACATGCAGTGCATCCCAGTCGTGAACCAGGGCTGCGCCGGCGGCGATGTTGTCCATGAGCATGTCAGCCCGCAAGCCTTGAATCGATTTGCGCTCTTGGGTCGGGATGCCGTAGAAGCCTTTGACTGAAACCGGCCCGATGTTCATGTTGCTCACGCTGATGCCGTATTGGTTCTTGACCACGCTGAACGGGCCGTAATCGATGTCCAGGCTGCCAAAACGGGTGGTGGCCTCAGGGCCGCCGTGCCAGAAGGCACCGTCAGTCTCGATATAGGCCTTCTTCAGAACCAGGTTGCTGGGATCCAGGTCAAGATCCAAGCCTTGATTGTTCTTGTGGCCGATGCCGAATTCCACAACAGCTCTGGTCTTCTCACCGGCTGTGTCCAAACCGAAGTTCAGGCTCAGCTCGGAAGATGGACGAGTCTCGATGGTGCCTTCCAGATCTCTGTACCACTCGAGATTGGATTTCAGCGAACCGTCGAACTTGATTCCGGCGGCGAGAACCGAACCGGAAATTGTCATTGCAAGCACTAGTGTAAGAATCATCACTGATTTCTTCATTCGTTTGTGATCCCCCTTAATCTGTTTATTCCATGCTTGAACAGACTTTGGTCTTGATATCTGGTGCGTCTGAAGGAATCACCGCAGGTGAGTGTCCATGTTTCCTCATCTGCTATATTCCCTTCGTGTGCGGATGGTGCCGTGTTCATTCGATTGTCTGGGCATGAAGCTCCGGCTGCGGCCATTCCAATACTCCCCGGTTGTCTGCCTTGGGGGAACTGTCACCTCCTTTCCTGCATTGCCGCAGGAATACTGTGCCGGCGCAACCATAACTAACATAAGTTAGTTCAGCTGTAACGAAGCCCGGCTCGTTACAACTTTCGCTTAAGATATTCTCGTTGTCCAACATAAGTCCTGCTAGAAGCCGTTATGGATTTGTTCCCAGATCTGGGACTTCCTGCTAATGAAATGGGTGCGCACCCGGGTTAACCGGGACACGCACCCAGCTCATGCTTCTGCTCCAAACCCTAGACAAACCGGTCCAAGGCGTATGCCACTCCAGCTTCGTCATGAGTCTTGGTGACAAAATCGGCTGCGGCTTTGACATGCTCCGGAGCGTTGCCTACAGCCACACCAACCCCCGCCCATTCAATCATTCCCAGATCGTTGCCGCCGTCGCCCACCGCCATGACTTCCTCCCGGCGATAACCGAGGCGCCCGGCGAGATAGGCCAGGGCTTTGCCTTTCGTGGCATCGAGATGAGTGATCTCGATATAGCGTTTTTTCGACTGGACCACTTGAACGATGGAACCAAACCGGATCTGCGCCAAGCTGATCTCCTCGGCCACCTCTTCCTCGCTGCCCACCACCAGCAGCTTGGACAAGGCCTTGCTCTGATCAGCCGCAAACCGGTACAGATCCCCCACAGGCCGGGCTTCAGCCCCGGACATGCGCATATAGTACTCCACATTGGCATCGATTTCCGCCACATACAGCTGATCGTCATGGTAAATCTGGACTGTGCGGTTCCTGTTTTGAAAGTACTCGATCAGTTCCAGGGCAGTGTGGTGTTCCAGCGGGATATGCGCTATTTCCTCACCGCTGATCTTCCTCAGCATCGCTCCGTTGTAGCTGATCAAGACCTGTTCCGGATCCAGCTTGAGCATTCGGGCATACGGCAGTGCCCTGCAGTGCATCCTCCCTGTCACCAGGACAACTTCCACACCCTGCCTCCTGACCCGATCAATCGCTTCCAGATTGGCCTGTGGTATGTTTCCCTTGCTGTCCATGAGTGTGTCGTCGATATCAAGCGCCACCAGTCTAATCATTCCGATCCCCTTTGCCGCATCTGCTCAGGCGAGACTAATATTGATCTTGCGCTGCTGCGCCGGTTGCTCTATTTCGATAATCTCCCCCGTCGCTCCTGCTTCAATCTGCTCCAGAATCAAATCCAGATTGATCTGAGCCTGAATATCTTTCGGCACGAACTTCCAAAACACCGTCGCCAAAGTAACGGGAATCCTGAGATTGGTCGTGTCCTTGCCGGACTCGGTGATGGTGACAATCACTCTGGTGGCTTTAGGGCGGTTCCCGGGTTTGGGTTCATTCACCGCTTCCAACAGTTTGGCGCTTTCTTCCACACTGATCTTGCCTTCCTTCAGCATCTCCAAAATCTGAAGCTGTTCTTTAGTGAGTGCCATGGTGATCCCTCTCATGTCCGATATAGATTGAGCCGCAGCCGGTGCGGGTACGGATGGTGATCGTTTTACCTCCCTCGGTTTGACCTGCGGCTGCTCCAACTACTTTATGCATGCTGCCGCCCTTCTGCTCCGATTCCACCGCGAAATTCGCCAGGCCGACAGTGATTTTCCCCACTGACGAAGCGGCATCGAGCTTGACGTGGAGATCCGGAAGCTGCGGCAGGTGGCACCGCACTGAACCGTTCACGGTATGGATATCGATTTCACTCTGCTCATGGGCAAAGGCCAAAGGCGAGACCCGGACACTGCCGTTCGTCGAGCCACAGGCGATCTTGCGGCCGCTGCCGGCGAATTTGATCGAGCCATTGGCTGTGCGCTGCTGAACCAGGTTAGCTTCGACATAGTTCAGGTTGTTCGACCCATTGTTGGTTTTGGTGAGCATGGTATCGGCCTTGACTTGGCTGATGCCCACCGATCCGTTGATGGTGTCCACTTCCACGCTCTTGGCCAGCATGTTGCTCACTTGACACCGGCCGTTGTTGGATCTCATGCGCAGCACATAAGGCCCTTTCCGAGGTACGAAAAGCTTAAAAGAGATGCTGGTGTCGTTTTGCTCACGCACTTCTATTTCCAGCCGGTCAATGACCGCCCCTTGCTGCGGCAGATCAATCTGGGTCATTTTGTCCAGCGCTCCATCCCGATCTTTGGCCCTGATTCGGTGTGTGACCACCAGTTTGAAGCCTTCCCCTTCCCAGCCTTCCACATCGATGGCGCCGTTGATGTTCTTGACCAAAAGCGGAATTCCCTCCGCGTCCGGAGCGAAGCTGCCCTCGACTTCCTGGACGAACTCATGGACATCATTGGCGATACCGCTTAAGAACGGAAGTTTTGTAAGCCAGCGCTGAAGATTGCCCAACTGCTCAGAAATCCCCGTATCTTCCAGTTTCGTTTCAATGGATTGGCTGAACCGTTCAGCCGCCCGCTCGATCTTCCTGGCCAGTTCTTCACTTTGCTTCTCGATTCTGCGCCAAACATCGTCACCTTTGGCCTGCTTCGGCGCCTCCTCTTCCTCCAGGGCTTCCAAAAGCTCCGCCGCTTCTTGCGCCGTGATTTTGCCTGACTCCACCATTTTCAGGATTAACAAGCGTTCTTCGTGCATGCCTGATCCGCCTCCTTACCTTTTTAAAAGCTTGATGGCCTCTTCCGCCGTGATTTCGCCATCGCTCAGGGCTTTGAGAATATCTTTGCGGTGGGAGTCCGTTTCCTGGTACTCGACCCGGTAGCCCAAAGCCTCTATGATTTGATCAAGACGGCTGCGGACTGTGGGGTAGGAAATACCCAAAAGCCGCTCCACCTCCTTGATGTTGCCTCGGGACGCTAAAAACACCTCCACAAACTCCTGCTGTTCCGCTGTGAGCTGACAGAATTTGCAGGGGGCGAACCGCCCTGTCAAGGAGGTATCGCAGCTCCCACAGTGCAGCTGCGTGATGTGCATGCGGCCGCCGCAAATCGGACACTTGCTTACCAATCGCCTTTCCAAATTCAAATCACCACCTTAATGTTATTAAGGACACGATGCTATTTTGTTCATCTACTTAAATAATATAAATCCATATATTGAAAATGTCAAGGTTTACCTTAATTATTTTAATACGATTAGAGATCCATCCTGCCAACAGGGATTATGATCGCGGCAGCGAATATATTTGGTAACACACAGCGGAGGTGCGTCCATGCAGAGAACCCTGCCGGTAGCAGCGCTTTTGATTTTGATCCTTCTCGCGGGGTGCATCAACTGGCATCTGGCCAGAATCTACACCATCGCCGGCATCATCCGCCATGAGAACAGCGATATTCCTGTCGCCGGGGCCGAGGTGGCCATCATTGGCGAATCAAGTGTTTTTTCGCTCCGGGCTGATCTGCAGGGGCGTTTTTCCATAACACTGCGGGGTTCTGAGTCAAAGCTGCGGGTCAAGGTTGAGCATCCTGACTACCTGCCTGTGGAACAAAAGATAACACTGGGGAAAAACCGGGAGGTGTTTTTGTCAATCGAGCTCACACCCCGGGGCGAGAGCTATTGCGTGGCCGCCGGCACCGTCGATTATGCGCTGCCGGAAATACCCGCCGTCCCGCTTCCGGCCCTCTTTGATGCCCACTTTGGACCACTTGAGGCTGAAGCCTGGGATGAAGAACCGTGGGACATCATTGTCGAGCCGTATGTCTGCAGCGAGGAAGCAGCGCTTGCTATCGGCAGAGACATCGGGGCAGAGGGATCACGGCTCTTTCTGGAAGCGGGGATCGTCGTCTTTTCCAAGCCGGAAGAGGTGCCTATCGATCAGTTCCTCAGCGAGGCCAGGGCTCATCCGCTCGTCAAAGCGGCGGACATCGACTACCCGGTTTTCCCTCTGGCAGCTGCGGCCGAACTCCAGCTGGCCGCGATCCCCAACGATCCAGAATACAATCGGCAGTGGAACCTTGCCGCTGTCTACCTGCCCTTTGCCTGGCCGCAGGTGGAGCGCCGGGCAACTGTAAGAATCGCGGTGCTCGATACTCTCATCTCCGCCGATCATCCCGACCTGCAGCAAAACCTTAATCTGCAGGATGCATACAATGTAGTGGATCAAAGCAGTGATGTCCGGGACGATTTCCACCGCAGCGGCCGTCCCGAAAAGCCTCCCTACAGCCATGGGACCCATGTCATCGGGATCATCGGAGCGACAGCGGACAACGCCAAAGGCGTTGCCGGGGCTGTCTGGGGCGCCGATGTGGAGATCATTCCCATCGTGGTTCTGGGAAAAGACAACCGCAGCAGCCTCAGCCACGTGATCGCCGGCATCGACAAGGCGATCGAGCTGGGTGTGGATCTGATCAACATGAGCCTTGGCGCCAACCTATCATCGCCGCATACACATATGCTGTATGCGAAAATTCAAGAGGCTGACGCCGCAGGCATCACCATGGTGGCGGCTGCCGGAAATGGCGGCAAGCTGCTGTACCCGGCGGGGTATGATGAGGTGATTGCCGTCGGAGCAACAACCAGCCAACATCAGATAACCTATTATTCGGCGGCAGACGGGGTCCGGCTGTTCGCTCCGGGAGGTGAAGAATTGGATCCCGGCAAGGGTGTCTACAGCACTGATCTTGTTGAACCAAACGGCGACGGCTACAGCGTGGGGCGGGGGACCTCGATGGCCACTCCCCTGGTGACAGCAATAGCGGCCCTTGTAAAAAGCACCTACCCCAATATAACCAAGGATGATTTAGAAGAACTATTGTGGAGCACCGGAATTGTCTTTGACCCGGAGCGTCCCGGTCAGCGTTTGGTCAATGCCTATGCCGCCGTTACCAACACTCCGGTTAAGAAGGCGGATGTTGTTTTTTCCAATCTCGACACAGGAGGCGACTATGCGGTAGAATTGGATCAGGACCGGTATTTCCATAAACTGCTGCCGCCCGGTTTGTACCGGGTCACAGCCCATATAGACGCCAATCAGGATCAAATGGTCAATCCCGGAGAATGGTATTACGAGTCGGAAATCGTGCTGGAACCAGACAAGCATGTTTCTGGCCTGCAGATACGTTTGGATATTTATCGGTAAGCATATGAGGAGGATGCACAATGAAGAAAACCATCATCTGTCTAGTCGTCGGCCTGTTTTTGACCGCGGGCGCCGCTCTGGCCCAAAACGAATACCAGGTTTCGATCGGTGCTGATGTCCATGTCAGCGACATTTACTTTGACCATCTCCTAAACAACACCGATGAGGGGACAAAAATCAACCAGTGGGAACTGGTGATTCGGGGGAGGCTCAATCCAACACCCGATCTGATGCTGTTGATCGACCACGCTTTAGGCATGGCCAACAGTTCCAACAACGAAGATTTCTCTAACGATGCGTACATGTCCACCACTTATACACAGGGATCTCTGCTGTATCAGTTCTACACCATCGAACCGATGACAGTCCATGCCGGTCTGGGTTATCATTTCGCCACCGCTCATTTCAAGAAATTGGTCGAGCAGGAAGGGCAAGTCATCCCCAATGTGCACCTGGACGGAAGCGGATTCATAGCATCCTCACAGGTGACATTCCATGTGATGGAAGCTTTGGAAATCAAGGCGCTCGTCCAGGCTGCTCCCTGGTACAGCTGGACTTACAGGGCAAACCAATATGAGGTTGATACCGGAGGTTCAGTGTACAGCTACCAGCTGACCGCTGACTACAGTATCAACGATCAACTGCTGATCCGGCTCGGATACGGCGGCAGCAGGACTACGGTGGGCGCGATCAAGCTTCAGGACGACTACGAGATCAAGAAGGCCACTTACAAACAAGGCGGGCTGCAGGTCGGCTTCAGCTATAGGTTCTAACCTGCGTCTAAAACACAGGCACCCCGCTGGGGTTTTTCCCCGCCGGGGTGTCTTTTATTGTTCACGCACAAACTGATAGATTTCCTCCGCCAGCTTCCGGTCGATACCTTCCACTTCCTGCAGCTGCTCGACGGTCGCGGCCTTGATTTTTTTAACACTGCCGAAATGCTTGATCAGTGCCTTTTTGCGTTTAGGCCCGACACCGGGGATTTGATCCAGAATCGACTGCCGCCCAGCCTTGCTCCGCAGCTTACGGTGATAAGCCAGGGCAAAGCGGTGGGCCTCATCCCGGATCCGCTGGACGAGATGGAGGCCCGGCGATTCCCGGGGCAGAAGCACCGGGGCGGCCTTGCCTTCCAGGTAGATCTCCTCGTTCCGTTCCGCCAGGCTGATCATGGGAATCATCAGCCCCAACTCGTCCCGGACAGCGGTTGCGGCGCCCAGCTGCCCTTTGCCGCCGTCGATGAGGACAAGGTCGGGAAAATCGCTGAAGGAAGTAGTCTCCTGTTCTCCCTGCTGTTCCCTGATTCCTCTCGTGAAGCGGCGGCGGATCACTTCCTGCATCGCCAGGTAATCGTTGGGCGCCCCAGCCACTGATTGAATCTTGAAGCGGCGGTATTGATCATTGGCCGGCCTGCCGTCGATCATCACCACCATCGCTGCCACGATCTGGCTGCCCTGAATGTTGGAGATGTCGTAGGCTTCGATCCGCCGGGGCGGCTCGTCCAGGCCTGCCAGGTGCGCTAGTTCCCACAAGCCTCTGCTGATCGCCTGGTTCTTCCGCTCTTCCTGAGACTGGAGCATGTCCAAGGCCTCCCGGGCATTGGCGGTGACCATGTCGATTAAATCTTTCTTTTCTCCCCGCTTCGGATGATGGAAATGTACTTTGCTGCCCCTTTGCTCACTCAGCCACCGGCTTAAAAGCTCTGTCTCCGTCAATGCCTCACTGGTGACAACCTCTTTGGGAATCATTGCCTGATCCGTGTAGTACTGCTTGATGAAAGCTGTTAGGATCTCGCCGTCGGTATCATCGGGGCCGCAGTCCAGTATAAAGTGCTCGCGGCCGATCAACTTGCCGCCGCGGACGAAAAAGATCTGGGCGCAGGCCAAATCACCGGCCCGGGCCAGGCCGAACAGGTCCTGATCGATATCCCGCGCCGATACGATTTTCTGCTTGGCAGCAATTTGTTCCAAACTGGCAATCCGGTCCCTGATCCGAGCCGCCTGTTCAAACTTCAACTCGGCGCTGGCCTGAAGCATTTTCTCCCGCATGGTGGGTATCAGGCGCTCATGCCTGCCTTCCAAAAAGAGGCACACTTCGTCCACGATCGCCCGGTAATCGGCTTTGCTGATCAAGCCGGCGCAGGGCCCGGAGCAGCGTCCGATGTGGTAGTTCAGGCAGGGGCGATCCTGCTGGCCTTCTTTGATCACCTTGCTGCAGGTGCGGATCTGGAACAGTTTGCGCAAGACCCTGACCGTGTCCCGCACAGCGGCGGCATTGGCATAAGGCCCATAGTAGCGGGCTCCGTCCTTCAGTCTCTGCCGCACCACCAGCACCCGGGGAAAGTCTTCATTGACAGTGACTTTGATGTACGGATAGGTCTTGTCGTCTTTCAGCCGGACATTGAACCAGGGTGTGTGCTCCTTGATCAGGTTGTTCTCCAAGATCAAGGCTTCCAGTTCCGAATCGGTGACAATGTACTCCAGATCGGCAATCTGCTCCACCAGCAGGCGGATGCGGGGAGAAGGATTACGCGACTTCTGAAAGTATGACCGCACCCGATTGCGGAGATTGACGGCCTTGCCCACATAGAGGATGCGGCCGTCTTTACCTTTCATTAGATATACTCCCGGTTTGGCCGGAAGCTGCCTAAGCTTCTCTCGTAAATTCATATTGCTCCTTTCTGTGCTTTTCCAGAAGCGGTTTCAGAAACTGGCCGGTGTAAGAGTTCGGGTTTTCTGCCACCTCCTCCGGAGTTCCGGTGGCGATCACCGTTCCGCCTCGGTCCCCTCCTTCGGGGCCGAGATCGATGATGTAGTCGGCGGTCTTGATCACGTCAAGATTGTGCTCGATCACCAGCACCGTATCGCCGGCGTCCACCAGCCGCGCAAGCACCTGCAGCAGCTTGCGGATGTCTTCGAAGTGCAGGCCGGTGGTAGGTTCATCCAGGATATACAATGTCCGGCCGTTGCTGCGGCGGCTCAGTTCGGTGGCCAGTTTCACCCGCTGGGCTTCGCCGCCGGACAATTGGGTTGCGGGCTGGCCCAGCTTGATGTACCCCAGGCCCACATCCTGCAGGGTCTGAAGTTTGCGGTAGATCTTGGGAATCGACTCGAAAAACGGCACCGCTTCCGCCACTGTCATCTCCAGGACATCGGCGATGGACTTGCCTTTGTATTTCACTTCCAGCGTTTCCCGGTTGTAGCGCTTGCCCTTGCAGACTTCGCAGGGGACATAGATGTCGGGCAGGAAGTGCATCTCTATCTTGATAATCCCGTCTCCCCGGCAGGCTTCGCAGCGCCCTCCCTTGACGTTGAACGAAAACCGGCCCGGCCGGTAGCCGCGGATCTTGGCTTCCGGAGTCATGGCGAAAAGCTCCCGGATCCCGTCGAAGGCCCCGGTGTAGGTAGCGGGATTTGAACGGGGTGTGCGGCCGATGGGTGACTGGTCAATATTAATCACCTTGTCAAGAAATTCGATTCCTTCAATCCGATCATGGGCGCCGGGCTTTTCGGCACTGCGGTGCAGCGCCTGAGCAAGGGCTTTATGAAGAATCTCATTCACCAAGGTGCTCTTGCCCGATCCGGAAACGCCGGTGACGCAGACAAACATCCCCAACGGGAACTCCACATCGATGCCCTTGAGGTTGTTCTCCCTGGCACCGATCACCTTCACTGCCTTGCCGTTCGGCTTCCGCCGGAAGCTGGGGACAGGGATCTGCCGCTTCCCGGACAGGTAGTGCCCGGTCAAAGACTCCTCCACCCCGCAGATGGTATCGTAAGTGCCGGCGGCCACGATCCGGCCTCCGTCGGCCCCCGCCCCGGGGCCGATGTCGATGATCCAGTCCGCCGCCTGCATCGTCTCGTGGTCATGTTCCACCACAATAAGGGTGTTGCCCAGATCCCGCAGCCGCTTCAAAGCATCCAGGAGTTTCTTGTTGTCCCGCTGGTGCAGGCCGATGCTGGGTTCGTCGAGGATGTAGAGCACTCCCATCAGGCTGGAGCCGATTTGCGTCGCCAGGCGGATCCGCTGGGATTCGCCGCCTGAAAGTGTTGAGGCGCCCCGATCGAGCGTCAGGTACCCCAAACCCACATTGTTGAGGAAGTTGAGGCGCTCTTTGATTTCCTTCAACACCTGGCGGGCGATCAGCTGTTCCCGCGGCGGCAGTTCCAGCTTGTCAAAGAACGCCAGGATGTCGCTGACAGGCAAAGCCGACACTTCCATGATGTTCAATCCGCCAACGGTCACGCCCAACACCTCCGGACGGAGCCTTTTCCCGCGGCAGGCGGCACATTCCCGCTCGCTCATGTACTGCTCCATTTCCTGGCGCACCCATTCGGAGGTGCTTTCCCGGTAACGCCGGTTCAAAAAGGGGATCAAACCCTCATATGCCGCCTCATAGATCCGCCTGCGGCCTTCGCGGTTGGTGTATTCGAAACGCACCGGGCCGGCCGTACCGTTGAGGAGCAGTTCCATCTTTTCCTGGGGAAGATCCTTCACCGGCTGATCTGGATCAATGCCGTGTTCTGTGCAGACCGCCGCCAGGATCGCCGCCAGCCATTGGCTCTTGCTGTCGCGCCAGGGAATCAAGGCACCGGTGTTGATGGACAGCTCCCAGTCGATCAGCAGGTCTGGATCCAATTCCAGCTTACGGCCGAGCCCATCGCAGGACGGGCACGCCCCGTAAGGGCTGTTGAAGGAAAACATCCTTGGAGTCAGTTCTTCCATGGAAACACCGCAGTCGGGGCAGGCGAAATTCTCGCTGAACAACAGCTCTTCTCGGCCGATGACATCGGCCACAACCACTCCGCTGCCGTAACGGAGCGCTGTTTCGACAGAATCGGTCAGCCTGGTGGTGATGTTGGGGCGGATCACGATCCGATCGACAACAATCTCAATGGTATGCTTTTTGTTCTTGTCCAGGTTGAACTCGTCGGTCACTTCATGAAGCTCTCCATTGATCCTGATCCGGACAAACCCGTCTTTGCGGATGCTCTCCAGAACTTTGCGGTGTTCCCCTTTCCGCCCCCTGACCACCGGCGCCAGGATCTGCAGCCGGGCACCCTCCGGCAGCTGCAGCAGCTGATCCACGATCTGCTGCACCGACTGGCGGCTGATGGGTTGGCCGCATTCGGGGCAGTGGGGCTTGCCAACTCTGGCGTACAACAGGCGCAGGTAGTCGTAGATTTCGGTGATTGTCCCAACCGTGGAGCGGGGATTGCGGCTTGTGGATTTCTGATCTATGGATATGGCCGGCGACAAGCCTTCGATCGAATCCACATCCGGCTTGTCCATCTGCCCCAGAAACTGGCGGGCGTAAGCCGACAAAGATTCCACATACCGCCGCTGGCCTTCGGCGTAAATCGTGTCGAAAGCCAAAGACGATTTTCCCGAACCTGACAGTCCGGTAATCACCACCAGCTTGTCCCGGGGGATTTCCACATCGATGTTTTTCAGATTGTGCTGCCTTGCTCCTTTGATGATGATTTTATCCAAACTCAATCCTTTAACCCCGCTTCCTGACGTAATGCTTTGATGCGGTCACGTAATTGGGCCGCGAGTTCAAACTCTAATTCGCCTGCTGCGCGGTACATCTGTTGTTCCAGCTCCTTGATATGGCTGACAATATCTTTGAAGGCGGCTTTGTCCGGCATCGGTTCCACCTGGTAGTCGCCGCTGTCTTCCGCTGCCCGCACCGCCTGGACAATATCCTTGATCTCCTTCCTGATCGTCTGGGGAATGATGCCGTGCTGCTCATTGTAGGCCATCTGCAGCCGCCGGCGGCGGTTGGTTTCGGCTATCGCCACCTCCATCGAGCCGGTGATGGTGTCGGCATACATGATTACGCGGCCGTTCACATTCCGGGCGGCCCGGCCGATGGTCTGGATCAAAGACCGCTCGGAGCGGAGAAAACCTTCTTTGTCCGCATCCAGGATCGCCACCAGCGACACTTCCGGCAGATCAAGGCCTTCCCGCAGGAGATTGATGCCCACCAGCACGTCGAACTCGCCGGTTCGAAGTCCCCTTAGGATTTCCACCCGATCCAGTGTTTCAATATCCGAGTGGAGGTAGCGCACCCTGATTCCCATGTCCGTCATGTAATCCGTCAAGTCTTCCGCCATTTTTTTGGTCAAGGTCGTCACCAGTACCCGCTCGCTGCGGGCAACTGTGGCCTCGATCTCATCCAGCAGATCGTCAATCTGGCCTTTGGTTGGGCGGACAATCACCTCTGGATCCACCAAGCCTGTCGGGCGCAGGATCTGTTCCACCCGCTGCTGCTCATGCTCCATCTCGTACGGTCCGGGAGTGGCGGAGACAAAGATCACCTGGTTGATGTGGGACTCAAACTCGGCGAACGTCAGCGGCCGGTTGTCCAAGGCCGACGGCAGGCGGAACCCGTATTTCACCAGCGTTTCCTTGCGCGAACGGTCTCCGTGGTACATGCCCCTGATCTGGGGGATGGTCACGTGGGATTCGTCGATGAACAAAAGAAAGTCCTTGGGAAAATAATCCAGCAGAGTCGCAGGAGGCTCCCCCTCCAACCGTCCCGAGAGATGGCGGGAGTAGTTTTCAATCCCCTGGCAGAAGCCCATCTGGGAGAGCATCTCCAGATCGTACCGGGTCCGCTGTTCCAACCGCTGGGCCTCCAAGAGTTTGTTTTCAGCCCGCAGCTGCCGCAGCTGCTCTTCCAGTTCCTGTTCAATGGACTTGATGGCCCGCTTCAGTTTCTCTTCTGACGTGACATAGTGGGAGGCTGGGTAAATCATGATTGCCTCGTTTTCCGCCAGCACTTCCCCTGTGATGGGGTCCAGCTCCAGTATCCGCTCGATTTCATCGCCGAACAGCTCTATGCGGACCACGTTGTCGCTGTAGGCGGGAATGATCTCGATCACGTCGCCCCGCACCCTGAAAGTGCCCCGCTGAAAGCCGATGTCGTTCCGTTCATACTGAATCCCCACCAAACGGCGCAAAATATGATCGCGGTCCCGGAACTCGCCGCTTTTCAGCGACAAAGTCAAACCCATGTAGTCTTCCGGAGAACCGAGGCCGTAGATACAGGAGACACTGGCCACAATCACCACGTCCCGGCGCTGCAGCAGCGCGCTGGTGGCGGCGTGGCGCAGCCGGTCGATCTCATCGTTGATCGACGCGTCCTTTTCGATATAGGTATCGCTTTGAGGCACATAGGCCTCCGGCTGATAATAATCATAATAGCTGACAAAATAATGCACCGCGTTGTGGGGAAAGAACTCCCGGAACTCGTTGCACAGCTGGGCCGCAAGCGTTTTGTTGTGAGCGATCACCAGTGTGGGCTTCTGCACTGCTTCGATCACTTTAGCCATGGTGTAGGTTTTGCCTGAACCGGTCACCCCTAGTAAAGTCTGGGCCCGCAGGCCGCGCCTGATTCCATCGGCGAGCTTGGCGATGGCCTGGGGTTGATCGCCTGCCGGCGCAAACGGCGCAACCACTTGAAAAGGTTTGAAGTCCATCGTTTTCCCTCTTTCTGCAAAACAGCAAGACCGTACATATGTTCTCCATACGTACGTTCGACATAGTTTCTGGTTTTCCTGCTTCGGGTAATTGATATTATACCACAGATGAAAGGATGAAGATATTGAAGGAAATCATCGTCATGGTGGAGATCCCGAAAGGCAGCCGCAACAAATACGAGTACAATCCGGACGACGGTTTGTTCTATCTTGACCGGATGCTTTTCTCCGCTGTCCATTACCCTGCGGACTACGGCTTCATCCCAGGCACCCTCGCGGAAGACGGCGACCCCCTCGACGCACTGGTCCTGGTGGGAGAGGCGACTTTCCCGGGATGCATGATCCGGAGCAAGCCTGTCGGGGTTTTCGACATGTGGGATGAGAAAGGGCCGGACAAAAAAATCCTTTGCGTACCTGTCCGCGATCCTCAGTGGAACTGGGTCAACGACCTTCATGATGTGCCGGAGCACCTGCTCCACGAAGTGACGCACTTCTTCCAGGTATACAAAGAATTGGAAAAAAAGAAAACCAGGATCGGCAGCTGGCATCCCCGTCAAAAGGCTGTTCAGGTCATTGAGCAAGCCTTGGCCAACTACTCCGCCAATCCACAGCCCGCGCCTTGGTTTGTCCCCCCAACCTCCTCCGGTTGAGGGCTGGGCTCAGGATAGATCAGCAGTTGAGACACGGGTACCAGCTCGACGCCGGCAGCCACGATCTCGGGGATCATCTCCCAGATGGCGGCGGCTGTGGCGGAGCGAACATGGCCGATTGCGATGGCCGACCCGGCCCGGACTGCCTGGTTGATGATCTGCCGCAGCTGAGCCTTGACTGCTTCCACCTCATTGACGTTGTCGATAAACAAACTGTTGACCGCGTAGGGAATCCCCACCTGAGAAGCGACAGCCCCTGCCACCGACAAAGGAGTGGTATGGCTGTCCAAGAAGTACAGGTCGTTCGCTTTGAACGTTTCCAGAACCACCGCCATGGTTTCCGGGTCGGATGTGACCTTGGAGCCCATGTGATTGTTGACCCCGGCGATCATCGGCAGATGGGCGATGTTCTCCTCCAGGCGGCGGCGGATCTCTTCAGGATCCATTGACGTGAGAATGCCTCCCTCACCCAACTCGACAGCGGAACCAAGGGCCTCCATGGGTTGATGGAGGATAACCTCGTGGCCGCCGGCAAAGGCCTGCCTAGCCAAAGCGGTTGATTCGGCCAGGTAAGGGATGATGGCCACAGTCAGGGGAAACGGATAGCGCAGGAACGATTCGGTGTACCGGGATGAGTAACCCCAGTCGTCAATGACCAGCGCCAGCTTCGGCCCTCCTTGCACCCACTGGTCGCCGGGAGCAAGCTGCTTGACCCAGAGTTCGAAACTACTGCCGGGATCGGCGGCTGTGAACATTTCACCATCCTCTGACTGCTCTGTCCAGAGTTGGATCAAGGCACCAACCTCGTCGGTGACGTAATCGGTGCGGAAAGCCCAGCCGTGGCGCCTCCACAGTTCCGTTTCCAATCCGATGACCATATCGATGAAGTCCAGATTGAGACTGGTGGGCACCACAAGCAGCTTGACCAACCGCTGCTCCGGATCAGCCTCCGTGTTCAACAACAGATAACCCCACTGTTCCAGGTAATCCTTGGTAAAGGCAAGCTTGTCCTCGATCAAGTCATGGTATTCCCATTCCGGATCGTCAGCCTGAGGGAGCTCAAGGAGGCTATCCAGGGCAGGTTCCGACGGCTCAGCCGGCAGTATAGCGGGAACGTTCGTTTCCGCCGTCAGTCTTTGCCAGGAAAGCCAAACCGCTGCAATGCTCAAAAAGCAGCAGGCCGCAATCAAAGCGGCGGACCATGTATAACGCACAGGCTTAGATTTGCGCTGCATCCACTTCACCTCTTCAGCTTCCGCCACCACTGCTTGATGGCGCGCCTGAGCCAGCCTTCACGGAAGACCATGTAGACAGGCTGGTTCGGTTGGGGTACCGGAATAAACCCCAAAGGCGGGATCTTGCCTTTGAACTTGATCCGCCGCGGCGGGCTTTTTTCAATCACATTCTGGACCACAAGGGTGGGATCGATGATCCACGGGCCGATTTCCGCCATCAACTGCTGCGGGCTGGTGATGTCGATGTCGTTGATCTTAAGGATCACGTCTCCCGTCGACAAACCCATTCTGGCCGCCGGTGAATTGGGATAGGTATCCAGGACCATGACTCCATCGCTGTAGGTGAAGACCGAAGCACGCTTCTTTTCCCGCTGCTGCCCGAGTCGGATCACTAATTCATGCCCCAAGGGGGCGAACAAGACGGGGATCAGTTCCAGGCCTGGATGGCGGTCTGCCAGCACCGTCAGCCCCAGCAGCGCTATACTGTACAGAAACAGATTCCTGGCTGAATGGGCCGCCTTGGTTTCGGGCAGGCTGGAGATGGCCAGATCACTGTACCCGAGCCCGGCAAAGACCGGCGACAGCCTGTAGACCAAGGCCAAACCTGCCGGGACCAGAAGATCCGGCTTCAGAAGCGGCCACCAGTCAGGCATGGTTATGGCCGATTCTAGGGCAGGGCTTGATTCCACAATGGCCAGGACGGCAATGAACGGCAGCGGCCAGAACCGCTGCAGGCTGAATCCGCCCACCACCTTGCCTTCGCTGTCCTGAATGTAGATGGGCATGGGGTTGCGGTGCCCGTTCAAGAAGATCAACAGGGCTTCCACCAGATGCAGGACGGCGACCAAGCCCATGATCGATGTGACACTGATTTCCGGATACCCGGTGATCAGATGCGCCAGGCTGACGATGGAACCGGCGTATGCAAAGCATAAAAAGCGGGGATTGACGAGCATCAACAGCAAAGCTGTCACCCACACAAAGAAAACCCCGGTGGTTGACAGGGTGATCCCCAGCATCACAAAAAGCACACTGGCGACAATGCCCCCCAGCAGGCCGTAGCCGAGACTGACCAAGGTCTCCCGCCACGGAACGCCTCTGTTGAGACCGAACAGCCGCTGCTGCATGAGATAGACCCGCCGGTATTGGCTGTGAATGATCAAGCCCAGTGCCGCCAGGAGCATGAGATAAAACCGGTCAAGGAGGATATACGGCAGCAGCCGGACCAACAATGCAAGTACTTTTGGCAGATTACCCACCTATCCAACCTCCATCTATAAAAAACCCCGGAGGCCGGGGTTCGCGTTTATTCTCCTTTAATCTGAGCGGTAATGATTTCCACTGCCATCTCCAACTGCCGATCCACGTCGGCCTCGCCCAAGAAGATGGCTTCCAGCTCTTCGTCACTGATTTCCAGCACATAATCAGGTTCAATCCCGGAACGGTTGATGTCATGCCCTCCGGCAGTGAGGTAGACTTGCTCGGTAAGGCTGAGGGCTCCTCCGTCGCGGAGCGGCACCACAGTCTGAACCAGGCCTTTACCGAATGTCTGCGTCCCTACCAGCACAGCGAGGCCGTGATCCCTGAGAGCCCCGGCGACAATCTCGGAAGCGCTGGCACTCGAGCCGTTGACCAGGATCACCATGGGAATCGGTTTTCTGGTCCCTTCTTCCAACGCATCCCAGCTGACTCGGTCGCCGTTGCGGTTCTGAAGGTAAACGATGGGCCCGCTGGCGATGAACTCGTCAGCCACCTGGATCGCCGCGCCCAGAGTGCCGCCTGGGTTGAAGCGCAGATCGAGAATCAGTCCTTCCATACCCTCGGCTTCCAGCTGATTCAAGGCCGACACCAGTTCATGATACGTCCGGTCGGAAAAACTGGTCAGGCGGATATAGCCGATGCCCTGCCCAATCATTTCTACTTCTTCGATGGACATCACGTTAATGATATCCCGGATAATGGTGACATCGAACTCTTCGTCGTCCCGGCGGATGGTGATGGTCACTTCCGTGCCCGGCTCACCCCGCATCAGGCTGGCGGCTTCGTCAGTGGTCATGAATTCGGTGCTTCGCTCGCCGATCCTGATAATCTTGTCATTTCCCCGCAGTCCGGCCCGCTCGCCGGGCGTGCCTTTGATAGGAGAAATAATGGTGAGTTCGCTGTCGCGAATCCCGATCACGATGCCGATTCCGCCGAACACCCCACTGGTGTCGCTCATCAGGCTCTCATAGGCATGCTGATCCATCAGCCGTGTGTAAGGGTCTTCCAGCGCTTCCGCCAGCATACCTTGAATACTCCCGGTGCGGGCATAGGCGTCGAGAAGATCCGCCACCTCAACCTGCCTGTAGAAGCGCGACCGGACCAAGGCCACCACTTCCAGCAAGTTTTCCAAGTCTCCGGCTCTTGCTGTCTGTTCACCGCCAACAGTGAACAGGACTGATCCATATATCAATGCCGCAACCAGAAGTATCGTGGCTGCGCCCAGGATTGCGATTCGGCGTTTCATCGGACCACCGCCTTTACCACCAATTATATTCAGTCAGCTGCAGCCAATATTACAGTGCTGCTTTCTAATCATTTCTCATTCGAAAGCCAAAGTCCTGCAACCATGATCAGTTAACTCAACCAAATCCAAGGATCGACATGCTGTTGATCCTGCCGGACTTCAAAATGCAAATGGGGGCCTGTGCTCAAACCGGTTGAACCGACAAGGGCAATGGTTTCACCGGCCTTGACTCGATCTCCGGCCTGGACCAGCAGTCGGGAAGCATGGCCGTACAGTGTGCTTACACCTCCACCGTGATCAATGATCACTGCCAGGCCGTATCCCCCATGATCCTCGCTGAGAACAACGGTGCCGTCCGCCGCAGCCTTGATGGGAACACCAGATTCACAGGCCAGATCCACACCTGTGTGAAAGCGTTCTTCATTGAAGATGGGATGGAACCGCAGGCCGTAGTCGGAGGAGACCACACCTTTCACCGCCAGCGGCCAGACAAAATCAGTGAAGCCGAGTTTTTGCCTGAGCTCCCTTTTTCCACGCCAGACTCTGCTTTCCTGTGTATAAATCATTCGCTGTACGGCGGAGAGTTTCTGTCGCACCTGGGTGAGCTTTTCTTTTTGGTCCGCCAGAGCCTTGGCGATCTGCCCCGCTTCCTGTTTCAGCTGTGCAAGCTGCCCCCTCAGCTGTTCCCGCTCCTGTTCCACCGCTTTGAGCTGCCGCGCCAGTTCCTGTTCCTGGATCTGACGATTTCTCAAACCGGCATCGGCGGCCGCGTATGCTTTTCCGCTGGCAAGAACCAAATAATCCAGAAACAAGGCGGCTTCGGCGTCATGCTGCACCATTCCTTGAGCCGCCAGTCTGGCTGCTTCCTGCAGCCGTGTCAAGGCATGTCCAGAGTGCCGCGACTGCTCGCGGTTCTCCTGCTGGATGCGGGCGATCCGCTGCTGCAGCCGGTCGATCTCGTCATCAGATTGTATCAAGGCCGCTTCAACCTGCTTTTGCTCAGACAGCTTGCCGGCGTGGTTTTCTTCTTCCGCCGCAATCTCTGCCTCCAGGCCGCCGGCCTCTTTTTCCAGCTGAGTGTATTCTTTTTGCAGTTCGGCAAGGGCATTTTCCGCTTCCCGATAGGCCTGTCTAAGTTCGGTGGGGGACTGGGCCGCTGCGGCTTGGGACATGATCAACACTGTGGACAGGATCACAGCCATAACAAGCCGGGCTCGGCCGAGGCGGAACCGCTTCCAGTAAGCAGCCGCCCTCCAGGCCAATCCAACAGCCGCGCCTGCACCCAACAGCAGCAGCAGGCTCTGAACCAGGCGCAAGTTCTCGACAAGATCCGCAAGCTGTTCCATCCTGTCCCGATGATAAGCGGCATACTCGATTCCCGAGATCTTCTCCATGTGTTCCAAGACCGCTGCCGCCTGTCCCGGTTCCACAATCACGTCCGCATAGCCGGGCAGCGGATCTGCTCCCGGCCAGGGATATCCCAAGGCGGCTTCGAATTCGGCTGCCGCCTGATCCTGCTCGATAGTTTCAGTTCTGATCACACCGTCAAGCCCTTCGATCTGCCGGGCTATACCGCCGGCGGATCGGCCAGGCTCGGCAAAGGCCCGGATCATACTTTGTTCAAGCATTTTCCCGGTGATCACGTTCAATATGAAAGCCGCCGCGGCGGCAGTGGCCATGATCAGAATAAGGAATACCAACACTGGAATGTCCTTTTTGAGGTTCATAATCTAACTCCTTTCACTAACTTATGTTAGTTACGGAAAAGGACATACCCATTATAGAACAATCATCCCAGTGACACAAGGATTCCAGGCTGGCAATAGCTCGCAGCGGTTACAATTTCTTGAAGCCTTCACCCAAGACTTCGTGGACATCACTGATCACGACAAACGCTTTGGGGTCGATCTCGCTCACCAGACGGCACAGGGTTCGGATTTCCGAACGGGATACAATGACAAACAGAACCTCCCGCTCAGTGCCGGTATAAACGCCCTTGCCCGCCAACGCGGTGGCACCCCGCTCCAATTGGCTTAGGATCAGCTCTCCCACTTTGTCGGAATGATCGGAGATGATGAATGCCGCTTTGGCATAGCTCTGCCCTTCTTGGACCAGGTCCACCGTCTTCGTGGAGATAAATACGGCCAACAGGGCATACAAGGCCAGTTCAGGGCCAAACGCGAAGCCCGCCATCAGAATGACGAAACCATCTACAAACAGAAGCGCCCTGCCCACGGTGGTGGGCAGAAAATGAGCCACCAGTTGGGCCGCCATGTCTGTGCCCCCGGTGCTGCCGCCGGAGCGGAATGTGATTCCCAAGCCAATACCGGTAATCACACCACCGTAGACCGCCGTCAGCAGGGGATCGGAAGTCAAAGGCACAGCCCACCGCTGAAACACATCAACCAGCACAGACAGGACAATGGTGCCGATAAAGGTTTTGGCGCCGTACACCGCTCCCAGTACAGTAATGCTGGCGGCAAAAAGAGGTATGTTCAAAACGAGCATGGTCAGCCCCACCGGCAGATCAAACAAATGATAGCCGACAGTGGCCAGCCCGCTGACACCTCCCGCGGCAATGCGGCCGGGAATCAAAAACCATGTCAGTCCAAAGGCAGTGACAGCCACACCAATCAGTACCCCGAGATACTCCCGGACCACCCGGCCTATTTTCCGCATTTATGTCTTCCCTCCTGACATAAACCTTTCCAAGAGCACCCACACAACAAACTGAGGCAGCACCGCCGCCCGGCCGATCCGCGCCGGCTGCCTGACAATCCGGTACAACCACTCCAAGCCCATCCGGCGCATCCAGTACGGCGCCCTTTTCACCTTGCCCGCCAGAACCTGGAAACTTCCACCGACACCCAAAGCCACCGGTACCCCGAGATTGGCCAGGTGCGCCGCGGCAAACTTCTCCTGCTTGGGGACACCCAAAGCGATGAACAGAATGTCCGGCCGGGACGCTTTGATTTTATCCAACACGCTTTGCAGTTCCGCTTGGGTGAAGAATCCATGATGTGTCCCGACTATGTTTATGCCTTTATATTGCGCGGCAATCACCCGGGCGGCTTGTTCAGCTATGCCCGGATCCGCGCCCAGGAGGAAAACACGCCAGCCGCGGGCCGCGCTCTCCGCCAGCAGGGCCTGCATCAGCTCAATACCAGGCACACGTTCCGACAATGGCTGCTTGAGAATCCTGCTTGCCCAGATTACGCCGATACTGTCCGGCACCACCAAGTCCGCCCGTTCAATGATTTCGTACAGCAGCGGATCCCGGTTGGCGATCATCACCATCTCTGAGTTGGCGGTGACCACCAGATGGGGCTTGGGCTGCCGGATCATCTCTGCAATCCTCTCTACGGCTTCCTTCATGGTGACTCTGTCGATTTTTACTCCCAAAATATTGCTTTTCATATTCTTCCTCCATTGCGAACGGCAGCTGAAAGGCTAAGGCTTGGTGGGCTCCAGTGACTGCAGTACCGACGCCAGGGCACTGCGGTTTTGTCCGCTCTTGACACGAAGTGCCTCCACATCCCGGGCCAACTGCCCGCGGCGGGATGTCTGGGCGGCAAGCAGGCTTCGGACGGTGTCGGTCAACCGCACATCCGGCTTCGGCTGGCACGCTGGTAAGTTCAACAGCGAGCAAAGCGCCGTCACCTTCGGATCAGAGCTGATTCCCACCGGGACGCTGCCGCCGCGGGCGGCGAAAATAAGGCCGTGCAGACGCATCGAGACACATATTTCCCTCTGCCCCATCAACCGAAAAGCATGGCGCCAATCCTCGGCAGCGGACACCTCCAACTGCGGCACAGCCCGTTTCAAAGCCAGCCCAATCTTCAGATCGCCCGGGCCCAAAGCGGCAAAGGCCACTGGGAGCTGAAAATCGGCCAACCAACTTCTGATCAGGCTGATCCACTGGGGATAGTCCCGTTCCCAATGGCTGTAAGGCCTCAGGTTGACGGTGATCCCTGGGACGGGCTCCAGAACTGGATGATCGGGTTCCAAATCCAAGCCGAAAACTGGATCTGCGGCGACTGTCAGGCGCCCAGCGTCGACCCCCCAGCCCTGCAGAAGCTCGGCGCTGCCGGAATCGCGCAGAGTAATCACATCGGCCCGGTTGAGGACCTCGGCGATCCACCGCTGGTAAAGGCGGTTTTTCACAGGGCCGATGCCCTGTCCGTAGACCATCACTTTCAGCCCAAAAGCCAGCGCTGCTTGAATCACGGCGAGGTAATAAGGGATGGTGCGCCAACTGGTGGCATCCTGCAGCAGAGATCCGCCGCCGCTGATCAAGACACGGCTGTTGCCCATGGCATCGATCACTGCCAGTGGGTTATAGCGGTAAACGGCGGACACTTGGTGGGTCTTCACGGTGTGGGCAGGATTGCCGGAGATAACAGTGATCTCCCGGCCCGGGACACCCAAAGCGGCCAAGTCCCGGCACAAAGCGGCCAGGATAGCCTCATCGCCGCTGTTATGGTAGCCGTAATAACCGGAAACGAGGATCATCTGCTGCTCTCCTTCTAAGCTTTTGGTAAACATTCCACACCAGTATCCCGATGATGTATCCAATTATCAATCCGTAGACGGTGCGCAGTGCACTGATGAATAGCGGCGTGTGAGTGTGGGTGAAGGTGTTGATCAGCGACAGCTGCCCAATCACTGCGAGGCTCATCAGCAGAGGATGCCGCTTTTTGGAAGCTGCCAGCGCCACCAAGGCCGGATGCCCGATCAAGATTTCCTTGAAGCGGGGCCGAACCACAAGCACCCGCTCCAATCCTTCCCGCAGAGCGATTTCCAGCTGTGGTATGGGCAGAATGAAGTTGGCCGTCCGCAGAACATAGACTGCGCCCACCACTGCTGCCAAAGCCAGCAGCAGCAGGTACTTCACGGGGACACTGGCACGGTATAGCCCCTGCAGCACATCCCCCAGCTGCCGGCGGGATCGGATCGGCAGCTGCCCTTCCAAAAGCCCCATCGCGAACACCAGCCCGACAGGGGCGATGTGCATCAGCTTGACGCCCCGGAATTCCGCAAGCTTTATTAAAAACGGCGTCCCGCTCAGAATTCCGATGATCAGCAAAGTCCCTGCCCCTGACCACAGGGTGCAGAAAAGATAGTTCCAGCCTGTCCCTCTGCTTTTCCTCACACCGGCAACGGCCAGGACAGGAAAGACAACGGCAGCGATCAAAGCAAACGCCTGCTGCATCAGCAGCGGGCGGACAGCCGCCAGAACGCCGCCGGCTGCTGCGCCAATCAGCAGCAGCGCTGCAAGAACCCTTGCCGGAAAGGCGAACCAATACTGGCACAGCAAACCGGCTCCAGCCAAAATGCCGAGGCCGATGATCCAAAGATGCAGCCGGGACGGACGCCACTTGTCATACGGGGCGGCAGTGCCAAGTTGATACCCGTTGGCTTCGAGTTCAGCAATCAGTTCCCCAATCAGGCCGACAGTCCGGGCCCAGCCGTCTGCTCCGGGAAAAGGCCGCAGATACAGGACGCGGATATTTCTTTCCCGAACGGCCCGGATGTAGCGTGAGATAACACGATCCTTGGCAAGGACCGCCATCTCCTTGGCTGTAATCCCATGCACCCGGACCGCCCTTTCCGCTGAAGCGACGCTGCCGGTTCCCTGCTGCGCAAGAAATTCCGGCAAGCCAAGGGTGGCGTCTATTCCCGCCAAGGCCTCCCTGGCTTGATCCAGCCGGTCGGGAAAGCCCACCACCACATCACCGGTGAGAATGACCAAATGAGGTTCCAGGTGAAGGAGCTTCTCCCCGACAGTAAGGGGCAAAAGCCGGTTTGGCGCCAGAAACGGCACAGGCCGCATCCCGGCTGCGGCAACCATGTCAACCTCCCAAGGGTTGAGCCCGGCTGGTTCCGCCAATAGCTGCGGCCAATCCTCCTGCTTATACAGGAGCAGATCCGGTTGGGCGTAGCCAAAAGCCATTTTTTCGGCCAAAGCCCATTCCCGCAGGCCGACGCTTTCGATACCGAGCCTGCTTAACTCCGCCAGTATTTCCTCCAGAGGAAAGTCCGCCTGGACAAACTGCATGAACCCCTGCAGGTCCGCGACAATTTCCACCGTGTTGTTCCGCTGTTCGTATCCCAGCCGCTCCACCGCCATTAACGCGGCGGCCGCCAGCGCCAGTGCCAGTGCGACGGCCAACGTCTGCTTCATGCTGTTTAGCCCCACTTCTAAGCGCCGCTTCCATACAGCACCAAGTATTCGTCGCCCAGTTCAAGCCGTTCCAGATTGATGGGGATCGGCAGCCGGTCCAGGTTGAACTGGAACTGGTATTGCTGATTAATAAGTTCGAGCAAGATATCTGGAACCCTTGTGTCGAAAATCATGAGTTCCACCGGAGTGATGACAATCGCCGCCGGCCTGCGGATGCTGAATTGGCTCGCCAGGCTCACGTCCCACTTTGTCTGCCACAGTTCAAAGGCACCGTGGAGCACCGCTTGGTCTTTCGCCAAATCGATGCGGAACCGCTGCTCCGGATCGCTCCGGCCCCAGAAGTATTGGTTCAGACCCTGTTCTGTGATGGCCAACCTGACCTGGAGATCGGCCGCGCTGAGATAGACGAACTGCCGGTGCTTCACCAGGCTTACCAGCTCAACCCGGACATTCCTGCCCTGAAGGTGGAAGCTGTCTATGGGCAGCCCGTCCAGGTTCCAGTCTGACCCGGCAATCTCGATCACTGGAAACCGGCCGAAGACCAGTTCCCAGCCGAAATTGGCCCCAATTTGGACATCCACCGTGCCGCCCAACTCGGAACGGAGCGCGCCGCCGATAATCCAAGCGGCGGTCCGCGGCAGCAGGTAGTGGGGGATCACCAGCAGCACCACACAGCTGATCAGAGTGATTGTCATCAGCCAACCTTTGACCTTTGCGCCCACGGCCTTAGCTCCTCGAGGGTTATTGTCCCCTGGCTTTCGACTTCAGGTACGCTTCGATAAACTGATCCAGCTCACCGTCCATGACTGCGTTCACATCACCGACCTCCACATTGGTCCGGTGATCTTTCACCATTGTGTAGGGGCAAAAGACATACGAACGGATTTGGTTTCCCCAGGCGATTTCCTGCTGTTCGCCCTTAATCTGTGCGATCTTTTCCTGCTGTTTGGCGAGATTCAGTTCCATTAACCGGGCCCGGAGAATCTTCATGGCCGATTCCCGGTTTTGATGCTGAGACCTTTCACTTTGGCATTGGACCACGATTCCGGTGGGGACATGGGTGATCCGAACCGCCGACTCTGTCTTGTTCACATGCTGCCCCCCGGCGCCGCTGGCCCGGTAGGTGTCTATGCGCAGATCGGCGGGATCAATCTCCAGTTCGACATCGTCATCGATTTCCGGCATGACCTCCACCGAAGCAAACGATGTGTGCCGCCTGCCTGAGGCATCGAACGGGGAGATCCGCACCAAGCGGTGAACGCCTCTTTCTGCCTGCAGATAGCCAAATGCATTCAGCCCGCTGATCAGCAGGGTCGCGCTCTTGATGCCCGCTTCCTCCCCTGCCAACAGATCCAGGATTTCCACCTGGTAGCCGTGGTCTTCGGCCCAGCGGCTGTACATGCGCAGCAGCATCGAGGCCCAATCCTGGCTTTCGGTGCCGCCTGCCCCGGGATGGATGGTCAAAATGGCATTGTTCCTGTCGTATTCGCCGCTAAGGAGCGTACTCAGCTCCAGCTGCTCGATCTTTTTCTGCAGGGCTCTGACACTGGCGGACAGTTCTTCTGCCAGCCCGGCATCGGGCTCTTCCGCAACAAGTTCCACCAGCACCAAAACGTCTTCCAGTTCGCCCGCGATCTGTTCCCACTCCTCGACGGACCCTTTCAGCCGCTTGATGGCCTGGACATGCTTCTGGGCCGTCTCCGGATCATCCCAGAACCCAGGTTCGGCCATGAGGTGGTTCAACCTCTCGATCTCATCCTTTTTCTCATCGACCTCAAAGATATTCCCTCAGTTCATCGACCTTGGTTTTCAGCTGCTCCACTTGATCCGCAAACTCTTTGACATCAAACAGCAATCGCCTCACTCCTTCTACTTGCCGCAGCATTTCTTGTACTTCTTGCCACTGCCGCAGGGGCAGGGGTCATTACGGCCGATCTTGTCGACTGCGCGGGGTTTGATCGGCTCGCTGTCGGGCCCCCGGTTGGTGGTCGCCTGGCGGATGCGCCTTTCCGCCTGCTCCTCCGCTTCCTGCCGATCGACCAGGCGGACCCGGAACAGCATTTTGACACAATCTTCCTGAATGCTCCGGATCATGGCGTTGAACATTTCATAGGCCTCAAATTTATACTCCATCAGCGGATCCCGCTGGCCGTAAGCCCTCAGGCCGATCCCTTCCCTAAGGCCGTCCATTTCCCTTAGGTGCTCCATCCACTTGTCGTCAATGGTTTTGAGCAGGACCAGATACTCGATGCGGCGCATGGCCTCCGGGCCGTATTCCTTTTCTCTATCGGCGTAAGCCGCAAGGGCGAGCTCACCAAGCCTGGCGGCAATCTGATCCAGGTTCATGGCCGCCAGTTCTTCCCGGCCCAGCGGCAGCGGCCTGGCCGTCACATCCTGATAGCGGGCGGCCAAACCGTCCAGGTTCCATTCTTCACGGTTCAGTTTCTCATCCACATATTCGCTGGTGATGTGCTTAAAGGTGTTGGTGAATATATTGCGGATGTATTCTTGAATATCGGTGCCCAGCAGCACCTGCCGGCGCTGGCTGTAGATGATTTCCCGCTGCTGGTTGAGAACGTTGTCGTATTCCAGCACCTGCCGGCGAATCTCAAAGTTGCGGTGCTCCACTTTCTTCTGGGCTTTCTCTATCGCCCTAGTGATCTGGGCGTTCTCGATCGGCTGGTCTTCCTGCCAGCCGAGGCGGTCCATAATCCCGCTGATCAGATCGCTGGCGAACAGGCGCATCAGATCGTCTTCCAGCGAAACATAGAACCGAGAAGAACCAGGATCTCCCTGCCGCCCGGATCGGCCCCGCAGCTGATTGTCGATCCGCCGGGCTTCATGGCGTTCGGTGCCGATCACATGCAGCCCGCCGAGCTCGGCGACGCCTTCGCCCAGAACAATGTCGGTTCCCCGTCCGGCCATGTTGGTGGCGATCGTGACGGCTCCCCGCTGGCCGGCATCTTTGATAATCTCCGCTTCCCGCTCATGATGCTTGGCGTTCAGCACCTGGTGAGGTATACCCCGCTTCTGCAGCATGGCGCTTAAGGCTTCGGATTTCTCAATTGAAATGGTCCCCACCAACACGGGCTGGCCTTTTTTATACTTCTCCTCGATCTCTTTGACCACAGCTCGGAATTTGGCCGCTTCAGTCTTGAAGACCATATCGGGGTGATCAACCCTGATCATCGGTTTGTTGGTGGGGATTACCACCACATCCATGCCGTAGATCTTGCGAAATTCTTCTTCCTCGGTGGCGGCGGTGCCAGTCATCCCCGCCAGCTTCTCGTACATCCGAAAATAGTTCTGGAAGGTGATGGAAGCCAAAGTCTGGCTTTCCTGGGCCACCTTGACATTCTCTTTAGCTTCGATGGCCTGGTGCAGCCCGTCGGAATAGCGCCTGCCGGGCATGAGCCTGCCGGTGAATTCGTCGACAATGATAACTTCCCCGTCTTTGACCACATAGTCCCGATCTCGCTTGAACAAGGTGTAAGCCTTCAAGGCCTGTATCAAATAGTGGTTCAGGGAAAAATTGCGGTCATCGAAGAGATTGTCTATGCCCAGCATTCTTTCGACTTTGGCGACCCCTGCTTCGGTCATCGCCGCTGTACGGGCTTTTTCGTCCACTGTGTAGTCGGTCTCGGGCTGCAGCTTGGGGACAATCCGGGCAAAAGCCTGGTAATGGCTGCTGGAGTCTTCTGCCATGCCGGAGATGATCAGCGGCGTCCGGGCTTCGTCGATCAGAATTGAGTCAACCTCGTCCACGATGGCGTAATACAGCTCCCGCTGCACCAAATGCTTCGGATCCGCCACCATGTTGTCCCGAAGGTAGTCAAAACCGAACTCGTTGTTGGTGCCGTATGTTATGTCGCACCGATACGCTTCGGACCGCTCATGGAAATCCAAGCCGTGGACGATCACCCCCACCGTCAAGCCCAGAAACCGGTAAATCTGGCCCATCCACTCTGCGTCGCGCCGGGCCAGATAGTCGTTGACCGTGACCACATGAACACCTCTCCCGGCAAGGGCGTTCAGATATGCCGGCAGGGTTGCCGCCAGTGTCTTGCCTTCGCCGGTCTTCATTTCGGCGATCCGGCCTTCATGGAGCACAATCCCGCCCATCAGCTGCACATCGAAATGGCGCTGCCCGAGAGTGCGCTTGGCCGCCTCGCGCACCGCGGCGAAGGCCTCCGGAAGCAGCTGATCCAGGGTCTCGCCGGCAGCCAGGCGTTGTTTGAATTCAAGGGTCTTTACGGCCAGCTGTTGGTCGTCGAGGGATTCAAAGTCTGGCTCCAAGCTGTTGATCTGGTTCACCACCGCGGTTAGGCGCTGCAGTTCCCGCTTATTGCTGTCAAATAGTCTCTTCAGTAGTCCGCTCATCCATCGTCATCCTTTCTTGCCATTCCACATAAGCTGCGTCAAGCAGAGCCCATAACCCTCCCGTGACCAGCGAATGGCCTCCCAGCATCACCGGGATTGCCGCGTTGATCGCTGCAGCGGTAAATTCACGCAGGCCGGGATGGGTGATCTTGTCAATGAAGCCTAGATCGGAATAAAACCGATCTGTCTGGGACAATTCCCACTGCCAGTGAGCGAAGAGGATCCGGGTGTCAAGCACTGCTCCCCGGCAGATCTGGCTTAAGAACTGGAAAAACCGTTCGTAACCGTAAGCTGAGATCATTTCCCCCACAAGGGAGCGCCCTTCGCCCCGGGTGTCCCGGCCTAGGGCTTTGAGCCCACGCTCTTCCGAATAAAGGCGGATCCGGCAGTGGGTAAGCTGATCCAAAAGCTGGAACAAAGAGGAATTGACCCGCCCAAACACAACCAAATCGGCTTGAAAGTCCTGCATCACCTGCTTGATTCTCTGGCACTGCCCTGAGTCAATTCCCGTCTTGGCGATCGCTTCTCTGGTGTGGGCACCGGCGCCTGGGTGGTTGGCAAGAATCACCAAATCGGCTGGAGTGTCCAGATCGAAGTGCAGGCCTAAAGAGCGCTGCAGGGGAATAAACTTGAGGTTGGCCTCGCGGACCAAAATCTGGGGCAGGGAATTGTCAATTGCCGGCAGGGCGACGGACGCCAGCGCCGAGGCAGGCGCGAACCCCACCAAATCGGCGGAGAAATAATTGTTGGCTGTCACCACCTGCTCATGACGCTCCAACAGGGTACGGACATAGCCCAGTTCCTGAGCAGAAATAAGGGGAGCCGCCGCTCCCCCCATGTACAACACCTTTCCTACCTTTCGCCGAGTCACAATCCTGAGGAGTTGCTCGCCGAAGTGGAACTCCTCTGCTCCCTGCGGCTGGTAATCCACATCCACTTCTAGTTTTGCCGCCGCTTCGGCCAAGTCCATATAGGAGGTTGCCAGTATTATTCTTTCAAATCCTCCCGCTTTAGCCTTCAGGATTTGATCGATCACTACAGCTTTCCGGACCTGCCGCATCAACTCTTCCAATTCACTTTCGACCCTGCCGCCTTCAAAGAGGACCAAGACTGGTGAAGAACTCATGCCGCTCCTACTTTCCAATGTCTAAAACTCAGGTTCAATCAACCCATAGTTGCCGTCGCTGCGCTTGTAGACCACGTTGATCTGGTCATCATCAGCATTGGTGAAAACAAAGAAATCGTGGCCCAAAAGCTCCATCTGCATAATAGCTTCCTCAACAGCCATCGGCTTGTAGGGAAAGCGCTTGACTTTGACAATCCTGAAATCCCGATCGGCGGCGCCGGCTCCGAGTCCGTCATCGGCTGGAGGTGCCATTTCGCCAAGTTTTGGGCCTTGGAACCGCCTCTGGATCTTGGTCTTGAACTTGTTCCACTGCCGCTCGATTCGATCAACAGCCTCGTCAATCGAATTGTACATGTCCACTGTGCGGCCTTCGCCGCGGAGGACCAAGCCTCTATACTCAATCGTCAGCTCCGCGATATGAACTTCCCGTTCTGTGCGCATCATCATCACTGCAATCGACTGATGCTCTCCGTTACCGTCGCTGAAAAACTTCTCGAACTTGCTGATCTTCTTTTCCGCGTAAGCGCGTAAAGCAGGAGTAATCTCGAGATTTTTGCCTTTGACATCAATCTTCATTGCGGCCATGTCTGTCACTCCCCTTTGGTCTATCTCTATTATTATAATTCCAGCAGCCCCAAAAAAATCCTCCTCTGGCAAGGCGGCTCATCAAGGCCTGCCGGAAAACCCTCCAAATAACTAAAAGAACCAAGTTGCCTTGGTTCTTGTCCGCATGTTTAGAGTTTCACAACATTGGCAGCCTGTGGGCCTCTTTCACCTTCGACAATGTCGAACTGCACTGCCTGTCCTTCTTCCAGGGTCTTGAATCCTTCCCCCTGGATTGCTGAGAAGTGTACAAATACATCGCCGCCGTCTTCGCGCTCAATGAATCCGTAGCCTTTCTCAGCGTTAAACCATTTTACTTTGCCTAGCATTAAACACATTCCTCCTAAAGATTCTTACCGGTGCCGACCGGTTACCTCTACCCTAACACACTCCTTGGGCATTGTCAAGGAATTTGCTAGACCAGTAGTAATTTTGAGAATTTGCCCCCGGTTCAACGCTTGAGATCAATGTCACTGCCCGACTTGGGCCCGATGTTCTTCTCATAGGCCTTCGCCCCTGCCTTGGCCTGTTTGCGGGCCCGACTCTTGCTCACCTCTCTGGCAAGGTTCTTAAGCATCGACTCGTGAATCCGCTCCTGTTTTTCCAGGATCTCCAATTCCTTGATCAGCTGCTTGATCACTTTGCGGAGGTTTTCCAGTAAATCACTGTGGGCGCTGTCGATCACTGCCGCCAATTTGTTCAAGGAGAAATACTCCAGCTGGTAATGGCTGACAATCTGATCCTGAAGCGTGCCGATCTGTTCTTGGCACTTGCCGACATCAGCCATGATCTCTTCTTTTTGGCGCAGGATGTCCATAAGCGACTCCATGTCGCCCTGGTCGATGAGAACCACTTCTTCCTGGCCAAATTCGGCGATGCTCTGGTAGTGGCGGGTCAACTGTCTATAGCTGTCGATCAGTTCACCCAGCTGATCGCGGATGTCTGCGGTCAAACTTGTGCCACCACCTCATGCCACATTGACCTCAGCTCTGTCAGCAGCCTGACGGCCTGCTTCACCAGTTCAGGGTTCTTGGAGACATTGGCCTGAATCAACAGCCGGTTGATGAACATATACAGCCGGTAGAGATTTTGCGCAATCTCGCCCGTCTCGAGATCCAGAGCCAGGATCAGTTCATAGATAATGTCCTGAGCCTTGAGCAGTTTGTCGTTGGCACCCGACAGTTCCGACTCTTTGAGGCAGTTCAGGGCTTGGTTGGCAAACCTGATCGCACCGTCGAACAGCATCAGGATCAATTCACCTTCAGACGCCGTCGACACCTGTACCTGCTTGTAAGTCTGAAAAGCATGTGTACTCATGTGAACAACTCCTTCTATGCGCGTTGGTCAACTAGCAACCCGACGATATTCATGAGTGCGGCAACCAAATCCAGGATACGCTCAGGCGGTATTTCCCGAATCACTTCGTCCCCTTCCGGCAGCCGATTGATTACTCTGACTATGATCCGATTGGTGTCTTCATGGACGCTGAATTCCAGGCTGCGGTCAAAGACGGTCATGGTCTTGTTGAGATACTCCAGTGCGGTGGTGACTTTTTCCATGTCTTTCTCGCTCAGTGCCTGCTGGGTGAAAGGATCGCACTCCTCCGCCTTTTTGTTATGAGCCTGTTCTTGGTTTTGCTGGACACGCATGGTCATTTGGACAGGCGCATGGTTCTTGATACCGTCAGTCCGAATCACAACCGATTCACCCCTTTATCTCCCTTGTCGACTGTTCCACCCTCGGTGGGCTTTGCCGGCTTAAGTAGCTCATCCAATTGTTTCAGATCGAGATCCTTTGTCAAAACAGCGCGCTTGTTTTCATCCTGGATCTCGCTGTATACCTCTTCCCGATGGACACTGATCTCTTTTGGAGCCTCAATGCCAAGCTTGACTTGATCTCCGCGGACATCGACCACGACAATTTTAATATGATCGCCGATCATAATGCTTTGATTAACTTTCCTTGTCAGCACAAGCATTGGTGTCCCTCCCTGGACTTTAGCTTTCCCGGAAACGCTGGAATTAGACTCGCCCGGTTCTCACTTGGATGCGGTTTTGGCAGCTAGAAACCCATTCCGCTGCAGTTCTGCCAAAACGTTGTGCCGGATTTTGTATGCTCCATCTGTCAGTACAATCTGTTTGGCCAGTTTGGTCTTGAGATTGATGACAATCGGCGCCTGCAGATTGGCAGTCATTTCTGCGATGTCCTCAGGGATAGTGACAATCGCGAACACTTTACCGTCTTTGGGATCCTCAAAACCGAGTTCCTTGACCAACTGGGGCTCGAGATCGACGTAATAATCGCTTCGGAGCAGTTCGGGCATGATCACCACAAAACTGAGCCAAGGCTCGTCCACAGACTGCAGAAAACTAAAGATGTGCCCGGGCGGCTCGACCACTACATAGCGATGATACTCCTCAAAACCGAGAATTCCGTCGGGAAACTCAATAATCTGCTCCGGATCGATCTCAATCGATCCAAAACGTGTTGTCTCGATTTTCACCATTTTGTCACCCTTTTAGATAAAGTTTATTGCCTTTATCGAAATGAACGTCCACTCTACCCTTGATAACATCTATCCGCGGCGGATGGATATCAGCTCTTATGTCCGCGCCTCCGTCGATCCAGCGGATGTTCACTCGGTAAACCGCGGTGATCGCCGGCCTGGTCTTGGGCATGATATCAACGTTTATTTCCGGGAGCTCCTCAAAACTCTGCTCTTTGGCCAATTGGGCCACTGTATTCTGAGTGGTCATTTCCCGGGCAAACCGGTCACCTTCTTGAGCTCTCCGGGCTATGCCCCGGATTGCCGTTTGGTGCCCCGCGGCGGCCGCGTTCCGCATGAAATAGTCGAGATCTCCCATTCCCAGTTCATTGCGGGGCTGCCGCTGATCGATATGGATCGCAGGCCCTTCATATTCATACTCAAAATGCCCCACCTGCTGATTGATCTGCAGCCTGGGCCACTGAATATCGATCCGAAGCTGAGGGTAGACGGTAGTGATCCTAAGATGCATTTAAACTCGACCCCTAGTTGAGGAAATCGACCAAAGTCGGCTGGATAATCCTGGCGCCTACAGCCAAGGCCACCCGGTAGCCGTTTTCCTCGTTCTTCAGGTTCACGATCGCTTCCGCGACATCGATATCCTGGATGTTGCTGAGCATTTTGTTGAGATTCAAATGCAAATCCTTAAGCCGTTCTTCCGCCAGCGCGACCCGATGGAGCTTGGCGCCGACTTCAGCCCTGACGCTTAACAGGCCGTCCAGGGCGTCCTCCAGTTCTCCCAGGCGCTGGTTCAAAGCACCTGGATCATCGTTTTTGATGTCTTGGATGATGCCTGACAGAACATTGAAGATCGGCAGGAACACTTGATCTTCCGCGTCTTCGGCGTTGGTGCCGCTGGCCTGAATAATGTTCAGATCTATCACTGTATTGGAGTTGATTTCCACATTCAACGCGGCTGTCTCTTGGTTGGCAAGGCCGCCGTGGTACTTGATTACCCAGTAGTCCGGGCTGTCCGGGTCGTCGCTTGCCCGCTGAAACGGCATGGTGGTGCTTTTCTGGCCGGCGAACAGGTAGCGGCCGCCGTGGCTGGCGTTGGACAGTTCCAGAACATTGGCAAACAGCTGTTCCACTTCTTTGAGGATGGCGTTGCGATCATCGCTGTTCAAAGTCCCGGTGGCGGCATAAACCGTCAATTCCTTAGCCCGGTGCAGCACACTGGTGACAGACCCCAATACTGTATCAACCGATTCAAGCCAGGAAAGGGCGCCGGTTACATTCTTCAAGAGCTGGTCGTTCTCCGCGAGCGAAGAACGGAGCTCCATGACGCTGATCACTCCGGCGGGATCGTCCGACGGCCTCAGAATCTGCTTGCCGCTGGCCAGCTGCTGCTGGTGACGGTCAAGGCGGCTCAAGCCTCTGTTCAGGTGCCGCAGCATGTTGTTAATCAATGTATTGTTGGTAACCCGCATTGGCTGCCCTCCTCCTACCTACCGAAGAGGCCGAGGCGGTTGACGATGATCGCCAGAATCTCATCCAGCGCCGTCATCATTCTGGCGGCGGCGGAATAAGCGTGCTGGTACCGGATCATGTCCGCCATTTCTTCATCGAGGTTGACCCCTGAAACGGCCTCCCGCATGTTCTCCAGATGGTTGATCAAGGCTTCGCCGTTCTCCACCATGGAAATGCTCTCCATGGCATCGACACCGATCTTGGAAATGATGGCGTTAAACAGGGAGCCGATGGTGTTTTCTGTGTTGTTGATCTTGGTGTGGCGCAGCTGTGCCAGCTCTAAGGCGATCTCGCCGTTGCCCACGACCACATTGCCGTCTCCGTCCACTTGCGAACTGGCGGCAATTGCCGACGGAGTCCGCACAGCGACTTCTATATGCAGGCTCGGATCATCACCAGCCTGAATCACGCCGTCCGGGCCATTGGCCAAGATAAAGAACGGCTGGCCGGTTTCGCCTTCCAAGTCATAACCCCGGCGGTGAATCTCATTCACAGTGTTCATCAGGTCAGCGGTCCACTGATTGAGATCCTGGATGTACTCCTGGATGTAAGTGTCCCTGAACTGCAGGATGCCGCCAAGCTCTCCCCCTCTGATCTCTGCCTTGACATTGGATCCTTCCCACACCACCTCGACCTGATCATAGGGAGGGCTGGGCATGGAGTCAGGATCTACCGGGCGGACCGCCAGTTTGAACACCTCGGTCCGCTGCACGAGGGTGGCGCCGCTGATGCTGACGCTGGCCGCGCCGTACTGATCCACGACCACTTCTATGTTAACTATCTCCGACAGTTCCTTCAGCAGCTGATCTCTTTGATCCAGCAAGTCGTTGGGCTGGTATCCTTGGGCGTTCACTTTCACGATATCCCGGTTCAAAGCCGCGATCCGTTCCGCGTAATTGTTTATCTCATCCACCTTAATAGAGACCAGGCCATTGTAATTATCCCGGAGCTTGCCCAACTGGTAGCGCACATGACTAATGGCGGAAGCCACTACCTTGCCCCGCTCGAGCACAACTGAACGCACCGCTTCGCTCTGGGGATTGATGCTCAGTTCCTGCCACGCATCCCAAAAATGTCCCAGGGCGCGGTGAATGCCGTTGTCGCCAGGTTCGTTGAAAATAATTTCGACTTGTTCCAAACCGTCGCTGATCATTTCCCAGTAGTTCTTGTTGTACAGTTCTTGGCGCAGGCGCATTTCCACGAATTCATCCCGCATCCGGCTCATCTTGGCAATTTCGACACCGGTCCCCATCATGCCGTTGACGGGATTGTGGGTGAACTGAGGCATGGCATAAGGTTGGCTGGCACGGTGAACCGCCACCTGGCGGGAATAACCGGGTGTATTGGCGTTGGCGATGTTTTGGCCAACGGTGTCAAGGGATGCCTGCTGGGCCTGGAGCGCCCGCCGGGCGATTTCAATGCCGCTGAATGTCGCTCGCATGATCTGACTACACCTTTCGATCGATTATCTGCTTGTTTGATGCCTTTGTCTTCGGTTTCGCGTATGTCAAAGGAGGCTCTGCCACCAGCAGATTCAAGCTGTATTGGACCAGATTCAACGATTCCTGAAGCAGCTGCTGGTTCAGCTGATTGATCTGCCGCAGCCTGTGGAACTTGGCTCCCAAATCATGGATCTGATCCGCCAGCTCAGCGTCGGTGACTGTTTCCAGCCACTCGCTCACGCTCTTTCCGGGGGCAAGGACATCAAAGAGCCGACTGCGCTCCCGTTCCGCCTCTTCCAGGCTGGCGAGCAGCGTCCGCTCTTGCTCGATGATCTTGCTGAGTTGATCCGGATCGGCAATGACTGTCCGCTTGGCCTCTCCAGTCTGAATCAGCTGTTCGATGATGGCAGTCTCCTGCTTGAGTACTTCTCTAAACGCATCTATAACCAGCATGTCAAATCCTCTGCCGATAATACTTGAGAATGCTGGCTGCAATGTCTTCGCCCTTCACGTGGTAGGTGCCGGACGACACAGCCGCTTTCAGCTCTTCGGCTTTGCTGCTGGGAACTGGCGCGGAGGCTTTGGCAATGATGGCCTGCAGCTGCCGGCCTTCAGAAGAAAGAGTGACCTTGTCTTCTCTTGTGCCTTGACCAGATTTTCCCACATGCTTTTTCTGATCATTATAGATCTGGCTGATGCGCTGTACAGATTTGCCTGAGATATACACGCTCTGTTCCCTCCTTACCATCACTATCGGAAAGTGGAGTGCAGATCTTTAGTCCCGTTGGCGACTTTCTCGCGACCGCCGGCTCAGAAAGTGGACCTTCCCGGCATTGTTGACCTTTGCGCTGTTGGGGGATTCCGGATTCGCCGCACCGTCACCTTTCAGCGTCAAATCGGTTTTACACTGGTTGCAGATCCTTCCTGCGGAGAGTCTCGTCCCGCAAATCTGGCAGCGGAACTCCACATCGACGGGGACTATTTTCAGCCGCCCTTCGTCGATGAATTCCCGCACCAAGTCAAACTCGACGCCTGTATCCACCACAACCTCGTGAATTCTGGCGTTGGGATGGGTGCGGATGTACTCCTTGACCTTCTCAAACAGCTCATTCCGTTTCTTGGTGCAGTCCGGGCACAGTTTGTTCACCGGATGGACAAAGACTTGATTACATTCCACACAATTGCGCAGCATGGCGACCACTCCTTTCACGACCGGCGATATGTTAAGAATAACCCCAAAGGCTCGCCTCGATGGCTGTGAACCAAATCTGCCAGCGAGTAAAAAGTTGCTCCTGTAGTAAAGATATCGTCAATGATCAAAACTCTTTTACCTCTGACTGCGGCGGGGTTGGTGAGCATAAAGGCGCGCCGCAGGTTTTTCACTCGTTCACTTGGTGAAAGTCCGCTTTGAAACTCTGTCGGCTTGATCCTCACCGCGCTGCACACTCGATGCGGCCATACCTGGTTCATGCCTGCGGCTAAAGCGTCGGCCTGGTTGAAACCGCGCTGCTGCAGACGTTGATGGTGCAGAGGCACTGGCAGGAAATAGTCGACGGACCCAAGTTCCGGCTGCTCTCTGGCGGCCAAGGCCATGATTTTGCCTAAGGCCACTGCCGGCTGGTACTGGTTCAGGTACTTGATTTGGTGCAGCAGGTACTGCAGGTAATCGTCGTATACGCCCACGGCGAAACCTTGATAGCGGGCCAGGCTCAGCCGGTGCATGGACGGACTGATTCTGGCAGTGCACGCACCGCAAGCCGGGAGCCCTTCAGGGACAATCCCGGTATGGCAGAAGGGGCAGAACTCCGGAGCCGGGTACATAAGTTCCCACAGTGACTTCAGCCATGGGTTCTTAAACACTCCGATCCTCCTTGAGGAGGCCCAGCTTCCGCGCTTGCCGATTTAGATAGCGGATCCGTTCCAGCGCCTCCCGCATCGCCTCGGTGATCCGGGCACCGACAAACCAAACCTCTCCAGTTGGATGTTCTGCTTTGCGGCCGACCCTTCCTGCCATTTGGATCAGAGAATTGGCGTCAAAGATCACATGATCGCAGTAGAGAACCATCACCTGCACGTTTGCCAGGGTTACGCCCCGTTCCATGATTGATGTGGCCACCATCACCTCGTACCCACCCTCGGCAAACCGATCTGTTTTCTGATCCCGCCGCGGATCGCCGGCCCAACTGCCGCACACCCGGCGTCGGAGGGTATGCTCAAGATGATCGGCGATGAGTCTCACCGCTGCCACAGTCGGGGCAAAGACCAACCAAGGCCGGGGGTTCGCCTCAATGATCCCAGATATCTTCCGGGGCAGCCCTTTGTCTGCCAGTTCATCGAAAGGCGGCAGCGGCAGTTTCAATATCCTAGGCTCAGGCAGCGGGCTCCCGTGATAGCGGGCGGGAATGGTGATGATCCTTGTCTTCGAGCCAATGTGGTGAGGTGTCGCTGTCATTTCGATCAACTTGCCCCCTTCGGCCAGGGATCGTTCCACGCCCAGGCGGAGCATCTCGCTGCCGTGATAAGGATAGGCGTCAACTTCGTCCAGAACCACCAGGCCGAAGCGGCGGTGGAAGCGCAATGTCTGATGGGTGGTGGCGAGTACCAGCGGCCCTTCCTGCCTCCACGGCCGGCCGCCGTAATGGACGGCGGTTTTTACCCCGGGAAACGCCTTGGCCAACCTGCCGGCCAGATCCCTGACCACACTGCGGCGGGGGATGGCGAACAACACCTGCATCCCCTTGGACAAGGCCGCTTCGATGGCGGCAAAAGCCACTTCAGTTTTTCCGGCGCCGCAGGCAGCCCACACCAGGATCCGTGTTTCGCCGCTGTCCAAAAACTCCACCAATTCCCTGCTGGCCCGGGCTTGAGCCGGAGTCAGCTCCAAGTCCAGCTGCAGCATCGCTGTACCATGTTGGTTCGCCGAAACCTCGGCTTCATGCAGCCCGCCGCTCTCCATAAACCACAGGAGGCCGCAGCCGCGGATCTCGCCGATGGCGGCGCACTCTGGACAGGCCGGGCACTGGATGCGGCCGCATTTGACACAAGGCCGCAGCTCAGAAATGAGCGCGCGGCAGCGGCTGCACCGCAGCTCGCCCCAGGGCTGCCGCACCATTCCGGGCATAGCGGCAAACAGTTTTTGGCTTAAACCCCAGTTCAACGCCTGCCGGATATCCGCCGGCCACCATCCCTGGGCCCGCAGTTCCTTTTCAAGGAGATAATCGGGAACCAAACTGCCAGCCAAAAGCCGCCGGATTTCCTCCACCAGCCGCCGCAGTTGTTGCGGATCCAGGCACCGGTGTTGCCCGCCCTCAGGCACAAGCCGCCGCGGATGGCCGGGAAAGCGCAGCCGGAGGGCTTTGCTCACGGCCCAGGCGAATAAGCTGGGCTGCGGTAGTATGGCCCAGAGCCCGGCTGCCAACTTGGCCCGCTTGTCCACCTCCTGCCAATGAAAATAGGCTTGATCGGCTGCCAAGGGCGGTGTCAGTGCCACAAGCCACCCCCCATCGCCAGCCTGATCAGCCCTCGGCTCTATCCAGGCAGGGTTTTCCGCTAAATACCATTTTGGTTCGGTTCCGGGAGCCAGGCGTACCAATAATTGCAATTTTGCCATAAATCACCCTCCAGGCCTCCCTTGGGAACCGATTGATTAATTCAGCATCAGTCCCATCCAATCCTGCCCGGTACAATCCACCTCAAAGCAGGAACGACTCTAGCGAGTCGCTCCCGTTCAATCGAGCTTGACAAACCCATTCCGGACAGCCAATAAAGCAATCTGCGTGCGGTCATCCATCTCCAGCTTGTGATAGATGTTGCTGACATGGTTTTTGACTGTGTGCTTGCTGATGTGCAAGCAGGCGGCTATTTCATTATTGTTATACCCACGTGCTAACAACGATAGCACTTCTTTTTCCCTTGGTGTCAGTAAGTCCAGCAACTTTGCCTTAGCGTTGGCTTCCTTCTGGGGAGGTGGACAGTTTGGTATAAAATTGTCAGCAGTCAATAAGATTGCCCCCCCATCTGTTTCATCTGTTGGTCACTACATCGTATTCACAGCTAAAGCGTTGTGTTCTAGTACTCTGGAGTAAGTCCCCGATTTCTGTGGCAGAATCGGACACCGTTCCTGGAGGCAGTTCCAGCACCGCGGCGGCTTGGTGCTTGTAGGGGCCGAGGCGGCCGGGCTCAAGGAGGTGAATCCCGATCACCCGGCCGCTGCTGTCCAAGTAGACAGCCTCTATCGAGAAGCGCATGCCGATTCCGTGCACCATTTGACAGGGCCGAAGCAGTAACCCTTCGCCTTTGGGCAGGCTTTCAACGCCGAGCAGGCCCCGGAGGCGGGCCCAAAAACCATCCGCCAAACGGATCCTCGTCCCCAAACACGTACCTTTGGAAAGATTGACCACAGTCAGTTCGGCCATGCTTATCACTCCACCACAGCCTAAAACGCGGACATAAAGTGCAGAATCGAGGGTCCCAACAAGATGATGAACAGCGAGGGAAACACCAGGCCCACCAGGGGAAGCAGCATTTTGATAGGAGCTTTCATCGCTTCTTCCTCCGCCTTTTGCCGCCTTTGGCGGCGGATATCCTGGGACTGGATACGCAGCACTTTGCTGATGCTCACTCCCAGTTGGTCGGCTTGAATCACCGCTGCGGCAAAATTTTGCAGGTAACCGACGCCGGTCCGCTCGCTCAAGTCCCTGAGCGCATCCCGGCGGGGCCTGCCGATCCGCATTTCATAAAGCATCCGCCCAAGCTCCTCCGCCAGCGGGCCTTCGGCCTTGTCCACCACCCTGGCAACAGCGGCATCGAACCCGAGGCCTGCCTCCACGCTGACCGTAAGCAGATCGAGGATGTCGGGGATGGCCAGGGTGATGTCCTGCTGACGTTTCCTGATCCGCTGCTGCAGATAGAGATCGGGAACCAGCCAGCTAAAGGCCAGCAGCAGAGCTACCTGTGACAGCGGTATTGGTAAGATGAAGCCTATGATGCATGTCAGGGCGGAAATCACTAGTTTGAGCACGATAAACTCCTGGGGTTTGAGTTTGCCCGGCTCGCCGGCGAGAAGCAGCTGACGACGCAGCTTTTGCCAGCGAGGCTTTTGCTCCTTGACAACCAAAAGCGATGCAAGTTTTGTCAATCCCTGCTTGAACCGGCTCCCGGCCGCAGGTGTCTCAGGTTGTTCCTGATCTTCCTCGGCGCTTTCCCTGTACAAACTGAAGCGTTCTTTGACGATCTGCCGCTGCTGCCAAAGGCGGTAGCCGGCATAGGCAGCAGTGCTCACGGATACAAACACTATGACTGAAACCACAAAAATCATAAAGCGCCTCCTAAACCCGGATGTTGGTAATTTTCTTTATCATCAGCACAGCCAGGAACTGGCCGCCTATCCCCATACCCAGCATGATGCGGCCCAAGGGTTCGACAAACAACGGCATGATGTATTCTGGATGCACAACAAAAATGAACCCGGCGATCAAGAAGGGCAGCACCGAGATGATCAACCCGGAAATACGGCCCTGGGCGGTCAAAGACCTGATTTCACCCCGGATCCGGATCCGCTCCCTGATGGTCTCGGCAATGGACTCCAGAATCGCCGAAAGATTGCCTCCCACCTGCCGCTGTATCAGCACCGCCGTCACCACCAGGTCCAGATCATCACTGCCCACCCGCTCGACCATGTTTTCCAGCGCCAGCTCCGTCGTGGCCCCCAAGTTCATTTCTTTGTTGACCAAAGCGAACTCACTGGCCAGGGGTGGCTTGGACTCCCGGGAAACCAATTCGATAGCTTGAAAGAAACTGTATCCTGCCTTGAGGGAATTGGCAATAATTCCAAGCACTTCCGGCAGCTGCGTTTCGATTAGATGCATCCGTTTCTTCTGCCTCAATTTGACAACAGCGGAAGGAGCCAAGAGCGCACCTAATGCAAGCAGCAGGCAGAACTCAACGCTGTAGCCGAACAAAACCAAAAATAGGGGCAGAAGCCCAAGCATAACGTTGAGGACTAGGAACTCACCTGCGGATAAGGGAATATCGGCGCGCATCAACTCCAGCGCCAGTCTCCGGGATGGTTTGAGCTTCAGCTTCCGGGTCAGCCACCCCAAAAGCCGCTGCAGGACATGAACCTTGTCCTGATCATCTCCGTCACCCTCATCAATCCCAGGCCCGGGGATGAAAACACGAATGCGGTTTTCCACCAGCAGCTTTTTCCGCAGTTTGTCGGCGGCTGCGAAGCAGATTAGGAATACAGCCCAAAAAACAAGGGCGGCTATGAGAATAGGGATCACAGCGTTCACCTCGGCAAACCCGCATGTCCCGGCGCAGCCGGTCACATAAACAGGCTGGCGGGCAGTTTGATACCACGAGCGGCGATTGTTTCGGCACATTTCGGCCTGATGCCCGTCGCCCGCAGCGCACCCCGCTCATAAGCAAATATATCCTGCATGGTAATCACTTCACCCTCGATTCCCTGCACCTCCGTAATTTGCACTACTTTCCGGGATCCATCCTTGAGGCGGGCCTGCTGGACGATCAGGTCAATCGCGGAAGCAATCTGTTCCCGGATTGCCCTCACCGGCAGGTCCATGCCCGCCATCAGCACCATCGTCTCCAGCCTGGCCAGCATGTCCCTGGGGGAGTTGGCGTGCCCGGTGGTGAGGGAACCGTCGTGGCCTGTGTTCATGGCCTGCAGCATATCGAGGGCTTCTCCTCCCCGCACCTCGCCGATGACGATCCGATCGGGGCGCATCCGCAGAGAGTTGCGGACCAGATCCCGGATCGTCACCGCGCCTTTCCCTTCGATATTCGGCGGGCGGCTTTCCAGAGACACCACATGTGTCTGCCTGAGCCTCAGTTCCGCCGCGTCTTCAATGGTGACAATCCGCTCATCGGTGGGGATGAAAGATGACAGCACGTTCAGCAGCGTAGTCTTGCCGCTGCCGGTGCCTCCGGACACAACAATGTTCAGCCGGGCCTGGACACAGGCGGCAAGAAACTCGGCCACCTCCGGAGTGAGAGTCCCGAAATTGATCAAGTCCTCCACCGTCAGAGGGTTGGCAGAGAATTTCCGGATGGTGATGGTGGGCCCGCCCAGGGCCAGAGGAGGAATAATGGCGTTTACCCTGGAGCCGTCAGGCAGCCGGGCGTCGACCATGGGACTGCTTTCATCGATTCTTCTCCCCAGCGGCGCCACCATTTTTTCAATGATATGCATCACATGTTCATTGTCTCGGAAAGTAATTTCTGTCAGCTCCAGACAGCCGCCGCGCTCCACAAATACCTGTTTGGGGCCGTTCACCATGATCTCGGAGATTTCCGGGTCGAGGATTAGGGAATTGATGGGCCCAAAACCAATGACTTCGTCAATAATTTGGTTCAGCAGCTGTTGGCTTTCGGCGCGGGTGAGTGTTAGCTGTTGTTCGCTGATCACCCGCTGCACAACCTGGCTGACCTTGTCCTTCAACTCCTGAGTCTTGCTGTTGTGGTCGATGCTTTTCAACAGTTTGCTGTCGATCTCGCTTACGAGCTGTTCATGGATTCGGCCTTTCAGCTTGACAAAAGGATCCGCCTGTCTGCCGGAAGCAAGGTTGGTTTGCTGTTTTTGCTCTTCCCGTTCTTTCTGCCGTTCCAAACGGGCCAGTAACGACATGGGCGATCATCTCCTTGCAAACAGCATTCTGACCAGCGGCACCTTCACTGCGGCTTCCCGGCTTCCTGGATGAGGCTCCACAAATTCTCTGCTGATCCGCGCCAGGCTCCGGCTGAGTGAAGCTCTGGGATTCAGCATCACAGCGGGAATGCCTTGGATCGCCGCCTGCGTCGCCAGCTTAAGGTCGTACGGCACCCGCTGCCAAACGGGCTGCTGGAGATAGGAACTGAACTGTTCAACCTTGATCCCGTTGGCGCCGACCTTGTTGGCGACAATCTGCACTTTGCCGGCCATATTCAGCCTGGACAGCACATCCAGACAGCACTTGACATTCTTCAGGTTGGGCAGGTCGGGGGTAGCCACCAGCAGGATTTTGTCCGCCAGTTCAAGGCTCTGCAGCGTCGTTTCGTGGAAAAACTGCGGAGTGTCAATCACCAGGAAATCAGCGAGGGGTTTCAGCTCGGTGATCATCTGGCTGACGTGTTCTCCGGTGATCAGTTCGCCCTGTTCCGGGGTTTGGGGCGAGGCGAAAACCCGCAGCCCGCTTTCATGCTGGATCAGATAATCTTCGATGGCCTCCCGACCGTCATGATGCCAGTCGGCCATGGAGCGCTTCAACTTGAGGTTGAGAAGGAGCGGCACATCCCCGAACTGCAGGTCCAGGTCGACGAGGATCACTTCCCGCTGCTGCCTGCTCAGACCTGCGGCGAGGTTGGTGGCGATGGTGGTCTTGCCTACACCGCCCTTGGCGCTGAAAACCACGATCACCTGGGCGCTGCGGTTGGCCTGGGCATCCTTCTGCAGGCTGCGCCTGGCCTGTTCGAGACTGTACACCTGGCGGATCGTGTTCACCAACTCCTGGCCGCTGAAGGGTTTGACCAGGTAGTCTCTGGCGCCGGCCAGCATAGCTTTCCGCAGGTATTCCTGTTCGCCCTGGACGCTGATGACAATCGGCAGGCAGTCGGGAGCCACTTGGTAGATCCGTTCAGTGGCGCTGATACCGTCCAAGCCGGGCATGTTGATGTCCATCAGGACGCAGTCGGGCTGAAGTTCCTTGGCCAAGGCCAGAGCCTCGCGGCCGTCGGCGGCTTCGCCGACAACGCAGATGTCAGCCTCGAATTCCAGCAGTTTGCGGATGTTGTGCCTGGTCTCGGCCACATCATCGACTATCAGGACTTGAATGGTGCCGTCAGCCATCTTTGCTCACCTCCTCGCCGATGATCCATGGAGTCACAAAGATTACGAGCTCGGTTTGTTTGTCTTGATACTCTCTGCTGCGGAAGAGAGTGCCTAAGATCGGCAGATCCCCCAGGATGGGAATTTTTTTGATCTCCGTGCTTTCCTGGCGCTGAATCAACCCGCTGATCACAACAGTGGATCCGTGCTCAAGGTTTACAGTGGTATCAGTGCGGCGCGTGTTCAGAGCCGGGTTCCGGGACTGGAGGCGGTCGCTGGTGTTCCAATCGATGCTGCTTACTTCCGGCTGGATATGGATCCTTACCTGTTCTCCTTCCACCAGAGGAAGGATGTTCAGTTTCACACCATATTCAACCCATTCCACCGCTTGCTGATCCCCGAAGTCCAGCACCAGGGGAATCTCGCCACCTGCCAGGAACGAAGCCGGCTGTCCCGACACTGTGAGCAGGGCCGGGGCCGCTAACAGCTTGGCTTTGCCTTCCTTTTCCAAGGCCGTCAGCTGCGCTCCCAGCGGATGTGAACGGTTCATCTGCCAACTGCCGATATGTGCCACCTCTTCAAACTGGATCACATCGGCAATGAAATTGAGGCCGTAAATCAGGCTTCCCCAATTGATACCGAGCTCAGTGCCGGCGCTCCGATCCAGTTCCACCACGTGAACCTGGAGCAGCACCTGTTCCGGCTGTTCAACGACGAGCAAATCAACCACATCGCCGTAAAGCTGGGCGATTTGCATAACCCGGCTGTGTTCCCGGGCATTTTGAACCGTTCCTTCCAAAACCAGGCTGGTTCCTACCGCTGTCACCCGGACTGATTCCAAGCCGAGATGGAATGCGAGCTGATCGGCACTGCTGACTTGGCCCGGCTGTGGGTAATCGATAAAACTAATCACCGGTTGGTAAAACACCGACGCCAGGCGTTCAGCCCTCTCTTTGGCCTTGGCGTCGGGCACAATCCCTTCCAAAACCAGCGTATCTTGGTACAAGCGAACAGTGACACCCGGTTCCTGAAGGGCTGCTGCCACGTCTCTGACCAGTAACTCGGCAAACTGGCCTGGTTCCAAAGGTACAACCTCCACCGGCTGCCGGATCCGAATCAAGTCTACTACCTTGTCCGCAAAAGCTTCACCAAGGGCGGCCGCTTTTGTCTTGGCGAATTCATCTTCCACCGCTCCTTCCAGAATCAGTGTGCCGCCGATCCACCGGGCACTGACTCCTGTCCCTTCCAGAAGTTCCTCCAGTTGTTTTTCAGGGGGCTGCGGCGGATCGTCTCCGGCCAGGACGGAAACCGCGTCCAGATCAGGCCGGTCTGGTATGGGGGACGAAACCGTGATCAGATCAATCACCGGAAGCCCGGCGACTTGCGCCAACAGCAGCGTCCGTGTTTTTTCCCATTCGGACTCCACCCGGCCTTCGAGGATCAAATAACCGTGGATAATCCGAGCACTGACAGCCGGGTTGGCAATTAGGCGGTTCAGCTGATCCACAAGCTGCCTGGCGCCATCGTCCACGTGTTCCGGCGGTTCTGCCTCTACTGGTTTTGGTTTTGGTTCTGGCTCGTCGACCTGAATCAAATCCACCACCGGCATGCCAAAGGCTTTGGCAATGGCGGCAGCCCGTTCCTTGCGGTACGAATCGGCGGCCCAGCCTTCCAGAAACACAGTCTCTCCGACAATGTACACCGTTAGGTCATCGCCGATGGCCTCTTTGATCTGCGCCGCAAGCACGGCAGGTTCGGCCGCGCCGTCGGCGTCCTCCGGCTCAGGGGCGGCCGGCGCGGCGATTCCAGCGTCAGGTTCTGAGTCTACCTCAATCAAATCGATCACCTGGTAACCCAAGGCTTCCGCCAAACGGCAGGCTAAATGGCGCTCGGCGTCGCTTTCAGCCCGGCCTTCCAGAATCACAGTGCTTTGCAAAAATGTCAGCTGGATTTCGGGTGGAATCAGGCGCCGCAGCTCCTGCTTAAGCTGCTGGGACGAATCGTCCGTGGGATGGCGCAGCAGGCTGATCACAGCATCGGCATAGGCTCCAGCCAGTTTCTCGGCCCGCTCCTTCTCGCTTTCGCTGCTGACTTGCCCTTCCAGGACCAGGTGCCCGTGGGCGAACCAAGCCGACACATGGGGCAGGTTCAAGACAGTCAGGAACTCCTGAAGCAGCGTGCCGTCATCGGCGACAACCCGCAGCTGATACTCTTTCTGCCGAGTGCGCTGCCAGACATGGAGGGAAGTAATACCCACCCGCAGAGGGTTGAGCAGCAGCTGCTGTGAGTCGACTGCCGCTACATCCACCACCGCCGGATCCCCGACGGCTGCCCGGACGATTTCATCCAAACGCAGGATTCTGCTTTGTCCCTGGACCAGAATCAGCTGCTCGTCATATGCAAAGGCCGAGCCTGAAACCAATAACTGCATGGATAAGACAATCAATAAAAACCTCACACAAGCGCCAGGCCTATTCATGAACCAGCTGCACCTCCCGCCTTGTCCCCCGGTATATTTCGATCTCGATTCCATCCTTCATGTCAAGCGGTAAAGCCACCGGCGCTGAGCTGGACGAGGCTTGAGCAGGCTCGGATTTTGAAGCGACTTCGTGCCGCTCGGCCAGAGTGTCCCCATGTTTGCTGTAAGCCAGGGGTACGATGTCATGGGCTGTGGTGCCTTTGGCGGAAGCAATGCCCACCGCCTGGGGCGGCCTTAATGCCAAGCGGATTTCTCCCAGGGATTCCGCCAGCACCAGCCGTTCCGCCTGGCTGGGGCTTAAGGCGAAAGTGACACTGGTGCTCAGTTTGGCCTTTTGTTCCGCGTCGCTCTGCATCTCTTGGGCGATGGCCAGGACAGTCACATTTTGCAGGATGGTGGTGGACTGGGGTGGATCAAAAGCAAAGGTGGCAATCACATCCACCTTGTCCCCAGGTTTGATGAACCCAGCGACGCCGATCACCTCATTGACGGCGACAGTGACTGCCCGCTTGTCCTCGGGAATATTGTAGGAAAGTCCGGGCACTGTCCCTTTCGGCAGCAGCCGGCTCCACAGCACCTGTTCTCCGGCAAAGATGTCGTTGGCGGTGATTCTGCCTTGGGCGTCCTGAAGGTTCTGGACCGCGTCAGGGTGGAGTGCTTCTTTGGGGATTTTTTTCCAGGCGAGCATGTTGGCGCGGATCTCGGTGTTGGCCGGAATTTTCGTAAGGGCAACCACCACATCCACCATTTCCGCATCTTGGACAGCAGTCAGGCCGGTCAGGTAGTTATATGTCAAAAAAGCGGAAATAAGCCCCAAGCTCAGTGCAATAAACAGCAGAACTTTGCTTTTCACGTTTATACCCTCCCAGCCTACTTAATCAGCTGATAAGCAAGGAGCCCGTAATCAGGCCCGGCCGCAATTTCGCCGTCAATGACAAGGCGGATGAATCTGCCTCTGATCGTGGCATCATTCCCCTTGGCCTCCACGTCCTCCAGGTAAAAGGCGGCAAATCCCACAATCGTCACCAAATCCCGCCCCTTGACATCGAAGCTGTCCACAATCGGCACGATCGCTACACGGGCGTTGTGTTCGTACCATTTGAGCCCGGCTCCGTCCCCTGCCTGCTGCAGCCGGTACTTCACTCCGTCCCGGGTGGGCCCAGCCATGTTGCCCGGCTCGGTGTACACCTGATCCCCAACCCGCAGCACACCCTGGTAGCCGTACTTCAGGTTGTTGCGGTAGTTGTTGGCGCCTGTCCCTCCCAAGGCCAAGGCTCCGAAGTTCCCCTGCTGGCTCCCGCCGGAATGGGGGTCGTATTTGAGGATCACTGATTGCCCAAACTCAAAGTCCTGCCAGGGGACACCAACCGGGATCACGCCGCTTACTCCGGAAGCCGCTCCCACCACCGCCGCGGCTTCGGCTGAAACAGGATAGTCCTTGTATCCAAACAGACCAAGCAGATAGAGCTTGACCCGCTTTTCCGCCCTGACGTTGATCAAGCGGTTGCCGTTGCCGAGTTTAACCTCGACATTTTCCACCGCGACGTTGTTGGCTTGGCTGTATTCGTAAGCCTTGGCCACCGCCTGCTCGGGCTGCCCCGGCAGTTCCTGGACGCCGGCGAAAACCGCCGCGTCCACCGCCCGGGATAAACGCACTCGTTCCATATAGATTTGGCCCAGGTCAATCACCAGGCCCAACAAGCCGAGAAAGGCGGTCATGCCTGCCACTACCAGCACCAGAATGACGCCTGATTCATCTTTGAACTTACCCATCTCGTTCCACCCTCACTCCACGCGCATCACAGTCTTGCACTTGATTGGAAACGGATCCGGCAGCAGCACGCTCAGTGGTGTCAAAAGCGGCAGCTGCACAGTGACCTGCACAGCCACGGGTTGGCGCCTGTAGCGCCGAGTATCGTTGGGGTCAATCGAGACCATGATCGGAACATTGCCGATACCCGCCAGCGCGTCATTTACCGCCAGATAAATCTGGTCGTCCGACTGCCTTAGGGCTCCGACCCGGGCGCCCTCCCGGCTGGCATGGGCCACCAGGATGTATGTGTAGCCGATGCGGGAAAACTCGATGATGCCGAAAATGATCAGTAAAAGCACGGTTAGGGTAACGGCCAGTTCCACCAAGGCCTGGCCTTGTTCGCGGCCAAGAACTCTGCACAGCACCTGCCTTCCCCCCTAGAACGGAAATCCCAGCACCATGGCGGCTGCCGCTCCCAAAGAGATAGCTATGCCGTAGGGAAACCCCCAGTTGTTCCCGGAGGAAAAAGTGTGAAGCGGCGGAGCGGTTATTTTCTGACCGCTTGCCAAGATTGCCAGCCGGTATCCCGCCACTTTGAGGGACTGGATCAAGCTCTTTTGCCTGATCAGGACAACCACCGCCCAAACCCCGCCGATGATTGCTCCATACAAGAAAGAAGCAGCGGCAAAAGCAGGGCCCAGCAGGCTGCCGATGGCTGCCAAAAGCTTCACATCGCCGGCACCGATACCGCCCAGACAAAAGGGGACGAACAGGATCAAGAGGCCTGCCGCGAACCCCGCCAATGAAAAGAGCAGCCCCTGCCAGCCCGAAAAGACCACATTGGTCACAAGCCCGGCTGCCATCAGCGCGGCAGTCAGTTTGTTGGGGATAATCCGACTGCGGCCATCATAGTAACATGCCAGAATGAGTGCGGATAGCAGCACCGCCTTTATCAGATCCACAGCTTTCCCTCCGTTGGGTGCAAAAGCGGCAGCCTGGGGGGCGGGATTTTTGGCTGCCGCTCTGCGCATTGGTTTTAGCTATAGGGGAGTTATGTTCCTGAGATTCCGTCGATTTCATCTCCGATGCTTCTGAATATGTCCGCAATCTTGGGGCCCAAGACTACTAATGCCCCGATCACCACGATGGCGATCAACGCAAGAATCAACCCGTACTCAACCATGCCTTGTCCGCTTTCGTCGAACAGCAGACGCTTCAGCTGAGCCAACATGTTCTTTCCCTCCTCACAGTTTTTGCCACTCCGCGAGCCGAAAAAAGGGCACTCCACGGGTGCCCAAATGTACAGAGAGTTCTTCGGCAGCCCGGCTGTCATAGCACTGAAGCCTTAGACCCGTGGCTTTGTGTCCTTACCTTTCGGTAAGTTTACCTTTTCGGAGTTATGTTTTTTGTAATGTAATCTTAACATGGGTTTTTCAGGAATTTAATCAGGCAATGGTCCTATTTTTCTGGGACTATGGCTGAAACAAGAATAATGTTTTATAATAAGAAAAATACCCGAGGAGGGATTTGATGATCACTCTCAACGATGTCCGCAGCAACCCCAACTTCCAGTTGATGATCGAACGCGCCTGCGATTACCTGACTGCGCGAGGATATACAGAACACGGGATGCGGCATGTCACTTACGTGGCTAACACCACCGCAGCCATCCTGGCGGAGCTTGGTTTTGACGCCCGCACCGTTGAACTGGGGGCAATCGCCGGATACCTCCACGACATCGGCAACATGCACAACCGCAAACACCATAGTGTCACCGGCGCCAATCTGGTGTTCATGGAGCTTAGGGAAATGGGCATGGACCTGGCGGAAATCTGTGAGATCACAACCGCCATCGCCAACCATGAGGAAGAGATCGGAAAAGCAGTCACACCGATTACCGCCGCTCTGATCATTGCCGACAAGAGTGACGCCCACCGCACCAGGGTGAACCGGGCGATTGACGCGGATCAGCCTGGGATGAACATCCACGACCGGGTCAACCTGGCCATCACCGACTCCCAGGTGTCGGTGGACGCCCGCGCCAAGACGATCACCCTGGAGATTCAGTTCGACCAGTCATCATGCCAAATCATGGATTACTTCGAAATATATCTCAACCGGATGAACATGTGCAAAGAAGCCGCGGCCATGCTTGGGTGCCGCTTCCGCCTGGTGATCAACGGGCTTGAGCTTTTAGGCCATTTGGGGCAGCATCCCCAACTAAAAAAAGCCGGGGCTTAGCGCGCTAAGCCCTGACTTTCACCAGGCCGTTCTGCACGGCGTATACTGCCGCTTGTGTCCGGTCTTCCACGTTCAGTTTCCGCAGCAGACTTGTGACGTGGTTCTTCACCGTCTTTTCGCTGATATAGAGGTGCTCTGCGCACTCCTTGTTGCTCATGCCGTCGACGATGCACTGGAGGACTTCCAGTTCGCGTCTGGTCAAGCTTTGGACATCCGCATCCTGGATCACCGCGGGATAAGTGCCGGCATGCTGCTGTTTGACCAACTCGTGGAACTTCGTCATCACTTTTTCCATCAAAGAAGCGGGATAGAACGAATCTCCCTCGGCCACCCTTTTGATGGCCTGGACCAGGTTGCTCAATTCGCTGTCCTTGAGAATGTAGCCCTGCGCCCCGGCCCGGATCATTTCCGCTATGTACTCTTCCTGGTCGTGAATAGTCAGGGCGAGGATGGGGATTTTGTTCTTGGCGCAGATCTGGCGCGTCGCCTCAATTCCGTTCAGTTTCGGCATATTGATATCCATCAGAATCACATCGGGCTGAAGCTGTTCCGCAAGCCTCACCGCTTCCTGGCCGTCCAGTGCCTGCCCCACCACTTTGATCTGGTCAGTCATGTCCAACAGCTGAACCAGGCCTTTGCGCAGCAGCGAATGGTCATCAGCAATCAACACTTTAACCGTCCGCCTCACCGCTTTCACCCCTTTTGCTTGAGCGGGATCACCACACTCACCCGTGTGCCTTCTCCCTTTTTGGAACGGATTCGGAAAACGCCCCCAAGAAGCTCAACCCGTTCCCGCATCCCATAAAGGCCGAAATGATCTCCTCCGGCCAGCCTCTCATTCAATCTCTCCACCTCGAAACCGGCACCGTTGTCTTCGATTACGGCGCTGATTCTGTCGGTTAAAAACTCGAGCTTCACCTGGACAAGCGATGCACTGGCATGCTTGCGGGTGTTGTTGATTGCCTCCTGCACAACACGATACAGTGCGATCTCGATGGCCGAGTCCAGGCGGCATTCGGTGCCGATCAGGTTGAACTGGATTTCCATGCCTGACTGCTCCTGAGCTTCGTCGATCAACCGTTTCACCGCCGGCACCAGCCCCAAATCGTCCAACACCATCGGCCGCAGGTTGTGGATGATCTTCCGGATCTCGCTGAGGCTTTCCTTAACGGCGGATTTGAGATCCTGCAGCTCAGCCCGGAGTTCATCCATGCGGTTCACATCAAAGAGCCGTTCACAGATCTCGGCTTTTAATACCACGTTGGCCAGGTCCTGGGCGGGGCCGTCGTGAATTTCCCGGGCCACGCGCTTGCGCTCGTCTTCTTGCATCTTGATGATTCGCTGACCCAGCTGGTAGCGCATGTGGATGTCGGCCAGCTGTTCGTTGAGCCCTTCCAGGTTGCCTCTCAGGAATTCGAGAGCGATATCCACCTGGGATACCGACTGTTCTGCCTTGGCCACCAAACGGGAAATATGGAGCAGAGCCTGTTCCTGCTGGATCCGCTGTTTCTGCAGGTTCTTTTCCCGCTCCCGCGCCGCCGCCAGAGTCTCCCGCAGCCGATCAGCCTGCCGGTAGACCGCTTCCCTGGATGCCTCTCCATAGCGGGTGAAATTGCGGCTTACTTCCGCCAGGCGGATTCTGATCAGGCGGAAATCATGCTCCAGCCGCTCAACCTCTTCGATAGTGGCGGCTATCTCCTGCTTCAACTGGGCAATGGCCATGGAGATGCGGTTGAACTCGGCCTGGGCTACTTCCACAATTTCAAACATCTGCTCCTTGCTGTCGGCCAACACATCCACAGCATGGACCAGGATTTCCTCGATTCGCTTGGGATCCAGCTCAGTGCGCAATTCAACTGCCCCCTGGCGTAAAAGTCGGTGTATAACATATTTCAGCGTCACAGCCTCCATTCCCTGCCAAAGTGAGCCTGATCAAAGCAGGTCCTAGAAAATTAGGACCTTAGGCACATTAAAATGGCTGGTTCTTCCAGTTATAATAGCTTTGGGGGCGGAACGAAGGAGCAGGCCAAGATGCGCCCACATTGGTTGTTGTTTGTATTACTGTGCACTTTAACCTTTGCCGGATGCTACCGGCTGAAACCTGAGCCCCTTTCCACAGCCCAGATCATCGACGGGCAGGTTGAAGAACTAGAATCGGCCCTCGGCAAACTGGACTATGCCAAGCTGCAGGAACTACTCGCCGACCAGTTGATCCTGGACTGGGAGACTGTCAGCAAGGATGATCTGGACAAGATCATCGCTTTCATCGGTGATTACGATGAGATTGAAAAGGCAGTTCTCACAGAGCTCGGCCGCTCGATCCTCGACGGAAGCGTGGTTGTCGATGCCGAACTGTACCTGGAGCTGATCAAAAACCAGGAGAAGTACATCCAGACTAAAACCTTCAGCATTGTCTTTGAAAACTTCGGCACCAAATGGACGGGGGATCGCTGGTTGATCACCAGTATGATCTCCTACACAAGCGGTGAATACCAATACAAGAATCCGGCAGTGGATCCTGATGAGCTGCTCGATCGGTTTGCAGAGTGCCTGCTGGCCAAATCGTTCGCTGATCTCCCTGATTTGCTGGCTTACACGATTGTCGCCAGTCACGGTAGCTCCGTGACCTACTACCGCAACAACCATCAGTTCATCGCCCTAATGGCCAATGACCTCCAAGGGATTGAGCTGACTGAACTGCGGTTCGCCAACCGCCAGTACACTATGCACCAGGCGGCTCTTCAGGTGACTGCCGATCTTGAGGCAGTCTTCGTACTGAAAGGGGAAACGGTGAGCAAATCCACACCGGTAAGCTTTTTCTGCTTGGACATACAAGGAGGGTTGGTAATCAGCCGGATTGAATACACGCCCCGATTCTTCGGCCTTTACTAGCCCCCATGCATGGCAATTCCGCTGACACAGAAAACACGAGCCAATCCAGAGGCGATTGCTCGTGTTTTCTGTGTTTAGAGATCAGAACCGGTGGCTAACTCCACCACCAGGCTTGCCGCCGTTTTGCTGTTGATCACAGCCTGATCAGCGCCGGGGATCAGCGGAAGGCTGAACTCCCTCCGTGATTCTGCCAGTATCAGCCTGGGCGGAATGCTGACTTCCTTAACCAGCGCCCCTGCCCGATAGAGCCTGAGCACCCCGTCGAAAAAGATGTGGCAGGTATTGGGGTTGGCCGCTCTAATCCGCAGATTCGCCGCATCACAGCCTAAAACCTCCAGCTGCGCCGGCTGCGCAGGCCGTTCCAAACTCAGGGCGAACAGGACCGCCACCCGCAGGCTGACAGGCTCTGTGGGATCCTGAAGATTGATGTACAAAACCGGCGTGATAGCCGTGAAATCGGCTCTTGCCAGCGCAACCTGGATTTGAGCGGCGGATTCAGGCTCCAGGCGGCAGTTGGAAACAGGAAGGTGAAGCCAATCCTGCTCTTGGCCGGCTGCATTGTCCAACACTACCGTACCGTCTTCCTGCAAATCAAACCAGCCCCATTCCAGGTTCACATCCACTGGATGGGCCTTGGAGTTGTAAAGGGTCACTGTAAACATTTGTCCCTGCTCCACCTGGTAGGCGTCGATCACCACTGGAGAGACCTTGACCGCCGCGGCGGCGCCGGCGCTGAGCGACAGGACTGCCGCCAAGCATAGAATCCAGCGCTGTTTGATCATATGATCGGCACCAACGTCAGCTGGATTTGCGTCTGATAGGTACCCGGCGGATCATTGAAGTCTGCTTCGAAGCGGAGGGGGATGTCCACCACAACGCCCTGGTCGTCGGTGGGGGGTTGGTTTACATAAACACGCTGTGCAATTGTGCCAAGCTCCCCCCATACTCCAAGAAAATCATATGTATAGATTCTCGAACAAAACATCACCCCGGAGCCATCCGGCCCTGTCGCCGACTGTGTGCCAGAAATCCTAAGCTCCCAAGTGACATTGGCCTTGACAATCGCCTGCACCGTCTGCTCCACCGAGGAACCAGGCGGCACCGGCGCGAACGCGATGCTGGATTCAGTCAGTTCCAGAGAAGTGTAGGGTTCGACAGTGAAGCTCACCTGGAGTGTTTCGGCAGCCGCGCATACAGGCAGCGCCGCAGTCAATCCCAGCACCAGGGCTGCCAGGCAAAGGCCCCGGGCCGGGCTGTTTTTTCTAGGCCTTGCCAACATGATCATCCTCCTAGACTGGACACCGCTCCCGAGGGCAAGTCAATAATAACATATACTGAGTTATCTGTCAATTCTGTACTTACCTTGTGCCGAGGATCCAAAAAGGCGCTTCCCCACTGCTTGGAAAAGCGCCTTCCTTACTGTCCGATGATGTTATGCCTTGCTTGCTTCCAATGCCTGCCGGAGAACTTCCACTTTGTCCAGCTGTTCCCACGGCAGATCAAGATCAGGCCGGCCGAAATGCCCGTAAGCGGCGACTTGCCGGTAAATCGGCCTTCTCAGCCCCAGATTGCGGATAATCGCTTCCGGGCGCAGATCGAAGTGCTTCCGCACCAATGCTTCGATATCGCTTTCAGGGATTTTGCTGGTCCCGAATGTTTCGACACGCACCGCTACCGGCCGAGCCACACCTATAGCGTAGGCGATCTGGATTTCCGCCCTGTCTGCCAAGCCTGCCGCCACAATGTTCTTCGCCACCCAGCGAGCGGCATAGGATCCGGATCGGTCGATCTTGGTGGGATCTTTGCCGGAAAACGCCCCTCCGCCGTGGCGGGCCATACCGCCGTATGTATCTACAATGATCTTCCGTCCTGTCACACCCGCGTCGCCCTGGGGCCCACCGATGACAAACCGGCCGGTGGGATTGATCAGGTACTTGGTGTTCTGCCGGAGCCTCTCCGGGATAATCGGCTCAATCACATGCTCCATCACAGCTTGGGTTATTTGTTCATGGGCCACGTCTGGGTGATGCTGGGTGGAGACAATGACGGTGTCAACTCTGACTGGTGTGTCGCCTTCATATTCCACTGTCACCTGAGTCTTGCCGTCCGGCCTCAAGAACGGGACAATCCCCTGCTTGCGCACTTCCGCCAACCGTCGGGCCAGCCTGTGGGCAAGCACAATCGGCATCGGCATCAATTCAGGTGTTTCATTGGCGGCATATCCGAAGACAATGCCTTGATCCCCAGCGCCGGTTTGGGAAAACTCGTCCTGTTCACCGCTGCGTATTTCCACTGCCTGATTGACACCTTGGGCGATGTCCGGCGACTGCTCTTCCAGCGAGGTCAAAACAGCGCATGTGTCGGCGTCGAAACCATATTTCGCCCGGTCGTAACCGATTTCCCGCACCACATCCCTTGCGAGCCGAGGTATGTCCACATAGCATTCGGTCGTGATTTCGCCCATGACCAACACCAGGCCGGTGGTCACTGCCACTTCACAGGCCACACGGGCATAGGGATCCGTCGCCAGGATGGCATCCAACACTGCATCGGCGATTTGATCGCAGATCTTGTCCGGATGCCCTTCTGTTACTGATTCAGACGTGAACAAATGACGTCTGGGTTGCATAGAATCACCTACTTTCAACTGTGAAGAAAAAAGCTCCCCAGCCCCAGGGAGGACGATTCTCATGTACCATACTAGCATTTGCTTCCATGGGTGTCAATAGCAGGGGCTGTTTAACCATTTAAACCCCCGCCTGCACATGTTATACTATCTATGATCTGTGTATTTGATACAGATACATTTCCGTTGGGAGAGTGAACATATTGCCGGATCTGCCGATTTATCTCGCAAACCCAGCTCCGTTCCGCCGGGAACGGGAGCCGGTCAGCGGTGGAGTCCCGATTCCTTTCGAGGAAGCAGTGACCTCAACCGACACCTTTGCTCTATATGATGACCACCAACAGTCTGTACCGTGCCAGTTTACCCCCTTGGCCTGGTGGCCGGGGAAAGAGCGGATCAAGTGGGTGCTGCTGCACTTTCAGGCCGATGTCCCACCAGAAAGCACCCGGACCTACTACCTCCGCATCAATCCGCAGGCGCCGCACCCTCAAGCTTCCAGGCGGTGCATCGCCGCGGCCGATCCCGGCCCGAATCACACCTGGATCCGAGTGGATACAGGGAAGCTGAAAGCTGAGTTCGGCATCAACCAACCCCCTGCTCTATCCGGTACCGGTCTTCAGCTGAAAACAGCCGATGGTCTGCTGCTGCCGGGGCCGGCGCAGACCCTCCAACTAGATGAAAACGGCCCGGAGCGGGCGGTTGTCTGCATCAAAGGGCAGTTTGTGGATGCAGACCAAAACCCAGCCGGTTTCGCTTATACATACCGCTTCGAGTTCTACCGCGGTCACACCTTCGTACGCCTGTTTTCCACCATCACCTGCACCGCAGGGGGGCAGATATTGAAAGACGCAGCCTGGGTTGTTCCCAATCCCTGGGGCGAAGCGGCTGTCTATGCAGGCACGACCGACACTGTCCCTGGGCCGGAGGCCGCTTTATCGGGACAAGAAATCTATGTCCTGCAGGATACACCTGATCAATGTGTTTACAACAGCGGTGGAACATCCTTCATCAAAGACCAGCGGTTCCAAGGCTGGATCCACAGTCCAGAGGTTTCCGCAGCTGTAAGGTTTTTCTGGCAGATGTTCCCCAAGAGCCTGGAAGCCGACGGAGGCCAGATCCGCGTAGGCCTTTTGCCGGAGAAATCCCGGATCAAGGACGAGTTCCCTCCCACTTCGGAGTTTTCCGGGCGCTACCACTTGGCTGTGGGCGAGTCGCGCACCCATGAACTGATGCTGTGCTTTCACAGCGGAGACAATGCATTGGACCCGGCTTCGCTCAATCATATTTTTGCCGGATTCAACCAGCCGATGATTCCCACAGCGCCGTGGCAGTGGTATGCTCAAAGCGGCGCTTTGGGCGACCTCACCGCCCGCGCGGAAGCGTTTCCCGAATTCGAACTGTTGGCCGACAGATCGCTGGCGATGATCCTGGACCGCCGTCAAAGCTTGAGACTTTACGGCGACCGCCACTTCGGTGATGATCTGCTCTCCCAGCCGGATGTCTGGAACAACTGCGAATACGATTACCCCCACGTAGGTGTTTTGATGTTCCTCCGGGGCAGCGGCACCGGCTGGTACCACGAATTCGCCCTGCCGGCGGCGCGGCACATGCTCAACATCGATATCGCCAATGCCGGGCCCACATCGGGGATGGTCTATCCCCACAGCGCCCAGCATAACAGCGCCGATCCCAAATTGGGATCCCACGCTTGGCTCCAGGGCTTGTTGGAGTATCATGTCCTCTCCGGGGACTACCTTGCCCGGGAGGTTGCTGAAAACACCGGGCGATTGTGGTGCCGGGGCATTCTCGCCAGTGAAGAGCTCTACGGGACGGAGCGGGCGCTTACCTGGCCTCTCATCGCCATGCTCGCCTGCTACCAGATCTTCGCCGAGCCGGAATACCTCAAAGCGGCCCAGCGATTAAAAAGCCGAGTCGTGTCTTTGTTCAACCACGAACTCGGCCATTTCGAAGGCTGTATGATGCGGGAGCATTATCCGCCATCGTACTGGCAGGTCTTTTTGATTGGCTCCCCGGTTTTGGAATCGCTGGTAATGTATGACCAGATGTTCCCGGACGAAGAAGTCCGCTCGGTGATCGTGGCCATTGCCAGGCGGCTTGCCCGGATCAACTGGATCGAGGAACTCGGCGTTTGGGAATACCCCAAACCGCGCTGGGCGCAGCTCTCGGAGCGGGTTCATACTCCGAAAAACGACCGCATGGTTTCGCCGGGTGTCGGCTATGCATACCTTTACAGCGGCGATCAGGAGCTGTGGGAAAAAGCTGTCACCGCCTTCACCAACCGCTGTGATCAGATCGACCAGGACGGCAAGACCATGGCCCAGTCCCTCCGCTTCGGTGTGCGAATGCCCGCCTTGATGGCCAAGGTCGACGCGAAGCTTACTGGGAAATAATTTCGATTTCCTCGCTCACAAACCGCGACGATACCGCCCAGACCTTAATGGTGCCGGGCTTTGTTTTTGTCTTGATCCAGGCGGCAATGCAGCCGCCGATCAGCACCACTTGCTTCGGGCCCACCACTTCTCCCGGCCCGTCCACTTCGATGGAGATGAAGTCATTGATGTACGGAACCACGTTGCCCACCTGATCGACAATGCGGAAAACGACCCTGGTGACGTCGCTGCCGTCGGCGTCAAGCAGCTGATGGTCGGCCTTGATTTCCAGCTTGCTGGCAACCGGGTTCTTGATGAACTTCTTGACCGCGGCCGCCTTGCCGTTGACATAGCCGATGAACTCCCCGTCATACCACTGGCTTCCCCATTCACCGAGAATGCCGGGGGCATGTCGGATCACCACCGGCGGATACTTCACACCTGGGAACTGGAGCCGGTCGGGGAAAAACTTGCCGATACTCTGCCCGTCCACCTTGATCTCCACACAGTCGCAGTTGGTGAAGACCACCAGGGGAAACACTCCGCCAATGCTCCGCTCGCCTCTGGCCCACAGGGTTACCGGCGATAGGACAACTTCTGTTTCAGGATCAACCTGGCTCCGGTAAGCGTCCGCAGCGAACTTGGGGATTCGGAACATATCCATCACACCGTGATAACAGATCCGGTCACCCGAACCAAACTGATAATGCGTGTTGTAGTCGAAGGCGCACCAGCCCACGGTCCCGGCGATGTGAGGATCCAGGCCAGCGGCGCTCAGAACCCGCATGTGGCGCAGGGCGTGCTCCATCAGCCGCTCTTCATGGTCAAAACGTTTGGTGGGGTACATGTGCCCGTTATACTCCGTCACAATGTAGGGCACATAGTGATCCAGGCCGGTGACCACCCGTTGGTCCCGCAGCACCAGATCACCCCCTGAATGGGCGAAATCATTCATGGTGTAGACATCTTCCAAGAACTCGCTGTGGCTGTGAAACCTGACTCCGCAGGTCTGGCGGGTGGGGTCCAGCTCTCGGGCGATGCGGTTGGTTTCGGTGTAGAAGTCATGGTCGTCCCGGGATTCGTTGATCCGCACTCCCCACAAAATCACAGAAGGGTGGTTCCAATCTCTTTGGATCATTTCCCGTACGTGGCTGCATGCCAGTTTCTTCCACTCGGCATCGCCGATGTGCTGCCAACCGGGAATCTCCTCGATGACCAAAAGTCCGATCTCGTCGCAGCGGTCCAGGAAGTGTCGGGATTGAGGGTAATGGCTGGTCCTGACTGTATTCAGATGCAGCTGGTATTTCAGAATGTCCGCGTCGTCCCGCTGGGCCCGCTTCGGCATGGCGTAACCTACATAAGGCCAGGCCTGGTGCCGGTTCAAGCCCCTGATTTTCACCCGGCGCCCGTTGAGGAAAAATCCATCCGGCCGGACAACCGCCTCCCTAAAGCCGATCCTGTCAGTATAACTGTCTTCCGTGGGCAGGTTGGTCCTCAGGCTCACTATCAGCTGATACAGGTTCGGTGTGTCCAGATCCCACAATTCCACTTCTGCAAGATCGGTCAGTCTCATTGTCTCCACAATGATGCCGCGCGTGGTTAGCTCTACGCTGCGGAAGGCTTGGGCGACAACCTTGCCGCCGCGGCTCAATACTGCCTGCAGTTCGCCCGTCACCGCATTGTTGAGCGGATTATTGATGTAAACATCCACTTCCAGCTCTCTGGCCTCGGTTAGGACGTTTTTCGGCTTAGCAAAGACGTTTTCGATGAAAATGGGATCGACTGCTCTAAAGTTCACTTCCCGGTAGATACCACCGTAACAGAGATAATCAATCACGTGTCCGAAAGGCGGGATATCGGGACGTTCGGTGGAATCGACCACCACCACCAGTTGGTTCTCGCCGCCGAAGTTGACGGCATGCGTGATTTCACATGAAAACGGCGTGTAGCCGCCCCGGTGTGATCCTACAAGCACTTGGTTGAGGTAAACCTCGGCGGCGGCCATCACCCCTTCGAAGTCAAGAAACAGGCGCTTGCCTTGATCCGATGGATCAATGTCCAACTCCCTCCTGTATGTGGACACAAACTGATAATCCCGCTCGTCGAAATAATTGTAGGGGATTTCCTTGTTGGCATGGGGAAGGGTCACTTCCTGCCATGCATACCCGTCAAAATCATTTTGCAAAAAAGCTTCGGAAAAGTTGTCGCAGTACTGCCAGCCCTGCAATAGGCCGATCACCTTCCGCATGGATCTGCTCCTTTCCAATAATTGTTAATCCACAATACTGTCCAAAGCCTCTTCCAACAGGCTCCAATCGTAATCTCTGCCGAAATTGGCCAGGCCCACTTCCCCGATCCGGTTGGGGATGACAAACCAGAGCTGATCGCCTACAGCTTTCTTGTCGTGCATCATCGCCGCCGGAATATGTGGCCTTGCTTCCGCCGGAAGCTTGACCGGCAGCCCGTACCGCTCAAGCAGGCGGATAACCCGCTCGGCTTCTTCTTGGCTCATACAGCCGATCAAAGTGCCCAACCTGCAGGCGGCGGCCATCCCCACCGCCACCGCTTCGCCGTGGCGGTATGCCGTATACCCGGTCACATTTTCCAGGGCATGGCCCACAGTATGGCCGAAATTCAAGATCGCCCGCAAACCCTGATCCCGCTCATCTTTGGCAACGATCTCCGCCTTGATTTCACAAGAGCGGCGGATCGCCGCCTCCAAGCACTCGGGATCACAAGCGAGCACTGCCTCCGCATTCGCCTCCAGGAAGCTGAACAGGTGCTCGTCCCAGATGATGCCGTATTTAATCACTTCCGCCAAGCCGGCGATCAGTTCCCGCCTTGGCAGAGTGGAGAGAACGGCTGCGTCAGCCAAGACCAGCTCAGGACGGTGGAACGCGCCGATCATGTTTTTGCCCAGAGGGTGGTTTACCGCCACCTTGCCGCCGATACTGCTGTCAACCTGGGCAAGGAGTGTGGTGGGAATCTGGACCAGCGGCACTCCCCTGAGGTAAACCGCCGCCGCGAAACCCGCCAGATCACCGACCACCCCGCCCCCAAGGGCGATGACGAGCGTTTTCCGGGAAAGGCGCCGCTTCAGGGCGTAACTTAAGATCCGCTCAGCCATGTCCCAGCTTTTGTGCTGCTCGCCGTCGGGCATCACAAAGGTGTGGACTCTTCTGCCGCTTTGCTCCAGTGCCTGTTCCACCGGTCCGCCGTAGAGGGGGTACACCGTCTCATTGCTCACAAGCAGCACCTCTTCAATCCTGCTGATGGCCGGTGTCTCACCTAGGTAAGCGCCGATCCGCTGAAGCAGGCCGGAACCGATATAGATGGGGTAGCTGGATGTGGGAGTTGTAACCTGCAGCTTGGCCGCAGGTTTACCGCCGTTTTTATTCGGATGCAATGACCACGCCTCCCAACTGAGCAAGGGTCTGCGGGAAACCGGGATATGACACCGCCAGACATTCGGCTCCCATAATCCTGGTCTGGCCTTCCGCCGCCAATCCAATCACCGCCAGCGCCAAGGCAATGCGGTGATCCCCGCGGCTGTCCACCACAGCGCCGGCAAGGGCCTTGCCGCCGGTGATGCGCAGCCCATCCGGCAGTTCCTCAATCTCGGCTCCCAGCTTTCGCAGTTCGCCGGCGATGGCGGCGATGCGGTTGCTTTCCTTGACTTTCAATTCCTCAGCATCGCGGATTACGGTGACCCCTTCTGCCAAACATGCCGCCGCAGCCGCCACCGGGATTTCATCGATGGCCCGGACCACCAGTTCTCCCCCGATGGCAACCCCGGAAAGCTCACTTGATTCGACAATCAGATCACCCACCGGTTCGCCCATGCTTTCTCGACGGTTAGTAACGGTAATCTTGGCGCCCATTGATGTAAGGATGTCGATGATGCCGCTCCTAGTCGGGTTTAACCCTACATTATGAATCTCTATCCTGGAATCAGGCACAATACAGCCTGCCACCATCAAAAACGCGGCAGAAGACAGATCACCTGGAACCACAAGGCTGCAGGGACTTGGAGCATGCCCGCCCTTCACTCTCACTTTTAGCCCGTCAACGTCTATGGGCACACCAAAAGCCTGCAGCATGATCTCCGTGTGATCCCGGGACTTGGCCGGCTCCACCACTTCCGTCCAGCCGTCGCAAAACAGCCCAGCCAAGAGCACAGCGGATTTTACCTGGGCGCTGGCCACTTCCGTCTGGTATGCAATCGGCTTCAGATTCCCTCCGGCGATCGCCAAAGGCGCCAGATTCCCCGACTGCCGCCCCATGATGTCAGCGCCCATCAGCTTTAGAGGCTTGGTAATCCGCCCCATGGGGCGCCGCCTCAGCGAGGCATCGCCTGTGAGCACACTGGTGAAGTTCTGCCCGGCTAAAATCCCGCTCAAAAGGCGGATTGTGGTGCCGGAATTCCCGGCGTCCAGAATATCTTCTGGTTCGGACAAGCCATCCAAGCCTCTGCCTTCGACCCAGACGACGCCGTCTTCCCATTCCACATTGATACCGAGTTTTCTTATGCAGGCCGCCGTCTGGAGGCAGTCATCGCTGAACAGGAAGTTTTCGATCCGCGAACTGCCCTCAGCCAGGGCTGCCAGCATCACTGCACGGTGGGAAATGGATTTGTCCCCTGGCACAGTCACCTGGCCCCGGAGCTGTTTGCTAGTGCCGACTGTCAATACTGCCATTTTCTTTCCTCCGCCCTCGCTTTGCATTGATTATATCCTAAATATGGCAGTTGTGACAACTCTTTTGGTTGGCGATACGGGACGAGAGGAATCTTGCGGATCGATGGCTAAAAGTAATAGTAACGCGAAACAGGGAGGGATAGGTTTGCAACGGATTGATTTGGAGAAATACACACCTTTGCTAGCCGGTTATACAGAGCTGCGGGCGCAGGAAAACCACGTCGTATCGATTGGGTTTCTCAAAGGCAGCAACGTCCGGAATGTCCAGTCCACCACCAGCGGCATTTGCGCCCGGGTTTACCAGCGTGGTTCCTGGGGTTTTGCCTCTAGTCCGGATTTTACCGATGAAAGTGTCAGACAGGTAATCAAAGCCGCTTCCGCCAACGCCGCTTTCCTCGACGGCAAGCAGAACAAAGGCAAGCCGGATTTGCCGGCGAAACCGCTGAGAGCGGAGCATGACTTTTCCACCAATAAGCCTCGGCTTACACAGAAGCAGCTGATCGAATTCACCAAGCAGGTTGATCAGTATATCGCCGAGAAATACCCTGATCTGGCCAGCCGCTATGTGAACCTGAACTGCCTCGACATGGAAAAGCAGCTGCTTACTTCCGACGGTTCCCACGCATACTCCTTCAACCCCCGGGCGCTGATCTCGATCACCATGACCATGGACAAGGACGGCAATCCCGTCGAGCTGTTCGATGTCTTCGGCAGCCGGGGCCAGTTCGAGGATGTCTTCAACGATCCTGCCGATCTTTATAAGGATATAGACCTCCTCTATGAGCAGCTGCGCCACAAGGTGGAGGGAGTATACGCCGAACCAGGGGTCAAAGACTGCATCCTCGACGCCGATCTCGGCGGGATCCTGGCCCACGAAGCCATCGGCCACACCACTGAGGCGGATTTGGTCCTGGGGGGGTCGGTGGCGGCCAGATTCATGGACAAACAAGTAGCCAGCCCCTTGATCAGCCTGGTTGATTTCGCCCACCACGCCCTCGGCGAGCTCTGCCCCATGCCCATCTTTGTGGATGACGAGGGGACCGAGGCGGAAGACGCGGTGATCATCGATCAGGGTATTCTCAAGACCTATCTGCACAGCAAAGAAAGCGCGCTCCACTACGGTGTCAAGCCAACCGGCAACGCCCGGGCCTGGTCTTTTTCCGACGAACCGCTGATCCGGATGCGCAACACAGCGATCCTGCCGGGCAAAGACAGCCTCGAGGACATGATCGCCTCCATCGACGACGGGTACTACCTGATCCGCCCCAACAACGGGCAGGCGGACACAACCAGCGAGTTCATGTTCGGAGTCGTCCTCGGGTATGAAATCAAGAACGGCAAACTGGGCCGCGCCATCTTCGACACAACTATCTCCGGCGTAGCCTTCGATGTGCTGCAGACAGTCACCATGGTCTCGAACGACATGAAATGGTCTGTCGCGGGAATGTGCGGCAAAAAGCAGCCCATGCCTGTTGGTATGGGTGGCCCGGCCATTAAGTGCAAAGTTAACATTGGAGGGCGGTAAAAATGATGGAACGGGAGATTATCAGCTATACCCTGGAACAGCTGAAAGCCAAAGGCATGGATGCCAGCTGCTCGCTGAATCAGAGCACGAAGTACGAGATGAACGTCGAAACGGGAAAGATCACTTTGATCCGCACCGTTTTCAACAACGGGCTCAGCCTGTATGCCATCAAAGACAACAAAAGCGGCAGTTATAGTGTGAACAAGCTTGACCGGGAGACAATCGATCAAGCGATCGCCACTGTCGTTGAGATAGCCGAATCCAGCGAACCGGATCCTGCACATGCCATAGCGGAATACCAACCATCGGAAGTATTTTGCGCCGGGCCTCGCAAGCCGGACGAGGATCTGATGTACACCCGGTTGGAAGGGTTTTTGGAACAGGTGAAAAGCCGGTATCCCAAGATTATCGTGGAAAACGCCTACCTTGATTTCACCCATCAGATTCGCTTCATCGCCAACACCAACGGGACGGATTTCACAACCGAAAAAGGGATCTACCGGTTCACCAGCATGTTCTCTGCCCACGACGGCGATCTGAGTTCATCGTTCAATTACACCGGCTTCGCGGCGCAGGAGCTGGATCGGGAGCTTTTGGACTACGGCAGCTTGGACACCCTCCTGGCCCAGTCCTGCGAGCAGATTACCACCCAGACTCTTTCGGGCAAATTCGTCGGCGATGTGATCATCACCCCCGACTGCTTGAGTGATTTCCTAAGCTATGTGTTTGGCATCACCATCTACGATGGAGCGCTGATCTCCGGCACCAGTGTCTTCAAAGACAAGTTGGGGCAGCAGGTGGCCGATCCCCGTTTGGTGATCCATTCCCGCCCGGTCTCGCCTGAGGTCGCCGACGGGTATTTTGTCACCGGTGACGGATACAAGGCGGAAAACTGCACCATCATCGACCATGGCGTCCTCAAGACTTTCTTGCTCACCTTGTACGGAGCCAACAAGACAGGGCTGCAGCGGGCGGTGAACAATGGCGGATGCTATGTGATTGAGCCCGGAGAAAAATCGCTTGATGAGATCATCAGCCAAGTCGACAGAGGAATCATAGTCGCCCGCTATTCAGGCGGCTATCCAAGCCAGAACGGCGATTTCTCCGGTGTGGCCAAGAACAGCTACTACATCGAAAACGGTAAAATCCAGTATCCCATCAGTGAAACCATGGTTTCTGGAAATCTAATCAGCATGCTCAAAAACATCGTTGATATCTCCAAAGAACGAGTCGACTTCGGTGCCGGCATCTATCCATGGATCACCTTTTCCGGAGTGACCATTTCCGGAAAATAACCGGATCTGCCTTGATACGGGGAGCTGGGTTTGCCGGCTCCTTTTTTTGCGGCATAAAATTCCCCGGCTGCCGCATCATAGGTTTGAGGCCAGCCCTCAAGAGGAATCTCGTCTTGATTTGCCGAAAGTGTCCGTGACGCCGCAGCCGACATATGCTAGAATAAACTAAGCAGAGAGGGGATTTTCTTGGAAGTCTATCTTGATCACAGCGCCACCACACCGGTGGATCCGGAAGTTTTGGCGGCCATGGAACCGTACTGGCACCAGCATTTCGGCAATCCATCCTCACCTCATCTTTTGGGAGCGGAAGCATCGTCGGCTTTAACCCAGTGCCGCAGGTATCTCGCCCAAGCGCTGCGCGTCTATCCTAACGAAATTTGCTTTACCAGCGGCGGCACTGAATCGAATAACCTGGCCATCCTGGGATACGCCCGTGCCCAATATAAACCGGGGCATATTATCACCACAGCGATCGAGCATCCGTCGGTGCTGAACCCAATCAGCTACCTGACGGCAAGCTGCGGATGGCGGGCCACACTGCTTCCTGTAGACAGCAGCGGCAAGATCGACCCAGGCGATCTGTCCCGAGCCATCAGCCCTGACACCGTCTTGATCAGCATCATGCTGGTGAATAACGAAATCGGCTCGATCCAAGATATGGCTGAGATCAGCCGTGTCATTGCAGCCGCCAACCAAGGCCGCCGGCAGAAAATCGTGTTTCATGTCGACGCCTGCCAGGCATTTGGTTCGGTACCCTTCGACATTTCGCAGTTGAAAATAGACATGCTCAGTATTAGCGGCCACAAGATCCACGGGCCTAAAGGCATTGGTTTGTTGTTCGTCAAAACAGGCATTCAGCTGCAGCCTCTGCTGTTCGGCGGCGGCCAGGAAGGGGGGCTGCGCTCCGGGACAGAGAATGTGCCGGCGGTTGTGGGCTTGGCTAAGGCTGCGCAGTTGGCGGTCTCCGGATTCGAAGAGCATGCCGCCGCCCTGGCGGCGTTGAAAACGCGCCTTGTGGAGAGGCTGCTGATGATCCCCGAAACCTTTGTAAACAGCCCTCCCGACGGAGCATCTCATATTGTCAGCATCAGATTCGAAGGAATCAAGGCGGAAGTCTTGGTGCACTTTTTGGAACAAAAAGGAATCTATCTGTCGGTGGGTGCCGCATGCAGCTCAAGGAAACAAAAGGCGTCCCATGTGCTGCAGGCAGTCGGGCTCAGCCCCGAACAGGCCGGCGCCACCATCCGGATCGGCCTCTCACCTAAGCTGACCATGGAACAGATAGATTACGCCTGCCAAGCGATCGCGGCAAGTGTTGCCGAAATACGCCAGATTTACGGATAGGAGGAAACCATGTATCGAACCATCTTGGTCAAGTACGGTGAAATCAGCCTCAAGGGCAAGAACCGTTCTCAGTTTGAAGACATTCTAATCAAAAATATGTCCCACGCCCTGAAAGGCCTTGATTACCAAAAGATCAGCAAGGCTTACGGGCGTATCTACATTGAATGCGGCGAAAACTGGGAAACGATTGTCAGGGCCCTCAAGCGCGTCTTCGGCATCGTATCCCTGTCACCGGCGGTGAAGGTCGAGCTGGATCTGGAGGCCATCAAGGAGGCCGCCTTGAGGCTGATGCAGCAGCGAGCCAACACAACCTTCAAAGTGCAGGCCCGCAGGCCGAACAAACATTTCCCCATCGGCAGCATGGCCATGAACCAGGAAATTGGCGGCCATTTGCTGCGGAACATTCCAGGCCTTTCTGTCGATGTCCATCATCCAGAAACGGAACTGAACATTGAGATCCGCAACGAGGGCGCCTATCTCTACCACACCACGATTCCAGGCCCAGGAGGATTGCCGGCCGGCTGCGCAGGCAAAGGCCTGCTGTTGCTCTCCGGCGGCATCGACAGCCCAGTCGCAGGCTATCTGTCCCTCAAGCGGGGTGTCACTGTGGAAGGGCTGCACTTCCATTCCTATCCGTTTACCAGTGAACGATCGAGGCAGAAAGTGATCGACCTTGCCCATATTCTCGCCGATTATACCGGCCAAGGCCGGATGCGGCTGTGGATCGCCTATTTTACGGAAATCCAAAAGGCGCTGCAGAAAAGCAAGTACCCGGATCTTAACATCACTCTCATGCGCCGTATGATGCTCCGGATCGCCACCAAGCTTGCCCAGAGGGAAGGGGCCCTTGCCTTGATTACCGGCGACAGCCTCGGCCAGGTGGCCAGCCAAACCATGGAGAGCCTGCACGTGATCAACGCAGTGACTTCCATACCGGTCCTCAGGCCGCTGATCGGCCATGACAAACAAGAAATCATCGATCTGGCAAGAAAAATCGGCACATATGAAACATCTATTCTCCCTTACGAAGACTGCTGCACGGTCTTCGTTCCGAAAAACCCGGCCACCAAACCCCGCCTCGAGCAGGTGCTGGCCGCCGAGGCTCAGTACGATGTGGACGCCTTGGTGGATGAAGCCCTGGCCAAAACCGAAAGCGTCGCAGTCTCAAGCGCGGTTCAGATCTTCTCATGATTTGGGACAAAAAGCAGGATTCTGGGGAATAACAGCGAAAGGTTGCATAAAACGACGTTTCAGGGGTGAGCCGGATGTCATCGCTGACTGAGCGCGAGATTGCCCGCCTGGAGAACGAGATCGCGGCATTGAGGAAAGAGAACGCCATGCTCCGGAGAGAACTGGGGAAACAGCAGGAATATATCAGGGAATTGGAAAATGTGGCGCTGACGCTGCCGGAACGCAGCGTTTTACTGGGAAAAAAGCTTCCAGAGCACTAGCTGCTGGAAGCTTTTTCGCTTTTCCTCGCAATGTGGAAAACTCTCACTGCGGCGGCCGCCAGGCCGATTCCCGCCAGATCCAGGGCGATGTCCAAGACACTGCCGCTGCGGTGGGAAAGTCTGGTCTGATACCACTCATCGCAGGCAGCCAAAGTTAAGGCCAGGGCTGCCGAAACAGTATACGCACAGCGGTTTAACCGCGGCGTGACCCGCACAGCCGAGTGAATCAGCACAAAAGCGAGAAAATACCCGCCGATGTGGATCAGCTTGCGCAAGTACACGACAGCCTCCACGGCCTGCTCATTTGGGAGCATGGGAAACCACGCTTTCAGCCAGCTGATCATGGCGCTTGCGCCGGAAGCTGTGCTTTGAGTAAAGACAAAAATAAAAACAGCGTAAAGCAATACTATTATCCAGCGTTTGACAATCAAGTCCGTTCTCCATTCCCGGGCAGCCGGTCAATGTCGACCGGCTTGTTTTTTCTCCGTGGTGTAATAAGCACACTGCTTGCAGTGTTCCAACCCATCAAGGCCCATTCGCCAAGTCAGCTTGTCGCAGTAGTATTCTACAGCGCCGTCAGGATCCACCTTGGCTCTGGCATGGCTGCAGATCGTCATCTTATTACCACACCTCCGTTAGGCGTATAACATAAGTATCTGCAGCGGGGAGTTTCCTATGCATTATAATATTGATATGCCTCTAGCCGGATTTGGAGACCGGCGGCTGGCTTATTTTCTCAATCATGTCGTTAAGAAGCTGCTGCAGCGCTTTGGCTTTTCTGATCACTTCCTGTTTCTGTTTTTCGCTCAAAGCGTGCAGGTGCTGAAAATCGGCCTTGACCAAATAATCTCCGGATTTGCTCAAGGATGACATCAACTGCTCCACCGTCCAAGCCGGAGCCTTGGCTTCGCGGTCCCGTTCTTGAGGGATCAGGCGCACTTTGCGCACAGCCTGGTCGATGCTGAGGTTTTTGGCGTCCGCCACCAGTTTCAGAACCTTCCGTGTCTCGTTCCGGCTGAGGCTGTAGTACAAAACAGCATCCAAAGCCACCTCAAACATCTTTTTGCTGCCCATCTTGTTGGCGAAGCGCCTGGCCAAACCGACATGGGACAGCGTCAGCGGCGAACTCCCGCCGTAGTAGTTGTTGAGGACGGCGTTCTGGTAGCGGTCCGGCAAATCCAGAACCGCCAGCCAGTCGTTGATCGTTGTCCGGGGTATTCCCAGGCGCTTGGCCGCTTCCGATACCGAAAACTGGTTTTCTTGGATAAACAGCTGCACGGCGGCGGCCCGATCAATCGGGTTCAAATCCTCCCGATGAACGTTTTCAACTATTTGGATCTGCCTCGTCGACGCATCTTTGCTTAAGACAAAAGCGGCAATGGTGTCAAGGCCTAGGGTTTTGCAGGCCGTCAGGCGGCGGTACCCGGCGATCAGGCGGAAACCCGTCTCCTGCTCCACAACGAGGATTGGATGAAGCAGGCCCACTTCGGCGATGGAATTGGCCAAATCGGCGAGTTTCTGCTGATCCCAAGAGGACCGCAGATAGCTAGAAGCAACCTCGATCTGATCGACAGGCACTTGCACCAAAGTCACTCCAAACTCCTCCTTCGCCTTATCAAGTCCCAAAAACGCCGCTGCGGGCGGTGCTGAACCACTTCGGGAACATCGACAGCCTCTCCGGCGATGATCCGGGCTGGATTCGCGCATAACAGCTGTTCCACCATTTCCACTCCCATCAGCCGGCCCACAGCCTCGGCGGCGCGATCCAGATGAAAACCGCGGCGGCCGGTGGAATGGGCATCGCTGGCAATTACGTGCACCATCTGACGCCGCAGCATAATCTCAGCTGTCCGCTGCACCTGAAGCCCAAAGCCTCCCAATATGCTGTTGGTATTGAGCTGAATCAAACATCCTGTCTCAATCCAACTGGCTGCCAGATTGGGATCATCGATAACATAGCGATAACGTTCAGGATGGGCAATAATCGGAGTAATACCTTTGACTTGAAGGGCAAAGAGCACTTGATCAACATAGGGGGGAAGCTCCATCATGGGAAACTCGATCAAGCAGTATTTGCCGGCATCGTTGTAAGTAGGTATTTCTTCCTTTGCCAAGCCGGTCAAGTCGAGGTCGATAAACAACTCGGCGCCGGGCACGACTGTCAGATCAACATGATGAGCCGCCAGCAGTTCTCCAAGCTTTGCCGCTTCATTCTTAACATGATCCCAAGTCAGATCAATGAAATGGGGGGTGGCTGCCACAACCTGAATCTGATGCTCCACAGCCTGCCGAGCCATGGCCAACGCTTCGACTCTATCACTGGCACCGTCATCGAGGCCGGGCAAAATGTGCGCATGTAGATCGATCAGTTTGCCGTTCAGCTTATCCATGGTTGTCATTGGCACTGTAATAGCTGTAATAGTAGTGCACGCTTCCCCGGTCGAATTTGACTTTGTTCAAAACCACCCCAAGAATTCGGGCGTTTGTGCTTGTCAGCTGTTCTTTGGCCCGAAGCACCATCTCCTTGGGCGCTTGTTTGACCCCAACAACGAGGATGACACCATCCACATAGTTAGCCAAAATCATGGCATCGGCCACCGGCAGCACCGGTGGCGCATCGATCAGGATCTTATCTGCATGGCCTTTGATTTCAGCGAGTGTCTTCTGCATGACGCTGGAATGCAGCATCTCGGCGGGATTGGGCGGAATCGGCCCAGAAGCCAGCAGGCGCAAGTTCTCACACTGTGTATCCTGCAGTGCTGATTCGATATCCTTTTGCCCTGTCAGGACACTGGTCAGGCCCACGTTGTTCCTCAATCCGAAAAAGCTGTGCATGGCAGGTTTGCGCAAGTCACAGTCAATCAGGATGACTCTGGCGCCTGCCTGGGCGTAAGAAACAGCGAGATTCGCGCATACCACCGATTTTCCTTCGCCAGGTCCGGTGCTGGTGAAGGAAATGACCTTCAGGTCTTCATTCAACGACGCGAACTGCAGATTGGTCCGCAAAATGCGGAAAGCTTCTGAGTCGACGGCCTTGGGATCATTGTGTACTATTAGCTGTCCTGTGTAGTCTCTCGCCATCAATGATCACATCCTTACATTGTGTTTGAACCGTCCATTCCCAAAGGAACGATGATTGTTGATCTCTGGAATCTGTCCGATGACTGGCAGTGCCAGGACCTTTTCCACATCCTCCTTGGTATTGATCGTGTTGTCCAGAAACTCCAAAAGAAACGCCAAACCGACACCGAGAAACAGCCCGAGGACACCGCCAATAGCGATATTGAGCTTAGTCCGGGGTTTGATCGGCTTTTCCGGAATCGAGGCCTCATCGACAATCTGCAGGTTACCGGAATGCATCTGCTCATTGATGCGGATCTCTTCATAGCGGGTCATGAGCATCACATAGATATCCTCATGGAGGGAAACCATGCGCATCAAACGCATCAGTTCCAATTCTTTCTGCGGAATGTGGGCATACTCCTTGCCCAACTCGTCCCGGAGCTGATTGATCGCCTGTTCCCTCGCGTTCAAGGCCACCAACTCCACCTGGGCGGCTGTCAGCTGCCTGAACAATTCGCTGTGAATCGGATTGATGGACATGGTTTCGGTGGCTGTAATCCGCTCCACTTCTCCCGCCAGCTTGGCACGGGTCTCCTCAATTTCCGCCTGCAGGCTCAAGACTTCTGGATGGCGGTCTGTATACAGCTGAAGCGCGCCGGACAAGGATATCTCCAGATCCGCCAACCGCTGCTGGTATGCCTGAACCAGCGGGTTGATCTGGATCGCAGTCGCTGATATGATGACCTCGTCCTGGGCGGCCAGCTTCTCTTGAATCTGCCGCAGGCGCTGTTCAACTTCGATTTTGGCGATCTTGGTCAAAGCCAGCTGGTTGTCCCACTCCATATAGTGTTTAACCATCATGGACGAATCCTGTATGGGCTGGATCATCCGTTCTGTTTCCCGAAACTGTGTCAGCTGTTCTTCCGCATCCTTCAGTTGGGCGGCCACAATCTCTATCTGTTCCAGAAGGTACTCGCCGGTAGTTCGCAAATCCGACCTGTTTTCATCCCTTATCCAGTCGACAAACTCCCGGCTGAGGGTGTTGACAAAATTGGTGGCGAGTTCCCTGTCGTTCGACTCGAAACTTATCTCCAGAATCTCGGTACCGGTGACCTGCTGCACGGTTAGGGCTCCCTCTATTTGCCGAAGCTCTTCGCTGGTTATTTCCTCCCACCCCAGTTCGGTCATGACCTTGGTCAGTATCGTCCGGCTTTTAAGCATGTAAATATAGTTTTGCAGCATCACATTGACAGACGATCCCGTCAGTGAGCTCAATGGATTGAGAGCGGCCAGAGCCGTTGACTGATCATTCTTGAACATCATGGTTGTCGTCGCTTGATACACCGGCTCAGTGTAGATGCTTGCGGCCAAGGCTGCCGCGACTGCCAGAACCAGGCACAGGAGGATATGAAGCTTGCGCTTCATCAAGATCTGCCACAGTTCAAGCAAGTCCATTTCTTCCATGTTCACTACCGCTCACCTCCGGGGAATAAGACCCAGTCAAGTATCTGCCTGAAGGTGTTCACACCGCTTAGGACACCGAGGATTTTGTTCCAATCTGGTTTGCTGGTCTCGGGAACGTAGATCACATCTCCACCGCGAATCTCTGGGTTCTCTTCCGCGTCACCCTGGAAGAGGATCCGATCCCGCCCCACGGCAAACTCTGCAGGATCCCGCATATCGCCGCCGCGGTAGATCCCAACCGCTCCAAGCTCAGCTCTGTCTGTCGGCCCGCCCGCCATGGCGATGGCGTCAAGCAGCCGGGCTCCTTGATGGATTTGGTACGCACCAGGCCTATTGACCTCACCCAAGACCACAATCTGGCGGCTGTATTCCGGCACAAAGACAACGTCCCCGCCTGCCAGAAGCAGATTATGCTCATTAGGGTTATTGATCAATGAACGGTAATCTGTAATCCATACCTGATCGCCGTCCAGTCCCTGCCGGGTGACAATAATCTCTTGATCGGCGTAACTGCTCCTCAAACCGCCGGCCAGAGCCAGCAGATCGAGGATCCGGCCGCCGGCAGGAAGGTTGAACGCGCCTGGGCGGGCTACCTCACCCATGACGAGGATCTGCCGTGACTCAGGAATATGGATCACTTCCCCACCCAGCAGCACAGGATTTGGCTGCTCCTTGTCGATCACCGCGTTAAGATCCACGTATTTGATTGAATCGGCAGATGTTCCTGCCGCCACCATCACTTCATCCAGCTTGGCACTGGCTGTAGGGCCGCCGGCAAGAGCGATCACATCCAAAAGCGTTGTGAACTCGTCCACCAAGTATGCGCCGGGCCGGGCCACTTCGCCGAACACCAGAATCCGCCGGTTCATAGTGGGAACATGGATGATATCCCCGCCGGCTACCGTCAGATTCAGCTCCGGCGTATTGGATTGAACCAGATCCCGGTAATTTATGGTCAGCACCATTTGTTCGTCATCAGTCCAACGGGTCAGCGTCAGCCAAGGATCGGCATCGTCCGTCAAGCCTCCCGCTTTCGCCAAGGCTTCAAGCAGCCGCTCGCCGGGGCGAATCCGGTAACGGCCGGGAGATCTCACCTCGCCGATGATGGAGATCTCCAAGTCCAGTTCGGGAACCAGAATCATTTCCCCGCCGTACAGGCGGACGTTGCCTTCGCCGGTGGCCATTATCCGTTCCAGGTCAATCGTCTCGATCACAGTCTGCCCGTCCACTACACGTGTGAAGCTGACAGACTTGGCGTCAGCATGGTCCGTCAAGCCTGAGGCCCGGCCGATCACATCAAGCAGCGTTGTCGTATCCGTGACTGTGTAGTACCCGGGCGCGGCGACCTCCCCGAAGACAAGCACTGACGTTTTCCGTTCAGGTACATAAACGATGTCTCCAGGTTTGATCAAGGGATTGTCTGCACCGGCGCCTTTGATTACGGCATCAAGGTCGTAGGCTGCTGTATGCTGCCTGCCGTCAGCCTCAACCCTGGTTATCTGCACCGCGTTGGCTGCGGCGGTGTTGGTCAGGCCGCCTGATTGAGCAATGACATCCAACAGGCGCTGTTCTTTACGGAGCGTGTAGGCACCGGGCCGAGCCACTTCACCAAGGACCAAGACATCCCGTTTGGCCTCAGGAACAACAATCACGTCGCCGCCCTCCAGCAGGAAGTTGCTGTCGAGGAACCGGTTCTGCTCCAGAAGCTCCAAATTGACGGAAAACACCTCAGCAGTGTCTTCGGTTTGCCTGGTGACACTCACCAGGTCCGCCGCCGCAGTCTCCAAAAGCCCTCCGGCCTTGGCTATTCCGTCAAGCACCCGATCGCCGAACTCCAATCTATGGTAACCTGGATTGCGGACTTCTCCCAGAACCAGCACCTGATGCCTGCCTTCTATGACATAGATCACATCGCCAGGTAGAATTCTTTGATTACCGATGCCCAGCCTGGTTAACGCGCCAAGATTGATTTCCATTGTTTGACCTCCGCGGGTGAGCAACACTTCGTCCCCGGCGCTTTCCAGCGGCCCTCCGGCCGCAGCCAGAAGTTCTAAGAGCTGCATACTTTCACTCACCCGGTAGCTCCCCGGCTTGGCCACTCTGCCCAAAACCAAAGCCTGCGGCGCACCTTCGGGGACAAAGATCACATCGCCCGGCAGCAGCTCAATATGCCTTCCGGTCCCCGTCCCCTGCAGTTGCGCCAGATTGATTTCCTCAACCAGCACCTCGTCGCCGATCTGCCGGGTCAGAGTGACCCGATCCAACGCTGCGTTGGCCGTAGTACTGCCTGCCAAGGCTATCAGATCAAGAATCCCCATCTGTTCTTTCAGGGTGAAAGCGCCTGGCTGCCGCACTTCACCAAGGACCAACACTGTATTCATGATTTCTGGCACAAAGATGATATCTCCGCCCACCACCAATGGATTGAGCCCTGATTTGCCCGTAAGCGTGTCGCTGAGATCCACCGTCAGGGATTGGCGGTCACCGTCAGTTTCCCGGACAATCCGGATTTGGGTAGGATCTCCCGATTTTGTCAAACCACCGGCGGCACTGATCAGTTCCGCCAATGTCATGTCAGGTTCAACGGCGTAGCTGCCGGGAGCGGCAACCTCGCCAAAAAGGACCGCAGTCTGTTTCTCCGGGATGAACAGCACATCATCGGGGTGCACCCGCACTTTGCCTTTACCAGACTGCATTAATGCATAAATGTCGAGCATCAAGTCGGTGTATGATTCACCTATCTTGCGGGTCAGCACTGCCTGGGACAGGTCGGCCGAAGGCAGCGGGCCGCCGCCTGCAGCCAACAAGTCCAGAATATCCATGTCTGGAACCAGTTTGTAGCTGCCCGGCATGGAAACAGCACCCAGAACCAAAGCGGTGCCGGAAGGCGGCAGATAAATCACATCACCGTCGCGCAGCAGCGGGTTGTGCTCAATAATGCCTTCCGCTATGTAACGGGCCACATTCAACTTTAACAGTTCTGTATTTCCGCTGACAAGCCTTGTCAGGGCAACTTCGGCCAGGTTGGCCTCAGGTGTGGGCCCGCCGGCAAGGCCGATGGCGTCCAGCAGTCTGTCTTCCGCGCTTAATCTAAAATAGCCGGGGTTGCGGACTTCACCCAAGACCTGTACCCGTATGGTACGGAACTGGACAACGATCACAGTCACACTGGGAGCGACAACATAAACAGACAGCTGCCGCTGTATCTCTTCCGCCAGTTGGCTGGCAGTCTTGCCTTCTGCCAGCTGATCTCCCACCAAAGGAAAGGTAATATATCCATCAGGGCGCACTTGGACAGTGGTCATCAGTTCGGGGTGCCCCCAGACCGTTATTTCCAGAACATCACCGACACCCAGTATGTAATTGCCGGCTGATACTGTTTGGGCAAGAACAGCACAGATTATGAATGTGAATAGGATTATCCTAGTACCATTCATTGAACTACCTCCCCGGCTGTAGATTCTGCAAAGATCATAACTATTTCTTCGTTCTCACAATTTGATTATCCTGCACAAACACCGAGCTAAAAGAAAAACCGCCAAACCAGCGGTTTTTCGTTATACAATGGTTTGTGCCCAGGACTAGTTCGCCGGAACCAGGCGGAACCCAAGTGTCTGATACTCAAATTCGGTTTCCACAAAGAATTTCGATCCAGCCTCAATCTTTACGTCCTGTCCAGTAACGAAGTAGCCGCCTACCAAACCAATCGGCCCTCCCAAGAGCAGCACACCGGCTATACTGGCACCGGCCGCCAGGTCTAAGCGGCTGTTCCGCTCCAAGGCTTTCTCAGCTACCCGCAGCCGGATGTTCTTGCCGTCGAAAGCCGGCACCGTGCCGAAATCGATCTCCACTCTGCCGCTCTTGCCCAGATGCCCTGCTTTGACCACTTCTGTAATCTTACCGACGCCCTGAGCGCCTCTGGGAATGACTATCCGGCCGTCCACCAGCACGTCGGAGACTACCTGATATTTCACTAACTCACCAACTTGGCTTGTTGCCGAATCAACCCCAGTCAGAATCTGGATTTCCACCAAGGTAGCCGCCGGTACTTTAACCGGAGCTGAATCGAGCTTGGTGGTGCCCCAAATGTACATCATCAGCTGGTTGACCCGGTCGGTGATAGGCCCTGGCTGCGGCTCGCCGATAAACTCAAGCTCAATACGTTCCAATCTCGCTACCAATGGCTCATTGCCGGTCAGTTTTTCCATGAATCCCCACTCAACCAGGTTCAGCAGTAGCTTAAGGCCTGAACTGCTGCCGGAGAGAAACTCGTTGATCCTATCAATTCTGGTCATTACCGGGCCGGTTTGGACAGCCCCAAAGATCTCTATCTCAATCGCCTGTACCCGTGCCAACAGAGCCCCCGGCTGTTCCTCGCCAAAAAGCGCCCGCTCCAACTCGGTCAAAACTGCCAAAGGTGACGTGGTGGACTGGGCGATAACGGTGACAGGGCTTGTCAGCAGTATTAATGCTAAAGCGCAGCTAACAGCAGCTCTCAGTTTCATATTGTTCCTCCTCGTTAAAATCTAATGGAAAACTCTGCCAAAGCCTTGTTCACATCACTGAAGTCAATGAGGCGGTAATCCAGTTTGAACGAGACATCTTTTGTAAGGTCGTAGCTAAACTCAATGGAGGCTCTGGTCCTGTCCGCTGCATCACTGTTTTCCTCATCCAAGCTGTCATTGTTCCATCGCTGGACCAATCCCAGCGCAATCCGCCCATGCGGGATGGGAATGTCCACATCAATGCCGGTACTGGCGGAAAAGCCCAGCTGAGACACGGGTTTGAGGTTCGTGTAAAAACCTGCCCTAATTAAAATGGAATTCGCTGTTGTGTAAGTGATATCCAGGCTGGCCTTAGCTCCTTCGCTCTCATCTTCCCCTGTCTGGACCAAGCCCCGCAGCGTTACATTGCCCAAACGCCCTCTGGCGCCGAACTGCAGCACGCCGGGGTCCAAAGGCTGTGAGAGGTTATGCAGGTATTGGCCTTCCAAGACGAGTCCTGGATTGATCAGGTATTCACCTATGATACCGGCATACCCAGGCTCTTCCGCTGCCTGCTCGCCTTTGGGCAGTGCCGGCAAAGATAACCCAGCCCCAATGAACCAATCGGATGACCAAAGCGGAATGAGGCTGTTGATTAGGATCCTTTCCTCTTCGTCCTCATCCTCCCCGAAATACTTGCTCAATACACTGCTCTTGTCCAGATCCTGCATTGATCCGCTCTTAAAAACGCTGGTTTGACTTCCGTTCAGCAAATGGGCAAATGTGCCTGCCCCGTACAGATTGCTCTCCAGGATCGCCGAGGCTTTTGCTGAATCAGTCTGGTTGGTTGCGAGGCTCGGAAGATCCTCGATCCAGTATCCCAATATGTTCAGTTCATCGCGGTATTCGTCGGCCAGCAAAGCCAAAGACGTCATTGCCTGCTCCGGCAGCCGGCTGTGCTCCAACGTACGCTGGTTGTAGCTGTCAAACAGTTCCTTGAGGTTGATCCTACGGCTTACGCCGAATCGCTGAACCGGCAGCCCGCTGTTCTGCTCTAACCTCTGAATGGTATTGGCAATGGCCAGGGACACTTGAAAGCGGTTCTCTGGATTGACGTCAGCGTATAACTCGCCGAAGTCCAACTGGCTCAAGTAAGCGACAGCGTCATAGATCCACTGATCTGTCTCTTCCTTTTGAGCAGCGCAGGTTGTTGCCAACAGCAAAATGATCAAAGGGAAAAAAAAGACAATCATGCGCCTGTTCACAACAACCCACCTCCGATCTTCTCGCTATATTTGTCCCGCTTGCCTGACTGTCCATTTTCTGTTTGGTACATCTAAATTTCGCCACAAGTGTTCTAAAACCTTCCTTATTGAAGATCTTTCTCAGAATGCCTTTAATTGCCAGCCTGATACCGCTTCGCCAAAATGACGGCGACATAATCATCAAAGGGTACAGGCGGCGTCTGCAGCGACACAGGCAGCAGCCGCCGCCAACCCTGAGGTGGATTGTGCTGCCAGTATAGGGCCCGTGCTTCCACACTCGACAGTTTTTCGTCCACGGTTACCACACGGTGCCTGACTTCAGGCATGGATTCGGCTAGTTCTTTGATAAAGGCTCTGCTTCCTGTCCCATCACCCACCACAATCGGCCCCGCTTCGGGAAGAACGTTGCGCAGCCGATTGACAATCTCACTACGGGGCACGATCTCCTGAAGAAGGATCTGATCTCCATCCAGTACGGCCAATCCGCACTTTTCACTTCCAGGGTCGATCGCGAGGATCGACTGTCCTGTTGTTTTTCTATTCATGTTTCATCCCTATTCTATCTATTCGTATCACCGGCTTGCTTTTTTGATCGTAAAAAATACCCACACATGAAGTGTGGGTATTTTTTTCGATTTGGTCAGGGCTAGAAGGAGAATTCCAAGCCAGCCTGGAGTACGTCTACGTTTGTGTTCGGATTGTTCTCATCAAGGCCGGCTATGGCAATTCTCTTGGCTGACATATTCAACTTCAAGCCAGGCCCGAAGGTGTAACCAGCGCTCACAAGGTGAGTCATCTGGCTGCCGTACAGATCGGCGGTATCTCCAGTCGGAATGGCCAGTTCGAAGTCATAGCCCAGATCGAGCTTGGCTCCGCCCAGGTCGTCCTTGTTATAGCCAAGGCCGACATTCACGAAGTTGATGTCCTTTCCTGTCCACTTGCTCGGATCGCGCCAATCACCGTTAATCCAGTTCTTGACATAGGCGAAGCTTCCGTCGACATCGATGCCGAACAGCTTGAACCCAGTGCCAACCTTGACTTGGGTATGGATGTCATTCTCTTCACCCGCGCCCAACTTCCAGCCATAAGCGCCGGACAGTTTGATCGGGAGGAAGAGTTTGAACTCAGACCCTGCGTTGAACATCACGGAGTTGATCAGCTGCTCGCCTTCGTCATCGCTCTCATTGTAAGTGCCAGCTTTCAGATCGACACCAAACACCTTGGCCGCGGCGTCGACACCCAGTCTGGTGGCGGCGTCGCTGTAAATGAAGCCTCTGGTGGTCAGGCTGCTGGTGCCAAAGGTGGCTCCGGCTTTGGTGTAGCGGGCGTCAACGCTCAGAGCGCCGATTTCTGTACCCAGCTTCAGATCAAAGAGCATGTTGTCAAGCAGGCTTTCCTCTTCTTCGTCTTCGTCTGCCAGCGCATCCTTGACCCGTTCCAAAGCTACCTTGAAATCATAGTTGATGCCGAGCACTTTACCAAAGATGCTGGCCGCTGCTGAACTTTCATCATTGTACTTGAGGCCTGCGTCGGTATATGCGGCGCCTGTCAGCTTAAACCCGAACGCTGGGCTCACCACGTACTTCGCGCCCAAAGCGATCATGCCGTCTGTGTTTCTCACACCGGCCAGCGCGGAGAGCGTCAAGCCGCCCAGTCCCACATCGGCGACAGCACCCTTGCCGGGCTTGATAGCCAGGGCATTGCCGTCAAACCTGGACCCGACATAGCTGCCCACAGTACCCACGGCAAGCAGGTTGATCGGAGTATCGCTGACAACTTCCAGCACATACTTGTCAAATACCTGAGGCGAATCAGGCAGATTGGTTTTACCGCCAAGAATCAAGCTGGCTTTGGTGCCCTCAGTGATTCTGGCAACGATTCTGCTTTCCCATGAAGTGTCAGTGTCCAGATTTGCAGGTTTATATGTGCCAAGGAGGCCGGTGACCTGAGTGACGTCGACTTGATCTTCACCCTGCATTGTCCATACTCTGGTCTTGCCGAGGCCAACCTTGACGGAACCGCTCAGCTGAACCTTGGTTGCTTCGTCAACTTTGGCACCAAGCTCGGCGATTTCAGCCGCGGCGCCTTCGACTTTCGCATCCAGCTCTGCGACTGTGCCTTCAACAGCTGCCACGCGGCTGTCGAGATCCTGATAGAGCCTCTCCAGTTTGCCTACGCGCACACCCAACAGCGAGAGTTCTGCAGAGAACTCGTTGCGGATCTTGTTGAAAGTGTCGGACAGATCTGCTGTTTCGATAATCAATGACGCCTGCAGCGCCTCGACATCGCCTTGGAGCGCCGCGATCAAGCCGTTGATTGTATTAACGTCGCTAGCCAGCAGGTCCACATTCCTGGTAACACGGCCAAGCCGATCGTTGGTCTTGGAGAAGACCATGTCGACATAATCAGCGTTGGCGGCAATTTCTTCTTCGATATCCAACATCTTGTCGCCGAGTGCTTCCAGTTCATCGGCGAGCTGTTCCTGACTGACATATGTAGCGCCAATCTGGTCTACTTTTGTGGTCAGGCGGCCCAACCGGTCGTTGATCTTGGCGATAGTCATGTCGATAAAGTCGGCATTAGCCTCGACTTGCTCACTGATTGCCCACAGGCTGTTGGCGAGCACTTCTTCAGCGATGGCTCTGACTACTTCCTCATCCACGTCTTCCACTACGACTCTCTCAATCACACCGGTCTCGACGATGGTTTCAGTGGCCAGTTCTTTCGCTTCGGCCAGTTGTTCCTTCACCAAATCGCCGACCAACTGGGCAAGTACTGCCTGGGCTTCCGCGGTAAGCAAAAGATCAGGGCCGGCTGCCTTCAGTTGGATGGCCACTTCTTCTTTGACTGTTTCTTCGACCACAATTCCCAGCTTGTCTTCGATCAATTTGGCCAGTTCGTCAACGGTCGCGTCCAGCTCAGCCAGAATATCGGCGGTGATCCGCTCTTGCACGCCGGCAGTATTCTCAAGAACCTGGCTTTCGACAAGAGCTTCCAGTCTGGCCAGGGCACGGGCAAACACCATGGCTGCTTCATATCTGGTCATTGTCCTGGTCCCGCCAAATGTACCATCCGGATACCCTTCGACCAGGCCGACCGCTGCAAGCTTCATTACAGAGTCGTACGCCCAGTGATGCGCTGGTACATCTGAGAATGGGTTGCTGGATGCCAGTACTGATGTGGACATGGCCATGACGAGTACTGCGACTAGGACTAGTGATACTCTTCTAGAATTCATCAGCAATAACCTCCCATTGAATTTTGATGACCTTGATAGTCAGTGAAGTAAAACCGTTCACGAGTTTCCCCTTGTTTCCTCGGAAACGCCTTTACCACTGATATCCGTTTTCTCGGCAAATCGTGCTGTTCAACCTATGTATTAGAACACAGTTCCCCCCTTTTCCGATTTTGAGACAGAAAAATAGAAAAAAAGACCGACACATAACAGCATCTTAAACTCTATTTCTACACGTCCTAAATATATTCCTTCTACCATAATCATTTTTTTTGGGGGTAGTTCCCTGCTTAAGGCTATTGCGGCCTATTATACCAATTCAATTACAAATTGCTTTTTCCTTCCCACCAGTCAGCATATTGGTGAATATTTGCCTCATTCGTGGACAATTTCCAGCCTGATGTTGACAGGCCCGTCAACAGCCCACGTGTCTCCAATGGCTTTGGCCTGAATTCTTACCTGCTGAGGCTTGTCCTCCATCTCGGCCAGTTCTCTGATCCGGTCGATGCAATTGCTGATCTCGCCGAGCTTCACTTCCACCGCCCCTCCGTCGTCGGAGGTGAGGGCGCCTCTCATCACTGCCAGCGCGCTGGCTTGGTTCAAAAGATAGGCAATCTTCTGGCCCACATTGACTACATCAGCAGCCCGGTTGAGATCCACGGTGATTTCACTGAGCACCGCCCCGTCTTGGAAAATGATGGTGTTGGGGATAATCTGCAGTTCACCGACGACCGGCTGCCCCACGACAGTGTTGGCCGCAGACAACACGCGTACGACAAACAAGCCCTGTCCCTGATGGATCATGCTGGCAGCCAAATCTTTACGGTCTGGATTGAGCAGGATCGCCGATTCAGAGTCTTCTGTCCGTGCCCCGAACGCGTAGGCTTTCGCATCCGCCTCGTCGAGGATGGAGTCAAGTTGGGCATAGATCTGATTGATATCGGGGCTGGATTCAACCACTGCGGCATGAACAATCTGGTCAGCATGAAAAATCATGTCGCCGTACTGGATCCATTCAGCGAAGCCAACAGCGATCTGATTAAACTCCCGCAGCATCTCGATTTGCGTTTCCGCTTCCTTGATGGCGGTTTCCAGCTCCACCTTCTTCTGCTCCAACTCCTGGTACTGAGTTCTTACCTGATCCAATTGAGACTGGGTCTCTAACAGCTCGGCGGATGCTGAATTCCGCTCGGCGATCAGCTTGTCCAAATCATCCCGCATCTCGGCCATGGCGGTAATACTCTGCTCCAACTGCCGTTGGTTCACTGCAAGAGTTTCCTGAATCTCTTTCATTCGGAACAAAGCTGTGCGGACATCGTCGGAGGCGATGGCCAGAATGATGATCGAGGCGAGAGAAATGAAAATGCCTGTGACGATTGTGATAACAATCCCCGTGTATTTTGGGCGCAGCCCAAAGAGAGTGAGCCTTTTACGGCCGACCTTCATGCCGATCTTGTCGCCGATATAGGCGATGACGCCTCCTATGAAAGCCAGAATAAAGATTAAGGTAAAACCATACATCAAAGCTCACCTCTTTTTGAACCAGCCGGCGGGGCTAGATCTGAAACTCACTGCCCAGATAGAATTGGCGCGCCAGCTGATCCTGGGATACGTCAGAAGCACTCCCCGAAACCAGAATTTTGCCTTCGTGCATGATGTAAGCCCGGTCTGTGATCTTCAAAGTCTCCCGCACATTGTGGTCGGTGATCAGGATCCCCAGCCGCTTTTGCTTTAACGAAGCGACAATCTGCTGAATCTCGCTGACAGCGATAGGGTCGACACCGGCGAAAGGCTCGTCCAACAGCAGAAAAGAAGGATTGCCCGCCAATGCTCTTGCTATTTCCGTCCTTCTCCGCTCGCCGCCAGAGATCTGGTAACCTTTCTGATCCCGGACATGCTCCAGGTGAAACTCCTTGAGCAGGCTGTCCAGCCGCTCTTTACACTGTTTTTGGCTGAGCCCGGTCAAACGCAGTACCGCCATGATGTTTTCGCTCACCGTCAGCTTCCTGAACACCGACGGTTCCTGAGGCAGGTAGGCTATGCCCAGCTGTCCCCGGCGGTACATGGGCAGATGGGTAATATCCTGTTGATCCAGAGTGATCATACCTGATTCGGCCCGCTCCATGCCTACGATGAGAGCGAAGGTTGTGGTTTTGCCTGCTCCGTTTGATCCAAGCAGGCCGACTATTTCACCGCGGTGCACCTCGATGGTTACCTTGTTGACCACAGTCCGCTTTCCGTAGCGCTTTACCAAGTTCACAGCTATAATACTCACAGGTCCGACCGCTCCTTCAAATCTACCTACAGCATGCCGGTGATAATCCGAGCCGCCCTGTCGGTGGCTCCCGGGGCTCCCAATTCCTCAGGCAGGCGTTCCAGCCTGTGGAAGTACTCGCTCCGCGCTTGGGAATCATTCAGCAGCCTGAGTACGGCTTCCGCCACCTTTGTTTCGGTAAATTCAGTTTGGACCAGCTCCGGCAGGATTTCCTCCTGCATCAAAAAGTTGATCACAGCAAAATGCGATCTGCGCAGCAGCATTTTGTCCACAAAATAGGCTGTGGTGGCCTCCCTGTGCACTGCCGCCGCCGGGACGCGGGCTACCGCCGCCAGGATGCTGTCCATACCGCTGGTGACCACTGCGACATCCGCCGCGGATAGAATCCCGGGAATGTCATCGGTGACCTTTACATTCTCCAGGCCGCTTTTTTCAATCATCGCTCCGCAGCATTCCTGCCGGATCATTTTGGGAACGGCGACCACTGTCTGCAGCCTGCACTCCATATTGATTCGCTTGACTGCCTTGAGTAATGTGGGGAGATACATTTTCACTTCCGCTTCGCGGCAGCCTGGAAGCAGAACCGCGACCGGCATGTCTTCGGCCAGATCCAACCCGCCGCGGAGGGCCAAGTCCGCATCAGCGGCCACATCCACCAATGGGTGCCCGGCAAATTCCACATTGATCCCGTGGCTTTCGCAGATCCGGGCTTCGTAGCGGCTGACGGCAATCACCTTGTCCACAACCTGAGCCAAGCGGGACAGCTTGACTGGTTCAGCCCCCCAATTCAAAGGGGAATTGTAATAGACCACCGGCAGCCCCTTGGCCTTGGCCAGTTCGATCAATTTGAGGCTGAAGACCGGCATCCCGATCTGCACCACCAGTTCCGGCCTGAACTTGTCCATGGATCCCGCAATCCGCTGGACCAACCGCTTCACCACGTGAGGTGTCTTCAGGGCCTCGAACCCGCCCAGGTTTTCCAGCTCAGAAAGATTATACAGCAGGCGGACACCGCTTTCTTCCATCATCAATCCACCGACGCCAAACAGCGGCACATCAGGAATGATTGACTTCAATGCTTTCGTCAGCCGAGCCCCGTAAAGATCGCTGGAGGTGTCGCTGCTGATGACCATAATCCTTTTCTGTGCCATGGCTATAGACTGGCTCCTCTCTTCGACAGCACAAAAGTGAGTTCGCTTTCGGCCGCCAGCTCTCCTTCCACCAGCGCCTTGGCGGCAACTTTTACCAACCTGCTCCCGGCTTTCAGAACATCAACTTCAATCACCAGCTGATCGCCGGGGCGCACCATTTTGCGGAACTTGGCCTTGTCCACAGCAGCCAGCAGCGGAATCACATCGGGATCGCCTGTCTGTTGGCTGCTTGCCGCCGCCAAGCCGCCCGCCTGCGCCATTGCCTCTAGTATCAGCACTCCGGGCATGACGGGAAAGCGGGGGTAGTGGCCTTGAAAATGGGGCTCGTTGATGGTGACGTTCTTGACCGCCACCAACCTTTTCCCTGCTTCCACCTCAACAACCTTGTCCACCATCAGGAACGGGTAACGGTGGGGCAGCAGCGCCAGTATTTGGTCTATGTCCACCAGGCATTCACCTTCTTGCCATTTAGAAAATAAGCCGAGATACCTCTCGGCGAAGTTACTAATTCGGCAAAAAAAGGTTTTTTCCTGCTGTGGTTTAACTGGCAATCAAGCGCTGGTATTTTTTACCGACTTCGGACTGGGGATCGGCAAAAATGGCCCGGGGAGATCCTTCTTCCACCACTTTTCCTTTGTCCATCAGGATAATCCGGTCGGCGACCTTCAAAGCGAAACCGACTTCATGGGTGACAATGATGGATGTGGTGTTGGTTGTGCGCACAAGCTCCTCCATCACGTCCAGGACCTCTCCGATCAGGATCGGGTCCAGCGAGGCGGTAGGCTCATCCCAAAGCATCAGCTGAGGGTTGGAGGCAAGCGCCCGGGCAATCCCCACCCGCTGCTGTTCGCCGCCGCTCAAGTTAGCCGGATGTTTGTGTTCCGAGCTTTCAAGCCCCACTTTGGCCAAGGCCTTGCGGGCTCGAGCTTCCGCCTGCTCACGAGGGACACCCGCCAGCACCAGGTGGAACATGACATTGTCCAAGACATTAAGACGGGCGATCAGGTTGAACTGCTGAAACACAAAACCTACTGTCCGGCGGAACTCTCTCAAGCTCTGATCATCCAGGCTCAGGATTGACTTGCCGTCCACAAGGATTTCACCTGCATCCGGTTCTGTCAAACGGTTGACACAGCGGATCATGGTCGATTTGCCGCAGCCGCTGGGGCCCATGATCACCACGGTTTCGCCCCGCCGCACGTCCAGATCCACACCGTCGACAGCAATGTGTTTGCCGTATTGCTTCCGTAAGCCCCTGATTTTCAGCAACTCTATCTCCCCCTCTAAAACTTCTGTTTGGCCCGGTTCATCAGCTGCAGCAGCCCCGGCCTGCCGTCAGGGATCACGATTTCGTGCATGATCTGGGCGTTGTTCAAGCCAAGCGCCAGGCCGGCCATGATTTCATCGGCCCGCACCGGGCTGAATTTCTCGGAAAAGATGCCGACTGCCGCCCCAAGCCCCATGCCGATCACAGCCACCGTGGCCATGGAGACATATGGGACCGCCGCCCGGCTCAGCCAGTAAGTCGCGGCCAAAACCGCCGCCCCCACCGCGGCGCTGAAAAGGGCAACCGGATTCATGAGCTTCGCCAGTCCATGCCTGGGCTGCTTCTGATTCGCCCGGAACCATTTCAGTGTGCTGAAAATGGTGGCATGATCGAGGATTAAGAACACTCCCACCAGCACGATGGACAGGATCCCGGCTATGGTGGCCCGCACCTCTTTTAGGATCCGGAACACCTCGGTGCGGGTGTCGGGATTGACAGTGCCGGCGGCGATGGAATAGACATTTAGATATTGATTCTGCAGCCTGCTTCGGATTAAGGGCTCCACCGCCTCGGTATCGACCGGGCCCTTCTCCACCAGAATCTGAATCCGCTCGCCGGGAATGACCTGGCCGGCGATATAGTTGTCCACCAAACGCACGGATTTACCGATCTCCTCGTCATCCAGATCAGGCAGGCTGTCACGGATGTCGCTGACTTGATCGATGATCGCCTGGACATCAATCTCCTGAATGCTGCCGATCTGCTCGGCAATGCTTTCAAGGCTTGAACGCATCGAAGCGATGTCCAGGTTTTCCAGCTGATCGAGATCAAATTCTTCCGCCGTTTCTGAACCGCTTTTGGCGATACTTTTCAAAAGCCCGTTGATAAACAGGGAGATAATCAGCTGTTCACTTGTGGACTGGGCTCCCTTCTCGGCCAGGCCTTTGTTCAACTGCTGCATCTGCACCTGCAGGACCTCCAGCTGCATCAGGGCCTCCTGGAAAGTGGTCAAAACCTTGTCGGCCCGCTCCACGGCAAGAGCTGCCTCAACAGACAGGCCGTCAAGCTCCCGCAGCAGGCGCAGGCTTTCTTCGATTGCATAGTTCAGCCGGTAGCGTTCATTTTCGATGCGGACTTCTCCTACCGGCTTGCCAATTTTGTTTTCGCTCAAATACTCGTATCCCGGCTGAGTGAGCACACCGCCGTCGGCGGCGGCCGAGCCGGAGACAATCATGCCTTGGGCTTGATCGCCGTTTACTTCCAAGATTTCAATCACCACGTGATCAGAAGCGGCTTCCTCACCGGAAGCGGGAACCTGTTGGCTCAACCCCTGGACCACAATCTGCTCGCCCATCACCACTGTGGATCCGGGTGCAAGCTTGATCGTGACCTTGGACGCATAGCTTAATAGAAAATGCCGCATTTCCACCAGGGTTTTCATCAGCGCATCCAGCTCTTCGCCGTACTCGGTGGAAGACACGTTGGCTAGTTTCGCTCCTGGATATTCCTTGCGCAGTAGTTGAATCACAGCGTCGCCGGTGGACTGGACATCCACGTCGAATCCCATGGGGAAACGGATCTCAAGCACCTGGTAGTCCTTGAGAATCTGCTTAACTTCGTTCATCACTCGCTTGGAATGCTCCGCCCCTTCAAGGACGATCAGCATGTTTTTGCCGTCCCTGAAAGCAAAACTAACCCCGCCGATCTGATTGAAGCGCTGCTGGAGTGTGTCGCTGATGCTGGGATGGACTCCTCTCACCAGCACACTTGGCTCCACGATCACGGTATAGCTGTTCAAACCGGGTACAGCGTTGAAAATCGAGGGCAGGCGCGAGAAGGTTTCCGCAGTCTTGGCTTCCTTTGGAAACCCGAAAAGATAATTGACCTGTCCGGCCAGGGATATGGTTTTGGAGATAACTGCGCCGGGGTACTGCTGTTGGGCGATCCGTTCCAGTTCCCGGACAGCGGCTTCCTCCGAAGCTTCCCGGATGTGGAGGATCAAGTCAAATTCGCCGTTGTCGCCGATCATTTCCTGGATCGTGTCGCCAAAATAGACATCAACAGCCCAGGCCACTCCAGACGACACTGCGGCCCCGGCGATTATGGTGACCAGGATTAATATTATATAATCGCGGTAAAGCCCGTCGCGAAAGAACCTAAACATAAGCAAAAACCCTCCCCACCTGGTGTTTTCATTATAACACAGCGCTGGAGAGGGTTTAACCGGAAATAGCCGCTAAAAGCGCCAGCTTATGCCTATTCGCCTGTTTGTGCTGCCGGCTCGCTCTCTTTTGTTTCAACTCTGAACCAGCCGTTGAACCGAATGCTGTTTGTCGGCCTGAGCACGATCAGATGCTCCCCGTAGATTGTGGCATCCTTGGTTTCCGCGGCCACATTCCCGATGAAGTCGACCTGCTCTTCTTTCTGGAGATAGATCATTTCATCTGACGAGGCATCGATGTCATCTGTCTTGACCTTCACATTGCCGGTGCCGATCAGTTTTTCCAGTTCGGTATAATATTCTACTTGATCACAGATGAGAACAAAGTCTTTTTGTTCCACCCGCACATTCCCGGTGACAAGCAGATAGTTCTCTTTTTGGCGGTGCACCACAGCTTGGCCGATAACTACCACATCCTTGAATGTGATCTGGATATAGGCTCCCTCGTATTCAGACACATCAGCGGTGAATTCGCCCGTTTCCCAGTTGAAGCTGCCGGTGAATTCCAACGGTACGTCCACGGTTTCAATCATGACTCTGTCGCTTTGCTCAGCTGGTTTCGCCGCGGCAGGCTGCTCGACATCCGCTTCCTGAGCCGCCGCGCAAAATGTGAAAGCAGCCAGCAAAATGATTGCTATCACCAAACTAGTCCTTTTCATCCGCTTCTCCCCCTTGAATAACAGTCACCGTTATGCTGCCCACAAAATCCAGCAGCCCTTTTTGGCTGTTCCAAACCAATCCGTCCGTGGCCAAGGAAAAGCCTGCCCGATCCTCAACCACAACACCACCTTCCAGCCGCAGTTGGTTTTCCCGGGGCGACCACACTCCGCTTTGGGCATAGACGTAATACTTGGGTTCACCATTTTCCAAAAGCACCAGCTGGTCAATCTGGTCTAGATAAACCAGTTCCTTCTCCTGGCGGAAAACCCCGGCGAGAAGTTTCCAGCGGTGGACACCTTTTTCGCTCCCCAAAAGTTCAACTCGTTCCAAAACCACTCCCGGATCTGTCTTGGCTTCCTGCCCGCCGCTGTCGGGGCGAATCGCCAACATCACCCCGGCAATGGTGGCAATCACAATCGCCGCAGTGATTATGGCTTTGGATCGCCTTGTGCCCACAATCTCACCTCCACCGCCGGATTACTCGTTTCCTATCAAGTCTTTCAGGTCTTCAATCTTGAAAAACCGGATCCCTTCCTGAGTGCTGTACCCGATGGGCAGCTTGGGGAAGGCATTGATGGAGTACTGGACCCGGAACTCCTTCCGCACCTGATCATAGCTCATTTCCAGCTTACGGCAGTGCAGATCAAAGGTGACAGTCAGCTTGCCCTGTTTGAGCTTATTGGATGCCTTTGTCTGCTCGTAGTTCAAATCGTAGCTCAAGCTGACATCCTCAGCCAAATCAAACTGGATTTTGCCGTTGATCCGCTTCCACTGCTTGTTTTGGATGTTGTAAACAACCCCCAGGCTGAACACCCAGTCGCTTTTGGGCTTGTAGTTGATGTTCGCGCTCAAGTCGCCGAAGCGCCGGTTGTTAATGTCGTAGTTCAGCGTGATCCCGGCGGTGACCGGCTCGGTGGCGCTGCTGAAGTTAACCTGTGTCCGCAGCGTCTCATACCTGTCCTTTAAGAAATCGTACCCTGTGTTGACTGTAACTGTCCACGGACGCTTAGTATACCTAAGGGTGCCCCGCAGCAGATCCTGGGCAGTCTGACGGTCAAAGCGGAAGGGAGTCTCACCCCAGACCAGGCGCTTGTAGTAATTGGCCGTCACACTGGTGGTATCAGTAAGCTTTTGGGTTATGCCGACACGCCCATAGGCAGCGTTCAGGCTTTGGCCGCTGCCGTAGAAACTGCTGGACACATTGCCGCTGTAAGTTACCGTGGTACCGAAATCAGAGCGCCAGCTGCGGGAGAATAGCTCCAGCGCCGGAACCACCCGCCAGGTGGCTACTCCCGAAGGATACTCCTCGAATCTGCCGGCCGAGAGCTGGAACCTGCCGGGAAACGACAGCCCAAGCAAGCTGGGGTTCGTCCACTGCCAGGTAACTTCGGGAAGGCGGTTGAGGCTTTTCCAGGTTGGTGCCGCAGCCTCATCCAAGAGATCCGGGTTGTATTTCTGCTGCACCGCCAGGCTGAAACGGTGGTTGTTGTAGGTGTAGCTTGTCTCCGCCAAATGGTCATAAGTCGTTGTTTCATCTTTCGCCACGGCCTTGGAACTGAGATCCAGCATCCAGTTGGGCAAGAGCTGCTGACGCCAGCTGCCCGACGCGCTCCATGTCCGGCTGCTCTCCTCACCCTTGCGCTCCAAGCCGTAGTTGAAGCTTGCCGTCAAACGGGTGCCTCCCGCCTGGTACGAAACACTGGTGGAACTGGCGATATTCTGCTCCAGCACCTGATCCACATACTGCCTTGTATAAGAGTTGTTCGTGCTGAAGCGGATCCCTTCAGCCTCGTATTCGTGCTGGAGTTGGCCGACAAAATATTTGCTCGCGGCGAAAGGCAGGAGATACAAAGCGATTCCGCCGCCGCCAAGGGTGTCATGATCGTATTTGTGATCCACTCCCAAGCCCAGGCCTTTGCGGGTGTAATACTCATAGATCAGAGAACCGTGGGCATTGGGGCTCAGATGATACTTATACCGGTGCTTGAAATAGTAGCCGTCTTCGGCGTTGTACCCGATTTCCGGCAAAGTGAAATCCTCGTCATAACGATCGTCCAACGGAATAACGAGATACGGCCAGTAAAACAGGGGCATCTTCCCTTCATAGAAGCGCACACCGTGAATGACCATTTTCTCACCGGGATAAATGTCTATTTTCTTGACTGCCAGATGATAGTGTGGTTCACTCAAGTCGCAGGTGGATATTCTGCCGTCCTCGATAAAATAGTCTCCGGAATCAATCCGCAGGTGTTCGCCATAAACGAAAACCGTGCCTTCGATTTTTTCCGAGATCAGATAGCTTGTCCCGTTGACAATCTCTCCCCGCTCTTCGGCGATGTTGTAGACCAGGCTCTCCCCTTCCATGTAAGCATCACCTTGGGAAAGTGTGACATTGCCTTCCAGGAACAACAACTGATTCTGCTCGTCGTAGACCAGTTTGTCGCCTGTCAGTTCCAGGTTTTCCCCTTTAACGGTTATATTTCCCGACCCGCGGAACAGCAGCGCCTCAAGATCCATCTCAAGGAATTCTGTACCCTCGATAGTAATCTTATCATTATCGGCAGCACAAACCGGAAAGCCCGCCAAAAGCGGCGTCAGCGCGGCTGCCAGCAGTATCAGCAGCACTATCGGTTTTCGGTTCTTGTAAGTATGCAAAGGGACCACCTTCATCTCAATGTAACCGATCGGCGCGGATCAGGAGGACAACTCCGGTGATGGCGAAAACCCCGTTGGTCAGCCAGGCGGCGAACAGAGGATGGAAGACTTCGTTGATGGCCAGCGAGCGGCAAACCGGTGTCGCCACATAATACATCACTGTCACAATCAGGCTTACGGCGATCCCAAATGATTTACTGCTCTTGCTGAACAGGCTCAAAGGCGCGGCAAACAACACAAAAATGAAAGAGGCCATGGGCAGCGCCAGCTTCAAATGATAATCCACAACGAACGACAGCACTTTCAAGCCACTGCGCTGAAACCGGTCAATATGCTCTTTCAGTTCCTTGCGGCTCATCTCGTCGCTGGTTTTCTGATTGCCGAAATACAGATCAGAGGCGTCGGGTGTGGTGATCTGCATGGTCTCAAACCGCGTCTGATAACTTACATAACCGTCTTCATCGAAATTCTGGACGATCCCGTCGTACAAAATCCACAGATGATCCCTGTAAGTGCCGGAAGTGGCTGTGATCATACGTGGGAACTGATCCGGCCCCGTTTCATACACCAGGACGTTCTTCAGCTGGCGCAGCTGTTTGTTCACTTCGTTGATGTAGAAATACCGGTTCTCGCCGCCCAGGAAAAAGATGTTTTCCTCAATCAAGGGCGCGTCTTCCTGATAGACAAGCTCCCGGAACAGTTTTTGAAACTCGTGGTTCGTCCAGGGCACGACTTCCTCATTCAAGACATAGGTAACACCGCTGATGATCAGCCCGGCAATCACTACTGGAATCATGATCCGCCAGTACGGCAGGCCGCTGCTGCACATGATGATCATTTCACTGTCCTCATTCATGCGGCCCAAACTCAACAGCGTGGAAAACAAAGCCGCCACCGGCAGGGTCATGACCACAATCCCCGGTATATAATAGACCAGCATTCTGATCACTATTTTGATAGCCACCCGTTTGACTAAAAACAGATCAATCAGCTCAAACAGGACACCGCTTAAGAGAATAACGGTAAACCCGACCACACAAAAGACAAAGGGCCAGAAAAACTCCCGCAGAGTGTATCGATCCAAGATCGAAGAACCGCGCAGAACAACGGTCCGGTATGACTTGGTTTGAATCATCCTCGGTCACCTTTTCAGATTAGAACTGCCAGCCGAAACTTAAATGATGCTGCCCTTGGGCCCAGTCATAACCAAGCTTGATTTGGCGGTATACAAACCCTGCTCCTGCTGTCCAACCTTCGTCCCATCCGGCCCTGAGCGTCAAGAACCGAAAGGGTTTGATTTCCACTCCCAGCATCAGCTTTCTGGCGGAATTGGCGTTGAGGACATCATTGACATCCACCGCAGCTGTACCAAATTCCCCCAGCCTGACTGCGGCGCCCAGCACAACGTTGGTGGGCAGGGCTGCTTCCGTTTCGCCGACTTTGAGATGCCAGAAGTTCTCCACCAGAACACCGAGGCGGAACAGGTAAAAATCTCCTACCTGGAGGCCTAAATCGGTGCTGACATACTTGCTCTCTTCTCCGGGAATGTTGATATACTTTAGGGACAGGCCGGCGTTGACCCTACCCGCCAGATCATCGGCGACGGCATAAGTTATCTGCCTGAGGGAATCACTGTAGATGAAATGGAGCAGCCCGGCTCCGGTCCCATAGTCTGGTTCGGCATAGAGCAGATGATACTGCCGGGAGTAGGTAGCAGGCTCGCCTGCTTCCGCTTCTTCCCCGGATTCTTGTGAAACAATTCGCAGCTGGAAGCCGAATTCTGGGGTTTTCAACCCCATCAATCCCGCAGGATTGCGGTTGGCGCGGCTGATATTGCCGTCGACAGCCGCGTTTGGGTTAAAAGCTGAACCTGTGCTTCCCAAGACAAGCAAAAGCAGCACAACTAGTCCCGCAAACCCGATCCTTCTCATCATTTGAGACCCTCCATCCTAGAAACGATGGGAATAACTCACTCCAAAACCGAAGTCCTTAAAGCCCGAAACCATCACTTTGGCCGACAATTCCTGGTTGAACTTTAGAGACAGACCGGTGTTGATCCGCCATCCGTCAGTCTCCACGATCACGGTCGTTACAGGCATGCTGAACTTCCGGTCGCTGCTGATGACTGTCACAGGGTTGAGGACACTGCTGATTCCGGCAAACCCCCGGCTGAACTGGCCTGAACCAAAACCAATATGGCCGCGGATCCCCGGCGCGCCGATCTGCATGCTCCCCACAATATAATAACTGGCCGTATCGCCGTTGGTAGTCAGTCCAACGGCAACCCCCGGGTAGTCACCTTCCTGGAGGAGCTGCACTTTGACACTGCCGAAAAACCCGCCAGGTTCTCCGAAGCGGGACACAAGCCCCACTTCCACGTTTGGAAACGCGCCTAGAATCATCGAGAGATGGCTTCCGCCCCCGAACAAATGATAGGCGGCGCTGAACGATCCACTGGGAGCCACTGACGCCGTCGGTATGTTGATCAACCCTGTCGAACCAAAGACATTGTGGGCTGCCGCGGAACCGGACAACCCAATCATAAGTACAATGACAAGCAGCGCTGCTAACTTGCTGTGATAACGGTGCATATGGCATTCCTTCCCCTTCCTGATCAGGATAACTATTCTATTCTTTTTAAGAAATTACCTCCTTTGCCAGATCGGTATTTGCTGGAACAAAAAAAGAGATGGAAGCAGCCTCCCATCTATATTGATTCTCCTGGCTCGATCGTTTTATGGCTTTAGTCCAAACGTTTGATGATCTGATCACTGATATCCCTGCCGCCGAACCTTACCAAATCCACATCCAGGACCAACTGCAGATTCGCATCGCCGGCGGCTTCGGCGATAGCCCGGTCCAAAGCGGCTTGAAACTGGGTTTCCAGTTCCTGCCTGAAACGGAGGTATTCGGCATAAAGCGCTCGGTCCTGCTCCGCCTTTTTCTCTTCGTCGATGTCTTCCGATTCAGCGCTGGCCTGCAGCTGCGCCACCAATTGATCGTATTTCTCGGACAGCTGGTCATTCAACCGCTGGGCATACTGGCTTTCGCTCAAGATTTTGCCCATATCAATCAACCCTACATTGTTCACTGTGACCGCCTGGGTCGAAAGGACCCAAATCAAGGCTCCGGCAAGGAGGGCAGTCAACAGCCAGGGAAGATATTTCATCATCATCACCGCCTCTATTGATCAGTGACTATTATTCCCTGGCCGCGGCTGCTCTACGCATCAATTCCCTTACTTGAGGACACGAAGCACATCTTCTGTGATGTCCACACCGCCGTAAAGGATGGCGGATGCGTCCATCACTACCTGCAGATTCTGTTCGCCGGCAACTTTGGCCACAGCCTCGTCAACTTTGCCGCTGTATTCGCGCTCTACGGCCTCCAATTTCGCCTGGTACTCCATGAAAAGCTTGGCAGCCTCCTCATCGGAAAGGCCGTCAGCCTTTGCGTCGTATTCTGCCTGCAGCCGATCCCGGGCTTCATACAGCGGAGCTGCAAGGTACCGGGAGAATAAAGCCTGCGTATCAACTACAGCGATTCTACCGCTGTTTTGGCCTTGAACCGAGCTGACCCAGAAAAAAACAATCAATAAAGCCGCCGCGACTAAAACCAACAGGCCGCCGAGATATCCCTTTTGCTTAAGCATCTTATCCTCCTCCCCTGTTTGTAATAGTTACTGTTCGCAACAAGTTCATTATAGCAACCGAGGGGATCTCGATGCAAATCCAAAAAAACCCAGGAAACGATCCTTGCCGAATCGTTCCTGGGTTTGGGAGTGCTTAAAAACAGCGCTAGAAAGTATGGCCCAAGCCGAAGTAAAAGTGCCCTTCCCGGCCGTGTTCTTCGTTGAGCCCCCATCCATAGTCGAAGCGGAGCAGTCCTAATGGAGTGTCAACCCTCACACCGATGCCGAAGCCGTTGCTGTGGAGCAGGTCAAGCGGATTCATGCGCTCATCCTTTTCCCACGCCTTGCCGGCATCGAAGAACACCACACCGGACAGGAAATCCCAGAGGGGGAACCGCAGCTCTGTGTTAAACAGCAGCACTTTGTCGCCTGCCAAGCCTTCCTCGCCGTAGGCGTACCCTCTCAGCGTTTCACTGCCGCCGATCCTAAACAGTTCAGGATCAGGCAAGGTGCCGGTGAGGGCTCTTCCTCCGGAACCTCTGACCGCAAGGACCAGCTTGTCATCGAGGAGTTCGTAGTAGCGGCGGTGGTCCACAGTCAGTTTGGAATAAGAGGCCTTCTCGCCGTTAAAGGTGAGACCTGTCTCAAGCCCCAAATAGGAAACATAACCCTGCGTGGGCGCGAATGGATGGTTGCTGGTGTTGGTTTCGACGTTCGCTCCAATGGTCAGAAGCTTGAACGGCTCCCATACCTCTTCAATATTGCCGCTGAAGTTATGGCTCTCCGCCCGCAGGCTCAGCGAACCCCGCGTATACTCACCCAACGGCCGGCCAAATGCTATGCTGCCGCCGAGGACATGGGCTGTCCCGATCTTGGATAAATCGTCATCGATTTTTTCCTTGACTTTGTCGTGGGTATTATACAAGCTGATTTCAAAAGAGGTGCCGTCTGGAAGCAGGTATGGCTCTCTGAACCTCAACCTGTACGAACGTGTCCCTTTGCCGATCTCGAAGAAAAGGCTGCCGTACTGTCCGTTGCCGAACAGATTTCTGTCGGAAATGTCAACATATCCAAAAATACCGCTCTTGGAACTGTATCCGACACCAAAGTCGGCGCTGCCGGTCTTGGTTTCCTTTACATGGATCACCATGTTGTACACATCTGCTCTGTCAGTCGCCTCGAAAACGAAGCTGGGGGGTTCATCAAAAAACTCAAGCATGAAAACTTTGTGCAGGTCCTTGAAAACCTGAACTATGTCAATATCGTCTCCAGGGCCGAAGGTCAGTTCGCGCAGAATGACATGGTCTTTTGTCTTTTCGTTTCCTTCGACGGAGATCTTCCCGAGTTTGTAAGGCATGACTTCGATCGTGACCACACCGGCCTTGGAAACACCATAGTTTTCCGTTGCGAAGTGTGGTTTGCCCTGCACCTCATAAGACCACTCGCTGAAACTGTAAAGATCCTCAATCAGATGATTGCTGTTGAACACTTCGCCCGGCTTGACCTTCATCTGCTTGATAAACTCATTGATGGGCAGGCCTTGTGCCCCTTTAATGACAATCTCGCTGACAACAGGGTTTTCTTCGACCACGAAGGCGACCATGATTGTACCCTCAGGTGTCAGTTCCACCTTGGCCTCGACATTTTCAAAATACCCGAGGCTACCAATCGCCAGACAGTCATCCTCAAGATATCGTTGGTTGGCTGGGAACCCGACTCTGGTCTTGGTAATCGCCCGTTGGATTATGGCTGTATCGATCAAAGCGTTGCCTCTGATGACTACTGCCGAGACTGGTATGTCCTGCAGGCGTTGAGCTGCCCCCGGCTGGACAAAAAGAACCATGAGAAGCGCAGCCAAACACAGCGTCACTGTAGATTTGAATCTTGCGTGTTTGAAAAACCTCATGAAAGTGCCCCCTAACATTTGACGGTAACCTCTATTCATGACATAAGTCCACATCAAGGCAATCTTTTCGTTAATTCTACGCCTGCTGGCGGTTTCCTGCGGCGATCCTCGCAGTAATTACTGCTACAGCTGGCATTAAACGCCGCCGCTTCATCCAATTGACAATACTGTTCGCCGCCCCCCTGTCATTTACCGGGGGTAACAGCCCCAGCCTACAACACTTCAATCTCAAACGACGCCGAGCCTTCGATCACATATTGAGTGATTAAACGTACCCTGATCGGCTCATTGTCGTTAGGTTCCCACTGGGAACTGTCGAAATCTTTCTCGAGCATCACTACCTCGCTGATGGGGATTTTATCCTCTCCGCCGAAACTGGATTGGGGATAATCGCCGAAGTCGTACTCGGGATTCGGATCGATGTATGGATAGAACTCTGCCACGATCTCGTTGTTCCGTTCCCGGTTCATATATCCAGTGAGCAAAAGATCAAGGCTCTCCGCCTGAGTCGGCTCCCGCCACATGACATCGGCATCCTGCTCCTGCAGCGATTCCCATGTGGTGTGCACTGTCGGTTTGGCGTAAAAATACCCGCTGCTTCCGCCCCTGACAGAGACCGTCATCAGCCCCGGCAAGGTGTCTTCCGGGATATCAATCCTTAACACACGGGTTTCCACCGCATTGCGGAACGGGCGAATCCTGACTTCGACTTCGACACTGCCGCCGGCTTCAACCTGGAATCTGCGGGGAATTGCTTTTTCAATCTCGGCGGTGCGCCGGGTGTTTTCCACAACAATGCTGACGTTGATCTCTTTTAAGTCGATGGACTGCAAATTGTTGCCCATCAAAACCTCCAGGCCGTCCATCAAGTCCGACAAAGACCAAACAGCGATGTCCGAATCGCTGTAAAACATGTTCTCCCTGATGATCGGCTGCGGAAGATCGTGGGTGTGAAACTCCAACCTTACGTAGGCCGTCCCGGATCCGATCCTGTCCAGTGAAGAATCAATCCCTTGATAAGCGCTGCTGATCACCAGAGCCGCCAGCAGGCTGCTGTCGGCGATCGATTCTACCCGGTACACGTCCTGGCGCTGCCGTTCCACGTCGGTGACGGTAATGTTGATGGGAATATACGCCGCCTGCGTGTCGAGGGTGCCTGCCACACCGGCTGCTCTGTCCTGGTAGATCGCGCCAACGCTCGCACCGGCGGAGGCTATTTTATACGGGACCTTCAAGCCGGGCATGGTGTAATGAATCACCGCGGGAGCCACGAAATAGTTGGCATCGCCTTTGTGCAGGAAGGAATGGCCGAAGCCGACAAATCGGTTTTGCTCATCCACTTCCGTGATCGTTCCAAAGGCGGCAACCTGAAAATCGCCGCGCAAAAGCTGAACGGCAAAAGCCGAGCCTGGCTCCAGCCTTGATACGTCCACCTGCTGCATAATGCCGCTTACCCCGGGAATCACTTGGACATTGTACGGCTCAAGCGCTTTGGCCAAAGGAGCCAGCGCCCTCCCGGCAATGCCAGTTACCGTCACTGGTGTGGCAATCTCGCTGAAACCCTGGGGCAGCTGCGGCGCAGCAACTGGGACTTTGTCCAGCAGAGCCAGCATCGGCGCCGCGGGAGTGAGCAGGCCCACCCGGTGATCGGAATACTCATAGGCGTAGCTGATGGCTCCCAAGAGCTTGCCGTCAACATAGACGGGGCTGCCGCTCATTCCGGAAGCGATACCGCCGCTGCGGTCAATGGCGTCGCCGCTGACCCTGACCATGATCAAGTCAGGGATGGAGCCCGGTTGAGGAATGATCGTGATCACTTCCACGTCGAATTCCTCGATGAGGGTTCCGTGGACGACGGTCTTACCGATTCCTTTGAGGCCGGGGTACACTGCCTCCAAAGGGTAGATATCCACTGCTCCGGCTGCCGCTGCAGTGTACAAACATAAAAAAATCCCCACAAGCGCCCATTTACGGATCATGAATGACAACTCCTTATTGCCTGCTCTCGGGAGTGATGACGACAATGGCATTGCTGACTGGACGTTCCGTCCCGTCGGACGGTATGTTCAATACCCGGTCGCGGATCACCATGGTGGTGGACCCGCCGCCGTCAAGGTTCATCGCGTCGACAGCTCCAAGTTCGATCATCAGTTCAGCCAGTTCTTCCAAAGTCATACCGACACTGACGCCGGGCTGACGGCCGTTCACAGTGACGATCAAAAGTTTCCGGTCGGCGGTCACACCCAATGCGGTCCGGGGTGCCCGGCTGGCGGCTATATCCGCCTGGAAACGCTCCTCTTCAGCGGTGATGTAAACCTGCCCGCCCTTGACCAAACGAGGCCCGCCCCCGATAATATGCACAAATCCCTGCTCCAACCAATCAGGACTCAACTTAAGCTCAACAGTAATCCGATCCCCCACCGTCACCTGGTTGAGGAAATCCCTGGCGGCACCGTGCCCGGATACAACATAGCCATCCGCGGGGATCGGCGCTTGGCCGGAGACTTTGTCAACAACAACATCACCGACGACGATTAAATCGACACCCCAAACATTGGTCCGCGAAGTCTCGCCGTAATCGGGCGTGTAGATGATCAGCTCGTCCGTCAGGCGCGGGCGGTTGATGCCGGAAACGGCAAACTCCCGGCCGTCGCCCAGGATTACACTGCCGTTCATGCCTACCTGGCCGATCACGATCTCACCGGGCTTGATGCCGATGGCCGTGCGGTTCGCATATGGCTCGCTGATCAGCCTGCCGTCGATTGCCAAAAGCCCCAACGGGCGGCCGTCGCTGGCGAAATACAACCCGTTGGCGGCGGCGATGGCATGGCTGCGTTTGGCCATGGAGCTAACCAGTTCGCGGCCGTAAATCTGGTCTTGCGATAAAACGGACCGAATTTCCACCAACGGATCCCCATAGCGGACCTCAAGGTAGTTGATAATCAAAGGGCCTGCCGCGATGCCCTTGCGCATGTGGCCGTACCGGACGCCGTAGGAAATGGTGGTGATCGTGCTTTCTGTATACAGCTTGTTCACTGTCACGGTAAGCCGCTCTCCATCCAACTCCCATTTCACATCGGGCATCAGATAGTTGAACTCCATAACTACCCTGGTGCCGATATTGCCCGGCCCTTTGCTGGCCCGGACGGCCTTGAGGGCTGAATCATTGACGCTTTTGTCGACGGGCAGCCCCTTAATCTGGTAGTCAAGGTCCACGATCACCTTCATAGGATTGGTGCTTTGCCAGACCCTGTAACCGCTGCCTTCGGGGACATATACGCTGAGCACAGCCTTTTCCCCGTCAACGGAAAAAACCAGTTCTTCGCCGGCCTGCCCAAAGGCGGCCTGTGGGAAGGTTACCAGGCAAATAACGAGTATCAGCGGCACAAAACGTAAACGTCCGATGGTCCCCAATCCTTTCTGAATAAACTAAATATAGTACCTGACGAAAAAAGAGTTCTATATGTAGTGCCGAATATCCTGCCGCGAACCAAGTCCGGTAAAAAGAAAACCGCGCCGCGAAACTCCTTCCGGTCGACGCAATTAGAGAGGCATAGAAACATAAAAGGCTCCTCACCTGGGCCGCGGCCTCCGTGCCGTGTTCAACCACCTGAGGAGCTCTTTTATATCTAGCTGGAAGAAACTGTCACATCAATCGTTTGCAGGAACATACATTACCATCTGCCGGTAGATGATGTCGCTTAAGCCGATTCCGCCTGCATTGGCCATTTCCACGGCCAACTGCTCGTCGTGCATCGACTGGAACAGCTTTTCGGCATTCCGCTTGCCGAACAGATCGGACTCGGGCACAGCCTCCCGCATCACTTTCAGCAGCTGCTGCAGGAACAGCGATTCAAACTGCACAGCCGCTTCCTTTAATGCTTTTTGGGAAGTGGATAACTGCTTCGCCTTGTCTGTAATAAGTTGTCCCGGATCCCAAGCTATCCTCATCACGGCAAACGCTCCCAACTACATGATTATTAAATCTCCGTAGAGTGCCCCGGCCGCTTTGATGGCCTGCAGGATGGCGATGATGTCCTGGGCGCTGGCACCGATGGCGTTGAGGGCATTGACCAAATCTTCCACATTGGTATTGCCCGAAACAAGAACCATGCTACCTTCCGCGGTGTTCGCGCCAGTGTTGAAGTTCACGCCGGCAGCCGGATCGCCGAGATATTCAGGCATCTGGCTCCAATAAGTGCCCACCCTTACACTCAAGTTGTTGTTGTGGGACACTGCAACTGTGGCAATCCTGACATCAGCGCCCATCACCACTGTGCCTGTCCGCTCGTTGATCACGACCCGTGCCTTGGTGTCGGGGCGGATGGGCAGTTCTTCCAAACGTGCTATCATTCCAACACTATTATCGGCATATTCGCCGGGGATCTTTACTATAACCGTCGATTGATCCCGGGCCCAGGCAAGATCCTGTTCAAAGGCCTGATTGATCGTTTCCACCAACCGTGCCGCAGTGCTGAAATCAGGCTCCATCAGAACCAGTTCTATTTCATCTCCGCTGCTGTGGCTGTGGGGAATCTCCTGCTCCACAATAGCTCCGTTGGGGATCATAGCCACAGTCGGATGGTTCTGGCTCCGGCTGGAGCCTCCCCTGGCAGCAATACCGCCGATGGAGAGCTGACCTTGAGCAACAGCGTAGATCTGCCCGTTGGCTGCCTGCAGCGGTGTTTGGAGCAAGTTTCCGCCTTGGAGGCTGCGGGCATCGCCGATTGAGGATACCACCACATCAATTTGATCTCCGGTGCGTACCGATGAGTAGATAGTGGCAGTAACCATCACCGCCGCCACGTTCTTCAGCTTCAGATCATCGGCGGACACGGTAATGCCGAATTTCTCCAACATGTTGGCCACCATCTGCAGGTTGGCCAAGGATCCGCTGCCGTCGCCAGTGCCGTTAAGCCCTACAACCAAACCCAAACCGTAAAGCTGATTGGCCCGGACTCCCTGGACGCGGGCAATGTCTTTGACCCGCACGATTGGGGCTTCATTGGCACTCGCTGTGCCTGCGGCCAAAAGCAAAACCAGCAAGATGATCAAGGCTGGGATTGTCCAGCTCTGTAAGCGTCTCATGAAAGAACCTCCATTTCTCCGCCGGCAGCCAGGCTAAAAGAGCCAGTCGAACAAGCGGCTCAAGATACCCTTGTCTTGCTTGTCGCCGATGATGCCTGTGCCGACGAACTGGATCTCCGCGTCGGCCACCTGCGATGACAGGATGGTATTGTCCGGGCCGATATCCCGGGAACGGATGACTCCGGAAATCACGATCTCCTGTTCTTCCCCATTGATTTTCAGTTTCTGCCTGCCTTCGATTTTCATTGTTCCATTGTCGTGGATCTCCACCACTCTGGTGGTGATTTTCGCCGTCACGCTGCTTCCCCTGGAAGTAGTGCCGCTGCCGTCGAACTGCCCGCTGTGGGTGAATCTGAGCAGCGGAATCAAGTCGGCCAGAACTCCCCCACCGGGCCCGAGGCTTAAGGTGTTGCTGTTCCCGGATGATGTGTCGGAGGACTGTGTGGCCCGGGATTGCTCGATGATCAGCACTGTCACCAGATCACCGACGTTTCTCGCTTTGTAGTCGGAATACAATGACCCTGTGCTTGGCGAAAACAGGGAAGTCGCCGCAGCGCCGGCCGACAACACCAGCACTAAGCATATTCCAATCATAATTGGAGCAACCCTGCGCAGTCTTGGCATTTTATTTCAGGCCTCCAATCTCAATTTTCACTAAGTCCGAATTGAGTACCACACCGTACACTTTGGCGCGGGTGCTGACATTCTCCACCGCCACGATGTCGCCCAAGGCGCCCTTTTGCAGCACTTTGCCTGTGGCGGTCACGGTGACTGGGCCGCTGGTCACAACCATGGTCACCAAATCTCCCACCTCGACCAAAGGCACCGGTTCCGCCGCGGAGGTGGTCAAGGCTGTTCCCGCCGCCAGCAGGCGTGTGGCCCGTTTGCCAACCAAATCCTCGATAGCGGCCAGATTGCTGGGTACGGTCCTGCCTGTCCGCTCTTCGATCTTCAAATCCTCAAGGCTGATCACTTCGTGGCGGGCGATGTTCCTCACCGGCACCACCACATGGTAGATCAGAGTGTCCTGGCCGGCGCTGGGCACAGACGCCGCCGACGCTGCCGCCGGGCTGCCCGGCAACCCGGTTTGACTGCTCAAGGCTGGAGCTGGCGCCGGCTGCACCGGCGCTTGAGCTGTGACCAGCACTTCCTTGGCCCCGGTGAAGTGGAAATCACGGGGGTCAAGCTTCACCTGGCGCAGCCTCACTTCGATCTGCCCCAAGGTGAAACGGCGTGTCGAACCCGGCAGAGGTGCCGCGCCAATGTAGATCTTGCCTAAATGGGCTTTGAGTTCTTCACTGTCGAACTCTGCTATATCGTCCAGGAACACATCGGCACCTGTGACTACTGTGTTGGTCAACAGCTGGATCACCGGCTTTTCCGATTCGGCGGAAACGCCTAATCCAAAACAAAATCCCGCCGCTGCCAAGAGAAGGACGCAGATGATGCTACGCCGCAGTATTCCAACCATTGCCATCACCTATCGGCGCAGGTTGTTGGCGGTGTGCAGCATCTCGTCTGCAGCCTGGATAGCTTTGGAGTTGGTCTCGTAGGCTCTCTGGGCAACGATCATGCTCACCATTTCTTCCACAACCTGAACGTTGCTCATTTCCAGATAACCTTGGGCCAAGTTGCCAAAGCCGTCCAATCCCGGCTCTCCCACAATAGGAGGCCCGCTGGCCGCAGTGGGCGAATAGAGATTGCGTCCATCGCTCTTGAGCCCAGCAGGATTGACGAAACGTGCCAGTTGAATTTTGCCGATTTCCTCCGGTTCATCCTGACCGGGGAGCTGAATCGATACTGTACCGTCAGAACCGATGTTGATGGAGAGAGCGTTCTCGTCAATTCTGATTTCCGGTTCCAACGGGAATCCGTCGCTGGTCACCAGACGCCCGTCGCTGTCCCGTTTGAAGGCGCCGTCCCTGGTGTAGCGGATACTGCCGTCCGGCAGCAGCACCTGGAAGAAGCCGTCTCCTTCAATCACCAGATCCAGCGGATTGTCTGTCTGCTGGAATGTGCCTTGCGTAAACAATCTTTGGGTCGCCACCGGCCGAACGCCGTGACCGATCTGAATGCCGGTGGGAATCTGGGCGCCGGCGGTCACCGGAGTGCCGGCGTACCGTACTGTTTGATACAGCAAATCCTGAAAGTCCACTCTGCTCTTCTTGAAACCTGTAGTGTTTACATTGGCCAGGTTGTTGGCAGTTGTGTCAATCTTGTACTGCTGGCCGATCATACCTGAGGCAGCAGTCCACAACGCGCGCATCATAATACAATTCCTCCCACTGTTACGGGGAAAACTGTCTCGATCATTCAACAGTTCGCGGCCTCTGTAAACCAGTCCAGCCGATTGTTCCCCGTTTGTTTTGATTAAGTCCCAATCACGTTAATCAGTTTGCCGAGAGTCTCATCGAAGGCCTGAATCACTTTTTGACTGGATTCATAAGCCCGCTGCACCTCGATGAGGTTGACCATTTCCCGCACCGTGTTCACATTCGCCATCTCCAGGCTGCCTTGGATCACCGTGCTGCGGTAACGGAACGGCATTCCTGCATCCGGAGTCGCTGTGTACCGGTTGCCGCCCTGCTTGACCAATCCCCCCCGATCGAGGAATTCAACGATCAGCAGCCTGTCCCGCACCTCGCCGTCGACGGTGACCACGCCTTCCGAGTCGATCAGGATTCCCTTGGCATCGCCGATGTAGATCGGCCCGTTCTCACCCAGGACGCGGAACCCGTCCTGTGTCACCAGCCACCCTCCGGCATTTATCGTGAAGCTGCCGTCCCTGGTGTAACTCCGCTGGCCTGGTGTATCGATGGCGAAAAACCCATGCCCGGCCAAGGCCACATCCAGTGGGTTTCCTGTGGTATAAATCCGTCCCGGAAGGAAGGAGTTGTGGACACCTACAGCAAGCACGCCTGTTCCCAATGTGCCAATCGGTGTGTACTGCCGCTTTTCCTCCCGCATCAAAAGCTGCGTGGGGAATGCTTCCACGATGGTTGTCTCACGGCGGTACCCAGGTGTGTCGACATTGGCCAGGTTGTTCGCGAGAACGTCAGTCTTAAGGGCCTGCGCCAGCATTCCCGATGCGGCTGTGTAAATTCCCCGCAGCAATCTCCCACCTCCTTCGCGTCTGATCTGCTCGTCTTGATTTTATTATCGGTACAAGCCAGGGCAAACTTTAGTGCCAGATCAAGCCCCTGCTTCGGCAAAAAAGCATAAAAAAAAGGCCTGACGGCCTTATACATGTGCATGGGAGGAAACTAAAACATCACTCATTTTATCAAGAATCTCCAACACCTTCCCGCAGCCTTTGGCCACACAGGTCAGAGGATCGCGGGCAATGTGCACCGGCACATTGGTTTCCCGGCTGATCAGCTTATCCAATCCATCGAGGAGGGCTCCGCCGCCTGTGAGGACAATGCCCTTGTCGACGATATCCGCCGCCAACTCCGGCGGGGTCACTTCCAGCACTGACTTTATCGCTTCGATGATATTGGAAACGGGTTCCTGAAGGGCTTCATACACATCGCGGGAGCTGATCATCACATTGCACGGCAGCCCGGTGACCTGGTCCCGGCCCCGCACCTCCATGTATTTGTCCTCTTCGGGATAGGCGGTGCCGATCTTGATTTTGATTTCTTCCGCGGTCCGCTCGCCGATGGCCACATTATGGGCTCTCCTGACATGGCGCATGATCGCTTCCTCAAAATGGAGGCCGCCTATGCGCAGCGACTGGCTGACCACTTCGCCTTTGAGGGAAATCACGGCAATGTCCGTGGTCCCGCCTCCAATGTCGATGACCATGTTGGCACAAGGCTGGGATATGTCCAGCCCGCAGCCGATCGCCGCCGCCATCGGCTCTGAAATCAAGTAGACCTCTTTGGCGGCGGTCTTGAGCGTGGCCTCGATCACCGCCCGTTTCTCAACTTCTGTGATGCCGGAGGGTACGCAAACCACAACCCGCGGTTTGAACAGCTGGCGCCGTCCCACCGCCTTGTGGATGAAATACTTGATGATGCACTCTGTCATCTCGTAATTGGCAATGACACCTTCACTCAGGGGCCTTATCGCCCTCAGATGGCCGGGAGTCCGCCCGATCATCCTTTGTGCTTCCTCACCGATAGCGCACACCTTCTTGGTGGTCAAATCCATGGCCACAACCGAGGGTTCCTGGAGGACTATGCCTTTGCCTTTAACGAAGACGATGATATTTGCCGTGCCCAGATCAAGACCGATATCTGTCCCAAACATAAAGAAGTGCCCCTTTCGCATGCCAATTCCTTCCACAAAATTCGACAAAGTCGGGGCAATTCCTTTATGGTTTGAGATTCTTTAGGATACTTTACGCGCTCGGATATACTTCCTTTTCGTCGCTTCTCCACCGCGAATATGCCGTTCCGCTTTGTTGTGTTCCAGAACCTGCTTGACCTGAGCCGCCAGCTCGGGGTTGATCCGCGGCAGTCTTTCGGTGACATCCTTGTGGATGGTGCTTTTGCTGACTCCAAACACCGTGGCGGCTTGGCGCACAGTGGCGTTGGTCTTGATTATATATAAACTTACATCCACCACCCGCTTGCGGATATAGTCTCTCATATTCGCTCCCCCTAGCGTTTTTGTTACATTTATATGCCAGGATGGAGTGAATATGCTTGCAAGTATGCTAGTAGATCAATATAACGACATGAACTGCATGGGGTTCACCGGGACATCTTCGTAGAGCAAGGCGAAGAACATTCTGCCGTCATCGCCGGCATGGGCCAGCACTTGGTTCTGGTCGACTATGTCCCCAAGTTTGACCGCCACGGAACGGATGCCGCTGTAGACAGTCCGCCAGCCGCCGCCGTGATTGATCACGACTTCAAACCCGCTTGCATTGGGAGTGATAGACTCAACCCGGCCCCGCAGGACACTGCGGATCTGTTCGGCACCGGCGGCTGCGAATTCAAGGCCGCCGTGAAAGCGCCAGTCCTGGTATGCCGGATGGCGGTACCACCCATAGCCAGTGACTACCTCGCCTTTGATCGGCCACAGGATCTGTTCGAAGGCCGCGGCCCACACTTCCACTACATCATCTGCCGGTTCCTGTTTGGCAGGGCGCATCTGTTCCGGCTCTATCGTCATTTCCGGCAGATCAACCTGTGGGCCAAGCGCCAACTGTGTTTTCGGCAGTTCCATCAGCCACGCGTATTCTGTTTCCATCAGAAACTGCAGCTCCCGTTTAACCGCCGCCGCCAGCTGATCACACTCGACGGTAGGCTTCGCCGGAATCTGTTCCGCCCAACGGGAGGTCCAGTACGGCAGCGCATAATTCGTGATCAGCCATCCGCCGGCGAGAGTGAGCAGAACCAAAATGACAACTGTGCGCAAGAGCCTGTCAAGAAGATTGCCCCTGCGGAATCTCAGGGCATGTGCCAGCCACCGCCCGGCAGCGCCAAGTATTTGCCGGATGCGGCCCAAGACTTTTTTGATCTGCATACTATCACCACCTAGTGGTAGTATGCGCAGAATCTGCCAGGATATACAAAAACCGGAAATCATTCCGGCTTCTGCTTGTCATACTCTGTCATAATCTGTCTAATCCGGGCTGCCGCCCTGCCGTCGCCATAGGGGTTCTCACCATCGGCCATTTCGGTGTAACGCGTCTGATCATTCGCCAATTCCACAATCGCCGCCCTGATCCGGTCCTGATCCGTACCCACCAAACGCACGAAACCGGCTTCCAAAGCTTCAGGCCTTTCGGTGAACTCCCGCATCACCAGAACCGGTTTTCCAAGAGCCGCGCCTTCCTCCTGCAGCCCTCCTGAATCAGTGACAATGAAATAGCAGCGGTTGAGCAAGTTGATAAAATCATCGTAGCTGATGGCCTCAATCAGGTGCACATTCGCGAACCCGCCGAGGTGCTGCTTGACCACTGCCTGAAGTTCTGGGTTTTTGTGCATCGAAAAGACAAAGTCCAACGGCAGTTCCGCTGCGGCCTGGGCTGTGGCTTTGCAGATGTCGGCCATGGGCCCGCCCCAGTTCTCGCGGCGGTGCGCGGTGACCACCACCACAGGGCGCTGGAAAGTCAGGCGGCTCAGCAGCGGGTTCCGAAACTGATACTTAGGCTTGACCACCATGCGCAAAGCGTCAACCACTGTATTGCCCGTCACGAATATTCTATCATCCGGGAACCCTTCCCGGCGCAGGTTTTCGGCCGCTTTTTCCGTAGGGGCGAACAGCAGGCTGCTGATGTGATCAACCAGTTTGCGGTTCACCTCTTCGGGAAAGGGGTGGTACATGTTGCCGGTGCGGAGCCCAGCTTCCACATGCCCTACCGGGATGCGGTGGTAATAACCAGCCAGCGCCGCCGCCAAGGCGGAGGTGGTGTCACCGTGGACCAGGAGATAATCAAGAGGCGTTTGGCTTAAGATCTGATCCATGCCCCGGAGCACAGCATTGGTGATATCGCTCAGCGACTGCCCCGGGCTCATCACATCCAAATCATAGTCGGGCACAATCCGGAAAATATCCAGAACCTGATCGAGCATTTCCCGGTGTTGGCCTGTCACGATGATTCTTGTTTCCCAACTGCTGTCCTGAAACGCTTTCACGACCGGTGCCAGCTTGATTGCTTCCGGCCTGGTCCCGAACACTATGCCAATGCTCGCCACTACAACACCCTCCGCTCAGATTTTACGGCAAAGGGCTTGATCATACCGATCCGCCTAGCCCCGTAAAGGAAAACTGCCGCCACTACCGGCAGAACCAAAAACAAGTTCCAGTTCTGAAATTTGGCCAAAAACAGCGCCAGTGTGGAGGCGGTCAGAGTGAGCATATAGGCGATCAGGGCCACTTGGCGCTGGCTCAGCCCCATATCCAGCAGGCAGTGGTGGAAATGCTGGCAGTCAGCCTGATAAAACGGCACTCCTTTTTGGATCCGCCGCACAATGGCGCAGAAAGTGTCGAATGTCGGGACTGCCAAAATCAAGACCAAAAGCGGCAGGTTGAAGGCCATATCCGCCTGGAGCATGCTGTCGTGGGCCAATGCGGCAAAGATAAAGCCGATAAACATGGCGCCGGTATCTCCGAGAAAGATTTTGGCCGGATGGAAGTTGAATGCCAAAAATCCGAAGCAGGTGCCGATCAAGATCATCAAAAGCCCGGAAATCTCGGGATAGCCAAAGGTATGAGTCCACAATAAAAGGGCGGCGGAAGCAATCACCACTATGCCGCCGGCCAGGCCGTCCAGGCCGTCGATAAAATTAGTGATGTTGATCACACTCACCATGAACACCGCCGCAATCACGTAATTGGGGCTGGGACTCAAAGCCAGGAAGGCAGTCACTGCGGCAATCTGGCCGAAGAATTTCCGCCCGGCGGACAGCCCGCCTCGGTAATCATCGGCCAGCCCGATCAGGACAATGATCGTCGCTCCAACCAAATAAGCCAGCAGATTGGGGTGCCTGTACCAATAAGCGGTCATAAAAAAAGCAGCGTACAAGCCCAATCCACCCGCCGTAGGCACGGGGTGCGAATTGATGCGGCGCTCATTGGGGTACTCGTAAAGCTTCAGCAAAGCAGACATGAAGATCAATGCCGGAGTAAAGATCAACGTCAAACCCAAACCTACCAACAACTGCTCTACCATCAAGGTCACTCCTAACTCTCCCACTTGACCAAAGCGACATTGGCCTCTTCCAACATAGCCCTGGCAAGTTCGTCGGGGTAATCCCCCTGGAAATAGATTTTGGTGATTCCGGCATTAATCAGCATTTTGCTGCACAAAATACACGGCTGATCGGTGCAGTACAGCACAGATCCGCTGGTGCTGACGCCGTGCAGGGCAGCCTGGATGATCGCGTTCTGCTCCGCATGGACACCCCGGCACATCTCATGGCGCTGGCCGGAAGGTATGTTCATTTCCTGGCGCAGGCAGCCGCGGACACTGCAGTGCTCAAGCCCGCTGGCGGCGCCGTTGTATCCAGTGGCGATGATATGCTTGTCCCTGACCAGCACCGCCCCGACTTTGCGCCGCAGGCAAGTGGAACGGGTGCTTACCAACTTGGCGATCTCCATGAAGTACTGTTCCCATGAAGGGCGTGTGGGCATAGGTTTCTCCTCCCAGAGCGGGTTACTTGGTGCCGTAGAGGCGATCGCCCGCATCGCCCAGGCCGGGGACGATGTAGCCGTGTTCATTCAACTTTTCATCAACCGCTGCCGTGTAAATGTGCACATCCGGATGATGTTTCTGGACCATCGCGATTCCTTCCGGAGCAGCGATCAGGCACATCAGTTTTACACCGGAACAGCCGATGTTCTTGACAAAATTGATGGCCGCGACCGCTGAACCCCCGGTGGCCAGCATCGGGTCGATGACGATGAAATCCCGTTCAAAACTGTCAGCGGGCAGCTTGCAGTAGTACTCAACCGGTTCCAGAGTCTCCGGATCGCGGTAAAGTCCGACGTGCCCGACTTTGGCTGTGGGGATCAGCTTCAAAATCCCATCGACCATGCCCAAGCCGGCGCGCAAGATGGGGACCACACCGATTTTCTTCCCGGAAATGGCAGAACCTTTGGTCTTGCAAATCGGAGTTTCCACTTCCACCTCTTCAAGCGGCATGTCCCTGGTCACCTCATATGCCATCAACAGCGCCACTTCGTTGACCAGTTCCCTGAAATCCTTGGGGCCAGTGCTCTTGTCGCGAATCATGGTCAGCTTGTGCTGCACCAAAGGATGATCAATTACATGAACCTTAGACAAAAGATCGACTCCTTTCTCTTCTCTAAGCGGATTGAGTCACTGCCAGGCGTCGAGGATCGCGTCCACTGCCTGCAGCAGTTCGGCGGCAGTGCGTTGGTATACTTCCACAGCTTGTCCGTACGGATCGCTGACATCGCTGTCCGCCCTATTCAAGTTCTCGTTTTGAGCATTACTTTCCTGCATTTTTTGGGCGGCAAAATCCTTGATCAAAAACACTTTATTTTCCAAATCCGGGCGCAGATTCAGGATCTGCTGCCTTTGGCTCTTGGCCATCACCAGGATCAAATCATATTGATCCAGCTGTTTGGGATCAAGCCGTTTGGCACGATGGCCGGACAGATCGATCCCATAGCTGTTCATCACCGTTATGGCCTGATCTGTGGCGGGTTCGTCGATAAATGCGCTTAGGCCTGCAGAATCCACTTCAACGGCAATCTGCCTTTCTTGCGCGCGCTTCTTGAACAAAGCCGCCGCCATCGCGGAGCGGCAGGTGTTTCCGGTGCAAACCATCAAAACCTTAACCATTGCCTGCTCTCCTTTCGTTTCAGGACTGGATCACTCTGCTGCCGGCCGCTTTGCGCAGCCGGTTCATCACTGCCAGCCCGATTTCTTTTTCGGCAAAACCTTCCACAAACACCACATCCAGACCAAGCTGATCAACAGCCCTGAGCAGACTGTACAACCGTGCCGCGGCGGTTTTCGGATCATGTCTTGGCCCCAAATCCAGAACCGTCAACCCAGGATAGGCATCCAGATGCTCACTTACAGCCAAAACGCCGATCTTGCGGCCGGCGTATTCCGGCGAACGAGCCAATTGGTTGATCGTTTCGGGAATTCGATCGCCGACAACCAGCACAACCTCGGCCTTGGGGGCGTAATGTCTGTACTTCAGCCCGGGAGAACGGGGCTTTTCGGTAACGCCGTTGTGGAAAACAGCAGGATCAATATCAATCTCGGCGAACTGCCGGAGCTGTTCCACCGTTACCCCACCGGGCCTCAAAACCCGAAACGGCAGGCAGGTGCAGTCCAGGACGGTGGACTCCACCCCCCATCCAGTGGGGCCTCCGTCGACAATCATGGGGATCCGGCCGTCCAAGTCCGCCAGCACATGCTCAGCCCGGGTGGGGCTGGGGCTTCCCGAGATGTTGGCGCTGGGTGCCGCAATGGGCAGTTCCGACCGCCGTATCAGTTCCAGCGCCAGAGGGTGATCCGGCATCCGGATGGCCACTGTGTCCAGGCCCGCGGACACTATACCCGGTATTTGGTGGGACTTGGGCAGCACAAGGCTTAAAGGGCCCGGCCAGAACCGGCGCATCAAGTCTTTTGCCAGGGGGTGGCAGCCTGCGGTCAAATCATCTATTTGGTCCATACTGCCGATGTGGACAATCAGAGGGTTGTCGGCGGGGCGGCCTTTGGCGGCGAATATTTTGGACACAGCTTCCTCATCTAAAGCATTCGCGCCCAACCCGTAGACTGTTTCCGTCGGAAACGCCACACATTCGCCCTGCTTTATCAGGGCGACCGCTTCATCCAGCCGGTCCGCCTGAATGACCCGTGTTTTCACTGCCATCTCATTATCACCACCCGATCCATGCCTGCATAATCCTGCTTGACCTGGCACTCTGCGAACCCTCTTTCGACAGCCAAATCCACAACCACCTGCTTCTGATCATGGCCGATCTCCATCAGGACATGTCCGCCTTTGGCCAAGAAGTCTGGAGCGTGCCTGATCAGGATACGGTAATGTCCAAGGCCGTCCGGCCCGCCGTCCAAAGCCGCTTTCGGTTCCTGCCGCACCTCTTGTTCCAAGTTTTCCAATTCCGAGGTGGGAATATAAGGCAGGTTGGCGCAGATCAAATCAAATGGCTCCCGGGGGATTTGGCTGAACATGTCGCTCTGCAAAAAAGAAAGCTGATCAGCCACCTGCAGTCGATCAGCGTTAATTCTGGCTATCTCCAGGGCGGATTCGGAAATATCAACCGCCAGCACCGATGCCTGCTGAAGGCGGGAGGCCAGGGTGATGCCGATCACCCCACTGCCGGTACCCAAATCGAGGATTCGCGGATTGGGAACCGCCTGCAGCAAAGCCAAAGCCTCATCCACCAGCAGTTCTGTTTCGGGACGGGGAATCAAGACCGCCTCAGACACCACAAATTCCAAACCATAGAACTCTTTGCGTCCGGTAAGATACGCCACGGGTATTCTGCGGCCCCTCAGCCCGATCAAACGGCGGTAGGCGTCCACCTCGCCTTTCTCCAGCGGCCGGTCCAGGTTCATGTACAAATGCACCCGGTCGCTGTTCAAAACATGGGCCATCAGGACCTCCGCATCCAGCCTGGGGCTGGCGCACCCTTTTTCGCTTAAATAATCCGCGCTAATAGCAACAAGCTCTTGAACTGTATACAGCCTGGACATTGATTACGACTCCATCGCTTGCAAACGTTCAGTTTGATCAGCGGTGATCAAACCATCGACAATCTCGTCAAGATCGCCTTCCAAAACCGCGTTCAGCCGGTAAAGGGTCAAACCGATGCGGTGATCGGTGACTCTCCCCTGGGGGAAGTTGTAGGTGCGGATCCGTTCGCTGCGGTCACCGGTGCCTACCTGGCTGCGGCGCTGGGCGGCGAGTTCCCGCTCCTGTTCCGCCTTTTTCATGTCATAAAGGCGGGCTCTCAAAATCTTCATGGCCTTGTCTTTGTTCTTGTGCTGAGACTTCTCATCCTGGCACGACACCACCAGCCCTGTGGGTAGATGGGTGATCCTCACAGCCGAATCAGTGGTGTTCACACTCTGCCCGCCGTGGCCCGAAGAACGGAAAACATCAATGCGCAAGTCATCGGGATTGATCTCCACTTCCACCTCTTCAACCTCCGGCAGTACCGCCACGGTAGCGGCGGAAGTATGGATCCGCCCGCCAGATTCGGTGGTCGGGATACGCTGGACGCGGTGGACGCCGCTTTCATATTTGAGGCGGCTGTAGGCTCCTCTCCCTTCCACGGAGAAAATCACTTCTTTGAAACCGCCCAGTTCCGTCTGATTGCTGCTCATCAGCTCCACCCGCCACTGCTTGGCTTCGGCGTAGCGGCTGTACATCCGGAACAAGTCCGCCGCGAACAAAGCTGCTTCTTCTCCGCCGGTGCCTGCCCGGATCTCCACAATGACACTCTTCTCGTCGTTGGGATCCTTGGGCAGAAGCAGTACTCTTAGCTTCTGCACGAGGCCGGGCTCTTTCGCTTCGAGCTGACTCAGCTCCTCCTGAACCATGGCCCGGAACTCCGGCTCCAGTTTGTCTTCCAGCAGTTCTTTGGCCTCTGCGATTCCTTCCAAGACAGATCTGTATTCCCTGTATACTGTCACGATCTCTTCCAGATCCGCATGAGCTTTGGCGATTTTCTGAAACTGCTGCGGATCGGCGATAATCTCTGGATCGCTTAGTTTTTCCGTAAGTTCGTCATACTTGGCTTCCAGCTGCGCCAGTTTTTCAAGCATTGCCATCTCCCCTTACTCCTTGCATACATCTGCGTCCTGTCCCGTTGGCAGCTGAATGACACTGCCGCGTCCGTTGTAAGCGCCGTCTTTTTCCAAAACTGCTTTGAGTGATGTGATGGCCACCTCCACCTGTTCGTCGTCGGGGACCCTGGTCGTCAGGTACTGCAGCGCCATGCCGGGCGCGGCGATCCATTTGAACACCGGATGGGGGCACTGTTTCCCCGCCTGCCGAATCACTTCGTAGGACAAGCCGGCCACAACCGGCAGAATCGCCAGATGCGCCAGCACCCTGAGGAGAAACGGAGGCCTGCCGAAAAAGGAAAAGACAAGAATGCTCATGAACAGGGTGATCAAAATGAAATTCGTCCCACAGCGGGGATGGATCGAAGAGTGTTTCTGGACATTGGCCACAGTTAATTCTTCCCCCGCCTCGTAGCAGTTAATAGTCCGGTGCTCGGCGCCGTGGTATTGGAACACTCTCTGAATGTCCTTCATCAATGATATCCCGGCGATGTAGGCAATGAAGAAACTGATTTTAATCAAACCCTCCGCCAGGTTCAGCAGCACATTGCTGCCGATGGCGCCCTGAATCAGGCGGATGATGAATGCGGGCAGGACGACAAAAAACCCCACAGTGAGAACGATGGCCAGCCCAAAGGTAAATACCAGTTCCTTTACGGACAGTTCTTCCCCGGTTTCCTCTTCAGCATAGGCATTGGCGGAAAAGGTCAGGCACTTGATCCCAAAGACCAGCGCTTCAACCAAGGCCACTGAGCCGCGGATGAGCGGTTTGCCCAAAATCGGGTATTTCTGCGTCACTGAAGTCACAGGCCCATCCTTGACAATGATTTCTTTATTGGCTTTGCGCACAGCTACGGCCCAATAGCGCCTGCCGCGCATCATGACACCTTCGATAACGGCCTGGCCGCCGTAATTAAAATTGCTCACTTCTAAGTTCACTTCCCCTCAACAGACTGAAAACACTATCGGCTTGACTGGTGGGCATAATCAGGACAAGGGTGTCGCCGGGAAGGATTTGGTCCTGTCCCTTGGGGGCGACAATATCCTGGCCTTTGCGGTGAATGGCTAGGACATTGGCTTGATGGTTCTCCCGCAGCCCTGATTCCGCCAGCACCCTGGAGGCCAATGGTGAAGTTTCCGCGACTACAACCTTCAAAACCGCATAGTTCTCGTCGGCATGCAGAACATCCTTGACCGGCTGCATCTTCAGCGGCTGCTCATAGGCGGAGCTGAGCACCGATCGGAAACCTCTCGGCAAAAGCAGCCTGGTGGCGACGCCTGTCACCACACCGCAGGCCCAGCCGACGAACAAAGCGGTGAAGGTCGTGTAGACAACCTGCAGGATTGTCCCGCCGATATCCATCAACAGTGTCGGCGACAGCTGGTCTATGCGGATTATCTGGTCGAACACGGTAAGCCCGCCCAGCATCCCCACATAAGTGGAGATATTGCCTTTGACCTTGAGCGCCACATGATAGCCCAGCCCGATAGTGAGCACGCCGCCCAGGAAGACAGGCAAGCCCAACTGAGTGAGAACACCGACAACAGCGCCGATGACCAGCCCCCTGGCCAACGTGATGGTGGTGGCTGTCACCCGCGGCAGCAAAAGCGTGAACAAAGACCGCCAGTGCTTGGGCTTCAGGGAGAATTTGTCCATGGCCACAATCAGGTCAAACGGCAGCAAGGCGACGAAGATGGCCACAAACGATGACGTCAGGCCCGGCATGTCAATGATCAGGAAATAAGCCAATCCCACCGTAAAGGCCCGCATGACGACAATCAAGCGAATCGACCAGGTGGTGCGCCTTTTCTTGCTCAAGCACATCACATCTCCATTATTTCATGTTTTTGCAACCGCTTTGCCAATGCTTTTTTGACCTTTGCTCTTACGAGCACGCCGTCAGCTTGGTATTCCTCATCGATTACCTCGCCCTGCTCATGGATCACCGACAGCAAGGCCAGCTGATCGAAAGGCAGCAAATAGCGCTTGATTACAAACTGCGCGGCGAAAAAGCGGCTGACCGCGGCTCCCACTGATTCTAGATTCGCTTTTGTCAGAGCCGATACCTGCAAATCCTCAGGCTCTGTGATCAACGGCCCCTCAATCCGATCTATCTTATTATAAACGTTTATTATCGGTGTGTCACACCCTATTTCGTTCAGGACACCTTCAACCGCGGCTTTCTGCTGCTCCACCAGAGGGTGGCTGGCATCGAGGACATGCAGGAGCAGATCCGCCGCCAGGACTTCCTCAAGTGTCGCCCGGAAGGCTGCGATCAAAGTAGTGGGCAGCTTGCGGATAAAGCCGACCGTATCGCTGAGGTAAACCCACTCCCCTTCCGCTGTCTGCCATTTCCGGATCAGTGGGTCCAAAGTGGCAAAGAGCTGATCCGCAGCAAAAGCCGGTTCCGCCGTCAATGCCGAGAACAAAGACGATTTCCCGGCATTGGTGTAACCCACCAGTGTGACCAAGGGCACTTGGTTCCGTTTGCGGCGAGCCATATGCAGCTGGCGCACCTTGCGCACAAAATCAAGCTCATCCTCGAGATCGGCAATGCGCTTGCGGATCCTGCGCCGATCAGTCTCCAGCTTGGTCTCTCCGGGGCCGCGGGTGCCGATCCCGCCCCCCAGCCGGGACAGGGCAGTGCCGTGCCCGGTAAGTCTTGGCAGAAGGTATTTCAGCTGCGCCAGCTCCACTTGGATCTTTCCCTCTTTGGTCCGGGCCCGGCGGGCGAAGATGTCCAGGATCAGCTGAGTCCGGTCCAGCACAGGCGCATCTAATAATTCGGACAGATTCCCCTGCTGTGCAGGGGTCAGTTCATCATCAAAAATGACGATATGATCAGCGTCACTGAGCAAGACCTTGATATCTTCGATCTTGCCCAGCCCGATATAAGTCGCGGGAACCGGCGCCGGCCGCTTTTGGATTACCTGGCCCACCACAGTCAACCCTGCGTCTTCCGCCAACTGCGCAAGCTCTACAAGATTGTCCACAATTTCCTGATCCGGTTGATGTGGAGACTGCAGTGCGGCTAAAACGGCTTTTGTCATTTCACTCCACCTTTTTACTCAAATCCTTTGCTTTTATTTGTCGACGCGGGCGAAAAACCCTGCTGTTTCCCCAGCGCCTTGCGGCAGTGGAGGAAAAGGTTTTTTTCGCCACAAGTGGAAATATTTCCACCGGGAGGTATAACCATGGCCACAATTCTACATGTGGATATGGATGCATTCTATGCAGCAGTGGAACAGCTGGACCATCCCGAATACCGCGGCAAACCTTTGATCATCGGCGGGACAAAAGACTCAGTCCGCGGTGTTGTCTCCACTTGTTCCTATGAAGCGCGGAAATACGGTGTCCGGAGCGCCATGCCCATCAAAAGGGCTGTTGCCCTCTGCCCTCACGGCATTTTCATTCCCGGGCGCATGCACCGGTATCAAGAAGTGTCAAGGCAGATCCACGCTGTCTTCCAGGATTTCTCGCCTTTGGTGGAATCGATTTCCATCGATGAGGCGTTTCTGGATATGACCGGCTGCGAGCATTTTTATCCTTCCCTGGAAGCAATGGGCCGGGCTGTCAAGGATCGGATCAAAAATGAGACCGGGCTTACCTGCTCCGTCGGCATCGGGCCTAACAAATTCCTGGCCAAACTGGCCTCTGAATGGCAGAAGCCTGACGGCTTGACTATCATCTACCCCGATCAGGTCGATGCCTTTCTGCTCAATCTCCCTGTTGGCAAAATCTGGGGCGTTGGCGAAAAAAGCAAGGAGGCCTTAAAGAAGCTGGGTATCAACACCGTCCGGGACCTGAGGGAGAAATCCCTGGATTGGCTGCAGCAAAACCTGGGGCCAAGTTTCGGCACTCATCTTTACAACCTCTGCCGCGGCATCGACAGCCGTGAAGTGACCCCTTACAGCGAAGCCAAATCCATCAGCCAGGAAATCACGTTTGATCATGACTATGAGGACGAGGAATTCCTAAGGAGCCAGCTGGCGGCCATGGCGGAGAAAGTGGGCTATCGGCTGCGAAGGGAAAAACTCTATGCCAGGACTGTCACAATCAAGGTCAGATACGGCGATTTCAGCACCATCACCCGCTCCCAGACTCTGGATTACGCCGTTTGCGATGACGATAGTCTGTTCAACATCGGCTGGAAACTGCTGCAAACGGTAAAGAAAGCACCTGTCCGTCTCCTGGGTATTGGCGCCCACAATCTGGTCCACAACCAGCAGATGTCGCTGTTTGACAACACCGTGGAAACAAACAAGCTGGCGGAAGTAATGGACCAGATCAACCAGAAATACGGCAAAGCAATAACCAAAGGCCGGACTTTGAAACCGAAAAAATGACCTCCCCAGCTTCAGGGGAGGCCGTTTTTGTGTTCCGGCAGTACGTTTTTGGATTACCCGTCCTTTTTCGGATATGGATAGCGTTGACGCTCAAACTCATTGCGAATCTCTTTGTTGAGGATCCGCAAATAGGTGCCTTTCATTCCCAGAGACCTTGATTCCACAACCCCGGCGGAAGCCAGCTTCCGCAGAGCGTTGACGATAACGGAGCGGGTAATGCCGGCATTGTCCGCGATGCGGCTAGCCACCAGCAGCCCTTCGTTGCCGTCAAGCTCGTCAAAAATATGCTGCATCGCCAGGATTTCTGAATAGGAAAGGCTCTTGATGGCGGAACGGGCCAGCTTGATCTCTTGCGCTTCGTCTTCCTGCATGAGATCAAGGCGGTTGGAAATCACCATGCCGATAGTGGTAGCGGCAAACTCAGCGATGATGATATCTTCGTCTCCGAATTTGCTGTCCTCGCCGGCAAACAACAAAGATCCGATTCTTCTGCTCCCGCCGACGATTGGCGCTACAAGCATCTTGGCTGCTTCGTACCCGTCAAAAACAGTCACAGCGCCAATTTTCAGCAGTGAATTGTTCAAATCATCGGGAATCCTCTGATTGACAATCCACTCTTCGTCAAACGCCGAAGCGGAAAAACCGTTGTCTGCAGCGTACGCTATGATCTTGCCGTTCTTGTCTATTAGGTATACATTGGTGTTGTCCGCTGCCGCTTCTTGAAGTGCAGTTAGAAGATCGCCGTACTCAACGTCGCTACCTTCGTTCTGAAGTAGATCGAAGTATTGTTTCAACCTTTTTAGGACCACGATACTCATCCCCTCTTTTCTGAATTGATACTTTTGTAGTAACATTTATAGCTCAAGTAAATTATATAGATTTACAATGTTTCTGTCAATGTATTTACTTACATTTAACATGATTAAAGTGACGTCAATTACGGTATATTCCGATTCTTGCCCAAGATCCAAGATTTTCGGCACTGTACTACCCGAACACCTACAAGATACTATTAAATTGTTACTAAGTCAAGAAATATCTAACAAGTTTTTCGGAAAAACACGTGAAAAGATTGCGTGTTTTGGTTATGTACATAGTGTAAAGTAGTTGTAGGATAAAACTAAACAAGAGATCATCCTTTTGGTAAAATAGAATCGCCAAAATCCTAACCAAAGGAGTGATCTCTTGTGATTAATATTCTACAACAAATCGTTGAAAAATTCATCAGCGAAGTTACTGGATGTACGCGTCAAGCTTTAGTAGGCGAGAGACCTCGCCACAATTGGTGTTCATAAAGCTGTGCTGAAGCCGCTGAGGTTCCGTAGAGCTATCACCCAGGGTTTCGTAGAGTACCCTAAGCTAGGCATTG
>Ga0208693_1000020_pt1 | contig 134899 bp, 123 predicted proteins | sample AD_UKC071_MetaG_FD_184438 | JGI IMG/M metagenome (GOLD analysis project Ga0208693, IMG submission 184438) | Active sludge microbial communities of municipal wastewater-treating anaerobic digesters from USA - AD_UKC071_MetaG (SPAdes) (version 2) | ecosystem: Engineered > Bioreactor > Anaerobic... | reverse complement strand
GCTGGATGAGTTGGTGAATCCGGCTTATGCTGAACACGTTGCGCTTTCTTGGCGGAAATTGAGTTGGCGCTCGGGGTATAGCCCCTTACGCCAAGCAGCGCAACAACTTAGCTGCAGGCAGCAAAAATTCCCCGGACAGTAGTGCGCGCAGGCGGGAATCCAGGAAGTGGCACGGCTACGGGTGATGGCGACATGGATTCCCGCCCCCGCCTTCGCGAGGGCAGGCTCTGCGCGGGAATGACGGGAGTCGGGGCTGCATTCACTGTCGCAACTAGCCGCCAGCGCTCGTCCCTAAAGCGCCGAAAGCTATCAATAACGTAGTAACGCCACGGCTTGCCCGCGCAGCGCCCGTCAATGCTCGTCCACCGCTTTCGCCCCCGCCGCCTTCGTCGGCACGCCGCGATCCAGCTGCCAGAAGATGGCGGCCGACGCCATGGTCATGGCGCCGATCAGCACCAGTGCGGTGCGAAACGCCGGCAGCGCCTCGGCGCCGGCGCCGGTGTGTAGCCAGGCGGTGAAGGCGTGCAGCAGCGCGGCGGCGCAGGTCACGCCCAGACTCATGCCCAGCATCTGCACCATCGAAAACAGGCTGTTGCCGCTGGCCGCGCGCGCGGGCGCCAGGTCTTTCAGCGTGACCGCGTTCATGGCCGTGAACTGCATCGAGTTGACGGCGCCAAACAGCGCCAGCTGCACGATGCGCAGCGGCAGGGGCTGGCTGGGCGTCATCAGCGCAAAGCCGGCGATCATGGTGCCCAGCAGCAGCGTGTTGGTGACCAGCACGCGCCGGTAGCCCCAGCGCGTGATGATGCGCGTGACCAGGCGCTTGGTGGCCATGCTGGCCATGGCCACCGGCAGCATCAGCATGCCGGCCTGCGCGGGCGAAAAGCCCATGACCAGCTGCATCAGCAGCGGCAGCATGTAGGGCATGGCGCCCGAGCCGATGCGCGCGAACAGGTTGCCCAGCACGCCCACGCGGTAGCTGTGGATGCGAAACAGCGCCGGTGAAAACAGCGGCGCCGGGCTTTTCAGCGCGTGCAGCCAGTAGGCCGCCAGCGCGGCCAGGCCGACCACCATCAGCAGCACGACCAGAGTGCGTGCCCAACCCAGGCCGCCCATGCCGTCGAGCGAGAGCGAAATGGCCACCATCGCCACCGCCAGCAGCGCATAACCGCCCAGGTCGAAGCGGCCGACGTCGGGCGTGCGCAGGTTGGGCATCAGGCGCAGCGTGGCCAGCGCGCCCACCAGGCCGACCGGCAGGTTGATGAGAAAGATCCAGTGCCATGAGGCCACTTCCACCAGCCAGCCGCCCAGCGTGGGGCCGATCAACGGGCCGACCAGGCCGGGGATGGCGACAAAGCTCATCGCCGCCAGAAACTGTTCGTTGGGAAAGTGCCGCAGCACCGTCAGTCGCCCCACGGGCAGCAGCATGGCGCCGCCCATGCCCTGCAGCACGCGCGCGGCTGTCAGCTGCCCCAGGCTGCCCGACGCCGCGCAGGCCGCCGAGCCCAGCGTGAACAGCACGATCGCCAGCAGAAAGATGCGCTGCGTGCCAAAGCGGTCGGCCAGCCAGCCGCTGGCCGGAATGACCACCGCCATCGTCAGCGCGTAGGCCACCACCACCGCCTGCATGCGCAGCGGGCTTTCGCCCAGGCTGCGCGCCATCGACGGCAGGGCGGTGTTGACGATGGTCGAGTCCAGCGTCTGCATGAAAAAGCCGATGGCCACCAGCCAGAGCAGGGCGCGCGGGTTGGCCGGCGCGGCACGGGGTGTGGGCAGGGCGGGCATGGGGCTGACGATGATACGCAGCGCGATGCCGCGGTGCTGACCTTCGGCGCTATGGGTTTTCGCGGCCACGACGGGCTTGCAGTGCGGTCGCCGCCAACCGCGCCAGCGCCGCAATGCCGTGGTCGATCTGAGGGGCGCTGACGGCGCCGCACGACAGGCGCATGAAGCGGTCAAAGCGCGCCTGGCTCGAAAACATCGGGCCGGGCGCGGTGCGGATGCCTTCGGCCAGAGCCGCCTCGGCCAGCCGCGTGGCGGATATGCCCGCGGGCAACTCCAGCCAAAGCAGCAGACCGCCGGTGGGCATGTGCAGGCGCACGGCGCCGGGCCCGAAGTGCTGGCCAAAGTGATGGCCGATCGCGTCTGCCATTTGCTGACGCCGCGTGCGCAGCACGGTTTGCAACTGGCGCAGGTGGCGGTCGAAGGCACCGCTGCCAAGGTAGCGCGCGGCGATGAGCTGGCCCAACTCCTCGGGAAATCGCGTCTGCGTGTACTTGAGCATTTCCGCCCGCGCGTGCCAGCGGCCGGCGGCCATCCAGCCCAGCCGCAGGCCCGGCGCCAGAATCTTGTTGAGCGAGCTGCAGTGGATCACGGCACCGTCGGTGTCCCACGCCTTGAGCGGGCGCGTGAGCGCCTGCTCGGCATCCAGCGCGGCGTAGATGCTGTCCTCAATCAGCGGAACGCGGTGGCGCGCGCACAGCGCCACCAGCGCGGCCTTGTGCGCGTCGGGCATGGTGCAGCCGAGCGGGTTGTGCACGGTGGGCATCACCAGCACGGCGCGGATGGCGGGCGCGCGCTGCTCCAGCGCCATCTCCAGCGCGTCGATTGAGAGGCCGGTGGTGGCGCTGGTGGGCAATTCCACCGGCACCAGGCCCAGCGCCTCGACAATCTGCAGGATGCCGTAGAAGGTGGGCGATTCCACCGCCACCGCGTCACCCCGTTCGCACACCGCGCGCAGCGCCAGGTTGATGGCCTCGGTGCAGCCGCTGGTGACGATGATCTCGTGCGGCGCCAGCGTCAGCCCCTGCGACACCGCGCGCCGCGCCAGCACCTGCGTGAAATCGAGGTGGCCATAGCGCCGTGCCATGCGCGTCAGCACCTGCGGCTGCTGCCGCAGCACGCTGCTGGCGTGGCGCTGCAGCGCCTGCGTGGGGTACAGCTCGGGCGCGCCCACGGCGATGGCGAAGTTGATCGGCAGCACCATGCGCTCGGTGCGCGCCAGCCATTGGCTGATGAAAGCTGGCAGCCCCTTGAAGTGCGCGCGGGTGTCGGCCAGGCGCGCCGGCTCATCGGCCGCCAGCCGCACCAGCGCGCGCGGCGCGGCCTGCACGTAATAGCCCGAGCGCGGGCGCGCCTGCACGTGGCCACGGTCTTCCAGCCAGTGGCAGGCCTGCACGGCGGTGCTCATGCTGACGTTTTGCGTCTGCATGATCTGCCGCACCGACGGAAAGCGCTGACCGGCGACCAGGGTGCCCGATTCGATGGCCGCCAGGTAGTGCTGGGCGATCTGGCGATAGCGCGGCGGCGGTGGTGCGGGCAGCGAGGACACCGGGGCAGTGTGCCATCGACCACGTGGGTTGCCTCGATACAGATGGGCGTGTTTTCAGGCGCGACAGCGTGTGTGGGTCACCGTTGTGGCGCCAAAGTTTTCGCGCAGCTGCGTCTGGCGGGGAGGTGGGGGGTCTCGGAAAAATCACCTTACTCCCCCACCAAAACAATTGCCCATGACCGCCGCGCCCGCCACCACCGTTTTGAAGCCGGATGAAAGCCTTTGCCGCACTTTCGCGCCGCGCACCCAAATCACCGTGCTGAGTGGCGCTGTGGTGCTGGAAGGGCCGATGAGGTGGCTTGCTGAAACACCGTGGTGCCCGCGAATCGTGCTGCACGCGGGGCAATCGCACCGCGTGGCCAGCACGGGGTGGGTGCGGCTGCGGGCCATGCGCGGCGCCGAGGCGGTGATTGGCACCGTCGAGCCGCCCGATGTGCTGGCGCGGCTGTGGCTTTGGTGCCGCGGTCGCAAAAAAGCCCGCTCGGTGGCGGGCTGGCCATGAGGCGCGATGCTGCGTGTCAGGCGAACACGCCGGCCGCCTCGTTCATGCGGGCCGACACCTCGCCCAGGTGGTGCAGCGTGTCGCCGTAGGTCATTTCAAGCTGCGTGAGCTTCTTGAAATAGTGGCTGCCGGCGTACTCGTCCGTCACGCCGATGCCGCCGTGCAGTTGCACCGATTGCTGGCCGACAAAGCGCATCGCGTTGCCCAGCTGCACTTTGGCGCGCGACAACGCCTGGCGGCGCTCGGCCTCGGGCGCGTTCAGCTTGAGGGTGGCGTAGTAGCTCATGCTGCGCGCCAGTTCCAGCTGCATTTTCATGTCGGCCACGCGGTGGCGCAGCGCCTGGAAGCTGGCGATGACCACGCCGAACTGCTTGCGCTGGTTCATGTATTCGACGGTGAGCTGGAGCGTCTGGTCCATCGCGCCCACGGCTTCGGCGCACGCGCAGGCGATGCCCACGTCCACGGCAAAGGTCAACGCGGCCAGGCCGTCGGTGGTGATGAGGGTGGCGGGGGCGTTGTCGAGCTTGACGTCGGCGGCGCGCGCTTCGTCCTGCGTCAGGTAACCGCGCGTGCTGACGCCCTTGGCCGAGCGTTCGACCAGAAACAGCGCCAGCTTGCCGTCCAGCAGGGCCGGCACGACGAAGGCGTCGGCCGCATCGCCGGCGGGCACCAGGTTCTTCTGGCCCGTCACGGTGTAGCCGTCGCCCGCCTTGGCGCCCGTGGCTTCGCACACGTCCAGCTGGTAGCGCGCCTTGCGCTCTTGCTGCGCCAACACCACCAGCGCCTCGCCGCTGGCGATCTTGGGCAGCCACGCGCTCTTTACTGCGCTGTCGCCGTAGGCCTGGATGACGGCGCTGGTGACGAAGGCCTGCATCAGGGGCTCAGCCACGATGCCGCGGCCCAGCTCTTCCATCACCACCATCGCCTCGACCGGGCCCATGCCCATGCCGCCGTGGTCTTCGGGCACATAGATGCCGGTCAGGCCCAGTTCGGCCAGTTCGTTGTACACCGCGCGGTCAAAGCCGCCGGCCTTGACGATCTGCTGGCGGCGCTCGAAGTCGTAGCTTTTTTCGACCCACTTGGCGACGGCTTCGCGCAGGGCCTGCTGGTCGTCGGAAAAATCGAAGTCCATGGTTGTCTTCCTTAAATCTGTCTTGCTCCTTCCCCCATTGGGGGAAGGTGGGGATGGGGGCTGAGCGGGTTTCCAATCAACCGGGGTGGCCCTCACCCCAACCCTCTCCCAGGGGGAGAGGGAGAAATACCGGCGCTCAGCCCAGCACCGTCTGTGCCACGATGTTGCGTTGCACCTCGTTGCTGCCGCCGTAGATGGTGGTCTTGCGGTAGTTGAAATACGTCGGCGCCAGCGTGGCGTTGGCCACGTCGCCACCCGGAAAGCCCTGCAGCCCGGCCGCGGCGGCCTGGTCGCCCTGCCAGCCCGCGTCCATCGCCTCGTGGATGTAGGGCAGGCTGTAGGGGCCGGCGGCCAGCATCATCAGCTCGGTGTAGCGCTGCTGGATTTCGCTGCCCTTGATCTTGAGCAGACCGGCAATGTCCAGCGCGTTGCGGCCAGACTTTTCGGCCGACAGCACGCGCAGCACCATCATTTCCAGCGCCACGATGTCGACTTCAAGCAGCGCGATCTGGTCGCGGAAGCGCATGTCGTCGTACACGCCCTCGGCCTTGGCGATGCGCTTCAGCCGCTCCAGTTCGCGCTTGGCGCGGTTCACGTCGGCGATGTTGGTGCGCTCGTGGCTCAGCAGGTGCTTGGCGTAGGTCCAGCCCTTGTTCTCTTCGCCAATCAGGTTCTCGACCGGCACCTCGACGTTGTCGAAGAACACGTCATTCACTTCGTGGTCGCCGTCCAGCAGCTTGATGGGCCGCACGCTGACGCCGGGCGACTTCATGTCGATCAGCAGGAAGCTGATGCCGGTCTGCGGCTTGCCCTCGTTGCTGGTGCGCACCAGGTTGAACATCCAGTCGCCGTACTGGCCCAGCGTGGTCCAGGTTTTCTGGCCGTTGACGATGTACTTGCCGCCCTGGCGTTCGGCCTTGGTGCGCACGCTGGCCAGGTCAGAGCCCGAACCCGGCTCGCTGTAGCCTTGGCTCCACCACACTTCGCCGCTGGCGATGCCGGGCAGAAAACGTTCCTGCTGCTCCTTGTTGCCGTAAGCCATGATGACCGGCGCCACCATCACCGGGCCAAAGGGCACGATGCGCGGCGCGCCGGCCATGGCCAGTTCTTCCTCGAACAAATGCTTTTGCACGGCCGTCCAGCCGGGGCCGCCAAACTGCTGCGGCCAGCCGTAGCCCAGCCAGCCCTTCTTGCCCAGGATCTTGGCCCAGGTCTGCATGTCGTCACGCGTCAGGCGCTGCGCCTTGTGCACCTTGTCGGAAATCGCCTTGGGCAGCGCGCCTTTGACCCAGGCGCGAATCTCGTCGCGGAACGCCAGTTCCTCGGGGGTAAATGCCAGATCCATCAGTTCGTCTCCTTGTCAGCCGGGGTTTTAGCACGGTCGGTCTCTTTTTCGCGTCCGGCGGGCGACAGGCCCAGCTCGCCGCACAGCCACTGTACGGTGGCGCGCAGCGCGGCGACGTCGGCTTCCAGCGCTGCAATTCGGTCATTCTGGCCGCCAGCGCCGGTGGTGTGTGTGCTGGCAGCTATTAATTCAGTAGCTTCGGCGACCGGCCCGCACAGCAGGTGTGCCCAACGGTCCTCGCGCGTGCCCGGCGTGCGCGCCAGCCGCACCACCAGCGGGCCGCCCTTGTCGTCGGCGCGCTCGGCCAGTTCGTGCAAGAAACCCTCGACCGATGAAATGTCGGCAAAGCGGTGCCAGCGCTCGGCGTTGATGCGCAATTCGCCCGCCGTCTGCGGGCCGCGCAGCATCAGCAGGCCCAGCAGGGCGGCCGACTGGTCGGGCACGCCGTACACGCGCTGAAAGTTGTGTTCGTACCGCGCCACGCGGCTGCCGTGCGACTCAACCACCAGGCTCGCCGCCTTCAGATCGTCCAGCGCCTCCTGCGCCTGCGCATCGCTGAGCTGCATCACCGGCTCGCGGCTGGTTTTCTGGTTGCAGCCGGTGACGACCAGGTTGAGCGACAGCGGATAGGTGTCGGGCACCGTGCGGGCCTTTTCCATCAGCGTGCCCAGCACGCGGGCTTCTATGGGGGTGAGGGGGCGGGCAATCATGGATCGGAGCATACCCATGCGCCCGCGCGCGTCGTGGTGATCGTGAGAAATCGCCTTTTTGTGGATGGCGCAAAGGAAATATCCAAATACAATATGGATGCTGTGTTTTAGACTTTTAATCAATCCATTTCTGTCATGTTCGGGAGGTCAATATGCATGCATGGATTCGGTCGTTCGTCGCCACTTTGGCGCTTCTTGTCTTGTCCGCGGCGGCTCATGCCATCCCGGTGCGGTGGACGGTCACCAACCTCACGTTCACGGACGGCTCCATAGCGAGTGGGTCTTTTGTGTATGACGCCGATACCGGGGCCGTGAGCAACATCAACATAACGACCACCACTCCAGGCGTAGGGCCGTTTGTGATCAACGGCCCGTTGTCAGCGCCGCCTAACATTCTTCAGTTTGTTGAATCGCCTATGCAGAACGGGGCGGATTTTCTTTACCTTGGGCTTCCTTCGCCTTTGACCAATGCTGGAGGCAGCATCGCTCTGCAACCACCGGCCTACCGGCAAGTGTGTGCCAGTACGCCCGGGTCGAACTGCAACACTGCTGCGGTGGGGAGCACCGTCGGTATAAATGCCGGTGCGACCCTGGTGGGCGTGCCGGTTCCGCCTGCCGTCACGTCGGTGCCCACGATGAGCGAATGGATGCTGCTGCTGACCGGCCTGCTCACGGCGGGCTTGGGTGCGCGCACCTTCCAGCGCCGCGCACAAGGGTAGAACCCAGGGTGTGAGCCGCGCTGACTGCCGGGATGTCGGCTTCAGTCGGCGGCGTTCGGGGCCACCTCGCGCGGGCCGCAGCTGAAGGGCGATGTCGGCGCGCCGGATAATCACGGCCGCCATGAAGCACATCGTCATCCTGATTTCCGGCACCGGTTCCAATATGGCCGCCATCTTGCGCGCTGCGGAGCGTGACCGCTGGGCCGAGCGCTTGGGCGCGCGCGTGGCGGCGGTTATCAGCAACCGGCCGGGCGCGAAAGGGCTGGATTTGGCGCGCCAGCACGGCATCGCTACCGGCGTGGTCGACCACAAGGCCTACGACGGGCGCGAGGCGTTCGACGCCGCGCTGCAGGCGGCCATCGACGCGCATCAGCCGGCGCTGGTGGTGCTGGCCGGGTTCATGCGCATCCTCACGCCCGGGTTCGTGGCGCACTACGCGGGGCGGCTGGTCAACATCCACCCCAGCCTGCTGCCGGCGTTTCCGGGTCTGCACACCCACCAGCGCGCCATCGACGAAGGCTGCAAGCTGGCGGGCGCCACCGTGCACCAGGTCACGGCCGAACTGGACCACGGTCAGATTCTGGCGCAGGCGGCGGTGCCCGTGCTGCCGGGCGACACGGCCGATACGCTGGCCGCGCGCGTGTTGACGCAAGAGCACCTGATCTACCCCCGCGCCGTGGCCGATCTGCTGCGAAAAATGTAGCTGCTCGCGCCGACCCGACAAGCGCTGGGGGCGCAATGAATGGCTGAACGAGCGCGCGATGCGACAATCGCCGCATGCATCCCAAAGCCTTGCTCGATGCCGCGACCGAACTGGTGCGGCGTGTCCTGTTGCTCGACCATCCGGCCGACGCCGTGGTGTCGCGCTTTTTTCGCGAACACCGCGCGCTGGGCCCGCGCGAGCGCGCCACGCTGGCCGAGACGGCGTATGCCGTGCTGCGCCGCAAGCCGATGTACGAGCATCTGGCGCGGTCGGGCAGCGGCTCGCGCGAGCGGCGGCTGGCGATCTTGGGCTTTCACGGTTCGCGCGACTTCCTGAAGGCGGCGCTGACCGGCCCCGAGCAGGCGTGGCTCGACGCGTGCGACGGCATCGACCGCGCCGCGCTGGCGCCCGAATACCGCCACAACCTGCCCGGCTGGCTGGTGGCGCCGCTGCGCGCGCAGGTGGGCGAGGGCTTCGACGCGCTGGCCGATGCGTTGCAGGACACCGCGCCGCTCGACCTGCGCGTCAACACATTGAAGGAAAAACGGGCGCAGGCGCAGGCTGCGCTTGAGCAGAGTGCTATTCAATCGATAGAAACGCCGTATTCGCCGTGGGGCCTGCGCATTGCCGGCAAGCCGGCGCTGCATAAGCTGGACGTGTTCACGCGCGGCGCCGTCGAGGTGCAGGACGAAGGCTCGCAACTGCTGGCCTTGCTGCTGGACGCGCGGCGCGGCGAGATGGTGACCGACTTCTGCGCCGGCGCGGGTGGCAAGACGCTGGCCATTGGCGCCACCATGCGCGGCACGGGGCGGTTGTACGCGTTCGACGTGTCGGCCCACCGGCTAGACAAGCTGGCGCCGCGCCTGGCGCGCAGCGGCCTGTCCAACGTGCACCCGGTGGCCATTGCCCACGAGCGCGATGAGCGCATCAAGCGCCTGGCCGGCAAGATGGACCGCGTGCTGGTCGATGCGCCCTGTTCGGGCCTGGGCACGCTGCGCCGCAACCCCGACCTGAAATGGCGCCAGTCCGAAGCGGGCGTGCAGGAGCTGGTGGCCAAGCAGAACGCCATCCTGGACAGCGCGGCGCGGCTGCTCAAGCCGGGTGGCCGGCTGGTGTACGCCACCTGCAGCGTGCTGCGTGCCGAAAACGAGGACGTGGCGGCCAGCTTCGGCGCCCGCCACGCTGATTTCACGCCGCTGGTCGTGACGGACTTGTTGGCCGATCTGAAGGTGCCGTCGACCGCCGACTTGTGCGCGCCCGCGCAGGCCGCCGACGGCGTGGCCGCCGGCCAGTACCTGCGCCTGTGGCCGCACCGGCACGGCACCGACGGCTTTTTTGCCGCGGTGTGGCAGCGGGTCTGAAAGGTGGCCTTTGCGCCACAAACAGGGCGCGCATGCACGCCGATCCGCGGCTACCTCGTGTTTCATTGACCTGTCGGCCGCACCATCCGTAGGTGCGTTCCTACAATGGGGGTTGACGAACGTTTGTGTACAGGGGTGGCTTCAAAGCCTGCTGCGTTGGTCGCTGCGCGCTGCCCCTGTTTGTTTGCCTGAAAGACACTGTCCTTGAACGCCTCGCTGCTTGATTCCTCGCTGTTCCAAACTGCCCTGAACTGGCTGGCCCACGGTGTGCTGGGCCTGGCCGGGTGGCAGGTGTTGCTGATCGGGCTGGTGCTGACGCACATCACCATCGTCAGCGTCACCTTGTATCTGCACCGGCATTCGGCGCACCGCGCGCTCGATTTGCATCCGGTGGTGCAGCACTTCTTCCGATTCTGGCTGTGGATGACCACCGGCATGACCACCAAGGCGTGGACGGCCATCCACCGCAAGCACCACGCCAAGTGCGAGCGCGCCGAAGACCCGCACAGCCCGCAGATTTACGGCCTGCGCAAGGTGCTGTGGCAGGGCGCCGAGCTGTACCGCGCCGAAGCCAACAACGAAGACACGCTGCGCCGCTACGGCCACGGCACGCCCGACGACTGGGTCGAGCGCCACGTCTACAGCCGCTGGTCTGTGCTGGGCGTGAGCCTGATGCTGGTCATCGACCTGGTGCTGTTCGGCGCGCTGGGCGCCGCGCTGTGGGCCATGCAGATGGCGTGGATTCCGTTCTGGGCGGCCGGCGTGATCAACGGCGTGGGCCACTACTGGGGCTACCGCAACTTCGAGGCGCAGGACGCGTCCACCAACGTGTCGCCCTGGGGCATCCTCATTGGTGGCGAAGAACTGCACAACAACCACCATACTTACCCCACGTCGGCCAAGTTCTCGGTCAAGCCGTATGAGTTCGACGTGGGCTGGGTCTACATCACGCTGCTGGGCAAGCTGGGCCTGGCGTCACCCAAAAAGACGCCGCCGCGCCTGGCCTACGGCGCGGTGCGCCCGGTGGCCGACGACCAGACGCTGGAAGCGCTCATCGCCCACCGCTACGAAGTCATGGCCAGCTACGCGCGCCACATGCGCGCCGTGTTTCGCCAGCAGACCGAAAGCGCCGGCGCCGCCAACGGCACGCTGCGGTCGGCGCGCCGCTGGCTGCACCGCGATGCCGACAAGGTGCCCGCCGCCGCCGTGCCGCAACTGGCCGAGGCGCGCGCCGCCTACCCGGTGCTGGACAAGATGGTCACCATGCGCGAAGAACTGCGCCAGCTGTGGCTGAACACCGGCCGCACGCGCGAGCAGTTGGTGGCCGACCTGCAGGCCTGGTGCAAGCGCGCAGAAGACAGCGGCATCGCCGCGCTGCGTGATTTTTCTCTGAAGCTGCGCGCGGTGCAGGTGGCCTGAGCTTTTTCGCACCTTCGCCCCACAGCCCGGCCGCGTGCCGGGCTTTTTCATGGCGCGCCGTGGCGTATGAAAGAATGGCCGCATGCAAGCGTGTGACGTGCTCATCATCGGCGCCGGCATCGCGGGCGCATCGCTGGCGTGGCGGCTGGCGCAAGGCGGGCGCCGCGTGGTGTGGCTGGAGCGCGAGGCGCAACCCGGCATGCACAGCACGGGCCGGTCGGCCGCCATGTTCATGGAAAGCTACGGCCCGCCCGGCGTGCGCGCCCTCACGCGCGCTGGGCGCGACTTCTACCTTAACCCGCCGCCCGGCTTTGCCGACGTACCGCTGATGACGCCGCGCCGCGCGCTGTTCGTGGCCACGGCCGAGCAGCACGCCGCGCTGGTCGACATGGCGCGCACGCTGCAGGCCAGCGGCACGCGCCTGACGCTATTGAATGAGGAGCAAATGATCCGCATGGCGCCAGCGCTCAGGCCCGGTCTGTTTGCCGAGGCGCTGCTCGACGACAGCGGCTTCGACATGAACGTCGACGCGCTGCTGCAGGGCTTTGTGCGCGGCGCGCGGCAGGGTGGCGCGCCGCTGATGACGGGCGCCGAAGCCGTGTCGGCCGCGCGGCACAACGGGGGCTGGCGCGTCATGCTGTCCAGCGGCAACGTGGTGCAGGCCGCCGTGGTCGTCAACGCCGCCGGCGCCTGGGCCGACGCGGTGGGCGCGCTGTTTGGCGCGCGGCCGATCGGTCTGGAGCCGCGCCGCCGCAGCGCCTTCACCTTTCGTCCGCCTGCGGACGTGGACTGGGCCGCCACGGCGATGGTGTGCGACGTCGATGAGCAGTGGTACTTCAAGCCCGACGCCGGCCAGATGCTCGGATCACCCGCCAACGCCGATCCGGTGCCGCCGCACGACGTGCAGCCGGAGGAATTCGACATCGCCCTGGGCATCCACCGCATCCAGGAAGCGACGACCTTCAGCATTGCGCGCCCGACGGCCACCTGGGCGGGCCTGCGCAGCTTCGTGCCCGACGGCGAAATCGTGATCGGCTTCGACCCGGTGCAGCCCGGCTTGTTCTGGCTGGCCGCGCAGGGCGGCTACGGCATCCAGAGCGCGGCCGGCGCCAGCCTGCTGGCCGCCAGCCTCATCGACGGCGCACCGCTGCCGGACGAACTGGCGCGGCATGGGGTCGATGCGGCCGTGGTGGCGCCCGCGCGTCTGTGCTCATCTGCCGCTGCCGGCGCAGCATGAACAATCAATCCAGTGTGCCCGCGCGGCACACGTATGCTCTATAAATTATAGCAAACTATCGTTGCGCAATCAGCGGTGGGCGCTTTTTTATGCGCAAGCGGCTTGGCTAAACCCCGGCCAGCCGCCGCAACCCGTTCAAATCGACCAGATTCAACACGCGCCCCGATCCGCTGATTAGGCTGCGTTCGCGCAGGTGGCGCAGCACGCGCGACAGGGTTTCGGGCGCGATGCCCAGTTGCGCGGCGATCATGCGCTTGCGCTGGCGCAGCATCACGGCCAGCGCGCCGGGTTCGTCCTGCGCGGGTTCGGCGTGGCGCAGCAGCCATTCGGCGCAGCGGGCTTCGGCGTCCTTGGCCAGGCGGCTGACGGCCAGCTCGGCCTGCTGGCGGTGGGCCTGCGCCATGTCGCGCAGCAGGTCCAGCGCCGGGGCCGGCAGCGTGCCCAAGCTGGCGGCAAACACCTTTTGCGGCACGCGGCGCACCTGCACCGGCGTGTCGGCAATGGCATCGACCACCGGCGCGCGGCCCAGCACGGCGCAACTGGCGTTCAGCCAGGCCGGGCCTTCGATCACGCCCATCTGGTGCGCCAACGCGCCGTTTTCGACCACGCCCAGCGCCACGCGGCCGCTGTCGATGTGCAGCACTTGGTCAACGGCCTGCGCGCGCTGCTGCAGCTGGGTGCCAGCGGCCAGCGTGCATGCGTCCTCGGGCCAGTCGAAGGCATGGGGGTCGGTGAGCATCGGGGCACTGTGCCGCGCCAAGGCCCGCGCGGCATTGATGCACATCAACGGAACAGGCGGTCGCCCGCCCAGCGGCGGCGGCGCCTACAGCACCAGCAGGGCGCGAAAGTCGTTGACGTTGGTGTGCGTCGGCCCGGTCACCACCAGATCGCCCAGCGCGCCGAAAAAACCGTGCGCATCGTGCCGTGCCACGTGGTCGGCCAGGCCGATGCCGGCCGCCGCGGCGCGTGCCAGCGTGTCGGGTGCCACCAGCGCGCCGGCGTTGTCTTCGGCGCCGTCGATGCCATCGGTGTCGGCCGCCAGGCCCCACACGCCGGGCTGCGCCTGCAGCGCCTGCGCCAGGCCCAGGCAGAACTCGCCGGCGCGCCCGCCGCGGCCAGGCGCGGTGCCTGCGGGCAGGCGACCCAGCGTCACCGTGGTTTCGCCGCCGCTCAGGATCACGCACGGCGCCGTGAACGCGCCGCGGCGCTGCGCCACCGCCCGCGCCAGCGCGCCGTGCATGCCGCCGATGTCGCGCGATTCACCTTCGATCTCGTCGCTGAGCACGTGTGCCGCCAGCCCGGCGGCGCGCACGGCGTCGGCGGCGGCCTGCAGCGACTGGGCGGGGGTGGCGATCAGTTGAACCGTCTGGCGCGCAAACACCGGGTCGCCGGGCTTAGGCGTTTCCAGCGTGCCGTTTTCCAGCGCGGCGATCACCGAGGGGGGCAGCGCGATGCCGTGGCGCCGCGCAATCGACAGCGCCTCATCGCAGGTGCCGGCGTCCGGCACCGTGGGGCCGCTGGCGATCACCGACAGGTCATCGCCCGGCACGTCGCTGATGGCCAGCGTCAGCACGCGCGCCGGCCCGCAGGCGGCCGCCAGGCGCCCCCCCTTGATGCGCGACAGGTGCTTGCGCAGCGTGTTCATCTCGTGAATGCTGGCGCCGCTGGCCAGCAGTTCGCGGTTGATGCGCTGCTTGTCCGCCAGCGTCAGGCCCTCGGCCGGCAGCGTCAGCAGCGCCGAGCCGCCGCCCGAAATCAGGCAGATCACCAGGTCGTCCGCCGTCAGCCCCTCGGTCAGTGCCAGCAGCCGCCGCGCAGCGCCTTCGCCCGCGGCATCGGGCACGGGGTGCGCCGCCTCCACGACCTCGACGCGCGCCGCCACGCCCGGCGGGCGCGGCGGCGTGTGGCCATAACGCGTGACCACCAGGCCGCCCAGCGGCGCGCCGGCTGGCCACGCGGCTTCGAGCGCATGGGCCATGGCCCCGGCTGCCTTGCCCGCGCCCAGCACCACGGTGCGGCCCGCGGGCGGCGCCGGCACGAACCGGGCCAACACCGCGCTGGGCTGCGCGCGCGCCACGGCGACACCAAACAGATGCTGCAAAAACGCGCGCGGCTGGGCGGCGGGGTCGGGCAGGGGGCGATCAGCCAAGGTCATGGACGCCACTTTACGCAAAGAAAAAAGGCCACACGCTTGAAAAAGCATGTGGCCTTTGGAGTGGTGCCGGCTGCCGGAATCGAACTGGCGACCTACGCGTTACGAGTGCGTTGCTCTACCAACTGAGCTAAGCCGGCGAAATCGTAATCCAGCATTATAGCGTTGGTCTGCCGCCGTGCAGCCTGAATGAACGCGCCTGGCGCTGAGCGGGCGGCCCGGGCCAAAGCGATCTAGACTGGCTGGTCCGAGACCCGCCACAGGAGCGCTACACCCATGCTGAAGTCCCACCACATCCTGGATACGCAAGCGTTGCTGCACATGACGGCCACGCCGACGGCACCGTCGCGCCGCGCCGCGCTCAAGCTGGGCCTGGGCGCCGGCTATGCCGCGGCGGCGCTGCCCATCATGGCGCAAACGGCCATCAAGACGCCGGCCGACGGCCTGACGGCGGGCGAAGTGTCGATCGACGTGGGCGGCTTCAAGATGCCCGCGTATCGCGCGCAACCCGCGGGCAAGACAGGCTTGCCGGTGGTGCTGGTGCTGTCCGAAATCTTCGGCGTGCACGAATACATCGCCGACACGGCGCGCCGCCTGGCCAGTGCCGGCTACCTGGCCATCGCGCCCGAGCTGTTCGTGCGCCAGGGCGACGCCCAAAGCTACGGCGAAGTCGGCAAGCTGATGAGCGAAGTGATCGCCAAGGTGCCCGACGCCCAGGTGATGGGCGACCTGGACGCCGCCGTGGCCTGGGCCGCGGCCAACGGCGGCAACACCGACCAGCTGGGCGTCACCGGCTTTTGCTGGGGCGGCCGGCAGGTGTGGCTGTATGCGGCGCACAACCCCAAGGTCAAGGCCGGCGTGGCGTGGTACGGCCGCCTGGTGGGCGACGGCACGCCGCTGACGCCCCGGCACCCGGTCGATCTGGCGGCGCAGCTGAAAGGCCCTGTGCTGGGCCTGTACGGCGGCGCGGACACGGGCATTCCGCTGCTAACCGTGGACAAGATGAAGGCGGCGCTGGCCGAAGCGGGCGGGCAGGGCCATGCCGCCGCCAAAGCGTCCCAATTCGTGGTGTACCCGGACGCGCCGCACGCCTTTCATGCCGACTACCGACCCAGCTACCGCAAGCAAGCGGCAGACGACGGCTGGCAGCGCGCCTTGGCCTGGTTCAGGCAACACGGCGTGGGCTGACCGGCCTGCCGCACATCGCGCCGCCGCCCCGGGGCGGCTTTTTTTCCATGCGACCGCAACGGCACGGGGTGGCCCGCGAGCGCGCGTCCAAAGATGCCTACCAAATGCCCCATCGGCGCCGGGGCGGGGGCATCCAATGTCGCCTATGTGCGACGAATAACGCACTACTTGTTGCGGCTATTCGTATCCTATAGTTCCAAATGCTCGTAGCATGTCGACGCAAGTGTTTACGCCACGGGGTACCGGTGCGTAACGTCGCCGTGACGGGGGCCACCGTGGTTCACCGATGCAGCGCGGGCTTGCCCCGACAGGCGCGGAGACCGCTGGGCAGGCGCGCCGCCCATCATCTCAACACACTGACTATATTTTTTTGAGGGGGGTTTGGAATGGCGATATTGGTATCGAACCAGCAGCGCGCTGTCATCACGGCGCTGGTCAACGCCATGGTGTGGGCGCCCCTGGCGGCCATGGCGGCACCCCCCGATCCGCCCAATGCGTTCAACGTGGGGCAGTTCAACAATCTCGACATTGCAGGCACGCAGAACATATTTTCTGCGGGCCGGACCCAGCCATGGGGACCCAACTGTCAAATTACAGCCAAGGACCAGAATGCTTTGGCTGCCGGCACGCTGCCGACCGAGATTGCCGTGCCCTCCAATGCGGTCTGGGTGAGCTTTGAAACGGTGGCGGAGTCGCAGCCTATTGGCAGCGTCAATTTCAAGGTGGATTCCAATTACTACTCGGGCGATGGCTGGTCTGCGGAGGGTGCGGACTCTACCACCATTTTTGGCCCTTACCGGACGTACGCCCCCGACAACACCGGCGCATGGAAGCTGCAAATGGTCAACATGGATGTCGACGTGTCGGGAATCAAGGCGCCTGGCACCATGTTTTTGACAGGCGTTTTTCGCGACTCCACTGCCGCTACCTCGCAGACGAATACAAACATTCGTAATTATTATCCCGCAGGTTGGACGGCAGGGACTATTTACAAAAATCTTCAAGCTCCCGCTTTTGGTTGGGATATTCAGAAAATATTCGCCGAAACCAACAAGCCCACGTATGAAGATTTGATGCTGAACCAGAGCTACTGGATCGGCGACGGGCGCGATAAATTTGAAGTGATGGATGGAGTGATCTACAGGTCTGAGAGCAATTTCTATTCGCTGGGCACGGCAACCCGGGGGAATGTGCAGTATTTCAAGATTCCGCAAGGTGCCACACGCCTGTATCTCGGTTTCTCGGATGCCAACGGGTTTTATGGGGTGCCGGGGTGCTATTGGGACAACCCCGGTGCCCTGAAGGTATCGGGCACCTTCTGGGGGCCCAAGCCCCCCACCGTGACGGTGGCGTGCAACCCGGCGGCCTTGGTCGATTCCGCCGGCAGTTCGGCAATCTGCACGGTTACCTCAGACCAGGCTGCCCCCGCAGGTGGTTTGCCCATTACCCTGACCCCACCGGCCACCAACCCGCGCTACACCACCACCTGCACCTCGCCATTGACGATTGAAGCAGGCAAGACCTCCGCGCAATGCACCATCACCGCCACCGCCAACACCGTGGTGGGCGATGGCGACGTGACCGCCACGCTGGCACTGGTAGCCGGCAACGGCTACGCACTGGGCACGCCCGCCAGCGCCGACGTCGTCGTGCGTGACGACGACAAGCCCGCAGCCGCCCCCACCGCGGTGCCCACGCTCAATGAGTGGGCGCTGATGTTGCTGGGCTTGGGCGTTGCGGGCTTCGCGGCGCGGCGGGTGCGGCGCGCGTGAATGCGGACGGGGAGGCGGATCGATTCAGTCGCCACCGATTTTACGAGCACATTTCAATGGTAAATAAAATGAAGAAAACGTGGCGAATTTGGAAACGACGGCTGACCAACGCCTTGTTGGGAATCGGCGTGCTGGTGGCAAGTTCACCGGCGTGGAGCGATGCAGGCGAGCCGCTGCCGCGATGCGCTGTGGCTGACAATGCGTTTTACGTGTTTCGGTTTACCGAAGGCAATCCTGCAAAAGTCGCATTGTCCAGCGTGAAAGTGCTGCCAAGTGGGGCGCCCACGACACCCTTCGCCCAAGATCCGGTACTGTCTGGCGCCACACCCGGGACTGTAGCTGCGGGCATGAACCCGAAAGATGGTTACATTTACGCCCTTCGCGGAGTGTCGGGAGACACGTTTGATGCGCCGTCGCCGATTTATTACCAGGACTTTCGGGCGTTTCAGGTGCTTCGGTACGGTTCGGCAGGGGTCGATAATCTAGGTGTGATTGATGCAAGCAGTTTTCCTATGACTGGCACTTCGCCGCCACACAGCATTTTTGACCCTTCTCCCAATCCCAACTTTAATGCAGCAGACATTGATCCGAAAACAGGAAATTTGATTGTTGGACTGTTGCGAACGGGGAATTACGGCGATAGCAAGACGCGTCAATCGCGGCTACTCCGAATCGACATCACAACCACTCCACCGAAGCTGATTAGCGTTTTAACGCTGAGTCCCGACATTCCTCTGAATCAGTCGGGCGATTTTGCGATCGATGCGACCGGCACTTACGCTTATGGCATTGGGTACAAGGCTGCGACCCTGACACCACCCGTTTCGCCACCCAGTTCCATTTTTTGGCGTGTTGATCTCACAAGCGGTGTGGTCACCACTGTTGCGACTCTACCGTCGAGCAGCCTGCTTCAATTGGGTGCTGCTTATGCAGGTGGCGCTGCATCATTGGCTACGGAAATGAATAGCAAGGCGGGAAATTTGCCCTTTGGAGGCGCAGCGTTGCTGCCCGACGGAACGTTTGCGTTTTATGCCAACCAAACGGCTGATTCAAGCTTCATGACCACACGTGCGCTTTCTTCGGCCGTGGGAAAGGTGCTCAACATCAAGAGTGATGGCACGATTTTGGGATTCTTGAATATCACACCCGGGTCCGATAGTGCGGATGGCACGCAATGTCTTCCTCCTTTGCCGGTCGTCACCTTGTCTTGCGATCCCGCGACGCTGGTCGACGCCGCCAGCAACGTGTCCACCTGCACCGTCACGTCCGACACGGCAGCGCCTACCGGTGGTCTCAGCGTGGCGCTGACCTTGCCGACGGCGAACCCGACGCGCTACACGACCACTTGCGAAACGCCGATCATGATCAAAGCGGGTGAAAAAACCGCGCAGTGCACCATTACTGCCGTCGAGAACACGGTGCCCGGCGACGGTTCGGTCACCGCCACGCTGGCGCTGGCCACACCCGCGGCGGGCGCAGCATACACGCTGGGCACGCCCACATCGGCCAACGTGACGGTCAACAACGACGATGCCTACGTGGCTAACCTGACCTGCACGCCGACCACGCTGGTGGATGCGCCCAACAACGTGTCCACTTGCACGTTGACGTTGAATGGGCCGGCGCCGACGGGGGGCTTGACGCTCGGCATCACGCCGCCGGTGGCCAGTACCCGTTACACCACGACCTGTGGCACGTCGTTGACGGTGCCCGAAGGGCAGACCACGACCACATGCACCATCACCGCCACACCCAACACGACCCCGGGCGACGGCAATGTGCAGGCCGTGGTGAAGATTAACCCGGCTGATGCCTATCAGGTAGGCCCCAATGGCACCGCCACGGTGGCGGTCAACAATGACGACGTGGCGACAGCCGCTGTGCCGGTGCCTACGCTCAGCCAGTGGGCGCTGATGTTGCTGGGCCTGGGCGTGGCCGGACTGGCAGCGCGCCGCCGCGTGCGCTGATCGCTGGGGTTTGCTCTCGGCCGAACCGCCTGACGCTGGGGCCAGCTCAGGCGGTTTTTCTTTGTCTGCGATGGCCGGCGCGGTGGCGCGGCGGGGTCTTGATCAACCCTTGGCGACCGGCAGCCCGGGTGTGCGGCTCCACTCGCTCCAGCTGCCGGCGTACAGCGCAGCGGGCGGGTAGCCGGCCAGTTCCATGGCCAGCACGTTGGGCACGGCGCTGACGCCGCTGCCACAGTGGTGCACCACGCCAGCGGGGTCGCGCCCGGCCAGCAGCTGGTCAAATTCAGCGCGAAGTTGCTGGCGCGGTTTGAAGCGCCCGTCGGCGCCCAGGTTGTCGGTGAAAGGGCGGTTCAGCGCGCCGGGGATGTGGCCGGCCACGGGGTCCAGCGGCTCGACCTCGCCGCGATAGCGCGGGCCGCCGCGGGCGTCGATCAGCGTTTGCGCGGGCTGGGTCAGCCGGGCCGCGACTTCGCTGGTGTGGGCCAGTGCGCGCAGCGCGGGCCGCAGGGTGAAATCGCCGCGCGGGCGAGCCATTGGCGGGCCGGACTCGACGGCGCCGCCGGCCGCTTGCCAAGCCTGCAGGCCACCGTCGAGCACGGCGACGGCATCGTGGCCGGCCCATTTCAGCATCCACCACAGGCGGCCGCAGTAGTTGGCGCCCTGGCGGTCGTAGACCACGGCCTGCATGGCGTTATTGAAGCCCAGCGCTTGCAGGGTCTGCGCAAACAGCTCTCTTTTTGGTAGCGGATGGCGACCGCCGTTGACGGCGTTGGTGGGGTCGTGGGCGCTCAGGTCGCGCTCCAGGTGCGCCTGTTGGGCGCCGGCCACATGCTGGTCGGCAAACATTTCGTCGGCCTTGGCCGGGTTGCCCAGTTCAGCGCTGCAGTCGAACACCATCAGCGGCGCACCGCTGGCTTGCAGGGTCTTCAGCTGGTCGGCGGAGATCAGGTGCGTGTAGGTCATGTCAGTGCGATTCGGCAGGTGGATTGGGCAGCGCGCGGGCGCGCAGGAAGGTGGCGGTCATGCCGCTGGCGATGATGGTGGCCATGCCCAGCCATCCGATCAGCGGTATCTGGTCGCCAAACAGCACCAGCCCGAACAGCGCCGCGAAGATGATGCCGGAATATTGCAGGTTGGCCACCACCATGGTGGCGCCGCGGGTGTAAGCGCGCGTCATGCACAGCTGCCCCAACGCGGCCAGAAGGCCCACCGGCAACAACCACAGCGCCTGCGGGGTGTTCAGCGGATGCCGGTCGAAAAATTGCATGCCCACGCCGCCGGCCAGCGTGGCACCCAGCGAAAAATAGAACACGGTGCGCGCCTCAGGTTCACCCACGCGGCCCAGCGCCGCCACCTGGATGTACGCCAGCGCCGACATCAGGCCCGACAGCAGCCCGATCAAGCCGGCAAACAGCTGGTTCTGTTCCAGCGTGGGGCGCAGCATCATCACCACGCCGGCAAAGCCGGCCATCACCGCCATCACCAGCGGGCCCTGGCGGCGGATGTCGGCGATGCGGCCCAGCAGCAGCGTGCCGCCGATGAGAAAGGCAGCCACCCACACGCCGCTCATGTAGTTCAGCGTCATGGCGGTGGCCAGCGGCAGATGGGCGATGGCGTAGAACCAGGCCACCAGCGCGCTGACGCCGACCACGTTGCGCCAGACGTGCATCATCGGCACGCGGGTAGCAAGGCTGACGCCACGCGAGCGCGCCAGCGCCCACATGAATACGATGCCGATGGCGCCGCGGTAGCAGACGATCTCCAGCGGGCCGAAGTGGGGCGATGCATATTTGATGCACACGCTCATCAGCGCGAAGAACAGCGAGGCGGCAATCATCCAGGCAGCTTGCATGGGCCGCGATTATGAATCAAATTGGCCTGCAGCGCGCGACAGATAAGCGCGAGGCGCTACAAAAATAAAAGCGCCGACTGATGTGTCAGCCGGCGCTCAGTGCCGCAACGGTCGACGGCGTGGTCGCTCAGGATGCGCTGTCGGGCCTCACCCCAACCCCCGCCTTCGCGGAGGCAAGCTCTGTCCGACAGGGAGAGGGGCCTCGTTCAGACGCACGCAAATCGAGTGATCGCCGTGGAAGGGCTCGGCCCGCCCACTGGCGATGTGTTCCCTCGCGCAGCAGAGGGGTGAAGCGCCGTCAGACGCTCAGGGGGGTCGCACCCAACTTTTTCCGATACCACTCATGGAAGTGCTGCATGCCGTCTTCCATCGGGCTCTGGTACGGGCCGACTTCGTTGTCGCCGCGCAGCATCAGGGCCTTGCGGCCAGCGTCCATGCGCTCGGCGATCTCGTCGTCCTCGATGCAGGTTTCCATGTAGGCGGCACGCTGCGCCTCGACAAATTCGCGCTCGAAGGCGACGATTTCCTCGGGGTAGTAGAACTCCACCATGTTCAGCGTCTTGTCAGGGCTGACCGGGTGCAGCGTGCTGACGGTGAGCACGTGCGGATACCACTCGACCATGATGTGCGGGTAGTACGTCAGCCAGATGGCGCCGCGCTGCGGCTTTGCGCCGCCCTGGTAGGCCAGCAGCACCTCGTGCCACTTTTTATACACGTCGCTGCCGGGCTTGAAGGCCGGTGCCACGCCCACGGTCTGCACCGAAAACTCTTGCCCGAACTGCCAGCGCAGGTCGTCGCAGGTGACGAAGTTGCCCAGGCCGGGGTGGAACGGGCCGACGTGGTAGTCCTCCAGATAGACCTCGATGAAGGTCTTCCAGTTGTAGTTGCACTCGTGCAGCTCGACGTGGTCGAGCGCGTAGCCGTCGAACGACAGGTTATTGGCCTCGGCCATGCCGGCCAGGTCAGCCAGGATGTCGCGGCCGTTGTCCTGAAACAGCAGGCCGTTCCATTCACGCAGCTTGTAGTTGTTCAGGTTCAGGCAGGGGTCGTGCTGGAAATGCGGCGCACCCAGCAGCTCGCCCTGGGGCGAATACGTCCAGCGGTGCAGCGGGCACACGATGTTGCCGCCCGCATGGCCCTTGCCCTGGCCATGCAGCGAGCCGCGGCCCTTCAGCATGACGGCCTGGCGGTGCCGGCAGACGTTGGAAATCAGCTCGACCTGGCCTTGCGCGTTGCGCACCAGGGCGCGCCCCTCGGCTTCTTGCGGCAAGGCGAAGTAGTCGCCCGCGTTGGGCACGGCGAGCGAATGCCCGACGTAGCGCGGGCCAGACTCGAAGATGAGCCTCGTCTCGCGCTCGAACAGCGCTGGGTCGAAATAGGATTGGACGGGAAGTTGACTTGCCGCCTGCTGTAACTGAAGACTCAAATCAGACATGGTGTTCCGATCCAAAGACTCCCCCTATGAAGGGGCAGGAAGTAAGCGCTGTGGCATCCGAGGATATTGGGCGCATGAACCCAGCGCCATATTTGGCGAAGGGAACCTTTGATTATAGTTGATTGGGCATCACGGCGCGAGTTCCGCGGCCGGGCGCGCCACCGGGTTTACCGCGGGACGAGGCAGTCCGCTCGCGGGGGCGACCTAAAATAGCCCCTTTGCCCATTGCGAATGTCCAAGAAACCCCCCGCAGGCCCCGTCACGCCCGCCAGCTATGGAGAGGCGGTGCAGCACCTTGAGGAGCTCATCGCCGGGCTGGAGTCGGGCCAGCTGCCGCTGGAGCGCCTGCTGGCGCAATACCAGCGTGGCACCGAGCTGCTGAAATACTGCCGCGACAGCCTGCAAGCGGTGGAGGACCAGGTCAAGGTGCTCGACCAGCAGGGCGCGCTCAAGCCGTGGATGCCCGAGTGAGCGCCGCTGACTTCCGTGCCTGGTCGGCGGCGCAGCTGGCCAGGGTCGAACAAGCGCTATCGGACTGGGTGCCGCAGGGCGCCCCGGCCGGGCTGGGGGAGGCCATGCGCTACGCGGTGCTCGACGGCGGCAAGCGGCTGCGCCCGCTGCTGGCGCTGGCCGCCGCCGACGCCGTGGACGGTCACGCCGAAGCCGCGTTGCGCGCGGCTTGCGCCGCCGAACTGATCCACGCCTATTCGCTGGTGCACGACGACATGCCGTGCATGGACAACGACGTGCTGCGGCGCGGCAAGCCCACCGTGCACGTGCAGTACGGCGAAGCCCGCGCGCTGCTGGCCGGCGACGCCTTGCAGGCGCTGGCGTTCGAGCTGCTCACCCCCTCTGCCGACCGGGTGCCGGCGGCCATGCAGGGCGACCTGTGCCGCGCCCTGGCGCAGGCGGCGGGCGCCAACGGCATGGCCGGCGGCCAGGCGATTGACTTGGCCAGCGTGGGCAAGCCGCTGACCGAGCCTGAGCTGCGCGCCATGCATGCCCTGAAGACCGGCGCCTTGCTGCAGGGCAGTGTGCGCATGGGCGCGGCCTGCGCCGCGCGCCCGTTGCCTGGTGGCGTACGCCAGGCGCTGGACGACTATGGCGCGGCCATCGGCCTGGCGTTTCAGGTGGTGGACGACATGCTCGACGTGACGGCCGATGCCGCCCAACTGGGCAAGACGCCCGGCAAGGACGCCGCCGCCGACAAGCCCACCTACGTGTCGCTGCTCGGCCTGGAATCGTCCCGCGCCCTGGCCGACCAACTGTGCGCCCAGGCGCACGCCGCGCTCGACGCCAGCGGGCTGGCGCGCGTTCACTACCTGCGCGCGTTGGCCGACATGGTGGTGCACCGAAAAAGCTGATCATGGCCACGAACCTGCTTGAATCCATCCACAGCCCCGCCGACCTGCGCCGCCTGACGGTGGCGCAGCTCAAGGGCCTGGCCGACGAACTGCGCGAATGCGTGTTGCAGAACGTGGCCAAGACCGGCGGCCACCTCAGCTCCAACCTCGGCACGGTGGAACTGACCATCGCGCTGCATTACGTCTTCAACACGCCGCACGACCGGGTGGTGTGGGACGTGGGCCACCAGACGTATCCGCACAAGATCCTCACTGGCCGGCGCGAGCGCATGCCCACGCTGCGCCAGCTGGGCGGCATGTCGGGCTTTCCGCGCCGCGACGAAAGCGAGTACGACACCTTCGGCACCGCGCATTCGTCCACCAGCATCTCGGCCGCCCTGGGCATGGCGGTGGCCGCGCGGCAGAAGGGCGAGGACCGCAAGGCGGTCGCGGTCATTGGCGACGGCGCCATGACGGCCGGCATGGCCTTCGAGGCGCTCAACAACGCCGGCGTCGAGCGCGACGCGCGCCTGCTGGTGGTGCTGAACGACAACGACATGTCCATCAGCCCGCCGGTGGGCGCGCTCAACCGCTACCTGGCGCAGCTGATGAGCGGCCAGTTCTATGCCACCGCCAAGAGCGTGGGCAAGACGGTGCTGGGCCCCGTGCCGCCGCTGTTCGAATTGGCCAAGCGCATCGAACAGGGCGCCAAGGGCATGGTGGTGCCAGCCACGCTGTTCGAGAAGTTCGGCTTCAACTACATCGGCCCCATCGACGGGCACGACCTCGACTCGCTCATCCCCACGCTCGAAAACATCCGCGAACTGATGGCCCGCCAGGCTGGCCCGCAGTTTCTGCACGTCGTCACCAAGAAGGGGCAGGGCTACAAGCTGGCCGAGGCCGACCCCGTGGCCTACCACGGCCCCGGCAAGTTCGACCCGGCGGTGGGCCTGGTGCCGCCGGCCATGCCGCCCAAGCCCACCTTCACGCAGGTGTTCGGTCAGTGGCTGTGCGACATGGCGGCGCACGACAAGCGGCTGGTCGGCATCACCCCCGCCATGCGCGAAGGCTCCGGCATGGTCGAATTCCACCGGCGCTTTCCGGACCGCTATTACGACGTCGGCATTGCCGAGCAGCACGCCGTCACCTTTGCCGCCGGCCTGGCCTGCGAGGGGCTGAAGCCCGTCGTGGCGATCTATTCCACCTTTTTGCAGCGCGCGTACGACCAGTTGATCCATGACGTGGCGATCCAGAAGCTGCCCATGGTGCTGGCGCTCGACCGTGCCGGCCTGGTGGGCGCCGACGGCGCCACGCACGCGGGCAATTACGACATCGCCTTTTTGCGCTGCATTCCCAACGTCAGCCTGGCCTGCCCGGCCGATGAACGCGAATGCCGTCAACTGCTGACCACCGCCTTCGAGCAGGATCACCCGGTGGCGGTGCGCTACCCGCGCGGCGCGGGGGCCGGCGTTGCGCCGCTGACCGATCTGAGCGCTCTGCCGTTCGGCAAAGGCGACGTGCGTTTCGCGGGCCAACGCATTGCCATCCTGGCCTTCGGCACGTTGCTGTACCCCGCGATGCAGGCGGGCGAACGGCTGGGCGCCACGGTGGTCAACATGCGTTGGGTCAAACCGCTGGACACCGAATTGCTGCTGCGCGTGGCGGCGACGCACGACGCGCTGGTCACGGTGGAAGAGGGCGCCCTCATGGGCGGTGCCGGCAGCGCCGTCGCCGAAGCGTTGGCGGCGGCCGGGGTGGTACGGCCGGTGCTGCACCTGGGCCTGCCGGACGCGTTCATCGAACACGGTGACCCGGCGCGCCTGCTCAGTTTGCAAGGGCTGGATGCCGCCGGCATCGAAGCATCGGTGCGCCAACGCTTTGGCGACCTGGCGCCGGCCGCGGCGGCGGTGCTGAAGGTCGTCGGCTGAGGTGCGCGGCAGCGCGCCTGTCCGGGCCGCCCGTCCCGGTGTGGACAGGTGAATCCCTAGGTCGCGTCGTGGCGCCCACCCTTACACTTGGCGATTCTCATCAGTAACCAAGGAGTATTCGCTCATGGATCGCCGTTCCCTCATCAAGCGCACCGGCATTGCCGGCGTCCTGGCTGCTGGCGTCGCGCCCGCGGTGCACGCGCAGGCCGCCGTGCGCTGGCGCCTGGCGTCGAGCTTTCCGAAGTCGCTCGACACCATCTTCGGCAGCGCCGAGAAGTTTTCCCAGACCGTGAAAGCGTTGTCCGGCGGCAAGTTCGAGGTGTCGGTGCACCCGGCGGGCGAATTGATGCCCGCTTTCGGCGTTGTTGACGCGCTGGAGAAGGACACCATCGAGATGGCGCAGACGGCGGCGTACTATTTCGCCGGCAAGGATCCCATCTTCTCGATGAGCTGCGCCGTGCCCTTCGGCTTCACGACCTTGCAGATGAATGCCTGGAAGGACCATGGCAACGGCCGCAAGCTGCTGGACGCCTTTTTCGCCAAGTACAACTTCCGCACGCTGAGCGCCGGCAACACCACCACCCAGATGGGCGGCTGGTACCGCAAGGAGATCAAGACCCCGGCCGACCTGAAGGGGCTGAAGATGCGCCTGGGCGGCGGCGTGTTCGGCGAAGCCATGGCCAAACTGGGCGTGGTGGCGCAAAGCCTGCCGGCCGGCGAGATTTACCAGGCGCTGGAAAAAGGCACGCTTGACGCGGCCGAGTTCGTGGGCCCCTACGACGATGAAAAGCTGGGCTTCAACAAGGTTGCGCCGTACTACTACTACCCCGGCTGGTGGGAAGGCGGCGCCGACCTGGAGTTCTTCATCAACAACAAGGCTTTCGAGAAGCTTTCCGCCGAAAACAAGGCCATCGTGCATGCCGCCGCGGCGGTGGCTGCGGCCGACATGACGGGCAAGTACGGCGCCATGAACCCGCCAGCGCTCAAGCGACTGGTGGCCAGCGGCACCAAGCTGACGCTGTTCCCGAAATCGGTCATGGACGCAGGCTTCAAGTCCTCCATGGAGGTGTTTGCCGAGCACGAGGCCAAATCGGCCGACTTCAAGAAAATCCATCAGGACATGCGCGCGTTCCAGCGTGACCAGGTGCTGTGGAACCGCTTCTCCGAATTCCCGTTCAACCAGTACATGAACTCGGTGAAGATCTGACGTCGGATGCAAGCGGGGCGCCCGCCGCGTCGCCTGCCGCCACAAAAAAGCCCGCTGATGCAGCGGGCTTTTTTTTGTGCGCGGGGCTGGCGCATCCGGGGTTGGGCGAGGGTTTTTTAAGCTACTTATATCGTAGCGAAGAACGGCGCCACGCCTGCGGCGGCAGCCCTTTTGGGTGGTTTTTCACCTGGGCAATATCATTTGCCGCCTTGCTTGAGTGCCTCGTTGAGTGCCTTGGCCGGGTCGTCCTGGCCCCAGGCGCCGCCCGCGGCAGCCGGCTCGGCGGCGCTGGCGGGCGCTTCAGGCGATGACGCTGGCGCCACAGTGCCGCCAGCGGCCGGCGCTGCACCGCCGTATGCCGAATCATTGCCCCAGGTGTCGCCGCCCGAGGCGGCGCCCGGCTCGGCCGAGCCACCGGTGAGGCTGTCGCGCATCTGCGCGCCGATCGCATCCATGTCGACGGCCGTTGCCTTGTCCAGCGCGCCGGTCACCAGGCCCGGGAAGCTGATCAGTGCCGCCACCATCACCAACTGCATCAGCACGAACGGAATCGCGCCCTTGTAGATCTGCATGGTGGTGACCGGCTCCATCACCTTGCCGGTGACCCGATCGACATAGGCTTTTTCGGGCGCCACCGAGCGCAGGTAGAACAGCGCAAAGCCAAACGGCGGATGCATGAAAGAGGTCTGCATGTTGACGGCCAGCAGCACGCCGAACCAGATCAGGTCAACGCCCAGCTTTTGCGCCACCGGCGCCAGCAACGGCACGACGATGAACGACAGCTCGAAGAAGTCGAGGAAGAACGCCAGGAAGAAGATCATGACGTTGACGAAAATCAGAAAACCCACCTGGCCGCCGGGCAGGTCGGCCAGCAGGTGTTCCACCCACTTGGGGCCGTCGGCCGCCTGAAACACCATGCTGAACACCGTCGCGCCGATCAGGATGAACATCACGAAGGACGACAGCTTGGTGGTGGACGCCAGTGCCTGCTTGAGCAGCGCGAGGTTGATGCGCCCCCGCGCGGCGGCCATGATGAGCGCACCCATGGCGCCCATGGCACCGCCCTCGGTGGGGGTGGCCACGCCCAGAAAGATGGTGCCCAGCACCAGGAAGATCAGCAGCAGCGGCGGGATCAGCACGAAGGTGACGCGCTCGGCCAGCCGCGACAGCAGGCCCAGGCGCGTGACGCGGTTGAAGATGGCGATGATCAGCGCCACCGTGACGCCGCCGCACATGGCGACGACGATTTTCTCGTCGGTCGGCACCGATTCGACCAGCTTGCCTTCCCACCAGGTGTGTACGTCGGCCATGTGGCGCGCCAGGAAAACCGCCACCAGCGTGGACAGCACCACCAGCACGATCAGCGATGGGTATCCACCGCTGCCATTGGGCTCGCGATAGGTGCGCGCCTCGGGCGGCAGCGCGGGCACCATCTGGGGCTTGAAGATGGCGAGCGCCACGACCCACAGCACGTACAGGCCCGTCAGCATGAAGGCGGGGATGAAGGCGCCCTTGTACATGTCGCCCACGCTGCGACCCAGCTGGTCGGCCATGATGATCAGCACCAGCGAGGGCGGAATGATTTGCGCCAGCGTGCCCGAGGCCGCGATCACGCCGCTGGCCAGGCGCCGGTCGTAGCCGTAGCGCAGCATGATGGGCAGCGAGATCAGGCCCATCGAGATGACGGAAGCCGCCACCACCCCGGTGGTGGCGGCCAGCAGCGCGCCGACGAAGATCACCGCCAGCGCCAGGCCGCCGCGCATGGGGCCGAACACCTGGCCCACCGAGTCCAGCAAGTCCTCGGCCATGCCGCTGCGCTCCAGGATCAGGCCCATGAAGGTGAAGAAAGGCACCGCCAGCAGGGTGTCGTTGGCCATGATGCCGATCAGTCGCTGCGGCAGCCAGGCGACGATGCTGGAAGGGAAGATGCCCAGTTCGATGCCCAGAAAGCCGAACGCCAGCCCGCAGGCACCCAGGCTGAAGGCGACCGGAAAGCCCAGCAGCAGAAAGCAGATCAGCCCCGCGAACATGATGGGGGCGTAGTTGGCGGTGAGAAATTCCATGGTGATCGGTCCTCGCCGCGTCAGTGCGTGTGATGGCCCGTGCCGCTGGCCGGCACGGACGACTTGAGCTCGGCTTCGCGGCGCAGGGCCTCGGCCAGTTCTTCCTCGGCCGATTTATCGCCCAGGCGGCCCATTGGATCAGGGCCTTCGCCGCGCAGGTAGGCCATGCGCTTGACGAGTTCGGACAGTCCCTGCAGCAGCAGCAGCATGAAGCCCAGGGGCAGGGCCAGCCACACGGGCCAGCGGATCAGCCCGCCGGGGTTGCCCGACATTTCGCCCGACTGGAATTTCTCGATCACCATGGGTGCGCCCAGATACAGCACGACCAGGCACAGGGGAGTCAGGAAAAACGCGAAGCCAATGATGTCGATCCACACCTGCGTGCGCTTGGACAGGCGGCTGTTGATGACGTCGATGCGCACGTGCTCGCGGTGCAGCAGGGTGTAGCCGGCGGCCAGCAGGAACGACCAGGCAAACAGATACCACTGCACTTCGAGGAAGCCGTTGGAGCTGTAGTTGAATGCCTTGCGAACGACGGCGTTGAGCGCGCTGATCAAGGTGGCCGCGAAGATCAGCCAGATCACGTATTTGCCTACCTGGGCATTGAGCCAGTCGACGGCTCGTGAAAACTTCAGCAGCGCTTGCATCGGGGTCTCCGTGTTTTACGCGGCGCGCGGTGGCGCGACAAAAAAAGCGCTCGGACCATCAGGGCATGCACGCTGCCCGGCGCTGCAAGTGAACGATTGTAATGAGCGGGTGCCTGGCCGAACACCCGGGGTTGCCCGCCTTACCGCGGCGCCTTGGCCCGCTGCCGCCTGGCTTGAGGAAACCGCCACCACGGCAGCACCTGGGTCAGTGACCGCACCTGGCCGCTGTGCGACGGCTGGTAGCCGGGCAACGCACCCAGCGCCTGCTGCCAGGCGGCGCTGGCCAGCACCGCGCGCAGCGCCGCCACGGGCGGCTCGTCCAGCGCCGATTTCAGGCACACGAAGTGGTAGTCCTCCGTCAGCAGCGGCACGAAGTCCAGCCCCCGCGCCCGCGCCGCCGCCTCGATGCCCAGGCCCGCGTCGGCCTGGCCCGACGCGATGGCCTGCGCCACCGCGGCGTGCGAGGGCTCGGTCGTGGCGTGCCCGACGATGCGCGATGCCGCGATGCCGTCCCTTGCCAGCAATTCGTCCAGCAGCAGCCGCGTGCCGGTGCCGCGCGCGCGGTTGACGAAGCGCGCGTGCGTGCGCGCCAGGTCCGACAGCGACGCGATGCCCAGCGGGTTGCCGGACCGCACCATCAGCCCCTGCGTGCGCGTGGCAAAGCCGATCAGCTTGTGCTGGCCCGGCTGCAGCAGCGGCTTGTAGGTGCGCTCGGCCAGCGAGCCGACGCCCGCGTCAGGCAGCGTGTGAAAACCGGCCATGATGCAGCGGCCCTCGTTCAAGGCCGCGATGGCGTCAACGCTGCCCACGAAGCGGATGTCCAGGTGCAGCGTGGCGGTGTCTGGCGCGGCGCCGACGTGCTCGCGCAAGGTACTCAGCGCATCGTCGTGGCTGGCGTGAAACGTCAGCACGTGCGCCTGCTCGTCGAAGGCGATGGCAAAGCTGCGCTGCAGCGCGGCGCGCAGCGCCTCGATCTGCGGCGCCAGCCGCGCCTGCGCCTGGCGCTCGGACCACAGCAGCTTGTCACCGAATTCGGACAGGCGCGCGCGCTGGCCCTTTTCCCAGTGCAGCAGCGGCTGGCCCAGCTCCTGTTCCCAGCGCTTGAGTTCGCCCCACACGTGGCGGTACGAAAGCTGCAGCGCCTTGGCCGCGCCGGAAATGGAGCCCTGGCTGCGCACCGCCTGCAGCAGGTCCAGCAAGGGGTTGCGGATCAGCGGGCCAGCGCCGTCCGCGTCCAGTGAATACGACAGTCCGATCTTGTACACAGGCCAGAGTGTGCCGCATCAAGCCGCGGCGCCGGTCGCCAACGCGGCGCGCTGCAACGCTTGGGTATGCAATCAATTGCATAGCTCACCATCCCCAATGCAAGGGCCTGGTGGCGCGGTATAGCATGGCGACCACCGTGAACACCTTCGCCGACAGCGCCCGCACCGCGCTGCGCCTCGTTTCTTCGTTCGACCCCGCGTTGTGGACCATCGTGGCGCGCTCGCTGGCCGTCAGCGCCACTGCTTGCGCCATCGCCTACGGCATCGGGCTGGCCGCGGGCGCCTGGCTGGGCGTGGCGCGCTTTCGTGGCCGGGGCCTGGTGCTGACGCTGCTCAACACGCTGCTGGCGCTGCCGTCGGTGGTGGTGGGGCTGCTGGTGTACCTGCTGCTGTCGCGCAGCGGGCCGCTGGGTTTTCTGGGCTGGATGTTCACCTTCCAGGCCATGGTGGTGGCGCAGGTGGTGCTGGTGGTGCCCGTGGTGACGGCCCTCACGCGCCAGACCGTGGAAGACGCCGACGTGCAGCATGGCGAGCAACTGGCCTCGCTGGGCGCGGGCCGCTTCACGCGTGGGCTGCTGCTGGCCTGGGACGAGCGCTACGCATTGCTGACGGTGCTGATGGCCGCCTTCGGCCGCGCCGTGTCCGAAGTGGGCGCGGTGATGATCGTCGGCGGCAACATCGACGGCTTTACCCGCGTGATGACCACCGCCATCGCGCTGGAAACCAGCAAGGGCGACCTGCCGCTGGCGCTGGGGTTGGGCATCGTGCTGCTGGCGGTGGTGCTGCTGCTCAACGCGCTGATGGCCGTTGTGCGGGGCTGGCGCGAGCGGGTCGACGGCATCACCACGGCGGCCACGCGCGGGCTGGTGGCAACGTGAACGCGCCCGACGCGTCGCTGATTCTGCCAGGCGCGGCGCTGCGGGCCGCGGCCCGGCACGCGCAAGCCTCGGCGGTCGACGCGCCGCCTCTGATCGCGCTGCACGACGTCGGCATGCGCTTTGGCGCCGTGCAGGCGCTGCAGGGCGTCACGCTGCAGGTGCGCGCCGGCGAAAGCGTTGCGCTGATCGGTGGCAACGGCTGTGGCAAAAGCACGCTGCTGCGCGTGGTGCACGGGCTGGTGGCGCCCACCGACGGCCAATTGCAGGCGCCGCCGCGCGCGGCGCAGGCCATGCTATTTCAGCGGCCGTGGATGCTGCGCACCACCGTGGCGCGCAATATCGCCATCGGCCTGTGGTTGCGCGGCGCGCGCTGGACCGACGCCAGCGCGCGCGCCATGCAGGCACTGGAGCGCGTGCAACTGGCGCCGCTGGCCGGGCGCGGCGCGCGCGGCCTGTCGGGCGGCCAGCAGCAGCGGCTGGCGCTGGCGCGCGCCTGGGCGCAGCGGCCGCGCTTGCTGCTGCTTGACGAGCCCACCGCCAGCCTTGACCCGCACGCCAAGCACGAGGTCGAGACGTTGATGCATGAATTCACCCACGCGCCCGCCGCGGCCGGCCAGCCGCCGCTGACCATGCTGTTCGCCAGCCACAACCTGGGCCAGGTCAAGCGGCTGGCGCGCCGCGTGGTCTACCTGGAGCAAGGCCGCGTGCTGGCCGATTTGCCGGTCGATGACTTCTTCGACCGCGAGCGGCTGCGCGCTGTTTCACCCCAGGCCGATTTGTTTCTGAAAGGAGAGTTGTTGTGAGCGTTTTCAAGACTTTCAAGCCGCTGGCGCATGCCAGATATGCGTTTGCAGCTACGCTATTGGTAGCGTCCGTGGCGGCGTCGGCGCAGTCCATCGTCATGGCCTCGACCACTTCGACCGAGCAGTCGGGCCTGTTTTCGTACCTGCTGCCCGAGTTCAAGAAGGCCAACGGCATCGATATCAAGGTGGTGGCGCTGGGCACCGGCCAGGCGCTTGACATGGCGCGGCGCGGCGACGCCGACGTGGTGTTCGTGCACGACCAGAAGGCCGAGGAAAAATTCATCGCCGACGGCTTTGGCGTCAAGCGCTACCCGGTCATGTACAACGACTTCATCCTGGTCGGGCCGAAGGCCGACCCGGCCGGCGCGCGCGGCAAGGACATCGTTGACGGCCTGAAGAAGCTGGCCGCTTCCCATGCGCCCTTCGTTTCGCGCGGCGACAAAAGCGGCACGCACGCGGCCGAACTGCGCTTTTGGGAACAGGCGGGCCTGCAGAACGCCAAGGGCAGCGGTTACAAGGAATGCGGCTGCGGCATGGGCCCGGCGCTGAACATGGCGGCATCCACCGGCGCCTACGTGCTGGCCGACCGCGGCACCTGGCTCAACTTCAAGAACCGCGCCGACTTGGGCGTCCTGGTCGAAGGCGACAAGCGCCTGTTCAACCAGTACGGCGTGATGGTGGTCAACCCGGCCAAGCACCCGCAGGTCAAGCAGGCCGAGGCGCAGAAGTTCGTCGACTGGATCACCTCGCCCGCCGGGCAGAACGTCATCGCCAGCTACAAGATTGGCGGCGAGCAGCTGTTCTTTCCCAATGCCGACAAATGACGCGGCGCTGCTGCCGGGGCTGGCTATGCGCTCCTTGATGCATAGCGCGTCACTGGCTCGGCGCAAGCGTTGCGCGGCATCGGGCCGCCGCGAACGCCTCAGTCCAGCACCGCCACGCCCTTGATCTGCGCGAACACGCGCTGCCCCGGCGCCAGCCGCAGCGCGTCGGCCGACTTGCGCGTGACGCGCGCCAGCAACGGCGTGTCGCCCGCGTGCAATGCCACCAGCACCTGCGCGGGGCCATCGTCGGCCAGCGCGTCGACGGTGGCCGGCAACATGTTGAGGATGCTGGTGTCGCGCGCCGCGCTCAACGTCAGGCTGACGTCGCGCGCCTGCACGCGCAGGCGCACGCGCTGCCCGGGCCGCCGCGCGGGCGCGCCGGGGGCCGGCACGCACTGAATGGTGCCGCCGGCAAAGCGCACGTGCAGCAGGTGGTAGGCGGCGTCAAAGTGATCGACCACGCCGTCGATCAGCGCGCCGGCGGCGTCGCCATGCGCTTGGGCGACGTCGAGCCGCGCCAGCAAACCGGCCACCGGGCCTTGCGCCACCGCCTGGCCGCCGTGCAGCAACAGCAGGTGGTCGGCCAGACGCGCCACTTCGTCCAGCGAATGGGTGACGTACAGCACGGGGATGCGCAGCTCGCGCGCCAGCCGCTCGAACCAGGGCAGCACCTCGGCCTTGCGCGCGGCGTCCAGCGCGGCCAGCGGCTCGTCCAGCAACAGCAGGCGCGGGCTGGTGGCCAGCGCGCGCGCGATGGCCACCCGCTGGCGTTCGCCGCCCGACAGTTGCGCCGGTCGGCGGTTCAACAGGTGGCCGATGCCGAGCAGCTCGATGGCCTGCGCCAATGGCACGCGGCGTTGCGCGGCGGGCACGCGCCTGAGGCCGAAGTCCAGGTTGCCCCGCGCGCTCAGGTGATCGAACAGGCTGGCTTCCTGAAACACCATGCCCAGCGCGCGCTGGTGCGTCGGGCGCCATACGCCGGCGGCGTCGTCCTGCCACACGTCGCCGGCGACGACCACGCGCCCGGGCGCGGGCCGCGTCAGCCCGGCGACGGCGCGCAGCAGCGTGGTCTTGCCGCAGCCCGAGGGGCCAAACACGGCGGTGACGCCGCGGCCCGGCAGGCGCAGGTCGACGTCGAGCCTGAAGCCCGCGCCATGGTCCACGCGCGCGCGCAGCGCCACGGGCAACGATTCCTGGTCATCAAATCGGCCGCCAGCGCTGAGTGGGTCAGCCCGTGCAGCTATCGAATCAGTAGTTTCAGGCGCTGTCATGGCCGGCCCTTGCGCGCCTGCAGCAAATGCAGCGCCAGCAACACGCCAAAGCTGAACACCAGCATGCCGCCGGCCAGCCAGTGCGCCTGCGCGTATTCCAGCGCCTCGACGTGGTCGTAGATCTGTACCGAAATCACCCGCGTGGCGCCGGGGATGTTGCCGCCGATCATCAGCACCACGCCGAATTCGCCCAGTGTGTGCGCGAAGCCCATCACCGCCCCGGTCAGGTAGCCGGGCCGCGCCAGCGGCAGCGCAACGTGCCAGAAGGTGTCGAGCGGACTGGCGCGCAGGGTGGCGGCGGCTTCCAGTGGACGGTCGCCAATGGCTTCGAACGCGTTGACGAGCGGCTGCACCACAAAAGGCAGCGAATAGATGATCGAGCCCAGCAGCAGTCCCCAGAAGGTGAACGACAGCAGGCCCCAGCCCAACGCCTGAGTCAACTGCCCCAGCGGCCCATTCGGCCCCAGCGCCACCAGCAGATAGAAGCCCAGCACCGACGGCGGCAACACCAGCGGCAGGGCCACCAGCGCGCGCACCGGCACGCGCCAGCGCGAACGCCCACGCGCCAGCCACCAGGCCAGCGGCGTGCCCCCGATCAGCAGGAGCAGCGTGGTCGCCAGCGCCAGTTCAACCGAAAGGCGAACGGCGGCAAGGCTGGTGGGGTCGAGCATGGTGGGGGACGGTGAAGCACGGGCGCGGGCAAATCTGGGCGGCAGGCGTTGTTTCAGGGGTGCGCGATGCGGGATTTTCTCCTTCGCCCGCGGGGCAAACGCCGGCAGGGGGGCGGCCCTGTGGGCATGGCACGCGCGGTCGGCTCCTGCCCCAACCGCGGCCCAGCACGGGAAGGGGAAGGACAGCTTGCGTGTTCACTTCAGGCTGTAGCCGTACCCACGGATCAACTCTTTTACCTTGGGCGTGCGCAGCAACGCCATCCACGCCGTGGCGGCTGGGTTGGCCTGCGCGCGCTTGAGGATCACGGCGTCCTGGATGATTGGTGCGTGCAGGTGGGCCGGCACGACCCACCACGAGCCGCCCTTGATCGCACCCGCTTCCTGGATTTGCGCCAGCGCCACAAAGCCCAGTTCGGCGTTGCCGGTGGCGACGAAGTTGTAGGTCTGGCCGATGCTTTCGCCCGTCACCAGCTTGGGTTGAACGGCGGCGTACACGCCCAGCTTGTTCATCGCCTCCACCGCCGCCGCGCCGTAGGGAGCCAGCTTGGGGTTGGCAATTGCCAGCTTGTTGAAGGCGCCGCTTCTCAGCACCGCGCCCTGGTTGTCGACCACGCCAGGCCTGGCCGACCACAGCACCAGCTGGCCCACGGCGTAGGTGAAGCGCGAGCCGGGCAGGGCGTCGCCTTCCTTCTCCAGCCTGGTCGGCCGTTCGTCGTCGGCGGCCAGCAGCACGTCGAATGGCGCGCCGTTCTTGATCTGCGTGTAGAACGCCCCGGTGGCGCCGAACGACAGCCTGGCCGTGTGGCCGGTGGTCTTCTCGAAAATAGCGGCCAGCACCTTGGCCGGCGCGGTGAAGTTGGCGGCGACGGCGATGTGAACCTCGTCGGCGTGCGCGGCCATAGAGACGAGCCAGGCGGCCAGCGGGGCCAGCAAGCGTGGGTTCAGACGCATGGGTAAGACTCCTTGAAAAGATCGTGTCATTCGCGCTTTCAGGGCAATGACGGAAATGGGCTGTATCGCTGTTCAAAAAAAGAATAGCGAAATTGTAGTGGCCATGCCTCACGGCACCGGCGGCGCGAACCTCGGGTTGTGGGTAAAGCTTGCATCCGTCAGCGTTTTCAAGAATGCCAACAGATCGCTCTTGTCCTGCGCGGCCAATCGAATCTGCCCGATCAGCGGATCCTTGAACGGATTCGCGCGCCCGTCGCCCGCATACAGGCCATTGCCCACGTCGCGCCCACCGGCGGCATAGAAGTCGATCACCGCTTCCAGTGTGCCGATGCTGCCGTCGTGCATGTACGGCGCGGTCAACTCAATATTGCGCAGGCTGGCGGCGCGGAACTTGCCCATGTCGGCGGCTTGCTTGGTCACCTCGAAAATGCCCCGGTTCGGCTCGGGGTAGGCCCCGGTGCTGCCGATGTTGAACAGGCCGGTGTTGTGAAACGGTGCTTCGGCGGGCGCGGCGGCGCTGCTGACGAACTGGTCATTGAAATTGGGGCTGCCATGGCATCGCGCGCACAGTGCCTGGTTGCCGAAGAAAAGCGCGCGACCGCGCTCCTCGGCCGCGGTCAGCGTCGCCTGGCCAGCCTGCCATTGGTCGAACTTGCTGCTGGCGGAAATCAAGGTGCGCTCGAACGTGGCGATGGCGCGAATGATGTTGTCCCAGCTCACGGCGTCAGCCTGCCCGGCAAAGGCGGCGCCAAAGCGCGCGCGATAGTCGGCATCGCCCGCGATGCGGGCCAGCACGGCAGCGCGGTTGGCTTCGTTCACGCCCATCTCGACCGGCGCGGTGTTGAACAGCGGCGCGGCCATTTGCTGCTCCAGCGTGCGCACGTCGGGCCGTGCCCAATTGAAGGTGGTGTTGTAGGCCACGTTGGTCAGCGGTTGTGCATTGCGCGGATGCACCTCGCCGGTGGCGCCGCGCGCCAGCGCGCGGTCGTCGGTGAAGGCGCTGGCCTGAGCGTGGCAGCCGCTGCACGCCAACGTGCCGTTGCCCGACAGGCGCGGTTCATGAAACAGGCGCCGGCCCAGTTCGACCTTGGCGTCGTTCATCGGGTTGTCGGCCGGCACCAGCGGCGGCGCCCAACCGGCGGGCAGGCTCCATTGCCAGGGTGTGGGGTCGGGCGTGGGTGCGGCGGTGTTGGCGCCGCCGCCACATGCGGCCAGCCACACGACGCTCGCCAGGGCGACAGGGATCGATGTTGTGCCAATGCGCCGCATGTGTGGTCCTCTTTTCTTCTCGAGTCATCGCTATTCATTTGTAGAATAACGATTGTATCGACCACCCAGATCCAGAAAGCGAGGGCGACATGCGTTCCAACTTTTCCTCTTCCACCACGGCGTCGCTCGCCTCGCGTCTGCGGCGAGCGCTGCTGACCGGCGCGGCGCTGGTGCTGCTGGGGCTGTCGGCCTGCGGCGGCAGCGACGAGCTCGACCGCGGCCCGACCACGTTGCCGGTATCGGCCGCGCTCAATGGTCTGTACTGGGACGTCGGCACATCCAGGTTGTATCTGACCGACGATGCCACCAACACCATCCGCGTGTGGGATGGCGACAAGAGCTTCGCGTCATCGATGGCGTTGCCCTCGCCGCCGGCCAGCGGAGTCACGCTGGGGCAGATCGCCGGTGGCAAGGACGGCACGCTGTACGTCACGCGCTTCGGTTTTGGCACCGACGGCACCGTGATCGCGGTACCGAAGATGGGCGCAGCCGTCAACCTGAAGGGGCTGGACGCCACGCGCCGGCGCATTGGCCTGGCCATTGCACCCGACGGCGCGCTGATAGACGGCTGGTTCATCAAGGGCGGCGCGGGCGCGCTCAGCTTGTTGACGGTAAACGGTGTGCAGGCAAGCGAGACGGAACTGGTCACCGGTCTGGGCAAACCCGTGGGCGTGGCGGTGGCGGGCGATCAACTTTTTGTCAGCGACCAGAACACCGGCAACGTGCTGTCGTATTCGCTCAGCCGGGTGCGTGCCAAGCCAGCCACGCTGGCCGATGGCAAGGTACTGGCCACCTTCACCACGCTCGACGGCATCGACCTGATGACCGCCGCCAGCGACGGCACGCTGTTCTTCGGCGGCAGCGGCGGGCGGCTGTTTCAGCTCAGCCCCAAGGGCGAGGTCAAGGTGCTGGCCACAGGCTGGCCGAAGGTGCGCGGAGTCGCGTATGACGAGGCCAACCGGCGCTTGTTTGTCGCCGTGGTTGCCGCCGACGCGAGCAGTCAGTCAAGCATCCGCATCGTCCCGATCAATTGAGGGCGATGTTGGCGGCGTCGTCGGCCTCACAATGGCCGACATGGTTAAACGATTGTTGTCCACGCGGGCCATGGGCTATGCCCAGGCCGACAAGCGCATTCAGATCTTGCATCTGGTGGGCCGCCATGGCTCCATCTCACAGGCCGCGCGCGCGGCCGGCGTCAGCTACAAGGCGGCGTGGCAAGCCATTCATACGCTGACCAACCTGGCGGGCGAGCCGCTGGTGGACAGCAGCGTGGGCGGCGCCGGTGGCGGCGGCGCGCGGCTGACGCCCGCAGGCCAGCGGCTGCTGGCGGCGGCCGAGCAACTGGACGCCGCCCGCCGCGGTGTGCTGGCGCGTGTCAACGGCGCTGACAGCCCGGCGCTGGCGGGGCCGCGCACCAGCATGCGCAACCACCTGCGCGCCAGCGTGGTGGCGCTGCAAAGCGACGGCGCGCGCGACCCCATGGTGCGCGTGTCGCTGGCGCTGGCTGGCGGGGGCGCGCTGGCGTCGCTGATCACGCGCGAAAGCGCCGAGCTGCTGGGCCTGTCGCCGGGCCTGGCCGTGCTGGCGCTGTGCAAGGCGACGGCGGTGCGCGTGCAGGCGCCGGACGGCGCGGTGCCCGCGGCGGCAACCAACGGCCTGCCGGGCCGCGTGCAGCGCGTGGCGCGCGGCGTGCAGCGCGACGAGGTGGTGGTCACCGTGGCGGACGACATGCAACTGGTGGGCTTTGCCGCGCGGCCCAACCGCCTGCGCGCCGGCAGCCGCGCGCAGGCATGGGTGGATGAAACCGCGGTGGTGCTGGCGCTGGCGGGCTGAGCGCGCGGCGCGCAGCCCGTCGTGTGACGGTCGGCTGAGTGCCGCCCTAAAAAAAGCCGCCTGCGCTTGTCCAGAAAGCAAGTCTAGCTATATAAAACGCAGCAAACTCAGTCCGCCGACCACAGCAGCGGAAACAGCGCATCGGCCATCGGCGCGCCCGCCGGCAGCCGGTCGGCCAGGCCCGGAAAGGGCGGCGACGTGACCCAGTTGCGCGGCGCGTGCGTGATGTCGTCGCCCAGCATGCGCACCGAGAACACGCGCCGCCGCGCATCGCCGTCCACCCCGCCCGCCGCGTGCAGGCTGAGCATGTGAAAGGCGATCACGTCGCCCGGCTCCACCGCCCAGCCGAGGATGGGGAAGTCATCGCGCGCCGCCTCGATATCGGGCAGGTCGGCCAGGCTGCCTTCGGGGAACCACTTGGCCTGGTGGTCCATGAAGCTGCGCGGCATCAGCCACGGGCCGGTGTGCGAGCCGGCCACGAATTCGAGCGTGGAATGGCGCCGCACCGGGTCGACGGGGATCCAGAAGCTGATGTTCTGCCGCCCTTCGATGTTGTAGTAGGGCTGGTCCTGGTGCCACGGCGTGCGCTGGCGCGTGCCGGGCTCCTTGGTCAGCATGTGGTCGTGGTACAGGCGCACGCCGTGGCTTTGCATCAGCAAGCCGGCGGCGGCGGCCAGCGGCGAATCGAAGATGACGCGGCGGTAAGCGTCGTTGTCCTGCCAGCAGCAGAAGTCCTCGATGAAGAAACCGGGGTCGTCGGGGCGGCTGGCGACCTTGGCGCGCGGGCTGGGGGTGGCGATGTTGGCGTTGATGCCATCGCGCAACAGGGCCACTTCGTCCGCGTTCAGCAGTTGACGCAGGCACACCGCGCCGTCGCGCGCGAAAGCCCCCACCAGATCGGGCGTGACCACCGCCTGCGCGCGGCGCGTGAATTCAAGGGTTTGCATGTCCCACATTGTGCGCGCCGCGCCGGGGCTGGCCGGCGGGGCTCTCCCGGACCGCCGAATACCTGATTAGGGTTTCCCCGGGGCAACCCTTGGGGTCGGCATTGCGCACAATTCCTATGCAAACGAATGCATAGAGAAGGCGCGTCCCGCGCCAGCATCACGAGGAGAACGATCCATGCAAAAGGTGTTGCACATCAACGCCGACAAGTGCACCGGCTGTCTGCAATGCGAGATGGCGTGTTCTTACGAGCATTACGGCGTCTACGCCACGGCCAAGTCGCGCATCAAGGTGTTCGACTTCCACACCACCGGCAAGAAGGTGCCCTACACCTGCACGCAGTGCGACGAGGCCTGGTGCCTGCACGCCTGCCCGGTGGAGGCCATCACGGTGGACAAGGGCACGGGCGCAAAAATAGTGTCGGACGCCACTTGCGTGGGCTGCAAGGTCTGCACCATCGCCTGCCCGTTTGGCACCATCAACTACGTGGCCGAAACCGGCAAGGTGCAGAAGTGCGACCTGTGCCATGACCGCGCCGAAGGCCCCGCCTGCGTGGAAGCCTGCCCCACCGCCGCCATCACCTATATCGACGCCAACTGGACCGGCTTGGACCGCATGAGGCAGTGGGCCGACAAACTGGGCAACCAGCCTTCCGCCGCTTGACGCATCAGCGCAGGAAGCTATCAATCAAGGAGCACACATCATGTCCTGGGCTGGAAAAATTCTCCGCGTCAACCTGACCGAAGGCACCGTCAAATCCGAACCGCTGAACATGGACTGGGCGCGCGCGTACATCGGCTCGCGCGGGCTGGGCACCAAATACCTCACCAGCGAGATCGATCCTAAGGTCGATCCGCTGTCGGCCGACAACAAGATCATCTGGGCCACCGGGCCGCTGACGGGCACCATGGCCTCGACCGGCGGGCGCTACACCGTCATCACCAAGGGGCCGCTCACGGGGGCCATTGCCTGCTCCAACTCGGGCGGCTACTGGGGCGCCGAGCTGAAGATGGCCGGCTGGGACATGGTGATCTTCGAAGGCAAGAGCCCGAAGCCCGTGTACCTGTACATCAACGACGACACCGCCGAGCTGCGCGACGCCGCCGACATCTGGGGCAAGAGCGTGTGGGAAACCGAGGAGCACCTCAAGAAAACGCTGCAAGACCCGCTGACGCGCGTGTCCAGCATCGGCAAGGCGGGCGAGAACCAGGTGCTGTTCGCGGCGGTGGTCAACGACTTGCACCGCGCAGCCGGCCGCTCCGGCGTGGGCGCCGTGATGGGCAGCAAGAACCTGAAAGCCATTGCCGTGCGCGGCACCAAGGGCGTGGGCAACATCCGCGACCCCAAGGCCTTCATGGCCGAGACCTTTGCGCGCAAGAAGATCCTGCACGAGCACCCCGTCACCGGCCAGGGCCTGCCCACGTTTGGCACGCAGGTGCTGATGAACGTGATCAACGAAGTCGGCGCGCTGCCCACGCGCAACCACCGCGACGTGCAGTTTGAGGGCGCCAAGGACATTTCCGCCGAAGCCATGGCCACGCCGCGCAAGACCGACGGCAAGAAGCACCTGGTCACCAACCAGGCCTGTTTTGGCTGCACCATCGCCTGCGGGCGCATCAGCAAGATCGACGAGACGCACTTCACCGTGCAGACCAAGCCGCAGTACTGGGGCGCGAGCGGCGGGTTGGAGTACGAAGCCGCCTGGGCGCTGGGCGCTGCCAACGGCGTGAACGACCTGGAGGCGCTGCAATACGTCAACCTGCTGTGCAACGAAGAAGGCATCGACCCGATCAGCTTTGGCGCCACCGTGGGCCTGGTGATGGAACTGTATGAGATGGGCGTGCTCACCAAAGAGCAGATCGGCGTCGAGGCCCCGTTTGGCTCGGCCCAGGCGCTGGCGTTTCTGGCTGAAGAAACGGTGAACGGCCGCGGCTTTGGCAAGGAGATCGGCACCGGCTCCAAGCGGCTGGCGGCCAAGTACGGCCACCCCGATCTGTCGATGTCGTCCAAGGGCCAGGAGTTTCCGGCCTACGACGGTCGCGCGATCCAGGGCATTGGCCTGGCCTACGCCACCAGCAACCGCGGCGGCTGCCACCTGCGCGGCTATACGATTGCGTCGGAAGTGCTGGGCATTCCGGTCAAGACGGAACCCACGGCGACCGAGGGCAAGCCGGAACTGGTCAAAGCCTTTCAGGACGCCACGGCGGCGTTCGATTCGGCGGGTGTGTGCGTGTTCACCACCTTTGCCTGGAGCCTGCCCGACCTGGCGCCGCAACTGGCGGCCGCGTGCGACGAAGGCTACACGGTGGAAGAGGTCGAGAAGATCGGCGAGCGCATCTGGAACATGGAGCGCGAGTTCAACAACGCCGCCGGCTTCACCAAGGCCGACGACAGCCTGCCCAAGCGGCTGAAGACGGAAGCGGCAAAGTCGGGCGGCTCGAAAGGCGCCGTCAGCCATGTGGACGAGATGCTGCCCAAGTACTACGAAGTGCGCGGCTGGGACGCGGAAGGCCGGCCGACGGCGGCCACGCGCGAGCGGCTGGGTCTTTGAGCGGCATTTCACCCTCTCCCTCTGGGAGAGGGCAGGGGTGAGGGCTGCCCACGTTTGTGCTGATCAGCGCTTCACCCTCACCCCAACCCTCTCCCGCGTGCGGGAGAGAGTCTGTAGAAAAGCGCTGCTTGCGCTTGTCGGATAAGCGCAAGCAGCTATTGTTTAAATAGCAAACGCCGCTGCCACCATGCACCACCTCATCCTCGGCGCCGGCCCGGCCGGCGTCATCGCAGCGGAGACGATCCGCAAGCACGCGCCTGGCGACCAGATAACCCTCGTGGGCGACGAGAAGGAACCGCCGTACTCGCGCATGGCGATTCCCTACCTGCTGGTGGGCGACATCGGCGAGCCCGGCACTTATCTGCGCAAGGGCGCGGACCACTTCGCCCAGCAGCGCATCGAGTTGACCCACGCACAGGCGACGAAGGTCGATGCGCAGGGCAAGACAGTCACGCTGGACAACGGGCAGACGCTGGCCTTTGACCGCCTGCTCATCGCCACCGGATCGCACCCCGTGCGGCCGCCGATTCCGGGGCTGGACCTGCCGGGCGTCGAAACCTGCTGGACGCTGCAGGACGCGCGCAACATCGCCACCCGCGCCGTGAAGGGCGCGCGCGTGCTGCAGATGGGCGCGGGCTTCATCGGCTGCATCATCATGGAAGCGCTGCAAAAGCGCGGCGTGCAGCTCAGCGTGGTCGAAATGGGCGACCGCATGGTGCCGCGCATGATGGGCGAGGTGGCGGGCGGCATGATCCGCGACTGGTGTGAGCGCCAGGGCGTTCGCGTGCACACCGGCCACAAGGTCGAGCGCATCGAACAAGGCGAGGGCGACGCGCTGAAGGTGCACCTGTCGGGTGGCACCGTGCTCGATGCCGATCTGGTCATCAGCGCCACCGGCGTGCGCCCGGCCATCGGGTTTCTGGAGGGCAGCGGCGTGCAGTGTCTGCTGGGCGTGCTAACGGACGACCGCATGCAGACCAACGTGCCGGGCATCTACGCCGCGGGCGATTGCGCCGAGGCGTTCGACCCCTTCACCGGCAAGACCATCGTCAGCGCCATCCAGCCCAATGCGGCCGATCAGGCGCGCGTGGCCGCGCTCAACATGGTGGGGCAGCGCGCGGCGCTCAAGCTGGTCACGCAGATCAACGTGCTCGACACGCTGGGCCTCATTTCCACCAGCTTTGGCAACTGGCAGGGCGTGCCCGGTGGCGAACACGCCGAGCTGACCGACACGGCGGCGTGCCGGCACCTCAGCCTGCAGTTCAAGGACGACGTGCTGGTCGGCTGCAACTCGGTCGGCCTGACCGACCATGTGGGCGTGATGCGGGGCCTGGTCGAAGGCCAGGTCAAACTGGGTGCGTGGAAAGACCGCCTGCTGAGCGACCCGACGCTGCTGCCGCAGGCCTACCTGGCCTGCGCGCAGGCGCAGGGCCAGTGGAGCGGGGCGGCCGATACGCGGCGGCGCTGATCGTTACGGGCCGACACCACCATGCGCATCACCTTCAAGCTTTTTGCCCAGCTGGCCGACCACCTGCCGCCGCAGGTGCGGCCGGGCAACGAGATGGCGCTGGACGTTGCCCCCGCGCAGACCATCGCGCAGATCATCGAGCCGTTTCACTTGCCGCCCGCGTTGGTGCACCTGGTGCTGGTCAACGGCAAATACATTGCGCCCGAAGCCCGCGCCAGCACCACGCTGCAAGAGGGCGACGCACTGGCCATCTGGCCGCCCATTGCGGGGGGGTGAAGCCGGGCCGTTTTACCAAGGCGCCGCGCCATCACGCCAGCGCCGCCAAACGCGCCCCACCCCGCGCCGCGTGCGCCGCAGCACCACGCTGGCCGCGCGCCCATACCACGACGCGTGAACCTGCGCGATGATGCCGTTCTTCCAACTCACCCAGCGCGGGTACCACGTGGCGAACCAACGCAATCGCATCAGCGCCGGCTGTGTCAACGCGAACAGGCGCGCCACGATGGCCGTGCCCACCACTTTGGCAACCAGCACCACGCCCGCGCCCACCGCCACGTGCCCGTGGCCGATCCACTACAGCGCAAGCAGCTTGAGCGGAAACAGCAGCAGCATCGGCGTACCCAAGGTCATCAGCGCGGCCCAAGGCGGCAGGCGGGCGATGCAGGCTTCCAGTCGCGCCCAGACGGCCAGGCGCGCCAACTGCCCCAGCGCGCGCTGCAGCGGCTACCAACCCCATTCCTCGAAGATCAGCGCCAGCCCGACCAGGGGCACCAGCAGGGCACGCAGCAGGCGTCTCAACATGGCGCGCAGTGTGCCGCAAGAATGCTGACGCCATGAAGCCGCCGCCCGACTGCCCGCCCGTGTTCGAGCGCGACATGGCGTGCAGTGACGCCGAATGGCGTCGCTTGCTGGCGCAGGCGCTGGCCGGTGCGCGCTGGCGCATCTCAGGCGACGGCGCCGCGGTGGCGGTGGGCGAGGGCTGTTTGCACATCACCTGGCAACTGCTGGCGCCGCGCCAGATCGCGCTGCTGCGCTTGCCCATGCTGCGCGCGCGCTTCGTGTTCGAGGGTGTGTCAGCCGAAGGGCGCGCGGCGTTCATGCGGCACCTGGATCTGTACACGCATCGGGGTGGCGGATAGGCCCCGGCCACCGAAGCGCGGCTTTGAGGCGGGCCAGCCCTCTGCGGCCAGCGCGCGCCGGTCGTGCGTCTTCAGCGCAGTTCAAACGCTTCGGAATGCACGCGCCGCGGCCGCTGCCCCATGGCCTTGAGGCCCGACACGATGGCGTCGCGCAAACCGCTCGGGCCGCAATAGAACAGCGCGGCGTCGCGCAGCGCAAACGGCACCAGGCCCGCCAGTCGCTCGGCCGTCAGGCGTCCATCCTCGGCGCTGGCGACGACGTGCAACGTGAGGTTCGGGTGGCGCGCGGCGATGCCGGCCAGCCGCTCGGCGGCAAAGGCTTCGGCGCGCGTGGTCACGGCCCAGACCAACGCAATCTGCTGCTGGTCGGCATCGGTCAGCGCCTCGGCCCAGGCCAGAAACGGCGTGATGCCGATGCCGCCAGCCAGCCACACCTGGCGCGGCACGCGCGGGCGGAACACGAAGCGACCGTAAGGTCCGTCCATCTTTACCCGTTGCCCGGGCGCCAGACGCGCGGGCAGGCGCCGTGTCCAGTCGCCCAGGGCCTTGATACCCAAGCGCAGGCTGCCGTCGGCTGCCGGCGCGCTGGCAATGGTGAAAGGGTGCGGCTCGCCCATGCCCGCGCCGGGGGCCGACACGAAGGCGAACTGCCCTGCTTGCCAGTGCATCGCCCGGCCTTGGGGGCGCAACGTCAGCTCAGTCACCGCGCCGTGGCGCTCGATGCGCTCCAGCACGAAGTGGCGCGGACGCAGAAACGGCGCCACGAATTGCGTGAACAGCCATGCCGCCAGCCCCGCAAGGCAAAGTGCGTTCAACACCAGGCTGAGCGTGCCGTCCACGTCCGCGGGCTTGTCGATGGCCAACTGGTGAAACGCCGCCACCGCGAACAGCAGTCCGGTAAAGCGATGGGTAAAGCGCCAGATCGGCCACGGCAGCTCCAGCCGCGTGAAAGGAATGCGCTTGATCCAGCTGATCAGCAGCAACCCGATGAAGCCGTTGAGGGCAATCTCGCCAACGTCGGCCGCGAATTCGCCCACCCGTGTTTCGCGCACAAAGCCTTCCAGGTCCGGCTCGATGGTGTTGTGGCCAATCATCAGCGCCAGCGCCGCAATGCCCAGCCACTTGTGCACGCCGTACATCCGGTCCAGTCCGCCGAACAGACGCTCGACCCGCGGCGGGCGCGCCGACAGCATCAGCGCCAGGCTCATGGCGGTGATCGAACCCGCGCCCAAGGCAACCCCGACCGCCGTGGTGGTGCCGTAGGGCGCATAGGTTTGCAGGCCCAGCGCCGCGGTGGCAAGCACGGCCAAGGTGGCCAGAATCGGGCCGGTCCAGCTCATGGGTTGCTCCTCGGTCGTGCGGTTTGGCGCGGTGAGGCCGCGGTCGTGAGTGCAAGGTGATGGGCTTCAGGGCGGGCTGGCGTCATGCGCGCAGTCTGACGCGCCCCGATGAACCCTGTCTTAAGCCCGACGCCGGCCAGCGCCGCACGTTGGGCGGACGAGGCGGCGAGTGGCGCTGCTTCACGCTTGCCGGCGCTTCGGAATTTTGATCAATGCATGCCCTGGCGCAGGTCCATGCTCAATGGTTAGCTATGAATAAAGTAGCTGTCTTGATGCCCAGCAGCGTCAGCGCCAGCGACCCCAGCAGATGCAACGCCGCCGTGCCCAGAGCCTGCATGTAACGCTGCGCCATCAGCATCTCCACCACCTCGGCGCTGAAGCTGGAGAACGTGGTCAGCGCGCCCAAAAAGCCGGTGACCAGCAGCAGCCGCCAGGCGGGGTCGATGTCGGCATGGTGCTGGAACACCGCCACTGCCAGGCCCACCAGATAGCCGCCGATCAGGTTGGCGGCCAGCGTGCCCCAGGGCATCCACGCGCCGGCGTGGTTCAGCGCCATCCCCAGCCGCCAGCGCAGCAGCGCGCCAGCGCAGGCGCCCAGGCAGATGGCGAGCACGGCGTGCATGGTGCGTCAGATGGGTGGGCCAGGAACGCCCGCTAGAACGGTGGCCCTTCGTCCTGGTCGGCGCCGACGGTGGCTGGCGCGCCCTGCGGGGCGGGCGTGCGGGCAGCGCCCGCGGCGGCTGGCGCTTGATCGGTCACGGCCGTCGAATCGGCCTCGCCGCCCAGCGCTTCGATCAGGTCACCGATCAGGCCGACCAGCTCGCCCGTGGCCAGCGCCACGTCGGCGTCGAAGCGGTCGTCTTCGCCGGGCTTCGCGCCTTTATCGAACACGCCTTCCTCGAACGTCACTTTCTTGATCTGAAGCGCTTGTGTCAGCACGAAGCCCACGCGCCCGGCCCAGCCCAGCGCCAGCTTGGTCGGCAGCTTGCCTTCGGCGATGTGCTGGCGCACTTCGTCGGTCAGCAAGGGGTGGCGCGCGAATTTGACCACGGCCGGCTCGTCGCCACTGCCTTTCAGTTCGCACTCGCGTTCGACGTTGAAGGCGTGCGGCAGTGCGTCGCCACTCTCGTCGGCCAGCCAGGCGGCCATCGCGCCTTGCGGCGATTGCGCGGTCTGCAGCAGGCCGACCTCGAAGCCGCGCCCGGCCACGCGCGCTAGGCTGGTGATCAGCTCGTCGGCCTTGCCTTGCGCGCCCGTGTCCAGCACCAGCCAGCGGCGCTGCGGATCGATCCACAGCGTGATGTGGCTGCGGCGCGGAAAGGCTTGCGGCAGCAGCGCCAGCAACGCGTCGTCGCGCAGGTCGCGCACTTCCTTCTTGCCCGGCTTGCGGCCGGTGGTTTTTTCGATCTGCTCGACCGCTTCCTGCGTCTTGCGGCGCACGGCATCGCCGGGCACCGGCTTGGTTTCGAGGCAAAAACGCGCGATCCACTGGCCGTCCACGCTTTCGACCAGCGCACCGTGGGCGTCACCGCGCGGCGGCACCCAGCCGGTGGATTTTTGCTGCGAGGCGCCGCATTCGGCAAATGGCTCGCCCGCCAAGGCTTCTTCCAATTGCTCGGCGGAGCGCGGCCAGTCGGCGCCGATCCGGTAGAGCATCACATTCTTGAACAAGGCGATCCTTTATGACACGACGGCAAAATCGGGCCGCCATCTTAGTGGATCGCCAGGCGCGCGTTGAGGTGGCGCGTCGATGCGCGTCAGCCCTTGCCCATGACCATGTCGGGGAGGCTGGTCACGATCTGCGGAAATGCCGTGATCAGCACGATGCAGATCACCAGGCAGACGAAGAAGGGGATGGCGGCGCGGGCGATGGTGTTGCTGTCCTTGCCGGTCATGTTCTGTAGCACGAACAGGTTGAAGCCCACAGGCGGCGTGACTTCGGCGATCTCGACCAGCAGCACGATGAAGATGCCGAACCAGATCAGGTCGAAGCCGGCTTTCTGGATCATGGGCAGCACCACGGCGCTGGTCAACACGATCATGCTGATGCCGTCGAGCGCCGTGCCCAGCACCAGGTAGACCAGCGTCAGCACGCCGATCAGCGCGAACGGCGACAGGTGCATGGCGTTGACCCACTCGGCCAGCTCGCGCGGAATGCCGGTGAAGGCCATGGTCTTGGTGAGGAAAGCCGCGCCTGCCAGGATGAACATGATCATGCAGCTGGTGCGCGTGGTGCCCATCACGCCTTCCTTGAAGTTTTTCCAGGTCAGGCTCTTGCTCCACCAGGCCAGCCCCAGCGAGCCGGCCACGCCATACGCCGCGCATTCGGTGGCCGTCGCCCAGCCGGCCACCAGCACCCACACGATGAAGACGATCAGCACGGTGACGGGGATCAGGTTGCCCGACTGGCGAATCTTTTCGCGGAACGAGGTGGGCGGGTCGGCCGCGGGCACCTGGTCGGGGTGGCGAATGCTCCACCACATGATGTAGCCCGAAAACAGCGCCATCAGCAGGAAGCCCGGCAGAAACCCGGCCAGAAAGATGCGGATGATGGAGGCGTCGGCGGCCACGGCGTACACCACCATGGTGATCGACGGCGGGATCAGGATGCCCAACGTGCCCGCCGTGGCCAGCGACCCCAGCGCGATCTTCTCGCTGTAGCCGCGCTTGATGAGTTCAGGCAGCGCGACCTTGCTGATGGTGGCGCAGGTGGCCGCCGACGAGCCGGACACCGAGCCGAAGATGCCGCAGCCCAGGATCGTGGTGTGCATCAGCCGCCCCGGCACGCGATTCAGCCAGGGGCGCAGGCCCTCGAACATCTCTTCGCTCAGCCGGGTGCGAAACAGGATTTCGCCCATCCAGATGAACAGCGGCAACGCTGCCAGCTCCCAGCTGGCGTTGCTTTCCCAGAAGGCCGAGAACAGGTTGTTGCCCGGCGACGTGTTGGTGAAGAAGGCCTGGCCGACCCAGCCGCAAATGGCCAGCGTCATGGCGATCCAGACGCCGCCGGAGAGCAGCAGCAGCATGATGAACAGCAGCAGGCCGCCGACGAGCAGAATATCCATGGTAGGGCCGGAGTTGACGGTCAGACGTCGGACGAGAAATCACCGTGGGCGTGGCGTTCTTCCACCGCGACCACGTAGGTCGGGCGCGCACCGCGCAGCACCAGAATCAGTTCATCGACCATGGCCACCAGCAGCAGCAGCGCGCCCAGCGCGAAGCTGCTTTGCGGGATCCAGATCGGAATGGGGAGCAGACCCTGCGCCAGTTCGTTGAACTGCCAGCTCTCGTACGTGAACCGCACCGCCCAGAACGCCAGGTAGCCGACGCTGACGGTGCCGATCAGCAGCGCTGCGATTTCCAGCACACGGCGTTTGCGCTCGGACAGGTGTTCGAGCAGCAGCGTGACGCGGACGAAGTCGCCGTGCTTGAACGCATGCGCCATGGCGAAGAAGGACGCGGCGGCGCACATCCACGCCACCACGTCGTTCACCGCGCCGGTGCGCACGCCGAATTCGCGCAGGATGCTCTGGCCGATCATCGCCACGCAGATGAGCACGATGAAGCAGCCCCCGAGCGCCCCCGAGGCCAGGTACAGGCGATCCAGAAACCGGCGCACGGGCGGATCAGTTCTTGCGGAAGGCGGAGACCACCGCCGCGCCATCGGCACCGGCTTTTTTCTCCCAGTCGGCCAGCATGATGGAGCCGACCTGCTTGAGGTCGCCCATCAGCTTGGGCGAGGGCTTCATGATCTTCATGCCCTTCTCGGCGAGCGCCTTGGAATACCACTCGTTCTTTTCCTGGCTGATCTTCCAGCCGCGCGTTTCCGCTTCGGCCGCGGCCTTCAGCACGGCGGCCTGCGTCGTGGCATCCAGCGCGGCAAAGGCCTTCTGGTTCACGATGATGGCGTTCTTGGGCAGCCAGGCCTGGGTGTCGTACCAGTACTTGATGCTCTCGTAGGTCTTGGTGTCGTAACCCGTCGAGCCGGAGCTCATGTAGCTGTTGATCACGCCGGTGGCCAGCGCCTGCGACAGTTCGGCCGCCTGGATGGTGACCGGCTGGGCGCCGACCAGCTCGGCGATCTTGGCGGTGGCGGGGCTGTAGGCGCGCCACTTCAGCCCGCGCATTTCGGCCACCGAGCCGATTTCCTTGTTGACATAGATGCCCTGCGGCGGCCAGGGCACGGTGAACAGCACCTTCATGCCTTGCCCGCCCAGCAGCTTTTCAAGCACCGGCTTCTGCGCCGTGGCCAGCTTGCGTGCCTCGGCATAGCTGGTGGCCAGGAAAGGAATGCCGTCGGCGCCGTAAATCGGGTTTTCGTTCTCGAAGTTGACCAGCAGCACTTCGCCGGCCTGGGCCTGGCCGCTTTGCACGGCGCGCTTGATCTCGTTGGCCTTGAACAGTGACGCGTTGGCGTGAACCGTGATCTTGAGCTTGCCGCCCGTGGCCGCGTCCACGTCCTTGGCGAACTGCACCAGGTTTTCGGTGTGGAAGTTGGTCGCGGGGTAGGCCGAGGGCAGATCCCACTTGGTCTGAGCGCTGGCGCCAGCGGCAAAACCGATGAAGGAAAGGCCCAGCACCGTGCTGGTGGCGCGTCGGGTGAACGTCATGCGAACTCCTTGAACAAGATTGACGGTGCGCGGAGCATAGGGGTTTGCTCTTGCGACGCAGAGGGTGAAAACCAGAATCCGGCCGTGGCCGCGCGACGTGTGCGGGATTGAAGTCTACGAGTCGATTCGATAAAGTGTCAATAAATTATCGTCAAATTGATATTGATTCGGGGTTACCCTGGTGGGCGTCAAAAGCAGTGCAAGCGGTTCGAAGCTGAAGCGGTCGGGCATTGTCTCGTCGTCGCACTTGGTGTCGCCGCGCAGCGTCGAGGCTTCGGAATTCGAGTTCGGCATGATCGTCGCGTGGAACGCTTTCAGCCGCTGGATGGTGCGCTGCATGGCCGCTGCCGGCGTGCCCGACCTGACGGTGACCGACGTGCTGGTGTTGCACCACGTCAACCACCGCGCGCGCAACAAGAAGCTGGCCGACATCTGCTTCGTGCTGAACTACGAGGACACGCACGTGGTGGCCTACGCGCTCAAGAAGCTGGTGGCCGCCGGCTTGCTGCGCACCGAGCGGCAGGGCAAGGAGGTGTTCTACCTGCCCACCGAGGCTGGCGAGGCGGCCGTGAAGAGCTATCGCGCGGTGCGGGAAGCCTGCCTGATGGACAACATCGATCCACAACTCAACCCCAACCTGGGCGAGCTCGCGCGGCTGCTGCGGGTGATGTCGGGCGTTTACGACCAGGCCGCTCGCGCGGCGGCGTCTCTGTGATCGCGGCTGCCGGGGTGCCCGCGTCAGTGGCTGCTTTGGGGCTGGTGATGCTGGATACGGGCTTTCATCGCCCGCCTGGGGATCTTGGCCTGCCTTCAAGTTACCCGTGTCCCGTGCGGCAATGGGTGGTGCCGGGGGCTGCGCCCGCCAGTGTGGTGTGTCACGCCGAGGCGCTGCGCGCGTCTCCACTGCGTACAGGGTTCGAGCAAGCGGTGCGCGCGTTGGTGGCGCAAGGTTGCACGGCCATCACGACCAGTTGCGGCTTTCTGGTGCTGCTGCAGGCTGAACTGCAGGCAGTGGCCTATCCTGCGCCGCTGGTGTCGTCCAGTTTGCTGGCCTTGCCGTCGTTGCTGGTCACTTTGCCGCAGGTGGGTGTGCTCACCATTTCGGCCGAGCGTCTGGGTCGGGATCATTTGCGTGCCGCAGGCGTGCCGTCGGATCGGCTCGGCGATGTGTGGATTCAGGGCATGCCGGAGCGCAGCCATTTCGTGCAGGCCATCCTGGGCGCCGGCGTGACGCTGGATCCGCTTCGGGCTGAGCACGAAGTGGTGGCCGCCGCCCTGGCCTTCCGCGCACGGGCCCCCCAGTTGCGTGCGCTGGTGCTGGAATGCACCAACCTGCCGCCTTATGCAGCGGCGCTGCGCCACGCCACGGGCTGGCCCGTGCTGTCTTTGCTTCATTCCAGACGCCTGCTGGGTGATCTGGCCCTTCACGAGCCCGCGCTCAAGATGTTGGATTTTTGACCATGCCTCATGCCATACTCCCTTCCCGCTGGCAGTTCTGGATCGACCGCGGCGGCACCTTCACCGACATCGTGGCGCGCCGGCCTGATGGCGTGATCGTCACGCACAAGTTGTTGTCCGAAAACCCCGAGCAATACAAGGACGCCGCCGTGGCCGGCATTCGCCACCTGCTGGGCCTGCAGGCCGGCGAGGCCATCACGCCCGATCTGGTCGAGTGCGTGAAGATGGGCACCACGGTGGCCACCAATGCGCTGCTGGAGCGCAAGGGCGAGCCGACGCTGCTGGTCACGACACGCGGCTTTCGAGACGGGCTGCGCATCGCCTACCAGAACCGGCCGCGCCTGTTCGACCGCCACATCGTGCTGCCCGAGCTGCTCTACAGCGCCGTGGTCGAGGCCGAGGAGCGTGTCGACGCCAACGGCGACCTGGTGCAGGCGCTGGATGAATCGCTATTGAAAAAGGAGCTGTCTGCGCAATACCAGCAAGGGCTGCGCAGCGTGGCGATTGTGTTCATGCACGGCTATCGCCATGTCGCGCACGAGCAGGCGGCGGCGCGCATCGCGCGCGAAGTGGGTTTCACGCAGATCAGCACGTCGCACGAAACCAGCCCGATGATGAAGTTCGTCAGCCGGGGTGACACCACCGTGGTTGATGCCTACCTGTCGCCCATCCTGCGCCGCTACGTCGAGCAGGTGGCGGCCGAGATGCCGGGCGTGAAGCTGTTCTTCATGCAGTCGTCGGGCGGGCTCACCGACGCGATGGCGTTTCAGGGCAAGGACGCCATCCTGTCCGGCCCCGCGGGCGGCATCGTCGGCATGGCACGCACGGCCGAAATCGCGGGGCAGCCGAAGGTGATCGGTTTCGACATGGGCGGCACCAGCACCGATGTGAGCCACTACGCGGGCCAGTTCGAGCGCGAATTCGAGACGCAGGTGGCCGGGGTGCGCATGCGCGCGCCCATGATGAGCATCCACACCGTGGCGGCGGGTGGCGGCTCCATCCTGCAGTTTGACGGCGCGCGTTTTCGCGTCGGCCCCGAAAGCGCGGGCGCCAACCCCGGCCCGGCCAGCTACCGGCGCGGCGGCCCGCTGGCGCTGACCGATGCCAACGTCATGGTCGGCAAGGTGCAGCCGGCGTACTTTCCCAAGGTGTTCGGCCCCGCCGCCGACGAGGCGCTGGACGCCGAGGTGGTGCGCGCGCGCTTTGCCGACATCGCCGGTCCCACCGGCCGCACACCCGAGGACGTGGCGCACGGCTTCATCCAGATCGCGGTGCAGCAGATGGCCAACGCCATCAAGAAAATCAGCGTGGCGCGCGGCTACGACGTGACGCGCTACACCCTGCAGTGCTTTGGCGGCGCGGGCGGCCAGCACGCCTGCGGCGTGGCCGACGCGCTGGGCATGACGCGCGTGCTGGTGCATCCGCTGGCGGGCGTGCTGTCGGCCTACGGCATGGGCCTGGCCGACCAGAACGTGATGCGCGAGACGGCGGTGGAACTGCCGCTGACGCCCGACCACATCGGCGCCATGCGCGACACGCTGAGCGGCCTGGCACTGGCCGCGCACCAGGAACTGGCGCGGCAGGAAGTCAGTCGCGGCGACATTCGCGTGCATCACCGCGTGCACGTGCGTTATGAAGGCACCGATTCGGCGCTGATCGTGTCGTTCCCGCACCTGCAGGGCGGCGAGACGGGCGATGCGCAGGTTATGCACGACATCACGCGCGCCTTCGAGGCGGCGTATCGCCAGCGCTTCGCCTTCCTGATGACGGGCAAGGCGCTGATCGTCGAGGCGGTGTCGGTCGAGGCCGTGGTGGCTGGCGACGCGCCGACCGAGCACGAGCACCCGCTGCACCCGGCGCGCGACGTGCCTCAGCGCGACACCGCGCGCATCTACACCGTCGGCACCGACGGCCAGGCCGGCTGGCACGAAGCCGCGCTGATCGTGCGCGAAGACCTGCGTCCCGGCGACGCCATCGATGGCCCGGCCATCATTGCCGAGCAAAACGCCACCACCGTGGTCGACCCGGGCTGGCGGGCCAGCCTGACGGCTTTTGACCACCTGCTGCTGGAGCGCACCGTGCCGCGCGCCGTCACCTACGCCGCGGGCACCACGGTCGACCCGGTGCTGCTGGAGGTGTTCAACAACCTGTTCATGAACATCGCCGAGCAGATGGGCCTGCAGTTGCAGAACACGGCCTACTCGGTCAATATCAAGGAGCGGCTGGACTTCAGTTGCGCGCTGTTCGACGCCGAAGGCAACCTGATCGCCAACGCGCCGCACATGCCGGTGCACCTGGGGTCGATGGGCGAGAGCATCAAGACCGTGATCGCACGCAATCGTGGCGCCATGCAGCGTGGCGATGTGTTCGTCTTGAACGACCCGTACCACGGCGGCACGCACCTGCCCGACATCACCGTCATCACACCGGTGTACCTGGACGGCGGCGAACAGCCCATCTTCTACGTGGGCTCGCGCGGGCACCATGCGGACATCGGCGGCATTTCGCCCGGCTCGATGCCACCTTTCTCCACCCGCATCGAGGAGGAGGGCGTGCAGATCGACAACGTCAAGCTGGTCGATGCCGGCCACCTGCGCGAGTCGGACATGCTGGCGCTGCTGGCCAGCGGCGAGTACCCCAGCCGCAACCCGCAGCAGAACATGGCCGATCTGAAGGCGCAGATCGCCGCCAACGAAAAAGGCGTGCAGGAGCTGCGCAAGATGGTCGGGCAGTTCGGCCTGGACGTCGTGCAGGCCTACATGAAGCACGTGCAGGACAACGCCGAGGAAAGCGTGCGCCGCGCCATCACGCGGCTGGCGGCGCGGCTGAAGAACGGCAGCTTCACGCTGCCGCTGGACAACGGCGCGCAGATCCAGGTGGCCGTCACCATTGACGGCGCCACGCGCAGCGCCAAGGTCGACTTCACCGGCACGTCGCCGCAGCAGACCAACAACTTCAACGCGCCGACGGCGGTGTGCATGGCGGCGGTGCTGTACGTGTTCCGCATGCTGGTCGATGACGACATTCCGCTGAACGCCGGTTGCCTGAAACCCATCGAGGTCGTCATTCCCGAGGGCAGCATGCTGCGACCGCAGCCGCCGGCCAGCGTGGTGGCGGGCAACGTCGAAACGTCGACCTGCATCACCAACGCCATCATCGGCGCACTTGGCCTGATGGGCGCCAGCCAGTGCACGGTGAACAACTTCACCTTCGGCAACGACAGTTACCAGTATTACGAGACCATCTCGGGCGGCTCTGGCGCGGGCGGCGTGTTCGACGAGAACGGGCAGTTGGTCGGCGGTTTCCCCGGCACCAGCGTGGTGCAGACGCACATGACCAATTCGCGCATGACCGACCCGGAGGTGCTGGAATGGCGCTTCCCGGTCCGTCTGGAAAGTTACGAGATTCGCCGCGACTCAGGCGGCGCCGGCCAGTGGGCCGGGGGCAACGGCGGCGTGCGCCGCATCCGGTTCCTTCAGCCCATGACGGCCAGCATCCTCAGCAATGGACGCGAGCGCGGGGCGTTCGGCATGGCGGGCGGCGGTGCCGGCGCGGTGGGCATCAACCGCGTGGTGCGCGCCGATGGCACGGTCGAAACCCTGCAGCACATCGGCAGCGCAGAGATGCAGCCCGGCGACATCTTCGAGATCCACACGCCTGGCGGCGGCGGCTTTGGCACGGCAGGCTGACGCACCATGAAAAACGGCGCACCCCAAGGTGCGCCGTGTTCACGAGGGGCGACCGAGCGGTCGCCGTCCGCGATTACTTGGCCTGTCCGGACATGCCCGACATGCCGCTCATGCCCTTTTGGCCAGCCATGCCGCTCATGCCAGACATACCCGACATGCCGGACATACCGCTCATGCCTTTCTGGCCCGACATGCCCGACATACCCGACATACCCGACATACCGCCCATGCCTTGCTGACCGGCCATGCCGCTCATGCCAGACATACCACTCATCCCCGACATGCCCGACATGCCGGTGGCCTTTTCTTTCTTGGCCTTGGGGGCCGCTGCCGGTGCGCCCGCGTAGGCGGCGCCGTTCACGGTCATGCCGTTGGCAGAAAACTTGGCGGCATTCTTGTTGCCCACGCCCTTGACGCGGGTGATCAGGTCATTCCAGTCCTTGAACTGACCTTTCTGGCGCTCGGCAATGATCTTGCCCGACAGGCCGGGACCAATGCCCTTGACGCTGTCCAGGTCGGCGGCACTGCCGGTGTTGACGTCCACGGCGGCAAACGCGATGGCGGCATAGAACATGGCCAGAATGGCCAGGAGTTTTTTCAGCATGGAAACTACCTTCCTCTAGGTTGAACACCGGCTGAAGCCGCCGGCACGGCACTGTCGTAACGGCGCGCGTGCCTGCCGCGTTGACGCGGGCAGCCGCTGGTGCGCCGGCGCTGATTGTGCACCTTCGCCAGGGGGCTTAAAGCTCCTCGATGCGCTTGGGCGGAAAACTTTCCCACGCCTGGCAGCCGGGACATTGCCAGAAATAGCCTTGTGCTTCGAAGCCGCAGGCCGCACAGCGGTAGCGCGCCAGCGGGCGCGCGGCGTGCTCGACCGAGCGCTGCACGACCGGGTGCGCGCCTTCCTGCGCGAAGGCTTCATGGCTCAGCCAGCGTGCGGCCGCGATCAGCGAAGGCTCCTGCGCCATATGCCGCACGTAGCCTTCGCGCGCCTGCAAGGGCGGCACGCCACCGGCGGTCTCGGACTGCACCAAGGCGTCCGCCACGTCGATCGAAGGGGTGGCGGCGTAGCTGCGCTGTAGCATGGCTCGGGCGCGGGCCTGCTGGCCGCTGGCCTGGCCGATGCGCACCAGCTCGCTGGCCACCAGCGCAATGGCTTGCGGCGCGTGCTGCTCCAGGCTGGCCAGCTGCTCAAACGCCGCCGCCCAGTCGCCGCGCCCAGTCAGCAGGCCCGCCAACTGAATGCGCGGGCGGGCCGCGCTGGGGGCGCCGTCAATTGCCCGGCGCAGCAGTTCTTCGGCGGTTGCGGGGTCTTTTTTCTTGTTGAAAGCGTCGGCAGCCTGTTCGCACAGGTAGTGCGATAGCCGCGCGCTGAAGTCGCCCTGTCCGGCCTGCTGCAGTTGTCGCGCGACTTCGGTGGCTTGCGGCCAGTCGCGCGCCCGCTCGTGCAACGTCAGCAGCGTCAGCCAGGCCTGATCCTGGTAGCGTGTGCCTTCGAGCTTGCGCAGTGCGTCTTCGGCGCGGTCGAGCAGACCGGCCTTCAGAAAGTCGAGCGACAGCGCGTGCTGCGCGCGGTCGCGGTCGGCACGGCTCAGGTCGGCGCGCGACAGCAAGTGCTGGTGCACGCGCACGGCGCGCTCGTACTCACCCCGGCGGCGAAACAGGTTGCCCAGCGCAAAGTGCAGCTCGGACGTGTCAGGGTCTTTCTGCACCGCTTCGATGAAAGCGTCGATGGCCTGGTCCTGCTGCTCGTTCAGCAGGTAGTTCAGACCCTTGAAATAGGCCTTGGGCGCGTGCCGGTTCTCGATGCGCAGCTGGCGCAGATCGAGCCGCGACGCCAGCCAGCCGAGCGCGAACACGACCGGCACGCCCAGCAAAATCCAGCTGAGGTCAAACTCCATGGGGTGAATCCGGCAACCGGTCGTCCGGTGCGGCAATATCCGAATGCGGCGCGATCTGCTCGTTGGCGTGCTTGCGGCGCTCCCGCCAGCCCGGCAGCATGCCCAGCACACCGACGACCATGCCCAGCACGAAGGCAACCAGGACGATCAGCGTCATCGGTGCGCGCCACTGACGGCCGAACAGCAAGTGCACGGTGGCATCCTGCTGATTGTTCAGGGCGAAGGCGAAAAGGGCAAAAAAAACGGCTGCCTTCAGTATCCACGTCAGCAGCCGGGTGAGCTTGGTCATGCGTCTTCTTCAGGTCGAAGACGATTCTAGCGGTGATGCCGTCAAGGCTTGGCGTCGCCGACGGGCTGCGCACCCACCGCTTCGCGCAGGGCCTTGCCCGGCTTGAAGTGCGGCACGCGCCGCTCGGGGATGCGCACACTCTCGCCGGTGCGCGGGTTGCGGCCCAGACGGGGTGGGCGGTGGTTGATCGAAAAACTGCCAAAGCCGCGGATCTCGATGCGATGGCCACGCGTCAACGCGTCGCTCATGGCGTCAAGAATCGTCTTGACGGCCGCGTCGGCGTCGCGCTGGGTCAGTTGGCCAAAGCGCTCGGCCAGCAGTTCGACCAGATCGGAACGGGTCATTACAGCAATGGACGGAAGGCAGAAGGCGTTGACCCGAGGTGCGCTGCGTGGCTGCCCCTCTTCAAGGGCACCCGTGCAGCGGGCTTGGCCCGGCCACTGGGTGCGCCCCTTGAGGGGGAAGCGCCGTCGGCGCCTCGGGGGGTGGACCTTACTTGTCGCTGTTGTCCAGCTTCGCACGCAGCAGGGCGCCCAGGCTGGTCGTGCCGGCGTTGCCGCTGTTCTGGCTCAGGCTGGCCATGGCTTCCTGCTGGTCGGCAGCGTCCTTGGCGCGCACCGACAGCTGGATGTTGCGCGTCTTGCGGTCGACGTTGGTCACCACGGCGGTCACTTCGTCGCCCACCTTCAGCACCTGGCTGGCGTCCTCGACGCGGTCACGGCTGATTTCAGAGGCGCGCAGGTAGCCCACCACGTCGTTACCCAGGTCGATCTCGGCGCCACGGGCGTCGACGGTCTTGACCTTGCCGGTGACCGACTGGCCCTTGTCGTTGACGGTGACGAAAGTGGTGAACGGATCCTGGTCAAGCTGCTTGATGCCCAGGCTGATGCGCTCGCGGTCCACGTCAACCGCCAGCACGATCGCTTCGACATCCTGGCCCTTCTTGTAGTTGCGCACGGCGGCTTCGCCCGGCTCGTTCCACGACAGGTCGGACAGGTGTACCAGGCCGTCGATGCCGGCAGCCAGGCCGACGAACACGCCGAAGTCGGTGATCGACTTGATCGGGCCCTTGACGCGGTCGCCGCGCTTGGTGTTCTGCGCAAACTCTTGCCACGGGTTGGCACGGCACTGCTTCATGCCCAGGGAGATGCGGCGCTTGTCTTCGTCGATCTCGAGCACCATGACCTCGACCTCGTCGCCCAGCGACACGATCTTGTTGGGGGCGATGTTCTTGTTGGTCCAGTCCATCTCGGACACGTGGACCAAGCCTTCGATGCCCGGCTCCAGCTCGACGAAGGCGCCATAGTCGGCGATGTTGGTGACCTTGCCGAACATGCGCGTGCCCTGCGGGTAGCGGCGCGACACGCCCATCCAGGGGTCGTCGCCCATCTGCTTGAGGCCCAGCGATACGCGGTTCTTTTCGGTGTCGAACTTGAGGATCTTTGCGGTGATCTCTTGACCCGCCTGCACCACCTCGGACGGGTGGCGCACGCGGCGCCAAGCCATGTCGGTGATGTGCAGCAGGCCGTCGATGCCGCCCAGGTCGACAAACGCGCCGTATTCGGTGATGTTCTTGACCACGCCGTTGACGACGGCGCCTTCCTTCAGCGTCTCCATCAGCTTGGCGCGCTCTTCGCCCATGCTGGCTTCGACCACGGCGCGGCGCGACAGCACCACGTTGTTGCGCTTGCGGTCGAGCTTGATGACCTTGAATTCGAGCGTCTTGTTCTCGTAGGGCGTCAGGTCCTTGGTCGGACGGGTGTCGACCAGCGAGCCGGGCAGGAAGGCGCGGATGCCGTTGACCAGCACCGTCAGGCCGCCCTTGACCTTGCCGGCGGTGGTGCCGGTGACGAAGTCGCCCGATTCCAGGGCTTTTTCCAGCGCCAGCCACGAGGCCAGGCGCTTGGCGGTGTCGCGGCTCAGGATGGTGTCGCCGTAGCCGTTTTCGATGGAGCCGATGGCCACGGGCACGAAGGCGCCGGGCTCGACCTCGACCTCGCCCTGGTCGTTCTTGAATTCCTCGATCGGGATGTAGGCTTCGGACTTCAGGCCGGCATTCACGACGACGAAGTTGTGCTCGACGCGCACGACTTCGGCGGTGATGACTTCACCCGGGCGCATTTCGGTGCGGCGCAGGGATTCTTCGAACAACTGGGCAAAAGATTCAGACATGAAAGATTCCTTCTCTGCACGCACAGGTTGACGACAGCACCATTGCGATCGTTTCAAAGGCTGGCGGCAGAGGCTTGGGTGGCGGATGAACCGCGGTTAAGGTGAAACCACCAGACGGCTCGATGCGCTTCGACGCGCGGAGGGAAGCCGGCTGGACCAAAAACCGGCTGCGGACGTGGTGTCGTGACCGGGTGGGCGACCGCCCAGCCCTTCAGGAAGAGCGAAACGGCTGCCTTGCCTGCCACCAGCCCAGCACCTGATCCACCGATTGCTCGACGGTCAGCTGCGAGTTGTCCAGCAGCAGGGCATCTTGCGCGGGCTTCAGCGGCGACGCGGCGCGGTTTTCATCCCGCGCATCGCGCGCTTCCAAGTCAGCGCGAAGGTCGGCGAGTTTAGCAGAAATTCCCTTGGAAATCAATTGCTTATGGCGCCTTTCGGCGCGCTGCGCGGCGCCCGCCGTCAGGTACACCTTGAGCGCGGCGTGCGGAAAGATGGCCGTGCCCATGTCGCGCCCATCGGCCACCAGCCCAGGCAGGCGGGCGAAGTCGCGCTGCAGATTCAGTAGCGCCTCACGCACGCCAGGCAAGGCCGACACGCGGGAAGCGTCCATGCCCGCGGCTTCGGTGCGAATGGCGTCGCTGACGTCTTCGTCGCCCAGGCAGACGCCATCTGCGGTAAAGCGCACCGGCAGGCAGCGGGCAAGGGCGCTGAGGGTCGCCTCATTTGCAGCGTCCAGTTCATGCCCGGCGCGGCGCGCGGCCAGCCCGGTCAGGCGGTACAGCGAACCTGAGTCGAGATAATGGTAGCCCAGCCGGCGCGCCACCGCGCTGGCCAGCGTGCCCTTGCCGGACGCCGTGGGTCCGTCGATGCAGATCACCGGCACGTCGACCGCCGGCTGCGCGAGGGCGAACAGCGTCTCGAAATAGTCCGGGAAGGTCTTGGCCACGCACTTGGGGTCTTCGATGCGCACCGGCAGGCCGGCCGGATTGAAGGCCGCCAGGGAGCCGCACATGGCCATGCGGTGGTCGTCGTAGGTGTGGAGCGACGCCGCTTGCCACGCCGTGGCGCCAGCGGGCGGTGTGACGCGGATGAAGTCCGCGCCTTCGTCCACCGTGGCGCCCAGCTTGCGCAATTCGGTGGCCATGGCAGCGATGCGGTCGGTTTCCTTGACGCGCCACGACGCGATGTTGCGCAGCGTGCTCGCGCCGTCGGCATACAAGGCCATCACGGCCAAGGTCATGGCGGCGTCGGGGATGTGGTTGCAGTCGAGGTCAATGGCCTTGAGCGGCCAGGCGCCGCGCGCCACGCGCAGCCAGTTGGGGCCGCTTTCGATGCGCGCGCCCATCTGTCGGGCCGCGTCGACGAAGCGGATGTCGCCCTGGATCGAAGCTTCGCCCACGCCTTCAATCTTCAGGCCATTTTGGCCCGCAGCGCTTTCTGACAAAGCGCCGGCAGCTATGAAATAGCTAGCAGACGAGGCGTCTGCCTCGACGTGGATTTCGCCTGGCGTGCTATAGCGGCTGCCGGCCGGGATGGTGAAGCGCGCCCATTCGTCGCGCCGCACAGCCACGCCGAAGCGTGCCAGCAATTTCAGCGTGATGTCGATGTACGGCTTGGAGATCAGCTCGCCCACTACCTCAATCACCACATCCTGCTGGCGTGCTGCCAGCGGCAGCGCCATCAGCAGTGCGGTGAGGAACTGGCTGGACACGTCGCCCCGCACGGGAATGGGCTGGTCGAGCTGCAGGCGCGGCTGGCCGATGTGCAGCGGCGGGTAGCCTTCCTGGCCCAAATATTGCACGCTGCAACCCAGCGCCCGCAGCGCATCGACCAAGTCGCCGATGGGCCGTTCGTGCATGCGTGGGATGCCGCTCAAGCGATAGTCGCCGCCCAGCACCGCGAGTGCAGCGGCAAGCGGCCGCATCGCCGTGCCGGCATTGCCCAGGAAAAGCTCGGCCTGCGGTTGGCGCACACGGTCGCCCAGCCCGTCGATGATCGCCGTCGTGCCCTCAACGACGACGCCGCAACCCAGCTGGCGCAGCGCCTGCAGCATGACGCGCGTGTCGTCCGAATCGAGCAGGTCGCGCACCACAGTGCGTCCCTCGCACAGCGCGGCCAGCAGCAGAACGCGGTTGGAAATGCTCTTGGAGCCGGGCAGGCGCACGGTGCCTGACGCCGAGCGCAGGGCGGGAAGGTCGAGGAATGCGGTGTCGAACACGGGGATGAAGCGGAGCAACGGTTCAGCGCACGCCGGGCGATACCCGCCAGCTCGCGCGCGCATGGCTGGCGCGGTGGATCAGGCGCTCCAGCTCGTCGGCGTGGCCGCCGTCGATGAGGCGCTGAAATTCGGCCAGCGCGCGCTGGAAGTGCGCGGTCTGGCGCGCCAGTTCTTCGCGATTGGCGATCAGCACGTCGCGCCACATCTGCGGATCGGACGCGGCAATGCGGCTGAAGTCGCGAAAGCCCGGGCCGGCCATGGACAGGTAGTCTTGGCCTTCGGGCTGGCCGGTGATGCCGTTCATCAGCGCAAAGGCCAGCAGATGCGGCAAGTGGCTGACGGCGGCAAAGGCCGCGTCGTGCGCCTCGGGCGACATGGTGATCACCTCGCAACCCAGCGCACGCCACAAGGCGTTGGCCTGGTCGAGCTTGGCGGTCAGCGTGCGCTCGATGGGCGTCAGGATGACCTGCCGGCCCGCGTACAGGCCGGCGTCGGCGTTCTCGACGCCTGAAACCTCGCGCCCGGTGATGGGGTGGCAGGGCACGAACACGCCCACGTCGTGCTTAAGCACGCGGCGTGCCGCGTCGACCACGTCGCGCTTGCTGGAGCCGACATCGATGACCAGCATGTTCGGGCGGATCAGGTGCCGGATGGCCTTGAGCGTGGGCTCGGTCGCGGCCACCGGCACCGCCAGCACCACCAGGTCAGCGCCAGACACCGCCAGCAGGGCGGACGGCGCCTCCACGTCGATCACGCCCATCTGCAGCGCGCGCGCGGTAGTGGAGGGCGACTTGCTGTAGCCGACCACGCGGCGCACCAGGCCCGCGCGCTTGAGCGCCAGGGCGAACGAGCCGCCCATCAACCCGCAGCCGATCAATCCGAGTTGCTCAAACATCGTGTCCGAGGGGGTAGGCACCCAGCATCTTGAAGAAGGCGCAATAGGCCTGCAGTTCGGCCAGCGCCGCCGCCACGTTGGGCTGGCTGGGGTGGCCTTGCAGGTCGATGTAGAAGTAGTACTCCCACTTACCGGACTTGGCCGGACGCGATTCGAAGCGCGTCATCGACACCCCGTGTTTCTTCAGCGGCGTCAGCATGTCGTGCACCGAGCCCGGCTTGTTGGGCACCGACACGACGATGCTGGTGCAGTCGCGCCCGGTGGCGGTCGGCATGGCCAGCGTCTGTGGCAGGCAGATGATGGCAAAGCGCGTGCGGTTGTAGGCCTCGTCCTGAATGGCGTGGGCCACGATGTGCAGGCCGAACTGCGCGGCCGCGCGCTCACTGGCCAGCGCCGCCCAGGTGGGCTGGCTGGCCGCCAGGCGCGCGCCTTCGGCGTTGCTTGACACGGCACGGCGCTCGGCGTGGGGCAGGTGGGCCGACAGCCAGCCCTGGCACTGCATCAGCGCCTGCGGGTGCGCCAGCACGACTTCGATGTCGTCCATCGAATTGACCTGGCGCAGCAGGTTGTGGCGCACCAGCAGGCTGACCTCGCCCACGGTGTGCACGGGCGAGTGCAGGAACAGGTCGAACGAGCGCGCCACCACGCCTTCGGTGGTGTTTTCCATGCCGACCACGCCGAACTGGGCGGTGCCCGCGGCGGTGGCATGAAACACCTCGTCGAAGCTGTTGCAGTAGATCAGGTTGGCGGCGCTGCCGAAAAATTCGATGGCGGCCTGCTCGCAGAACGTGCCCTGCGGGCCCAGCACGGCCACGCGCTGCGGCACTTCGAGCGCCAGGCAGGCCGACATGATCTCGCGCCAGATGGCCGCCACGTGCGGGTTTTGCAGCGGGCCGGGGTTGGCCCGCTGCACCTTGTCGATGACCTGGGCCACCCGATCTGGGCGGAAGAAGGGCGTGCCTTCCTGCCGCTTGAGCTCGCCCACTTCCTCGGCCACCCGAGCGCGCTCGTTGAGCAGCGACAGCAATTGCGCATCCAGGCTGTCGATCCGTACGCGCAGCTTGGCCAAGGCGTCGGACTGGATGGGAGAGGGGTTGCTCATGCGCGGTCAGGGGTTCGGACAATGAAATGCGCCGGCGCTTTGGATGCGCCGGCGCAGACGGGAAACAGCGCGAACTTTACTTCTTGGCTGGCGCCGCGCCGCTGCCCGCGGACGCGTTGACGATGCGCGTGGCGGCGGTGTCGAAGTTCTTGGCGCCGGCTTCCACCGAAGACTTGGTGGCGTCGACCACGCGCTTGGCCCACGCGTTGGTGGCGTCGGGGCCGAGCGCCTGGAACTTGGCGCTGACCGGCGATTCGAGGTAGGTGATGATGGTCTTCATCTCGTCCTCGGACAGCTTTTCCATGAAGATCGGCACCAGCGCCGCTTCGGCCGCCTTGCCGGTTTGCGCCTCGACGGTCTTGTAGGTGCTTTCGGCGAACTTCTTCAGCTCGACGTCCAGCTTGTCGCGCACATCCTTCTGGCGCGCGGGCGGCACGGTCTCGTCCAGGCGCTGCGACCAGCCGGCCAGCACCGGGCCGACGGCGCTGTCGGTCAGTTGCCCGGCCAGGGCGGCGCTGTCGGCCTTGGCCTGAATCTGCGCCAGCTTGGTGGCCAGCGCACGCTTGGAGTCGCTTTGGGCCATGGCGCCCGTGGATACGGCGCAGGCAGCTACCAAAACGATAGCTGCGGGAATGCGGGAAAGAAAGGGTTTCACTGTTTACTCCGTTGGGGAAGAGGGGGATTCATCGGTGCCGTTGTCCTGCGCATCGTTTTCGACGATGCGTTGCAGGCCGCTGAGTTGGGCGCCGTCGTCGAGCGCGATCAGGGTGACGCCTTGCGTGGCGCGCCCCATCTCGCGAATCTCGGCCACGCGGGTGCGCACCAGCACGCCTTTGTCGGTGATCAGCATGATCTCATCCTCAACGCCGACCAGCGTCGCCGCGACGACCTTGCCGTTGCGTTCGCTTTGCTGAATGGCGATCATGCCCTTGGTGCCACGGCCGTGGCGGGTGTATTCGGTAATCTGGGTGCGCTTTCCGTAACCGTTTTCGGTGGCGGTAAGAACGCTGTTGCGCGCGTTTGGTTCCGTGCCCGGCTCGGCGGCCTCGGCGTCGGCCACCAGCATGGCGATGACGCTTTGGCCTTCTTCCAGCTGCATGCCGCGCACGCCGCGGGTGTCGCGGCCCAGCGCGCGCACGTCGTTTTCGTCAAAGCGCACCGCCTTGCCGCCGTCGGAGAACAGCATCACGTCATGCTGGCCGTCGGTGACGGCGGCGCCGATGAGCTGGTCGCCGTCGTCCAGCTTGATGGCGATGATGCCGATCTTGCGCGGGTTGCTGAATTCGTCCAGCGCCGTCTTCTTGACGGTGCCACCTGCGGTGGCCATGAAGATGTAGTGGTCGGTCGGGAAGCTGCGGTTGTCGCCGGTCAGCGGCAGCACCACGTTGATTTTTTCGCCGTCCTGCAGCGGGAACATGTTGACGATGGGCCGTCCGCGTGAGCCGCGCGAGCCCGAGGGCACTTCCCACACCTTGAGCCAGTACAGCCGCCCGCGGTTGGAAAAGCACAGGATGTAGTCGTGCGTGTTGGCAATGAAGAGCTGGTCGATCCAGTCGTCTTCCTTGGTCGCCGTGGCCTGCTTTCCGCGCCCGCCGCGCTTTTGCGAGCGGTATTCGGACAGCGGCTGCGCCTTGATGTAGCCGGCGTGGCTGAGCGTTACCACCATGTCGGTGGGGGTGATCAGGTCTTCGGTGGCCAGGTCTTGCGCGTTGTGCTCGACGGTGGAGCGGCGCGCGCCTTCCTTGGTCTGGCCGAACTCGGTCTTGAGCGCGGCCAGTTCTTCACCAATGATGGTCGAGACGCGCGATGGCTTGGCCAGGATGTCGAGCAGGTCCTCGATCTCGGCCATCACTTCCTTGTATTCGGCGACGATCTTGTCCTGCTCCAGCCCGGTCAGGCGCTGCAGACGCATCTGCAGAATCTCTTGCGCCTGCGTGTCCGACAGACGGTACAGGCCGTCGGGCTGCAGGCCGTAGGCGCGGTCCAGGTCCTCGGGGCGGTAGTCGTCGGCGCTGATGGTGACACCGTCTTCGCGCGTGCGCGTCAGCATCTCGCGCACCAGCGCGCTGTCCCAGCTGCGGGCCATCAGCTCGGTCTTGGCGACCGGCGGCGTGGGCGACTCGCGGATGATGCGGATGAACTCGTCGATGTTGGCCAGCGCCACGGCCAGGCCTTCCAGCACGTGGCCGCGCTCGCGCGCCTTGCGCAGGTCGAACACGGTGCGGCGCGTGACCACTTCACGGCGGTGCTGCAAAAAGACCTGGACCAGCTCCTTCAGGTTGCACAGCTTGGGCTGGCCGTCGATCAGCGCCACCATGTTGACGCCGAAGGTGTCCTGCAGCTGCGTCTGCTTGTACAGGTTGTTCAGCACCACCTCGGGCACTTCGCCGCGCTTGAGCTCGATCACCAGCCGCATGCCCGACTTGTCGGACTCGTCCTGGATGTGGCTGATGCCTTCGAGCTTTTTCTCGTGCACCAACTCGGCCATGCGCTCTTGCAGCGTCTTCTTGTTGACCTGGTACGGCAGCTCATCCACGATGATGGCCTGGCGCTGGCCTTTGTCGATGTCTTCAAAATGAACCTTGGCGCGCATGACCACGCGGCCACGCCCCGTGCGGTAGCCGTCCTTGACGCCTTGCACGCCGTAGATGATGCCTCCCGTGGGAAAGTCGGGCGCGGGCACGATTTCCATCAGTTCGTCGATGCTGGCTTCGGGCTGGTGCAGCAGGTGCAGGCAGGCGTCCACCACTTCGTTGAGGTTGTGCGGCGGAATATTGGTGGCCATGCCGACGGCAATGCCGCCCGAGCCGTTGATCAGCAGGTTGGGCAGGCGCGTCGGCAGGACCGTTGGCTCCAGCTCCTTGCCGTCGTAGTTGGGCACCATGTCGACGGTCTGCTTGTCGATGTCGGCCAGGATTTCGCTGGAGATCTTTTCCAGCCGGCATTCGGTGTAGCGGTAGGCGGCGGCGCTGTCGCCATCGACCGAGCCAAAGTTGCCCTGGCCATCGATGAGCGGATAGCGCATCGAAAAGTCCTGCGCCATGCGCACCAGCGCTTCGTAGGTGGCCGAATCGCCGTGCGGGTGAAAGCGGCCCAGCACGTCACCCACGACGCGGGCGCACTTCACGTAAGGGCGGTTCCAGACGTTGTTGGCCTCGTGCATCGAAAACAGCACGCGGCGATGCACCGGCTTCAGACCGTCACGGGCGTCCGGCAGGGCTCGACCCACGATCACGCTCATGGCGTAATCCAGGTAGCTTCGCCGCATCTCCTCCTCTAGACTGATCGGGAGGGTTTCCTTGGCGAATGAAGTCATATATATAAGAGGGTCGCCCCAAGCGGGCAAAGCGTTCGATTTTAGGCGCTTTGAGTTGTAGCTTTGTAGCAACAAACCCCGCCAATCAAGGCCCTGTCTGACGCTTCAGGCTACCCATCTGTTAAGAATGCGCAAGGACGTGTGGCACAATCAATCCAACGTTTTTGGTGGTGGTCACTTGAAGCGTCCGATTTATCGCAGCCCGGCTGCGGCTTTTTTCCCCTGAGGAGAACCATGAAGAAACTGAACAAAGTAGCGATCATGTTCGCTGTTGCAACCGTGGCTGGTTCCGCCTTCGCAGCTGGCTCGACGATCAACTCCGACAACTGGCGTAACGGCCATGGCAACCTGATCTGGAAAAACGGCACGAATGAACTGTGCTGGCGCGATGCCTTCTGGACGCCTGCCACCGCCGCTCCTGGTTGCGATGGCGCCCTGGAAGCGCCCAAGGCTGCTCCGGCTCCTGCCGCCGCCCCGGCTCCTGCCGCTGCTCCGGCTGCTCCGGCACCCGCTCCGGTCGCCGCCCAGAAAGTGACCTACGCCGCCGACGCCTTCTTCGACTTCGACAAGTCGGTGCTGAAGCCCGAAGGCCGCGCCAAGCTGGATGATCTGGTCAGCAAGATCAAGGGCATCAACCTGGAAGTGATCATCGCTGTCGGCCACACCGACTCCATCGGTAGCGATGCTTACAACCAGCGCCTGTCGGTGCGTCGTGCCGAAGCCGTGAAGGCCTACCTGGTCTCCAAGGGCATCGAGCGCAACCGCATCTACACCGAAGGCAAGGGCGAGAAGCAGCCTGTCGCCGACAACCGCACCGCCGAAGGCCGCGCCAAGAACCGTCGCGTGGAAGTCGAAGTGGTTGGCACGCGCGCCAACTGATCGATCGGGCGATTCTGAAAGAAAGCCTTGGGGGCGGTAGCCTCCAAGGCTTTTTTGTTTTGTGGTCTTGATTGTGATGTGCGTGTGACAAGTGCTGGCAAGGCTGGTGGTCGCATCTGGCTGCTGCTAGGGGCCATGGCGGTAACCGGATCGATTTGTGCGATGCCGGTTAATTGCCCTTTGGATGAATCGCCCAGCGTGGGGCGAATGCAGCCGCGCGTGCACGTACTGCTGTCACCGCGCATGCCCTATGCCCTGCAGGAGTGGCCACGCATGGCCGACGCCGCCCGCCAGGCGGGCTTTGACGTCGTGGCGTATCGTGATGCGCGGGTCTTGCCGGCCGAGTGGCAGGCCGCCGTGGGCAGCCGCGGGCTGGTTGAACTGCGCGATGTGCCCGTGCTCGACGCCGACGTGGCAGCGGCGTGCGGTATGTTGAATCACACCCCTGCCGCCATTGTGGCGCGCTGCGGTCGCGCCCATCCGTGGCCGATTCTGGGCGTGATGCCCGTTGCGACCTGGCGGCAGGTGCTGCAGGCGCGCAGCGATGCGCTGGGGGTCTCGTGCCGTTGACACGCTGGTCGCATGCTGGCGGCATCGCCATCACCCTCTCCGCCCTGTGCTGCGGCAGCGCCGTGGGTCAGGCAGTACTGCCCCATGACAGCGCCTGCATCGCGCCGCTCGCCTACTATCCGCTCGACGCCCTCGAAGTCGGCGGCGACGATCATGGCGTGCCCGTGTTGGGCACCTACGAGCGCATCAGCCCCGACGGCCGCTTCATTCTGCGTTCCTATTCAGGCGCACGGGTGGGCAAGGTCAGCCTGATGGAGCTGCCAGAATCGACCGGCCAAGTCAAGATATTTCGCACGCCTCTGGCCAACGAAGCATTTCCTGTGCAGGGCACCTGGCGCTACCTTGTCGACGTCAACGGCGAGCACTATCGTTTGAATGCGATTTTGCTGCAGCAGGCGTCCGCCCGGCCGTTGTTCAAGGGCGGCATGACAGGGTTTTACGCCGCGGCGTCCGAGTTGACCTCGTCCATCGATGCGTCGGCCACGCCGAAGGCCTTGGCATCGGCACGACAGATCATTCTCATCCGCTCGCTCAGCTGGCCGCAAAATGCCGATCCCGACACACAAGGCGTGGGGCCGCTGCAGCTGGCCACCATCGCGGTCGAGGATGATGGCCAGTCCGCCCGCGTCGTGCGCCGTTCGGGACCAACCTTCATCTGCGGGGGGCGCACGCCGGTCGACGGCAACGTGTATGCGCTGCCCATGCTCTCGGTCGACGGCACTGAGTTTTCGGCCATCCCGCAGGTGCCTCGCAGCGGTCGGCCTTCCATGCGCGTGTATGGCCTGGCGCCGCAAGGCGACGCTGACGCGCATCCGTGCGACCTGCGCGCCGACCTGGGTTTATCGCCCAGCAAGGCCGTGTCCGGCTTTGCGCGCGGCGGCCAGGCGGCGTGGCTCGCCTACAGCGACCTCGGCTACGTCTACGTCCACGACCGCGAACGGCAGCAAACCTTTCGCATGGACCACGGGCGCCACCGCGTGCTGGCCAGCGCCTTCCCCGGCCTGACACGCGACGGCCGCGTCATCTATGGCGCAACGTGGCGTGAGTGTGCCGATGCCGCGTGCCCTGAGCAAGCCGGCTACGTGGTCGCCGACCCTTACCAGAGCGAGGCTTGGCGCGCGTACTGGCGCAGCCGTGGCGAGCCCATGCCCAAGGCATGCATCACGCAGGCCGAAGTGGCCGCCGAACGCGCGGACTTCGCGCGCTTGCACAACTTGCCGCGCTGAACGCCGGGGCCCGCGCTCGCCGCGTCGGCGTGGGACAATTCGCCCATGAATCCTTCCGTCAACGTTGATCCGGCCGAATTGGCCAAGTTCTCTTCGCTGGCCCATCGCTGGTGGGACCAAGACGGTGAATTCGGCCCGCTCCACGCCATCAACCCGTTGCGGCTGGACTGGATTGACGGCATCGCGCCCTTGAGCGGCGCGCGCGTGCTCGACGTCGGCTGCGGTGGCGGCATTCTGGCCGACGCCATGGCGCGCAAGGGGGCGGACGTGCTGGGCATCGATCTGGCCGACAAATCGCTCAAGGTCGCCCAACTCCACGCACTGGAAGCAGGCACGCCGCGTATTACCTATCGCCACATCGCCGCCGAGGCAATCGCGCACGAGCAGCCCGGCAGCTTCGACGTCGTTACCTGCATGGAAATGCTGGAGCACGTGCCCGACCCGGCATCCATCGTGCAGGCTTGCGCGCAATTGGCCAAGCCGGGCGGCTGGGTGTTTTTTTCCACCATCAACCGCAACCCGAAGTCTTTCGTGTTCGCCATCCTGGGGGCCGAATACCTGCTCAACCTGGTGCCGCGCGGCACGCACGAATATGCACGCCTGCTGCGCCCCAGCGAACTGAGTCAGTTCTGCCGGCGCGCCGGCCTCGACGTGCAGCACAGCCGCGGACTCGAATACAACCCGCTCACGCGCCGCTATCGCCTGTCGCAGGACACCAGCGTCAACTACCTGCTGGCCGCGCGCAAGTCGGCCGCCTGAAGCCCGGTGGTGCACCGATGTTCCGCCATGTGCGCTGCGTGCTGTTCGACCTGGACGGCACGCTGATCGACAGCGCGGCCGACTTGGGCCTGGCTGCCGACGAAATGCGCGTGGCGCGCGGCTTGTCGTCGTTGCCCACCGCGGCTTACCGCGCCAGCGCCGGCTCGGGCGCCCGCGGCATGCTGGGCGTCGCTTTTGGCTTGACGCCCGAGCACGCCGAATTCGCCGCCTTGCGTGAAGAATTCTTCGACCGCTATGAGCAGCGCATGCTGCGCCTGACGCGCCCGTTCGACGACGTGGGCGAATTGCTGGACGGCCTGGCGCAGCGCCAGATGGTCTGGGGCGTCGTCACCAACAAATCCCGCCGCTTCACCTTGCCCCTGGCCGCCGCCATGCCGCTGTTCAAGGGCGCTGCCACCATTGTCTGCGGCGATACCACACCGCACACCAAACCGCATCCCGCGCCCCTGCTCGAAGCCATGCGTCAGGCCGGCGTGGCACCCGGCCATTGCCTGTACGTCGGTGACGACGAACGCGACATGCAGGCCGGCCGCGCAGCCGGCGTGCCCACCGTCGCCGCTTGCTATGGTTACCTGGGCACAGAGGCCGATGTACGCCAATGGCCCGCCGACGCCTGGATCCATCAACCCCGCGACCTCTTGAAATTGCTGCAGTCGGACTAAAATAACCTGCACAGGGGCTGCATTGGTTTCGACGTGGGTTGGAATCGCCTCAGGGCATGTCGAGGTTCAGTCACCTCGTTAATCCGCTGAAAAAAACTAACTGCAAACGACGAACGTTTCGCACTCGCCGCCTAAACACCGGTGAGCCTCGCAACAGCAGGCCGATGGGCTGGGCAAGGGGGTCGCAAGACCTCCCGGCTGCGGGGGAATTCACATCGGCTGGCTTGCGTCCGGGTGCCTTGGGCGCAGGCAAGATTCAAGGGCACTGGCTGCTGCGGTAGCGTGCGACTGCGCGACCGGAATGGCGAGATTCAAATCAGACCGCTAAACATGTAGAACTGGGCGTGGAAGATTTGCGGACGCGGGTTCAAATCCCGCCAGCTCCACCATACCTCTGTACAAAGGCCGCCAGGAACATCCACCTGGTGGCCTTTGTTTTGATTTTCACAATCCGTAGAACCGCCGAATGACGCTCCAGGCGTCTTCGGGCGAGTCGACGATTTGATAGAGATCGAGATCCTCGGGTGAAATCGCACCTTCGTCGACCAGCACCTGCAGGTCGAGCAGGCGGCGCCAGTAGTCGCTGCCGTACAGCACGATGGGTACAGGCTGGGCCTTGCGGGTCTGCACCAGAGTCAGCACTTCGAACAGTTCGTCCAGGGTGCCAAAGCCGCCCGGAAAGGCGACCAGCGCGCGCGCGCGCATCAGGAAATGCATCTTGCGCAGCGCGAAGTAGTGAAACTTGAACGCCAGCCGCGGCGTGACGTAGGGGTTGGTTTGCTGCTCGTGCGGCAGCGCGATGTTCAGGCCGACCGAAGGCACGCCGACGTCGTGGGCGCCGCGGTTGGCCGCTTCCATCACGCCGGGGCCGCCGCCGGTGCAGATGAAGAGTTTTTCTTCCTGCGGCTGCCGCAGGCTGTAGGTGGCGACGATACGGCCGAATTCGCGCGCGTCGGCGTAATAGCGCGCGGTGCGCGCGGCGCGTTCGGCTAGGGCGATGGCCTGGGTGTCGCCACCGGCCTGCGCCGCGACCAGGCGCGCCTGGGCGACGTCGGGCGCGACAAAACGCGCGCCGCCGTAGACCACCACCGTGTTGTGCACGCCGGCGGCCTGCAGGCCCAGGTCGGGCTTGAGCAGTTCCAGCTGAAAGCGGATGCCGCGCGTTTCGCGCCGCAGCAGAAATTCGGGGTCGGCAAAGGCCAGCCGGTAGGCGTCGGGCTGCAACGGCTCGCCGTGGTCGGCGTGCGCCTGCAGTTCGGCCCAGGCGTCGGCCAGGGGCGAGCGGCTGGATTCCTTGATGTCTTCGGTGCTGTACATGGCCTGCTATGGTTATTGAAGCTGCATGCGCAATATACACGCCCGCCCGCAAGAAAAAAGCCCCGAACCCGGGGCTTGATTGCAACACCTGGCGCCAGCGGCGCGTCGGATCAGACGCGCTTTTTGTATTCGCCCGTGCGGGTGTCGATCTCGATCTTGTCGCCCTGGGCGACGAACAGCGGCACCGCGACTTCGAAGTTGGTGGCGATCTTGGCGGGCTTGAGCACCTTGCCCGAGGTGTCGCCCTTGACGGCCGGCTCAGTCCAGGTGATTTCGCGCACCACGGTGGTGGGCAGTTCGACCGAGATGGCCTTGCCGTCGTAGAACACCACTTCGACGGCCATGCCGTCTTCCAGGTAGTTCAGGGCGTCGCCCATGTTCTCGGATTCAACTTCGTACTGGTTGTACTCGCCGTCCATGAAGACGTACATGGGATCGGCGAAGTAGGAGTAGGTGCACTCCTTGTGGTCCAGGATGACCTGGTCCATCTTGTCGTCGGCCTTGAAGACGACTTCGGTGCCCATGTTGCTGAGCAGGGCCTTGAGCTTCATGCGCACGGTGGCGGCACCGCGGCCGCCGCGGGCGTATTCGGTGCGAAGGACGATCATCGGATCCTTGCCGTGCATGATGACGTTGCCGGCGCGGATTTCCTGTGCGATTTTCATGGTGTGGGTTCCAGATGAGGGTGAGCGGGGGCCGCTCGTGCACTGGGATGGAACAACAGGGCGCGCTGCGGCGTGGGGCGAAAAACGCAGGTGGCCGCCAAGGCCGGCGATTTTTCGCAAAGCCTTGAATTCTAACGCTTTTGCGCCGCAAACCTGACCAGTTGGGTGGCCAGGTCGTCCTGCGCCAGTAGCCGTGCGCGTGCGGCATGCACGCAGGCTTGCCAGGCGGCAGCTTCGGGCGCGGGCAGGGGGTCGGCGCCGATGCCGTTCCAGGCGCGGTGAAACTGGCGCAGTGAGGGCGGGGCGTTCAACCAGTGCAGAAAGGCGTCGAGCTTGGCGTGGTGGGCGTTGTCCTCGGGCTGCGGGTAGATGTGCCACACGAAGGGCGCGCCGGCCCACAGGGCGCGCACCAGCGAGTCCTCACCGCGCACGAAGTTCAGGTCGCAGGTCCACAGCAGCGCGTCGTAGTCCGGTTGGGGCACCGGCGGCAGATATGAAATGGATAGCTGCCCGCGCCCGTCCATCACGCGCTGCAGGCCGATTTCATGTGCCAACGCGTGCTGCACGGCCGCCGCGGCGCGGCCCGCGGTGACGATCAGGCGCGTGGGCTCGTCGCCCTCGGCCCAGCGTCGCAGCAGCGTGCCCAGGGCGGGGGGCTCGTAGCAGAACATCGACACCAGCCGCTCGCCGCGCCAGTCGATGCCGTGCGCGCGCAGCCAGTCAGCGCGGTCGAAGGCCGCCTGGCGCGCGGGCAGGTCGTGTTCGCGCAGCAGGCCACCGGTGGCGGGCGTGAAGCCGGGGTAGAAGAACCACTTGGTCCAGCCCACCGCCGGGCCGTGCAGCACGGGCGAGGGCAGGGCGTGCATGCGCTCGACGTACGGCTCGGCGCTGAGGTATTCGAGGTTGATCCAGACCGGCGGTTTCAAGCCATTCTGGCCGCCAGCGCTGGACAGATGAGCGCGTGCAGCTATGAATTCAGGAGCTATAGCGCAGCCGAAAGCCTCCACCCACACGTCGGCCGGCGGCAGCGCGGCCAGCACTGCCGCGTCGATGGGCTGCGTCCAGGGCAGCACCTGCACGCCCGGCACGGCGCCTTGCGTGGCGCCCGGGGCCATCCACGCGAGGGCGCTGGCGTCGTCGACCCACAGCCGCACGGCGTGACCGCGCGACGCCAACTGGCGCGACAGGCGCCAGCACACGCCCAGGTCGCCATGGTTGTCGACGACTTGGCAGAAAATGTCCCACGTGAGCGATGGCTGATCCGGCACGCGCCGATTGTGCCCAAGCGCCTGCTCATCGAACCGCCCGACGCCATGCCGACACCCACTGCCGATCCGCGCCGTCCCTGGCTCGCCGCCGCTGCGCTGGCCTTGCTGGCGGTACTGGCGTGGACGTTCGCGCACACGCACGACCGCCTGACCTGGGCGCTGGAGACCTTTCCGGTGTGGGTCGCGCTGCCGCTGATGGCGGCCACGCAGCGCCGGTATCCGCTGACCAGCCTGCTCTACTTCTTCATCTTCTGGCACTGCGTCGTGCTGATGGTGGGCGGGCAATACAGCTACGCCAGGGTGCCGGCGGGCTTCTGGGTGCAGGACGCCTTTGGCCTGCAGCGCAACCCCTACGACAAGCTGGGCCACTTCATGCAGGGCTTCGTGCCGGCGCTGCTGGCGCGCGAAATTCTGCGGCGCGGCGGCTATGTGCAGGGGCGCAGGATGCTGGCTTTTCTGGTGGTGTGCGTGGTGCTGGCGTTCAGCGCGACGTACGAGATGATCGAGTGGGCTGCGGCGGTGATGCTGGGCCAGGGCGCCGACGAATTCCTGGGCACGCAGGGTGACCCGTGGGACACGCAATCGGACATGGCCTTTGCCCTGCTGGGCGCCGTGGTGGCGCTGGCGCTGCTGAGCCGCCTGCACGATCGGCAGATTGCGCGCCTGCCCGCACCTGACCGGAGGGCCGGGGCGTGACCGGCCCGCAGACCGACCCCGTGCCGCCCACGGCCGACACACCGCGCCACAGCGCCGAGCTGCTGGCCCAGGTGGCTGCGCTGCCCGGTCTGCCGGGCGTTTACCGCTATTACGATGAGAGCGGCAACGTGCTGTACGTGGGCAAGGCGCGGCACCTGAAGAAGCGCGTGTCCAGCTACTTTGCGCGCGACCATGGCGGCACGCGCATCGGCCACATGGTGGGCAAGATCGCGCGGCTGGACACGACGGTGGTGCGCTCCGAAGCCGAGGCGCTGATTCTTGAGAACAACCTCATCAAGCAGCTGGCGCCTAAGTACAACATCCTCTTTCGTGACGACAAGAGCTATCCGTACTTGAAGATCACCGGCACCGGCCACGCGCGCGACAGTGCCGACGGCCCGCCGCGGCCCGAAGCCTACGCCCGCATGCAGTACTACCGCGGCAGCACCGACAAGCGGCACCGCTACTTTGGCCCTTACCCCGGCGCGTGGGCGGTGAAGGAAACCATTCATCTGCTGCAAAAGGTGTTTCGCCTGCGCACCTGCGAAGACACCGTGTTCGCCAACCGCACGCGGCCCTGCCTGCTGTACCAGATCAAGCGCTGCACCGGGCCGTGCGTGCGCCTGATCAGCGAAGCCGACTACGCCGCGGACGTGGCGCACGCCGAGCAGTTTCTGCGCGGCGAGACGCAGGATCTGCTGCACAAACTGGAGCAGCGCATGATGGCGCATGCCGAGGCGCTGGAGTTTGAGCAGGCGGCCGACATCCGCAACCAGATTGCAGCGCTGTCGCGCGTGCTGCACCAGCAGGCGGTGGAAGTGGGCGGCGACGCGGACGTCGACATCCTCGCCGTCAAGGTGCAGGGCGGGCGCGCCTGCGTCAACCTGGCCATGGTGCGCGGCGGGCGGCACCTGGGCGACCGCGCGTATTTTCCGAGCCATGTGGAAGACGCGCACGCCATCGCCGCCGAACGCGGCGACGACGAGCTGCCCACGGTGGAGGCGCAGGTGCTCGACGCCTTCATCGCCCAGCACTACCTGAACGTGCCGGCGCCGTCGCAGCTGATCGCCAGCGAGCCGGTGAGCGCGTCGCTGCTGAAGGCGCTGTGCGACAAGGAAGACTGCAAGATCACCGCCACGCACGCACCGCGCGGCCAGCGCCGCGTGTGGCTGGAGATGGCCACGCAGAACGCCGCGCTGCAACTGGCGCGCCTGCTGGCCGAGGAAGGCTCACAGCAGGCGCGCACCCGCGCGCTGGCCGAGGCGCTGGACCTGGGGGTCGAGAACCTGGACGACCTGCGCATCGAATGCTTCGACATTAGCCACACGGCGGGCGAAGCCACGCAGGCCAGCTGCGTGGTGTTTCAGGGCCACCGCATGGCCAGCGGCGAGTACCGGCGCTACAAGATCGAAGGCATTACCGGCGGTGACGACTACGCCGCCATGCGCCAGGTGCTGGAGCGCCGCTACGGCAAGATCGCCGAGGCGCTGCACGAGCAGGGCGACGCCGAGGCGCTGACCCGTGCCGCGCGCATGCCCGACCTGGTGCTGGTCGACGGCGGCAAGGGGCAGGTGGCGATGGCGCGCGAGGTGTTCGAGCGCCTGGGCCTGAACCTGTCGCTGATCGTCGGCGTCGAAAAAGGCGAGTGCCGCAAGGTGGGGCTGGAAGAGCTGGTGTTTGCCGACGGGCGCGAGAAGGTGTACCTGGGCCGGGATTCGGCGGCGCTGATGTTGATCGCGCAGATCCGCGACGAGGCGCACCGCTTTGCCATCACCGGCATGCGCGCGCAGCGCGCCAAGGTGCGCGTGGGCGGCAGCCGGCTGGAAGAAATCCCGGGCGTGGGCCCCCGCAAGCGGGCGCGGCTGCTGCAGCGCTTTGGTGGCGTGCGCGGCGTGGAAGCCGCCAGCGTGGAAGACCTGGCGACGGTGGACGGCATATCGCGCGCGCTGGCCGAGGAAATCTACCGCGCGTTGCACTGAAGGGCCGCGCGCGCCGCGGCGGCGCAGGCGGCGTGGCAGCGAGATTGCAGGCGTTTTTTGTGCCCAGCGCTTGCTGTGCCTGCGCAGATAGCTATCAAAACAAGAGTTTTCAAGCCGTTCGCTGCCCGGCGGCGGGCGCCGCCGCCGCGCCATGACGCCCGGCGCGCATGACACAATGTCCGACATGTTCTTCACCCTGCCCACGCTGCTGACCTGGACGCGCATCGTCGCGATTCCGCTGATCGTGGGGGTGTTCTATCTGAAGCTGGAACCGGCCACCGCCAACCTGCTGGCGACGGTGATGTTCATCGTCTTCGCGTGGACGGACTGGCTGGACGGCTTTCTGGCGCGCAAGCTGAACCAGACTTCGTCGTTCGGCGCCTTCCTGGACCCGGTGGCGGACAAGTTTCTGGTCTGTGCCAGTCTGCTGGTGCTGGTGCATCTGCAGCGCACCGACGTGTTCGTGGCGCTGATCATCATCGGGCGCGAAATCGCGATCTCGGCCCTGCGCGAATGGATGGCCAAGATCGGCGCCAGCAAGAGCGTGGCGGTGCACATGCTGGGCAAGCTGAAGACGACGGTGCAGATGGTCGCCATCCCCTTTCTGCTGTACGACGGGCGCGTGTTGGGTGTGATCGACACCCGCTGGTGGGGCAATGTGCTGATCTGGGTGGCGGCGGTGTTGACGGTGTGGTCGATGGTGTACTACCTGCAAAAGGCGTTGCCGGAGATTCGGGCGAGAGTGAAATGACGGCCTCCCTGAGCCACCTGCGGCGTCTTCCCCCCAGGGGGACAACGCCAGTGGCCGGGCCAAGCCCGCTCCACGGCGTTCCGGCGTGGCCTGCTCCGCGGCCTTTTGAACTGGCTTGCTGCGCAGCCCTGAGCAAGGGTTGTGGGGAGGGGCGGCGTGGCGGATGATTCGGATGGTCAAGCGCGGCTGATTCGCTGGATGCCGGCGGTGTTCGTGCTGATCTGGGCCACCGGCTTCATCGTGGCGCGCTACGGCATGCCGCATGCGCCGCCGTTCACTTTTTTGCTGTACCGCTATCTGCTGTCCATCGCCTGCTTTGGCGTCTGGATCGCCATCGCACGGGTGCGCTGGCCGCGCACGGGCGTCGAATGGCTGCACCTGGGGGTGACAGGCGCGCTGATGCACGGCGGTTACCTGGGCGGCGTGTGGGCGGCGGTCAAGGGCGGCATGGGGTCGGGGCTGTCGGCGCTGATCGTCGGCATACAACCGGTGCTGACGGCGGTGTGGCTGTCGGTCACCGGCACGGCCATGAGCCGCGTCAGCGCGCGCCAATGGCTGGGTTTGCTGCTGGGCTTTGCCGGCCTGGTGCTGGTGGTGTGGCGCAAATTGATGCAAGGGCAGGCGGGCGATCACGTGACGGCCACCAACCTGGCGTGGGCGGTGTTCGCCCTGCTGTGCATCACCGCCGGCACGCTGTACCAGAAGCGCTTCGTCAAGCCGTGCGACGTGCGCTCCGCCAACACGGTGCAATTGCTGGCCGCGGCGCTGGTCACGGCGCCGCTGGCGCTGCTGGAGCCTGAAGCCTTCCGCTGGAACGCGCAGTCCGCCGGCGCCATGGCCTGGTCGGTGCTGGGCCTGACGCTGGGCGGCAGTTCGTTGCTGTACCTGCTCATCCAGCGGGGCGCAGCGGCATCGGTAACCAGCCTGATGTATCTGGTGCCGCCCACCACGGCGGTGATGGCCTGGCTGCTGTTCAACGAGCCCATCACGCTGACCACCGTGGTCGGCATCGCCCTGACGGCCTTTGGCGTCGCGCTGGTGGTGCGGCCGCCGCGCCGCGCATGAGGCGTTTGCCGCCGCTGCCGCCCAAAAATTCACGCCGCTGTTGCGCTGACGCATAAGCAGGGTAGATACGGGCGTGGCCGCGGACGATTGCGTCTAGAATGCATCGCTCGCTGACCTTGGTTTTCGGGCGTGGCCGGGCTTCATGGGCTTCGATCCAGCCGCCAGCCGGGCTGTCACAGCTTATGCTGACAAGAGCTTGTACAGTTGCCAGCCTTGATCGAGGTCACCATCCGAATTCCTGAATCTTCCTGAGAGAGGGCACTTACGTGAACAAGACCGAGTTGATCGAGCACATCGCCAACAACGCCGATATTTCCAAGGCAGCCGCCACGCGCGCCCTGGAAGCCACCATTGGCGCGGTAAAGACCACGCTGCGCAAGGGCGGCACCGTGTCGCTGGTGGGCTTCGGCACCTTCGCCGTGGGCAAGCGCGCCGCTCGCTCGGGTCGCAACCCGCGCACCGGCGCCACGATTAAAATCAAGGCCGCCAAGGTGCCCAAGTTCCGTCCCGGCAAGGCGCTGAAGGACGCGCTGAACTGATTTGTCGGCTGCCAGATCAGGAGGGTGCTTAGCTCAGTTGGTAGAGCGGCGCCCTTACAAGGCGTAGGTCAGCGGTTCGACCCCGTTAGCACCCACCACACCTCCTACCAGTTGCGGCAAAGGCGAACCCCGGTTCGCCTTTTTCATTTTTAGCGCCACGGCACAAAGCAAGAGTCACCGCATGTTCGAATTCATCCGCCGGCACACCAAGCTCATCATGGGGGTGCTGTTTTTGCTGATCATCCCGTCGTTCGTGCTGTTCGGCATCGAAGGCTATACCCGCTTCAATGACAGCGCCGGCACGGTGGCCACCGTGAACGGCAAGCCCATTACCCAGGCCGAATGGGACCATGCACACCGCCTGGAGTCCGACCGCCTGCGGGCCAGCAACCCCGCGCTGGATGTCGCGCTGCTCGATTCACCCTCGCTCAAGCGCGCCACGCTGGAACGCCTGGTGCGCGAACGCGTGCTGGCTGCCGCCGCGGCCGACGACCACCTGCTGGCCACCGACGCGCGCCTGGCGGCCGAGCTGGAGCGCGACCCGACCATCAGCAGCCTGCGCCGCGCCGACGGTACGCTCGACATGGACCGCTACCGCCAGCTGCTGGCGGCGCAGGGCTTGACGCCCGAGGGTTTCGAGGCCAATGCCCGGCATGACATCTCGTCGCGCCAGGTGCTGGACGGCGTCGTCGCCACCAGTTTCGCCAGCCCCGCGCAGGTCGACGTGGGCATGAATGCCTTTTTGGAGCGGCGGGAAGCCAGCATCGCGCGCTTCACGCCGGCCGATTTTGCAGCCCGGCTCAACCCCACGGACGCTGACCTGCAGACCTATTACCAGGCCAACCTGGCGCACTATCAGGCGCCGGAATCGGCCAGCGTCGAATATCTGCTGCTGGATCTGGACAGCGTCAAGAAATCCGTCAACGTCAGCGAGCAGGATCTGCGCGCCTACTACGACCAGAACGCCGCCACCCTGGGCACCCCCGAAGAGCGCCGCGCCAGCCACATCCTGATCACCGCGCCCAAAGAGGCGCCAGCGGCCGAGCGCGAAAAGGCCAAGGCCACCGCCAACGCCTTGCTGGCCCAGCTGCGCCAGGCGCCCGCCACCTTTGCCGACGTGGCCCGCAAATCGTCGCAGGACGACGTCAGCGCGTCCAGCGGCGGCGACCTGGGCACCTTTCAGCGTGCCAAGGGAGTGGACCCGGTCATCGCGCAGGCCGCGTTCGGCCTGGCCAAGGTCGGCGACATCAGCGACGTGGTGGAAAGCCAATTCGGCTACCACATCGTGCAGGTCACCGCCATTCACCCCGCCGCGGTGCCACCGTTCGACAAACTGCGCGTTCAGCTCGAAGACCAGTTCCGCACGCAGGCCGCGCAAAAGCAATTCAGCGACATGGCCGAGGAATTCCGCAACGGCGTCTATGAGCAGTCCGACAGCCTCAAGCCCGTGGCCGAGAAGCTGAAGCTGCCCGTTCTTCGCGCCGATAACGTCGCTCGCACGCCGGCGCAGGGCGCCACCGGCCCGCTGGCCAACGCGAAATTCCTGACCGCGCTGTTCAACACGGACTCGATCGATAAGCGCCGCAACACCGAAGCCGTCGACCTGGGGGGCAATCAAATCGTCTCGGGCCGCATCGTGTCGCACAGCCCGGCGCACGCGCGCCCGCTGGCCGAAGTAAAAAATGAAGTGCGTTCCGCCTTCATTCAGCAGCGCGGCGCCGAGATGGCGCGGCAGCAAGGGCAGGAACGCCTCAAGAACTGGACGGCGCAACCCACGTCGGCCACCGGGCTGGGCGCGCCCCTGGCGCTGTCGCGCGAGGAAGCCCAGGGTCAGCCCATGACTTTGGTCGAAGCCGTGCTGCGCGCCGACCCTACCAAGCTGCCGGCCTTCGTCGGCGTCGATCTGGGCAACGACGGCTATGCCGTGGCGCGTGTCGACAAGGTACTGCCCCGCGCCGAACAAACGGCCGAGCTGACCAAGCAGGTGCGGGCGCGCTACGAGCAATTGTGGGGCGTGGCCGAGGCGCGCAGCTATTACGAGCTGCTCAAGGCGCGCTACAAGGCCCAGATTCTGGCGCCCAACCCTGTCACGCCAGCTGCCACGGCGGCTGCCCCGCCTGCCCGCGCCGCATCGCGCTGATTGCCTCGCCAATCATCAAAAAACAAGGCGCTTCGTGGGGCGCCTTTTTTGTTGCCCAAGCACCAAAAGACGCGCCCCGGCTGCAAAGAAAAAGCCCGCTACGTCATCCGTAGCGGGCTTCGCTAAATAGCTTGGGGTGGCTGATGGGACTCGAACCCACGACAACAGGAATCACAATCCTGGACTCTACCAACTGAGCTACAGCCACCGTCGAGAACCTGCAATTATAAGCCATCCTGACGTGTGCTTCTGGTGCGCAGCAGCGGCCGCACAAAAGCAAAAAAGGGGCAACCTGTGCCCCTTTGCCGTGGATCGCAACGCTTGTCAGTCGTTGCTGCCGCCCAAACCCAGCAGGGCGAGCAGGCCCTGGAAGACGTTGAACAGGTCCAGGTACAGCGCCAGCGTGGCGCTGATGTAGTTGGTTTCGCCGCCGTCGATGATGCGCTTCAGGTCATACAGCATGTACAGGCTGAACACGCCAACCACCAGCGTGCTGATGACCATCATGCCGACCGTGGAGCCGACGAACACGTTGACGATGGCGCCGACGAAGACCACCAGCGCGCCGACGAACAGCCATTTGCCCATGCCTGAAAGGTCACGCTTGATCATGCTGGCCAGGCTGGCCATGACGAAGAAAACGCCCGCCGTGCCGCCCATGGCGGTCATCACCAGTTCAGAGCCGTTCTTGAAGCCCAGCACCATCGCGATCATGCGCGACAGCATCAGGCCCATGAAGAAGGTGAATGCCAGCAGCACTGGCACGCCGGCGGCCGAGTTCTTGGTCTTTTCGATGGCGAACATGAAGCCGAACGCACCGGCCAGAAACACCGCCAGGCCCACGCCGCCGCTGAGGCCGCGCGTGATGCCGGTCGACACGCCGACCCAGGCGCCCAGCACGGTGGGCAGCAGGCTCAGCGCCAGCAGCCAGTAGGTGTTGCGCAGCACACGATGGCGCTGCTCGGCGGATACCACGCCGCCATGCGCGGCGTCGGCGTAGGTCAGGGTTTGCGAGCGGTCGGTCATGCGGTGATTTCTCCTGTGGTGGTGTGGCGGCGGCCGCGGCATCGCGGTCGTTCGGTCCATTGTACGTAGATACCCCTCGGAGCAAAAAATTCCGTGCAATACAGGGATTGCCGGTCTGGGCGCGCTACAACGACCGCGGCGCGGCGTTGGGACTGTGCGCCGGATTCGGGGTAATTTTGCCGCCCAGCGCAATTCCCATAAGCGTTTATTGCTATCAAATTCGCATTTCAAAAATTCATGCCCTCTGCCTTGGCCGGCGTTGCATGGGATCAGGCCTCGCGCGGCGCCAAATCAATAGCTCAACCGTTCCGGCCGCACTTCCTGCAGGATGGTGGTGGCGATTTCCTCGATGCTCTTGGTGGTGGTCGACAGCCAGCGGATGCCGCTGCGGCGCATCATGGCTTCGGCCTCGTTGACTTCCATGCGACAGTTTTCCATGCTGGCGTAGCGCGAATGGGGGCGCCGCTCGGCGCGGATCTCGGCCAGCCGCTCGGGCGCGATGGTCAGACCAAAGATTTTTTTCTTGTGCGGCACCAGCGCCGGCGGCAGCTGGCGGCGCTCGAAGTCTTCGGGGATCAACGGGTAGTTGGCCGCCTTCAAGCCGTGCTGCATGGCCAGGTACAAGCTGGTGGGCGTCTTGCCGCTGCGGCTGACGCCCACCAGGATCACGTCGGCTGCTTCCAGGTCGCGGTTGCTCTGGCCGTCGTCGTGCGCCAGGCTGAAGTTGATGGCCTCGATGCGGTCGTGATAAGCCTGCGACTTGCTGACGTCCGAAAACCGACCCACGCGGTGGTGGCTCTTGATGCCGATTTCCTGCTCGATGGGCGCCACGAAAGTGCCGAACATGTCCAGCAGCATGCCCTTGCAGCCGGCGCGCAGGATGCTCAGCGATTCGATGTCCACCACGGTGGTGAAGACGATCGGCCGCTTGCCCTCCACCTCGAAGGCGTGGTTGATCTGCCGCACCGCCTGATGCGCCTTGTCGGGCGTGTCGATGAAGGGCAGGCGCACGCGGCGCGGCTGGAAGTCGAATTGCGCCAGGATGGCGTTGCCGAAGGTCTCGGCGGTGATGCCGGTGCCATCTGAAACAAAGAACACGGTGCGGTCGGGCATGCGGGGGCCTCGCTACATACAATCGTGCCGATTATGCGAACCCGTGCCGCGCCGGTACCTGACAAGCAAAACAATAACCGCCTGCGCGCTGTCAACCGTGGGGTTCGCTCCCGTTTTTCAAACTTTGGAGCTTTGCCATGTCTGCACGTTTTGAGCCGACCGCCCTGGTCGTGCCGTTTGAACAATTGAGGATGAGCGACGTCGAACTGGTGGGCGGCAAGAACGCCAGCCTCGGCGAAATGATCTCGCAACTGCCGCAGGGCGTGCGCGTGCCCACCGGCTTTGCCACGACCGCGCATGCGTTTCGCCAGTTCCTGGCGCACGACGGCCTGGCCCAGCGCATCAGCGCGCGACTGAAGACGCTGGACATCGAGGACGTGCGCGCGCTGGCCGACGCTGGCGCCGAAATCCGCGCCTGGGTCGAGGCGCAGCCTTTTCCGGCCGACCTGGAGCAAGCCATTCGCACCGCCTTTGCCAGCCTGCAGGGCGGCAACGAAGCGGCCAGTTTCGCCGTGCGCTCATCGGCCACGGCCGAGGACTTGCCCGATGCCTCGTTCGCCGGCCAGCAGGAGACTTTTCTGAACGTGGTCGGCATCGACCAGGTGCTGCACAAGATGAAGGAGGTGTTCGCCAGCCTCTACAACGACCGCGCCATCAGCTACCGCGTGCACAAGGGCTTCGCGCACGACGTGGTGGCGCTGTCGGCCGGCGTCCAGCGCATGGTGCGCAGCGACCTGGGCGCCGCGGGCGTCATGTTCACCATCGACACCGAAAGCGGGTTCGACCAGGTCGTCTTCATCACCAGCAGCTACGGGCTGGGCGAGACGGTGGTGCAAGGCGCCGTCAACCCCGACGAGTTCTACGTGCACAAGCCCATGCTGGCCGCGGGCAAGCGCGCCGTCATCCGCCGCAACCTGGGGTCGAAGCTGATCCAGATGGTGTTTGCCACACCCGAAGAGAAGGCCGCCAGCGGCAAGCTCGTCAAGACCGTGGACGTGCCGGCCGAACAGCGCAACCGCTACAGTCTGACCGACGGCGAAATCGAGCAGCTGGCCCAGTACGCGCTGGTCATCGAGCAGCACTACGGCCGCCCGATGGACATTGAGTGGGGCAAGGACGGCGGCGACGGCCAGCTCTACATCCTGCAGGCGCGGCCCGAGACGGTGAAGAGCCAGCAGGCCGGCAAGACCGAGCAGCGCTACAAACTCAAGAGCACCGGATCGGTGCTGGCCGAGGGCCGGGCCATTGGCCAGAAGGTGGGCACCGGCCCGGTGCGGCTTGTCAGCGACATCAGCCAGATGGACCAGGTGCAGCCGGGCGACGTGCTGGTCACCGACATGACCGACCCCAACTGGGAACCGGTGATGAAGCGCGCCAGCGCCATTGTCACCAACCGTGGCGGGCGTACCTGCCACGCCGCCATCATCGCGCGCGAACTGGGCATACCCGCCGTGGTAGGTTGCGGTGACGCCACCGAGCGGCTGAAAAACGGCACGCTGGTCACCGTGAGTTGCGCCGAGGGCGACACCGGCCACATCTACGACGGCCTGCTGGAAACCGAGGTGACCGAGGTGCAGCGCGGCACCATGCCGCCCATTGCCACCAAGATCATGATGAACGTCGGCAACCCGCAGCTGGCCTTCGACTTTGCGCAGCTGCCCAACGAAGGCGTGGGCCTGGCGCGGCTCGAATTCATCATCAACAACAACATCGGCGTCCACCCCAAGGCCATCCTCGACTACCCCAATGTCGACCCCGACCTGAAGAAGGCGGTGGAAAGCGTGGCGCGCGGCCACGCCAGCCCGCGCGCCTTTTATGTGGACAAGGTGGCCGAGGGCGTGGCCACTATTGCCGCCGCCTTTTGGCCCAAGCCGGTCATCGTTCGCCTGTCGGACTTCAAGAGCAACGAATACCGCAAGCTGATCGGCGGCAGCCGCTACGAGCCGGAAGAAGAAAACCCCATGCTGGGTTTTCGCGGCGCCGCGCGCTACATCAGCGACGACTTCCGCGAAGCCTTTGCCATGGAATGCGAAGCGCTCAGGCGCGTGCGCGACGAAATGGGTCTGACCAACGTGCAAGTCATGGTGCCGTTCGTGCGTACGCTGGGGCAGGCCGAGCGCGTCACCGGCCTGCTGGCCGACAAGGGCCTGGCGCGTGGCCAGAACGACCTCAAGGTCGTGATGATGTGCGAAGTGCCCAGCAACGCCATCCTGGCCGAGCAGTTCCTGCAGTTCTTCGACGGCTTCTCCATCGGCTCCAACGACCTCACGCAGCTCACCCTGGGCCTGGACCGCGACAGCGGCATGGAACTGCTGGCCGCCGACTTCGACGAACGCGATCCGGCCGTCAAGGCCATGCTGCAGCGCGCGATTCAGGCGTGCAAAAGCCAGGGCAAGTACGTCGGCATTTGCGGCCAGGGGCCCAGCGACCACCCCGACTTCGCGCGCTGGCTGGCCGACGAGGGCATCGCCTCGATCTCGCTCAACCCCGACAGCGTGATCGACACCTGGACGCTGCTGGCGCAGTAAGCGTTCGCGCCCATCGACCCGCCCATGCCGCCGATCATCGACGAAGAGGAAGGCGCTGGCGCCTGGCGCGTGCGGGCCGTTCTGCTGCTGCTGTGGGCGCTGGCCTCGTTCGGCGTCGCCTTCTTTGCGCACGACCTGGACCAGGTGGTGGCGGGCTGGCCGGTCAATTACTGGCTGGCCGCGCAAGGGGGGGTGCTGGTGTTCATGGGCATCGTGGGGGGGTATGCCGGGTGGGCCAACCGGCGCGAGGCGCGCGCCCCCTCGGCGCGCGCGCGCGAGGAAGACTGACTTGGCCGATCCGGCACGCGGCTACGAGCAGCGGCTGCATAGGCAGGTCGGTCTGTTCTGCGTCGGATTCGTCGCCTTCTTGCTGTTGATGGCCTGGGCCGAGCGGGCCGGGCTGTCGCGCGGCTGGATCGGACCGATCTTCCTGTTCCTGTCGGTCATGGTGTATGCCGTGATCGGCATCTACGCGCGCACCACCGATCCGGAGGACTTCTACGTCGCCGGGCGTCGCATTCCACCCATGTACAACGGCATGGCCACCGCCGCCGACTGGATGAGCGCCGCTTCCTTCATCAGCCTGGCGGGCGCGTTGTACCTTCAGGGGTTTTCGGGCACCGCCATGCACCCGGGCGGGTTGGCGTATGTGCTGGGCTGGACGGGCGGCTTTTGCCTGGTGGCGCTGCTGATCGCGCCGCGCCTGCGCGCCATGCGGCTCTACACCGTGCCCGACTTCTACGCCGTGCGCTTTGGCGGCCGCGGGCCGCGCCTGCTGGCGGCGCTGGGCGCGGTGGCGTGTTCGTTCATGTACGTGGTGGCGCAAATCTACGGCATCGGCCTGATCGCCTCGCGCCTGACCGGGGTGCAATTCGAGATCGGCATTCTGCTGGGCCTGGGCGGCGTGCTGCTGTGCAGCTTTCTGGGCGGCATGCGCGCCATCACGTGGACACAGGTGGTGCAGTACGTGGTGCTGTTGCTGGCGTTCTTGATTCCCGTGTCGTGGCTGGCGTACAAGCAGCTTGGCACGCCGCTGGCGCCGCTGGCCTATGGCGCGCAGCTGCCCAAAATCGAGCGGCTGGAACAGGCGCTGATCGACTCGCCCGCCGAGCGCGAAGTGCGCGCGGCTTACCTGGAGCGCGCGCGCGAATATGCCGAACGCGTCGACGACCCCGCCGCCGCGCTGGCCGCCGAGCGCGGCAAGCTCGAAGAACGCATCCGCATGCTGAAGGCGCAAGGCGTTGATTTCTCGCTGGTGATCGCGGCGCGGCGAGAGCTGGCGGCGCTGCCGCGCGACGAGGCCAGCGCGCGCGAGCTGTGGACGCGCGCCATGAACGAGTCGCTGGAACACGCCAAGCCGCTGGGCGGCCTGCCGCGCCATGGCCAGGCCTTTGCCGGCAACCCCGACGGCACGCCCGCCGAACGCGCCGAATACCAGCAGTCGCGGCTCAGTTTCATGGCGCTGATGTTCTGCCTGATGGTGGGCACCGCCAGCCTGCCGCATCTGCTGACGCGCTTCTACACCACGCCCAGCGTGGCCGACACGCGGCGGTCGGTGGCGTGGTCGCTGTTCTTCATCGCACTGCTGTACCTCAGCACACCGGCGCTGGCGGTGCTGGTCAAGTACGAAATCATGCAAGGGCTGGTGGGCAGCAGCTTCGATCAGCTGCCGCACTGGATCGCGCAGTGGGCGCGCGTCGATCCGGGTCTGATATCGGTGCAGGACATCAACGGCGACCGCATCCTGCAGTTTGGCGAAATACGCCTGGGTGCCGACATGATCATGCTGGCCACGCCCGAGCTGGGCGGGCTGCCCTACGTCGTGTCGGGCCTGGTGGCGGCCGGTGGGCTGGCTTCGGCGCTGTCCACCGCCGACGGCCTGCTGCTGACCATCAGCAACGCGCTGGTGCACGACACCATGCCCACCACCGACGGCCAGGTGCGCGTGACCGACAACCACGTGATCCTGTCCAAGTTCATGCTGCTGGCCGCGGCCATGCTGGCGGCCACGGTGGCGGCGCTGAAACCGGCCGAGATACTGCTGCTGGTGACGGCGTCGTTTTCATTGGCGGCGGCTACCTTCTTTCCGTCCATGGTGCTCGGCTTGTTCTGGGCGCGCGCGTCGCGACGCGGCGCGGTCGCCGGCATGCTGGTGGGCGCGGGGCTGACGCTGGGCTACATGCTGTACGCCGCACCCACGCTGCGCGCCTGGTGGGGTCTGGCGCCCGGCGGGCTGTGGTGGGGCATTCATCCGGTGTCGGCTGGGGTGTTCGGCGTGCCCGCGGGGTTTGTCGCCATGGGGCTGGTGTCGTGGTGGGACGGGCGCGCGGCGCGGCGCTTCAGGGTTGCTCGTTCTGATTGAAAAACGGCTCTTGCGCTGGCCAATAAAGCGCCGATAGCTATACAAAAGCTAGCATCGACCGCATCGCCTGGGCCGTCGGCCGCTATTCCGATTCGCCCAGAAAACCGCCGCTCTGCCGCGCCCACAGCCCGGCGTACAGGCCCTGGCGCGCCAGCAACTGCGCGTGCGTGCCTTCTTCGACGATGCGGCCGCGGTCCAGCACGATCAGGCGGTCGAGCGCCGCGATGGTCGACAGCCGGTGCGCAATCGCAATCACGGTCTTGCCCTTCATCAGCTCGTGCAGGCTTTGCTGGATGGCGGCCTCCACTTCCGAGTCGAGCGCGCTGGTGGCTTCGTCCAGCAGCAGGATCGGCGCGTCCTTCAGCATCACGCGGGCGATGGCCACGCGCTGGCGCTGCCCGCCCGACAGTTTGACGCCGCGTTCGCCCACGTACGCGTCGTAGCCTTGCCGGCCTTGCGGATCGGTCAGCTGCGGAATGAACTCGTCGGCCTGCGCGCGCTGCGCCGCTGCCCGCATCTCGTCGGGCGTGGCGTCGGGACGGCCGTAGAGGATGTTCTCGCTCATGGCGCGGTGCAGCAGCGAGGTGTCCTGCGTCACCATGCCGATGGCCTGGCGCAAGCTGTCCTGCGTGACGTGGGCGATGTCCTGCCCGTCGATCAGGATGCGGCCGCCCTGCACATCGTGAAAGCGCAGCAGCAGGTTGACCAGCGTGGACTTGCCCGCGCCCGAGCGGCCGATCAGCCCGATCTTCTCGCCCGGGCGAATGGTGAGTTGCAGGTCATCGATGACCGGCGGCGCCCCGTCGCGGTAGCTGAAGGTGACGTGGTCGAAACGCACTTCGCCCTGCGTCACCGCCAGCGGGCGTGCATCGCGCGCGTCCACCACCGCGCGCGGGCGCGACAGCGTGTTGATGCCGTCCTGGATGGTGCCCACGCTTTCGAACAGGCTGGTCATTTCCCACATCACCCAGTGGCTCATGCCCGACAGGCGCAGCGCCATGGCGGTGACCGCCGCCACCGCGCCGGTGCCCACCTGGCCGCGCGACCACAGCCACAGCGCGCTGCCGCACGCACCCAGGATCAGCGCCACGATCAGCGCGTGGTTGACGACTTCGAACTGGCTGACCAGCCGCATCTGCGCGTAGCCGGTGTGCTTGAAGTCTTCCATCGCCGCGCGGGCAAACTGGGCCTCGCGCCGCGTATGCGAAAACAGCTTCACGGTGGCAATGTTGGTGTACGCGTCGGTGATGCGCCCGGTCATCACGCTGCGCGCATCGGCCTGCGCGCGGCTGACCTTGCCCAGCCGCGGCACGAACCACCCGCACGCCAGCCCATAGGCAATGGCCCACAGCAGAAAGGGCAGCGCCAGCCAGCCGTCGAAGCCCGCCGCCAGCAGCAGGATGGTGACCATGTACACGCCCATGCCGATCACCACGTCGGTGGTGGTGAAGATCATGTCGCGCACGGCCAGTGCCGTCTGCATGATCTTGGTCGTGATGCGGCCGGCAAATTCGTCGGCGTAGAAGGCCATGCTCTGGCCCAGCATCAGGCGGTGGAAGTTCCAGCGCAGGCGCAGCGGAAAGTTGATGGCCAGCGTCTGGTGCTTGACGATGGTCTGCAGCGCCACCAGGCCGATCGACGCCACCAGCACGCCCGTCAGCAGCCAAAGGGTGCCGCCATGCGTCGCCCACAGGCGGTCTGGCGAGGTCTTGCCCAGCCAGTCGACCACGTGACCCAGCACGGCAAACAGCCACGCGTCGTACACCGACGTCGCGGCCGACAGCGCCGCCAGCAGGCCGACGTAGCCGCGCAGCCCGCTGGTCGCGCTCCACACAAAAGCCAGGAAGCCCTTGGGGGGCAGTCCTGGCTCGGGGTCGGGGTAGGGGGGAAGAAGCCGCTCGAAGTGACCCAGCATGGCGCGGGTTCAGCGCTCGATCACGATCTGCTTGGCGTCGATGAACTGGTTGAATTCGACCACCGGAATCGCGGCGTTCATGGGCTGGCCGTCTTCCTGCCAGCTGATCACCATGCTTTGCGGCGCGCGCTCCAGCGACAGCTGGTAGTCGGGCTGGATCTGGATCATCGGGCCGTCGCCGGCGCGGAATTCCAGCAGAGCGGTCACGCGGCCGCGCGCGCTTTGGCCGGGCTGCAAACCGTCGTGGCCGGGCATGAAGGCGAGGGTGTCTTGAGGGGTCATGGGTCAAAGTCCTGTGGTCGATAGGAGGTTGATCTGAACGTTTAAGGCATTGTGCATGGCGCGTGGCGGCGCGGCTGTAGGACGATGTGCAGAATGCGAATTGCTATATTTTCGATAGCTTGAGACGACGCCCCATAGGCGCTGGGGGCCAGATGTATCAAAAAAAGGCGATGTGCCACCGAGCGTGGTGGGACGTCGCCTTGAAGACCGCCGCCGAAGAGGAAGGGAGGGATGAGGAGAGGCTGCGGCGGGTTGGGTGTGGGCGCGGTGGGTGACACCGCCGCGCCGTTTCAACGACGGGTCATTGGCATGCGCGCGTCACCGTGCCTTGGGAGGCGATGGCCTGCATCATGCGGCGGCACTGGTCGAGCGAGCCGAAGCGGAAGGTGTAGTCGGCGCCCGCGCTGTCGCGCACCGCGGCGTTGACGGGTAACTGCGCGGCCATCGACGTGGCGCTGCAGCGACCGGCTTCGGTACCGCCATGCGGATTGCCGCGCTTCAGGTTGGCCAGGTGGCGTTGGCACGTGGCGCCGTCGGGCGTCGCGTATTCGGCCGTCACCTTGTCGTCCGTCGACAAGTACTGGAAGTAGCGACCGTCTGCGGATTTGCTGGCAAACGGCCCGCTGCTGCAACCGGCAATGGCGACGGCCAAGAGAGCCGCACCGGCCGTGGCAAACAAGGGGCGAAGATGTGTATTCATGGGTGGGGCTGGGCTATAGGAAAGCGTTGCCCTCATTCTCGGGATCGGTGGCGTCATCGCCATCGGTGGTCGGCCCTTAGGCCTGTGGGATAGCGCCTACGGTGGCGGCGCGTGTCAGAACGGTCGGCTGAGGTAGCGCGATCCGGCCAGGCCAAAGCGCCAGGGCAGGTCCTGCGCCTGGCTGATGCCGATGCGCGGGCCGGTCAGCACCTGCACCGGCACGCCGGCCGGTGCAGGCCGCACGTCAAACGGTGCCTCGCACAGCGACAGGCCGTAGTGCGCTGCCGTGATGCCCAGCGCCTGGCCGACGCGCCCCGGCCCGGCGCACAGCAGCCGCTCGTCGGTCAGGCCGCGGCGTGCGCGCATGGTGTCCAGTCCGTGCGTCGGCTGCAGCGCGCGGATCAGCACCCCCGCGCCATGCCCCGCTTCGCGGCAGACGAAATTCAGGCACCAGTGGATGCCGTAGCTGCGGTACACGTAGGCATGCCCCGGCGGGCCGAACATGGCCGCGGTGCGCGGCGTGGGGCCGCGATGGCTGTGCGCCGCGGGTTCGTCGCCGTCGTAGGCCTCGGTCTCGACGATGACGCCGCCCACGCCGTCAACACGCAGCGTGGCGCCGATCAGTGCACGGGCCAACGCGGGCGCGTCGGCGCCAAAGTCGATGCAGCGCGGCGGGCGTGACATGGTGCGCGCGAGTATCGCCGTATAGTGGCGGCGCACCACACGCATTCGGAGAAACGCCATGTTCCAGGCCCTGTTATTGACCCAATCCGACGACCGCCGCACGCACGCCGCGCTGGCCGAACTGGACGAGTCCCAACTGCCCGCTGGCGACGTGCTGGTGCAGGTGTCGCATTCCACGCTCAATTACAAGGACGGCCTGGCCATCACCGGCAAGGCCCCAGTGGTGCGCACCTGGCCCATGGTGCCGGGCATCGATTTCGCGGGCACGGTGATCGAATCGGCCGACACGCGCTACCGTGCCGGCGATGCCGTGCTGCTGAACGGCTGGGGCGTCGGTGAAACGCACTGGGGCGGCCTGGCGCAGAAGGCCCGCGTCAAGGCCGACTGGCTGCTGCCCCTGCCCGCCGGCATGACGGCCGAGCGCGCCATGGCCATCGGCACCGCCGGCTACACCGCCATGCTGTGCGTCATGGCGCTGCAGGCGCAGGGCGTGACGCCCGACCGCGGCCCGGTGCTGGTCACCGGCGCCAACGGCGGCGTCGGCAGCATCGCCATCGCGCTGCTGTCGCGCGCGGGCTTCACCGTGCACGCCAGCACGGGGCGGCTGGGTGAGGCGGCGCACCTGAAATCGCTGGGCGCGGCCGAAGTCATCGACCGCGCCACGCTGTCCGCACCCGGCAAGCCGCTGCAAAAAGAGCGCTGGGCCGCCGCCGTCGACAGCGTGGGCAGCCACACCCTGGCCAACGTATGCGCCAGCCTGCACTACGGTGGCGTGGTGGCGGCCTGCGGGCTGGCCCAGGGCATGGACTTTCCGGCCACGGTGGCGCCCTTCATCCTGCGCGGCGTCACGCTGGCCGGGGTGGACAGCGTGATGGCCCCTTACGCTCGGCGCGCCGAGGCCTGGTCGCGCCTGGCGGCCGAACTGCCGGCCGAGGTGCTGGCTGGCAACACCGCGACCATCGCGCTGGGCGACGCGCCCGCCGTGGCTGCGCGGCTGCTGGCCGGGCAGGTGCGCGGTCGGGTCGTGGTCGACGTTGGGCGCTGAGCGCCGCGACACCGCTATCGCATGGGTCGCTTCACGGCACGCTCGGACGTGGGCGAGCGCCAAACGGGTCATCCGCCACGGCGCGGCGCGCCTTAAAAATGACGCCTATGGTGTGCAAAAGTCCTGAAAATGATTGCCAACGCACTAAACCGGCGCGGTAAACTCGCGGCTCACTGGGGGCCGATGTCCACAGTGCGCGTGGAACTTGCGCGGCTGCCAGCGGTTTGGTAGGTGCTTGGTGGCTGGCGCGAGTCGCCACGATTTGTCACGCAGGGAGAGGAGAACCCGAATGGCTAACATGTCTCAAGGGCGGAGCGCGGGCTACGGCCGGCGCTTGGTTGCCATCGGCCTGATGGCCGCGCTGGCGCTGCCGGCGGTGGTGTGGGCAGATGACCCGGTGTTCGCGGTTTTTGGCCAACCAGCGTACACCGACCCCGACGGCAACGTCATCGACGCAGGGCCCGGTGTGCCGCTGACCTGCGCCAATGCCTCCAAGGCCGCCGAGCAAATGAATTCCGGCATTTCGCCCGGCATGCACGCCGCCAGCGTCGATTCTGGCAATCTGACGGGCTCCATGCCTTACAACGAGTTGCAACTGCGGGGGCCTGCAGCGCGTCTGGTGCGGGATACCATCACGGCCAATTGGGCGCCACCGCCTCCCGGCTCAAGCTGGGCGACGCAAATGTGGCCCAACGACGTGAGCACGACGGAATACATCGCCTTTCCGGTGGCCATCTACATCCCGACCGCCGCCGATGCGGCGCGCATGCGGGTGACGATGCGCTACCGGGCCAAGGATCAGCTGGTCGCCATTTACCGCAATGAACTCAACAATGGCAATACATTGGCGGCGCCCTTGACCGCGGACACCTGGAGCAAGGGCAGCGCCGCTGGCACGCTGGCGCTCGATTCCGGTTGGCGGGTGGGCGAAAACGTGCTGACTTTCGTCGTCAGGGGCAAGGCCGACGACGCCGACGGCAACATGATGACCGCCTTTGCCGCCGCCTTTGACGCGTATTGCGCGCCCATTACGCCCACGGCCGTTCCGACGTCCAATGAATGGGGCCTGCTGCTGCTGGGCTTGCTGGCCGCGGGCGCGGGCGCGGTGCAGTTGCGCCGCCGGCGCTGAAGGTCGGCACGGCTATCGCATGGGTAGCTACCGGGCCATCGTTGGCGGGTGATGGGGCCAGACGGATGCTGCGCCGAAGCGCATCCGTCGCGCCTTAAAAGTGTGGCCTAAGGCGCTCATTTTTCTTGTAAATGATTTCTATGGTATTCATTGAGCGGTAGACTTGCGCGCTTGAATGCGCGGCAATGCCCGCATGAATTGTGGGGTTCTTGGGCGGGCTGCCGGCAGTCGGCAGGGGTTGGGTGGCCGGCGCGAGCCGGCACCGCTCGTCGTCATACAGGAGAGGAGAACCGGGATGCATGGCATGTCTCAAAGGCGAAGCGTGGGGTACGCCCGGCACATGACCGCCGTCGGCTTGATGGCCGCGTTGGCGTTGCCGGGTGTGGCGTGGGCACAGGATGATCCTGTGTTCGCGGTTTTTGGCCGGCCCGCGTATTCCTACACCGACCCCGATGGCTACGTGAACGAGGTGCCTGCCTCGCCTGGAGTACCGCTGACGTGCGCCAATGCTTCCACGGCCGCCGCGCAAATGAATTCTGGCAATGCGCCCGGCATGCAAGCCTCTGCGGTGGAACCGGACAACCTGCCGCCCGGTCTGCCCAACGAAGATCTGCAAATGCGTGGATGGGCCGCGCGGCTGGTGCCAACCACCACCGCGGCCGGCTGGGCGGCGGCGCCAGCGGGTTCGCAATGGGTTTATCAAAGGTTCGATATTTCGCCCGAATACGTGGCATTTCCGGTCGGCATCTACATCCCAACCGCGGCGGACGCCGCCCGCATGCGCGTGACCCTGCAGTACCGCGCCAACGACCAGCTCATCGGCATCTACCGCAACGCCTTGGGCAGCGGTAACACGCTGGCGTCGCCACTGGCGGCCGGCACGTGGACGGCTGCCAGCAGCGTTGGCACGGTGGCGCTCGACTCAGGGTGGCGCGCTGGCGTCAACATGCTCACCTTCGTCGTCAAGGGCAAGGCCGACGCCGACGGCAACATGATGACCGCCTTTGCCGCCGCCTTTGATGCGTATTGCGCGCCCATTACGCCCACGGCCGTCCCGACGTCCAATGAATGGGGCCTGCTGCTGCTGGGCCTGCTGGCCGCGGGGGCGGGCGCGGTGCAGTTGCGCCGCCGGCGCTGACGTCAGCGGCGCGGCGGCCAGGCCGCGCGCGGATGATTGCCGCGCGGCCGGCCGCCCCTCAAGCCGCCACCGATTCCGCGGCGGCCGCTTCGGCGGCCTGCGGCGCGGGCGTGCGGATCAGGTAGTCGAACGCGCTTAACGCCGCCGTTGACCCCGCCCCAGCCGCCACCACGATCTGCTTGTACGGCACCGTGGTGCAGTCGCCGGCCGCGAATACGCCGGGCACGTTGGTGGCGCCGCGCGCATCGACCTCGATCTCGCCGAACTTGCTGCGCGCGAGCACGTCCTTCACGAACTCGGTGTTGGGCACCAGGCCGATCTGCACGAACACGCCTTCCAGCTCGACGCTGGCATCGCTGCCGTCGGCGCGGTGCTTGAACTTCAGGCCGTTGACCTTGCCGCCTTCGCCGGTGATCTCGGTCGTCTGCGCGTTGGTGTGGATGGTGACGTTGGCCAGGCTTTTCAGCTTTTTGACCAGCACCGCGTCGGCCTTCATCTCGGGCAGGAATTCGAGCACGGTGACGTGCTTGACCACCCCTGCCAGGTCGATGGCGGCTTCAACACCCGAGTTGCCGCCGCCGATGACGGCGACGTCCTTGCCTTTGAACAGCGGGCCGTCGCAGTGCGGGCAGTAGGCCACGCCCTTCGTTTTGTATTCCTGCTCGCCCGGCACGTTGACGTTGCGCCAGCGCGCGCCGGTGGCCAGGATGACGGTGCGGCTGTGCAGCGTGCCGCCGTTGTCGAGCTTGACGGTGATGAGGCCACCGGGCTGCGCGGCGGGCACCAGTTCGGCCACGCGCTGCGTGTTCATGATGTCGACCTCATAGTTGCGCACGTGCGCTTCCAACTGCGCGGCGTAGGCGGGGCCGTTGGTTTCGGGCACGCCGGGGTAGTTGGCGATTTCCATGGTGTCGTTGACCTGGCCGCCAAAGCGCTCGGCCACGACGCCGGTGCGGATGCCCTTGCGTGCGGCATAAATCGCCGCAGCGGCACCTGCGGGGCCGCCGCCGACGATCAGCACCTCGAACGGTGCCTTGGCCGACAGCTTGGCCGCATCGCGCTTGGCGGCGCCGGTGTCGACCTTTTGCAGGATTTCTTCCACGCTCATGCGGCCGTTGGCGAAGAACTGGCCGTTCAGGAACACGGTGGGCACGCCCATGATTTCGCGCGCCTCGATCTCGCTTTGGTACAGGCCACCGTCGATGATCGTCGTCTTGATGCGCGGGTTGTAGATGCTCATGAGCGACAGCGCCTGCACCACGTCGGGGCAGTTGTGGCACGACAGGCTCATGTAGACCTCGAAGTCGAGGTCGGCGTCCAGGTTCTTGATTTGCTCCAGCGTGTCGGCTTCGACCTTGGGCGGGTGGCCGCCGGTCCACAGCAGGGCCAGGATCAGGCTGGTGAATTCGTGCCCGCCCGGAATGGCGGCAAAGCGCAGTTGCGTGCCGCTGCCGGGGCGGGCCAGTGTGAACGAGGGCTTGCGCGCGTCGGCGCCATCGGTGCGCAGCGTGATCATGTCGGCGCGCGCGTTCACCACTTCCTGCAGCAGCTCGCGCAGTTCCTGCGACGACTCCCCGTCGTCCAGGCTGGCCACCATCTCGAACGGCTCCTTCACGCGCTCGAGGTAGGCGGCCAGTTGCTGCTTGATGTCGTCGTCCAACATGGTGGTTACTCCTTTTTTAATAGCTGCTTGCGCTTGCCAGTCAAGCGCCAGAAGTGTTTTTGATCAATAAAAAACCGAACGGCAAGGCGTGCGCGCCCTGTCGCCGTTCGGCTGGCATCCGGGGCGTGGCATATCGACGGTACGTCGAGGCATCCGTGGAGCGGGCTTGGCCCGACCACTGGATGCACCCCTTGAGGGGAGGCGAGCAACGCTCGCTTCGGGGTGGGTCAGATTTTGCCGACCAGGTCAATCGAAGGCTTCAGCGTCTTCTCGCCCTCTTTCCACTTGGCGGGGCAGACTTCGCCCGGGTGGGCGGCGGTGTATTGCGCGGCCTTGAGCTTGCGCACGGTTTCCTTCACGTCGCGGGCGATTTCGTTGCTGTGCACTTCCATCGTCTTGATGGTGCCGCTGGGGTCAATCACGAAGGTGCCGCGCAGGGCCAGGCCTTCTTCGGGGATGTGCACGCCAAACGCGTTGGTCAGCTGGTGCGTGGGGTCGCCCACCAGGAAGAACTTGGCCTTGCCCACGGCGGACGAGGTTTCATGCCACACCTTGTGGCTGAAGTGCGTGTCGGTGGTGACGATGTAGACCTCGGCGTTGGCCTTCTGGAAGTCGGCGTAGTTGTCGGCGGCGTCTTCAATCTCGGTTGGGCAGTTGAAGGTGAAGGCGGCCGGCATGAAGATGACCACCGACCATTTCTTGCCGTCGGCGAAGTTCTTTTCGGTCACTTCCTCGAACTTGCCGTCGTGAAAGGCCTGGGTCTTGAAGGGCTGAACCTTGGTGTTGATCAGGGACATGCGTTTTCTCCTTGCGTTGATGAAATGGGTTGCGATGGGTGAATTATAGGCATACACTATCAATAGTTTGATTTATTTTGCCTAATCTATTGTTAGGCGCCGCCTATGTGCCGCCACGCGCGGCGTCGGCCCAGCCGAGGCGCGAGGGGGAATTCCCGGATCAGCTTACACCAGAACCCGTGGCGCCGGCATGACCGCGCCGCGGCCGGCGGGGCACAAAAAAAACCGGACGGCGAACCGTCCGGCTGGGTGGCCGCGGAAGGCCGGGCGCTCAGTGCGGTGCCGACTGGTTTTCGAACGGCAGGGTGACCTGGCTCAGGTCCTTGCGGGTTTCGACCAGCACCAGCGGGCCATCGTCCCGTGCCACCAGCGGTGGGCGCTCGCGCGGCACGTGGATGGGCTGCGGTTCGGCCGCGATGGCGGCGCGCACGCTGGCGACCTTGTCGGCGTCGGAATTGACCCATTGCAGGCCGGCCGCCTGGGCCAGCGAATCCAGCTCGCCCAGCGGCAGGTCGAAGGGCGTGACCTTGGGCATGCCGACGGCCACGGCGGCTGGCGCTTCGGTGGGCGGCGTGGATGCTATCGGTTCAATAGCTGGCGGCGCAGTTTCGGCCACCGTGGGGGTCGAAATGACATCGGACACCGATGCCGCGGCGGCGGCGGCCGGCTCGGCGCTGCGGCTGAAGTACGAGCGCGGCGCAGGCGTGTCGGCGCGGGCTTCGGGCGCGGCCGTGACGACGTGGCCGTCGTCCGACACGCTGCCGGGCAGTTCGGTCGCGCGCTCGTCACGGCGTTCACCGTTGCGCTCGCGCCGGTCGCGGTTGTAGCGATCGCGCGAGCGGCGTTCACGGCGCTCTTCGCCTTGTGCAGTGTCGCCCGCGGACTCGGTCGAGGGCGCGTCGCCCAGCGGGGCGGCCAGGGGTTGCGCGGTGGCGGCGTGCAGGGCGTCGTCCTGCGGCTGGCCGTCGGCGCGGTCGGCGCGCTCGCGTCGGCTGTCGCCACGGCCGCGGCGTCCGTCGCCGCGCTCGCCACGTTCGCCGCGCTCGCCACGGTCGCCGCGCGGCGCGCGGGCGCTGGTGTCGGCGGCGACGGCGTCTTGCGTGGCGACGTCAGCGCCGCTGGCATCGCCGGGCACGGTTTCGCGGCGCTCGCGCTGGCCGGGACGGTCACCGCGCGGGGCGCGATCAGCGCGCTCACCGCGCTCACTGCTTCGGCGGCTGCCGTCGCGCTGGCCTTCGCCGCGCCCTTCGGTGCGGTTTTCGCCACGCCGTTCTTCGCCGCCACGGCCTTCGCCGCGCTGGCCGCCACGGCCCCCGCGGCCGCCACGGCGCTCACCGTCACGGCCGCCGCGGCCTTCGCGCTTTTCGCCCTCAGTGGCCACGGGCGCGGGCGGTGGCGCCACCACGGGCGCGGGCGGCGGCGCAATGCCGAACAGGTTCTTCAACCAGCCCATCAACCCCGCCTGCGCAGGCGCGGCCATCGGCGCGGCAGCGGCCACGGGCGCGGGGGCCACGGCAGCGGCCACCGGCTCCGGCTTGGGCTCGACCACCGGCGCCGGCGTGTCGCGCAGCACGCCCTTGATGACGGGCTGCTGGCGGTTGGTGGGCTCCTGGCTGCGGCGGGTGACGGTGGTGGGGTCCTCGAACTCCTCGGCCAGTTTGTAGCTGCTGTCGATGTCGTCCAGGCGCGGGTCGTCGTGCTTCAGGCGCTCGAGCTTGTAGTGCGGCGTTTCCAGCGACTTGTTGGGCACCAGGGTGACGTTGACGCGCTGCTTGAGTTCGATCTTGGCGATTTCGGGACGCTTTTCGTTCAGCAGGAACGAGGCCACTTCCACCGGCACTTGCACGTTGACGGCGGCGGTGTTGTCCTTCATCGATTCTTCTTGAATGATGCGCAGGATTTGCAGCGCGCTCGATTCGGTGTCGCGCACGTGGCCCGAGCCGCCGCAGCGCGGGCAGGGGATGGAGGCGCCTTCGCTCAGGGCGGGCTTCAGGCGCTGGCGGCTCATCTCCAGCAGGCCGAACTTGCTGATGCTGCCGAACTGCACGCGGGCGCGATCCTGGCGCAGCGCGTCGCGCAGGCGGTTTTCGACCTCGCGGCGGTTTTTGCTCTCCTCCATGTCGATGAAGTCGATCACGATCAGGCCGCCCAGGTCGCGCAGTCGCATCTGGCGCGCCACTTCGTCGGCGGCTTCCAGGTTGGTGCGGGTGGCGGTCTCCTCGATGTCGCCGCCCTTGATGGCGCGGGCCGAGTTGACGTCGATGGCGACCAGCGCTTCGGCGTGGTCGATGACGATGGCGCCACCCGAGGGCAGCGTCACGGTGCGGCTGTAGGCGCTTTCGATCTGGTGCTCGATCTGGAAGCGGCTGAACAGCGGCGCGTTGTCGCGGTAGCGCTTGACGCGCGATGCCTGCTCGGGCATCACGTGGCTCATGAACTGGTGCGCCTGCTCGAAAATGTCGTCCGTGTCGATCAGGATGTCGCCAATGTCGCTGTTGAAGTAGTCGCGGATGGCGCGGATGACCAGGTTGCTCTCCTGATAGATCAGGAAGGCGCCCTTGCCGGCCTTGGCCGCGCCGTCGATGGCGTCCCACAGCTTCAGCAGGTAGTTCAGGTCCCATTGCAGCTCGGGCGCGCTGCGGCCGATGCCGGCGGTGCGGGCGATGATGCTCATCCCTTTCGGGTATTCGAGCTGGTCCATCGCCTCTTTCAGCTCGGCGCGGTCTTCGCCCTCGATGCGGCGGCTGACACCACCGCCGCGCGGGTTGTTGGGCATCAGCACCACGTAACGGCCCGCCAGGCTGACGAAGGTGGTCAGCGCCGCGCCCTTGTTGCCGCGCTCTTCCTTCTCGACCTGGACCAGCAATTCCTGGCCCTCTTTGATCACGTCGTTGATGCGCGCCTGGCTGGGTGAGACGCCTTCGGCAAAGTACTGGCGCGAGATTTCCTTGAACGGCAAAAAGCCGTGGCGCTCTTCGCCGTAGTCGACAAAGCAGGCTTCCAGCGACGGCTCGACGCGCGTGACCACCGCCTTGTAGATGTTGCCCTTGCGCTGTTCGCGCCCTTCGATCTCGATCTCGTAATCGAGCAGTTTCTGTCCATCGACGATCGCCAGGCGGCGTTCTTCGGCCTGCGTGGCGTTGATCAGCATCCGTTTCATGATGCGTTGTCCTTCTTGTTCAATACTGTCCATGGCCCCTGGGGGCCCCGAATGCCAGGGACGGCGCGCAGAAACGGCAGAACGAACGGAAGGCGCTGGAAAGCTGACGGCGGCAGGCGCGGGTGGCGCTCTATCCGGCCGCTGAACAGAGTGTGTGTTCAGCGGCCGCGGTCAGGCGGTGGCGCGTGCAGATGGGCGAGCGGGGCCGGACGCAGAGGTGCTTCAAGATTTGAAGCAGACAAGCCGCGTGGCATGCGGGCTGGCCGCCGATCTAACGACAAAGGCGCGGGCCACAGCCAGCGCCAGAGCGTTGCAATCCACAGCATCAGCACGTCGAGTCTCGCCTTGATCCGACCGACAGGCACGCCACGCTTTTCAGGGGGTGTGCGGCCTGCCGGCTTGGGTATTCCGTGTTCGTAGGTTTCATCGCGTCGGCCACGCCTGCGTTTTGGTTTGCGGGCTGTCCTGGCAAGGCAGGGCAGGGCGCGTTCTTGTGCGCAGGTGGCATCGACTAGGGTCACTGGCCGGCTGATCGGCGGTGCGTGGAACTAAACTCCCCATCTTGGGTATGACTTCCACTTCAAATTCAACCACTTAGGGCCGGTTGCCAGTGAATCGCATTATAGGTGCGCCAGTCCCGCCCGCGCCCCATCCGGTCAAACCCGATGTCGCCTGGCTGACGGTGGATGCGGAATCGGCCGGCCAGCGGCTCGACAACTTCTTGATCCGCCACCTGAAAGGCGTGCCCAAGACGCACGTCTACCGCATCATCCGCTCGGGCGAGGTGCGCGTGAACAAGGGCCGCGCCGCCGCCGACACCCGGGTGGCCGCGGGCGACGTGGTGCGCGTGCCGCCGGTGCGCGTGAGCGAGCGCGCGCCCGACGACAAGGCCGCCGCCGCGCCGGCGCGCGAATTCCCCATCCTGCTGGAAGACGAGCACCTGATCGCCATCGACAAGCCCGCCGGCGTGGCGGTGCACGGTGGCTCGGGCGTGAGCTTTGGCGTCATCGAGCAGCTGCGCCGCGCGCGGCACTATGGGCAGCCGGGTGGCGCGCGCTTTCTGGAGCTGGTGCACCGGCTCGACCGCGAAACCAGCGGCATCCTGCTCGTCGCCAAGAAACGCAGCGCGCTCAAACACCTGCAGGACCAGTTTCGCGGCCGCGAAATTGGCAAGACCTATCTGGCGCTGGTCCTGGGCGAGTGGCCTGATCGGCTGAAGGTGATCGACGCGCCGCTGCGCAAATACCTCGTCGCCGGAGGCGACGCCGAGGGCGAGCGCCGCGTCGCCGTCGTGGCCAGGGACGACCCCGAGGGCATGCGCTCGATCACGCTGGTGCGGGTGCGCGAGCGCCTCCGCCTGCCGACGGGCGAGCCGGCCACGCTGCTTGAAGTGACGATCAAGACCGGCCGCACGCACCAGATCCGCGTGCATCTGGCCTCGCATGGCCACCCCATCGTCGGGGACGCCAAATACGGCGACTTCGAGCGCAATCGGCAACTGGCCCGCTTGGGCTGCAAACGCATGTTCCTGCATGCCTGGCGCCTGAGCCTGCTGCACCCGGCGAGCGCGGCCCCGCTGGCCTTCGAATCCGTTCCGCCAGCCGACTGGCATTGCGCCATGGATGCGCGGGCGTGAGCGTCGCCGCGTTTGACCGCTGGTTGATGTCGCCTGCGGCGCCCACGCGGCCGCGCGGCGCGCTTGAGCAATTCGTGCTGGAATTTCTGTTCTTCGGCCTGAAGGAAGCGCGCGCCTGCCTGTTCGCCGGCCTGTTTTTCATCGGTGTGTTCTGCGTGCCGCGCGCCGGCGTGTGGGGTGTGCCGCGGTACGACGTGCTCTTGCTGCTGGCGCTGGGCATTCAGGGCTGGATGCTCAAGGCCGGGCTGGAAACCGTCGACGAGCTCAAGGCCATCTGCCTGTTTCACGTGCTGGGCTTCGCGCTGGAGGCGTTCAAGACGTCCAGCGGCATCAAGTCGTGGAGTTACCCCGACTTCGCCTACACCCGGCTGGCCGGGGTGCCCTTGTTTTCTGGCTTCATGTACGCCGCCGTGGGCAGCTACGTGATCCAGGCGTGGCGGCTGTTCGAGCTGCAAATTCGCCACCATCCGCCGCACTGGATGGCGGGGCTGGTCGCGCTGCTGATCTACGCCAATTTCTTCACCCACCACTTCCTGGGCGACTGGCGCGCCTACCTGGGCGCTGTGGCGCTGGGCCTGTACGCGCGGTCCACCGTGATCTTCACCCCGCTCGACCGGCCGCGCCACATGCCGCTGCTGCTGGCGTTCGTGCTGATCGGCTGTTTCATTTGGGTGGCCGAGAACATCAGCACTTTTTTCGCCGTCTGGCAATATCCCAACCAAATGGGCGCCTGGGCCATGGTGCATGTGGGTAAATGGAGTTCGTGGTCGCTCCTGGTGCTGATGACGTTTACCATCGTGACCAGCCTGAAGCACATCAAAGCCCGGATTCACATCGCGGCCTGACCCCGGGCCGCCGCGCACCATGCCAAACCGCCCGCACCAATTCGATCTCATCGCCTTCGACTGGGACGGCACGCTGTTCGACTCCACCGCCGTCATCGTGCGCAGCATCCAGCAGGCCGTGGTCGACGTTGGCGGCGCGCGCCCGAGCCGCGAGGCCGCGTCGTACGTGATCGGCATGGCGCTGATGCCCGCGCTGGCCCACGCCGCGCCCGACGTGCCGAAAGAAAAATACCCCTTGCTGGGCGAACGCTACCGCCACCACTACCTGGCCACGCAGCACGACATCAGTCTGTTCGACGGCGTGCTGCCCATGCTGGCCGACTTGAAAAGCCGCCACCACTGGCTGGCCGTGGCCACGGGCAAAAGCCGGCGCGGGCTGAACGACGTGCTGGCTTCGCGTCAGTTGCACGGCATCTTCGACGGCTCTCGCACCGCCGACGAAACCGCTGGCAAGCCCGACCCGCGCATGCTGCATGAGCTGATGCGCGAATTCGGCGCCTCGCCCGAACGCACGCTGATGGTCGGCGACACCACGCACGACCTGCAGATGGCCATGAACGCCGGCTGCGCCAGCGTTGCCGTCAGCTACGGCGCGCACGAGCCGCGCGAATTTGGCGCCTTCGCGCCACGCCACGTCGCCCATTCGGCCGCCGAGCTGCACCGCTGGCTGGCCGAGCATGCCTGATTTTGCTATGATTTGAGTAGCTTCATGCGCACGACAGAAGAGGGCTACCACGCCATTGCGCTGTGCAACAGCGCCGACCTGCAGGATGGCGGCCTGGCCGTGCCATTCGATGTCGTCTACGGCGGCCAGACGCTGCGTGCCTTCGCCGTCCGCTTTGAAGGCCGCGTGCATGCCTACCTGAACCGCTGCACCCATGTGGCCATGGAACTCGATTACCAGGAAGGGCGTTTCTTCGACGACACCGGGCGCTGGCTGCTGTGCGCCACCCACGGCGCCGCCTATGCGCCCGATACCGGCGCCTGCGCGGGCGGCCCGTGCCGTGGCGGGCTGGTGAAAGTCGAGTTGAGCGAACACGACGGCGTGGTGCACTGGCACACCAGCCACCTGCTGCGGCCGCTGGCTTTTTGAGCAACGCCACGGCGGCGCGCAAGCGTCACAATTCACCCTAAAAATGGCGCGCGGCGCCCGTTGCCTTTGCGTTTAATGCTATGGAAAATGAAGTACCCTTGAACACGCCGCCCACCTCCTGGGAGCGCCAGGCCATCGAAAAGCTGCTGCTGGCCGACGTGCGCGAACGCCGCGCCGCGCGCCGCTGGCGCATGGTGCGCGGCATCGTCTGGGCGCTGCTGTTTGGCGCCGTGGCCTGGGCCCTGCTGGCCGACGACTGGCTGGGCGACACGGCCGCCAGCGTGCGACCGCACACCGCCATGATCGCCATCAAGGGCGAAATTGCCGATGACGCCGACGCCAGCGCCGAATACGTGCTGCCCGCGCTGCGCAGCGCGATGGCCGAGCCGGGCGCCAAGGCGCTGGTGCTGTTGATCAACTCGCCCGGCGGCAGCCCGGTGCAGGCTGGACTGATCCACGACGAGATCGTGCGGCTGCGCAAGTTGCACGACAAGCCGGTGTACACCGTGGTCGAGGAAAGCTGCGCTTCGGCCGCCTATTACATTGCCGCCGCCAGCGACAAAATCTACGTCGACAAGGCCAGCCTGGTGGGCAGCATCGGCGTGCTCATCAACGGTTTCGGCTTCGTCGGCACGCTGGACAAGCTGGGCATCGAGCGCCGCCTGCTGACGGCGGGCGACAACAAGGGCTTTCTCGACCCGTTCAGCCCGCAGTCCGACAAGCACCGCGAGCACGCGCAAAAGATGCTCGACCAGATTCACCAGCAGTTCATCACCGTGGTGCGCCAGGGTCGTGGCGACCGGCTGAAGGAAACGCCAGAGATGTTCAGCGGCCTGTTCTGGACGGGCGAGCAGGCCGTGCAACTGGGGCTGGCCGACCAGTTGGGCAGCCTGAACGGCGTGGCGCGCGACGTCGTCAAGGCGGCAAAGTTGGTCGACTACACCCACAAGGCCGACCTGATGGAGCGCTTTGCCAAGCGCGTGGGCGCATCGGCCGGCGCCAGCGCGGCCCGCGCGCTGCGCACGCTGTCCTGGCACTAGGGCCTGTTCACGCGATTTTTAGCCTTGCGTTGCGAGTCAAAAAGGCCACTCGCCAAGGCGCCAGCCGTCGCCAAGGTAGCTACCTTGGCAAGGATGGCAACGCCGGCGATGGCCTTTTTGATCGCAACCCGCAAGGAACATGCTTGAAAAACCGCCACTCGTCGTTGCGCTCCTAGCGCGGACGCCCGGTCTGCGCGTCGTCGCGCGCCTGGATGGGCGGTTTTTCAAGCAGGTTCGCATGGTTAAAAATCGCGTGAACAGGCCCTAAGCCCGAGCGGGCGGCGGGCTGGCGAGGGCCGCGGGTCTTCAGCCCCGGCCGACCAGAAACACCGCCGGCACCTTGTTGTCGACCGTCATGGCGTTGCGTCGCCATTCGGCCACGCTGGCGCAGCGCGTGCGGGCCGGCGGCAGCGTCAGGTGGGTGGCCACGGCCAGGCGCAGGCTGGGCTCCAGCCCGGCGACCAGCGCGGCCAGCAGCGCCTGGTTGCGATAAGGGGTCTCGATCAGGATGCGGGTCTGGCCGGTTTTCTGCACGGTGCGGCCCAGGTCATGGATTTGCCGCACACGCTCTGCGCTGTCTTGCGACAGATAGCCGGTGAAGGCGAAATCCTGCCCATTCAGCCCGCTGGCGGCCAGCGCCAGCAGCAGCGATACCGGGCCGACCAGCGGCACCACCTCAACGCCCAGCGCGTGCGCCGCCCGCACCACCGAGCTGCCGGGGTCGGCCACGGCGGGCATGCCGGCTTCGCTGACCAGGCCCATGTCGTGGCCTTGCAGCGCGGGTGCCAGCAGCGGCCGCGCGTCCCAGGTGCCGGACGGCTGGTGGTCGCCCTTTTTGTGCACTTCGCGGGGCAATTCGGTGATTTGTTGTGCCTGAATGGGCTGCGCCAGCGGCTGCAGCGCGTCCACGCGCTTGAGAAAGGCGCGTGCCGAGCGGGCGTTTTCGCTGATCCAGTGGGTAATGGCGGCGGCCTGGACCAGCGTGCCCTGCGGCAGCACGTCGCCCAGCGGCGCCTGCACGTCGCAGCCATGGTCGAGCGGCGTCGGCACCAGAAAGAGCCGGCCGCGCGGTGGCGTGGCGCTCATGGCAGGCGCAGCCCGGCGGCGCGCAGCAGCCGCGCGGTGCGGATCAGCGGCAGCCCGACCAGCGCCGTCGGGTCGTCGCTGTGGATGGCGTCGAGCAACGCGATGCCCAGCCCTTCGCTCTTGGCGCTGCCCGCACAGTCATAAGGCTGCTCGGCGCGCAGGTAGCGCTCGATCTCGTCGTCCGCCAGGTCGCGAAAGCGCACTTCGACGGCGGCCAGATCGCTCTGCTCGAAGCCGCTGTCGGCGCACACCACCGTCAGCGCAGTCTGGAAGATCACCGTTTGCCCGCGCATGGCGCGCAGTTGCGCCACCGCGCGATCGTGCGTGCCCGGCTTGCCCAGCGGCTGCCCGGCCAGGTCGGCCACCTGGTCACTGCCGATGACGACGGCCTGCGGGTGGCGCGCGGCGACTTCGCGCGCCTTGGCCAGCGCCAGCCGGCGGGCCAGCGCTGCGGGGGCTTCGCCGGGCTGGGGCGTTTCGTCGACGCGCGGGGCGTCGGTGGTGAAGGGCAGCCGCAGCCGCGCCAGCAGTTCGCGCCGGTAGGGCGACGTCGAGCCCAGCACCAGCGGGCGCGCGCCAGCGGCGGGGTTGGCATCCAATGACATGACGCCGATTCTCTTACACTGCCCGCATGAGCAAGACCTTTGACGCACGGCGGCTGGACGTGGCGGCATTCGCGCGTCTGCACGGGCATCTGGCGGCCACCGATCCGCTGCAAAAATATGAGCGCCTGGTGCAAGAGCTGCAAGCGCCAGCGGCCGATTTGACCGTGAACTGGCAAGCCGACGGCGGCCAGCGCAAGGCCATCGACGGCAGCCTGCGCCCGGCGATCCACCTGCGCGCCGACGCCACCTTGCCGCTGACCTGCCAGCGCTGCATGGGCGAGGTGGAGACGCCCGTCACCGTCGACCGGCACTTCGTGTTCGTCGACGACGAGGACCGCGCCAGCGCGCTGGACGACGAGTCCGACGACGATGTGCTGGTAACCGCGCCCGACTTCGACCTGAACGCGCTGATCGAGGACGAGCTGCTGATGGCGCTGCCGCTGGTGCCGCGGCACGACACCTGCCCGGCCGACGTCCGGTTGAGCGCCCAGAGCGCCGACTTCGACGCCGTGCAGGTCGACAAGGTCAACCCGTTCGCGGCGCTGTCGGCGCTGAAGGACAAGCCGAAGGGCGGTTGACGCGGCGCAGCGGCGCAAGTGGGTGTCGCAGCGCGATTTTCTGGCTATAATCGTGGGCTTCGCGCCATGCGGGCGCCCTTTGCACGGGCGCGCGGCGCGGTTTGATTTCATCCAACACCGGTTTGCGCGGGCCAGGGGCCGGCGGCGGGCCGCCCACATCGCTTAAGGAGCCATCATGGCCGTTCAACAGAACAAGAAGTCGCCGTCCAAGCGCGGCATGCACCGTTCGCACAATGCCCTGGCCACGCCGGGCATCGCCGTCGAGCCGACCACCGGCGAAATCCACCTGCGCCACCACATCAGCCCCAACGGCTTCTACCGCGGTCGCCAGGTCATCAAGCCCAAGACCGAAGCCTGATGCGGCGAGGCGCGCGCGCCAGCGCGTGACGCGCCAACGTTGCACACGTCACTATGGTTGCCAGGCCCGGCGCTACTCTGCGTAGCCCCGGGCCTTTGGTGTTTCTGGGTACGGTTTTTTGTGCCGCCGCGCTGTGGCGGCACGGTTTGTTCCGGGTGCGCGCATGATCGTTCTGGCCGTTGACTGCATGGGGGGCGACCACGGCCCCCAGGCCACCTTGCCGGCCTGTCGCCAGTTCCTCGATCAGCGGCCGGATGCGCAACTGATCCTGGTCGGCCAGCCGGCCGCACTGGCCGGCTTCACGCACGAGCGCGCCCGCGTGGTGCCCGCGACCGAGGTCGTCACCATGGACGACGCCGTCGAGGTCGCGCTGCGCAAAAAAAAGGATTCGTCCATGCGCGTGGCCATCCAGCGGGTGAAGGACGGCGCGGCGCAGGCGGCGGTGTCGGCCGGCAACACCGGCGCGCTGATGGCGATCGCGCGCTACCTGCTGAAGACGCTGGACGGCATCGAGCGCCCGGCCATCGCCACGCAGATGCCCAACGCCCAGGGCGGCGCCACCACCGTGCTCGACCTGGGCGCCAACGTGGACTGCACGGCCGAGCACCTGCTGCAGTTCGCCGTCATGGGCTCGGCGCTGGTGTCGGTGCTGAAGAACGAGGACCGCCCCACCGTGGGCCTGCTCAACATCGGCGAAGAGGTGATCAAGGGCAGCGACGAGATCAAGCGCGCGGGCGAACTGCTGCGCGCCGCCGCCGCCGCGGGCGACCTCAACTTCGTCGGCAACGTCGAAGGCAACGACATCTTCAAGGGCACGGCCGACATCGTGGTGTGCGACGGCTTCGTCGGCAACGTGGCGCTCAAGACCAGCGAGGGCCTGGCGCAGATGATCAACCAGTTCCTGCGCGAGGAATTCAGCCGCAACCTGCTGACCAAGCTGTGCGCCGCGGTGTCGTACCCGGTTCTGATGGCGCTGAAGAGGCGCCTGGACCACCGCCGCTACAACGGCGCCGCGCTGCTGGGCCTGCGCGGCCTGGTGTTCAAGAGCCATGGTTCGGCCGACGCGCTGGCCTTTGAACAGGCGCTGGCGCGCGCGTATGATGCCGCCAGCCACCAGCTGCTGGCGCGCGTGCAGCAGCGCATCGCCCACGCCGCGCCGCTGCTGGCGCCGCCTGCGGCGCGCACCGAGTCCGCCACCTGACCCCCGGCGCGGCCATGACCACAAGAGATCCCATGAGCAAACGCTTTTCCCGCATCACCGGCACCGGCAGCTACCTGCCGCCGCGCCGCGTGACCAACGCCGATCTGGCGGCCGAGCTGGCCACGCGGGGCATCGAAACCTCGGACGAGTGGATCGTCGAGCGCACCGGCATCCGGGCGCGCCACTTTGCCGCGCCCGACGTGCCGGCCAGCGAGCTGGCCGTGCCGGCCGCGCGCGCCGCGCTGCAGGCCGCCGGGCTGCAGCCGTCCGACATCGACCTGATCATCGTCGCCACGTCCACGCCGGACATGGTGTTTCCGTCCACCGCCGCCATCGTGCAGCACAAGCTCGGCATGGCCGGTTGCCCGGTGTTCGACGTGCAGGCCGTGTGCAGCGGCTTCGTCTACGCGCTGACGGTGGCGGACGCGCTGATCGCCAACGGCACGGCGCGCCGCGCGCTGGTGATCGGCGCCGAAGTGTTCAGCCGCATCCTCGACTGGAGCGACCGCACCACCTGCGTGCTGTTCGGTGACGGCGCGGGTGCCGTGGTGCTGGAAGCCAGCGACACCCCCGGCATCCTGGCCACCGACCTGCACGCCGACGGCAAGTACGTCGACATCCTGTGCGTGCCGGGCCACGTGTCGGGCGGCCAGGTGCTGGGCGACCCGGTGCTCAAAATGGACGGCCAGGCGGTGTTCAAGCTGGCCGTGGGCGTGCTCGACAAGGCGGCCCGCGCCGTGCTGGCCAAGGCCGGCAAGCAGGAATCCGACATCGACTGGCTCATCCCGCACCAGGCCAACCTGCGCATCATGATGGGCACGGCCAAGAAGCTGCACCTGCCGGTCGACAAGGTCATCGTCACCGTGCAGGACCACGGCAATACCTCGGCCGCGTCGATTCCGCTGGCGCTGGACCACGGCGTGCGCAGCGGCAAGATCCAGCCCGGGCAGACGCTGCTGCTCGAAGGCGTGGGCGGCGGCTTCACCTGGGGTGCGGTGCTTCTGAATTTGTAGCTTTAGCGCGTTGATGCGCAAGCGCTGACGCCTGTTTTTATTCATTTTTTCGAGTCGAGTGCCATGAAACCCATCGCCTTCGTATTTCCGGGCCAGGGATCGCAATCCGTGGGCATGCTGGACGCCTGGGGTGACCACCCGGCCGTGCGCGACACCCTGCAAGAGGCGTCCGACGCACTGGGCGAGGACGTCGGCGCGCTGATTGCGGGCGGCCCCAAGGAAGACCTGGCGCTGACCACCAACACCCAGCCGGTGATGCTGGTGGCGGGCGTGGCGGCCTGGCGCGCCTGGCGCGCCGAGGGCGGGGCGCTGCCGGCGGCCGTGGCCGGCCATTCGCTGGGCGAATATTCGGCGCTGGTCGCCTCGGGTGCGCTGGCGCTGGCCGACGCGGTGCCGCTGGTGCGTCTGCGCGCCCGCGCCATGCAGGAGGCCGTGCCCGTCGGCACCGGCGCCATGGCCGCCATCCTGGGGCTGGATGCTTCAAAAGTGATAGCTGGCTGCGCAGAAGTGACGGGCGCCATGGGCGCAAATGGCACTGAAGTGGTCGAAGCCGTCAACTTCAACGACCCGGTGCAGACGGTGATCGCCGGCACCAAGGCGGCGGTCGACAAGGCCTGCGAAGTGCTCAAGGGCATGGGTGCCAAGCGTGCGCTGCCGCTGCCGGTGTCGGCGCCTTTCCATTCCAGCCTGATGAAGCCCGCCGCCGAGCGCCTGAAGGCCGCGCTGGCCGACGTCGCTTTCACCACGCCGCAGATTCCGGTGGTCAACAACATCGACGTCGCCATCGAGGACGAGGCCGACCGCATCCGCGACGCGCTGTATCGCCAGGCCTTCGGCCCGGTGCGCTGGGTCGAATCCGTGCGCAAGATCAAGGCCATGGGCCTGCCCACCTTGGTCGAATGCGGCCCGGGCAAGGTGCTGGCCGGCATGACCAAGCGCATCGACGCCGAACTGACCGGCCTGGCGATGTACGACCCGGCCACGCTGGCCGAGGTCAAGGCGCAGCTGAGCTGACAACCGCATCGCCGCGCGCCGGCGGCGGCTGAATTCTTGGGGGACGAGAGACATGAGTGAAGTGAGTTCCGCGGGCCAGGTGGCCTTGGTGACGGGCGCCACGCGCGGCATTGGCGCGGCCATTGCGCAGGCGCTGGCCGCGCGCGGCATGAAGGTGATCGGCACCGCCACCACCGAAGACGGCGCCGGCAAGATCAGCGCCGCGCTGGCGGCCTACCCCGACTGCCGGGGCGTGGCACTCAATGTCAACGACGCGGCCGCATCCGAGGCGCTGATCGACGGCATCGTCAAGCAGCATGGCGCGCTGCACGTGCTGGTCAACAACGCCGGCATTACGCGCGACCAACTGGCCATGCGCATGAAAGACGACGACTGGGACGCGGTGCTGGACACCAACCTCAAGGCGGTGTTCCGCCTGAGCCGCGCCGTCATGCGTCCCATGATGAAGCAGCGCTACGGCCGCATCGTCAGCATCACCAGCGTGGTGGGCGCGTCGGGCAATCCCGGCCAAGCCAACTACGCCGCCGCCAAGGCCGGCCTGGCCGGCATGACGCGCGCGCTGGCACGCGAACTGGGCAGCCGCGGCATCACCGTGAACTGCGTCGCGCCCGGCTTCATCGCCACCGACATGACCGCCGCGCTGGGCGAAGAACAGCAAAAAACGCTGGCCGCACAGATTCCGCTCGGCCGCCTGGGCCAGCCGGCCGACATCGCCGCCGCCGTGGCCTACCTGGCCGGGCCCGAGGCGGGTTACGTGACGGGGCAGGAACTGCACGTCAACGGCGGCATGTTCATGGCCTGATGCGTATACCATTCGCACTGCCCGCTGCGCCGGGGCGTGCCGCCCGGGCGTGCTGTAAGCGCGGGTAAAATCCATTTTTTCATCACCCTCAGAGGGACCCCATGAGTGATATCGAAGCACGTGTCAAGAAAATCATCGCCGAGCAACTTGGCGTGGAAGAGTCGCAAGTCACCAACGAAAAAGCCTTCGTGGCCGATCTGGGTGCCGACTCGCTCGACACGGTGGAACTGGTGATGGCGCTCGAAGACGAGTTCGGCATCGAGATCCCGGACGAGGATGCCGAGAAGATCACGACGGTGCAGGCCGCCATCGACTACGCCAACAGCAAAAAGGCCTGACCGACGCCCCTGCGTCATCCACGCGGGACAGCTCCCTACAGATATCTCGCAGCGTGCCGGGCTGGCGCCACGGCGCAGCGTGTGCACCGCGAGGTCTGACCCCCAAGCACATCAGGATCGCATGAGCATGAATCGGCGTCGCGTAGTCGTGACAGGCCTGGGCTGCGTCAGCCCCGTGGGCAACACCGTGGCCGAGAGCTGGGCCAGCCTGCTGGCGGGCCGCTCGGGCATCGACCTGATCACCCAATTCGATGCTTCGGCGCTGGCCTGCCGGTTCGCGGGCGAGGTCAAGGGCTTCCACATCGGCGACTACATCGCCGAAAAGGAAGCCCGCCACATGGATCGCTTTATCCATCTGGGCTTGGCCGCTGCATTTCAGGCGGTGGCCGATTCGGGGCTTGCCACGGGTGAAGCGCTGGATCCCGACCAAGCCGAACGCATCGGCTGCAACATCGGCTCCGGCATTGGCGGCTTGCCCATGATCGAGGAGACCCACGCCGAATACGCGAGCCGCGGCGCGCGCCGCATTTCGCCGTTTTTCGTGCCGGCCTCGATCATCAACATGATTTCGGGGCACGCGTCCATCCGCTTTGGATTCAAGGGCCCCAACATCGCCGCGGTGACGGCCTGCACCACGGGCTTGCACGCCATCGGCTTGTCGGCGCGTTTGATCCAATATGGCGACGCCGACGTCATGGTTGCCGGTGGCGCCGAATCCACCGTGTCGCCGCTGGGCGTGGGCGGCTTTGCCGCGGCGCGCGCCTTGTCGACGCGCAACGACGACCCCAAGACCGCCTCGCGCCCCTGGGACAAGGACCGCGATGGTTTCGTGCTGGGCGAAGGTGCTGGCGTGGTGGTGCTCGAGGAATACGAACACGCCAAGGCGCGCGGCGCCAAGATTTATGCCGAGCTGGTGGGCTTTGGCATGAGCGGCGACGCCTTCCACATGACCGCGCCCGACGTGGACGGCCCGCGTCGCTCCATGGTCAACGCGCTGCGTGATGCGGGCATCAACGCCGACGCCGTGCAGTACCTGAACGCCCATGGCACATCGACCCCGCTGGGCGACGTCAACGAAACCAACGCCATCAAGGCGGCGCTGGGCGATGCGGCGCGCCAGGTCGTGGTCAGCTCCACCAAGTCCATGACCGGCCACCTGTTGGGCGGCGCTGGCGGCATCGAAAGCGTGTTCACCGTTCTGGCGCTGCACGAACAAAAGGTGCCGCCCACCATCAACATCTTCCACCAGGATCCGGAGTGCGACCTGGACTATTGCGCCAACACCGCGCGCGACATGAAGATGGAATACGCGCTGAAGAACAACTTTGGCTTTGGCGGCACCAACGGCTCGCTGGTGTTCAAGCGCGCCTGAGCGCCGCGCCGCCGCGAGCCGCGCGTGCCGGCGCACGGTTGGCCTGGCCTGACGAATGCCCCGCCTGCCCGACGCGCTCGTGGTGACCTACCCCGTTGGGCGTACCGGCGCGCTGGCCGCCGGGTTGCTGGGGCTGGGCGGTGCTGGCTGGCTGGCGGCCATTGGCATGCTGGTCATGCCTTCAGCCCAATCAGCAAAAGCGTGGACAGCTATTGTTTTAATAGTTTTTTGTGGAATCGCCAGCGCCGCGCTGGCATTGTTCTGGCGGCGCCAGGCCCGTCGCACGTTGCGCTGGGACGGCCAATTCTGGTGGCTTGGCCTGCCGCCGGGTGCGCGTGAACAGGGCGGCGAAGGCGCCCGCGTTCAGGTTCGTCTGGACGCCCAGCGCTGGATGCTGCTGTGGTTTGGCGCCACTGGCGCGCGACGCGGCCATTGGCTTTGGGCCGAGGCCCGCATCGACCCCGCGCGCTGGCATCTGTTGCGCTGTGCGCTATATTTGCCGCAGTCATCGGCGGACAGCGCCCGCTTGCGCAACGCCGATGCCGAACGCGCCTGATGCCGGGCGCGTCGTCGTTTTGACCCTGAGTTTTTCGTGACCGAACCCGTCGCTCCTCCGCCAGCCCCGACCGACAGCGACGCGCTGCTGGTCGAGCGCGCAGCCGCGGGCGATCAGCGCGCCTACGAGCTGCTGGTCATCAAATACCAGCGCCGCATCGAGCGGCTGATCGGCCGCATGGTGCGCGACGTTGACCTGGTGCCCGACATTGCGCAAGAGACGTTCATCCGCGCCTGGCGCGCGCTGCACCAGTTTCGCGGCGACGCCCAGTTCTACACCTGGCTCTACCGCATTGCCGTCAACACGGCCAAGAAGTCGCTGCTGGAGCTCAAGCGCGACCCGATCGTGACCGAGGCCGCCCTGCAATCTGGCGATGACGATGATGAAACTTCCCGGCGCGAGAACGAACTAACGTCGGAATCCACGCCGGAATCTGAACTGGCGGCACGCGAAATCGCCGCCGCCGTCAACGCCGCGATGGAGGCATTGCCCGAGGATTTGCGCCAGGCCGTCACGCTGCGCGAAATCGAGGGCTTGAGCTACGAAGAGATTGCGGAAGCCATGAATTGCCCGATCGGCACCGTGCGCTCGCGGATTTTCCGGGCGCGCGAGGCGATCTCAGCCAGGGTCAAGCCCCTGCTGAGTCATCAGACGGGCAAGCGGTGGTGAGGGTGGCGGGAATGATCGAGAGTGGTATTCCATCATGATGACTCAAGTCGACAAGCAACTGGATCGTGAAACACTGTCGGCCCTGATGGATGGGCAGTTGCGGGGCGCCGAGGCCAGCGCGGCGTTGCGCATGATGGCCTCCACCGAGGCCGGCGAATGCTGGCAGGTCTACCATTTGGTTGGCGACGTGCTGCGCTCGTCCGACCTGGCGGGTTGCGGGCGCGACAGCGCCTTCCTGGCTCGCCTGAATGCGCGCCTGCAAGAGGAAGCCCGCCCCACGGTGATGGTGCCGGCGCGGCGCCCGGCGGACGCGCGCGACGTGTCGCGCCCCGCCGCCAATGACGGCGTGTTCCGCTGGAAGATGGTCGCTGGGCTGGCATCCTTCGCCGCGGTGGCGGCCATTGGCTGGAGCGTGATGGGCAGCCTGGGACCGCAGCCGGGCACCGGCGCGCAGCTGGCCCAAGGCCCATCGGCGCAGCCGACCCAGGTCATGAGCTTGATGGCGGGCCCGGGGCAGGGCGCGCCGCAAGTCGCGTTGGCCGCCGCGTCCGAGCCGGCGGACATGGGCGACGTCATGCTGCGCGATCCGCGCCTGGACGAATTGCTGGCCGCGCACCGCCAGTCCGCCGGTGTGTCGGCACTGGGCAATGCCGCGGGCTTTCTGCGCAACGCCACCTTCGAGGGATCGGGCCGTTGATCGCGGCGGGACTGGGCAGCGCCAGCCGTGCCTTGCCGGGCGCGCGTCTGCGCGTGGGCACGCGGTGGCTGGGGTTGGCCGCGCTGGCGTGGTGCGCCGGTGGCCTGGTCACGCTGGCGGGCGCGCAGGGCGCCACTGACCGATCCGTCGGTCCGCCGCAGCGCAGCGTCGCCGAATGGCTGGTGCGGCTGCAGCAGGCGTCGCGCCTGCCGTCTTACGTGGGCACCTTCGTGGTGTCGTCGGCGTCGGGCGCGCTGTCCAGCGCACGCATCTGGCACGTGTGCGAAGGCGAGGTGCAAATGGAGCGCGTCGAGGCGCTGACCGGCGCGCCACGCTCCACCTTCCGCCGCAACGAGGCGGTGATGACTTTCCTGCCCGAAGCGCGCGTGGTCAAGGTCGACCAGCGCGATTCGGGCGGCATGTTTCCCAACCTGTTGAACGCCGGGCAAGGCTTTGCCACGGCCGACTACTACACCGCCAGCGAAGCCGGCCAGGGCCGCGTGGCGGGGTTTGACGCCGACATCGTGCTGCTGCAGCCGCGCGACGACTGGCGCTTCGGCTACCGCATCTGGAGCGAAAAGCGCTCGGGCCTGGTCGTCAAATCGCAGACGGTGGACGCCCAGGGCCGCGTGCTGGAGCAGGCCGCGTTTTCCGAGCTGCAGTTAGACGCACCGGTGCGCGCCGACAAGCTGCGCCAGCTGATGGACAACACCGAAGGCTATCGCGTGATGAAGGCCGAGCGTGTGCGCACCACGCCTGAATCGGAAGGCTGGCGCCTGAAGTCTGGCGTGCCGGGCTTTCTGCCGCAAAGCTGCTATCGCCGGCCGGTCTCGCCCGTGTCTTCGGTGGTGCAATGGGTGTTTTCGGACGGCCTGGCCACGGTGTCGCTGTTCATGCAACCCTTCGACCGCGAACGCCACGACCGCGAGGGCCTGTCCGGCATGGGGGCCACGCACACCATGACGCGCCGCCTGTCCGAGCGGGGCGGCGATTGGTGGATCACGGCGGTGGGCGAAGTCCCGCCAGGCACGCTCAAGGCATTCGTTCATGGTCTCGAACGCCGCCCCTGACGCCGCGCGCGATGCCCGGCGCGTTGCCGATCAGGGCTAATCACAAGAACTGGAACACGCATGTTGACGATGAAAAACTGGGGTGCGGCGGCCTTGATCGCTCCGCTGCTGGCCTTGGGCACGCTGGGCGCGCCCGCCCAAGCACTGGCGCAGCCCGCCGTGCCGGTGGCGCCGTCGGTGCGCGGCCTGCCCGACTTTACCGACCTGGTCGACCAGGCCAGCCCGGCCGTGGTGAACATTCGCACCGTTGAACGCGTGCGCGGCGGCAGCGGTCGTGGCGGGGCTGGCGACGAAGAAATGCAGGAATTGCTGCGGCGCTTCTTCGGCATTCCCTTGCCCGGCGCGCCGCGCCAGCCTGGGCCGCGCCAGTCACCACAGGAACAACCGTCCGAGCGCGAAGTGCCGCGTGGCGTCGGCTCGGGCTTCATCATCACGGCCGACGGCTTCGTCATGACCAACGCGCATGTCGTCGAGGGGGCCGACGAAGTGCTGGTCACGCTGACCGACAAGCGCGAATTCAAGGCCCGCATCGTCGGCGCCGACAAGCGCACCGACGTGGCCGTGGTCAAGATCGATGCCAGCGGCCTGCCTGCCGTGCGCGTGGGCGACGTCGGCCGCCTGCGCGTGGGCGAATGGGTGATGGCCATCGGCTCGCCGTTCGGGCTTGAAAACACCGTCACCGCCGGCATCGTCAGCGCCAAGCAGCGCGACACGGGCGAATACCTGCCCTTCATTCAGACCGACGTGGCGGTCAACCCGGGCAATTCGGGCGGCCCGCTGATCAACATGCGCGGCGAGGTGGTGGGCATCAACAGCCAGATCTATTCGCGCTCGGGCGGGTTCATGGGTATCTCGTTCGCCATTCCCATCGACGAGGCCATGCGCGTGAGCGAGCAGCTGCGGGCCACCGGCAAGGTCACGCGCGGGCGCATCGGCGTGCAGATCGCCGAAGTCACGCGCGACGTGGCCGAATCCATCGGGCTGGGCAAGGCGCAGGGCGCGCTGGTGCGCAGCGTTGAAAACGGCTCGCCCGCCGAAAAAGCCGGCATCGAGGCGGGCGACATCATCACGCGCTTCGAAGGCAAGACCATTGACAAGGCGTCCGATCTGCCGCGCCTGGTGGGCAACACCAAGCCGGGTTCGCGCAGCGCGATCACGGTGTTCAGGCGTGGCCACGCGCGCGACCTGACCATCAACGTGGCCGAGCTGGAGCCCGAGCAGACCGCGCGTCGCCCCGCCGCGCGCGGCAGCGACGCCCCCAAGTCGGCCGGTGCCGCGCAGGCCATGGGCATCACGGTGGCCGAGCTGACCGATGCGCAAAAGCGCGAGCTGAAGGTCAAGCGCGGCGTGCGCGTCGAGGCCACGGCCGATGCGGCCGCGCGCGCCGGGCTGCGCGAAGGCGACGTGATCCTTTCGGTCGGCAATGTCGACGTCGGCAACGTGCGCGATTTCGAAGCCGCCGTCGCCAAGGCCGACCGCGGCAAGACCATCAACATGCTGGTGCAGCGCGGCGAGCTGGTGCAATACGTGCTGATCCGTCCCGCGCGCTGAGTTGTGGTATCGGCACGAAAGGCCCCACCCGTTAATCGGGTTTGGGGCTTTTTCGCGACAACCCCGAATCGACAGACGGCCAGGCGCGGGCGCGGTCAGCCGCTGGATGTCGATAGCCTACATACTCGATTGGATAGAATCCGGGACAGAAACGCGGGCTGTACCGAATATGGGTCAGGCAATCCACCACGATGTGGCAAGCGCATGGCCCATCCGCCGAAAGTCCACAGCCTGGGTCGTGACTTGTCCCAATGTTGTTCAGTCCAGCTTGTTGATAATCTGTTGATAATTTTCCGTTGCGGCGCCGCAACGACCATATGGTGACGTATGCGAGGGGTTCGACAGGTTGTTTTTGCCTACAATGAAGTCCCAACTATCGCAGTTGCCATAGATTGTTGGTTGAGGGCGCGTCACATCTCTGACGCGCCCTTTTTTCGTGTGGGCCGCTCAGTAATTCAATCACTTGCCTTGGTTCGTTGATGGATCACATCAGAAATTTCTCAATCATTGCGCACATCGACCATGGCAAGTCCACGCTCGCTGATCGCCTGATCTCGCGCTGTGGCGGCCTGTCGGATCGCGAGATGAGCGAGCAGGTGCTCGACTCGATGGATATCGAGAAGGAGCGGGGGATAACCATCAAGGCGCAGACCGCCGCGCTGCAATACACAGCGCGCGACGGCCAGGTCTACAACCTCAACTTGATTGACACGCCCGGCCACGTCGACTTCTCGTACGAGGTCTCGCGCTCGCTGTCGGCATGCGAAGGCGCGCTGTTGGTGGTCGATGCGTCGCAAGGCGTCGAGGCGCAGACGGTGGCCAACTGCTACACCGCGCTCGATCTCGGCGTCGAAGTGCTGCCCGTGCTCAACAAGATGGATTTGCCGCAGGCCGACCCCGAGAGCGCCAAGGCCGAGGTCGAGGACGTGATCGGCATCGATGCCAGCGAAGCGATTGCCATCTCGGCCAAGACGGGCATGGGCATCGACGACGTGCTGGAGCAGATCGTCGCCAAGGTGCCGCCGCCGCGCGGCCAGCCCGACGCGCCGCTGCGCGCCATGATCATCGACAGCTGGTTCGACGCCTACGTGGGCGTGGTGATGCTGGTGCGCGTGGTCGACGGCCAGCTGAAGAAGGGCGAACGCTTCAAGATGATGGCCACCGGCGCCGCCTACGAGGCGAACAACCTGGGCGTCTTTACGCCAGCACAGCAGCCGCGCGAGGCGCTGCAGGCGGGCGAGGTGGGCTACATCATTGCCGGCATCAAGGAACTGAAGGCCGCCAAGGTGGGCGACACCATCACGCTGGAAAAGAAGCTGCCCAACAACCTGGGGCCGGCCGATCAGCCTCTGCCCGGCTTCAAGGAAATCCAGCCGCAGGTGTTTGCCGGTCTGTACCCGACCGAGGCCAACCAGTACGACCAGTTGCGCGACAGCCTGGAGAAGCTGCAGCTCAACGACGCGTCGCTGCACTTCGAGCCCGAGGTCAGCCAGGCGCTGGGCTTCGGCTTTCGCTGCGGCTTTCTGGGCCTGCTGCACATGGAGATCGTGCAGGAGCGGCTGGAGCGCGAGTTCGACCAGGACCTGATCACCACCGCGCCCAGCGTGGTGTATCAGGTCGAGAAGGCCGACGGCGAAGTGATCATGGTCGAAAACCCGTCCAAGATGCCGGACCAGGGCAAGATCGAGGAAATCCGCGAGCCGATCGTCACCGTGCACCTGTACATGCCGCAGGACTACGTCGGCCCCGTGATGACGCTGGCCAACCAGAAGCGCGGCGTGCAGCTGAACATGGCCTACCACGGCCGTCAGGTGATGCTGACGTACGAGCTGCCGTTGGGCGAGATCGTGCTCGACTTCTTCGACAAGCTGAAGTCGGTCAGCCGCGGCTATGCGTCGATGGACTATGAGTTCAAGGAATACCGCCCGTCCGACGTGGTCAAGGTCGACATCCTGCTCAACGGCGAGAAGGTCGACGCGCTGTCGATCATCGTGCACCGCAGCCAGTCGCAGTACCGCGGGCGGGCCGTGGCGGCCAAGATGCGCGAGATCATCAGCCGCCAGCAGTTCGACGTCGCCATCCAGGCGGCCATCGGCGCCAACATCATTGCGCGCGAGAACATCAAGGCGCTGCGCAAGAACGTGCTGGCAAAATGCTATGGCGGCGACATCACTCGCAAACGCAAACTATTGGAAAAGCAGAAGGCAGGCAAGAAGCGCATGAAGCAGATCGGTTCGGTCGAGGTGCCGCAGGAGGCTTTCCTGGCCATCCTGCAGGTGGAGGAATGATGCCGATACTCACCGCCATCGTCCTGGCCGCTTTCGTCGGCTACGGTGCCGCCTGGTACATGGGCGCGCTCGAAGGCAACTTCGCGCTGCTGTTGTTCATGGCGGTGGTCGTCACCGGCATTTACTGGCTGGCCGAACGCTTCATTTTTCTGCCGCGCCGACGTGCCGCTGCCGCCGCCCTGCAGGCACAAGCCGAGCAACGCCGCACCGAACTCGCGGCCCAGGGCATCACGCAGGTCGACCAAGCGGATCTGGCCGCCGCGCGCCACAGCGTGCTGGCCCAGCCTTGGTGGCTCGACTGGACGGCAGGGCTGTTCCCGGTGATCCTGGCGGTGTTTTTGCTGCGCTCGTTCGTTTTCGAGCCGTTCAAGATCCCGTCCGGCTCGATGATCCCCACACTGCTGGTGGGCGACCTGATCTTGGTGAACAAATTCACCTACGGCCTGAAGTTGCCTGTCATCAACACCCGCATCACCCAGGGCAACCCGGTGCAGCGCGGCGACGTGGTGGTGTTCCGCTACCCTCCGCAGCCCAGCGTCGACTACATCAAGCGCGTGGTCGGTTTGCCCGGCGACGAAGTGGCCTACCTGAACAAGCGGCTGACCGTGAACGGCCAGCCCATGCAGACGACGCCCGCGTCCGATTTCTTCGACGAGTCGACGATGGAGTATTTCAAGCAGTTCGATGAGCAGTTCGGCGCGCAAAACCACCGTGTCATCGTCGACGAGCGGCGTCCCGCCTTTGTTCCTGGCGCGCACGATTTCCGCCAAAAGGACCACTGTCGCTACAGCGTCGAGGGCGTCACCTGCAAGGTGCCCGAGGGCAGCTACTTCGTCATGGGCGACAACCGCGACAATTCACTCGATTCGCGCTTCTGGGGCTTCGTGCCCGACGGCAACATCGTCGGCAAGGCGTTCTTCATCTGGATGAACTTCGGCGACCTCAAGCGCATCGGCTCCTTCCACTGATTCCGTGTCCAACCATCGGGTGCCCACCATGTTTCCCCGTCCGTCGTCGCAACGCGGCATTTCCTTCTTCGGCCTGCTGATACTGGGCGTGGTGCTGGCGCTGCTGGCCATCGTGGTGGCCCGCGTGGTGCCCACCGCCACCGAATACATGGCTATCCAGAAGGCCGTGAAGAAGGCCGCTGCCGACGGCGACACCGTGCCCGCCGTGCGTGCGTCGTTCGACCGCACGGCATCGGTCGACTACATCACCTCCATCTCCGGCAAGGATCTGGAAGTGACCAAGCAGGGCGACAAGGTCGTGGTTCACTTCGCCTACGACAAGGAAATCCCGCTGGCGGGGCCGGCCTATCTGCTGCTGAAATACCGCGGTTCGTCGGCGGGTGGCTACAACTGACCCAGGCCCGCGCCCGGGCCGCGCCGTGAAGGCCGCGCCCGACCACCTGCAGGCGCTGCAAGCGCGCCTGCAGCACCGCTTTGCCGACCTGGCGCTGCTGCAGCGCGCGCTCACCCACCGCAGTTTTTCGGCCGACCACAACGAGCGGCTTGAATTTCTGGGCGATTCGGTGCTGGGCCTTGGCGTGGCGCACATGCTCTACCAGGCCCTGGGCAGCGGCGCCGAAGGCGACCTGTCGCGCCTGCGCGCCCAACTGGTGCGGCAAGACAGCCTGCACCGACTGGCGCTTGACCTGGGCCTGCCCGCGCTGCTGCGGCTGGGCGAGGGCGAAATGCGCTCGGGCGGCGAGCGCCGGCCGTCGATTCTGGCCGACGCGCTGGAAGCCATCATCGGCGCCGTCTACCTGGACGGTGGCCATGCCGTGGCCGACGCGCTGGTGCGCCGCCTGTTCGAGCAGGTCGAAATTTCCCCCGCCATGTCGGCCGCCGCCAAGGACGCCAAGACCGCCTTGCAGGAATGGCTGCAGGGGCGCAAGATGGCGCTGCCGGCCTACGAAGTGGTGCGTGTGCTGGGCGCCGCCCATCGGCAGACCTTCGAGGTCAGTTGCCGGGTGGCCGAAAAAGACCTGCAAGCCCTGGGGCAGGGCGCGTCGCGCCGCGCCGCCGAACAGGCCGCCGCCACCGCCATGCTGCAATTGCTGCAACGCACCGGAACATGAATACTCCTGAAAACATAGCTGAAGACGGCGATATACCAGCGCCAGCGGCCAAAAAAGATATGGAATCGGCGGCAGCGGGCGGGCCGGCGCAGCGGTGCGGCTTGATCGCCATCGTCGGCAAGCCCAACGTGGGCAAGTCCACGCTGCTCAACGCCCTGGTGGGGCAGAAGATCAGCATCACCAGCCGCAAGGCGCAGACCACGCGCCACCGCATCACCGGCATTCGCACATTGGTGAATGACGAGGGCGGCGGCACGCAGTTCGTGTTTGTCGACACGCCCGGCTTCCAGACGCGGCATTCGGCGGCGCTGAACAAGTCGCTCAACAAGACCGTGCTGGGCGCCATCGACGGCGTCGACCTGATCCTGTTCGTGGTCGAGGCGGGCAGCTTCACGCTGGGCGACGCCAAGGTGCTGTCGCTGCTCAAGCCCGGCACGCCGGCGATCCTGGTGGCCAACAAGCTCGACACCGTGCACCGGCGCAACGAGGTCGCGCCCTGGCTGCGCGACATGCAGCAGCGCCACCCGTTTGACGAATTCGTGCCCATGTCGGCCAAGAACCCTCGGGACGTGCAGCGGCTGCTGTCGATCTGCGAGCGTTACCTGCCCGTGCAGCCCTGGTGGTACAGCGAAGACGAGCTGACCGACCGCAGCGAGAAGTTTTTGGCCAGCGAAGTAGTGCGCGAAAAGCTGTTCCGCCTGACGGGCGACGAACTGCCGTACACATCCACCGTCGTCGTCGACAAGTTCGACGAGGAAAAAAGCCGCGCGCACGGCCGCATGGTGCGCATCGCCGCCACCATCATCGTCGAGCGCGATGGCCACAAGGCCATGGTCATCGGCGAAAAAGGCGAGCGCCTCAAGCGCATCGGCACCGAGGCGCGGCAAGAGCTGGAAAAGCTGATGGACTGCAAGGTCTTCCTCGAGCTGTGGGTGAAGGTGCGCAGCGGCTGGGCGGACGACGAGGCGCGCGTGCGCAGCTTCGGCTACGAATAGCGGTGTGCGCCGATGCGCCTCTGGACATTGCATCCGCGCCACCTCGACCCGCAGGGCCTGGTGGCCTTGTGGCGCGAGGGTCTGCTGGCCCAGGCCGTGCTGGCCGGCCGCACGCGCGGTTACACGCACCATCCGCAACTGCAGCGCTTTGCCGCGCACGCCGCACCGCTTGATGCATTGGGCGCTTACCTGAGCGCGGTGCAGGCCGAGGCGCAATCGCGCGGCTATCGCTTTGACGCCGCCAAGATTGACCGGCCCGGTGCCCGTGTCGCGCCCCTCACGGCCACCCACGGCCAGCTTGCGCACGAATGGCAGCACCTGGGCCAGAAACTGGCGGCGCGCAACCCGGACTGGCACGCCCACTGGGTGGTGGCCGCGCAGCCCAGCGCGCATCCGCTGTTCACGCCAGTGGCGGGCGGCATTGAGCCTTGGGAGCGCGTGTGAAGCGCGTCGTCCACGAGCCCGCCTACATCCTTCACCACTACGACTGGAGCGAATCCAGCGTCATCGTCGAAGCCTTTTCACGCGCCCACGGCCGCGTGGCGCTGGTGGCCAAGGGCGCCAAGCGGCCGTCGTCCAACTTCCGGCCCGTGCTGCTGCCGCTGCAGCCGCTGTTGCTCAACTGGGGGGGCGATGCCGAAATTCGCACCCTCAAAAGCGCCGAATGGGGCGGCGGCCAGGTCATGCCGACCGGCGACGCGCTGCTGTCGGGCTACTACGCCAACGAACTGCTGATGCGCCTGCTGGCGCGCGAGGACGCGCACCCGCGCCTGTTTGACGCCTACGCCGCGCTGGTGCACGTGCTGGCCACCGACACCGGCGAGCCGCTGGTGGCGGCCGCGCTGCGCGCCTTCGAGCTCCTGCTGCTGCGCGAAGCCGGCCACCTGCCCGCGCTGGGCGTGCAAACCCTGACCTTTGCGCCGCTCGATGCCGACGCACCCTACCGCCTGGTGGCCGAAGGCGGCCTGCGCGCCGCCCACGACGACGACAGCGCCTGGCTGCCCGGCGCACGCTGGCAGGCGCTGGCGCGCGCACTGGACGACGAAGCCCCTTTCACCACCACCCTGCGCGAAGTCGCGCAGATGCCGCCCGACGCGCGCGTGTCCCTGCGCCAGCAGCTGCGCGAACTGCTCCACTACCATTGCGGCGTGGGCACGCTGCGCACGCGGCAGATGATGCTGGACCTGCAGGCCCTCACGTAAAACGGGCAAGCGCGCGCGCCGCGTCCACGGACAGCCATGAACAAGACTCACCTTTCGGTCAACGTCAACAAGGTTGCGCTGGTGCGCAACACCCGCCACCTGGGCATTCCCAGCGTCGTGCGCGCAGCCGAAGCCTGCCTGCAGGCCGGTGCGCACGGCATTACCGTGCACCCGCGCCCCGACCAGCGCCACATCCGCCCGCAAGACGTGCATGACCTGGCCGCGCTGATGCGCCGCTGGCCCGGCCGCGAATACAACATCGAAGGCAACCCGACGCAGAACCTGATGGCCTTCATCCGCGACGTGCGCCCCGCGCAGGCCACCTTCGTGCCTGACAGCGAAGACCAGTTCACCAGCGACCACGGCTGGAACCTGGCCAGCCCCGGCGTGGCGGAACGGCTGCGTCCGCTGATCGAAGAGTGCCGCCAACGGGGCGTGCGCGTCAGCCTGTTCATGGACGCCGAACCGCACGCCATGGCCGCCGCCCGCGCCCTGGGCGCCGACCGCGTCGAGCTGTACACCGAGCCCTGGGCCGCCGCCTGGGGCACGCCCGATGAAGCCGTGCAACTGCAGCGCTTCGCCGCCGCCGCCCGCGCCGCGCAGGGCGCCGGCCTGGGCGTCAACGCCGGCCACGACCTGAACCGCGACAACCTCACGCCCTTTCTGCGCGGCGTGCCGGGCGTCGACGAAGTCAGCATTGGCCACGCGCTCATCGCCGACGCGCTGGAGCTGGGTTACGCCGCCACCGTGCGCGACTACTTGCGCTGCATTGACGAGGCTTTTTCGCTTCAAAAATAATAGCTGCCTGCGCAATCTGGACCAGCGCAAGCGCCCGATTCTCCTCAAATGGCCACCCGCAAGACCCAACTCACCACCAACGAACTGCGCACCCGCCTCGCGGCATTCGTGCACCAGTGGACGGGCGCCGAGCGCGAACACGCCGACGAGCAGCTTTTCACCGGCGGATTCCTTGCGTGCTTTGGCATCCAGCCGCACCAATACATCCGCCAGCAGCCTGTCCAGCGGCAAGACGGCAGCACCGGCTACATGGATGGCTTCATCCCCGGCAAGCTCATCATCGAAGGCAAAAGCCTGGGCAAAGACCTGAAAAAAGCCCGCCGGCAGGCCGAGGAATACCGTTGGGGCTGCCCGCCCGAGCAGCAACCCCGCTTTGTGCTGCTGCACGACTTCGCGCGATTTGCGCTGTTCGATCTTGCGCAGGACGCACAGTTCACCTGCGCGCTGGCCGACCTGCCCAAGCGCGCCGACGCGTTCCGCTTCCTGGTTGACGATGCACCCCCCGTCATCACCGAGGAAACCGAAGCCGACCGCCGCGCCGCCGAACAAATGGCCCGGCTGCACGAGGCGCTGCTGCAAAGCCGCTTCACCGGGCGCGATCTTGAAGTCTTCCTCACGCGCCTGCTGTTCTGCCTGTTCGCCGACGACACCGCCATTTTTGGCGACAACGGCGTCTTCCGCCGCCTGGTCGAAGCCACGCGCGACGATGGCAAAGACCTCGGCCCGCAATTGGCCGAACTGTTCGAGGTGCTCAACACACCCGAGGGCCAGCGCAGCCCCTTGCTCGACGAGGCCCTGGCCGCCTTCGCCTACGTCAACGGCGAACTGTTTGCCGAGCGCACCCGCATTCCGGCGTTCGACGGCAAATTGCGCGCGCTGTTGCTCCAGTGCGTGCGGCTCGACTGGTCGGCCATTTCGCCGGCCATCTTCGGTGCCATGTTCCAGGGCGTTCTCGAGCAGCACGAACCTGATTTGAGCCGTACCGCCAGCCGGCGCGAGCTGGGCGCCCACTACACGTCCGAGCGCAACATCCTGCGCGCCATCAACCCGCTGTTCATGGACGGCTTGCGCGCTGAATTCAAGGCCGCCGGCCGCACGCGCGCCAAGCTGCAGGCGCTGTACGACCGCCTGCCCGCCATCACCGTGCTCGACCCCGCGTGCGGCTGCGGCAACTTTCTCGTCATCGCCTATCGAGAGTTGCGCCGGCTGGAGATGGACTTGATTGACGAGCTTCACAAGGACGATCTGCGCCGCAAAGCCATCAAAGCGGGCCAAAAAGGCGGCTTCTTCGACATTGGAGATTTGAGCCGCGTGCGCGTCAGCCAGTTCTACGGCATCGAGATCGACCCCTCAGCCGCCCACATTGCCCAGGTCGCCATGTGGATCACCGACCACCAGATGAACCTGGAGTCTGCCCAGCGCTTTGGCACCACGCGCCCCAGCATTCCTTTGACGCACAGCGCCACCATCCGAAACGGCAACGCCCTGCGCACCGACTGGGCCGACGTGCTGCCGCCGGAGCAATGCAGCTACGTGGTGGGCAATCCGCCGTTTGTGGGCGCCAAGTATCAGAACGATGAGCAGCGGTCCGACGCAGCGCATGTCATGGGCCACATCCCTCACCATGGTTTGCTGGACTTTGTAGCTTGCTGGCACGTCAAGGCCGCCGCCTACATGCAAGCGGGCCAACAGGTGCGCACGGCACTGGTGTCCACCAACAGCATTTGTCAGGGGGAGCAGGTGGGTGTGCTGTGGCCGCACATGTTGGCGCAGGGGCTGCACCTGCACTTTGCGCACCGCACCTTTCAGTGGAGCAACGAAGGGCGCGGCGTGGCGGCGGTGCATTGCATCATCGTTGGCTACGGTCGGCAGCCGGCCGACCAGCCGATAATTTTTGACTACAGCGCCAATATCAAGGCCGCCGAAGGGCAACGGTTGGAAGTGGGTCGCATCAATCCGTATCTGGTCGACGGGCCAGACGCCGTGTTGGCGCGCCGTGGGCAGCCGATGTGCGATGTGCCGCCCATGGGCATCGGCAACAAGCCCATTGATGACGGCAATTACCTGTTCACGCCCGACGAAAAGGCTGCCTTCATCAAGGCAGAGCCGGGTAGCCGCCCGTACTTTCGGCGCTGGTTGGGTGCCGAGGAGTTTTTGAACGGCATCGAACGTTGGTGCCTGTGGTTGGGCGATGCCAGCCCGGCCGAACTGGCCGCGCTGCCCGAGTGCCGCAAGCGGGCAGAGGCCGTGCGCAAATTCCGCGCCGCCAGCAAGAGTGCGCCGACGCGCGCGATTGCGGCCACGCCGAGGCGTTTTCATGTGGAGTTCATGCCCCGAGGCAACTACTTGGCGGTGCCGGAAGTTTCCTCGGAGAGACGGCGCTTTATTCCGATTGGCTTTTTGAAGCCAGCCATCTTGGCAAGCAACTTGTTAAGAACAGTCCCGAACGCGACGTTGGTTCACTTCGGCATCGTTTCCAGCAGTTTTCACAATGCCTGGATGCGCACCGTTGCGGGGCGCCTGAAAAGTGATTACCGCTACTCGATTCACATCGTCTACAACAACTTCCCGTGGCCGCAGGATGCTTCCGATCATCAGCGCAGCCTCATTGAAGCCGCTGCGCAAACCGTGCTCGACGCCAGGGCATCTTTTTCGGACAGCACGCTGGCGCAGCTCTACAACCCGGACACCATGCCCGCCAGCCTGACCAAAGCCCACGCCGCCCTCGACCGCGCCGTCGACGCCGCCTACGGCTACAAAGGCGGCAAGGACGACGCCAGTCGCGTGGCGTTTTTGTTCAAGCGGTACCAGCAACTTGCCGCGCCGCTGGATGCGGCAGCGCCCGCGCCACGCCGCAGCCGGCGCGCAGGTGTCGCAGCGGGCGCGCCAAACTCCTGAATTCATAGCTGCTGGCGCTTGCTGGGCTTGCGCAAGCGGCATTTTTGGCATTAACCCATGATCCACGGCATCGGCACCGACATCTGCGACATCCGCCGCATCCGCGCCAGCCTGGAGCGGCACGGTGATCGCTTCGCGCAGAAGATCCTGAGCGAGGGCGAACTCGCCGTCTGGCGCCGCCGCAGCAGCCGCTGGCCCGAACGCGGCGTGCGCTACCTGGCCACGCGCTTTTCCGCCAAGGAAGCGTTCAGCAAAGCCATCGGCCTGGGCATGCGCCTGCCGATGCACTGGCGCCTGTGCGAAATCGCCAACCGCCCCAGCGGCGAGCCGATGATCGTGCTGCACGGCGGACTGAAGGACTGGTTTGACGCGCAGGGCCTGACGGCGCACATCACCGTGACGGACGAGAGTGAATACGCGGCCAGTTTCTGTGTGGTGGAGAGGTGGCCACCCATGCATGATTGATGCCGCCGGCGCTTGATCCATCAGCGCATCTAGCTACTAAAATCATAGTTTTACCGTTTTTTGACATGCAGCACGCCCCCCTTTTCATCGACATTGCCGGCACCGCGCTGACCGACGACGACCGCCGGCGCCTGGCGCATCCGCTGGTCGGCGGCCTGACGCTGTTCGGGCGCAACTGGCACCACCGCGAGCAGCTGACGGCGCTGTGCGCCGACATCAAGCGGCTGCGGCCCGACCTGCTGATCTGCGTCGACCATGAAGGTGGGCGCGTGCAGCGCTTTCGCACCGACGGCTTCACGCACCTGCCGCCGATGCGCGCGCTGGGCGCGCTGTGGATGCAGGACGCCATGCGCGCGCAGGAGGCCGCCAGCGCCTGCGGCTACGTGCTGGGCGCCGAACTGCGCGCCTGCGGGGTCGACTTCAGCTTTACCCCGGTGCTGGACCTGGACTGGGGCCCCAGCACCGTCATCGGCGACCGCGCCTTTCATGCCGACCCGCGCGTGGTGGCGGTGCTGGCGCGGTGCGTGATGCAGGGGCTGCTGCGTGCCGGCATGCGCAACTGCGGCAAGCACTTTCCGGGGCACGGCTTTGTCGCCGCCGATTCGCACACCCACCTGCCGCGCGATGCGCGGGGGCTCAAGACGATTCTGGCCGACGACGCCGCGCCCTACGGCTGGCTGGGCACCGTGATGGACGCGGTGATGGTGGCGCACGTGGTTTACCCCAAGGTCGATGCGCGGCCCGCGGGTTATTCGGCGCGCTGGCTGCAGGCGGTGCTGCGTGGCCGCCTCGGTTTTGGCGGCGCGGTGTTCACCGACGACCTGAGCATGGCGGCGGCGCGCCACATCGAAGGCCGCACCGTCGGGCTGGACGAAGCCGTGCTGGCCGCGCTGGGCGCGGGCTGCGACGTGGCGCTGGTGTGCAACCAGTCGCTCGATGGCGGGCGCGTGCTCGACGACGCCATCGAGGCGCTGGCGCGCGCGCAGGTCACCGGCGCCTGGACGCCCGCCGCCGCCAGCGAGGCACGGCGCCTGGCGCTGCTGCCCGCGCACGACGCGCCGGATTGGGATACGCTCATGCGCTCGCCCGATTACCTGCGCGCGCTGGCGCTGGTGCCCTGACCGGCGCGTGTGCGGCGGTCACCGACTTGAACTTTCGCCGCTCCACGCCATCTGACGGAACATGAACGGGAACATGAACGGAATGTCTTACCGCCCACTGCCGCCTCCCCACCCCGTCGCCAGCGGCGCCGACGGTCTGGTCGCGCGCGTGTTGGGCGCGCTGGTGTGGCTGACGCTGGCCGCCATGGGCGCGGTGTTTGCCGTCAGCCTGCTGGTCTGGCTGGCGGTGATGGTGGTGGTCAGCCTGGTGGCTTCGGTGTTCACCGGCAAGCCGGCGGCCGTCACGCTGCTGTGGCGCCGCTACCGCGAAATGACGCGCCAGATGGGCGCGCGCTGGCCCCAGCGCACCGAAACCGCCACGCCACGTGCCGATGCCGCCAGCGCCACGGGCGCCGCCAGCGAGCAGTCGCCCGTGGTCGACGTGGCCTGGCGCGACGTGCGCCCCGTGCCGTCCGACAGCCCGGCCGCGCCATCGCGCTGACGCCAGTTCTCCTGTTTTTATAGCAAACGCCGCTGGTGCAGAAAGCGCCAGCGGCGTTTTTTAATGGTCATCTGGTGCCGTGAACGCCGCGCGCTAAGATGTGGCCCGCTTCCGCGCGGCAGGCCATCGTCGCCGTCGGCAGTGACATAACAGACGGAGACAGACACCCATGGCCGCAACCGGCTCCCCCGCTTTCACGCGGGCACGCGACTTTTTGCTCGCCCACCGCACCGATTACCCCACGGCCTACCGCGACTTCCGTTGGCCGGTGCTGTCGCAGTTCAACTGGGCGCTGGACCACTTCGACCCCATGGCGCGCGGCAACGACGCCACGGCCCTGCACATCGTGGACGAAGGCGGTGGCGAGGTGCGCCGCAGCTTTGCGCAGATGGCCGAGCGCTCCGACCAGGTCGCCAACTGGCTGCGCGCCCAGGGCGTGAAGCGCGGCGACCGCGTGCTGCTGATGCTGGGCAACGAACTCGCGCTGTGGGAACTGATGCTGGCCTGCATCAAGCTGGGCGCGGTGATGATCCCCGCCACCATGCTGCTGACGCCCGACGACCTGCAGGACCGGCTGGACCGCGGCAAGGTGCGCCACGTGGCCGTCGCCAGCGACCAGGCGGGCAAGTTTGCCGATCTGCCGGGCCGCTACACGCGCATCGCCGTCGGCGCCCCGGTGCCGGGCTGGCTGAACTTTGCCGACAGCGGCAGTGCGCCGACCGCGTACACGCCCGACGCGCCCACGCAGGCCACCGACCCGCTGCTGCTGTACTTCACCAGCGGCACCACGTCCAAGCCCAAGCTGGTGCTGCACACGCACCAGAGCTATCCGGTTGGCCATTTGTCGACCATGTACTGGATCGGCCTGCTGCCCGGCGACGTGCACCTCAACATCTCGTCGCCCGGCTGGGCCAAGCATGCGTGGAGCTGCTTCTTCGCGCCCTGGAACGCCGGCGCCACGGTGTTCATCTTCAATTACGCGCGCTTTTCGGCGCCGGCACTGCTGCAGGTGTTGCAGCAGCACCAGGTCACCAGCCTGTGCGCGCCGCCCACCGTGTGGCGCATGATGATCCAGGAAGACCTGGCCGCGTGGAAGGGCCGGCTCAACCTGCGCGAACTCATCGGCGCGGGCGAGCCGCTCAACCCCGAAATCATCGACCAGGTGCAGGCCGCGTGGGGACTGACGCTGCGCGACGGTTTCGGCCAGACCGAAACCACCGCACAGATCGGCAACCCGCCCGGCCAGCCCGTCAAGCCCGGCAGCATGGGCCGGCCGCTGCCCGGCTACGAGGTGGTGCTGCTCGACGTCGATGACAACCCCGCCGCCGAAGGCGAGGTGGTGCTGAACCTGGCCGTGCGCCCGCTGGGCCTGATGGTGTGCTACGAAGACAGCGCCGAAAAAACCGCCGACGTGATGCGCCAGGGCTGCTACCGCACCGGCGACACCGCCACGCGCGACGCCGACGGCTACATCACCTTCGTCGGCCGCGCCGACGACGTGTTCAAGGCCAGCGACTACCGCATCAGCCCGTTCGAGCTGGAAAGCGTGCTGATCGAACACCCGTCCGTCACCGAAGTCGCCATCGTCCCCAGCCCCGACCCGGTGCGGCTGGCCGTGCCCAAGGCCTTCATCACCCTGCGGCCCGGCCAGCATCCAGACGCGGCACTGGCGCAAGAAATCTTCGCCTTCTCGCGCGAGCGCCTGGCGCCGTACAAGCGCGTGCGCCGCATCCAGTTCGTGACCGAACTGCCCAAGACCATCAGCGGCAAGATCCGCCGCGTGCAGATGCGCCGCGCCGAAACCGAACGCGGCGGGGGCGCGCAGGGGCGGGCGGAGATGGAATTTTTCGAGGAAGATTTTCCGGGGCTGAAGGGCTGAGTTTGACGTGACAGGCGTCGAGTGGCGCTTGCCACCGTGGGTCAGGCCGGTACCGCGTACGCGGTTCGATCCGTGCCTGGCTCCATCCCGCGGTCATTCCCGCGCAGGCGCACTACTGTCCGGTAAACATTTTCATCCGAACAACCTCGGCTGCAGGCCGGCCATTTGTTGTCGATAGCGGCGCCTTCGCTCATACGCCGCTGCTTCGGCCCGCGGCT